>Ga0335085_10000378_pt1 | contig 128521 bp, 124 predicted proteins | sample Lox_Sample_45_FD_206712 | JGI IMG/M metagenome (GOLD analysis project Ga0335085, IMG submission 206712) | Soil microbial communities from Loxahatchee National Wildlife Refuge, Florida, United States - Lox_Sample_4.5 | ecosystem: Environmental > Terrestrial > Soil > Wetlands | place: USA...
TAACGTTCAGCGCGCCGACGACGCCATTGGTGGTCGGGTCCACCACCGATAGGAACGCGCCCATCGGGGTGGAAGGGTAGTAGCCCGCGACGAACAGGCGGTCGAGCACGGGGTCGAAAGCGACGGACGCCGCGTACTCCTGCTGCCAGGGCGACTGGTAGCCGGGTAGAAGCGTGTTGTTGAGAGCATCCAACGTGGTGACCGCCGAGCTCCCCACCGCCGGACCGATCTCGCGGGTGAGCGGCATCGTCTCCCGAGGACGGACCCCTCCGGCGGGAGTGGGTTCCGGTCCGTATCCGGCCGCCGCATCGGGGGCCCCCGCTCCGACGTGAATGTGGCCGGGGGACGGAACGAGGTCGGGGACGGAGGATGAGCGGGGGGCAGACTCCACTCCGAGGAGGAGGACGCCGGGTCCTGCGAGGAGACCGACGATGACAATCGCGACAACGGCTCCGCCGGCGGAGGGGGATGGGACTCCCCGCATGCGGGCGGGCATCTCTCGGACACGGAAAACCCTTGCCGAATGCCGTCGGGCGGTGTCCCAAACGACTCCCCCGACTCCAACGTCCAACGGGACCCTGGGGCGACCGACTGGTTCGTGTCCGAGACAATCCCTTAAGGTCGGCTCGGCGCAGCGGGGTACGTGGTGCTCCTCGAACTGTTCGTCGCGGTCCTCGTCACCGGCCTATCGTGCGTGAACGCCGCCATCCCCGCCGCCGCCGTGGCGCGTTCCGGGGATCGGCGGTTCCTCCTGCTCACCGGTTCGAATGGGGGCCTGGCGCTGCTGGGGGGCCTCTGGGCGTGGGGCGAGCTCCCCGTCTCCCCTCCCTCCTGGGCGATCCCCGAACTCCCGACCGAGCTCGTGGTACTCGCGGTGACGGTCCTCCTCCTGGCGACCACCTTGTGGCCCCGTCGCGCCTGAGCGATGGAGGACGACCCGCTCGCCCTCGAGACCCGGAGGCGACTGTACGAGGCGGTCCGGCGCGCCCCCGGCATCGGAGGACGGGAGGCGCAGCGGGCCGCGAGCACGGGCTGGGGCGAGACGGTCTACCATCTCGAACGGCTGACGGAGTCGGGCCTCGTCCACCGCGAACGGTCCGGTCACCAGGACCATTACTTCGTGGCGGAGGTCCCGCTCGCGGACCGCCGGTTGCTCGGCCTCATGCGGTCGGCCTCCGCGCGCCGGCTCGTGCTCGCCCTGCTGGAACAGAGCGACCAGACCGTCCCGGATCTCACCGAGCATACCGGACTTAGCACCGGTCGCCTGTCGGTCCATCTGCGCCGCCTCTTGGAGACCGGCCTCGTTTCGACCGGCCGGCGGGGGCGCCTGCGGACGTTCGCGCCGACCGACCGCGAGCGGGTGATCCGCCTGCTGATCGCCTACCGGGCGGGGTTCGCGGACGAATGGATGGAGCACCTTCTCGAGACGTGGTCGGAGCTGTTCCGGCCGTGAGCGCACCGCCTTTGGACCAACGAATTTCGGCGTTGAACCAAAAACAGGGTAGACCCCCGCCGCTCTGGTGGGATCGATGACGACCGTGCGCCCCGATGCACGAGCCCCCCACTGGCTCCGGTCGACCCTCCCGGGGGTCGCCGCGGTCGTCATCACCCTGCTGGTCCTCGGCCTCCCTTCGGCGCTCGCGGCCCCCGCGAGCACGACGCCCCCCTCCGGGGAGACGGCGATGTGGGACAACGGGGTCGTCGTCTGCGAGTTCGGCACGACGGCGCCGTCCGTCACGGCCGAGGCGAACGGCTCGACGGCCGCGGGGATGTGGGTCGGGCTCGACTCGCTTACCGCGACCAGCGTCGCCGGCCTGATCACCGAGACCGCGGATCTCTCCGCGACGAGCTGGAGCGTCCTCAACCTCTCGACGGCGACGCAGTACAGCCTGGGGTACACCACCGAGGTCCCCGTGACGACGCTCCTCGGCCTCTCACTGGGGACCGCGAACGTCACGGTCACCTTCTCGCTCGCGGACTCGGCGTTCGCCTCGAGCGCGCAGAACCGGACCGTCGGCATCGGTCTCTCCGTCGTCGGGTGGCCGCTCGACGTCCTCTCCTCGAACATGACCGCCGAGCTGTCGTTCCGCCCCGCGAACGCGAGCGCGGAACACCTCGCCGCGTCGACGACGGGCACCACCGGCATCGCGAGCGTGGAGAACGCCACCGGCGCGACCGATGCGTACCTGAACGCGTCGAGCACCGGGGTCATCGAAAGCTCGGGTGGCATTCTGAGCACGATCCCGGTCGTGAGCGCGGTCCTCGGCCTCTCGGTCGGGTCGGCGACGCTCGCCGTGTCGTTCGGAGCGCCGGCGACGACCGCCTCCTCCGTCCAGTACGAGACCGCCCTCCAGGTCGTCTCCGCCGAGACGCCGCGGCATTCCCATCTCCCCCTTCCGGGCCACCTCCCGACCGCCGACTTCGTCGCGGCCGCGGGAGCCGCGGTCCTCGTCTCCCTCGGCCTCGCCGGCGCCACGCGCCGCGTGCGCCGATCCCCGTCCGACCTCGAGTACGTGGAGGAAGAACCGTGAGCGAACTGCTAGCGGAGAGCCGAAGCGGTGCCAACGCCGAAATGACGTTCCGACTGAACTGCGGGCACGAGGTCGCGGTCCCGTTCGGGTCCGCGAACCCGGCGGTCGCAGCGTTCATCGTACAGCACCGGGAGCTGTGCGAGAGCCAGCGACCGGACCTCTCCCGGGTCGCGTGGTGGGACACACCGATCGAGCGGACGCCGATCTTCGGCGTTGCTCCCGTCTGAGTCCGGCTCTCCGACAATCTCCGTAGCCCCCACCCGACGGGCTCGCCGGGGCTCGGGCGGCCCGACCGTTCCTGGCACCCGGCCGGAGGACGTCCCCGTGTTCGTCGTTCGACGCGCTCTTCGGTTTCCGACCCGATAGGTGATAACGTCCCGACCGGTCGCCGCGCCGACCTATCCCTCGGTGAATACCATGGCAGCGGGAAGCGGTGGAATGACGGACGCGGCGCGCGGATTCCGAACGTACCTCGCTGACGACTGGGCGGCGTGGATGAAGGAGTATCCCGAGGCCGCCACCGCCTACGGATTCCCGGGCCTCGACGACCGGTGGACCGACGACTCGCCGGCGGGAATCGACCGCCGCCGGGGGCACCTTCGGACGAGCCTGCAACAGCTCCGGGCCATCGACCGCTCCGCCCTCCCCGGCGGCGAACAGCTCAGCTACGACCTCTACCGAGAGCTGCTCGAGTCGACCGAGGCAGGGCTCCCGTTCGGAGTCGACCCGGTACCCCTGAGGTCCGTTGTCCCGCGAAACCTCTGGATGCCGCTGAACCAGATGGAAGGGATCCACCTCCTCGCTCCGGAGACCCTCGAGCTCCAACCGAAGACCCACGGCGCTCAGCTCGAGGCGTATCTGAGGCGGCTCGAGGCGCTGCCGACGTGCGTCGACCAGCAGATCGCTCTGATGCGCGATGGCCTTGCCCGGGGGTACTCTCCCCCGAAGGTCACACTCCACGGGATCCCGGCCCAGGTGTCGGGAGTGATCCCGGACAAGCCGGCGGAGAGCCCCCTGTTGACGCCCCTCGCGAAGCTTCCGGACAGTCTCCCCGACTCCGAACGATCCCGGATCGCCGCGAGTGCTCAGAGGACCTACACCCAGACGCTCGTCCCGGCGTTCCGCCGACTCCTTCGGTACCTCGAGGACGAGTATCTGCCGGCGTGCCGGGAGTCGATCGCGGCGACGGCCCTGCCGACCGGGGCGGCGTCGTACCCGCACCTCGTGCAGTGGCAGACGACCACGAGCCTCGCGCCCGCGGCGATCCACGAGATCGGACTCGCCGAGGTGAAGCGGATCCGGGAAGCGATGGAGGAAGTCGCCCGGTCGACGGGGTTCGCGGGGTCGATCGCCGAGTTCAACGACTTCCTGAGGACCGACCCGCGGTTCCGGTTCGGCCGCGCCGAGGAACTGATCGATGCGTACCGCGTCGTCGCGAAGAGGACCGACCCGGCGCTCCCCCGCCTGTTCGGCCGACTCCCGCGCCTGCCGTACGGGGTCTTGCCGGTCCCGGAGTTCCGCGCCCCGGTCTCCCCGGCCGCCTACTACCTCCCGGGGGCCCCGGCGACCGGGCGTCCCGGATACTTCTACGCGAACACGTTCGACCTGACGGCCCGTCCCCGGTGGGAGATGGAGGCGCTCTCGCTCCACGAAGCTGTCCCCGGACACCACCTGCAGCTCTCGCTCGCCCAGGAGGTCGAGGGCGCCCCGGAGTTCCGGAAGGTCGCTGGGTACGGCGCCTTCGTGGAGGGTTGGGGCCTCTACGCCGAGAGCCTCGGCGAGGAGCTCGGCCTGTACACCGACCCCTACTCGAAGTTCGGTCAGCTGACGTTCGACATGTGGCGGTCGATCCGGCTCGTCGTGGACACCGGGATGCACGCCCTTGGGTGGTCGCGCGATCGGGCGGTGCAGTTCTTCCGCGACCACACCGGCAAGAGCGACCTCGACATCGGCGTCGAGGTCGACCGGTACATCGTCTGGCCGGGGCAGGCCCTGGGGTACAAGATCGGTCAGCTCAAGTTCCGCGAGCTCCGAACCCTGGCGGAGCAGCGGCTCGGCGAGCGGTTCGACGTCCGGGCGTTCCACGACATCGCGCTCGCCGAGGGGGCGTTGCCGCTCGCCCTTCTGGAGCGGCGCGTCCACGAGTGGATCGCCCGGCGCGCGGCCGAAGCCGTGTAGGCCGCCCCCCTCCATCGCCGATACGGTACCCGTGGGGGCGCACCGCGGGCGGCGACCCACGCTCCGACGGCTCACAAATGCTTTTTAGTGCGGACGTGCGTCGTGCGGACAGATGAGTCGTCCTGAGTACGAGGGCTAGAGCCGGTTCGGCTCCCCTCCCCACGATAGCTTCCGGGTCTCTGAATGGACGTTCTCGACGCGATTCGCGCCTACCGGCCCTGCCTTTCGTTCAACCCGCGCCCGGTCCCGGCCGAGACGCTCAAGACCGTGCTCTCCGCCGCCCGGCTCGCGCACAGCCAGCGGAACATCCAGCCGTGGCGGTTCGTGGTCGTACAGGACGACGAACGCAAGCGTCTCCTCGCCCAGGCGTCCAGCCGGGGCAAGCTGATCGCCGAGGCGCCCGCGGCGATCGTCGCCCTCGCCGTCGAGGAGGATATACCGGTCACGATCGGGGGGTACATCTCGGCCTACCCGCTCGATGTCGCGGTGGCGGTCGACCACCTCCAGCTGGCCGCGACCGCCCAGGGGCTCGGGACGAACTGGCTCATCGAGTTCAACGAGGAGAAGGTCCGTTCGGTCCTGCGCGTCCCGGAGGGGGTCCACCCGATCGCGATCATCCCGATCGGCTTCCCCGGCGAGACGAACGGCTCGTCGCGCCCGCCCCCCGAGGACGGACGGAAGAGTCCGGACGAGATCATCGCGTACGACTTCTATCCCTGGTGACCGGGCCGGTGCTCGACGTCACCTTCGTGAGCACCAACCCTGGAAAGTTCTGCGAGGTCCGGGACGTCCTCGCGCCGTTCGGTCTCCGCGCCCGATGGAAGCGGCGGACCCTCCCCGAGCCCCAGGCGTCCGGCCTCGAGGAGGTCGTCGCGGCGAAGCTGGACGCGGTCCGGGATGTCCCCGGCTACGTCGTGGTGGAGGACTCGGGCCTGTTCATCCCCTCCCTCGCCGGGTTCCCGGGGGTCTACTCGGCCCACTTCCTCGAGATCTGGAGGTTCGGGCCGATGTTCGAGCTTCTGCGTCGCCGCGACCGCTCGGCGTACTTCCGAACAGTCGCCGGGGTCCAGCACCGGGGTCGGCGCTGGACGTTCTCGGGCGAAGTGCACGGCGCGATCGCCCGACGTCCCGCGGGACGGCACGGGTTCGGCTACGACCCGATCTTCGTTCCGGACGGCTGGCACCGGACGTTCGGCCAGGCGCCGGCCGAGGCGAAGAACGAGATCTCGCACCGGGCGGTGGCGATGCGCAAGGTCGGAGCGTTCCTCGCCCGCCGCGCGGCTCGGTAGCCTGAGCTAGACGGGAGTTCGGCAGAAGTATCCGTCCCGCGGGGTCGCCCCCGCGGGAAGGTAGGAAAGGGTTCGGTCCGGTCGCGGTGCGGGGGGAGCTCAGTCCTCGCCGAAGTCGCCGCCGCCCATCCCGCCCATGCCGCCCATACCGCCCATGCCGCCGCCGCCCCCCCCACCGCCGGAAGGCGGGGGGCTCGACTTCGAGGCGATGACGTCGTCGATCCGCAGGATCATCACCGCGGCGTCCGTCGCGCTCTCGATCGCCTGGCGACCGACGCGGATCGGCTCGATGACGTTCAGGGTCTGCATGTTGTCGACCTTGCCGGAGTGGACGTTGACGCCCGCGGTCTTCTGGCCGGCCTTGTGGGCCTTGCGCAGCTCGATCAGGATGTCGATCGGGTCGAGACCGGCGTTCTCCGCGAGGGTGCGGGGTATCGTCTCGAGCGCCTCCGCGAAGCTCTCGAACGCGATCTGCTCGCGCCCGCCGACCTTCGCCGCCTCGTCGCGCAGGTGCATCGCCAGCTCGATCGCCGTCGCGCCCCCGCCGAAGACGTACCGTCCGTCCTCCACGGCGACCGCGACCACGTTGAGCGCGTCGTCCAGGCTCCGCTCGATCTCGTCGATGACGTGCTCCGTGCCGCCGCGGATGAGGATCGAGACCGCGCGGGCCTTCCTCGCGCCCGTGACGAACGTCAGCGCGTCGTCGCCGATCTTCCGCTCCTCGACCGCGCCCGCCGTGCCGATGTCCTCGGGAGTGAGCTCGCTGACCTTCGAGACGATGTTCGCCCCGGTCGCCTTCGCGAGCTTCTCCATGTCGGACTTCTTCACGCGGCGGACCGCGTAGATGCCGTCCTTCGCGAGGAAGTGCTGCGCGAGGTCGTCGATCCCCTTCTGGCAGAGGACGACCGTCGCGCCGGACTTCTTGACCTGGTCGACCATTCGACGGATCATGTTCTCTTCCTCGCCGAGGAAGGCGTTGAGCTGCGTCGGGTCGTTGATCTCGATCTTCGCGTCGATCTCGGTCTTCTTGATCTCGAGCGCGGCATCGAGCAGCGCGATCTTCGGGTTCTCGACGCGGGTCGGCATCCCCGAGTGGACCTTCTCCTTGTCGACGATGATCCCCTCGATCAGCTGGGTGTCGCTCATCGAGCCGCCCTGCTTCTTGATGACCTGAACGTTGTCGAGGTCGACGGTGTAGCCCGTCCCCTTCTTCTCGGCGACCGCCGCGATCGCCTTCACGGAGATGTCCCCCATCAGCTCGCTGTTGAACGAGACCGACTTCGAGGACATCGACGTCACCGCGATCCGCTTCAGGGTCGCCGTGTCGGAGAGGAGCACCGGCTGGCTGCCCTGCTGCAGCAGCTCGAGCGCCTTCACCGAGGCGAGGCGGTACCCCTGGGAGATCAGCGTCGGGTGAATGTTCTGCTCGATCAGCTCCTCGGCGCGCTTCAGGAGCTCCGCCGTCAGGACGACCGCCGTCGTGGTGCCGTCGCCGGCCTCCTGGTCCTGGGTCTTGGCGACCTCGACCAGCATCTTCGCGGCCGGGTGCTCGACGTCCATCTCCTTGAGGATCGTGACGCCGTCGTTCGTGACGACGACATCGCCCATCGAGTCGACCAGCATCTTGTCGAGCCCGCGCGGCCCGAGCGTCGAGCGGACCGCATCGCCGATCGCCTTCGCGGCGGCGATGTTGTTGGTCAGCGCTCCGCGTCCCTTCTCTCGCTTTGTCCCTTCGCGCAGCACGAGGATCGGCGTCTGCCCGTTCATCATGGTCTTCTATCCTCCGGGTACGAGCCCAGATTCCGAAATCAGTAGAAAAGCGGTTGTATTTAAGAATACCCCACGCTCCCGCCGAGACCGGGGGTGCGCTCCCCCGGTGCGCGACGTTCATCCGCCCCGCCCCGCTCCGCCGGCTTCGTGGTCTCCGACGCCCCGGCCTCCGCGGCCCGCGACTATCGCGGCCTGATGCGCAACCGCGCGTACCTCCGGGTCTTCTCGGCGGGGCTCGGGTCGATCGCGGGCTCGTCGATCGCCGGGGTCTGTCTCATCTGGCTCGTCGCCACCGCGACCGGCTCGCCCCTCGATGTCGGCCTTCTCGGCACGGCGTGGGTCGTCGGCGGCATCCTGTTCAGCGTCTTCGGCGGGGCCTGGGTCGACCGGTACAATCGGCGGAATCTGATGGTCCTGGCCGACTTCGCCCGGGCGTCCGCTCTCGGGATCGTCGTGCTGATCCTCGCGTGGGGAGGGTTCGAGTTGTTCCCCGTGCTCGCCGCCTACTTCGTGCTCGGGGCGTTCACCACGATCTTCAACCCGGCCGAGCAGGCGATCGTCCCGGCGCTCGTCGAACCCCGCCTCGTGGCGGACGCGAACGGCCTGGTGCGATCGAGCCGGTCGACCCTCCAGTTCGTGGGGGCGTCCCTGGGCGGGGTCCTCATCGTCACGGTCGGCTCCCTCGCGGGCGTCGCCGTAAACGCGCTCACCTTCCTGATCTCGGGCCTCTTGCTGATCGGACTCGAGGTCCCGCGGGCGGAGCGGCCCCCGCCCATCGCCCGTCCGAACTACTTCGCCGAGGTGCGCGAAGGGTTTCGGTGGCTCTGGCGGGCGACCGCGCTCCTCCAGCTGACCCTCTCGGCGACGATCTTCAACTTCTGCTCCACCCTGGTCGGCGCGTTCCTCGTCTTCTTCGCCACCGCCGTGCTCCACGGGTCGGCGCTCCTGTTTGCCGTGCTGCTCGCCGCCGAGGTCGCCGGGTCCGCGATCGGCTCTCTCCTCGTCGGGCGGACCGACGCCGTTCGATGGGCCGGCCGAGCGTGGGTCGTCCCCCAGGGGGTGGTATCGGGAGGCGTGGTGGTGGCGCTCGTCCTCGACCCTGTCGCCCCCGTCGCCGTCGCCGCGCTGTTCTCGCTCGGCCTGCTCGCCGGATTCGCCGGGACGGCCTGGCTGACGGTCGCCCAGATGGTCGTGCCGACCGAGATGCAGGGACGGTACTTCGGGATCGACGCGCTCGGGAGCATCGCCATTCTACCCGCGGCCCAGATCGGAGGCGCCTTCCTGATCACGGGGTTCGGCGTGGGGCCCACGTACCTGCTGGCGGGAGCGATCTGGACGGTGGCGGGGGTAGGATTCCTCTTCCCCCGGGCGCTCTGGAACCTCGGGTACCGGGCGGGGGACCCTACTCGCCGTAGCGCCGACGGCGAACTTGGAACGAGCGGATCGCCCGGAGGAACTCGAGACGCGTGAGCCCCGGCCAGAGCACGTCGGAGAAGTACAGCTCGCTGTACGCGGACTGCCAGAGCAGGAAGTTCGAGATCCGCTCCTCCCCGCTCGTTCGGAAGATGAGGTCGGGGTCGGGGAGGTCGGCGGTATACAGGTGACGGCTCACCGTCTCGGAGTCGATCGCGGCGGGGTCAAGGGTCCCCGCCTGCACCTCTCGCGCAAGGGCGCGGATCGCGTCCACGATCTCCTCCCGGCCGCCGTAGCCGAGGGCGACGTTGTACCGGTACTCGGTGTACGCCTCGGTCGCCGTCTCGGCGAGGGCGATCGCCTCCTGGACCCGGGACGGGAGGAGCGTCCGGTTCCCGAAGACGCGCACCCGGATCTTGTGCCGATGGACGCGCTCGTCGGTGGCGATCTCGCGAAGGCTCCGGTCGAACAGCTCCATCAACCCCTCGAGCTCCTCCTTCGGGCGCGAGAGGTTCTCGGTCGAGAGGGCGTACACGGTGAGGATGCGGATGCCGACGTCGAGGCACCAGTCGAGGAGCTCCTCGAGGGTGTCGCGGCCCTTCGCGTGGCCTCCCTTCACGTCGAGGCCCTCGCGCGCGGCGAACCGACGGTTGCCGTCCATGATGATCGCGAGGTGGCGCGGCACGGGCTCGCCGCGCACGAGCTCGGCAAGCCGCTTCTCCGTCAGATCCCGCAGCGCGTCGCCGACGGCGTGGGAGAGCGACGCCCCATCGCGCCGTCGGCTGGCGGGTGCCGGCTCGCCCATCGGCGTGCGATGACCGAGAGTACCATATAGCGGCCCCCCGCCGCCGGGGCGGGGAGGCGCCCTGGTCGGGAATCTCGGCTCGGGGGTTCGGCCCCCGCCGCCTTCGAACCCGAGTCCCAGGCTCGACAGACCTAGATCCTAGACCGCTAGACTACCAGGGCAGCCCCGCAGGCCTAACCGCCCGGTGCTATGAATGTTACCAAGTCGCGCACGGGCGTACCGTCGACTCCGGCCGACTCCGCCCGCTTCGCGCGCCGGCGCGCCTGCGGGCGCGCGCGCGTTCAGGGCGGCGCGGGCTCGCGTCGGGGCGGACCCACGCTGCGAGTGGAGGTCGACGTTCTTGTAGCACGTCGGCCGGTCGGACCCCTGCGAACGGAGTGAGCTCGATGAGCGCAGGAAGCAGCTGGTTCGTGTCGATCATCGCCGTGCTCGGACTCGTCCTCGCGCTGCACGGTCTCGGCGTGAACGCAGGCTCGACGCTCGGAACGGTCCTCCGGAGCGCGATCCACGTCCTGGGTGAACCCCTCGCCCTGGGCCTCTAGGGCTCCGACCTCCCCAACGCGGATCTCCCTCCGCGAGGGGGCTCCCTTCCCGTTGCCTCAGCCCGGCTCAACCCGCCCGTGAGCGCTTCACCGCGGCGGCGACGCCGGACGGCTTCACGACCCCCGCCGGGGTGATGAACGCGGTGACGTACTTCGCCGGCGTCACGTCGAACGCGGGGTTCTTCGCGGGGCTGTGGAGCGGCGCGATCCGCTTTCCGGCGAGCTCAAGGACCTCGTCCGGCGCCCGCTCCTCCACCGGGATCGACGCGCCGCTCGCCCGTCGGGCGTCGAACGTGCTCCACGGGGCCGCCACGTAGAACGGCACGCCGTTCTCCCGGGCGACGACCGCCTTCTCGTACGTGCCGATCTTGTTGGCGAAGTCCCCGTTCGCGGCGATCCGGTCGGCGCCGACGACGACGGCGTCCACCTGACCGGAGGCGAGGTAGTGGCCGGCCGCGTTGTCCGCGATGACCGCGTGGGGGATCTTCTCGCGGTCGAGCTCCCAGGCGGTGAGGCGCGCCCCCTGGAGGAGCGGCCGCGTCTCGTCGACCCAGACGAACAGGTTCGCGCCGAGGTCGCGCGCCACCCGGATCGGAGCGAGGGCGGTCCCCCACTCCACCGTCGCGAGCGCGCCCGCGTTGCAGTGCGTCAGCACGTGCCGGCACTTCATCAGGAGCGGCGCCCCGGCGACGCCGATCCGGTGGCACTCCTCGACGATCTTCGCGCGGTAGGCGTCCGCCGCCGCGAGGGGGTCGCCGCCCGCCTCCCAGACCCGGCGGACCGTCTCGATCCCTACGAACAGGTCGTTGGCCGTCGGCCGCGTCTTCCGCAGCAGCTCGGCCGCGCGGTAGGGGGACTTCTGCGCCTCCTTCGCGGCGAGGACCATGCCGTACGCCGCGGCGACGCCGATCGCCGGCGCCCCGCGGACCGTCATGGTGCGGATCGCCTCCGCGACCTCCTCGACCCGACGCAGACGGCGGACGACCGTCCGGCCCGGAAGCTCCCGCTGGTCGATGAGGTAGAGGACCCCCCGCCGGAACCAGAGCGCCCGTACCGCCATCGGTCTGCCTACGGCTCGAACGTGCGCAGGAGGTCGATCCAGTCGGCGGGGACCGTCTTCGGCGCCGCCACCGCCTCTTCGAGGGGGATGCCGGTCACCGAGCCGCCCCGTAGAACGGCGACCTCCCCGAATCGCCCGGCGAGGGCGAGGTCGACCGCCTCCGCGCCGAGCCGGGTCGCCAGGATCCGGTCGAACAGCTCCGGGGCCCCGCCTCGCTGGATGTGGCCGATCTGGGCGCTGCGGGTCTCCGTGCCGGTCTGCTCCTGGATCCGGCGGGCGAGCTCCGCCCCGACCTGCCGCTCCCCCAGGAGCTCGTGGCCGAACTCGTCCTTCGCCCCGGCCGACCCGCGGCGCGGGCCGAGGTCGATCCCCTCGCTCGCGACGACCAGGGCGTACCCGCGGGCCGCCACGGCGGCACGCACGCGCGCGATCAGCGCCGCCTCGTCGTACTTCTCCTCGGGCAACAGCGTCGCGTCGGCCCCCCCGGCGAGTCCGGTCCCCAGCGCAACCCAGCCGGCGTGCCGGCCCATCACCTCGAGGACGATCGCGCGGTGGTGGCTGCCCGCCGTGTCCCGGAGGCGCTCGAGCGCCTCGACGGCGACGGCGGTCGCCGAATGAAATCCGAACGTCCAGTCGGTACCCGCGACGTCGTTGTCCATCGTTTTCGGGACCCCGACGACCGGCCGGCCCCGGCGGTGGAGCTCGCGCGCCGCAGTGAGGGTGTCGTCCCCGCCGATCGCGACCAGGGCGTCGATCTTCTCTCGGGCGAGGGTCGCGAGCACCTTCGCCGCATCCTCCTCGCGCGCGAACGGGTTCGTGCGGGAGCTGCCGAGGATCGTCCCCCCGCGGTCGAGAATGTCGTGCACGTCCGGGGAGCCGAGCGGACGAACGAGCCCGTCCCGCACGCCCTTCCAGCCGTCCAGGAAGCCGACGGTGGCGTGGCCGGAACGGGCGGCGCGCAGGACGACGGCACGGATCGCCGGGTTCAGCCCGGGACAGTCCCCGCCGCCCGTGAGAACGCCGAACCTCACGCCGCGACCTCGATGTACTCCCGGGGCGCCGTCGACAGGAAGTCGAAGCCGCCCTTCGTGACGACGATGTCGTCCTCGATCCGGACCCCGCCCTTCCCTGGCAGGTAGATCCCCGGCTCGACGGTGAACACCATCCCCTCCTCGAGGGGGTCCTCGACCTGCGGCCCGTAGTACCATCCGTCGTGGACCGCGAGCCCGATGGAGTGGCCGACGCCGTGGATCAGGCGTCCCTTCCACGGGGAGGAGTCGATGACCCGCTCCGCGGCGAGGTGGACCTCCTTGGCCGGCACCCCCGGGCGGATCGCGGCGAACGCCGCGGCCTGGGCCTTCTCGACCGTCTCGTGGACCCGCTTCATCTCGTCGTCCCGCGGCCCGAACCGGAACGAGCGCGTGATGTCGCTCGCGTACCGGCGGTGCCAGGCGCCGAAGTCGCAGACGATCGACTGGCCGGGGGCGAGGCGCGTGCTCCCCGGCTGGTAGTGCGGCTCCGCGCCGTGAGGCCCGAACGCGACGATCGTCGAGAACGAGCGACCGCTCGCGCCGTGGCGGTTCATGCGGTACTCGATCTCGGCGGCGAGCTCGAGCTCGGTCATCCCGGCCTTGAGCGACGACGGGATCTCCCGCCCGACCGCCGAGCCGATCTCCGCCGCCTTGCGCAGGAGCGCGATCTCCCCGACGTCCTTCGTCGCGCGCGCCTTGCGGATCGCCGCGGAGGCGTCGACCCAGGTCCGCTGGGGGAGCAGCTTGTCGAGCCGGACGAACCACTCGTGGGTCAGCTCGCGGTTGTGGACCGCGACCTTCGTCGCGCCACCGAGGAGTTTCTTCACGAGGGCGTCGGTCCCCTCCCGCGTGACGGAGTGGACCGTGACGTGGGGGTCGCCCTTCGCCGCCGCCTGCGCGCTCTCGAGCTCGAGCGGCGAGGAGAGGACGTCGAGCTTCCCGTCGGAGTGGGCGATCGCGACCGACCCCTCGAACAGTCCGCTCGGCACGTCGAAGATGTAGAAGAAGCTCTGATCGAGGTGCGGGTCGGTCGCGTTCGCGAGGACGAGCGCGTCCACGGGGCTCTCGAGGCGGGAGAGGATCTTCTCGATGCGGGCCTTCATGCCGGCGAGGAGAAGCTACGGGGCTTCAACCTTTGCGGGGGCGGCGCGGAGGTCCTTCCAGGAGAGCATCGGCTCGCGCGCCGCCCGCACCTCGTCGATCCGCCGGACCGCGAGGGACGTCGGGGCGGCCCGGAGGTTCTCCGCGGTGTCGTGCGCGGCCCGCTCGAACGCCTCCGCGAAGCGGTCGAGCTCCCGCTTGCTCTCCGTCTCGGGCATCTCGACCATCAGCGACTCTTCGACGAGCGACGGGAAGTAGATCGTCGGCGCGTGAACCCCCTCGTCCAAGAGCCGCTTCGCCAGGTCGAGGGTCCGGACGCCGCGCTCCTTGAGCGGGGCGCCCGACAGCACGAACTCGTGCTTGACGAGGGTGCGGAACGGCCGGGGCAGCGTCTTCCCCAGGCGCTCGGCGAGGTAGTTCGAGTTCAGGACGGCCCGCCGCGCCACGTGCTTGAGGCCCTCCTCGCCGTGGGAGAGGGCGAACGCGAACGCCCGCACGTCGAGGCCGAAGCTCCCGTACGCCGTCTTGATCTTGCCGATCGACTTCGGCCGGTCGTAGTCGAGCCGGAACTTCCGACCGCTCTTCACGACCCGGGGGACCGGCAGGTACGGCGCGAGCGCCTCGCCCGCGGCGAGCACCCCTGCACCAGGGCCTCCCCCGCCGTGGGGGGTGGCGAACGTCTTGTGCAGGTTCAAGTGCGCCACGTCGAACCCCATCCGGCCCGGGTGGGTCGCGCCGAGGATGGCGTTCAGGTTCGCCCCGTCGTAGTAGAGCATGCCGCCCGCCGCGTGGACGGCCTCGGCGATCTCGAGGATCTCGCTCTCGAACAGCCCCGCCGTGTTCGGGTTGGTGAGCATGAAGCAGGCCGTCCGCTCCCCGAGCGCCGCCCGGAGCGCCGAGAGGTCGACGCACCCTTCGGTCGAGGGGATCTCGCGGGCCGTGAACCCGGCCATCGTGGCCGACGCGGGGTTCGTCCCATGCGCCGTGTCCGGAAGGAGCACCTCCGTCCGTTTCTCCGACTCGCCGCGGTCGCGGAAGTACGCCCGCACCATCAGGAGCGCCGCGTACTCGCCGTGGGCGCCCGCCGACGGCTGCAGGGAGACCTCGGGGAGGCCGGTCACCTTAGAGAGCAGCCGCTCGAGGCGCCAGGTCAGCTCGAGCGCCCCCTGGACCGTCGCCTCGGGCTGGTACGGGTGGATCGACGCGGCGCCGGGACGTCGCGCGAGCACCTCGGAGACCTTCGGGTTGAACTTCATCGTGCACGAGCCGAGCGGATACGCCGAGGTGTCGATCCCGAAGTTCATCTGGGAGAGCCGGGTGTAATGGCGAACGACCTCGGGCTCGGAGAGCTCGGGCCAGAGGAAGGCCTGCTTGCGCCGGAACCGCTCGGGGACCCCCGGGATCGCCGGGGCCGGCGCGGGGGCGCTCGGGGGCACGAGGTCCCAGATGTCGGGCTCCTCCCAGCGTGCCTGCCGGAACGTCATGCGCTCGCTCCCGACGCGGCCCACGCCTTGGCGGCGGTCGCGTACTTCTGGATCTCCTTCTCGCCGATCGAGTCGGTCGCTGCGACCAGGATCCGCTCGGGACCCCGGGCGGCTCCGGGCCGGGGGTCGGCGAGGGAGAGGCCGGCCAGGATCTTCCGTCGGCGCATCCGGTCGAGGAATCCGGCCGCCGTGCCGTGACCGAGCTCGATGGTGAACTCCCCGAGGTACGGCGAGTCGAAGCGGGGGGCCTGCAGCCCGTCGATGCGGCCGAGCGCGCTCGCCAGCGTCCGGGCCTTCTCCGCGAGCGACCCCTGGAGGGTGGCGAGCCCGCGGGGCCCGACGGTGCTGGCGTAGACGACGAACGCGAGCGCCATCAGCGACTCGTTCGTGCAGATGTTCGACATCGCCCGGGAGCGCCGGATGTGCTGCTCCCGGGTCTGCAACGTCAGCGCGCGCGCCGGGCGTCCCTCGACGTCGACGGTGGCGCCGACGATCCGCCCCGGCGCCTGCCGCGCGTGCTCCCTCCGGCACGCGAACAGCCCGAGCAGCGGGCCGCCGAACGACGGCGAGACGCCGAACCCCTGCCCTTCGCCGACGACGACGTCGGCCCCGTACGCCCCGGGCGGCTCGAGGACGGAGAGCGACAGCGGGTCGGCCGAGACGACCAGCGGGACGTCCCCCAGGATCGCCTTCAGGTCGAAGACCCCTTCGTCCAGATGCCCGAACCCGTTGGGGACGTCGGCCAAAAGTCCGAAGACGTCCTTCGCCGCCACCGCGGAGCGTACGAACTCTAGGTCGAGCCGGCCGGTGCGGGGGTCGTACGGGATCTCCTCGACCCGCAGTCCGGGACCGCTCGCGTAGTTCGCGAGGACGCTCTTCTCCTCCCACGGGAGGCTCGCGGGGACGAGGAACCGGTGGCCTTCGTGCAGCCGCCGGCAGAACAGCAAGGCCTCCCCGGCGGCGGTGGCGCCGTCGTAGAGCGAGGCGTTCGCGAGGTCGAGGCCGGTCAGCTCGACCCAGAGGCTCTGGAACTCGAAGAGGGCGCGCAGCATCCCCTGGCTCGCTTCCGGCTGGTAGGGAGTGTACGCCGTGTAGAATTCGCTGCGGGAGAGGATCGCATCCACGGCCGCGGGGACGTAGCGGCAGGCGATCCGGCCGCCCAGGAACGTGGCGAACTTACCGAGCGGGCGGTTCCGCTCGAGGAGCTTGTCGATCTCCTTGACGACCTCGGGCTCCTCCCGGCCCGCCGCGATCCCGATCCGGCCGATCCGCGCTTTCTTCGGGATGTCGCGGAACAGCTCGTCGACCGAGGCGATCCCCAGCGACGCGAGCATCGCGGCCTCCTCGCCCGGCTCGTCCGAGATCCACCGAGGCACGCGACTACGCCCTCCCCGTGCGAGCGGCGGTCCCCATAAATCGGTTGGCCCGCGCCGGGCCCGGCCCCGCGCCGGACCCTCGGCCGAAGGGTCGGCGGCGCCGCCGCAAGCCTATTCGGGTGGGCAGGGTGGAGCCGGCCGGACCTGTATGCCCGCTCGCTCGGTGGCACGCTCCGGACGACGCCGGAGGGACGAACCTCCTCCGCCGCCGTCCGTCGGGCTCCTCGACATCGCTTTCCACCGCGCGTCGCTCGTCACGCCGCACGGCCGGACGAAATCCGAGCGCGACCGACGGCGCGCCGTGCTGAAGATCGTCCGGAGCTCCGCGACGGTGATCCGGCACCTTCGGCTCGAGTCGGGGGCGGTGCGCAAGGCCTCGTCGGGGGAGTTCGAGAAGGCGCTGGTCGAGCGGCGGTTCGGCGCGGGCACGCTCGACCGGGCCCTCGTGCGGGTACGCCGCGCCGAGGAGCGGATCCGCGGTCTCGCGCGGGACGCCGAGCGGTCGGCGCAGGGGGGCGACGAGCGCACCGACCTGGGGGACGTCATCCGGTCGTTCTACGGCCGCCTCTCGAGCTTCGTGCGGGAGGTCGACCGGGACCTGGAGACCCTTCGCCGGATCGGGCGGTACCTCGACGACCGCCCGCGCCTATTGGAGGGCGCCCCGACGCTGGTCGTTGCGGGGTTCCCGAACGTCGGCAAGTCCTCTCTAGTGGCGAAGCTCTCCTCGGCCCGACCGAAGGTCGCCGATTATCCGTTCACGACGCTCGCGATCGGGGTCGGCCACGCCGACCTCGGGTTCGACCGGCTGCAGGTCGTCGACACCCCCGGAGTGCTGGGCCGCTCGGCCCGGGCGAACCCGGCGGAGAAGGAGGCGGAGACGGCCGTCGAACGGGCTGCCACCGTGGTCCTGTTCGTCATCGACCCGACCGGCACCAGCGGCTACACGATCGAGGAACAGGAGCAGCTCCTCGCTCGCTGGCAGGAGGAGTTCCCGCAGCTACCGATCGTGGTCGTGGAGACGAAATCCGACCTGCTCCGCCGGCCCGTCGACCGGCTCCAGATATCGGCGGTCTCCGGAGACGGGCTCGACGCCCTCTGGGCTCGGTTGCGGGCGGCCCTTCCGCCCCGGGACGTCACTCCGACGACGGAGGAGGAGCCGGAGTCCGAAGCGCTCGAATCCATCGAGGAGGCCGACGACGACGACAAGGAGAGCGACGACCGACCGCCACGCGCGGGACGGTCTCGGGGCGCCTCGGCACGACGGGGGCGCCGCGAGTGACGTGGCATGCGACGGGGGTCACGGAAGGGAGCCTCCCCGAGGGCGCTCCGCGGGAAGTGATGCTGGACCAGCGCTCGGTGCTCCTCGTACGCGTCGAGGGGGCGATCCGAGCGCTGGACGGGGTCTGTCCCCACCTCGGCGGCGCCCTGGTGGAGGGCCGCCTGGACGGCCGACGCCTGACCTGCCCCCTCCACGAAGCGACGTTCGACGTCACGAACGGCGCCGTCGTCACCGACCCGTTCGGCCTGGTTCCCCCCGAGGGCGGGGTGGCGCCGGTCTCCAGTTACCCGACCCGGGTGAGCCACGGCGCGATCGAGGTCGACGTGCCGGACGGTCCGTCCCCCTAGAGGGTGAACGGCCGGCCGTTCTCTGGGAGGACGACCTCCGCGGTCGCCTCGAGGGCGTCGCGCAGCGGCTCGCGGTTGTCCCCGTGCATCAGCACGACCGTCTTCGCGCGGCTCTCCTTCGCGAGGCGCACGAGCTCGGAGTGGCCCGCGTGCGCCGAGAAGTCGAACTTGCCGATCTCGCAGAGCGGGCGGACCGTCGTCTCGTCGATCGTGATCGTCCCCTCCTCCATCAGCTGGCGGCCGTTCGAACCTTCCACCTGATAACCGGTGAGGAGGATGGAGCACTTCGGGTCCTTGTACCGCTCCCCGAGGTAGTAGAGCACGGGGCCGCCGTCGAGCATCCCTCCCGTCGTGACGATCACCTGGGCTTCGCGCAGCGCCTTCTTGCGATCCCCCGGGTGCTCCACGACATGCACGCTCTCGAGCGCCCGACGGAAGCGGGGAGCGTCGGCGAGGTACTCGGGCGCGGCGCGGTAGATGTCGTTGACCGCTCGCGCCATCCCGTCCAGGTACGTCTCGTAGCCGGTCGACACGAGCGACATCAGCACCTCCTGGGCGCGCCCGACCGCGAACGCGGGGACGATCGCGATCCCGCCCCGCTCGACGGTCTCGGCGACCTTGTCCCGGAACTTCCGCTCCGTCTCGCGACGGTCGGGGTGCTCGCGCCCCGCGTACGTCGACTCCATCACGAGCACGTCGCACTCGAGCGGCTCGGCCGCTCCGACGAGGTGGGTCGGGATCGTCTGCAGATCCCCGGTGAACAGGACGTCCTTCTCCCCGTGGTAGAGCATCATGGTCGCTCCGGGGATGTGCCCGGCCGGGGTCAGCTCGACCTCGATGCCGCGGTGGCGGAACGTCGCGTGCCGGTCGACGGCGGTGAACCGCTCGTGCAGGGTGCGGATGTCGCCCGTCGTGTACGGGGCCAGGTACCCTTCGAGCCGGGCGATCTTGAGCGCGTCCTTCGTGAGGAGGTCCGCGACCGCGATCGTGACGGGGGTCGCCACGATCCGAGCCTTCGGTAGCCGGCTCAGGAGCGGCGTCATCCCCGAGTGGTCGAGGTGGGCGTGCGAGAGGAGGGCGAGGTCGATGTTCGTCGGGAACGGCCGCGGGTACGTCGGCGGGTCGTCCGGGGTCATGCCGTAGTCGAACAGCAGCGTCCGTCCCTGGTCGCGCACGACCAGGCCGAGCGAACCGACCTCGGAGGCGCCTCCGAGAAAGCGAAGTTCCATCGCGCGGCCGAGCGGCGACCGCGGATAACGTCAGCCCGCCCGCGCGGCGCGCCCCGTCGGAGGCGTCATTACCCCGACGCCGGTCCGGAGCGTCGTGACGACGGCCGACCGGTCGGACCTCGAGATCCTGTTCCGGATCGCGCTCGCGGTCCAGCGCGTCGTCCGCGACGCCGCCGGTTCGCCGCATCGGGCGGACGTCGTCGCGGTCAGCGCGGGCGGTACGCCGACCGAGGAGATCGACCGGCTCGCGGAGCGGGAGGTGCTCGCGGCGCTCGACCGGGAGCGCGTCGACTGGAACCTCGTCTCCGAGGAGATCGGCGCGGTCGCGCGCGGAGGAGACCGCAGCCTCGTGGTCGACCCCATCGACGGGACGTCCAACGCCCTCCGTCAGCTTCCGTTCTCCACGGTGTCGCTCGGGCTCGGTGCGGGGACGCTCGACGGGATCGACGTCGGGCTTGTCCGGGACCTCGACCGCGGGACGACGTACTGGGCGACGCGCGGGGGCGGGGCGTTCCGGGACGGCCGGCCGATCCGCACCCGCCCCCGTCGATTGAACGGCGAGGTGGTCTTCCTGAATCTAGGTCATCACACGGGCGAGCGCGCGAGCCGTCTCTCCGGCACCGTGCGCCGCGTCCGCTCCCTCGGCTGCGCTTCCCTCGAGATGATGATGGTCGCCCAGGGGTCGGCCGACGCCTACCTGTTCGAGAACCGGGAGGCCCGACGGAACCTGCGGGTCACCGACATCGCGGCCTCCTACCGGATCGTGCAGGAGGCCGGCGGCGGGACTTCGACCGCCGATAGCCGCCCGCTCGGCCCGCTGCCGCTTGGCATCGAGGAGCGGACCAGCGTCTTCGCCTGGGGCGACTCGGCCCTCGAACGGGCGTACGCCGCGGGGGCGTTCCCGTGAAGATCGGACTCACCGCCCACCCTCGGAAGCCGCAGGCGCTCGCCCTCGCCCGGAATGCCCTCGAACTGATCGGCGACCGCGCCGAGGTCGTGCTCAGCGACGCCGCCGGACCCGCGGACCCCGCGCGGCCGCACGCGCCGCTCGAGACGCTCGCGACCGACGTGCTGCTCGCCATCGGCGGGGACGGGACGTTCCTCTACACGATGCGCCGATCCTCGGTGCCGCTGCTGCCGGTGAACGCCGGCACCGTCGGCGTTCTCGCCGAGGTCGATGCGCGCCGGTCCGGGGAGTTCGAGGCCGCGATCGAGCGGCTTCTCGCGGGCCGGTATACCCTCGAGGAGCGCATGAAGCTCGCAGGGCAGGCCGACGCCTCGCCGCTCCCGGACGTCGTGAACGAGTACGTCGTGCACGCCGCGCGGGTCGGCACGATGGGGTTCTTTGAGATCGCGATCGACCGCCGGGTCGTGGGCCGGGTCCGCGCGGACGGGCTCATCGTGGCGACGCCGACCGGGTCGACCGCCTACTCGCTCAGCTCCTTCGGTCCGATCGTGGACCCCGGGGTCGAGGGGGTCGTCCTCACGGCGATCGCCCCGTTCCGCGCCGAGACCCGGTCGCTCGTCGTCGACCCGCTCGCGACCGTCTCGATCCGGGCCCTCGAGGGGGACGGCGCGGCGGTCGTGCTCGTCGACGGCCAGGACCAGTTCCCGCTCCCGGAGCGATCGTCGGTGACGATCTACCGGTCCCCCCGCAGGGCGACGCTCGTCCGCTTCGGCGTCGGCTTCCTCGAGCGGCTGCGCGGCAAGCGGATCCTCCCCTGGAGCGAGGAGTTCGCCGACCGGGGAGGGTCGGTTGCCGATCTTCCGCCCGCAGCGTAAGCGCGCGCCGGGGGCCGCCCGCCTCGGCGACACTCCCACCGCGATCTCACGCCGAACGCTCGACAGCGTGCTCGCGAGCGGACGTTCCTCCTACCCCAACGAGTTCGGGGGCGTCCTGCGGGCCGAACCCCCCGGGGTGATCGGCGAGCTGCTGCTGCTCCCCGGGACGACCGCCGGCCGGCGCCACGCGAACTTCCACCTCTACATGCTGCCCGCCGACCTGTCGATCGTCGGCACGGTGCACTCGCATCCGTCCGGGGCGCTCCATCCGTCCGACGCCGACCTGAGGCTGTTCCGCAGCTGGGGACGCCGGCACCTGATCGTCGGGTCGCCGTTCACGCAAGGGGCGTGGAGGGCGTACGACGGGAACGGTCGGGAGACGACCCTCCGGGTCGTCGGCTCCGGCGGACCGATCCCGCCGGACCTCAGCCTCCCCGAGTACCGGCCCCCGATCCCGGTCCACCGGCCGGTGCCGGAGACCGCCTTCCCCGAGGACGAGCCGTAGGCCCCGCGGTCCGCTATTCGCGGACGGGGATCGTCGGCACGGGCAGGCGGTCCGGGGCGGTGTTGGGGTCGACGATCGCGCGCGGGGGGCGCGCCGACGGGCTGAGGAGCCCGTTCATCTTCGCGACGATCTCGAGGAACGCGATGAACCCGCGGAACGAGCCCCGGTAGAGGCTCGTGTGGGCCCCTTCCCAGTCGAAGAAGTCGGCGAGCATGCGCTTCGACTGCCGGATCCCGTGCGTCAGCGCCCGCTTCAGGAGCTCCTCCTGGAGCGGCGAGAGCCGGTCGCGCGAGAACCAGTCCTTCGTCTTCAGGTGGCCGAGCGGGACGAAGAACATCGGGACGAGCAGCGCCTTGAAGTCCCAGAGGTCGTCGATGAGGTCGATCGTCCGCGCGACGTCCTCCTCGGTCTCCTGGGGGAGGCCGACGATGAACGTGCACGCCGGATAGACGTGGTTGTCGTTCATCAGGCCGGCCGCCTGGACGACGAGCTCGGGCCACTGCGACGCCTTGAACGGGGCGACCTTCCCCGGCATCGCGGCCGTGATCATCCGGGGCGACCCCGTCTCGACCCCGACCTCGACGCCCCACCAGTCCTGGTGGTCGTCGATCAGGACCTCGGCGCACTTCGCGAGCAGCTTCGGCTTCGTCATCAGCGTCGCGATCGCGACGTGGCTCCAGCCGACCTGAGGATAGTACTGCTTCGCGAGCTTCAGCATCGGGATCAGCTTCTCCTCGTGCGGCATCACGTTCGGGCTGCCGTAGAACATGACGTCGTCCGAGTGGAGCAGCCCCTTGCGCAGCCCCATCTTCGCGTTGACCTTCAGCTCCTCCTCGATCTTCGAGAGCGGATACCAGCGGGTCGGTCGCGTCGTGACGGAGCAGAACGAGCAGCCGCGGCAGCAGCCGCGCCCGATCTCGATAAGGCCGTTCACGCTCGGGTACCTGATGGAGGAGATCTGCTCGACCTTCGGCGCCTCCTTCGGGGTCAATACGACGTGCGGCGGCAGGAACTCGTCGTGGAGCGCCTTCGCCACGATCTCTCGGACGAAGAGGTCGCTCTCGCCCTCGACGACGGTGTCGATCCCCCCGATCGAGTCGACGAACTCCTGGATGAACGGGAGCTTCTGGCGGGTCGACGGGGAGAGCTGCCAGGCGCACGGGCCCCCGGCGATGATCTTGAGGCCGCGCTTGCGCGCCTCGACCACGGCGGGCTGGCTCAGCATCCGCTTGAAGTTGATGCAGTTGAGCGTCTCCCGCTTCATGACGCCGCTGAACGTCGAGCTCGGGGGGTTGAGCCCGAAGTAGTCGTGGCCTGAGATCAGGAGCAGCTTCGCTTCGCCCGGCATGTACCGGCTCAGGTGCGCGGGGTGCACGATCCGGGCGTCGAAGCCGCCGTCGATGAGCGACGCCTCGATCTTCCGCATCCCGTACGGCGCCTGGAGCGGGTAGCCGTTCTCGTCGACCGGCATCTCCGGGTAGAAGAGGCGTCGATAGACCGCTTCCGGGAAGACGTAGGCGGGGGTCGTCGTTCCGAAGCCGAGGAACTCCTTCCCGTGGTGGTTGCTCATCATCGTCCAGTCGCACGTGATTACCACTTCCGGCATCCGCAGTTTCCCTCCTCAAAACGTCCGGGCTATCCCGAGACGACGAAACCGACCCTTTTAGCCGTTCCGATGCGGCCGAAGCGCGGTCCACGGCGGGGCCGATCGCCGGGCACGCCTACTCGAACTCCGAATCGTCGTCGTCGCGGGGGAGGGTCCCGTCGATCGTGTCCGCCGACTCCTCGGTCGGCTCCGACTCCTCGTCCCCCTCGCGGAAGGCGGGGTCCCGCTGCAGCATGTGGATCCGGACGCAGTCCCGGTGCGCCGGGTTCCCGTTCCACGAGCTCGTCTCCTCGGGAGAGTCGAGCGGCTCCTTGCAGAGGGTACAGATCTCGGGCGGCGGGCTGATCCACGAGATCCGACGGGGCGGTGCGTCCATCCGGCCTCGCCCCCAACAGGGACTCCGGGTTCGTGTAGCTTTCGGCCGGCGACCGCCCCGTTTCAGGACGCCCGGTTCGACCGCCGGACCGCCGACAGGACCGCCGCGACCGCCCGGTCGGCTCCCGCGATCCCGATCCGATCCGCGGTCGCCCCCGGCGACCGTTCCTCCCCGGCCCCGGCGAGGCCGCCGGTCGTGACCGCGAAGACGACGTCCCCGTCGGTCGAGGTGTGGTACGGAACGATCGCCCGGGCGAGCCCCGTGTGGACGATCGCCGCGATCCGGGCGAGCGCGGGCCGGTCGAGCGGGGCGTCGGTCGCCACCAGGGCGAGCGTGGTGCCGCGCGATCGGGCCGCGCGGTTCCACGCCCGGTCCGGCGGGGAGATCCCGCCCCGGGGGGCACGGGCTCCCGCGACCCACCGGCCGGTCGCCGGGTCCCGCACCGCCCCGACGGAGTTGACGACGACCAGCACGCCGACGGTCGGTCCCCCGCGGATCCGGGTTGCGCTCGTTCCGACCCCGCCGCGCATCGAGCGCCCGCGGCCCAGGTACTTGCCGACCGTGGCGCCGGCGCCGGCCCCGACCGCTCCCAGAGCGACCGGCCGTCGGCTCGCACGTTGCGCCGCGCGCGCACCGAGCGCCTCGTAATCCGGGAGCCGCCCCTCGTTCGTCGGAAGATCGAACAGGGCCGCGCCGGAGATCGGAACGACCCGGTTCGGGTTTCCGAACGCGCGGTGGCCCCCACCGCTCGCGAGAACTCGGGCGCGAACGCCGCGGGCCGCGTCGAGCCCGAAGATGCTCCCGCCGGAGAAGAAGACCGCCCAGCGCCGTCCGAACGTTGCGTCGACGGAGAGGGAGGCGGTGTCGTACGTCGCCGACGCGCCGCCGCGGACGTCCACGACGGTCGGGGCGGCCGCCGCGAACCGGACGACCGTCACGCCGGTGCTCCCGTCCTCGGACTCGGCCTGGCCGACCGACACTCCGCGGACCGCCGTGAGGTCGTTCTTTCGCCGCACCACGACGCCGGTACGCTTCCCCCGGGGAAACAGGCGCTGATTCCATATCCTCTTTATCCCGGGTCCGAGTGCGGGGAGTTGCATGCCGGCGCCGAAGGCGGCGGGCCACGAGCCGCGTCTCCCGGACGGGTTCCGGGTCACCCGCGAGATGCCAGTCGGCCGGCACCCGCTGCTCGCCGTCTTCCCGGGGCTCGACCAGCTCCCCCCGGCGCTGCGCCTCGAGTCGGACGTGACCCGACGCGCCCGGCTGTTCGACGAGACGTGCGTGGAGGTCGTCGACGAGGACCTCTGGATGTACGTCGCCCCGTGGGAGGCCCCGAAGGGCGCGCGCCGTCAGTGGAAGCCCGTGATGACGCCGGGCCGTGACTGCATCGTCATCGGCCAGTCGCACCTGCGCGAATCCTCCGCGCTCGTCCTGTTCATGGACGTCTACCACGAGCTCTGCCACGTGGTCCAGCGTCGCGACGGGGCCAACCTCTGGGAGCCGGGCGTGAGCTACGTCGAGCGGTGGACCGAGATCGAAGCGTACCGGTTCGTTGTCCGCGAGGCGCGCGATCTGGGGGCGGACGACGCGTTCCTGCGCGAGTACCTGAAGGTCGAGTGGATCTCGGAGACCGAGCACAAGGCGCTGCTCGGTCAGGTCGGCGTCTCGGTGCGCTAGCGCGGTTCTCGCGCTCCGGCCGCCGTTCCGCGCGCGGGGGCGTGCCGACCGAACCGCGGTTTTATCCGCATGCCACCGGCTTTTGAGGGGCCGCCGGGGCGTGGGTCCTTGTCCGTCGACATCAAGGCCCGGATGGTCCTCAGGCCTTCGACCAGCGACCTCTGGTTCCTCGCCTACCTGCCGCTGGCGATCTCGGACGGGATCGCCACGCCGCTCATTCCGCTTCTCGCCCTGCAGCACTTCGGCGCCTCCGCGTTCATCGTGACGGTGATCATCGCGGCGAGCGCGATGAGCCAGGTGCCGTTCACGATCGTCTGGGGGAACCTCTCCGACCGGGTCGCCCATCGCAAGTTCTTCCTCGTCGGGTCGTTCCTCGCGACGGGCGCGAGCATCGTCGGCATCGCCCTCGCCCGCGACCTGCACACGTTCTTCCTGCTGAACGTGGTCGAGGGGCTCTCCTCCGCCGCGAGCGCGCCGATCGGCACGATGCTCCTCCTCGAGACACGCCACAAGCGCTGGTGGCCGCAGGACATCGGCCTGTTCGGCCTCATCTCCGGCCTCGGGACGACCGTCGGGCTCGCGCTCGGCTTCGTCTGGCTGTTCGTCGTCGGGCACACCGGCACCGCGGTCGACGCGATGACCGGTCTCCTGCTCCTCTCCGGCGGGCTCGCCCTCGTCTCGGCCGGCGTCGCCTGGGTCTGGATCGAGGAGCCGACGACCCGGGTCGAGCGCCGGAACATGAACGAGCTGTTGCACCTGCGCACGGGCCTCACCGAGCGCGCCCGTAACTTCCGCTCCCGTGTGGCGGGCGTGATCGACCTTACCCGGTCGAGCGACGAGCGGCTTCCGGGGCGCGAGTACCTGTTCCTCGCGGCCCTGTTCGTCATGAGCGTCGGCTTCGACATCTTCTACGGCCCGTTCCCGGTGTTCCTCTATTCGGTGCTCGGGCACAACGCGCACGCCCGGGACGCGGGGGTGTTCATCGTCTACCTCGGCGCGGCCGCCGCCTCCACCGCCCTGTTCTTCCACTCGGGGAAGGCGGTCGACAACCACTCCCCCAAGTCGGTGTTCCTGGAGTCGCTCGGCGGCCGAGTGATCCTGATGCTCCTGTTCCTCTGGGGACCGATCTACCTGCTGTTCGGGGTGGGGAGTCCTGCCCTCCTCGCCTGGCTCACGTTGTTGAACGGGATGCTCGGCGTCACCTGGGCGTTCATCAGCACCGCGAGCACGCTGTTCCTGGTCCGCCTCGTCGGACGGTCGGCACGGGGCCGCGCGCTCGGGCTGTACAACGCGATCGCCGGCGCGGGCGGCCTCCTCGGGACCCTGCTCGGCGGGTGGCTGTACGCGGTGCACGGGGTCCACTTCACCTACACGGTCGCCGCGCTCACCGTGATCGCCGGCGGGGTGCTGCTCCTGCCCATCCCGTACCACCTGTTCCAGATCCCGCACACCGCGGGGCGCCGGATGCACCGGCTGCACGGTACGCGCGCCGCGGCGCCGCGGCCCCCCAGCCTGCGGCGGTGGTAGCGCCGGTCAGCCGAGCATCTGCCAGGTGAGGTGGCGGATCACGTACCCGAGCGCGAGGTATCCGAGGAACATCCCGAGCTCGGGGGGGTACTCGTCGATCGTGCAGGTCCGGAACCCGATCGAGCCGACGCCGACCGGGGCCGCGCCGTTGACGATCGCGAACTTCCCGGTGAGCCGCTCGTTGATCGTGTAGCGGACCCCTCCGTAGTCGATCGTCATCGGACCGAAGGTGGTCGCCTGGGTGCGCCACGTCTCCTCGCCGATCCGCATCCGGATCTCGTCGGTCTTCGCCCGGTAGCTGACGGTCGCCTCGACGACGAGCGGGGTCGTGGGCCGAACGACGTGGAACTCCGTCGAGAAGAGCGCCGCGATCCGGTGCCCGAGCCCGGCCTGCTCCGCCTGCACCGGTCGGCCGACGAACTGCTCGTCGCCGACGCGCAGTTCGATGATGTTCTTCAGGACGCGGGCCGTCGCTTGGATCATCGGCCGCCGGGAGGAATCGGGCCGTGACGTAATAATGACGCCGCCGCTCCGAGAGGAGTGGACGCCCCGTCCCCGACGCCGCCCGCGTCCGAGCGGGCGATCGGGATCGAGTTCTACCTCGCGTCCGCCCCGGGCGTCGGCGGCCGCGCGAAGGCGAGCGACGAGGACTTCCGGGTCCGCGAGATCTCGACGTACCCGCGGCCCGACCCGACGGGCGGCTACACGGTCCTCCGGGTCGAGAGCCGCGGCTGGGAGCAGCACGAGCTCGCCGCCGCGATCGCCCGCCGGCTCGGGCTCGCCGCGCGGTCGGTCCAGTGGTCCGGCACGAAGGACCGTCGGGCGGTCGCGGAGCGGCTGCTCTCCTACCGGGGCGCCCCGCCGACCGCCGACCTCGCCCTGCCCAACGTCGTCCTGCTCGAAGCCTACCGCGCCCGGGACGGGCTCGTGCTCGGCCACCACTACGGGAACGCCTTCGAGATCCGGATCACCGGCCTCGCCCGGCCCCCCGCCGAGGCGGTGACGGCGTACCGGGAGGTCGAAGCGGAGCTGCGGGCCGCGGGCGGGTTCGTGAACTTCTTCGGACCGCAGCGGTTCGGCGAGGTGCGCCCGGTCACGCACGCCGTCGGCCGCGCGCTCGTCCGCGGGAACGTCGACGAGGCGGTCGACCTGTACCTGACGGCGCGCCCGAGCGGGGGGGCGGCGGGGACCGGCGACATCGCGCGGGCGGAGTACGCGCAGCATCGGGACGCGCAGCGGGCGCTGCGGGACTTTCCCCGGGAGTACCGGTTCGAGCGGGCGATCCTCGAGCGGCTCGCCGGCGGCGAGACGTCCACCCGGGCGCTCCGGGCGCTCCCGCTCGAACTCCGACGGCTGTTCGTCCACGCCTACCAGGCGTACCTGTTCAACCGGTGGGTGAGCCGACGGCGCGCCGCGGGCATGCCGCTCGGCCGGCCGGAGGTCGGCGACGGGATCCTCCGCGTCGGGCGGGACGGTACCGTGCGCAGCCAGGACGGCGTGGAGGTCGGGGAGGACAACCTCCCGGAGTGCCGGGAGCTCGTGGGGCGGGGCGGCGCGATGCTGGCCGGCCCGCTCGTCGGCGCCGAGACCCGACCGTCGGCGGGCCCGGCGGGCCGACTGCTCACCGAGCTGCTGGCCGAGGAGGGGGTCGTTCCCGGACAGTTCCTGCTGCCGGCCCTTCCCGAGGTCGCGAGCCGGGGGGCGTGGCGCCCGGTGCTGTTGCCGATGCCGCCGATCGGCCTCCGGGAAGAGTCGGATGGGGTCTGGTTCACCTTCTCGCTCCCCAAAGGCGCGTACGCCACCGTTCTGCTCCGTGAGTTCCTGAAGAACGGCACGTAGCGCCCGACCCGCCTCTCCTCGAGCCGAGCCTACTAATACCCGAGGGTCGGCATCGACGCTCGCACCCCCTCATGGCCAGCGGAAGTCCCCGTCCGTTCGTGATCCCTCTTCGTCCGGCGAGCCGGGCCTCGGCGGAGGAGACGTCGTCCCCGCCGCGGATCCCCACGGGCGTCCCCGACTTCGACTACCTGACCGGCGGGCTCCCCGCCGGCTCCGTGGTCCTGCTGCTCGGGGAGGCGGGCGCCGGCCACCAGGAGTTCGCCCTGACCTCCGCCGTCCACCTGATGTTCCACTACGACGAGCCGGACCTGCACCAGTTCTACCTCGGCGGGGCGAAGGGGCCGTTCGTCTACCCGGAGGGCGTCGCGGTCGTCAGCCTGAGCCGCTCGAAGGAGCAGGTCCTCAACGAGGTCCGCGAGTCGTTCCACGGCTTCTATCCGGACGTCCTGCTCCGCCACCTCGTCTTCCACGACCTCTCCTCGACGTACTTCCGCGACACCGTCGTCCCGACGGAGTGGTCGGCCCTCCCCGGGCCCCTCCTCGGGCGGGCCCCCGGGCCCGAGGGGTCCCCGGACGGACCAGTGCGGGCGCTCGCCAACGCGCTCGACGCCTGCGGCGCTGGGAACGTCGTGATCGTCGACTCCCTGACCGACCTCCTGGTCCGCGACGGGATCGAGCCGAACGACCTCCTCACTCTCCTCAAGGGACTGCGCCGGAGGGCGAAGGCGTGGAACGGGATCGTCTACCTGCTCCTCTCGGAGGGGGTCGCCCCCGCCGCCATCGAACAGGCGGTGATCGACTCGGTCGACGGGGTCCTGCACTTCCGCTGGTCGGCGAGCCCGAACCATTCGCACCGCAACCGCGCGATGCTGATCGAGAAGTTCATGCCGGTGCTCTCGCGGCTCCCGTCGGAGCACCACGGCACGTTCGTGATCCGGATCAACCACAACAACGGGCTGGTGACGACGCAGTATGAGCGGGTCTGAGGGGGCTCCCCGGAAGCTCGGCACCGGCGTCGCCGGGCTCGACGAGATGCTCGGCGGCGGGTTCCCCGCCGGCCACGTCGTCCTCGTCACCGGGCTCCCCGGGACCGGCAAGACGTGCCTCGGCCTCCAGTTCCTCCTCGAAGGAGCGCAGCACGGCGAGCGCGGGGTCTTCCTCTCGCTCGAGGAGGACGTCGCCCCGCTCCTCGAGACGGCGCGCCAGTTCCGCTGGCCGGTCGACGCCGCGGTCGAGAAAGAGATGCTGAAGATCGTCCGGCTCGACCCGCGGGAGACCCGCCAGAGCCTCCACCGCGTCCAGGGCGAGCTCGGCAAGGAGCTCACGACCCTCGGCGCGAAGCGGATCGTCCTCGACTCCGTCTCCCTGCTCAACATGCTGAGCGACGACGAGCCGAGCCGACGGTCGACGCTCTTCGCGCTGGCGGGCGCCTGCAAGGAGGCGGGCGCCACGTCCGTCCTCACGGCCGAGGCGGACCCCCGCAACCCGGAGGTGAGCCGCGACGGGCTCTCCGAGTACGTCGCGGACGGGGTGGTCGTGCTCGGCTACCAGACCGGGGCGGACGGCCACCGCGTCGGGCTCGCCCTGCGGGTGCTCAAGATGCGGCGGACGGCGCACGCGCGGACGGTCCAGCCGTACGTCATTGGCCCGTCCGGCCTCGTCGTCGACGCGAAGGCGGTCGACTTCTCGAGCGCCTGAGCGGGCGACCCGACGCTTCGCCGGCGTCGCCGGACCGAAGGAGAGGAAGTGGCGAACCGACCCCGACCGTCGCGAACTCTCTGGCCGGAGAGCCCGGGGTCGGCTCCCGAGACCGACCGCCCGCCCCGCTGGATCGTCTACGTCGACCTCGATGCCTACTACGTCTCCTGCGAGCTCCGGGAGCGGCCGGAGCTCGTCGGCCGGCCCGTGATCGTCGGGCCGCCCCCGTCCGACCGCCCGTCGCGGGGCGTGGTCCTCTCCGCGAGCTACGAGGCGCGGGCGTTCGGGGTGCGCAGCGCGCTCCCGGCCCGAACGGCCGCGAGCCTCTGTCCGGACGCGGTGTGGATCGCGCCCGACTTTCCGAAGTACGAGCGCGTCAGCCGGGAGGTCCGACAGCTCCTGGCGCATTACTCGCCCGACGTCACCCCGTTCAGCATCGACGAGGCGGCCCTCTCCGTCGACGCGACGACCCCGGCCGGGGCGCGGGAGGTCGCCGAGCGGCTCCAGCACGACCTGCGCGCCACGCTCCGCCTCCCCGCCTCGCTCGGCGTCGCGACGACGCGGGTGGTGGCGAAGATCGCCACGGACCGGGCGAAACCCGCCGGGATCGTCGTCGTGCCCCCGGAAGAGGTGGCGCGGTTCGTCGCCCCGCTGCCGGTCCGCGCCGTCCCCGGGGTCGGCCCGAAGACCGAGATCCTCCTGAAGGAGCACGGGATCGCGCTCATCGGGGAGCTCGCCGGTCGCTCCCCGACGGACGTCGGGCGATGGCTCGGCAGCTTCGGGCGGGAGCTGATCGCGCTCGCCGACGGGCACCCGCGGGACTCCCCGAGCGAGGGACCCCCGGGCCGGCGCTCCCGCTCCAGCGACCACACGTTCGACGTCGACGTGACGCAGTGGGAGGAGATCGAACCGTCGATCCGGTCCCTCGCGGGGGAGCTCGCCGCGTCCCTCGAGCGCGAGGAGGTCCGGTACGGGGCGGTCGGGGTTGGGATCCGGTGGGCGGACTTCTCGCGCAATCAGCGGATCCGCTCCCTCTCGGCGGCCCGCGAGGGGAGCACCACGTTGGCGGAGCGGGCCGTCCGTCTCGCGCGGGAGCTGTGGGACGCGGAGCGGGCCGGTCGCGCCCGGGCGGTGCGCACCGTCTCCGTCCGGGTCGAGAAGCTCGCGGGCCGGGTGCAGCGCCAGGCGTCGCTCGACGACTATCCGGGCGCGGCCCGCCCCCGAGATTAATACTCCCTCCCGGTGGGTTCGGGGGAGGTCTCTCCTCGATGAGCAGTCCGACGGGGCCGGGACGCTCCTGGAGCCGTGCCGAGTCCGACCTCCTGCGGCCGGATCCGCGGCTCGGGCTCCCGATGCCGGCGTACGGCGGCCGATCGATCCCCAACGTCGCCGCGACGGTCGCCCGCGCGGCGGGCGCTTCCGAGTCCGACGCGGTCCCGCTCGCCCCGTCCCTGGTCCCGGAGCTCGATCCGTTCCGAGGTCGGCGCCCCGAAGGGCCGATCGTCGTGATGCTGGCGGACGGGTGGGGGTGGCTCGGTTTCGACCGATGGAGCGGCGACCGACGCTCGCCGGCCGGGGCCCGATGGGCGCGGCTCGCCCAGCCGATCACGACCGTGTTTCCTACGACGACGGTCCCCGCGCTCGTGAGCCTCGCGAGCGGCAGCTGCCCCGCGCAGAACGGAGTCGTGGGATACCGGCAGTTCCTTCCCCGGTTCGGCGTCGTGGCGGATCTGCTCAAGATGTCGCCGGTCGGCGTCCCCCATCCCGAGACGCTCGTCGGCGCGGAGTGGACCCCCGCCCTCGTCTCGGCGGCGCCGTCGATCTTCCGCCGCGGCGTGGAGGGGACCGCGCTCTCTCGCGAGAAGTTCCAGGGCTCGGGGTTGACCCGCCTGCTCTACGACGGGGCGCCGTACGTGCCGTACGCCACCGCCTCCGACCTGGCTCACCTCCTGGCCGACCTGATCGACCGACCCCGTCCGCCGCCGGTGATCTACACCTACTGGGACGAGCTCGACACCGTGCAGCACTGGCGGGGGCCGGTCGACCGGCTCGTCGGGTTCGAGGCGGACCGGCTCGCACACCTGTTCGAGTACGTGGCCGACCAGGTGGACCCGGACCGCGCGAGGGCGACGACCGTCGTCGTCTCGGCCGACCACGGCCAGGTCGCGCTCGACCCCGCGCGGCAGCTGCGGATCGACCTCACGCCCGAGATCGCCCGCGAGATGGGGCGCCCGCTGGCCGGCGACCGTCGTGCGGGCTACTTCTCCGCGCTCCCGGGCCGAGAGGCGGCGCTGCGGTCCGCCCTCGAAGCGGGACTACCGAACGGAAGCCGCCTCATCGCGATGCGCGACGGGCTGGCGGCCGGGCTGTTCGGCCCGCCTCCGTACCACCCCGAGATCGCCGCGCGCCTCGGCGACCTCCTCGCCCTCGTGCCCGTGCCGACCGGCCTCGTTGCGATGCCCCCCGGCGTCCCCGTGTCGCCGCGCGGGGAGTTCCTCGGCGGCCACGGCGGGCTCACGCCCGAGGAGCTCTTGGTGCCGCTGGTCGCCGGTCCGTTGTCGGAGTTCGGGCGCGCTCCGCCGTGACGCCCGCCCGCGGCCGAGCGGAACCGTAATGAGCCGCCTGAGGTAAAAATCGCCGTGCCCGACCTGCGCGAGCCGATCGTCTCCCTCCTGGGACACGTGGACCACGGGAAGACGACGCTCCTCGACCGGATCACGGGCAGCGTGCGGGCGGCGAAGGAGGCCGGCGGGATCACCCAGCACATCGGCGCGATCGAGGTCCCGGGGGCGGCCGTCCGGCGGCTCTGCGAAGGGATCCTCCGGCTCGACCAGATGGTCGTCCCGGGCCTCCTGTTCGTCGACACGCCGGGCCATCGCTCGTTCGAGACGATGCGCCGACGGGGCGGCGCGCTCGCCGACCTCGCGATCCTCGTGGTGGACGCGCGCGAGGGGGTCATGCCGCAGACCCGCGAGTCGATCCATATCCTGCGGCGGGAGAAGACCCCGTTCGCGGTCGCGCTGACGAAGATCGACCTGTTGCCCGGCTGGCGCAAGGTCGTCTCCCCGGGACGCCTCGACGAGATGATCGCGCGCTCCGGGCCGGATTTCGCGCACGCGCTCGACATGCGGGTCTACGCCGTCGCCGAGGAGGTCGTCGGGCTCGGGTTCAGCGCCGACCGCTACGACCGGGTCAGCGACTTCACCCGGAACGTCGGGATCGTCCCCGTCTCCGCGAAGTCGGGGGCCGGGATCGCCGAGCTGATCGCGCTCCTGATCGGCCTCTCGCAGCGGTTCCTCAAGGACGAGCTGAAGCTCGTCGCCGACGGGGGGGAAGCGACGATCCTCGAGCGGGGCGACCAGAAAGGGGTCGGCCCGGTCGGGAACATCATCGTCTACCGCGGGGGGCTCAAGGTCGGCGACGAGATCGTCGTCACCGGCCGCAACGGTCCGTTCTCGACGAAGGTGCGGGGGATCTTCCGGCCCCGGCCGCTCAAGAACGCCCGCCCGACCTCCCAGGTCCGGCTCGAATCGCTCGCCGAGGTGCGGGCCGCGGCCGGGGTCTACCTCGCGGCGACGCAGATCGAGGAGGCGATGCCGGGCGGTCTCCTCAAGGTCGTGCGGACCCCCGCCGAAGCGGAGGAGGTCCGAGCGGAGCTCGCGCGGGAGGCGACGCCGGTCGCCGATCTCGCCGAGAGCGGGGTCGCGATCACGGCCGACACCCTCGGGGGCGTCGAGGCGCTCGCGTTCGAGTGCCGCGAACGCGGGATCCCCATCCACGAAGCGGGCGTCGGCCCGGTCGGTCGCCCGACCGTGATGCGCGTCGCGGACGTCAAGGACCCGACGCACCGCGCGGTCCTCGCGTTCAACGTGCCGATCCTTCCGGACGCCGTTCCGCCTGGGGACCCGGAAGGGGTCCGGATCTTCCGCGCCGATGTCATGTATCGCGCGATCGAGGAGTACCTCGCCTGGAGAACGGAACGCCAGCGCCAGATCGAGGCGGCCCACCGGCTCGGCACCGTCCACCCCGCGAAGCTCGAGGTGCTCGCCGGGTTCGTCTTCCGGATGTCGAAGCCGGCGATCGTCGGGGTGAAGGTCGTCGGCGGGACCCTGCGCCCGGGGGTCCGTCTGATGCACCCGGACGGCTCGGAGGTCGGGCTTCTGAAGAGCCTGCAGCGGGAGAGCGAGTCGATCCCGCAGGCCGAGGAGGGGGAGGAGGTCGCCGCGTCGATCGACGGCGGCGTGGTCGGGCGGAACGTCGCCGAGGGGGATCTACTGCTGGTCGTGATCCCGGAGCCGTCCGCCCGGGCGCTGAAGGGGCAGACCCTGACGCCGCACGAGCAGGAGATCCTGGACGAGGTGACCCGCCTGCGCCGGGCAACGCATCCGTTCTGGGGCCAGTAGGTCCCGAGCGATCAGTCTCTGGGACCCGGGAGCGACCGTTCAGCGCTCTCGGCCGGCTCGCCTTCCGAGTCGGATTCGTCGCTCGGCCCCGAGACTCGGGGGCCGAACGTTCCCGACGGAAGGAACAGGCCGAGGTAGATTGACAGGCCGCCTAGTCCGATGAGGATCGACCCTCCGCTCAGTACAAACGCGAACGGAACCATCGGAAGGTGATGGCTCGGCTCGGAGACCGATTCGACGAACTGGCCACTAAAGCTGACGGGGGCGGAGCCCGAGTCAACGATCTGGACACGGTAGCCTGTCGGGGGAACGCCGGAGACCGTCCACTTGCCCGTCGTGTTCCCGTTCCACGAGGCGAGGATCCCGCTGACACACCAATTCGGAGTGGGAGAGCACGGGCCCGCCGAGTACCACACGACCTTCGTCGCCACCGTTGAATTCCAGGCGAATCGCACCGAGGCCGAATCGCCGGGGGTCGCCGTTATGTTGTAAGTCTTGAGAGATTCAGGGGGGACAACGAAGTCCCAGCTTTGGGAGCTTCGCGAAGTATCCGGTGCGGCGAACGGCATCGTGATCGCTGCCACGACGCCGGCGCCCACGATTGCCATGGCGGCCCCGACCGCCAGGAGTCCGGTCCTCACCGGAACAACCGGAACGCACCACTCCAAATAGCCTTCTGGTCGAGGGGGACCCCCCCGGGGCTGGACGCATCTTAATATTCTGGGCCGCCAACCCGAACTCGTGGCCGAGACCGGGTCTCCGGCCCCCTCGCCTGGGGCGCCAGCGGTCGCGCCGTGCCCGATGTGCCGGAGCACGCATCGGATCGTGGACGCGAACCTCGCCGAGACCCACTGCGCGGAGTGCGGGCTGGTCTTCGATGACGGCGGCGTCCTGGAGAGCGCCCCCCCTCCGATCGCCAGCACTGCTTCCGAGGGGAGCGGTCGCGGCATCGGACCGTTCGTCCGCCCGGGAGGGGTCAAGCGCACCCTCGGCAGCACCCTCTCGCTGTCGCGCGACGGTCAGGGCCGGCGCTTGGGGTGGCGCCGACGCTACGAGTTCCAGCACCTCAAGCGCGTCATGCAGCGGCAGACCGCCCGGGCGATGGACGGCCCCCTCGACCGTTCTCCGGCTCGCGGCGAGATCCTCCAGGCCGCCCACCAGCTCGGGGTCCCCGACCTCGTGGGCACCGAGTCGGAGCGGGTGTTCGCCGAAGCCAAGCGCGCCGGGATCTTCCGGGGCCGAGCCCTCTCGGCGTGCGTCGGGGCGGCGGTGTACGCCGCGTGCCGGCGCTTCGGCATCCCGCGCACCCTCGGGGAGGTGACGAGCGCCGTCGACGGGAAGCGCTCGGAGATCGGCCGTACGTTCAAGATGATCCAGCGAAGCGGCGTCGTCTCGGTCCCGAGCGTGGGGTCGAAGGCGTTCCTGACGCGCTACGCCCAGGAGCTCGCCCTATCCCCGAAGGTCCGCTCCACCGTCGAGACGATGCTCGACACGACGCGGGACGATGCGGAGCTCTCCGGCCTGAGCCCCCATGGGCTGGTCGCCGCGCTCATCTATCTCGCGGCCGAGCGCAACGGCGAGCACCGCTCCCGGGCGCAGGTCGCCCGCGTGAGCGCGGTCACCGAAGTGACGCTCCGGTCGACGTGCCGCCTGGTCGAGAAGGTCTGGTCGCACGCGCCGGCGTCGGGCGCGGAGTAGCGCTCGATTACTTCGTCAGGTAGTAGCCGGCGGCCTTCTCGCGGACCTTCCGGCGGGCCCAGCCGCGGTTCTGCAGTTCCTGGAGGGCGTTGAGCACCATGTTCTTCGGGAGCTTCGCGGTCTGCGTGATCCGTTCCGCCGTGCCCATCTTCTCCTCCGAGAGGTAGGCGAGATCCTTCATCGTCTTGTAGACCTTGACCGCGTTCCCCGACACCTCGTCCTCGATCCCCATCGCCGACCCGCGCCGTCCACCCCGGCCGGGGGATAATGCCTTCTCTGTCGGCGCGCGCGAACGACTTATCCGCGGCGCCCCTGGCCGGGCGTGGGCGCGCCGTCGCTTCCGGGGCCGTCCGCTCCCCCGAAGGAGCGGGCCGCGGAGACGACACGGACGGGGTCCGCGCCCCGGGCGCTCGTCGTCTGGGACCCGGCGTTCCGTCAGTACGCCTTCGGACCGGATCACCCGTTCACGGAGGCGACCCGCGATCTCGCGGTCCGGCTCCTCGAGCGGTCGCTGCTCCCCGACGAGCGGTCGCGCGTCGAGTGGCTCCGAGACGTCGCCCCGGCCGAGCCCCCGGTCCTGGAGCGGTTCCACGAGGCGCGGTACGTGGCGCGGGTCCGCGCGGTCGGGGCGGGCGACACCACGGTGTACCTCGACCAGGGCGATACGCCGGGGACCCCCGGTTGCTTCGAGGCGGCCGCGCGGATCGTCGCGGGCGCGGTCCGGGCGGCGGAGTCGGCCTGGGAGGACCGGCGCCCCGCGTTCCATCCCGCCGGTGGACTGCACCACGCGCGTCCGGATCGGGCGAGCGGGTTCTGCATCTTCAACGACCTCTCGGTCGCGCTCGCCGGCCCGCTGGCCGCCGGGCGTCGGATCGCCTACCTCGACATTGACGCCCACCACGGGGATGGGGTGATGTACGGCTTCTACCGGTCCGGCCGACTTCTCGACATCGATTTCCACCAGGACGGCCGAACGCTGTTCCCAGGGACCGGTTTTCCTTCCGAGGCCGGGGGAGGGGACGGCGCGGGGCTCAAGGTCAACGTGCCGCTCCCGCCCGGCGCCGGAGACGCCGCGCTGCTGCCGCTGTTCCGCCGGATCGTCCCGCCGATGCTCGACCGGTTCCGCCCCGAGATGATCGTGCTGCAGCACGGCGTCGACGGGCACGCGGGGGACCCGCTCGCCCAGCTCCAGTACACCCCGCGGGCGTACGAAGAGATCGACCGCATGCTCCTCGCCTACGCCGCCGAGCACTGCCACGGGCGGCTCCTCGTGACCGGTGGCGGAGGATACCGCGCGGAGTCGGTCGCCCGGGTCCTCGCCCGCACCGGGCGGATCCTCGCGGGGCTCACGGCCCCGTCCGAGGAGGCCTTGCTCCCCGATGCCTGGCGGAGCGACTTCTTCGAGGAGACGGGCTACGCCTCCCCCGAGCGGTGGGCCGAACGGGAGTCGATCGACCCGTTCCGCTGGAGCGGCGAGGAGGAGGCCTCCCTGGTCGCGGAGCTCGAGTCCCGGACCGGGGTGCGATTCCCCGCGGTGGGACCCGAGCGTTCGCCGTAGAGGGCGCCCGGCGCGTCTGGGCTAAGAGCGAGACCGGCCGTCTCGGGGCGTGGAACCACCCGCTCCCGCGACCTCGATGCCGCTGGACGTCGGCCTGCTCGCCGGGTTCCGGTACGCATGCCGTCCCGACTGCGGACTCTGCTGCTACGCCGAACCGCATGTCCGGCCGGCCGAACGCGCTCCGCTCCTCCAGCTGGTCCCGACCCCCGTGCTCACTCGTCGGGGCGGCGAGGAGTTTCTCTCCTCCCGCCCCGACGGGGGCGCCTGCCGCCTCCTCGAGGCGAATCGCTGCCGGGGGCACGCGGTCCGCCCCTCGGTCTGCCGGGTGTTTCCGCTGACCGCCCATCTTGGCGCCCGCGCGCAGGCGACCGTCGTCCTGACGTGCCCGGGGGTCGAACTCACCGGGTTGGCGGAGTACCGGGGCCCCGCGGCGGCCGGACCGTCGATCGGTTTCGAGACGGAGCTCGCCGCCCTTCGGGAACGGCTCGGTTCGACCCCCCCCTCGGTCCTCGAGGCCGGTGTTCGCCGACGGCGCCGCCTGGCGCGCCAGCTCGAGTCGCACGGGCGCTGGGAGTCCGAGGACGCGGTGCGGTCGCTCCTCGAGAACAATCTTCCCGGTCCGAGCGCGGAGTTCTTTCCCGCCGACGATCCGCCGTCGCCGGACGGGGGACTGGAGCGACTCCCCCTGCTGTTCGAGGAGGGGCGGGGACCGATCGCCTTCGGTCTCGCCCTCGGGGGCTGGGAGCTTCTCGAGCTCCGCGCGGCGGGCGGGGTTTCCCGGTCGCTGGGCGTGCTGCCTCCCCCGGATCGCCCACCGGCCCTGACGCGCGACGCGGAACGGCTGCTCGCAGGGTACGTACGGTACTGGCTCGAACGCGACCAGCTCTTCGGCGCGGTGCATCTCGCGATGCTCGACTCGGACCGGGGGACGGTCTCCGAGTGGGTGCGCGCCGAGCTCTCGCAGATCGCGGCGCTGACCGTCTCCCGCGCCGACGTGCTCGCCCGGGTTCGGCGGGGACCGGCGGATCGTCTCACCGAGGCCGAGGTCGGGGCCGGTATCCGTGCGACCGACCAGGATCTCCTCGACCGGGAGAGCTGGGGGGTTCGCGGGTAGCCGACGCGGGCAGCCACGTTCATAATCGACCGGCCGTTCGCCCGGCATGGTCCTGACGGCGAAGGACATCATGGAGACCGACCTCCTCGCGCTCGACGAGGAGCTGGACGTGCTTCGCTGCGCTCGGCAGATGGTCGCCGTGCGCAAGGGGTACGCGATGGCCACGCGCGGGGGACCCGGGCGGATCTCGGGGATCGTCACGGAGTGGGACTTCCTCGAGAAGATCGTCGCGCCCGGCGTCGACCCGGCGACCGTCCCGCTGAAGCAGATCGCCTCGCCGGTCGTCCGCTCCTGCGCGCCCGACACCCCGATGGACGAGGTGGCGACCCAGATGGCCGACCTCGGGATCCGGCGGATGGTGGTCCGCTCCGGCGACCAGGTCGTCGGAGTGATCTCCTCCCGGCATCTGATAGCGCGGTTTCGCCAGTACATCGATCGAATGAGCGCCGAGATCGCGGGCGGCCAATCGGAAGGGCCGACGCTCAGCTGAGCGACGGAAAGCGGACGACGAACCCCGACGACCGCGCGCCCCGCGCGCCGATCGAGGGCCGACTTCCCCGACCCACGCGCCCCGGACGGTGAGCATGGAGTACAAGTGGCGGGTCCTCTCGAACACCACCGTCGCGACCCTGATGGCGTCGATCGACACCAACATCGTGCTGATCGCGCTCCCGACGATCGGCGAGCAGCTGCGGCAGACCAACGCGACGCTCCTGCTCTGGATCCTCCTCGGCTACTCGCTCGTCACCGCCGTCGTGCTCCTCAACTTCGGCCGCCTCTCCGACATGTTCGGGCGGGTCCGCCTCTACGTCCTCGGCTTCGCGATCTTCACCGTCGGCTCGGCGCTCTGCGGATTCTCCCAGTCCGGGCTCGAGCTGGTCTCCTTCCGCCTCGTCCAGGCGATCGGGGCGGGCTTCCTCTTCTCCAACTCGGCCGCGATCATCACGGACGCCTTCCCTCCGAACGAGCGGGGCCGGGCGCTCGGCATCAACCAGGTCTCGATCGTGGGCGGCGCCGTGTCGGGGCTCGTCCTCGGCGGGATCATCACCTCGACGATCGGATGGCGATGGATCTTCTTCGTGAACGTGCCGATCGGCATCTTCGCGACGCTCCGCGCCCGGGCCGACCTACGGGAGCTGGCGAAACCCGAGTCGGCGCCGCGGATCGACTGGGCCGGGAACATCGTCTTCGCGGCCGGGCTCTCGTCGATCCTCCTCGCGATCACCCTGGGCGCCCTCGGCCAGATCTCCGGCCCGCTCGCCTACACGATCGGGATCACCGGAGCGATCCTGCTCGCCCTGTTCGTGATCCTCGAATGGCGGGAGCGCTCGCCGATGCTCGACCTCAGCCTCTTCCGCAATCGCCAGTTCGCCACGTCCGCCACAGCGACGCTGCTGAACGCCCTCGCGCGGGGAGCGTTCACCTTCATCCTCGTGTTCTACCTGCAGGGGCCTCCGCGGTTCCTGACGCCGTTCACCGCCGGGCTGTTCCTGATCCCGACGTCCGCCTCGCTCGCGGTCGTCGGCCCGCTGAGCGGGTGGCTCTCCGACCGGTTCGGACCGCGGCCGTTCCTCGTCGCCGGCCTCATCGTCTCCGCGTCGGGGTTCCTCTGGCTTGCGACGATCGGCCCGGACGAGTCGATCGTCGGGCTCGCGCTGCCGCTCATCCTGGTCGGCTCCGGGATGGGGCTGTTCGCCTCGCCCAACCGCGCCGCGATGATGACGGCCGTCCCGCCGAACCGGCGGGGCGTCGCTTCGGGCATCGGCACGACGTTCGTCAACACGGGGGCGACGATCAGCCTCGGGGTCACGCTCGTCATCATGAGCTCGGTGCTCTCCCGCCCCGAGATCCAGGCGATCTTCCTGGGGACCGCGCGCAGTGGAGGAGCGGTCGCGATTGGGGCCGGATTCCTCAACGCGATCCACCTGATCTTCGCGGTCTCGGCCGTCCTCATCCTCGTCGCGCTGATCCCGTCCGTGATCCGGGGTCGAACGCCTCCGCCCGCGGTCCCCTCGCCGGAGAACATCGAGTGAACCGGGCCGAGGCGACCCGCCCCTCCGCGCGCGACGCGACGGCCCCGACCGAGATCCCGCCCGCACGCCGTTATTAGAACTACCGCGCTCGGGGTCCCTGTGCTGGACGGCCCTCCGGCCCGCCCGACCCGTCGTCGTACCCTGGTGGTCGGGGTCACGGCCCTCCTGGTGTTCGGCGCGCTCTTGGTCCTCCCCCTCCCCTCGGCGGTCCTCGCGGGAGGCGCGAACGACTCGGCGGGCGTCTCGCTCTCCGCCGCGCCCGCCGCGATCGCGCCCGCGCTCTCGGGCCCCGGGACACCGGGAACGATGACGGCGACGCTCTCCATCGGGTTCGGACCCGACAGCGCGACCCTGGATCCGGCGAACGGCGACCTCTACTTCTCGAACGACCTCTCCTACAACGTCACGGTCGTGCACGGAACCGGAATCGTGGCGACGATCCCGACCCTCGGATTCCCGTCCCACGCCGCGTACGACGCGAAGAACGGGTTCGTTTACGTCCCCGACTCCGGAGGGGCGGCGGTGACCGTGATCAACGGCACCCACGTCGCCGCGACGGTCGGGGTCGGACCGGGTCCGTACTCGGCGACGTACGACCCGGCCGACCACTTCGTCTACGTCACCGACTCGGCGTCCGGTCGGGTCTCGGTGATCAACGGAACGTCGCTCGTGGCCACGGTCCGGGTCGGCTCGAATCCGCTCGGCGCGGCCTACGACCCCGCCGACGGGGACGTCTACGTCGCCGACGAGTCGACCGCGAGCGTCAGCGTCCTGAACGGGACCTCGGTCGTCGGCAACGTCAGCGTGGGACACGGCCCGGTCGCGACGACCTTCGACCCGACGGACGGCTGGATGTACGTCTCGGACGCGACCGCGGGGACGGTCAGCGTCCTGAACGGGACCGCCCTGCAGGGGTCCGTCGCCGTCGGGACCGATCCGCAGGTGCCCGCGTTCGACCCGACGAACGGGTTCGTCTACGTCCCGAACTCCGGGGCGGCCACCGTGACCGTCCTCCACGGTCTCGCGGTCGTAGGGACGGTGGCCGTCGGGAGCACCCCGCTCCTCGCGGCGTTCGATCCGGCCAACGGGTACGTCTACGTGCCGAACTCCGGCTCGGCAAACGTGAGCGTGCTGAGCGGCGTCGACCGGGTAGGGACGTTGAAGGCCGGCGCGGACCCCGAGTTCGCGATCGGCGACGCCTCGACCGGCCTGCTCTACGTGGCCAACGAGGGGGCCAACAATCTTACGATCTACGGCGGGGCCGCGGCCCTCGAACCGTTGCGGACCGGCACGAGCCCGAGCGGCGGGGCGTTTGACGCCGCCAACGACTGGCTGTACGTGCCCAACGCTGGCAGCGCGAACGTGAGCACCTTCAACGGGACGGTACCCGACCCCACCGTTCCCGTGGGGACGAACCCGTCCTGGGCGGTCTACGACCCCAGCGACCACGACGTCTACGTGGGGAACGACGCGGTCACCGGCACGGTCAGCGTCCTCCACGGCTCGAGCGTCGCCGCGACGATCCCCGTCGGGTCCGACCCGGTCGCCGGCGTGCTCGACCCGCTCACGGGAAGCATCTACGTCGCGAACGGCGGCTCGTCGAACGTCTCCGTGATCTCCGGGCTCGCGGTCATGGACACGGTCGCCCTCCCTGCCGCCCCCGGTTCCGCCGTCTTCGACCCCGTCGATGCGTCGATCTACTTCGCCGAGCCGGGCGCGGCGGCCGTGACGATCGTGAACGGCACGACGGTCGTAGCGACCGTCGCGGTCGGGACCTCCCCCGCGGGCCTGGCGTTCGACGCGGCGAACGGGGACGTCTACGTGGCGAACGCGGGCTCCGCGAACGTCTCGGTCCTCCACGGGATCGCCGTCGCCGGCACGGCGGGGGTCGGCGCCGACCCGTCGAGCGCCGCCTACGATCCGGCCGACCAGGCCGTCTACGTGTCGAACTCGGGCGGGGGATCGGTCAGCGTCGTGCGGGACGCCGTGGTCACCGCGACCGTGATCGTCGGCGCGGACCCGCTCGGCGCCTCGTTCGCCCCCTCCACCGGGGACGTGTACGTGCCCGTGAACGGCCCCGGGGAGGTCGCCGTCCTCGGGAACGGACAGCTTCTCAAGACGCTGGCGACGAGCGGCGCGCCGACCGCGCTCGCCTTCGATCCCGTGGACGGACTCCTGTTCGCCTCCGCACCCGCGTCCAACCGAACGACCGTCATCGGCCCCTCCGGGTACGCGCTCACGTTCTCCGAGGTCGGGCTTCCGCTCGGCACCAACTGGACGGTCACGGTCCAGGGGACCCCGCACACGGTCGCGACGACGACCGTCGCGTACGTCGAGCCGTACGGGGTCTACCCGTTCTCGGTCACCGGACCGGTCCACATGTCGGTCGCCCTCACCGCGCGCTCGCCCGCGGTGCTGCATCACGGCGGGCGTTCGGTCGGGGTCACCTTCGCCCCCGAGGTGCCCCGCTCGGTGACGTTCGACGAGTCCGGGCTCACCAGTGGGACCCACTGGTGCGTGACGCTCAACGGGACGATCTGCGCGACCGTGCCGTCGATCGTCTTCCCCGGGATCTTCCCCGGGCACTACCCCTACAACGTGACGCTCGTCTCGGGGTACCGACCGCTCTCCCCGGGCTCGGTCTCGGTCGGGCTGGTCGACATCACGAAGAACGTCGTCTTCCACCCCGTCACCTACTCCGCGTGGTTCTTGGTCCACGGGCTCCCGAGCGGCCACCGCTGGAAGGTGACGATCGACGGCCACACGCACGGGTCCGAAAGGTGGTTCCTGATCGTGCCGCTGCCGAACGGCAGCTACCCGTACTCGGTGCGCCCGATTCCCGGCTGGACGACCCCGGCCCCCGGGTCGGTCACCATCGCCGCGAACATCGTCTACGTCAACGTGACGTTCGTCCGGGTGACGTACCCGGTCACCTTCACCGAGAGCGGGCTCACTTCCGGGACGAACTGGTCGGTGCGGACCCTCGGCACGGAGTACACCTCCGACACGACCACGATCACGGTCTCCGAGCCGAACGGGACCCACGCCTACCATATCCCCCGAGTTCCCGGCTATCTCGTCTCCGCTTCCCCGGGGGCGGCGGTCGTCGCCGGCGGGCCGGCCGCCGTGAGCGTCTCCTTCTACCCGGTGCCCCCGCACGAGCTCCCGACCGGGTTCGCCCCGGCGCTGGCCACCGTCCGCGGGCGGACGTAGGCACGGTCCCGCGGGACCGACGGCGCGCCTATTGGACCGGGCCGAAGTCGAGCCGGCGGAAGGCGAGCACGGCGAGGGTGAACGTCACCGCGGAGAGCCCCCCGAGGACGCCGGCGGCGACCGCGTCCCCCGGCCCGAAATGGTGGGTGAACGCGTCCCGCACGGTGTTGGCCGCGTACGTCAGCGGGTTCGCGTAGACGATCGCCCGCAGGGCGAACGGCGTCTTCGACGTGACCGGATAGTAGACGGTCGAGACGAACACGAGGAAGTACTGCAGCACCGACTGGATCGTGAAGTAGAGGTTCGCGGAGCGGATCCGCGAGCCGATCGCGATCAGGAGCCCGCCGAAGAAGATCGCCCCGAGGCCGATCGTCCCGAGGATGAGGAGCAGCTCGACCGGGGAGAGGAGCGGCAGTCCGACGAGCGGGAGCGCGACGACCGCCATGATCCCGACCCCCACGAGCGCGAACGTGAGGGTGGTGAGGAGGAGCGCGGCGAGGTACTCATACCGCCGGAACGGGCCCGAGAACAGCTGCTCGACCATCGACCAGCGCCGGTCGAGCCAGAAGATCCGGCCCGCGAGCACCGCGCCGGTGATCATCTGGGAGGCGATCATCCCCGGGACGAGGAACGACGTGTAGTTCTCCCCGGTCCCCAGGTTCCCGACGATCGGCGTGAACATCGTTCCGAGGACGACGATCAGGAACGCCGGCTGGCCGAACATCACGATGAGCGTGATCACGTCCAGGTTCGACTCGAAGTTCCGCGCGAGCAGCCGGAGGACCGGGGGGAGCTTCACGCCGCCTCCGCGCCGTCGTCCTCGAGGCCCGCGCCGTCGGCCACGAGGCCGACGAACGCTTCCTCGAGCGTCGGCTCGCGGACCGCGATCCGCAGCAGCTTGAGCCCCCGCGAGGAGGCCCAGCCGGCGAGCTCGGCGACCAGCCCCTCGGCGTCCGGCGCGCGGAACTCGATCCGGGTCGGTCCCCGCGCGACCTCGGTGTACTCCGGGTTCTTGCGCGCGAGCATCGCGTCGAGGTCACGGCCCTCCTCGACCGTCACCGGCCGGTCGAACTCGGCCTCCACGAACCGCGACCCGCGGTACCCCCGCTTCAGGTCCGCGGGAGCGCCGGTCGCCCGGAGACGGCCCCCCTGCAGGATGCCGATCCGGTCGCACAGCTCGTCGGCCTCGTGGAGGATGTGGGTCGTGAACACGATGGAGAGGCCCGCCCGCGCCCGGCGCGCGAGGTAGGCGAGGATGCGCTTGCGCGTCAGCGCATCGAGCCCGACGGTTGGCTCGTCGAGGAACAGGAGCTCCATGTCGTGCATCAACTCGCGCGCGACCTGGAACCGGCGGCGCTCGCCCCCCGAGAGCGCCCACGGCTTGCGGTGGCGGACGTGGTCCAGCTCGAACAGCTCGAGCATCTCCTCCGCGCGGCTCTTCGCCGCCTCGCGAGGGACGCTCCACAGGAACGCGTAGAGCGTCAGGTTCCGCTCGACCGTCACGAAGTCGAGCGACTCGGACTGGAGCACGACCCCGATCCGCTGCCGCTCCGCCCGACCGCAGTGGCGGAGGTCCCGCCCGAACAGCTCCCCGGTCCCCTCGGTGGGGGGAAGCAGGGTCGTGAGGAGACGAACGGTGGTTGTCTTGCCCGCGCCGTTGCGGCCGAGCAGGCCGAACACCTCGCCCCGGCGCAGCTCGAGGTCGAGGTTCCGGACGGCGAAATCACCGGGCCGGTAGGCGAACCCGAGCCCCGAGGCGCGGGCGACGACCGCTTCGCTCACGGTACGGCTGCCGCGCGCCGCACGCGGCCATGGGTGCGGCACCGCGGGCGCGGCGGTGGCGATTCCTCATCGAAGCGTGGCAGAAGGTTCACCCCGGCGGTGGCCCTCGCGGGCGTGCTAATCAGTCTTCTCCCTCGGGGAACCATGGGGTCTAACCCCCGAGCGAGGTCCGACGGTTCGGGAGCGCCGCATCCCGGAAGGGTGAGACCGATGCTCTCCTTCGCCCCCCGACGAGAGGCGCGGGGCGGCCCACGCGCTAGCCTTTGCGGGCCCGGGTCGCCGTGCGGGTCGGGCGTGACCCCGCCCGTCGAGGCGCGATCGGCTGGTCGGCCGCTTCCGAGCGGTTGAAGCGCACGGCGGCGCGGACCAGCTCCCTCACGGCGGATTCGTCGATCTGATACGTCTCCACGATATCGATCGCCCGCCACTCCTTCCCTCCGAGTCCGTTGTTGAAGACCCGCCGGGGATCGGGGAGGTGCGCTCCGCGGGAGAAGGTGATCTTCACCTTCGCCTTCATCGGAGTCGCCACGGCGATGACGCCATCGTGCGACCACGTCGGAGTGCCCATCCACTTCCACTCTTCGACGACCTCGGGATCGGCCTCGTGCATGAGGCGCCGGATCTGCGACACGCGTTCGCCCCTCCAGTCTCGGAGGCTCGCGATGTACCGGTCGATCAGCAGCGAGGGGGAGGGTGCACCCATCGTCGCCCCCCTTACTTCTTCGCCCACGCGGCGCCCGCGGGGGGCTGGTTCATCGAGAACAGATTGCCATCGGGGTCCACAAACGTGGCGGAGGTTCCCCAGGGATGGTCGAACGGCTCCTGGTGAAATCGGACCCCCCGGCCGCTGAGCTCGCGATGGGCCGCCCGGCAGTCGGTGACCCGCAGCACGATCGGCGGGGATTTCGCCGGAGCCCACCCCTTCGAGAGCTCCCTCTGGGAGGGGTCCGTCACCCCGCCGACCTCCCAGAGCATGATCTCGAGCTCCTGGCCCTTCGGTCCGACCGTCACGTACCGGGACCCAGCCTTGGGGGCGACGTCCGTCTTGATCTCGAACCCGACCTTCTCGGTGAAGAACTCGACGGAGCGCTGTTGGTTGCTGACGACGAGCGCGACATTCGTGAACTTGCCTTCCATGGACGTCTTCCTACCCGCGACCAGGGACAGGTTCAAGTCCGGTTGAATCTCGCGAGAGTCACTGCTTCTTCCGGTGGATCTCCTTGTGAAGGATATCCACGACCTCGTGGAGCTTGTCCACCTCGGCGTGAACCTTCTTGTGAATGTTGTCGACTTCCTTGTGCAGCGCGTCGAGCTCTCGATGCAGCGCGTCGATCTCCTTGTGATCTCCGGGCATACCTGGACCTCAGTAGCCGATGGCGCGGCAGGTCTTGAAGGGTAGGGCTAACAGTTAGGTTGACGACGTCACCGCGCTCGAGTCGGTCGTCGCGGCGAGAGAAACTTGGGACGTCCGCGATTAACGACTCGTCCGTACCGGGCCGCGGCCCTGCTCGATCCGCGGGGGAGGCAGAGTTTCGGGGGTAGGTCGATCGGGGGATGAAGGACCTATCCACGATGAGTTCCGGGCGCGCCCGAGTGCGTCCTCTCGAGGATTCATGAATTAGCTTGCCACACCCTAATAATTTTGGGTCTACTTATTAATGGTTCCAGCGGTGCGACCGACACGATGCACGCATTTCCCCTCGAGCACGGGGCTGTTTGCCGGGGGGCGAACGTTCAGTGGACGGCGTAGCGGTCGGGGAGGCGGGCCACCCTTCCCCCGGTCTCATCCACATCTGGTCGGGAAAGCATACGATCCGGACGCGGTATCTCGCCTACTTTGGCCCGGCGATCCTCGCCTCGGTGGCGTACATCGATCCCGGAAACATCGCCGCGGATCTCGACGCCGGGGCCGGATTCGGGTACCTCCTCCTCTGGGCCGTTATGCTCACGAATTGCATGGCCATCCTCCTTCAGTACCTTTCGGGGAAGATCGGCATCGCCACCGGGAAGTCGCTCGCCGAGCTGGTCCACGACAGCCTGCAGACGCGATGGAAAGTCCTCACGTATTGGGTCGCGTGCGAGTGCTTTGCCCTCGTCACCGACCTGGCGGAGTTTCTTGGGGTGACCTTCGCCATCTTCCTGCTCTCCAACGGCGCCATCTCGCTCCTCGTCGCGGCCTGGATCGGTGCGTTCGACGTGGTGCTCGTCTTCTTCCTGGCCGGCTCGAAGTTCCGGCGAATCGAGATCGCGGTCTGCACGATGGTCCTCGGGGTCGCGATGGGGTATGTCTACGAGATGTTCTTGGCGGGGCCCTCGTGGGGCGCGGTCGCCCGCGGGGCGTTCATCCCCGTCTTCTCGAACGCCACCGAGCTGGTCGTCGTCGTCGCGATCGTCGGGGCCACGGTCATGCCCCACACGCTGGTCCTCCAATCCTACCTGACCAAGAACAAGGTGGTCGGCATGGATCTCGCCGAACGCCAGAAGCTGCTCCGGTACCATCGATGGGACACCATCGTCAATCTGGGATTCGCGGGAGCGATCCAGGTCGGGATCCTGGTCATGGCGGCCGCGGCATTCTTTGTGGTGACCAACGCCAACGGCGGACTCACGCTCAACGACGCGTACTACACCCTGATCCCCCTCTTTGGGTTCGCCGCGGCGACGATCTTCGCGCTCACGCTCCTGTTCTCGGGGCTCTCGGCCTCCACGGTCGGGGTGCTGGCGGGGCAGGCCCTGTTCGAAGGGTTGCTCGGCTCGAAGGTGAACCCCTGGCTACGTCGCATCGTACTCCGGGTCATCAACGTCGTCCCCGCGAGCGTCGCGATCCTTCTCGGGATGAGCCCCATCCTCCTGCTGATCTACAGCCAGGTGGCTCTCAGCTTGCTCATCCCGCTGCCCCTGATCCCGCTGATCTGGTACACGAGCCGCAAGAAGTTCATGGGGAGCTTCTTCGTCAATCGGCCCTACATCACCATCCTCGCCGTGCTCAGCGGCGTCACGATTCTCGTCCTGAACGTACTGCTGCTGCTCTCGGCCGGAGGAGTGAACGTCCCCGTATGAGTACGCGGCCGTCCACTGCGCGGCGTCACCCTACGGACGACCGCGAGGTTCGATCGAGAAACTGCGGTTCCGGGGGCGAACGGGGTCACCGGCGAGCCGGAGGAGATGACTGAGCCGACCGGGCCTCGCACCGCACGCTTGGGCGAGACCGTGATCGAGCTCGAGGGGCCCGCCCCCCGCGTCGGGGCGAGCCTGGTGGGCGGGTTCTCCCTCGCCCCGGCGCACTTTGCCCCCGTCCCTCTTCTTGCCGCCGATCTGCAACACGGTCCGGTCGTGGTCTCGACGCTGCCCAACATCGAGAAGCACGCGTGCATTTACCAGATCGTCGACCTCGAGAAGGAGCTCGCGGGATTTGATTCCCCGCCGCGGCTGGTCCACGTCGCGGCGGATTCGGCGCGCCACTGGCGAGAGGTCGAACAGTACCACCCGGAACTAAGGGCTCCCGGGTACACGCTCGAGGAGACCGACGCGGACAGTCGCGCCGCGTTCAAGGCAGCCTTCGGAGTGGGAGTTCGCGGCCATCGCCGCATTGCGCACGGACTCTTCGCGCTCCGAGACGGGATCTTCTTGGCCGCCGAGATTCCGGACGATCAGATGTCCCCCCCGCCGGTGAAACGGTTTCTCCATCAGCTCTCGCACGTCGGGTTGGCCGCCGGGACCCTCTGACTCCTCCACGGCGAGCTCGCTCGCTGGGGAGGATGGGTCGTGCTCCAAGGGGCCGGAGGTCCGAGGCGACGGGATTCTGCATTGCACTCAAAACGTCGGGCGGTGCGGTTCCCATCGATCCGAGGGTAGAATCCCCGCCCTGCCGATGCCCCCGAGTACCACCGTTCGCCCGCTCCGCCCAGCGGGGCCTTCCACAGGATGGCTCCGGTCGGATTCGAACCATAGCCCCGAGCGGATTCGAACCGCTGTCGCCGGCTCCAAAGGCCAGCATGCTTGGCCACTACACCACGGGGCTGCATGCTCGCACCGGGGTCGGATACAAAAGAACCCACGGGGGACGCGCGGGCTGCGGAAGGAGAGCACTCCCTCCCGCGTAGAGCGCCCGATTCAGTCCCCGGAAGCGATCGGCCGGGCGGCGGTCCCGTGGGACCGCGGCACCCAGTGGAGGAGCGGGAGCAGGCCGGCCGCGAACGCTCCCGTCAGCAGCCAGGCGACCGGGTACCCCTGCCGGACGGCGACGTACGCAAAGACGAGCGCGAACCCGCCCCCGATGAAGATCTGGATCGAGTTCAGGAGCGCGAGGGCGAGCGCGAACTCGGACCGACCGAGCTGCGGAAGATACGTCGGGATGAGGTAGAGGACGGCGAAGACCGCGCCGTCCGCGAACCCCAGAAGCAGGAACGCCCCCCAGGTGTCGGTCAGCCCGAAGTATGGGACGAGGGCGAGCAGGGCGGCGGTGAGGATCCCCCAGAGGGCGAGGGTCCAGCGCAGTTCCCCCCGGCGTTCTCCGAGCCACCCCCCGACGGGTCCGCCCGGGATCTCGGCGACGATCATGGCCGTGGGGATGGCGTCGATCAGGGCGAGGCCCCAGGCCGGATGCGCGGAGCTCGCGTAGAGGGGGAACGCCTGGGCGGCGACGTAGAACGCGGACCAGAGGCCGCTCGTCCCGAGGGCGAGCGCCCACAGCGGGACGGAGGTGAGCACGGGGGCGCTGGCGCGCCAGAGGTCGCGGGCCCGACTCGGCGAGCCCTCGTTCGGCACCCGGGGAAGGAGGACGAACGCCACCGCGGTCCCGGCGACCAGCAGCAGACCGCCCACCGCGAGCGCCCAGTGCCAGCCGATGGCGAGGCCGACGAGCGCTCCGGCGACGAGACTGATCCCCGAGCCGAGGCTGAACCCCGCGTTGAAGATGCCGATCACCGGACCCCGCGTACCCGCCGGGTAGTACGAAGTGGCGAGTCCGAGCGCGGGAGCGAAGAAGAAGGCGGCGCCGGCGCCCGCGCCGAAGCGCGTGGCGGCGAGGACGATCCAGTTGGGGGCGACGGACGAGGCGAGGGTGAACGCGGCCATGACGGCCAGGGCGGCGATCGCGGTCGCCCGATTCCCCCACCGCAGGGCGGTGAAGCCGGCGGGGAGCTGGAAGATCCCCGCCCCCACGAGGAACGCCGAGAGGACGACCACGAGGTGGATCGGCGCGGTGCCCCACTGCTGGCGGACGATCGGGAGGACCGCGCCGATGTCGTACCAGTTGAACGCGTAGACGGCCCGGGCGAAGAACAGCGCTCCGAGGGCGACCCCGGAGGATCGCACCGTCGCCCGCCTCACGTCGGGGCCCCGGGCAACAGCCCGCGGGTCTCAAAGTACCGGAGGAACCCCATCGCCGCCAGCTCGTAGCCCGAGACGAGCGACTCCCGATCGTGCGCCTCGGCCCGGTCGAGCGAGCCGTCGTAGCTCCGGAGCGCCTTCGCCACGTGGTCGACCGCGCGGTCCTCCCGCGCGGCGGCGAGCGCCACGTCCCGCCATCGCTCGACGGTCGTGCGGTACCGGACCAGGTCCGCGGCCCCGTCCGGGCTGGGTCCGAAATGGCTGAACAGGACCAGGGCGGGGTCGGTCCTCCGCATCGCCTCGAGGCTCGCGAACAGCTGGTCGAGGTCGAGGTCCGGGGGGGGCACCGCGGGCCGGACGTGAGGCGAGCGCTCGAGCCGAACGCCGGCGCCGTCCCCGGTGAAGACCCCCCGGATCGCCGTGTCGAAGAACGCGAGATGGTGCTTCGCGTGGCCCGGCGTCGCGATCACCTCGAGGAAACTGCCCCGGAGCGGGAGCCGCTCGCCGCCCCGAAGGGCGTGGACCCGGTCGGGCGGTACCGGTACGACCGCGCCCCAGAGCGGGTCCATCGCGGCGCCCCAGGCGCGCCGCGCGCTCGCGATGAGCTTGGTCGGGTCGACCAGGTGCGGGACCCCGAGCTCGTGGGCGTAGAACTCGGCCCGCGGCAGCGCCTCGGCGAGCGCCCCCATCCCTCCGGCGTGGTCGAGGTGAATGTGCGTCACCAGCACGCGACGGACGGCGGAGCGCTCGACCCCCGCTCGCTCCAGGCCGGCCAGCAGGGCCGCCCGGCACGTCGTCGGCCCGGTCTCGATCAGGGTCCAGCCGTCGTCCTCGGGGAGCAGGTAGGCGGCGACCAGTCCTTCGGCGTCGCGAAAGTCAAGGTCGAGCAGCTGGCGGTCGCGGCCGAGCTCCAGGACCCGAGGGCTCGTCATCGGTCCCCGTCCCTAGCGCCCGAGGAACGGACTCGCGTACTCGTACAGCGCGAGGAAGGTCAGGACGGAGGCGGCGGCCATTCCCGACATCGCCACCGCCCAGCGGCCCCGGTCCCACAGGTAGACCTTGCGTCCGTCCAACGCGCCGAACGGGATGAGATTGAACGTGCCGAACCACGCGTTGATGTACGCGAGGAACAGGAGCGAGTAGACGACGAGCGCGCTCGCCGTCCACAGCTCGACCAGCACGGCGCCCCCGTAGAAAATCGCCGCGAACCCGGCGTTCGTCGCCGGCCCCGCGATGCTCGTGCGCCCCCAGCCGTCCTCGTCGTTCTGCGGGATCCCGCCCACCATCGTCGCCCCGGGAGCGGCGAACAGGAACCCGATCGTCGTGGAGACGATCAGGGCGAAGACGAGCCCGTAGGGGGAAGCTCGGAACTCGGCCCAGTATCCCCGTCGCTGGGCCGTCACTTTGTGGGCGAGTTCGTGGGCGACGAATCCGGTCAGCGCCGTGACCCCGGCGACCGGGAGCTGGATCAGGGGCCCTCCGGGAAACCCGCCTCCGCCCCCTAGGAGGACGTTCCGGGAGAGGATCAGGTAGAAGCAGGCCGTCAGGACGGCGAACGAGACGCCGAGGTGGAGCAGTTCCGTCCGGGAGGTGGTGACCCGCGCCGGGGCGGCCCGGTGGGCCGGCGGCGTCTGGGTCCAGCTGTAGGCGAACGGGTTCGGAGGGTTCATGCCGACGCCCCCACCTCGTCCGAACTCCACCGATCCACGGGCATCGGGAACTCGGCCGGCGCTCCGTCCACCAGTCGGCGCACGAGCTCGACCCCGTCGGCGAGACGGGGCCCGGGGCGGCTGAAGTACGCCTCGTCGGCGATGAACGTCCCGAGGCGCGGTTTAACGGACGCGACCCCGTGCGAGATCCGGGCGTTCGCGAGCTCCCTTCGGGTCCGGCCAACCGTGAAACTGCACGGGCTGAGCACGACGAGATCCGGCCGCAGGGCGCGGATCGCTTCCCAGGAGGTTCGTTCCCCCACGTCGCCCGCCCCCGGGCCGAGGGGGACTCCCCCGCCCGCGGCGATGATCTCCGGCGTCCACAATCCGGCGAGGATCGGAGGGTCCAGCCATTCGACGATCGCGACCCGCGCGGTCGCGGGCCCGCCCCTCGACTCGGCGCGCTCGCGAAGGACCGTGGCCACAGTCTCTCCTCGACGGGAGTCCCCCAGCGCCGCTCCGACCTGCTCGACCGAGCGCCAGACGTCCTCGAGGCGCCGCGGGGAGAGCGAAAGGATCCGGGGCCGGACCCCGGCGACCGCGCACGCCTCCTCCACTTCCCGATCGGTGACGGAGCAGACCCCGCAGAGGTCCTGGGTGAGCAGAAGATCCGGTCGCAGACCGCGCAGCCGCTCGACATCGAGAGTGTAGAGGCTCTCCCCGGTCGCCCGCACGGAACGGACCCGGGCATCGATCTCGCCGGACGGACGGTCCTGGTCCCAGGACCGGGGGTGCATGACGATCGGGACGGACGTCACCTCCTCGGGGAAGTCGCACTCCGCGCTCCGGCCGACCAGCTCGCGGCCGTGCCCGAGCGCGAAGACGATCTCCGTGGCGCTCGGCAGGACCGATACGACCCGCATCGGAGTCCCTGGCGCTCCGAGTCGGGGCTCCGCTACTTACGTTTGCGGGTGGGACGCGCCTTCTTTGGGGCAGCCGAGGGCGCCCGTGCCCGCCGGGTCGATCTGGCGGACTTCGGCGGACGGACGGGAGCGGCGGTCGTCGGGGCGGCGCGGGAAAGGGTCCTCGACCCTTCGGACGGGGGTGGACGTTCGGGGGCCGGAAGGCCGAGGTGCTCGCAGAGGGCTACCTCACGGTCGTACGGCAGCCCGAGCGTTCGCGCTTCCTTCCGCTCCTCCTCCCCGAGGCGCGACTCGCCGGTCTTCGTCAGGGAGACCGCATGCAGGAATCGCAGCTGCGGGTCCTCGGGGGTGCGGGAGAGCATCGCTTCGAGCTCCACGCGCGCGCTGGGCCAGTCGCCCAGGTCGACCAAGGCAGCCACCAGATGGGCCCGGACCTCGGTCCGCGCCTCGTCCTCGGCGAGCAGCGCCCGGTAGACCTCCACTTCCCGGTCGGGCTTCGCCTTCGCGCCGAGGACGGCCGCCTTTCCCAGACGCGCGTCCACGTCGTCGGGATGGGCTGCGATCACCTCGTCGAACAGGCGGTCCGCGTCGTCGGGAAGACCGAGCGCGAGGAGCGAGCGCCCGAGCCCGATCTTCGCCGGGACGAACTCGGGCTTCAGCGCCGCAGCCTGGCGGTAGAACCGCAACGAGAGGGCTGGAACCCCCCAGCCGAGCCACGTCCGAGCCCGTTGCATCACGTCATCCAGCTGCTGAGCGCTCGGCAGAAGGCGCCGCTGGTCCGCAGGGATCGCGCGCGGCTCCTCCCCGAGCAGCGTGCCGAGACCCAGCTGACGGACGAGCTCGGCGAACCGCGGTCCCTCGACCAGGGTCGCTCCCGCGCGGGCGAGCTCGGCTGCGATGACGAGCGGCAGGTGGCCTGGGGTGAGCACGACGAGGCGCACCGACCCCCCGGGCCCGCTCTCGAGCAGGCGGCGGGCCGCTCCGAGGGAGACCTTCGTCGGGTCCTCGAGGAACGCGTAGAGGAGGCCGTCGCTCGTCTGGACGACGACGCCTTCGGGGGTCGGCTTGACCGCGTCCATCCGCTCGCCCATCGCCTCGACGACGCTCCCCGCCAGCTGGACGAACGGCGTGCTTGCCATCGAAGGCGCCAATCGCTCTGTGTTAAATATGGTCCCCGTCCAGACGCAGGCGCCGTGGACGTCGCCCAGCTCTACCGCTACCTGCCGAGGCTCGAGGACCGCCTCCGCGCGTCGTACGCGAACGCCGGGACCTCCGCTCCGGCCTCGCTGCGACCGTACCTCGACCTGAACCGCGATTTCACGCTGCGGGGCGGGAAGCGGTTCCGCGCGGTCCTCGTCCTGGCGGGGTACTATCTCGCGACCGGTCGGGACCCGCGCCCGGTGCTGGACGCCGCGGCGGCGGTCGAGCACTTCCAGAGTTGGATGCTGATCCACGACGACATCATCGACCACGCCGAGGAGCGGCGGGGCGGGGTCGCGGTGCACCGCGCGCTCGCCGCCGCCCACCGGCGCGAAGCCCTCGGCGGCTCCGCCGACGACTACGGGGTCGGGATCGGCATCACCCTCGGGGATGTCGAGGAACCGTTCACCGTCGAGGCGCTCCTCTCCGTCAAGGTCCCCGCGGCGGCCCGGCTCGCGGCGCTCGCCGAGTACGTCCAGATGACGCGGCTGACCGCCTACGGTCAGCTGCTCGACATCCGCAACGGCACGCTCGCGCCGGGCGCGGTGAGCGAGGCGGAAGTGCTGGACGTTCACCGGCTCAAGTCCGCCGTCTACACGGTCTCGGCCCCGCTCAAGATCGGCTCCCTGCTGGGCGGCGCGCGGCCGACCTCGCTCCGCGACATCGAATCGATCGCCACCGACCTCGGGGTCGCCTTCCAGCTCCGCGACGACGTCCTGGGCGCGGGGTTCGACGCCGCGGAGGCGGGAAAGAGCGCGAACGACCTGATCGAGGGAAAGCGCACGTTGCTGGTCGTCCGCGCCTGGCAGACCGGCAAGGAGCCGGATCGGGAGAGCCTGCGGCGCGTCCTCGGCAACCCCGATGCGAGCCCGGCCGAGGTGGCCGCGGCGAGTGAGACGATCCGGTCGACCGGCAGCCTCGAGTACTCCGAGCAGCGGATCGCCCAGCTGACCGCCCGGGCCTTGAGCCGGCTGAAGCGGAGCCGGGCGATCCGGACCGAAGGAAAGCCGTTGCTCGGAGAGCTGGCGGAGCGCCTGACGCGGCGCCGGTCGTAGGCGCGGGGCCTACGCCTCGGGCCCCTCGCCCGTCTCGGGCGAGATCCCGGCGGCCTGGAGCTGCTGCGTGAGATCCTTCTGCATCTCGGTGTAGCGCTCCTTCAGATGGTTCTCCTGGCGCTCGATCGCCTTCAGGCGAACCTCGAGGGTCTCCTTGTCCTCGGTGAGGATCCCCTCCACTTCCGCGCGGTTCTTCGCCTTCACCATGAGGCCCCCGATCGGACGGTAGACGACCGCGTCCTCCGGGATCCCCTTGAGCTCCTCGAGGGTGTGCGTGACCTCGCGGAGCTTCAGGTCGAGCTGGAGCCGCTGCTGCTGCGTCCCGCCGAGCTCCTGCTGGAGCCGTTGAAACTGCTTCAGGTCGTTCTGGAGCTTCGCCGGGAGCGCCACGGGCCGTCCCACCGGACCCCGAAGATAAGCACTTCGGCTACGCGCGGCGGTTCGACGGCTCCGACGCAGCGACCGTCGCCAGCGACAGCTCCACCCAGCCCAAGTAGGTGTTCAGCGCCGCGCGCATCGCCCCCGCGTCGGCCGCGTCGATCGAGACCGAGAGGCTCGCCGGTCCGGCGCGCCCGATGGAGGCCGAGGCGCGGGGGACCTCCCGCGACGACTCGGGGGCGAGCGCCGACGCGAGCCAGTCGGCGACCTCCGGCCGGGGGGTCGTGACGGTGATCGTGGCGTGCCACGGCCGCGACGGACCGCTCATGCCGCGAGGACCGGCCCGAGCCGGGCGAGGATCCGGTCCGTCTTGGCGGCCGCCGCTCGAACGTACGACCGCGGGTCGAGCGTGCGCTCGATCTCCTCCGCGCTCAGCAGGCGCCGCACCGTCGCGTCCGACCGCGCCCGGTCGAGCAGCGGTGGCGGCTCCTCGGGCCGGTGGGTGAGCCGGCGCAGCACGTCGTGCGCCTCCGATCGCGCGAGGCCCTTCGACGTCAGCGCGAGCATCAGCGATTCGGTCATCGCGCTTCCGCCGGCGGCCGCCAGGGTGCGCTGCATCCGGTCCGCGTCCACGGTCAGTCCGGCGAACACCTCGGTGAGCTTCGTCAGCACGTCGTCCGTGAGCAGCACCGCGTGCGGCACGACGATCCGCTCGTTCGCCGAGTTCGAGAGGTCCCGCTCGTGCCACTGGACCATGTTCTCGAGCGGCGGGAGGGCGAGAGCGCGGATCATCCGCGCCAGACTGGTCGCGTTCTCCGAGGCTCTCGGGTTCCGCTTCTGGGCCATGGTCGAGCTTCCGACCTGCCGCTCCTCGTCGAACGGCTCCGCGACCTCCCCGATCTCCGACCGCTGGAGGTTCCGCACTTCGGTCGCGATCCGCTCGACGGTCCCCGCGAGCAACGCGAGGTAGTTCGTGAACTCGGCGAGACGGTCGCGGCCCACGATCTGGGTCGGAGCATCGTCCGCCGTGAGGCCGAGCCGCCGCATCGTCCCCTCCTCCACGGCCGCGGCCCGCTCGCCGAAGCTGGCGCCGGTGCCGACCGCTCCGGCCATCTTGCCGACGCACAACCGGGGCGCGAGCTGGTCCAACCGCTCCCGCTGGCGCACGACCTCGGCCGCCGCGACCGCCATCTTGTAACCGAACGAGAACGGGATCCCGATCTGCCCGTGCGTTCGCGCGACCTCGGGGGTCTCGCGATGGCTCCGGGCGAGGGTGGCCAGGACCCGCGCGAACGCCGTCAGGTCCGTGCGGAGCACCGGCACCGCCTCCTGGAACTCCAGCGCGGCCGCGGTCTCGGTGATGTCGGCGCTCGTGGCTCCGAAGTGGACCCACCGGCCCGCCGGACCCGCAGCCTCGGCGAGGGCGAGCGTGATCGCCATCACGTCGTGCTGGGTCCGGGCTTCGATCGCGTCCACCTTCTCCAGGGGGACATGCTCGATCGTCGCCGCGCGGGCGATCGCCTCCGCGTCGGTCTTCGGGATCATCCCGAGCTCCGCCTCGGTGGCGGCGAGCGCCGCTTCGACGCGGAGCGCCCGCTGCAGCCGAGCGGCCCGGGAGAACAGTTCTCGCACCTCGGGACGGCCGTACCGGAAGTCGATCGGGCAGATGAGCGACGAGGAATCGCTCGTCACGCCTCGGGACCCGTGGTGGGCTATTTATCGATGCCGTGACGGTGAACCGGTCCCGGCAGTCCCGTCCGATCCGTCACCGCCGCCCGGGAGAGCCGCGCGTTGGAGGCGGTCCTCCGTTGCTCGAAGGGGCACACGGTGCGCCGGGGGACGGAGCCGACCGCGACGGCCTGCCGGTCGAAGAGGACACGGGAGCGACGGTCGAGCTCCAGGTCCTGGAACCGGTGGGCGAAACGCAACGGGACTTCTCGGGGTCACCAGTACCAACAGGTCACGAAGAGCCAGTGTTGGGGGCTTGGTCCCCCATCGTGCCGTCCCGGCCGCTGGATCTGCGCCCGCTCCGCTCATCCCACGAGGGATCGAAGGCTAGAAGCCATAGCCACGGAAGACCTCGAACTTGATGCGATCCGGGCCGACGCCCTGGGCTTGCAGCAGGCGGTAGGTACCCTGCACCATCGCGGGCGTGCCACAGACGTAGTAGATCGGCAGGGACAACCCGCGCGACGCCTCCTCGAGAAGGGCGAGGTCGATGCGTCCCCGACGACCGGACCACCCGGAGCCGTCGGCCGGCCGGGTCAGCGTGTGGTACACCTGGAAGTGGGGATTCTGCTTCCGAAGGCCCTCGAGTTCCGCGCGGTAGGCGATCTCCTCCTCGGTCCGGTTGGAGTACACCAGGCGCATCTCGAGAGGGAGCTGGCGATCGGACGCAAACTCTGCCATCCCCTTGAGCGGGGTGATCCCGATCCCGCCCGCGACGAGTACGGCGGGGGAGCGTTCGTCCAGGACGAAGTGGCCGTACGCGCCGTCCACCTCCGCCTCGTCCCCCGGCCGAAGCGCCGCGAACGCTCGCTTCCACGGAGAGTCGGAGATCCGCGCCCCGAACTCCAGGTAGGGACGGGTGGGAGAGCAGGCGAGCGACATCGGATACTCGAGCGGTCCCTCGGACGTGGAGAGTTCGAGGCCGCAGAACTGGACCGGAGCAAAGTCGAATCCCGGTGGCTTCTCGAGCTTGATGCCGTGTACCGTCGGGGTCAGTTGCGGGGACTCCAGAACACGGACGCGAGCGATCACACCGGCAGTCTCGCGTGGCGGAAGCCGGGCGAGCCATATGATGACTAAGAACCAGGCTATCGGGTCCGCGGGAAGCAGAGAACGAACGCGCATCCGGCCGCGCGGGGTGGCGCGCGCCGACGCGCTGCGACCCCCCGCGGCCCGACGGGCTCAAGTTCGGAGCCGCGCATCGAGGCGCGATGCCGTCCGGTCTCCTCGTGGCTCTCGGAGGCAACGCGCTCCACTCGCCGGGGGGAGACAACTCCTGGACGGAGGCGCGCGGGAGGATGCGACGGGCCGCCGCGAGCCTGACCGCGGTGGCTCGGAGTTCCGCCGAGCTCGTCCTCACCCACGGCAACGGTCCCCAGGTCGGGCTCTCGCTGCGCCAGAACGAACTGAGCGACCGGGAGGTCCCCCGACGCCCCCTGGACGTGCTCGACGCGGAGACACAGGGGCAGATCGGCTACCTGATCCAGACCGAGCTCGGAGCCGCGCTCCGTCGGGCCCGGATCGATCGCGCGGTGCTCCCGCTCATCAGCCGGATGGAGGTGCGGGCCCGCGACCCGGCGTTCCGCTCCCCGACCAAGCCGGTCGGTCGATTCTACACCGAGGAGGAGGCGCGCCTCGTCCGGAAGCAGTTCGGTTGGACGATGCAGCACGACGTCGCCCGCCACGGATGGCGCCGGCTCGTCCCGTCCCCGCGGCCGGTCCGATGGTTGGAGGGGCACGCCGTGCGGACCCTTCTCTCCGCCGACCTCGCCAAGCGCTGGATTCCGGTCGTCGCCGGAGGAGGAGGCGTTCCCGTGGTGCGTCGGGGGGGCGGTCGGTATGAGGGCGTCGAGGCGGTGATCGACAAGGATCTCGGGGCGGCCCTGGTCGCCTCCGAGCTCGGTGTCCCGACGCTGGCGATCGTGACCGACGTACCGGGGGCCGCCGTCTCGTTCGGTCGGCCGTCCGAACGCTGGCTCGGTCGGGTCACGCTCGAGGAGCTCGAACGCCTTCACGCTCGAGGAGAGTTCTCCTCGGGGAGCATGGGGCCGAAGGTGGAGGCCGGCATCGGCTTCCTCCGCTCGGGGGGCCACCGATTTGTGATCACCGACATCCCGTCGCTCCCGCGAGCCCTCGCGGGCGAGGCGGGTACGCGCGTCACGGCCGAGTAGGGCGCGTCCCCCTACGTCGCACCCATCGGTCGATCCCGGTGCCGTACTGCATCGCCCGCTTCGGTCGGTGGGCGATCGCCGGCGGCAGGCCGCGCCCGAGCGCCCACGCGCGCCAGAGGGCCTTCGCTCCGTGTTCGGGACTCCGCAGGGCGGTGGGGATCTCGAGCGTCGCGGCGACGAAACCGGGGTCGAGGAACGGGGCATGGATCCGTCGAGCACGCCTCGAGGCGATCCGAACCGTGAGGGGCCAGTCGACTTCCCGGAGCGCCGTCAGGTCGGACGCCGATCGCTCCGCCGCGAGGGGGACACCCAGACCACGATAGTGGGCGTATCCCAGGAACAGCTCATCCGCTCCCTGGCCACAGAGGAGGTCCGGACCCGGAGCGTGCTCGATCGCCACCGCCAAGGCGAGAAAGAGACTCTGCCGCGCAGCGGGAAGGCCGCCGAATTCCTCCCGACCCCGCTCGAACGCCTCCTCAAGCTCCTGGCCCGAAACTTCGGTGCCCACCCACGGGAGCCCGATTGCCGCCGCCGCCGTCCGGGCTGAGTCGAGGTCGACCGACCCGGCGAGTCCCACCGTGGCGAGGGTCGTGGCCGGACGTTGCCGGAGCTCCCAGGCGAGGATTCCGGAGTCGACACCCCCCGAGAACAGGATCGTCAGAGGACCAGAGGGCGACCGCCAGGGGAGCATCGCCGCATCGAGCGCGGCATCGAGCGTTGGCCAGCGAGTCCGGGGCAGGGACCGTACGGTCTCGGGGAGCGTCGTGGGGTCGACCATCGGAACTCCGAACCGTTATCCCGCGAGGACCCTCCCCGGAACATGGGGGTTGCGGAGGCGGGTCCCGGGGGAGACGCCGCGGGGCGACGAGCGCTGTTCGTCGACCGCGACGGGACGCTCAATCCCGACCTGCACTACCTCAAGGACGCCGACCGGCTCGAAGTGTTCCTGGGAGTGGGGGAGGCGCTGCGCCTCGCACGCTCGCAGGGCTGGCTCGTCCTCTGTGTCACGAACCAATCCGGGATCGAGCGGGGGTTCTACACCGAGGAGGACGTCCGCCGGATCCACGAGCGCCTGAACGCGATCATCGCTCCGACGGGGGGCCGGGTCGACGCGTTCTACTACTGCCCCCACGCGCCGGAGCACGGCTGTCGCTGCCGGAAGCCCGGAACGGAGCTGTTCGAGCGGGCGCAGCGGGAGTGGTCGATCGACCTCTCGAAGAGCGCCATGGTTGGCGACCGGGTGCTCGACGCCGAAGCCGGGCAGAAGCTCGGGCTGAGGACCGTGCGCGTTCGCTGGCCGCTCCACGCGCTCGAGACCGATGCGGAGTTCGCCGCTCACGGGGTCGCCCCCGACCTGGTCGCGGAGTCGTTCCCCGCGGCGGTCCGTCAACTCTTGGCGTCGGCCTGATCCCGCCGCCGTCGAAGCCGTTAAGGCCGCGCCCCCCTGCGCCGACGGACGCCCGTGGTGCTCGGAGTTCTCGCCGCGGTCATTGGTGCGGCCGCCACCGTCTGCCTCGCGGCCGGCGCGGTGATCGGCCGGGCGCTCACGCCGGCGGCCGGCGGGTTCGCGGCCGCGTTCGGCATCGTGATCGTCATCCTCGGGGGGTTCCCGTTCCTCATCCTCCTCGTCCTGTTCGTCGGCGCGAGCGCGCTCGCCACCCGCTATCGGTTCGAGGAGAAGCGCAAGCAGAGCGTGCAGGAAGGGGTCGCCGGCGAACGAGGGATCTCGAACGTCCTGGCCCACATCCTCGTCCCGACCGGTCTCGCGGTCGTGGTCGCCGCATGGCCGGCCGCCGTCGGCACGGTCGCGATCCTCTTCGCCAGCGCGCTCGCCTTCGGGGGTGCGGACACGTTCGCGAGCGAGTTCGGGGTCCTCTCGGGCCGTGCCCGCAGCATCTTCACGATGCGGCCGGTCGCACCCGGGACGAACGGGGGGGTCTCGGCTATGGGGGAGCTCTTTGCCCTAGCGGCCTCCGTCGTCACCGCGGCGGTCGGTCTTCTCCTCTTCTTCGCTTTCCGGACGCCGTTCGGCGGGGCGGCGGCGTTCGTCGGCATCGTGACGGCCTCGGGGTTCCTGGGGTGCCAGGTCGACTCGGCCGTCGGGGAAGCCCTCGAGAACCGGGGGCTCCTCGGTAAAGGCGGCACCAACTTCGTCGCGATGCTCTCGAGCGTGGCGATCGCGTACGCCCTGGTCCGGGCGCTGGGAGGCGGGTGGTGAGCGATCCGCGCGCCCGGGACGGAAACGTCGTCCTCCTCTCGGGCGGGATGGATTCGGCCACGTGCCTGGCGCTCGCCGTCCGGACCGGGGCGCCGACGCACGCCCTCACCATCGAATACGGTCAGCGGCACGCCCGAGAGCTGCGGGCGGCGCGGGCGCTGGCGCGCCGGCTCGGCGCGCACCGCCACACGGAGCTCCGCCTGCCGCTCGCCGCGCTGATCGACTCCTCGCTGACCCGCCGGAACCGAAGGCTCCCGACCCGAGGGCCGCGTCCCGGCGTGATCCCGTCCACCTACGTACCCGCCCGCAACACGATCCTGCTCTCGGTGGCGCTCGGCTACGCGGAGAGCCATCGGCTGGGGTCGATCTGGATCGGCGCGAACGCGATCGACTACTCGGGATACCCCGACTGCCGCCCCGATTTCCTGCGCGCGTTCGAGCGCCTCGCGCGCCTCGGCACGAAGGCCGGACGGGTCGGCGCTCGCCGATTCCGCGTTCGTGCGCCCCTGCTACGCCTCTCGAAGGCGGAGATCGTCCGGCTCGGGGAGCGGCTCGGCGTGCCGTGGGCGCTCACGTGGAGCTGCTACGCGGGGGGCCGCCGGCCGTGCGGCCGGTGCGACTCCTGCCGACTGAGGGCCCGGGGATTCGCGGCCGCCGGGGTCGAGGATCCCACCGTCGTTCGACGGACGGGCGGTTAGCTCGGCGGCGTGGCCGGGACGACCGGCGAAGTGCAGCACGAGCAGCGCTTCGCCGCCAGCGGGATCGCGGAAAGGCACTCGGGGCACGGTCGCGTCGTCGCGGGGGCCGGGCCGGCCTTCGCGGCCTTGCGGTCCATGTACCGCTGGTACGGGAGCGCGATGAAGAAGAACACGACGACCGCGATGGTCACGAACGAGATGAGCGCGTTCAGGAACGCGCCCTGCATGAACTCGCTGCCCCGCAGATGGAAGACCCACCCATCGAAGTTGAAGTGGCCGGCGACGCCGATGAGCGGCGTGAAGATGTCGGAGACGAGGGCGGTGACGAGGGCGGAGAACGCCGCGCCCATGACGAAGGCGACCGCCAGCTGGACGAGATTCCCCTGCCGGATGAACTTCCCGAAGTCCTCGCGGATCGATCCCATGTCGGCGCTCCCCCACGGGGCGACCCGGACTCGGTATAAGGTCGTTGCGCGGCGCCCGGATCACATCGACTCGAGCCGCGTGACCCCGAGGAGGTCGAGGCTGTTGCCGAGCGTCTGCCGGACCGCCGCCACGAGGGCGACCCGGCTCGCCCGCTCCGCGCCCGATTTCAGCACGGGCACCGCGTGGTAGAACCGGTTGAACTGGTCGGCGAGATCGTGGGCGTACGCCGCGATCCCCTGCACGTGCGTCGACCGCGCGGCGTACTCGACGGCCCGGGGGAGGCTCGCGACCACCCGGACGAGGGCGACCTCCTCGGGGTCGGCGAGCAGCGCGGGGTCGTAGGCGTACGGCGGAGCGATCCCCTCGGCCTTCCGCAGGAGGCTCGCGGCGCGCGCGTAGGAGTACTGCACGAACGGTCCGCTCCGCCCTTCGAACGAGAGCGCGTCCTCCCAGCGGAAGACTACCGGCTTCTCCGGCGCGACCCGGACGATGTGGTAGCGGACGGCGCTGGTCGCCACCGCCTCCGCGATCCGCTCGACGTCCGCCTCGGAAAGGTCGGTCCGGCGGGCGATCACCTCCCGGCGGGCGCGTTCGACCGCCTCCTTGAGGAGCTCGTCGAGCCAGACCGCGGAGCCGCCGCGCGTGGACATCCGACCGCCGTCGGGGACGGTGATGTCCTGGTAGATGATGAACTCCGGGCGGCGGGACTCCCCGATCTCCGCGAGCAGCGCGTCGAGGGTGCGGGCGTGGAGCTGGTGGTCCTGGCCCAGGACGTCGATCACCCGCGCGAACCGGGCGAACTTCGCGAGGTGGTAGGCGATGTCGCGCGTCACGTAGAGGCTCGTCCCGTTCCCCCGTTGCACGACGACCCGGGTCGACTCCTTCGGCAGGCCGTAGCTCGCCGTCTCGATGGCGAGCGCGTCGTTCTCCTCGCGGACCGCGTGCGGCGCCGCCCGGAGGCGTTCTAGGACCCGGTCGACGGAGCCGTCGGTGATGAAGCTCGACTCCCAGACGAACTCATCGAACGAGATCCCCAGCCGCGCGAGGGAGGCGATCATCCCGTCGAGGATCGACTGGGTCAGTTCGTGGTGGCGCGGCGGGGCGCCGCCCGATTCGAGCTGGTGCACGATCTCCGCGACCTCCGCCTGGGCCTCGGGGTGCTCCTTCAGGTACGCGCTGACCGCGGGGTACGGTCGCCCCCGATGCGCATCCGGTTTCTCGCCGGGCGCCTCCTTCCCCTCGACCGCCTCCCGGATCGGTACGGGCCAGCGGCTGCGGTCCATCGACCAGATCCAGGTGATCATCGCGGCCTGCCGACCCATGTCGTCCACGTAGTACTGCGTCGTTACAGGGACTCCCGAAGCCCGCAGGGTCCTCGCGAAAGTGTCGCCGATGATCGCGTTCCGTACCCGCCCGATATGGAACGGCCCGGTCGCGTTGGCGCTCGTATGCTCGACACACGCTCTGGGCCCCTCCGGCGGTCGGTGCCCGTACGCCTCCCCCCAACGGAAGACGGTCTCGAGCGTGCGCTGAACGAGAGAAGCGGCGTCCAGGCGGACGTTCACGTACGCCCCGGTCGCCGTCGCCTGCGTGACTCCGCTCGTCGTCGGGAACGCCGCAACGATCGCCGCCGCGAGCTCCGGAGGGGCCCGGCGCGCGCCCGCCGCGAGGCGATGCACCGGCCAGGCGACCTCCCCCTGCGGACCCGGGCTCAGGTTCAGTTGGCCAAGCAACGCGGCCGGCTCCACCGAGACCCCTGCCGTCGACGCCGCGGCGCTGAGTCCCGCCGCGATCGCGGCGAGGAACGGTTCCCACGGATCGGTGGAAGGGGCGAGGTGCGCCGGATCCGACGTCATCGCCCTCGCTCGCGGGAAGCGCTTTAGCGGCGGGCTCGTCTTAACCTTCTCGATGGCGGGGCTCGTCCTGGTGCGCTACGGCGAGCTCGCGCTGAAATCCCCCCCGGTCCGTCGCGAGTTCGAGTCCGCGCTGCGACGGAACATCCTCGACCAGTTCGTCCGTGAAGGGATCCCCGCCCGACTGCGCTCTGACCGAGGGCACCTCTACGTCGAAGCCGACGTGCCGGACGCCGCGCTGCGGTTGGTCCGCCGCGTCTTCGGGGTCACCTCGGCGAGCGTGGTGTACGAGGTGCCGACCGACCGGACACAGATCCGGGACCGACTTCTCGAGCTCGCCGACCCGCGCCTTCCGCCCCACACGAGGTTCGCCGTCCGCGCCCGCCGCACCGGCTCCCACCCGTTCACGAGCCAGGAGCTCGCGCGCGACCTGGGAGGGGACCTCCTCGAGAAGTTCGCCGATCGGGCGCTGAAGGTCGATCTCACCCACCCGTCGGTCGAACTGTTCGTCGAGGTCCGGGGTCCCCGAACGTATCTTTCGTTCGACCGCGCCGACGGTCCGGGAGGCCTGCCGCTCGGTGTCGCGGGCCATCTGGTCGCTCTGGTCGACGGCCCCCGCGGCGCGCTCGGCGCCTACATGATGATGAAGCGAGGATGCCGGGTCGCCGTAGTCGCCCCGGACGCGGCGACGCCGTTCGTGCGGGACGTCCTCGCGCACTTCGACCCCGCCGTAGTCGTGGACCGGCCGTCGACCGAGGCGGCCGGCTGGGCCGGGGTCCTCTCGAAGCTCGCCGACCGCTCCCGGGCGGACGGGATCGTCCTTCCGCTCGGCGTCGACGAGTTCGCCGCGCAACGGGAGGCGTGGGGGGACCGGGTCCTCTTCTCGCCGACCGTCGGGCTGACCGACGAAGAAGTGGAGGAACGATGGAAGCACGTCGCCCAGCTCGCGGGATAGCCCAGCGCCGTCTCGATCCAGACCTCAGCGACGAGGGAACGCCCTCCGAGCCGGAGCCCGCGATCGACGTCGCCGCTCCGATCGAGAAGCCGAAGCGCGCGCCGATCGAGGAGATGCCGGGCGGCTCGGCGTCGGCGCTCCAGGAGCGCCAACGTCGCTGGCTCGCCGAGCGCGCCCGGTTCGAAGCGGCCGACCGGGCCGCGCGCGCGGCCGACCAGGCCGCTTCGAGCGCCCCCGAGCAGGTTTAATAGACGCCCCCGGGTGGGCCGCCCGCCGAGGAGCCGTTCGATGCCCAGCTTCACCGTGACCGGATCGTTCTACGCCCGACGCGGGTACTGGCAGCCGTTCACCAAGAGGCACGACGCCGACTCCGAGGAGATCGCCCGGGAGTGGGCGCTCTCCGAGATCGGGGGCTGCCATCACGTGAAGCGCCACGAGATCCGGGTCGACTCCGTCTCGCCGACACCCTCGGCGTGAGATCGTCGCCGCCCGGGCGAGAATCGTTCCCCCGACCCGGACCCCTCCCGGGGTCGCGCCAACCGTTAAGACGGCCCCGGCGTCCCTCGGTCCGCTCATGGCGCAACGCAGCCCCGACGGCGAACCGCCGGCTCCCACGGAGCAGCAGGTCCAGGAGGACCTGATCCGGTTGGACGCCTACCGTTCCCAGCTGAACGGACTCGTGCAGCAGCACCAGATCCTGGTCGCGTCCCGGCAGGACCACCTGCGCGCCCGCGAAAGCCTCGAAGGGATCGACCGGGCGACGTCCAGCGACGAGATCCTCCTCCCCCTCGGCGGAGAAGCGTACGTCCGAGGCCGAGTGCACCGGGAGTCCCCGGTCCTGGTCGGGATCGGCTCCGGGATCGCCACCGAGATGAACCGGGCGCAGGCGGCCGAGGTGATCGCCCAACGGATCACCCGGATCGAGCAGGCGGTCCAGGACATCGAATCCCAGATGGGGGCGGTCGACGAGCGGATCCAGCTCCTCTCCCGCCGCTTGGATGCCGCGTCGCGCTCGGCGAGGGCGCCGTCCGATGTGGGCCGCGATTAAGGCGCGTCTCCGACGTTCATCGGAGTCCGAGCCGTCCGGGCCTGAATCGACGGCACCCGTTCCCCCCCCTCCGGTCGCGCGCCCGTCGACCACCGCCGCGCCGGCCCGTTCGACCGCGCCTCGGCCGGGACGGTCGACCGAACCGTCCGTCGCGCCTCCCCCCGTCTCCGACGACGCGCTGTTCGGCGGCGGCTTCCTCGCGCGCAAGCTGAAGGAAGGCGCGATCGACGACGTGCTGGACGACCTCGAGATCGTGCTGCTCCAGTCGGACGTAGCGCTCCCCGTGATCGAACGACTGCGTCGGGACCTCGTCCGGGAGCTCGCGGGGCGGAAGCTCAAGCACGGCGTGGAGGAAGAGGAGGCGATCCGGGCCTGCCTCGAGCGGTCCGTCCGGGCGATCCTCGGCCGGAACACCCTCGACCTCGCCGCGGCAATCCGCGCCTACCAGCCGAAACCGTACATCATCATGTTCGTCGGGGTCAACGGCACCGGCAAGACGACGACGGTCGCCAAGTTCGCCGGGTGGCTGCGCGCCCAAGGTTTCTCGAGCGCGATCGCGGCCGGGGACACGTTCCGGGCGGGGGCGATCGAGCAGCTTCTGACGCACGGCGAGCGGCTCGGGGTGCGCGTCATCCGCCAGCAGGAAGGCTCGGACCCCGCGGCCGTCGCGTTCGACGCGGTCGCGCACGCGAAGGCGAAGGGGATCGACGTCGTGCTGATCGATACCGCCGGCCGGCAGCACACGAACGAGAACCTGGTCGAGGAGGCGAAGAAGATCCGGCGGGTCGCCGTCCCGACGCTCACGCTGTTCGTCGGCGACGCCCTTTCGGGGAACGACGTCGTGGAGCAGGCCCGCCTGTTCGACAAAGCGCTCGGCATCGACGGGCTCGTGCTGACGAAGCTGGACGCCGACGCGAAGGGCGGCGCCGCGCTGAGCACGGCGTTCGTCACGAAGAAGCCGATCCTGTTCGTCGGCGTCGGCCAGGGCTACGCCGACCTGATGCCGTTCGATCCGGACTGGATGGTCCAGCGCCTCTTCGCGGAGGAGGCGGCCGGGTGACGGCCCGCCTGACGGTGGTCCTCGTCCGTCCGAAGGAGGATGGGAACGTCGGCGCAGCCGCCCGGGCCGCCCGGAACTTCGGGGTTGAGCGTCTCGCCCTCGTCGCCCCTCGGGCCCGGGTCGGGCAGGAGGCACGCCGGCGGGCGATGGGGGGCCTCGCGCTGCTCACGTCGGCCGAGCGGCACCGGTCCCTCGACGCGGCGGTCGCGCCGTGCGACCTCGTCGTCGGGACGACCGACCTCTCGACGGGCCGGTCGACCGCCTACCTCCGCCGGTCCGTGAGCCCCGAGCGCCTCGGCGAGATCGCCCGCTCCCTCGAGGGGCAGCTCGCGGTCGTCTTCGGCCCCGAGGACAACGGCCTCTCGCGGACCGAGCTCGAGCGGTGCGACCTGCTCGTCCATATCCCGGCCCGCCGGGAGTTCCCGACCCTCAACGTCTCGCACGCGGTCGCGGTCGTCCTCTACGCGCTCCACCGAGCGCGCGGACCGCTCGATCCGGAGACGACGCCGGCGCCCGAGGTCGTGGCGCTGAACGGCCGGGAGAAGGAGCTGTTCCTGGCCCGTCTCGGCGAGCTCGTCGCCCGCACCCCGTACCCGCACCACAAACGACGGGGTTTAATCCTCCTGTTTCGTCGCGTCCTCGGCCGGGCGACGCCCACCGAGGCGGAGTACCGGATGATGCTGGGGCTCCTGAGGAGCCTCGGCAGCACGTTGGACCGGGGAGTTCCTCATGGCAAGCGAAGAAGGTGACTGGCTGCGGGTGCGCGGCATCGGGCGCGAGCGGTTCGCCGGCTACCTGGTCGACTACCTCGAGACCCTCGGCTACACCGTCGAGAAGGAGGAGTCGAGCGAATCTCCCGTGAGCCGCGTGCGCGGCCGCCTCGGGCGGATGAATCCCGCGGTGCCACCCGGCGCGAGCTCCCTCGCCTTCCGCCTCTATCCGACCAGCGGCGGCGCCGCGGTCATCTGGGAGAGCCCGGTGACGATCCCGCTCGACGAGATGCCGAGGATGGACCGTCTCGTGCGCGAGATCACGAGCCATCTCGAGCGCGCCATCGCCACCGAGAGCCATGCCACCGCGAAGGTCGTCCGCCCGAGCGCCTCGCGGCTGCCGTGGGCGCCGGCCAAGCCCGCCGGCGCGTGAACCGGACGGCGTGCCGCCCTCGGCGGCGTATAACCGCCGGACGAGAACTATATCCCGCCGGCCCGCCTCCGTACTTCTCCCGGGGGTCGTTCGATGGGCTCCATGCGCCGGATCCGGTCCGTCCGCGGCGGCGTGCTGCTCGACGCCGTGGTGAGCCTTGGCGTCGTCCTCGTCGGGGCGTTCGCCCTCTATCACTTCGGGCTCACGTTCTCCCAGATCCTGCGCGGCGCGAGCGGTTTCTTCGGCTTCTGAACGGGGGTTGGACCGCCCGCCCCCTCGAGCGCGCCTCCCCGGCGGGGCGCCGCGTCGGCAGGCTTATTAACGGGGCCCGGGTCCCCGCGCCGCTCTCGATGTCGACCTCCGCCTACCGCTACATGTCGCGGTCGTTCCGTCAGACGATGGGTCCCGAAGGGGCCGCCGTCCGGCACGAACGCCTGCTCACCTGGCGCCGCGAGCAGACGGTCACCCGGCTCGAGTACCCGACACGCCTCGACCGCGCGCGCGCCGTCGGCTTCCGGGCGAAGGGCGGCTACTTCGTCGTCCGCGTGCGGGTGCGCCGCGGCGGGCAGGGCAAGCGCGCGATCATCGCGGGCCGTCGCCCGAAGCACAAGGGGGTTCTCCAGATGACGCTCGCCAAGAGCCTCCGCCGTATCGCCGAGGAGCGGGCGCAGAAGCACTATCCGAACCTCGAGGTCCTGAACTCCTACTGGGTGGGCGAGGACGGCAAGCAGAAGTTCTTCGAGGTGATCCTGGTCGACCCCGACCACCCCGAGATCCTCGCGGACCCGAAGATCGCCTGGATCGCCGCGCCGGCGCAGAAGGGGCGGGTCTACCGCGGCCTCACCAGCGCGGGGATCGAGGGCCGCGGCCTCCGCTGGAGCGGCAAGGGCGCCGAGCGGATGCGCCCGTCGCGCAGCCGCAACCGGCGCGAGACTCGGCGCACGCAGTCGAAGGTCATTCCGTAGGCGGCGGGGCTGCCTCCGTCCCGCCGGCGATCTCTTCGAACGGGACGCCGAACCGCTCGGCGTTCCGTCGGGCCCAGCCGAACAGTCCCTCGACGTGCACGAGCTCCCCGCGGAGGATCCGCGCGAACCGGCGTCGGTACTCGAGGTCAAGCTCCACCCGGTCGGCCGTGAGGAACTCCCGCAGCCGCCGGGCGAACGTCCCCCCCTCCGAGTCCCAGTCGGTGAGCACGATGACGCGCCGGCTCCCGTCGACGAGCGCCTGCGCCGTCGCCGAGATCGTCCGACCCCGGTGCACGACGGCGAGCCCTCCCGGCCAGCCGAGGCGACGGACCGAGCGCCGGTCCCGCTCCCCCTCGACCACGACGGTCGTCCCGGGGCGGCCCGCCTCGGCTAGGAGCTTCTGCCACAGCTCCACGAACTCGGCGAACGCGACCGCCGGATCCCGTCCCCGCTGCATCGGCTCGGTCGCCCGCCCGGCCCCCGGGAGAGCGCGCTGCGGTCGGCGACGCCGCACACCTAGTATAGTCCTCTCGTCCTCCGCGGGCTCCCCGTCATGCCCGACCAGTTCACCCTCCTCCTTGAGTGGCGGCGCAACGAGGCCGCCGGTCGGGGCCTCGCCAAGCTCCCGCTCGACTACTACGAGGGGACCTCGGCGTACCTCGCCGAGCTCAAACGCTCGTACGAGGCGGACCTTCGGGAGAATCCGTCCGGCCGCAAGGGGGAGATCTCCCGGCAGACGTACCAGCGGGCGAGCCAGGTCGCCCGCGACATCCTCGAGGGCCGCGTCCAGAAGATCCTCTCCCTCGCGTTCCAGGCGAGCATCGGGGGCGCGCGGGAGCTACCGAATGCGCTCGCCGAGGAGCGGGCGATGTTCGACGGGTTGCTGGGGATCCTGCTCGGGTTCCGCCGGTCGTCGGCGCCGTACCTCGAGACCGCGGCGGGCGTCCCGCCGAGCGCTGCGCCTCCCGCCGAGCGCCCGGTGGAGCGGGCCGCCTCCCCTCCGCCGCCCCCGCCGCGCGCCCCGGCCCCGAAGGGAGCCGCCCCCGCCCCGCTCGCCTACGTCCGGGTGCTCACCGACGGGCACACCGTCGAGGTCGGGCCGGACTCGGTCGAGCTGCGCGCGGACGACCTGATCGCGCTGCCCGCGGCCACGGCGAAACTGCTCGTCGACACGAAGGTCGCCGAGCCGATCACGGTCGTCCGGCCGACGCCAAAGTAGCCCCGGCGAGCGGACGCTCGCCCGGCGGCGCGAGCTCCAGCACCCGGAACCGCTCGAAGCCGAACAGCAGGTTCTTGGCGGCGAGCCGGAGGCGAACCTCCTCCTCGCTCGAGCCCGTTCGGGCGAGCGCCTCCTGGAACCGCTCGGGGAACCCCCAGGCACCGAGCGCCTCGGCCTGCGAGCGAAAGGCGACCTCGGTCCAGCCGGCCGCCCGCGCCGCCGACCGCACCCGGTCGAAGTTGACGAACACCGACAGGTCGGTCTCCCCCGGGGCCGAGAGGGGGTCGGCGACCGAGCGGTGCTGCCGGATCGCCTCCAGCGTTCCGCGCGGGTGGGCCGCGAGCAGCTCGGCCTCGGACATCCCGTAGTCCAGGATCACGAACAGGCCGGCGACCAGGTGGTCCGCGACCTCCCGGACCAGCGCCTCGGCGCCGCTCGAGAACTCCACTATCGTTCCCGCCTCGGGCGATGTCGGCAGCGGCGGGGGTGGAACGGCGTCGCGCAGGGGGCCTTCCGCGGGTTCCAGCCCGCGGGGTCCCACCCGTACGCCGAGCTCGCTCCACCGTTCGCCGGTCCAACGGACCCGACGGGCGGGGATCGCGTCGAGGAGTTCGTTCGCGACCACGACTCCGACCGTCGGACCCTCGGCGGCGATCGAGACCGCTCGGCGGACCGGCACGCGGGCGAGGTCCCCCGCGACCCGAGTCCGTTCGAGCGCCCGGCGCGCCAGCGGCTCCGACCGTTCGATGAGCAGGTACTCGTCAAGGCCGGCGTCCGGGCCGAGGGCACCGAGCAGCGCTTCCGCGAGAGTGCCGTCCCCGGCGCCGATCTCGACGAGCCGGACCGGACCGCGACCCCGGAGCGACCCCGCGGCCGACCGGACGCGGGCGGCCAGGGTCGCGGCGAACAGCGGATGGACCTGGGGTGCGGTGTAGAAGTCTCCCGCGGCGCCGAACGGCGACGCCGCGCGGGCGTAGAACCCCGCGACGGGGTCGTAGAGGACGAGGTCCATGAACCGGTCGAACGGCAGGAACCCGTCCGCGTCCGCGCTCGCCCGGATCCGCTCGGCGAGCGTCGCGGACGGCGCGGGCTCGGGAGCCGGCGGCACGGCAGGGACCGCCGTCAGCCGATGTACCCGACGTCCTCGCGGGTCGGCGCCGGGGTTCCGCCCGAGGGGTCGCCCGAGCGCTGCTCGACCTCGTGGATCTTCTGGGCGATCCGGTCGATCTCCCGCGCCTTCGTCTCGAGGGCCGTGAAGTCGATCTCGACGCGGAGCACCTTGCCGAGGACCTTGAGGACCGCTTCCGCGGAGTGGGGGTCGACGAAGTAGCCGCTCGTCTCGCCCATCAGGCAGACCCCCTCCATGCCGAACATCTTGCCGAGGCCGAGGAACAGCCCGCTCGCGCCGATCAGCCCCCCGCCGGGGTCGTTGCGGGAGAAGACGACGCCGAACTTCTTCATCGCCTCGACGCGCGCGGGGAGGGTCGCCGCGCCCAGGACGCGCGGCGTCTCGACCGCGTGCCCCTGCGCGAAGCCGGCGAGCGTGTAGACCTCCTTCACGCCGAGGCCGGCGCAGTAGTCGAGCACCCGCTCGGTGATCTCGTACTGGCCCTCGGGGCTGATCCCCTGGTAGTCGCCGCCGAGCACGAGGATGTCGTGCGGCGCGGAGGCGGGCGCCTTCCAGTAGGCGAGCTCGTTCGAGACGAGGCGGATGACCCCTGTCTCGCTCACGTAGACCTGCGGGGGGAAGAACTTCGAGTAGATCGTCGCGAGGGGTTTCGCGGGGAGCTGGTCGCGGAGGTAGTCCGCGGCGAGCTTGCCGACGTTCCCGACACCGGGGAGGCCCTCCACCAGGATGGGGTCGCGGAGCGACACCTTCTCGAGCGTTCGGATGACCACGTCTTCCACAGCGTTCCCTCCCCTCAAGGACCGGGGGCGGACCGATAAAGGTTCGGTGGCGCGGAGGTAGGTCGCTATCGGGAGGAGGTCGGCGGCTCGACCCGCCAGCCGCGGTCGTCCAGGATCCCGCGCCAGATGCGGGTGAGGTCCGGCCGGTTCCCGACCTTCTCGACGGAGAGGGTGTGCTGGTGCCGGTCCCCGTGCGGCTCGGCCCGGAGCGTGAGGACGAGGTCGGCGAGGTCTTCGAGCCGGGTCGTGGTCGCGCGCTCGTGGCCGGGCGAGTGGACCGCGATGAGGGCCTGCCCCCCGATCGTCTGGCAGCGGTGGCGGATCTGCCGGGCGACGGTGATCACCTCGCGGGGGTCGAGCACCTCGAAGAAGAAGTCGACCGAGTCGACGACCATCCGGAACGGCGCATCGATCGTGGCGAGGTCGGCGAGCATCCGGTCCGTCAGGCTGAACGACGGCCGGGAGCGGCCCTCCGGCTCCTCTCGGGTCAGGTCGTCGAGGGAGAGGCCGCGCTCGCGCACGCGGGCGATCTCGAGGCCCTTCACGAGCACCCGCTCGTAGTACTCGTCGGCGAGGTTCACGATCTTGATGTCCGCCGGGTCCCAGCCGAAGTCGTCGAACGCGCTGCGGACGTCGTCCGTCCGCTCGTACGTCGTGTAGAACAGGACGGGCGTGGTGCCGACCCCGGCGTTCGCGAACTGCTTCGCCAAGAGCGGCGCCCCGGAGCCCGAGGTGCCGACGAGCACCGCGAGCCACCCCGGACGGAGCGCGGGGGCGAGCGGCTGGTCGATCTCGGGGACGTCGAAGATCCGCTGCGCGTCCGACATGCTCACCGACCCGCCCGCGCCACGTCGATCGTCTCGTCGACGACCAGGTTCAGCATCTGGTCGATCGCCGCGGCCTCCTCGTCCGTCGTCTCGAGGACGAGCGTGAGCACCTGGCGGCTCTTCAGATTGTTGAGGAGGATGTGGAAGAACTCGGAGAGGAGCTCGGGGGGGTTGTGGATGGCGAGCGAGTTCACGCTGTCGATGACGACCGTCGTGCGCGCGTGCGGATAGCGCCGGAGCAGGTACTCGGTGCGCAGCATGATCTCCTCGAGCGCGCGCGGGCTCTCGACGTACGTCGCGTTCGGCAGCGGGTTCGAGTAGTTCATCATCAGGTGGCTGATCGCGTCCACGAACGAGATCCGGTCGGGCGTCACGTCCAGCGCCTGCGCGAGCGACCAGACGAACGACGCGGGGTTCGTCACCGCGATGTAGACCGTGTGGTTGCTCGCCTCGGCCCCGACGTCGCGCAGGGTGGCGTTCAGCACGGCGAAGTAGTGGTCCGCGTACTCGCGCGGGTCGAGCTTCAGGGCGACCGCGCTCCCGAGCGGCAGGGCGCGCAGACGGTCGCCGACGTCGACCGGAGGCACGGACTATCCGCCCCCGTCCGCGCCGCGGGCCCCCTTCAGGTGGGGCGCCATCAGCAGGCCGATCGGCGTCAGCTCGATCACGTACTGGGTTCGGGAGTGGGCGGTCCCCCGCATCTTGACGATCTGCAGGACGCGGAGGATGTCGCCCATCCGGCGGTTGTTCCAGAGCAGGATCACCCCGTCGACGATCGCCTCTTCCACGCCGTGCGCCGAGTAGCGCCCGGCCTGCGGGCCGATCTCGGAGACGAGCAGCGAGGTGCAGCCGGCGTCGCTCAGCTCCCCGCCGAGGCGGAGCAGGAAGTCCCGGATCTGCTCGTCGCGCCGGATCCGGTAGCAGAGCGAGGTGAGGCTGTCGAGCACCAGCCGCCGGACGCCGAGGGTGCGCACGAGGCTCGAGATCGTCCGCAGGAGGATGTCGATATCCTCGGGGGCGAGCTCCTCGCGCTCGAGGCCGAGCTTCCGGTAGATCACGGGCAGGTCGACGAAGACGAGCGAACCGTTCGCGACGAGCTCCGGGCGGAAGAAGTCGAACGTCGAGAGATTCTGGATCAGCTTGCCGGAGGACTCCGTGACGGAGATGAACAGGGAGCGCTCGGACTTCTCGGCCCCTCGCACCAGGAACTCGAGGCAGAGGGTCGTCTTGCCCGTCCCGACGCTCCCGGCGACGAGGACCATGTTGCCCCGGGGGATCCCGCCCTCGAGAATGCTGTCGAGGCCCTCGATGCCGGTCGTGCACCGCTCGAGCGTGGTCCGGGGGCTCGCGAGCTCCCGGGCTCCGAGCACGGGGGCCGGTCCCGTCTCAGGTTCCATCGGAGAAAATCAGGCCGTCCCGTGGCTAAGAGGGTTGTGGCTTCTCGGAACCGCCCGACCCCGCGCGCACCGGCCCGGCTTCGCCCGACGGGAGCAGGGCGGGCTGGAGCCACCAGACAGTGCCGTCGGGCGACCGCTCGGACCGGCGGATCGCACCCCGACGCCCGAGCTCCGCGCCGAGTCGGCGGACCGCGTCCGCATCGCCCCCGGAGCGCCTCCGAAGTTCGTCCAGCGATACGCGAAGGAGCGCTCCCTCTTCGATGGAACGTGCGCGCTCCCCGAGCCACTCGAGCAGCGCCCCCGGGGTCCCGAGTTCCGAGGGAGTCCGACCCACGCACCCCGCGGTCAGGATCGGGGACGGTTCGTCCGCCCCGGAACCCCTCTTCGCGACCGGGGGTCGTCGCGTCGGGGCGCGATCGGGGGACGGGGGGATTCGCACCGTCCGGATCCAGGAGACGACCCGGCCCTTGCCGATCAGTGCGACCGCCCGGCCACGAGGGAGGGCAAGGAGTCGCTCGGCGGTCACCCCGGGCGCGGTCCGGCCGATCTCGCGCGCCTCCTCGGGTAGCCCGCGAAACGCCACGAAGTCCGCGACGTTCGTCCACACGGCCTCGGCGACCGACTCCGGCAGGGAGGCGACGGACTGCGTGGCCAGCAACGTGTGCACGTTGCGACGTCGGGCCAACCGGAGCATCTCTCCCAGGCTCTCGTGGGCGAACCACTGCGCCTCGTCGAGGAAGACGAACGTCTTGGTCGGGCGCTCGCCGACAAGGAGCTCCGACCAAACGAGCGCGAGGTAGACCGCGATCAGGTACCGTGCGGTCGACTCGCCGACCTCACCGGCATCGCCCGACACGAGGAGGATCTCGCCGGGAGCGACGAAGTCCGCGGCCCGGATCGTGGGACGCCGAGCGCACAGCATCCGCGCGAGCGTCGGATTCCGAACGACCTCATGGAGCAGCCGACGCGCACCGTCCGCGTCCTCTGGCCGCTCGCGGATCCGCTGCGCGAGCTCGCGGAGGGGCTCCTCGCTCGCCGGGGGAGCCGCCCGGCGCGTGAGTCCGTAGGTCGACAATAACGTGTGCGCGTCCTCGAGCGAGCCGTCGGGGAACGCGGAGGCGGCTCGGACCGCGCGGGTCATCATCTCCTCCAGGCGGGGTCCCCAGAACGAGGAGTCGGCGTAGCGTCCCGACCGCACGCGTCGCAGGGCGTGCACGATGTCGGCGATCCGTCGCTCCGAGCGGACGGTGTCGACGTCCGTACCTACGCCGCATCCGTCGAGCGCGTTCAGGGTCGGCGCGTCCTTCGCGGCGGCCGAGACGAAACGGACCCGGTCGTTCTCGGGGCCGAGCTCGGCACGGATCTCCCGCGCCGTCTCTCCGAGGGGGTCGAGGACCACGATCCCCCCTCGCTCGGCGGCTCGAACCGCGAGCGCGACCATCAGGGAGCTCTTCCCCATCCCGGTCTCCCCGAGGATCGCGAGGTGCCGACCCTGCCCGGCCTCGATCGGAGCGCTGACGACCGTTCCGGCCGACGTGCGGCCGAGCGGGATGCCGATCGGTCCGGAGGCCGGAGCGAGGGCGTCCTGCAGGCCGCCGTCTCGTCCCGGGAGTACGGCGAGCAGCTCCTCGGACGACAGCAGCGTGGGGGACGCGACGAGCCGCGCCAGGCTACCGCCCGAGAAGGAGAGGCCGACGTCGTCGAGACGACGCCAGGCGGCCTCCGCAGCTGCGATCGCCGTTCGGCGTTCTCGATCCTCGACCGAGACGGGGAGTCTCAGTTCCACGGCCGCGCTCCAGAACGGACCGCGCGCTGGGGCTCGCGCTTCGGCGGGAGCGCCCGGAACAGTGGGGCGGGGCCCCGGGCGGGTCGAGAGCCGCTCGAAGCGAGAATCGTACCGCGGGGAGCCCCCCACCCTTGCCGGCCGCGTGGCGACCGGCGTCAGTCGGCAACGGAGCTCGACCCCCGGACGGAGCGCCGCAAACGCGACGGTGGCGGTTCGCATCACGATCCCCCATTCGACGGGCGCGGCGAGGCGCTCGCCCGGGAGGAGGACGCGTCGACCGATGGCGACGGACGACTCCGAATCGATCCCGGTCGGAGGCGATCGAATCCACTGTCCCCCCTCGTAGCACGGCGTCAACGCCCGCTCGACCCACCGGACTCCGTCCGACGCCGCCGACTCGAGGACGGTCCGCGGCTCGGGCCCCGAGAAGAGCCGAAGGGAGAGATCGACGCCGAGCCCGTGGCCGGCGTGTACCGCGGCTTCGACCTCCGCGCGCCTCCGGAACGCGTCGTCCCGACCGGAGGGCACTCCGCTCCGGGGCACGAACGTCCAGGCGGTCCGCCCCGAAGGTTGCCGGGCCGACTCGGGACCGCTCACCGGTAGCCGGTCGCGGCGTCGCGGCATCCGATCGCGCGTCGGGACGAACGATGAACGGCGCGTCGCCAGCCTCAAGTACGGCGCGCTCCACCGGGAAGGTACCGGGTCTTCGATGCCGTCGCTGGAAGAGCAGATCGTCGCGGTCGAGGACGAGATCCGGAAGACCTCCTACAACAAGGCGACGCAGGGGCACATCGGCCGGCTGAAGGCGAAGCTCGCCGTCCTCCGCCTGGAGCGGGAGGTCCGCTCGAAGGGGAAGGGCGGGGGGACCGGCTACTCCGTCCGGAAGAGCGGCCACGCGACCGTGGGCCTCGTCGGGTACCCATCGGTGGGAAAGTCGACTCTCCTGAACCGCCTGACCGCCGCCGACAGCGAGGTCGGTGCTTACGACTTCACGACGGTCTCGATCATTCCCGGGATGATGCGCTGGGGCGGCGCTTCGATCCAGATCCTCGACATGCCCGGTCTCGTTCCCGGGGCGGCGATCGGTCGCGGCCGGGGGCGGGAGGTGCTTTCCGTCGTGCGCTCGGTCGACCTGATCCTGTTCCTCATCGACCCGGAGCATTCGAACCTGCGCGCGCTGGTGCAGGAGCTCGAAGGGGCGGCGGTCCGCATCAACGCCCGACCGCCCCGCGTGGTCGTCACCCACGTCGACCGCGGCGGTCTCACGATCTCGAGCACGGTCCGCCTGACCCACCTCGCGGGGGGCCTCGCGACGCCGATCGCCCGGGAGTTCGGCTTCCACAACGGAACGATCGTCTTCCGCGAGGACGCCACCCCGGACGAGCTGATCGACGTGCTCGCCGGCAATCGGGTCTACCTGCCGGCGCTGCTCGCCGTGAACAAGTCGGAGTACCTGACGGCCGAGGACCGCCATCGGCTCGCGATCGCCGTGCAGCCGTTCGTACCGTCGTACATCAGCGCGCGCGACGGCACCGGGATCCCCGAGCTGGTCGACCGGATCGGACGGGCGCTCCGCTTCATCCGGATCTACGTGAAGCCTCCGGGCCGCCCCCCCGACCGCGAGGAGCCGGTGATCCTGCGGCGCGGCGACACGGTGACGGAGCTGCTGCGCCGGCTCCCGGGCGAGCTCGAGCGGACGTTCAAGGCGGCGCAGGTGTGGGGCCCCAGCGCCCGGTTTCCGGGTCAGACCGTGGGCCGGGATCACGTCCTCGACGACGAGGACGTCGTCACCGTCGTCGTGGCCCGCGGCTCATCGCGCGCGGCCGACTGACGGGGCGCGGAGGCCGGGCCCCGGCCGAGCGCACGGTCCCCCCGATCAGATAGTGGCCGCGGTGGAACGGCTCGAGCCGCACCCCCGGGACGAGGTCGACGCCGTCCGCGAGGCGGGTCTCGGCGGAGTCCCGATGCCGGACCGCGCTCTGCTCCCGGCCCATGCTCGCGGTCTTCAGCGCGACGACGATCGCCGCCCCGTCTCCGCCAAGCAGCAGGGCCGCGTTCGCGCGGACGATGTCGACCTGGTCGGGTTGAGCGATGTCGGCGTAGAGGCCGTCGACCTCGGGCACGAGGTCGGCGTACCCCTCGGGGGCTCGTGCGTCCCCCAGGATCGGAAGCAGGTTCGGCCACCGCGCGCTCGTGGCGAGAAGTCGCGCGAACGGTCGGAGGCTCCGCTCGACCGCGTAGACCCGCCCGCCCGGACCGACCAGGTCCGCAACATGCGTCGCCGTCGTGCCGCTCGCCGCGCCGAGGTAGAGCCACCGTTCGTCCGGCCGGGGGAGCGGGCCCGTCCAGCCCGCGACGATCCCCGCCGAGAGCTTCGAGCGCGCGGGTTCGAAGCGTCGGAACGCGCGTCCGTCGCGCTCCATCCATCCTTCCCCGTACGCAGGGGGAAGCTCGCCGACCGTCTCGGTCCACAGCTCGATCCGATCGTCGGAGCGCCGGCGCACGAGACGCGGAGAGTCTCGCTCGGTCTCGAATCGGCGCGCCGTTCTCATCGGCCCCTCCGCGCCAGCTCCTCGATACGGCGGTCTCGGCGACGGACGAGGGCGGGAGAGATCGCCCGGCGCGTGGTCGCATCGGCCCGCACGGCGATCGCCGCGAGGGCCGCCAGCGACCGCGCGTACGCCGCCCGTCGTTCCAGCGGAACGTCGTTCATGCGCTCGGCCCGGAAGATCACACCGAACCGGGGGCCTCGCTCCGGGGACGGCCGTCGGCGAGATCCGAGCAGCTGTAGGCGGGCGGCCCGCATCCGCCCCAGGGGGGCGACCCCACCGGCGGCCGCGACCAGTCGCGCCGCGACGCGCGCGCCGACGACCGCCGCGAGGTTCGGGACGGCCGATCGTGCGGCGTCCTCGAGCGTCTGCCCGAGGGCGCGGTAGTGCTCCTCGAGCACTCCGCGCGTCTCGGCCCACCGCTCGGCATACGAGACGAGCGGGGAGTCGGGGACGGCGAGCATCGCTTCGGCGGCCCGCCGTTCGCGACCGACGGTCCGCTCGAGCCGCTCCTCCTCCCGGGCGAGGGTGATGAGGAGCTCTTCGGGCGACCGAAGCGCCCGGGTCAGCTCCGCTTCGGCCAGGTCCCGGAGGTACTCCCGCTCCGATCCGACGTCGCCCGGTGGCAGTCGATGTCGAGCGTCGCGCCACTCGGCCGTTCCCGACGGCCCGACCGTCCTCGAGGTGCGCACCGAGAGCGCCCGCACCAGGGCCGGGGTCGCCGCCCGCAGCTCCGTGCCGTCCGGCAGGCGATCGATCGCCTCGAGCAGGGAGGAGGGGACGGCGTCGGGGCGCAGGTCGATCGCCGGCCGGAGGGGGCCGCGGCCGACCGATAGACGGTGGGCCGAGGGCCGGTCGCTCGTGGGGGGTACGAGATAGAGGACCGGTCCGAACGGGATGACGAGCGCCGCGCTCACGCGCTAGAACTCCGCGAGGGATTCCATAGAAACCAGAGGTCGCTTGAGACCTGACACCTGCCCTCTGCCTGCCCATCCTACTACGGCGACTTAAGAACACGCCGGCGCACGCAGCGCCCAGGCGTTCAGCGCGATTGCGATAACAATCTGAGCCTGCCCTGAAACCGAGAACTTGGCGGCCGGGGCCTCATCCATAAATGCGAGTTACAAGGCGTCACCTCTCTCCTAATGCAGGACGCTGGGAACCGAGTTGACAGGTAGCCGATTCTCCGCGGAGGCATGAGCGCGAATCCGGGTTTGCGAGGGATGCCTATCGAAGCAGCCTCTGGAAGTGCTAGTACGAATCTGAGTGCTACGTCGCGCGCTGCCACGTAACCGAAAAGCTGGATCCAAGCGGGTCGAGCGGAGAGACTGTCGCAAGCACATTACCCGAAGAGTCTACGACCTCCACAGCGGTCGTTGTTGAGAAATCTCCGAAGGACTCAGAGGTCCCGTTAATCTTCGCGCTGCAGCCAACTGACGTTGTATAGGTGCTCCCAAAGTCTGCGACTCCGAAGTCTGCAAAATTTCCGCTCCCGAGCACGGTGTCTTCCGCGATGCATTCAGCTGAATTCTCTTTGGCCATGCTATTGCTGTGGCTTATGGAGAATCTGGCTGATCCATCCGTCAAGTTGACCGTGAACATGGCAGTAGCCGCATTGTATGAGACCGTCACCGAGACGATGTCGCCGGCGGAAGGTGTGATATTCGTGATATCAACCCCGGCCGAAGGTACGAACTGGTACCAGGCCTCGCAGGCGGGGGTGCCAGCCCTCGTACAGTACCCCGCGACTCCGGCCTGTTCTACCGTATTTGACGTCTGATGATAGTTGTAGCCATCGATTCCTACCCAGAAGGAAGAATGGGAGGAAGTACTAGGAGAACAGGTGATTGTGGGCTGTACCCACGAGCCGGAAACCTTGGTCACACTTCCTGTTGGCCCCGTGACCGCGTACCCCGCCCACGGTGAATTGTCAGGCGCAACCAGAGGGTAGTTCACCGCTAGCTCGACCGTCGGCTGACAGCGCTGTCCGGCGGGACAAGTCACACTGAGCCTCACCGGGTTTGAGGAGGAGGGACTGGTACACGCAGAACCTAAGCAAGCTCCGCTCGCGGTCCAGTAGGCAAAGCTGTAACCACTGTCTGGAGACGAAGTCATAGTCCAGTGGAAGCTCCCTCCGGATCCTGGCGCTATCCCGACCTGATGACTAAGCTGATCATGGCACACGGTCGTCGAGTTCAATGTGATAGCAGCGTGAAGGCAGTCGAAGTAAGCGTAAGTGCCTGATGGCAAGGGAGGGGGAGGAGCCGCGGTTACGGACAAGGTTCCGGTAAGGGCGAGCAACGCCACAGAGAAGCCGCCTACCACTCGGAATCCGTTCGCCAGAAGGGGGTGCGCCGGTGTCGATGAACGCGGGCCCCTTCCACGCGATTCAGGCCGTGTCGAGAATCGGACCCGATTCACAGCTGAGCGTATTGTAACCCGCCCCATTTACTTGATGTCTCCCACGGCATTGAGTACAATACGAGGCGCCGCGAGGTCCAGTAGGCGGGGCCCGATAGCTCTTGGGGCGTTGCCCGGCCCGACATGCTGGGCTTTCCCTGCATGCTCGACATCCCGTGTGCAAACCAACGCTGAGGACTCGCTCCCGCAGGGCTATGTTTCAATCACATGCAAACGTCGAGATCTTTGATGGGGATCAGGGGCTTCGGCCACTGGCTGGGCTCATTGGGTTCTAGAGCTCTGGGGCTGGGCCCTGTCTTTGATATCGGTGCGGGGTCGGCGACGTGAAGGGCACGGTGGTAGTACAAGCTTAGTCTAGGGCCGTCGTTAGGATTTGTGGATCCCCCCCATTCCTGAGCTCGGAGCCTCGCTCGACGCACGAGGAGCTCGGGACTCCCTCATCTTCCCGCTAGCCCTTAATGTCCCCACCGCTACAGAGGAGCTCTGACGCGGTTCGGGTCTCAAGAGGGTAGGCAGACACTGTCGCCCCTAACTTGCCTACCGAAGGCAGCGTAAGCGAACGTTCTCTCTCGGGCAGCAACGCTTATCGAATCCTTTGCGATATCTTCAACGGGAGGGCGGCGCGTGAAGGCTGTCTGGGTGGTCGCAGTTTGCCTATCGGCCGTTCTAGGCTGCAGTGCGGCGATCCTTTCGGGCTACTCGGCGCCCAGTTCAGATGATTCGACTCGATCCTTTACTCTCTTGGGCCCCGTCATGACTGACCCGTACTTCAACTGCAGCGGTGATGCGATTGTGTCGCCAGTGAACGGGACTAACTTTACTTTCCACTGGGCGGCGACTTCTCCTACGGAATTCGGGATGTGGAGTTGCGCTCCGATGGAACTGAAGTACCTCGTCAACGGGACATCCGGCGCTGGAACCTTCGAGAGCAATGGCGGTGGATACGTGTTCGGCACTCTTTGTCTATACACCTGCTTGCCGACGGCAGTCGTCACCGGCACTTACGTCGCGAGTCCGGTCCTAGCTTGACGCAGGACCCTAGACGGTCGCGTTAGACTTTGTCAGTCAGGGGCGAGTCGGCCTCAAAAGCCGATTTCCTGGCATGGCCGCCACGCGGTTTACGTCAAATCCGGAGTCCGCGTGCCGCCACCCATCCTGACGAGGACTCTCGATGAGAGGGCTCCGGTCCTGATGCCATACTCGTTGTGCTTGGTCAGGTCGCGCGCAACCCAGCTCCAACCTGTCAGGATCCACTTGTCGAACGTCGTGCATCTGCGGTTGCGACGACACAAGTGGGGCGCGAACAACCTCGGCGTCAAACCTCCTACGTCCCCCTCAGAACTCCGCGAGCGACTTCTGGAACCGGTGGCGCTCTTCGGGGACCTCGACCGGGTAGCGGCCGGTCAGGCACCCGAGGCAGAGGCTCTCGCCCTTCAGCCCGATCGAGTCGACGAGCCCCGGGATCGAGAGATAGCGCACGCTGTCGGCGCCGATGATCTTGGCGATCTCCTCCTCGGTCCGGCCGTACGCCACGAGCTCCTTGCGCTCCTTCATGTCGACGCCGAAGTAGCACGGGGCCTGGATCGGAGGGCAACCGATCCGCACGTCGACCCGGGTCGCCCCGGCCGACCGGACCATCTGGACGATCTCGCTCAGGGTCGTGCCGCGCACGATCGAGTCGTCGATCAGCACGACCCGCTTCCCCTTGAGGAGCCCCGGGACGGGGTGGAGCTTCACGCGGACCTCGAACTCCCGGCGCCGCTGGTCCGGGAGGATGAACGTCCGTTCCACGAACCGGTTCTTGATCAGCGCCTCCGCGTACGGGATCCCGGAGCGCTCGGCGTATCCGAGCGCGGCCGGGCGGGCGGAGTCCGGGACGGGAACGACGATGTCCGCTTCCACCGGGCTGTCTGCCGCGAGGCGCTGTCCGATCCGGTGGCGCACGTCGTAGATCGGCTGGCCCTCGGCGATCGAGTCCGGCCGGGAGAAGTAGACCCACTCGAACATGCAGTGCGCGCGCTCCCCGTTGCCCGGGATGTGCGAGGAGCGGGCGAGCTGCCCCTTCTCGAGCACGACGACCTCGCCGGGGGCGACCTCGCGGAGCGCCTTGCCGCCCATCAGCTCGAGGGCGACCGACTCGCTCGCCACCGCCACCCCGCCGTCGATCGTCCCGAAGACGAGCGGACGGATGCCGAGCGGGTCGCGGAATCCGTAGACCCGGCTCCCGACCAGGAGGACGACCGCGTACCCCCCGACGATCTCCGTGCACGCGCGCCGGATCGCGGCCTCGAGGTCGCGCGTTCGGCCGTACTCGAGCGCGATCAGCTGCGCCATCGTCTCCGTGTCGGCGTTGCCGAGCAGGTCGACGCCCTGCGCCTGCAGCCGCCGGCGGATCCGCTCGAAGTTCACGATGTCGCCGTTGTGCGCGATGGCGGCGTCCTGGTCGTGGATCTTCACCACGATCGGCTGCGCGTTCTCGAGGTCGCTCGACCCCGTGGTCGAGTAGCGGACGTGCCCGATCCCGACCGGCCCGCGGAGCGTGTCGAGCATCTCCTGCGTGAAGATCTCGTGGACGAGGCCCATCCCCTTGCGGTGGAACAGCTTGCCGTGGCTGGTCGTGCCGATCCCGGCCGACTCCTGGCCGCGGTGCTGGAGGGCGCGCAGGCCGCGGAACAGGTACGGCGCCGCTCCTTTGCCCTGGAGCGACACGCCGACCACGCCACAGAACTCTCGGGCACCCATCGATCGTAGAGAGGCCGGCCCCGGCCTCCGGCTCTACTCACCCGACCTCGGGTCTTAAACGGTTCGGCGCGCGGAGGTAACCTCTGGGCTCCCGTCGAGCGGGTCGGGACCGCCGGAACGACGCGTCGGGATTCCGTCGGGGATGGGGGGCCGGGGGCGCGGCGGGCGCCGCGCCCCGGTGGGCCGGTCGCGCCGGCTTAGCCGAAGAGAGCGGAGAGGCCTTCGGCCGCCTCTTCCTCGGAGACGCCCTTCTCTTCCTTCTTCTCCTCTTCCTTCTTCTCGGCCTTGCCGCCCTTCCCTTCAACCGCCGGAGCGGCCGCGGGAGCGGCGAACGTTTCGGCCTTGGTGAGAAGCTCGGCGAGGTTCACGCCCTCGAGCGAGGCGAGCAGCGCCTTCACCCGCGGTCCGTCCGGCGCAACACCCGCCGCGCTGAGGACCCCGGTGATCCCCTTCTCATCGATCGGCTTCTTGGCGGCGTTCAACAGCAGCGCACCGTAGACGTACTCCATCTCTCTCACTCCGTGGACTTCGGGGGAACCCTCAGTGACCTGTCAGTTGCCCGACCGCGGCCGCGTCGCGCATCGCCTGCGCGAACATCGGTCCGACGGTCTCGGGCGTAGGATAGCCGGCGGTGACGGCGACCGCGAGCGCTCCGCGGTGCGCCCGCGTAACGAGGCGGGCGATCGTCTCCGGGGCGAGGATGCCGAGCTCGAGCGCGACCCCGAGCGCCCCGAGATAGGCGCGGCCGAAGTCGGCGCGCCGCGCATCGAGGTCGACGGACAGCACGTCGGTCGGGTAGAACGTATCGCCGTCGACGACGGCGCGCAGCGTGAGGCCGACCTCGAGGGGCCGGATGTCCATCCGCGTGAGGAGCCCGGCGACCTCGCGAGAGATCGTCCCCCCGGCCTTGACGATCGTCGTGTCCTTCTTCAGGACGACCTTTCCCTTCTCGATCGCCGCGGGGAAGCCGGCGTGCTGGAGCTCGCCGACGATCGGTCCCGGCTTGAAGCTGGTGGTGCCGCCCGGCACGACGATGTCGCTCGGGGCGATCTCGCCGCCCCGCGCCGGGGTCGGAGACCGGGTCTGCGAGAGCTCGTGCGCGAGCGAGAACGGGTTGCCTTCCGCCGCGAGGATGGCGGTCTGGTCCTCGACCTGCTCCAGGAGCGGGCTCAGCGACGGACGCTTCTTCGCCGCCCGCTCGATCGCGTGGCGGATCGAACTGTTCGTGGCGACGACGATCGGATGGTCCTTGTTCCGCAGCTCGCGGCGCATCGACTGGAGCGCCGAGGCGGGAACCCCGCGGAGCCCGACGACGGCGGTGATCTTCCGGGAGAGCAGCTGCTCGGCGAGCGCGTCGACCTGGGCGATCTTCTCCGGTCGGACCGATCCTCGTCCCGGCATCGATCCGCCCTACCACAGCCGAACGGCCGGACCCATCGTCGTCTTCAGGTAGACCGACTCGATGTTCGAGCGGCCGCGCTCGAGCTTGCCGACGATCCGCTGCAGGACGACGTCGACGTTCTGCGCGATCAGCTCGGGGGTCATGCTCCGGGTGCCGACCGGGGCGTGGAACGTGCGCTTGCCCTTCGAGCGGATGCGGATCGACCGCTTGAGAGCATTGACGAGGTTCGTTGGGTCGCTGCCCGGGGGGACCGGCCGGGGCATCTTGCCCCGCGGGCCGAGCACGACGCCGAGCCGCTTACCGATCGTCGGCATCAGCGGCGCTTCGGCGAGGAAGAAGTCGATCGAGCCGACCGCCTTCTTCGCCCCCTTCGCGAACTCGTCGAGCTCGGCGGAGGTGATCACGACGTCCGCGACGTTCCGGACCTTCTGGCAGAGCTCCGGCGAGCCGATGACCGCGACCCGGACCGGCCGGCCCCGGCCGTTCGGGAGCGGGATCTCGTCCTCGACCCGGTTCTTCGGGACCGAGAGGTCGAGGTCCTTGATGTTCACGGAGAGCTCGACCGTCTCGGAGAACTTGCGCTCCGGGGCTTTCCCGAGCGCTTCGGTAACGGCTTCTACGGACGGACGGTCGGCCATCGATGTCTCCGAGGTGAGAACGCGAGCGCGGCGAAAAGGCTTCCCTATATGAGCGTTCGCTCGCCGCTCGGCGAGCGGCGCGCGTGTCGCCCGTCGCGAGCCGCCGGTGCGGTCCGGCGCGGTCGCGGAGCCTGCCGTCCCACGCCCCAATACCTATATACGAAATCAACCTCGGCCGCGCCCGATGCACTATCCTAAGACCGTGTCCACGTACTGCCCGAAGTGCAAACTGCACACCGACCACGAGGTCGAGAAGGGCAAGAAGCGGCCCGCCTCCGAGATGAAGTGGGGGCAGCGCCGGTTCCGCCGCGCCACCCGTGGCTACGGGGGCTTTCCCCGACCGAAGCCGGAGGGCCGGGCGAAGGCGGTCCGCCGCGTCTACCTCAAGTACCGGTGCAAGAAGTGCAAGTACACCGTGCAGCCGCGGAGCTGGCGGGCGAGCCAACTCGAGCTCGTCGAGCAGCACAAGTAGGACGATCGATGCGCGGACCGTCCCCGTTCTGGGTCGTGAAATGCCCCGACTGCTCGACCGAACAGACGATCTTCAGCCGACCGGCCACCGTCGTGAACTGCGGCGTCTGCGGCGCGAACCTCGCCACGCCGACCGGCGGCCAGGCGCACCTGCGGGCCGAGCGGGTCCGCTCGCTGGACGCCTAGGTGGGACCGGCGGGACGGATGGCCCTGCGCGCGGAGCTCCCCGAGGAGGGGGAGCTGGTCATCGGGACCGTCACCTCGATCCGGAACTTCGGCGCCTTCGTCACCCTCGATGAGTACGCGAAGAAGGAGGCGTTCATCCACCTCTCCGAGGTCGCCGCGGGGTGGGTCAAGTACATCCGGGACCACATCCGCGAGGGCCAGAAGATCGTCGCCCGAGTCCTGCGCGTCGACCCCTCCAAGAACCAGATCGACCTCTCCCTGAAGCGGATCAACGACCACCAGCGCCGCGAGAAGGTCCAGGCGTGGAAGAACGAGCAGCGCGCGATGCGGCTCGTCGAGCAGGTCGCGACGTCGCTCGGGAAGACCGCCGAGGAGACGCTCGACCTCATCGGCCCGCCCCTCATCGAGCGGTACGCCTCGCTGTTCGGCGCCTTCGAGATCGCCTCGGCGGACCCGAAGCGGTTCCAGAAGGAGAACGACAAGTCGGCGTGGGCGACCGCCTTCCTGAAGGTCGCCCGCGAGAACATCGAGCCGCCGCAGGTGACGATCCTCGGCACCCTCGAGATCTCCGACCGGGCCCCGGACGGGGTCGACCACGTCCGCGCCGCGCTCGCGGCGGCCGAGGCGGCGGACAAGGAGGCGGTCGAGGTCCAGTACGTCGGCGCCCCGCGCTACCGCATCCGCGTGCAGGCGCCGCAGTACAAGCAGGCGGAGGAGACGCTCAAGCGCGCGACCGAGGCGGCGATCAAGTCGATCCGGGCCGCCGGCGGGGACGGGAGCTTCGCCCGCGCATGACGGAGTCGCTGTTGCACGTCTGCCGTGCCTGCGGCCGGTACACCTTCCGCACCCAGTGCCCCGAGTGCTCCGCGCCGACCCGCACGCCGCACCCCCCGCGCTTCGACGCGAGCGACCGGTACGGGAAGTACCGACGGCTCCTTCTGGCGACGGACGCTCCCCCGGCGCGCTCGGGGTAATCACGTATGGCAGCCCAGATCCACCGAATCAAGGTCGTCAACGACGTCAGCGACCTCGTGCCGATCCTGCGGGCCGTCGACTCGCCCGTGAAGCTGAAGCTCGTGCAGCGGCTCGGTGAGGAGTGGCTCACGCTCGAGGACGTCGAGCGCGAGTTCGGCAAGGACGGGGTGAAGGCGCTCTCGTTCTTCGAGAAGCTCCGCCTGATCGACACCCGCTGGGTCGCGCGGGAGGGGCGCAAGCAGCCCGACAAGAGCTACCACTTCTACTACTCCACGATCAACATCAACACGACGAGCCCGCTGGTCGAGATCTCTGAGGTCCTCTCGATCGCCACGATGGGGGCGAAGGAGTACGCGAAGCTCGAGCAGCGGATCTACGAGGCCGCCGGCGCGGACGGCCGGTTCTTCTCCGACATCGCGGAGGAGCTCGGCATGAGCCCGACCCGCCTGAAGGGGCTCGTTAAGCGTTCGGAAAAACTGGAGTACCGTGGGCATCGGATCGAGCGGTTCCAGGCGGACGTCGAAGCGTAGCCGGCGCTCCGCCCCGTCGGTGCTCCGGGTCGGCCATCGGCCCGGACGGGACCCCCGGCTCACCACCCATCTCGCCCTGACCGCCCGCGCCTTTGGCGCGACGCGGATGTACCTCCACCCCCCGGACCCCGCGCTCGCCGAACGCATCGCGCGGGTGGGGACCGGGTGGGGCGGGGCGTTCGAGATCGTGCCGGCGCCGGACTGGCGCCGGGTCGTCCGGGGCCATGCCGGCCCGGTCGTCCATCTCACGATGTACGGCGAGCCGCTCGAAACGGTGCTGCCCCGCCTACGTCGGGGACCGGACGTGCTGTTCGTGGTCGGCGGGGCGAAGGTCCCTCCCGACCTGTACGCCCTCGCCACGCTGAACGTCGCGGTCGGCCACCAGCCGCACAGCGAGGTCGCGGCGCTCGCGGTCGCGCTCGCCCGGCTCCGAGGGGTTCCGGGACCCGAGCCGCTTCCGGGGGCACGACGCCGGATCGTCCCCACGGCGCGGGGAAAGCGCGTTCGCTCCCGGGGGAAGGACGGTCGATGGAGGGGCTGACCCCGATCCCGGCCCGCCCGCTTCCGGTCTCGGCGGTGGCGCCCGGAAAGTGCATCGTCTTCGGGGAGCACGCTGTCGTCCACGGCGCGCCCGAGCTCCTGCTAGCGATCGACCTCACGACGCAGGCGATCGTCCGGTCCTCGCCGGACGGACGGATCCTGCTGAACGCGGACCCCGACGCGGTGGCCCACCACCCGTACTTTCGGGAAGCGCTGGCGCGCTCCTGGGGGGGAGGCGCCCCGGTGGACGTGCGGACGGTCTCCCGCATCCCGCGGGCGGCCGGGCTCGGCTCCTCGGCCGCGTTCGCGGCGGCCCTCGGCGCGGCGCTCGGGGCGGCTACCGGGGGGATCGACCGGCCGTCGCTCGCCCAGCGGGCGTTCGACATCGAGCGGGGCGCGCAGGGCGTCGGTAGCCCAGGGGACACCTCGGCTGCGGTCGCGGGCGGTTGCATCGCCGTGAACGCCGGCTCGGGCGATCGCCTATGGACGGTGCGGGACGACGCACGGACGTGGGAGGTCCGGCGGGTCGAGGACCCTGGCTGGCTCTGGGTCGTCGCGCACAGCGGGATCGCGCGCGCGACCGGTCCCGCCGTGCGCGCGGTCGGGGAGCGGTTCGCCGCCGCCGGCGGGGATCGACTGCTTGCGGAGTTCGCCGACGTGGCGCGGGACGGGATCGCGGCGGTCGCCCGGGGGAACCGGGCGGCCACCGCCGAGCTGATGCGCCGCAATCAGGAGCTGCTCGTCCGGGTCGGGGTCTCCCATCCTCGGCTCGAGGCGCTCGTCGCGGCCGCCGCGCCGTCCGCCGAGGCGGCGAAGATCACCGGGGCCGGAGGCGGCGGTTCGATCGTCGCCCTGCCGACCCCCGGCCGGGAAGCGGATCTCGTGCGGCGCCTCGCCCGGGCCGGGGGACTGCCGTTCGTCGTCCGTCCGTCGAGCGAGGGCGCCGCGCTCGTGGACGGCCCCCCGAGCGGCTGACCCCGCCGACCGCTCACTTCTTCGAGACGATCCGAACCACCGCGTTCGGCTCCAGCGGGTGGTCCGCGGCCAGCGCCCGATGGGTCCTCCCGTCGATCGCCCGGACGAATCCTTCCCCGAGGTCCGTGTGCACCCGGTAGGCGAGGGCGCGGGCGGGGATGCCGGCCGGGACCAGCAGGGCGTCGGGCAGCACTCGGCCGCGTCCGTCCGTCCAGTGCGTCTCGTCCTCCACGGGGTAGACGACCATCTGGTGGAGCCGGGAGAAGACGGTCGACTCCAGCGCTTCCTGGACCCCGGTCGTCCCCCACGCCTCCACGACCCGTCGGATCTCGGCGAGCGCGGCCGTCTGCGCCGCGTTGAAACGTCCCGGATCCCGGACCGTAAAGGACGGGTCGCCGGGCCGGTACTCCACCATCCCCGCCCGGGCCGCGCGGCGCAGCGTGAGCTCCGCGTCGGCGGCGGTCGGGACGACGGGGAGTGGACGAACGGCCTCGGTGAGCGCCAGCCCCTGGGCGCGCGTCGCCTTGTCGGCCTTGTTCGCGGCGACCAGCCGGGGCTTCGAGGACCGGAGCAGCTCGCGGGCGAGCCCGAGGCGTTGCTCGTTCGTCCAATGCGACGGATGGTCGCGTTCGACCGGGGCGTTCCGCAGCGCCGTCAGGATCGCGGGGGTCGGGATCGAGAGGCCGGCCAGGCGCTCGGTCAGAAACTCCTCGACCTTCTTGCCTTCGAGCTCCACGCTGCGCGAGTGGCGCACGAAGTCTCGGCCGAGCACCTCCGCGATCCATGCGACGAGCTCCTCCTCGAGCCACGCGACCTCCCGGGAAGGATCGTGCGTCCCGGGGGCCACGATCTGGCCCTCGGCGTCCGTCCCGCCGCTCAGATCGACGACCTGGACGAACCCGTCGGCTTGCCGGAGGTCGTCGAGGAACTTGTGGCCGAGCCCCTTCCCCTCGTGGGCTCCCGGAACGAGGCCGGGCACGTCGATCAGCGACACCGGCACCCACCGGGTTCCGTCGACGCACCGAGCGTTCCCGGCGGTGCAGGGGGTCCCCTTGTCGACGTGCGGGCACGGGGCGCGGACCGCCGATATCCCCCGGTTCGGGGCGGTCGTGGTGAACGGGTAGGGGGCCATCGGGACGTCGAGGAGCGTGAGCGCGTTGAAGAACGTCGACTTCCCGACGTTCGGCTTGCCGACGACCCCGACCTCCACGATCCCTCCGTCCGCCCTACGCGGAGTAGTCCGGCGGGGTCTCGGTGACCCCGAGCCCGTGGTTGGTGGCGAGGGCGAGCGCGAACAATAGGTCGCTCAGCCGGTTCGCCCACGCGAGAAGCTCGTCGGGCTGGGGTTCTTCCCGGTGCAGGGCGAGCAGCTGCCGCTCGGCCCGTCGCGAGACGGTCCGGCAGACGTGCAACGCCGCGGCCGGAGCCGACCCGCCCGGGACGACGAAGCTGCGGATCGCGGGATGCGCGGCGTCGAACCGGTCGATCTCCCGCTCGAGGCGTTCGGTGTGGCGGGCGAGGATCCGATGCTTCGGCGCGGGTCCCCCCGGCGCCGCGGCGAGCTGCGCCTGAGCGACGAACACCTCGTCCTGCAGCCGACGAACGACCGCGCGGATCTCCCCGAGCGAGTCGGGGAGCAGGGCGCAGGAGAGCCCGAGCTGGGCTCCGAGCTCGTCGTACGTGCCGTAGGCGCGGATCCGCGGCGACTCCTTGTCTAAACGGACGCCACCGGCGAGACCGGTCGTCCCTCGGTCGCCCGTACGGGTATAGAGACGCGGGATCCTCTCGCCTCCGGCCGCCACGGGAGCTGATCCAGCGGAGAGCTCAGCCCGTGGACGGGGCAGTACGAAATGTGGAGCACCTCATTATGCTTCGCGTCCTGACGGCACAGTCGGCAAATGAAGCCGCTTCGTTCGCTCCAGGCGATGCTCATCGATCCTGCGGTTGCTGCCATCCCTTGTCCCGGGGGTTAACGCCGGAGGAACCCCCGTCCCTCCCGGTCCGCTCGTCGACGGCCCTCGCGCCGTTCGCTCGCCGCGCGCGCGTGGTTCCGCAACGCCGGCATGCGCTCGGTGTGAGTCCGGGCCAGCTCCACGATCCCCGAATGGACGGCGAGCGCGAGCGCGCCGTCGAAATTCGTGGCGTATCCCTCTTCGACCAGCTCTTCGAGCTCGTTGCGCAGCGTGGCGGGCAGATCGCCGCCCCGCGGCCGCTCGTTCGCAGCCTCGCGGACGAGCGCGCGCACCGCTTCGGAGCGGTTCGCGAACGCGTGCTTTCGGCAGAACTGGTCGAGGAGGTCGTCCTCCTCGGTCGTGAGGCGTACCCCGAGGAAACGGGTCGAGGGAGCATCGGCCCGAGCGTTCCGCACGGCGTTTAACATAATTTAACGAGTACTTAGATTCTCTGTAGTTTCGTTTAACGGATGGCTCAGGGGCTCCGATGCGAGACCGCGGGGGAGCTGCCGCCGGGTTGGTCGCTAGGATTCCCGAGCCTCTCGAGTCCGCGACACTTCCTCCCGCGTCCCGATTGGGCGGGCGCGAGCCCCAGCCGCGACGCGGGAGGTCGGGACCTGATTCTCTGGGCGAGAGCGGACCCGGCGGTCGTTCGGGAGTGACCGGACGGGTCGCACCGCGGGCCGTCGACTCACCGCGCGAGGGGCGATCCGGCGCACCGACCCGGAGCGCTCGAGGGTACAGGCTCCTACGGGGCAGCGACGCCCGGGGTCCACTGCGCTTCGTAGGCCCGGATCGGGCCCACGACCCGGAACCCGTGCCGCTTGAGGATCGGGCCCGAGGTTCCGGTCTGAGCGACCACGAGAGCGATCTCGGCTCCCTGGTCAATCGCCGAGCGGCACCGGGCGTCCACCATCGCGCCGTAGATTCCCCGGCCGCGAAGCTCGGTGAGGACTCCGGTACCCCAGAGGAACGCGACGGGACCTTCGAGCGCGAGGCCGCCGGCTCCGGCAGCCCGTCCTCCGTCCACCGCGAGGAACCGGCCCGAGTGCCCGGTCTCGCGGATCTGCCGTTCGTACAGTTCCAGGAACCCCGCCTGGGCCGCCGCCGGGGGAGCCGGGAGACCGAAGACGGTCGTGGTCACGCTCTGTACCGCGTCGTACTCCTCCCGGCTGGTGGTCTCCCGAACCGTCAGTCCCGGAACGGGTCGGAACGACGGCACCACCCCGTTCCCCGATCCGTCCCACAGGTCGTAGACCAGCACCTCGGCGGACTCCTTCGGCTCGAACTCAAAGCGGGAAAGCAGTTCAGCTAGATTCGGGGGTTGAGCGTTGGGAGTGATCCACATACGGGCTCCCGTCCCTCCCAGCGCCTGGACCTTCGCGCGGATCTCGCGCAAAAGGCGTTCCGCCTCGGAGGCGTCCGGTGCGCGAAAACCGTAGATCCACGTCAGGGCCGACGAGCCGGGCGTCACGGCGAGTTCGTAGTTCTCCTCGTTGACCCGTCGGGACGACGGCGGATACCAGCGGTGGGACTCCATCGCGTCCCAGACCCGGGCATCGGACCACGGCGCCACGCCACCCCGAGGGGACGATCCGTTTAGGGTTTCTGCCAGACGGGAAGCGCGAGCCTGAGTGCGTCCCCTCTTCGGGGGGTCGTCGGCGCGGTAGGCGGGGCCGATCGAGGGCGAGTTATGGAGGTCGCCACGTTCGGGCGCGCGGGCGGAGAGATGGAGTCCGAGGTGGAGACCTTCCGTGCGTGGTTCGCCTACCTCGCCGACACGCGACGCGGGTACATCGAGACGCTCGCCAAGCTCGCCCCGACCGAGCTGACGCGAGACCGCGGCGCTTCGTACCCCTCGTTGCTCGACATCTTCGCGCACTCCCAGGGCGCCCTCTTCTTCTGGATGAAGAGTTGCGCGACGTTTCCGTTCCCGGCCCAGGAGGGGGACCCCGACGCACCGGCCTCCATCGAGGCCGTGCGGAAGGACGAGACGTACGTCCAGGCCCAGGTTCAACGGGTCATGGCGGAACTGACCTACGCAGACCTCAGCCGCGAGATCGTTCGACCGAAGGGGGGACGACAGGACCATGACTGCCGCATACCTGTGCGCGAAGCGCTCTGGCATCTGGTCGAGGAGGAGCTCCAACATCGCGGAGAGCTCAACGCCCTCCTCTGGCAGATCGACGTCGAAGCGCCGGTCGTCAGCTGGATCCGATGGGGCCACGCGAACGGACGGATCGAGGATCGCCCAGCGTAGTCACGGCTCCGGTGACCCGGCGATCCCGAAGGGCGCGTGCCGTTGCGGCGGGTCCGACTACCGGAGCGGTCCTGCCCGTACTCCCCGGCACGAACGTCGCTTCCTGGTTCGAGCGAGAGAGCGCGACCGCGGGCGACGGGCTCCCAAGCTTGATGTAGCCAACCTTCGTCGCCCCAGCGTGCCGCCCCGCTCGGAGGCGCTCCGGTCGGCGTTCGTCGTCGGGCTGACCCTCCTCGTCTTGGCGAGCGGTGTCTCGCATGGGCCGACCGCTGGTCCCCCACACCCCCAACGTCCGAGTTCGATCACCCTTACCACCAGCGTCCCTGCTCGTGCCGGACTTTCCACCGATCTCGTCCGGGACGCTGCCGGATCCCTCTCCCGCGGCGCGGGTCCGGCCCGGGGGAATCCCTGGGGCTGTTCCGCTCCGGCTGGCGGTGCGTTCTCCTGTTCCGCGAACCCCGCTCCGGGACCCGCGGTGCGTATCGGCCCCCCCGGGGGCTCGGTAGGCTCGGCTCCGACCCACCCCGCCATCGCCCCCGGGATCCCCGACTGGACGGATCAGACCGGGTTCACCAACCGCGGCACCATGGGCCCGGACGACTTCTACGCCTCGGCGGCCTACGACCCGGACCTCGGGGAGGTGGTCCTGTACGGAGGCTGCAACTACGTCGCGTACATCTACGGCTACAGCTGCCTGGACGACCAGACCTGGGTCTACAATGGGTACAACTGGACCGTGCTGACCACCGCGCCGTCGAGCACGCCGGCGGAGATGGCCGGGATGGGGCTCGTCTGGGATCCCCAGTTCGACGCGGTGCTCCTGGTCGGGGGGGTCACGCAGATCTTCACGTACTGCGGGAACTCGACCTGCTACGAGAACGTCCCCCACAACTGGACCTGGAAGTTCACCGGGACCGGTTGGACGAACATCACGTCCCTGGTGGGCGCCCCGGGGGAGGGGGTCGGATACGCCTCCGTCGCCTACGATGATGCCCTCCAGGAGGCGGTCCTCGTCGGCGGCTGCTACCTCGGGAACTGCACGCCCGGCTTCAACGACTACTGGACGCTGACGAAGGCGCACGGCTGGACGGACGCCGGGCCCGCGCCGTCGGTCGGGGTCGGCGCGGCGTGGCTGACCCAGGCGTCGCTCGTCTACGACCGGGCGGACACCGAGATGGTCCTCTTCGGAGGGTTCCTTTGGGACGGGGGCGGGATCAGCAACGCGACGTTCACGCTGACGGCCGGGGGGTGGACGAACGTCACGAGCACCTCCGGCTTCAAGCTGTGCATCTTCGTCTGCTTCACGCTCTACCCGCAGGGGCGGTACGGGGCGAGCATGACGTGGGACGGCCAACTCGGGCGCGTGGTGATGCTCGGGGGGTGGAACGGCACGGGCGATCGGAACGATACGTGGTACTTCACGAACGGAATCTGGGTGCCCTCGGCCCTCTTCGCGTCCTTGCCCAGTCCGGCGATCTCCAATGCGGCGATGCCGTCGAACAGCTCGGACATCGCACCGGTGCTCATCGGCGGGACGTGCGACTTCCCCCTCGAGTGCTACAACAACTCCTGGGTGTTCGAGATCCCGCCGGAGCCGGTGATCTACCAGCTCCTGCAGGACCCGGCCGCGCCGAACCAGCTGAACGTCTCCGGCGGGCTCGAGGTCGGCTCGGGGTCCGGTCCCGACCTGTCGTGGGCGGTCGGCGACACCGTCACGCATCGCATTGCGGGGTCGCTGACCGACGCGAACTTTACCACCAACGAGACGTTCGGTGGACAGCTCTCCTATCCGGTCTCCGGAACGTACAACCTCACCGAGACGGTTCACGACTACTTCGGCGTCCAGAACTCCACGTACCAGCCGGTCGCCCTCGTGGTGCCGCTCGCCGTGACCCCCTCGGTGAGCCCGTCCCCGACCGAGGTCGGCGTCGGCGTCACGTTCAACGCAAGCGCCATCGGAGGCACCGAGCCGTACCAGTATCGCTGGGGCTTCGGTGACGGAGCGCCGGACTCCACCGCGCCGACCCCGGGCCACACCTACCTTTCGGCGGGCGTATTCCTCGCCTGGGTCAACGTCACCGACGCCTCCGGGAACTCGACCAACGAATCGTTCCCGGTCGCCGTCAACCCGGACGTCAGCGTGAGCCCAGCCGCGAACGTCTCCGCGACCGATCTCGGGCTGCCGATCGAATTCACCGCGGATCCGACGAACGGCTCCGGCGCGTACGTTCACTACACCTGGAACTTCGGGGATACGCTCACGTCGTCCGCACCGGCGCCGTCGCACGTGTACACCGCGACCGGCTCCTATCTGGTCAGCGTCAACGTTACCGACAGCCTCGGCGTGAGCGCGGCCGCCGAAACGACCGTGACGATCAATCCGTCCCCGGGGGTGGCGCTGCTCTCCAGCAACGCGACGCCCGAGACGGGGCAGAACGTCCACTTCACGGCGACGCCCTCGGGCGGGACGGCGGGGTTTTCGTACGCGTGGTCGTTCGGCGACGGCGGGGTCGGCAGCGGCGCAACGGCGTCCCACGTCTACACCGCCACCGGGACGTTCCCCGTGACGGTGACCCTCACGGACGCGGTCGGAGAGACCGCCACCGCTTCGACCACCGAAACCGTCGCGGCGGCCCCGCTGATCGCGGCCCCGAGCGGCACCCCAAGCCCCACCGAGGTCGGCGTGGCGGTCTCGTTCCTCGCCGACGCCTCCGGCGGCTCGGGGCTCCTCTCCTATCTCTGGGGATTCGGAGACCACTCCGCCACGTCCACCGACTCGGCACCGACCCACACGTACGCCGTCGCGGGCGACTACACGGCGTGGGTGAAGGTGACCGACGGGCTCGGGGTCTCGATCAACGAGTCCACCCCCGTAACGGTCGAACCCGCTCTGACCGCCACCGCTTCGGCCAGCACCCCGGCGACCGACCTGGGGTCGACGATCGATTTCGTCTCGCATCCCACGGACGGGGTGGGGGCGTTCGGCTACGCGTGGACGTTCGGCGACGGGGGCACCGCCTCGGTCGCCGACCCGCTCTACACGTACGCCGCCACGGGAACGTACACCGTCGGCCTGGTCGTCACGGACTCCCTCGGGGTGACGGCGACCGCTTCGACCTCCGTCACCGTCCATCCCCTCCCGACCGGCAGCATTGGCGCCAGCACGCTCACCCCGACGACGTCGACCTCCGTGCAGTTCACCGCGACCCCGGTCGACGGGACCGGGCCGTTCTCGTACGCGTGGACGTTCGGCGACGGCTCGACGGGCACCGGCGCGGCACCGACCCACACGTACAGCGCGACCGGCCGGTACACGGTCACGGTCACGATGACCGACGCGGACGCAAAGACGGTCGTCCGGGAGCTGAACGAGACCGTTTCGGCGCCGCCGCCGGGCTCCTCCTCCGGCGGAGCGACCCCGTACGAGACGTACGCGATCCTCGGAGCTCTCGTCGTCGTGGGAGTGGTCGCCGCTGCCCTACTGCTGAAGCGCCGCCGTGGGGCGCCGCCGCCGCCCCCCACCGATCCCGGGCCGTCGCCCCCTTGACTCGCTGCGGCAGCGACTCCGGCGCACCGGGTCGGGCCATTCCTATCACCTACCGGTCCGGTGCGATCGCGGCGTCCGGCGGGAGGGCGACCGTCGGGCGGGTCGAGAAGGAAGGGCCGTCGAACGCGCAGGTCCAGGCCGACCCCGAGCGCTCCCGAAGGACGCGGACGCTGCCCGACCGATCGGGGGCGAGGACGTGAGCGCGCCGGTCGGGGGCTCGGCCCCCTCGCTCCTCCGGCGTCTCCTGGTGCACGGCCCGCGGGGACCGTTCCGCTGGACGGCGTACGTCCTCGGGGTCACTGCGTTCGCCGCGGCGGTGCCGACCCCGCTCTACCCGACGTACGAGCACCAGTTCCACTTCTCCGCGGGGATCCTGGGGCTCATGTTCGCGGCGTACACCCCCGGGGTCCTCCTGACCCTGTTCTTCATCGCGCCGCAAGCGGAGCGCGTCGGCCGGTCGAGGATGCTCTCCCTCGGGATGGCGTTCACCGCGCTCGGGTCGGTGACGTTCGCCCTCGCGAACGGGGTCCTCTGGCTCGCCGTGGCGCGGGTCGTGAGCGGCCTCGCCGTCGGCGCGACCTCGAGCGTCGCCACCGCCGCGATGAGCGACCTCGAGCCGTACCGGGACCCCCATCACGTCGCCCGCGTCGCGGTGGCCGCCAACTTCGGCGGGTTCGCGGTCGGAGTCGTCGGGAGCGGGTTCCTCGTCGAGTACGCCCCGCATCCCACCCAGCTGATCTATCTCCTGCCGATCCTCGGCAGCGCGCTGGGCTGGCTGGCGCTCCGGGTCGTCCCCGAGACCGCCACGGCGGCCGGCTCGAACCTTCCGCTGCGGGTGCAGCGGATATCCGTTCCCCCGGAGCTAGAACGGCCGTTCTGGGTCGCCGCGGGCGGCATCGCGGCCTGCTACGCGATCTACGGCCTGTTCGCCGCCCTCGTCCCGTCTTACGTGCGGGGGACCCTCGGCCTCGCGAGCCCGCTCGCGGCCGGGGCGATCGTCGGGCTGATGTTCGGCCTCGCGGCGCTCGTCCAGCTCGCCACTTCGCAACTCCGGGATCGTCGGGCGCTCCTCATCGGATTCCCGCTGTTGGTGGGGGCGCTCGTCGTGCTCGTGGAGGTCCTGCTGCGGACCGAGGCCTCCCTGCTCGTGCTCGCCTCGGCGGCGCTCGGCATCGCGGTCGGGCTCACCTACATGGGCAGCGTCACGCTCGTCGACCGCGTCGCGCCCGAGGGGAAGCGTGGCGAGATGCTCGCGGGCTTCTACTGCGCCGGCTATCTAGCGCTCGCCGTTCCGACGATCGGCGTCGCCGAGCTCTCCGAGCGGATCGGATTGACGAACGCCGGCATCGAGTTCGGGGCGATTCTCGCCGTCGCGGTCGTCCTCCTCCTTGTCGCCGTGAGCCGAACGCCGACCCCTCCGGGAGGCGGGGGGCGGCCGAGAGATCTGCCCGGAACGGTTGGATGAAGAAGCGGAAGGCGATGGCGTCGAGCCGAGAGGCCCTGTCGTCGCCGTGGCCTCCTCCCGCGGTACCCCGGGTCCCTGATTCCCGTCCATCCCTCACGCTCGGGAGAGGGGTAGACGATGGCGTGGACCTACGAGATCACCGTCCGGGCGCGGTTCCCCGGGCTGCCCGAGCTGGAGTACATCGAGTCGCAGACGCACGAGAGCTTCGTCACGCCGTCCCAAGCCGCCGGCCAGTTCCTGACCGGGTTCACGAGCCGGTTCGGCAGCCTGAACCCGAAGTTCGTTCGGATCCGCCTGGTCGAGACCGGGCCCGAGCTCCCCACGTCGGCCGCCGCTCGATAGTCGCCGGCGATCCTCGATTCCGCACGGTGGGGGCCACGGGATCGTAGGCCGACCGCGTGTTCCCGAGAACAACTCGAGCGACCTCGCGGACGGCCCGGACCTCGGTCGACGGCGACGCTAGCGAGAGTTCGGGTCCGATCCGCCCGAGCCGCTCGACGACGGTGGGCTCTTCTTCGGCGCGGTCCCCGCGGCGGCTCCGTCCTTCTCCGCGGCCATCTTTTCGAGCCACGACATCAGCTCATCGATGTCCGGGGTCGCGCTCTGCGGCGCGACCGACGCTGCCGCCGGTGGCTTCGGGGCCGAGGCGGGAACGGGGGACTTCGCCTCCCGACCGGCGGCGTCCACCTCGGATGCGATCCGTTGCGCGTACTGGGCCGGCGGCTCGTTGGGCCGTCGCGGGAGCCCCATGATTCCGCCCAGGCGGACGATCTCGTCCGTCTCGGCCGTAGAGAGGGCCGGCGGGGAGGTCGGGGCGCCCGGGGGAGAGACCGGAGCGTCGGGGACCGCCGGGGGAGCCGGTTCGAGCGACCGCGCCGGCGGCGCTGGTCGCTCGGCGGGTGGGATCGGGGCGGAAACGGGTGGACGGATCGCCTGTCGTCCAGGGACGGGGGAGGAGGAGCGGTGGGGGGAGGCGACGGACCTCGACGCAGCAGCTCCGGGGGCCAGGGAGGGGGCGGCAGCCGTGGGGGTCAGGGGTCCCTCGTCCCACGGTTCGGGAGCGCGCGGTGAGCCGGAAGGTTCGGGTCGGGAGGCGATCGGCACGGGACCGGGGGAGGTGGCCGGGCTCGCCGCTTTCCGTCCCGCCCGGGCGGCGACGATCTCGTGCTGAACGCTCTCCCAGACCGGTTTCGACACAACCACGTAGTCGGCGGAGGGGCCGGCCGCGGGGTCGTCAAACCACCGAGAACCGACCACCAGGACCGCCCCGACGGCTCCGGCGATCGCCGCATCGATCGCGATGGGCACCCAGGCGGGTATCGGGCTCGAGCCGATGTGGTACTTCTGGAGATCGAACAGGAAGGAGAGGAAACCGAGGACGGTCGCCGCTGCGAGCATTGTACCACCGTCCTTCGGGATCGAGGGCGCGAACCCGAAGATCCGGCCGGGCGTCGGCCCGGGAACCGGAGCGGCCGCCTGACCGAGGTTCTGCGTGGTCTGCATCGCTATGGTGTCCGTGCGAGAAACGGTTGGCCTCGGGGGAGCGCGTCCCCCGAGGCGGGGGGTAGGGTCGGCCTACGGGTGGTGGATGATCAGTTCCAGGTTCGTGATCCCGCCCGTCGGGGGCATCATCGGGCCGTAGTCGACGACGACCTGGATGCTGGCGCTGAACGTACCGGGGGAGGCCGTGCCGAGCTGCAGGTGGACGTAGCTGGTCTGGACCGTGCCCGCGCCGAACTGCGAGTAGATCGTGAAGTTGTCCACATGGGTCGTCGTCGAGGCCGAGAAGTAGTCGACTGTGAAGATCTCCGAGAAGTCGTACATCGTGCAGTTGGTGCCGCCGGTGTAGGCGGAGAGCACGAGGTTCACCGAGCCGCCCGTCGTTCCGTCCGTGACCGTCGAGGGCGAGCACGTGCCGGGGGAGGCCCCGACCGCGAGGGTCGGCGTGTCGTACCCCGCGACGGCGACGTTGGAACCCTGGTAGAAGCTCGCCGATTGGGTCACGGTCGTCGCGGGGCTCAGCACCGACGCGAGCGCGAAGCCGCTCGTCGAGGCGATGATGGCGACCACCGCGGCCAGATAGAACGTCCGTCGGCTCAGTTTGTGCGCGTTCATTCGGTTTGCTCCAATGCGCATAGATGCGCACCGTTCGTTACTCTGGGGTGTCCTACTTGAATGTTCCCAAACCCCTCCGACGCGCGGTTATACGCCGTTTCCATCGGCCACGCCCCGCCACGCCGCTGGGAGGGGGCCGATGAACCGAACGTCCGTCGCTCGGAGGAACGACGCGAGCCCGTCGATTGACCGCCGGAGGCTCTCGACCGTCGCCGGGTCCTCCGGGGCTCCGCGCTCGGCATGAACCCCGCGAACGGTCAGGCACCCCCGGTCGCGGTCCAGCACGGGGTCGACCCGTCCGATCAGGCTCTCCCCGTGGAGGATCGGAAGCGAGTACGGGCCGAACCGCCGCTTCCCCTTCGGCACGTACCCTTCGAAGCGGTACTCGAAGCCGAACAGTCGCGCGGTCCGGTCCCGGTCGCAGATCAGGTTGTCGAACGGCGAGAGCAGCGTCGTCCGCGGCGCGGCGAGTGGCTCCTCGAGCGCCTGGAGGAGCGCCAGGTCCTCTCGGTGCACGTAGGCGGGGGTGGCGAACGGAGAGCCGACCACGCCGACGCGCACGATCGTTCCTTCGGCTTCCAGACGTTCGGCCGTGGCGCGAAGGGAGCGGTACCGTCCCCGTAGGAAGTGGAGGCGGATCTGCGGGAGCGTCGCCACTCCCAGCGATCGGAGCGACCGCTGCGCCGCCTCGTACTCCACCTCGGCCGGAGTCAGCTCCCGCTTGGAGACCCAGGCGGGCAGACACCGCTCGGGAAGGTCCCACAGCTTCTGGATCCCGACCCGGCCGGCCGTCATGACCTCCCCTCGCAGGAAGAGGATCTGGAGCATCTCGGAGACCTCGTCTCCCGACCCCCATCCGCGGGGAGTCGGCCGGCGGCTTCTCGGCCGGGCGAACTGGCGGGAGAAGAGGGGTCCGTTCTCCCGAAGCTGGGTGAGGATCGAGGTCCGAAGCTCCGCGTGCCGCGCGACCCATCGTTCGACCCGAGATCTCCAGGTCCGTCCCCACCCCGCCGGCATCGTGGCCGGGACGCGGCGCATCATCCCGTAGTAGAGCGGGAAATCCTCCGTGAGGACGATCGACGCCTGGTGGCCCCAGTACTCGAAGAGCGTCCGGTCCTTCCAGAGCAGCCGGTCGACCGCGGAGGTCCGATACGCCCCAAGCCGACTCCAGAGGACGAGCAGGTGGCTCGGCGCGACCACGTTGATCGGGTCGAGCTGGAGGCAGCCGAGGTCGCGAACGACTCTCAGGATCGTTGAGGGGGTCGGGCGCCGGGCTCTCGCTCCCGTAAGATGCTGCTTCGTGACCGCGAGCCGGCGCACGGCCGCGAGCGACACCTCGATCTTCGGAGCGCGTCGGGCCATCGGAGCCGGTCCGAACCGGGAGGTCCCCTAAGGCTTGCGGCGACCCGATCCATCGGGGTCACACCCCCCGTGCAGGAGAGGTGGGCCAGCCCCTCGGTGACCCGTACTTCGATGCGGACGGCGAGGAGCCCGCGCTCCGGGACGTCAGAAGGAGTAGCTTCGACCCTGCCGGCCGATCTTCGACCGCGCTGCGCGAGCCGCCACCACGATCAGAACGACCCCCACGACGTTCAGCAACGGAATGATCAGGAAGACCGCCCCGATCTTGAACAGGCCGTCCTCGTAGCGACTCCCGAGCCGCCAGATCCCCACGAGGAGCCCGATGTAGCCGATGAACGCCCCGATGGCGGCGATCACGAGCAGGCCTATGAGCGTCCACACCAGACTGAGGTTCGCGCACGTCCCCGTGACGAGGTTGCCCACGCCGGCGCACGCTATCCCTTCGAACACCACCACCGCGAGCGCGCTGCCGATCCCTGCGGCACACAACACCGAGACGATCGCCACGAAGACCAGGGTCGCCGGCGTGGAGAATCGATCGTCCACCCCTCGGAGCTCGACAAACGCTCGCCGGTACATCCAGAGCTCGAGCAACCCCACGACGACGGAGATCCCGGTTAGGGCGACGATCAGATACAGGTACGACTGATACTCCCCGAAGCTGAACCCGGAACTGGTCGAAGCGGACGCTCCGAACGACTGGCCCGCGTTCAGGATGACGATCGCCACGGAGAGCACGGCGGCCATCACCGCGAGCAGCGCGGCCACCTCAACGTGTCCGAGCGCCGCGGCGTCGCTCGGGCCGCTTCCGACCGGAGCCACCCTTGGCGGGGGCGGGAAGGTCGGTGGGGAGGGCGGGTAGGAGCCCGTCGGGGCGAAGCCACCGGACGGGGGCGGTCCGGAAGGGGCGAGGCGAGCACCGCAGGCGGGGCAGAAGTTCGTGTTCGGTCCGACGGGCCGGCCGCAGTGGGCACAGAACCGAGGGGCCACGGACGGGGAAGTGCCGGGCGCAAGATGAAACCTTCCGCGTCGGCGAGCCGCGGACGGGAGGCGGCCTCCGCTGCGCGGCCGGGTGCCGACCGCCCCGGGCCGTGTACGCCATCCCCCCCGCGGGGTACCTCACCGGCGAGCGGCTCGTCCGTTCACGTCGATGGACTCCGCAACGGACGGCCCGAACGACACCCCGTTAGCGATCGCCCCTCTCGCGACCGCCGATGAGCTCCCGAGCGCCCTGCTGCCGAAGCTCACGAGCTTCTTCTCGGCGTTCCTTCCGCTGTTCGTCGAGGAGACGATCCGAACCGGGGGGACCGTCTCCGTGGCGACCGGCCCCGACGGAACGGAGGGTCTGTTTCTTCGGAGGGAGTCGGAGCGGATCGGGACGATCTTCGCCCGCACCCGCTCCTCGGCGGAGGCGCTGTACGACACCCGCGGCGGGTGCGCCGTCTACTGCGAGTATCGGCTCGACCCCGACGCCCTCGCGTATCCGGTCTACTCGGTCGACCTCCCCGCGTGGAGACCCGAACGAGGCTTTCGGCACCGGGTGCGGTTCGCCCGAACGTCCGATCTTCCGGCGGTGCTGCACCTCTTACGGGAAGTCTACGGGAGCCTCGACGACGCCTGGTTCCGCGCGCCCGCGTCCCCGGCCGAACACTGCTTCATCGCCGAGGTCGGCGGGAATCTGGCGGGTGCGGCGTGGATCACGCTCGTCGGCGGGGAAGGGCGCCTGCACACCCTGTCGGTCGCTCCGCGGTACCGGAACCTCGGCGTGGGGCACGACCTCTGGGGCGCCCGCGTGCTGTTCGCCCAGCGCGAGGGGGTTCGACGGGTGCTCACCGAGATCGCGGAGACCAACGCGGCGTCGCGGGCGATCTCCGCCGCCGGCGGGATGCGCCGGATCGGGCAGCTGTTCGAGCACCGGCGGTAGGCCGCGCTCAGGTGCGCGGGGCGCCGCAGTTGGGGCAGACGGTATCGGTCGCGCTGATCAGCGTGCCGCAGTACCGGCAGTTGACCTTCACGGTCTCCTTCATCACGATCTGCTGAACGGGCGGCTCGCCCGCGGGGGTCAACGAGACGGCAGGCGGCGGGGGCCCGAGCGGGCCGGGCGAGTACTGCGGAGTACCGCCCGACGAGTGCTGGGGGAGCGAGGGACGCCGGCGGCCTCGCAGGGCGAGAGCGACGGCGATGACGATCAGCAGCACGACGACCACGACGATGACGATGAGAAGGACCGGCGGCCCGGCTGCGGGGGCCGACGCGGCGGGCGGCGCCGAGTCCGGGGTGAGCGCGTACGTGGTGTGGGTGACGGTGAGCGCGTCGGTCCACGTGAACCCGTCGCCCGAGCCGTCGGTGTCGTGCTCCGTGTACAGGTATCCGACGATGTAGCCGGTGCCGGGATCGAGGTTCACCGTCCAAGTGTACCGCGCCGTGAAGACCCCGTAGGAGTCGTCGCGGCCGAACGAGCCCGTGCCGACCCCTTCGATCGTCTTCGCGTAGCCGGTCGACGACAGACTCGGGGCGACCGGGTAGCTGGCGTTGAGGTTCGTGACGTTGAACTCGGTGTTGAGGAGGTCGAAGCGGCCCCCGACGCCGAGCGAGTTGTTCGCGTAGTACCAGACGTACGGGTTCGTGTAGCCGTACTGCCCGTCGGTCCCGCTCGTGTAGGCGAGATAGCGGTACGTCGTCGCCGAGAAGTTGTAGTCGGCGATCGTGGGCGCGTAGAACGTCTCCGGCGGAGCCCCCTGATTGTTCACCCAGAGCCCCGTGTAGTTGTACGCCGCTTCGTCGGTCCCGCTTCCCCCGACCACCGTGACCTCCTCCGAGCCGTTGATCCACTGGTGCTCGGTGTAGCCCGTGTAGTTCCCGGTCCCGTGGTCGAGGACGATCGTCTCGTAGTAGGCGAACGAGTCGTCGACGTGCGGCAGGTAGTGCCCGCCGGTGGCCGGCGCCGCGGCCGATCCGGTCGGGGTACCGACGAGCGCCAAGGCCGCCAAGAGGAGAACGGCGGCAGGGGCGAGAGGCCGGGCGTTCATCCGACCGATCCGCCGAACGACCCGATATGGGCCGGATGCGATCCGGCAAAGCCGAACGTCGAGTAGTATGAGCCGTGCAGCACGACGATCGGGACGAAGAGGAACCGCTGGGTGGGCGCGTACCGGAACCCGACCGGCGTGCGTGCGGCCGTGGCGTCGAGGCCGCTGACCGTCTCCGACCGGATCCCGTGGATCATCCTCACGGCGAGGCACAAGAGTTCGGCCTGGGACATCGGCATCGCGCGGCGGCCGATGATCTCGTAGGCGTGCTCGAGCAGGTTGAGCGTTTCGTTCGCCTCGAGGACGGGGATGGAGGCGAGGATCGCCGACGCGACGAGCGGGTACGCGAGGTAGGCGACGAGGCCCCGGGAGAGGATCGCGAGCTTCGTCGCGATGCCGTCCGCCGGCAGGTCCGACAGCGTGAGGTAGCTCGAGGCGAGCTCCACGTCCTCGGACGGCTGGTAGCCCCAGGACTGGAACAGGGCGCGCAACGCTCCGAACTTTCCGGTCAGTTCGTCGAACGGCCGGTTGACGATCGCGAGGAGCGCGGCCGACTCGTACGACCGCGTGACCCCGAGGAACTGCTGGAGCTGCGGAAGCGCGAACGTGCCGTCCTGGCGCTGACCCAGCAGGATCAGGGAGGCGACGCCGAGCGCCGACTCCTTCGGCACCCCTACCTTCCGCACCTCGGGTTCGAGCTGGCCGAGCAACGGAACGGTGTCGGTGAGGGGCCGAGGGATCGCGGCGAGGATCTCGGCCGAAAGGAGGCGGTTCTCGTCGTTGTGCGCCAGGTCCGCGAGCGCGCCGTACGCGGAGAGGAATCCGTTCACGCCCGGCCCGAGGTCCGGCTGCGACTTCGCCAGCCCGACCGCGATCGCCCAGACGTACGACCGGTCGGACGCCGGTAGCCGCGGGCCGAGCTGCGCGAAGTAGGCGCTCGACCGGTCGCCGATGTCGTTCAGCTCGCGGTCGACCGTCTGCGCTCCCTGCCAGTACGCCGCAAAGTCGTCGTCCGAGCTCCGGTAGAGCCGCACGCCCAGGTCGCGGACCTGCAGGGCCCCGAATCCGGTCAGTCCGACGTACCGGCCCGCGTACGGGACGAGGGTGTCCATCGTCGCCTTCTCGCGCAGGATCGCGTCGAACTGCTGCTGCCGCGCCGTCAGGTCGTTCTGCATCGCCCCCAGCGAGGCGGCGTCCTTCGCCGCCCGGTCGGCGTCGGCCTGGCGGCGCTCCTTTCCCTCGAAATGGAACAGGATGGAGTGCGTGCGCTGCTGCTCCTCCCGCACCGTCTCGGCGAGCCGGTTGCGCTCGTCCGTCTCCTGGGCGAGGGCGACGCGGCCCGACGCCATCGAATCCAGGTCGTGCGTCATCTGGGCGTACCGGTCCGCCGCGACGATCGTGAGGATCCCGAGCTGCGCGAGCGAGGAGAGGTCGGCGTCGGGGAGCGTCGTCGTCAGAGACCGGTGCTGGACCCCCGTCAGGAAGGTGTAGACGTCCTTGCAGTTCGCCACGCTATCGGTCCAGCATGCGGAAGGCGAGATAGAGGTTTTCGTTCGCACACCGGTTGCGGACCTCCATCGCGAGGTGGGGGCCGTCGCGCCGCAGGCGCACGAACGGGTCGTCCCGCAACGCCTCCGTGAGGATCCGTTCGAAGTGGCCGCGCCGGTCCGCCGGACCCCCGAACCGACGCACCCGCTCCTGCTCGATTTGCTCGTAGGCGAAGACGAACTCGTAGAGGGACCGGTAGACCTGGTCCTCGATCTTCTCCCGCACGTCCGCCGCGTCGAGCGCGACCTCCTCGATCCCTTCGAGATCGACGAAGTGGACCTCTCCGTCCGGCGCGATCACCGCGTCCTTGTCGAGCCAGACGTCGTGGAAGTCGAGCCCGGCGTACCGGTCGCGCACGGGGTCGTGCACGAGCGTCCGGGCGAACAGCGTGAGCAGCGCGACCGAACTGCGGACGAGGTTCGTCTCGAACGCGACGGCGGCGGCCGACCGGTCGATCCCGAACCGGTCGAAGACGTACTGGACCGACGTGCCGACGGTCGTGCGGGCGTGGAAGTAGATCCGTACGTTCGACGGGACGAGCCGGAGCTCCTGGACGATCCGTCCCGGGTACTGCCGGTACCAGAAGATCTGGCGGACCCGCGCTTCGAGGGCGGGCGGCAGGAAGCAGACCTTCACGACCGGGGCGATCCGGAACCCGTGGATCGACGTGAGGTCCGCGCGCTCGGAGATCCGCAGCGCGGTGGTCGCGTGTTCGAGCCCCTGCCCGCCGTACGGCGAGCCGCGCAGCCAGAGCTCTCCGGTGATCATGCGGGGGTCCGGGTCCGGGGGCGGACGGGCGAGGCGCTCCCGCAGGTCGGGGTCGTCCGTCAGCCCGAACGCGGTCGGGCGGTCGAGCGGCCGGGTCGAGTACGGGTCGACCGCCGAGCCGATCCCCTTCACAGAGAGGAAGTACTCGCGGCCGTCGATCGTGGCGATCGGGTCCGGGGCGATCGCGCCCCGGTTGTCGTCCTCCACGAACGTGTGGCGCTCCCGCGGCGCCTCGTCCGAGAGCGGTCGCAGGCTCGGGGGGAGAAAGACGACGTCGAGCCGCCCGAGGTCCATCGCGGCGAACGAGCGGTGGGTAAGGGACGTGGCCGGGTACGCGTCGAGCTCGACCGGGGTCCCGGCGAGCCTCATCGATCGGCCGGCCGGTGGTCGCCGCACGCCCCGCACCGGCTCGCCCACGGCGAGTTGACCGTCTGGCACCGCCGGCACGTCCATCGGGTCGTGCGCTCCGAGGAGAACGGGATGGCGCTCCGGCCCGGGGCGACCGGGAGCGGTGCCATGAGCCCGCCGGCAGCGACCGAGGCGCTCCCGGGGACCGGCGGCGGAGGAAGGTCCGAGAGCGAGTACGGCCGGTTCTTGGTCGCCCACTCCGCCTGCTCCTCCTTCGTGAACGGCCCGTGGCGGCCCCGCCAGAGGAGGACCCAGGCGAGAAGGCTGGCGGCGCCGCCGCCGAGCACCAGGTAGAAGGAGGTTCCCCCGCCCCAGTGCACGGTGCTGGCGCAGCCGCCGCACGCCCCGGGGATCAGCCCGGCGTTGACGCCCCCCACGAACGTCGGGCAGGACGTCTGGTTCGCGGAGAGGTAGGCGCAGTAGGTCGCTCCCTGCGGTCCGGGACCGATCGCGGCACCGACCCCGACCAGGCCGAGCGCGACGACGACGCTCACGAGGGCGAGGACCAGGGCGAGGGTGAACTGCGACCGTCCGAAGGAGAGCCCTCGGATTCCGATGCCCAGGAGCGCGGCCGACCCGAGGCTGCTCGCGAGGAGGACGAAGAGGCCGACGTCGACCACCACGTCGAACGCGCCGACGGGCCCGGTCACCGTGGAGGAGATGTTGGTGCACGGGCTGGGCGTCCAGAAGGTCGGGTACGTCGAGCAGCTGGTCGACCCCCCGGCGTTGAACGATACGATGACGTTCTGCACCTGCTGGCCGGTCGTGGTGCTCACGGCGACCCGACTGACCGTCCACCAAGGGCCGTTCACGGAGAGGGCGGCGAGGACGGCCATCACGATCAGCAGCACGACCGCGATGGTCCGGTGCAGGTCGACGTAGTGGAACGGCCGGTGCTCCGAGCGGGCGACGGCGCCCCGGAGCGATGCGCCGCGGGACGACCCTCGCGTCGACCGTCGTAGTGAGGACATGGCGGTACCCTGGGTTCGGCCCCGACGCGGCCCGAGGACGGGCCCGGCGAAGCACGACCGGCGGGGTGTATTATCCCTGACGCCGCCCCCGACCGTCGCCTATATCGTCCGGTCCGTTTTGGTCCGGCGTCCGAACGGAGGGCCGTGCGCCGCCAACTGGTCGTCATCGGCATCGTGTTCCTCTTGGTCGGGCTCCCCCTCTGGTACTTCCCGGTCCAGTCGGTCGACACCGGCCCGGTGCTGGACGGAGGGACCTCGTTCGTTCTCGGGGACATCGCGCCGTTCAACGTCCTCGGGGCCCGGGTGCCGTTCACCCTCTCCTGGACCTCGCACATCGGCGGGCTGAACGTCAGCCTGTACCGCTGCGGCGAGAAGCCGACATGCACGAACCTGAAACCGTCGACGTTCGTCGCCGGCGAGTTCGGCGACGCGGGCACCCTGCACTGGGAGGGGAGGGCCGGGATCTACTACGTCCTCGTGACCTCCGGCAAGCCGTTGACGGTCAGCATCGACTACCCGCAGCCGGTCCTGGGGGGCACGGCGGGGCTCGTCTCGGTCGTCTTCGGGGGAATGATGCTCGGCCTCGGACTGTGGCTGCTCCCGCCGGCCGACGCGGGCCCGGCGGCCGCGAAGCGCAAACCCGAGGACGAGGTCCTCGGGCCGGATCCGTTCTAGGGCCGTCCTGCGCCTAGTGGTGGCGGGTGAGTACCCAGCCGATCAGCCCGCCGAGGATCCCCCCGGCGAGCAGGCCGATGATCAGGTAGACGGCGCCCCAGTCGAGGGTGCTCAGCGACATGTATCCGAGCTGCTGGAGCAGGAAGATCACGACCGCGCCGAGCACGGCGCCGGATCCCGCGGCGCTCGTCGTTCCGCTCACGGGCTCGCCTCCGTCGGCGGCTCCGGGGGCGGGGGGGGCTCCGAGGGCGGAGCGGCGGTCCCCGGACCGGGCTCGGCCGTCTCCGCCGGCTGCTGCCACGGCGTCGGGGGGGACTTGGACGACGACGTCGGTCGCTTGCGCGCCGACCGTCCGACCGTCAGGATCGCGTACAGTTCGACCAATCCGAGGACGATCAGGAAGACGATCATCCCCGAGCCGACGCGGTACGGGGCGTGCGCCTGGATGTAGAAGCTCTCGCTCCAGACGGTCGCTCCGGTCCCGTTGACGAGGCTCGCGGTCAGCAGGTAGACGCCGGCGAGCAGGTAGGTGAACGTCCCGAGGGTCCAGTTCATCTGGGCCGCGCCGTCCCGCGTGATCTCGTTCAGCGACGCGCCGACCTGGTCGGTCGAGATCACGGCGCCGAAGTAGATCGCCTGGACCCGGGCGGTCGTGACGTTCGGTTGGCCGAGGGGAACGACGAAGGTGAAGTTGACGAGGATCCGCTGGTCGGTGTTGATCGAGAACGCTTGGGCCTGGTCGGACGCCGCGGAAAGGTTGGTGCCGTCCCATGTCGCCCGGGGGTTGGTGATCGCCGCGGAGGCCGGGGGAGCGGGCCCGCCCGCGGTCGTCCGGGACCCGATCGGGGTCGCGCTCGCGACCGGCATCGCGAGCAGCAGCGCCACGCTCACGATCAGACCGACGTTGATCCATCGAAGAACTCCCCGGGGTCGCGCCGTCGTCGCCATCGTCCGAGCGTCGGAGCGGCGGCCGGGTTATGAACTATTGGCTGGAGCGAACCCCCGGCGGGGCGATCGCCGCGAGCAGGCGGTCGAGGCTCGCCTCGGAGAGGAGCGACGGGGTGAAGTGGACCCAGATCCGCGCGACGTGCTGCCGCGCGTCCGCGTCGATCTCGCGGAGGAAGTCGCTCACCCGGTCGACCCCGTGGACACCGGCCAGGTACTCGATCCCCTCCAGGAAGACCGCCGTCACGCCGTCCTCGTCCAAGGCGCGGTGCAGCCGCTCGACCACCGCGGGGAGGTCCGACGGTCGGACGGTGCGGGGCCGGTCTAGGTTCGTCAGCCAGTAGACCTCCACCGGGCGCGGGCCGATGTGGACCCGGATCCGTTCGGGGAGCTCCCGAACCAGGGCGATCCCACGGTGCCCGGCGGCGGTCGCGTCGAGGAACGGCTGGAGCGCCATGAACAGCGCGGAAGAGAAATCCGCCTCGACGCCGCAGGGCGGCGGCGGAGGAGCGGGAAGAGGCTCGGGGATCGGCGGGGCCGGCGGAGACGCGGCGAGCACCGGTACCGGGGCGACCGGTGGCGCGGCGGGAACGGCCGGGGATTCGACGACGGGCTCCGGAGCGGGAACGAGCGGTGGCCCCGGGGGAACGGTCGGGGAGTCGACCTCGAGCGCCGGCGCGGGGTCCTTCGGAGCCGCCGAAGGGACCTCGGGCGCGGGCGAAGGCGTCGGTGCGGTCACCGTCGGCTCCGCGTCGCCCCGAACCTCGGGCTGTTCAGGAGCGGGAGCGGCGCCCCCCTCCGGCGGCGCGTCCGAGGGGACCGGTGGCGTCGCTTCGGGGGTAGTAGTCGGCTCCGGCTCGACGGGTCGGTCGTCGAGGGTGGTGTACGGGAGCTCCGAGGACTCGGGAGTCGAGCTCGCCGGCTCCGAGGAGCCGCCGGCCCCCAAGGCCGGGTCCTCGTCGGTCGGTGGAGGCGTCAACAGCTCGTCGGGAATCGCCGGTCTATCGTCCGCGACCGAGGAGACCGGCGCGGGCGGCGCCTCCGGGATCTCGGTCGGCACGGGGGAGTCTCCGGCTACCTGCGGCACGCTTTCGCCCGTCTCCGGAACGGGGGGCGCGACGACCGCCTCGTCGGAACTCTCGATCCCGGGCTCCGACCCTGGTGTCCACTCTGGGGAGGGCGGACCCTCCGGGGCAACGGCCTCCGAGGAGGGTTGCAGCGCGGACTCGGGCAGCACTTCGGCCGGTCGCTGATCCGGAATCGACGCCGACGGCTCGGAGGGCGGTGGCGCGGGCGCGGCACCGTCCGTGTCGGACGCCGAATCGGCACGTTCGGGCTCCGCCGGAGCGGGCTCGGCGCCGCCGGGGGGAAGGTCAGTCGGGGCTGCAAGCGCGGGCGCGTCGGCCGGACCATCGGACCCGGTGATCGGGGGAGGGGCGTCCGCCGAAACCCCCTCGGACGACCCGGCCGCAGGCTCGTGCGGCGGGGCGGCGGCCGAATCCGGCCTGGGTTCCGGCTCGGGGGGCGGAGTCGCCTCGACCGTATCCCCGGGGAGGAGCTCGGCGGAAGGCGCGCTCGGGAGTTCCGAGGGACTCGCCGTCTCGGGAACGACCGGTTCCGCGTGAGGCTCTGGAGGCGTCTCCGGCGGCGGGGCGGCCGGTTCTGCCGGGGCCGGGGGAGGTTCGGACGGTACGGGAGTGGAGGTCGGATCGGGTCCCGGTTCGACCGAAGGCGACTCCGGGGCGGTCGGTTCACCCTCGGGAACGACCGCTTCGAGATCGGAGTCCACGACCTCGGGCATTCCCGAGGCCTCGGTGACCACGGGCTCGCCGCTCGGGCTCGAAGGAGTCTCCGGAACGACGCTCTCCGCGGACGGCGTGATCCCGGGGGCCGTCGGCTCGGAACTCGGCGTCGGCTCCTCGGGGGTAGGGGGAACGAGTTCGTCCGGCGGCTCCGCTACTTCCAGCGCAGGCCCGACCGCCTCGACCGGGACGTCGGCGCCCGCTTCGGGCGGCGGGGACGGCTCGGCGGGCGGTACCGTCGGCTCTTCCAGGAGGTGGGGCAGCGTCGGCCCCGTCGGGAGAGGCACCGGTAGCCGGCTCGTCGGCGCATCCGCCTCCGCCGGAAGAAGAGGCGCCGCCTCCGGGGCGGCGGGGGCCGGCACGGGGGGAGGTTCCGACACCGGCGAGTGAGGAGCCGGGATCGCATCGGGGGCGACCCTCGGCGCGGCGACCGCCCGTTCGACGCGGGCCCGACGGGTCCGGGCCGGGCCGGTCGGGAGCGGTCGGCCGAGCTTTGCCCAGAGCGTCGACGCGACCGGCCGACCGAATCCGGCGAGCGCCTCGATCTGCTCGAACGGAGCGTCGGAGAACTCCTGCATCGACCGCAGGCCGGCTTCCCACGCGAGGGTGACCTTGGCCGGTCCGAGCAGCGGCGCCGCGAACAGCTCGTCGAGCTCCCGCCCGAGATCGCGGATCGCCTCCTCCCGAGCGATGACCTTCTCGTCCGCGTAGTCGACCTCCCCGGCCCCGATCGGCTCTCTCGGCGGTGGAACGCGACGCCCGTCGGAGCTCGACGCCCGTCGCTTCGTCCGGCGCGCTCGTCCGGCGACCCCGGGGAGCGACACCGACCACCGGGCCCCGGTGCGCGTCCGGCCCTCCAGCTGGGCGTGGGGGAGCGACTCGGGCGTGGTGCCGACGACGCGCAGCTCCTGAAGACCGAGGTAGAGGGCGATCGCCGACGCCTTGTCGCGCAGCTCGGCGGCGAGCGGATCCACGGCGGAGACGATCGCGACCCCCCGGGCCGCGTCCCCTCCCGGGGTCGGGGTCGGCAGTCGCCGCTGGACGCGACGTACCAGCCAGAACGCATCGGGGGAGAGCGGGGGGGGCGCCGCCGTTCCGCCGCCAGCGCCCGGCGGCTGCACGTACATCTCGCCGGGGGGATACGGGGTCGGCGCGTACCCCTCCGGCAGCGTGTCGACCATCGTGACCATCTCCGGGGTGATCGTCCGCGGCACGCCGTGAATGGCCACCGTGAGCTCGCGGCCGGGCAGCTCGGTGCTGCGCCGGGGCGGCATCCGCTCGAGGAGGTGCACGATCTGGCTCGCGAGCGCGGGGTACGCCCGCTGGATCTCGCTCTCGACCGGCACGAGGCGGCGTTGGCGCGCGGCCCACGGGACCTGCGGGCTCGTCACCTCGAGCCGGGCGATGCGCGCGAGCCGCTCGACGGTCGCCCGGTCCGCGCGAAGGCGAGCGGCCGTCTCCTCGTCGCGGAAGACGAGCGCGACGACCGGAAGGACGGTGGCCGGCCCAAGGTGGTGCGCCCGACGGAACGCGTCGGCGGAGCGGATCACCGCGTGCCACCGGTCCCAGGCGGCGGCGAGGTCCTCGTTGACCAGGGTCCGGTCCCCACCGAGGTCCGTGGACTCGAAGACGCTGCGGGCCTCGCCGAGGAGCCGACGATGGACCGCCTCCGCCGTGAACGGAGCGATCGGAGCGAGGGCGAGCGCCGCCGCGCGGAACAGGTACACCAGGGTCCGAAGCGCGCCGCGCTTCGTGGCCGGCGTTCCCGCGAAGTCGAGCCGGCTCCGGGTGATCTCGAGGTACTCGAGGAGGTCGCGCTCGAGGAATCGGAACAGCTGCCGGTGCGCCGCGTCGGCGAGGCCGCGGTCGTAGGAGGCGAGCACCCGCAGGTGGGTCCGCGCCCATCGGGCGAGGATCGCCCGGTCCTCGACCTCCAGGTCCCGGGCCGCGACGTCCGGCGGTCGGGCCCCCTCGCGCAGGATCTCGGGGGTCGAGGCTGCGACGACCCGTTGGGCCTGCGCGAAGAACGCGGCGAACCGCGCCTCCTCCTGCCGGCACCGCTCCTCGAACGTCGTGGTCGAGCCCCCGGCTCCCGCGGTGCGGACGAACGCGGCGCGCACCGCGTCCGCCCCGTGGGCGGCGACGAGCGCGGCGAGATCGACCCGCGCGACGGTCGGGACGACCGTGAGACTGATCTCCGACACCGCGGCGTCGATGCCGGTCATGGCGCTTAGGTGATGCACGAGCGCCGGGGCGCGTCGCCGCTCGTTGACGTAGATCCGCACGGAGTCGGCGCGCGGCATCGGGTCGGTCCGCGACCAGGCACCGAACGCGCCGCCGATCGACGGGAGCAGCCGCCGCGCGATGAGCCGGCGCGTCCCCCCGCACGGGCACGCCCGCGGTCCGTCCGGACCGTCGAGCCGCTCGCAGCGGGCGCACTCGAGCAGGGCGACCGCCTCCGGGTCCCTCGAGACGCTGGTCTCGCTGATCGGCCACCGAGCGACCTCGATCTGACCGATCGGCCGGTCGTGCGGCAGGAGGCGGGCGTACCGCTCCTTCTGCTCCGGCGGCAGTCGGACCGGCTCGAGGCACCACGCCCGCCCGGGGGTCCAGACCATGCGATGGCCGCAGATGGCGCAGTACGGAACGCCGCGGACGACGCGCAGCCGCGCGAGCACGGCCCCGCTCTCGCTCAGGTCGCGGGCGACGAACTCGTTCGCCGTCTCCACGTCGAGCCCCGCGTACTTGTGCATCAGATTCGGGTCGAGGAGCCCGCTCGGGGTGAGCAACGGCCAGCCGGCGATCCCCAGCCGGTCGGCGATCTCGGCGTCCGTCGGACCGTGCCCCGGAACCAGCGGGACGATCCCGGTGCCCGTATCCCCGACCTCGATGTCCGACTGGATCGTCCCACCGGGCGGGTCGAGCGCGCCGCCGATCGGGAACTCGTGGCGGAGCGGATAGGCGTAGGCGCGTCCGACCCACTCCCGCCCGGGGCGCTCCTCGCGCACCGCGAGCTCGACGTCCGGCAGCCAGGCGCGCAGCCGCGCAAGCGCGCCGTGGGAGACGAGCAGCAGGGCGGACGATCCCTTGTGCCGGTACTCGACGACGGCGTACGGGACGTCGGGATGGACGAGCAGCGCGCTGGCCCCGAGGAGCCGCCACGGGGCGTCCACCCAGACCAGGGCGTCGACCGGCGGGTCGGTCCCCTGCAGCGGGAACCGCACGAGGAACGTGTCGCCGACCTCCTTCTGGTAGATGATCCGCTCGGGCGTGCGGGGGACCCGGCAGGAGAGGCAGAGGCGCAGAGGACCGTCCCGCGCGGCGAGGATCCCCTGACGGGCCAGACGCGAGACGATCGCCTGGACGCCCGCCTTCCGGTCGGTCGAGTCCCACGGGGTCGCGGTCGCCCCGCCCGTCCAGACGCCGAGCGCCTCCAGCAACGGCCCGATCCGGTCCGGGTCGACCTCCTCCGGCCTCGGATCGTAGCGTAACGTGCCCGACGCTCCCCGTCCGGCGAGCACCAGGTGGCGGGCGTCGACGTCCGCGGCGACGGCGCGGTGCGCCACGAGCTCCGGGGGGTCCCCGACGGCGAACGACCCCTCGAACTGGCGCGCGATCGCGCCGTCCGACGGACCGAGGACCCCGGTCGGCGGCGGCAGGTGTCGGGCCCGCCAGAGGGCTCGGACGTCCGGCTCGAGCGAGCGAACGGTGACCCGCGGCGCCTCCTCCGGCATCGCTCCCGCCTCCGTCCCCCGCCGTCTATCGAGCGACCGGTGCGGGAATAAACCCTCGGTCGCACCCCGGCCCGCCCCGGCGACCGACCGCCCCGCCTCCGGGGCAACTCTTATGCCGCCGTTCCGCTGCGTGGGCGTCCGAGGAGTGGATCATGGCCTGGACGCAGCAGGAGGTCCGGGAGCTGAAGGAGGGGCGGTACATGCTCATCGAGGAGGAGCCGTGCCGCATCATCAGCATCCAGATGTCGAAACCGGGGAAGCACGGTGAGGCGAAGGCGCGGATCGATGCGGTCGGCGTCTTCGACGGTTCGAAGCGCAGCGTCGTCTTCCCCGTGACGCACAAGGTCCGGGTCCCGTTGATCGGCAAGCGGCAGGCCCAGGTCCTCTCGCTGACCGAGGGCGAGGTGCAGTTGATGGATCTCGAGTCGTACGAGACGTTCACGCTCCCGCTCGACGAGGAGACGAAGGGCACGGTCTCGCCCGGGGCCGAGATCCAGTACGTCGACGCGATGGGCCGGCGGCGCATCACCCGGAAGTGAGCCCGCCCGGGCCGCCGGCTGACGGTCGCCCGTCGCGTTTCTTTTATAGGGTAGGTGCGGCATGAAACTCCTGCCCGCGCACCTTTTCATGAAACGTAGTAGGGAGGCGGGGCGCACGGGAGGTAGCGCGTGTCCGGTCCGGGGGGCGTCGGACCTCTACCGTCGTCCCGGCTGACCCGCATCCTTCAGGAGAAGGCCGAGGCGCTTCGAAAGAAGCGCCAGACCGCCGAGGTCGCCCTGAAGGAGGCAGAGGAGCGGGTCGGGCAGCTCGAACGCCTCGGGATCGTCCCGCCCAGCGCCGCCGACCGCCTGAACCAGATCCGCGAGCTCGTGCGCCGCTCCGACTGGGACCAGGTCGAGACGGCGTCGCAGGGCCTGCTCACCGACCTCGCGGCGGCCGTCCCGGGCCTCCTCGAGGAGCGACGCCGTCGGACCGGCGAGTCGCTCGGCCGCCTGACGGGACTGGGGATCTCCTTTCCTCCCGCGCTCGCGGGCGAGCTCGACGCGCTCGCGAACCCGCCGGCCGACGCTCCGTGGACGGAGCTCCTCGCCCGCCTGACGAAGGTCGAGGACGGGATCCGCGAGGCGGCGACGAGCTACCTCGAAGGGGTCCGGGGACGGGCGGTCACGGTCGCGAAGTGGGCCGGCCTCGACGCGGGCCGGCTCCGCGAGTTCGAGAAGGGCCTCCCCGAGGTCGTCGTCTCCGCGCGGGACGACGCGCTCGCCGACGCCCTGAGCACCGTCCAGCGCGCGCTCACGAGCGGCCTTCCTGAGGCCGTCGAGCGCCACCGTCTCGCCCGCGAGAACGCGGAGCGACTGCGGGCGACGGCCGAGGAGCTCGGCGCGCCGACCGGGCCGCTCGACGCCGCGCTCCGGGCCGACGAGGTCGCCCGCATCGACCGCTGGCCCGAGACGGTCGGCGCCCTCGACGCGGCGCTCCCGGAGGTCGCGGACGGTCTCCGCGACCGCTCGCGGCAGATCCTCGAGGGCCTGCGGGGCTCGCTCGTCACCGTCGCGGAGTTCGAGGTCGACGCCGCGGCCGCGACCGCGGCCGTCGAGACCGCGCTCGCCCGCCTGCCGACGGCGCCCCCCGGCGACCTCGCCGGGCTGCTCGTCGAGGCGAGGACCGCCGCGGAGGAGCCGATCGTGACGGTCGTCGCGGGCCTGCTCGACGAGGTCCGTCCCCGGATCGCCGGCGCCCGGCGCCTCGGACGCGATCCGAGCGAGGTGTTCGCGGCGATGAACCGGGCCCGCGAGGCGCTGCGCCTCAAGATCTACTCGGAGGCGCTCGCCGCCGCGCAGGAGGCGCTCGACCGGGTCAGCGGCCTCACCGAGGACCTCGACTCCTCGCGCGGGGAGCTCGCCACGCTCCAGGAGATGCTCGGACGGTTCCGTGCCGCCGGCTTCCCGACCGAGCCGTACGACGCTCCGATCGCGCGCGTCAAGGCGTTCCTCGATCGCGCCGAGGTCGCGCCGGCCCGGGAGGCGCTGCGCGACACGATCCGGCTCGCCGGCAAGGAGGCGCTCCGCTTCTTCGCCGACCGATGGACGACGCTCGAGCGGACCCGCGGCTACGCGCACGAGCACGGGTTCATCCGCCCCGAGACCGAGGCGCTCCTCGCCGAGGCGCGCACGTTGCTCGACGCGGGCGACCTCGGGGCCGCGGCCGAGCGGGTCGCCCGGTTCGAGGTCGAGCTGCGCGCGTCGGCCGGCCCGTACGTCGCCCGGCGCGTCGAGGAGATGGAGAAGTCGTTCGTGGAGATCACCGACGCGGCGCTCACCGCGCCGGTGCGTCGGCTGCTCGCGGACGCGGACGTCGCCCTCCGCGTCAAGCAGGACGTCGTCGCGTCGGTCGAGAGCCTCCACCGCGCCGAGCGGGAGTTCGCCGCCGTCTTCGGCGCCCACGCCTCCGCGCTGGTCGAGGGGCTCGAGTCCGAGGTCCGGGTGCTCGATTCGATGGGCGGGGCGAGCGACGAGATCCAGCGGCAGATCGACGAGGTCCAGCAGATCTTCAACATGGGGGACTTCGTGCAGGCGTCCCACGCCTCGCAGGAGATCCGCACCCGGGCCCGCCAGCATCAGCTCCAGCGCGCGGACGAAGCGGTCTCCCACGCCAAGCTCGCGCTCGTCGAGCTCGAGCCGATCGGGCTCGACCTCTCCACCCTCCGGCCGGTCCTCGACGACGCGCAGTCGGCGGCCCGCGACGGGCGCTACCTCGACGCCTATCGCGCCGCGACCCAGCTCGAGGCGACCGCGGGCCGGGGCCGCGCGGCCGCCCAGATGATCGTCGAGCGGATCTCGCGCCTGCAGGACCAGCTCGGCCGGATCCGCGCCGGCGGGGCCGACCCGACGACGTTCTACGAGCCGCTCAAGGAGGCGCGCGACGATCTCTCCGCCCTCCGGTTCGACAAGGCCCGCGCCGTGCTGGACGACGTCGAGGCGCGGCTCTCCGCCGAAAGCGCCCGGGTCGAGACGGACCGGCTCCTCGGGGAGGTCGGGCTCCTGATCGAGGAGGGGCGCCAGCTCGGCGCGCCGGTCGAGCCGATGGCCCACCGCCTCGAGTCGCTCCGGACCGAGCGGACCACCGCGGCGCCGGAGGCGACCCAGACCGGCTCGATGCTCCTGCACGACGAGCTCCTCGCCGTCCTGCGCCCGATCCTGGAGGAGAACCTCCGGTCGCTCGAGCGGGACCTCGACATCGCCCGCTCGGCGGGCGTGCCGCTCGAGAAGATCGTCACGCCGCTGGCCGAGGCGCGACGCCGCGTCGCGCTCCCGGTGCCGACGGGCGCCGCCGCGCTGATCGACGAGGTGCGCAGCGCCCTCATCAGCACGCGCGGGTTCGTCGAGCACGCCGAGCGCGCGGCCAAGCGCGTCCACGAGGCCCTCGGGCAGGCGGACCTGCTCCGGGTCGACGTCGGCGAGCTGCGCGCGCGCTCCGAACGGTTCGACGGGTTCCTCGCGGCCCGGGAGTACGCCCGGGTCGTCGAGCTCGCGGGGCCGCTCGAGCGGGAGCTGCACCAGGCGACCTACCGGCACGTCTCGAAGACGCTCGCCGGGTTCCAGGCGACGGTCACGCAGCTGCGCCGCGACGGGGCGAACACCTCCGTCGCCGAGAACCTCCTCCACCAGGCGCGCATGTCGCTCGACGAGGGTCGCCCGCTCGACTCCGTGCAGTTGGCGGCCCGCAGCGAGCGGGAGCTCGAGCGCGCCGACCTCCAGCACCGGCTCGCCGAGGGTTCGCTCCTCGCCGCCGAGAAGGCGATCTCCTCCGCGCTCGCGGAGGGGGTCGTCGCGACGGAGGCCCAGGACGCGCTCCGCAGCGGGAAGTCGTCGTTCGCGAAGGGGTCGTATCCGGACGTCTTCGACCGCACGATCCTCGTCTCCGAGATCGTCTCCGCCGCGCGCGACGGCCTGCGGCGGGGGCGCGAGACGATCGAGGTCGCCGAGCACCAGCTGAGCGAGGCGAAGTCGCTCGGCGCCGAGGCGTCCGACGCCGCCGCCGAGCTCGCGGAGGCCCGGCAGGAGCTCGCCGCCGGCCACTACTCTCCGGCGGTCCGACGCGCCCGGGAGGCGACCGAGATGGCTCGCTGGGCGATCGACCGCACGTTCGCGACGCCGCTCGGGGAGCTGCGCCGCCAGGCCGACGCGGCGCGCGGCGAGGGGCTCTCCGCCGAGCTCGAGCCGCTCGAGGCGCTCGTCGCGAGCGCGGAAGCCGCGGCGCGCGCCCATCAGTGGACGGAGGCGCGCAGCACGATCGTGCAGGCCGAGGACTCCGCGCGTCGCCTGTTCGAGGAGACGATCGACGGCCGGTGGCGGGAGGTCGAGGCCGACGCGAAGGAGACCGGCCCCGTCGCGCCCGCCGAGGTGGCGCGGCGCGAGGAGGTCTCGAAGAAGCTCGCGGCCCTCCGCACGGCCCGCGACGTGGGCGGCGCCCTCCGGCTCGTCCACGCCGAGCTCGAGATCGTCCGGGGCCAGCGCAAGGAGGTCGTGCTGCGGGCGGTCGCTGCGCTCCGCGACCGGCTGTGGGTCGGCGAGCGCCTAGGGGTCGATACGACCCCCGCGATGCAGACGTTCGGCGAGGCGCGGGCCGCGGTCGATGCGGGTCGCCTCGGCGAGGCGACCGGGCTGCTCGCGCGGGCGAGCGCCGCGCTAGACGACTCCGTGCGGGCACCGCTCCAGCGGCGGCGACGCGAGATCGCCTCGGAGGTGACGTTCGCGGAGGAGGGGCTGCACGTCAGCGTCGGGCCCGTCAAGGAGCAGCTCCAGGCGGCCGACGCCCTCCTCACCGCGGGCCGGGTGCTCGAGGGCGGGGCCGGCCTGCTCAAGGTGGAGGAGGAGCTGAACCTGCGCAAATCGCTCCACCGGGAGCTGACGAACCTGCACTACCTGATCGACGCCGCGCTCGCCCGGGCCGAGGAGCGGAACATCGACACCGCGCGGGCGCGCGACCTTCTGACGGAGTCGCTGCGGCTGCGCGCCAGCGACTACCCCGCGGCGCTCGAGAAGGCGCGCGAGGCCCTGAAGATCCTCCAGGCGGAAGGGGTCGTGGTCGGGGAGACCGCCCCGGCCGCGGCGCCGGCAGCGACCCCGTTCTGGCCGTTCCGACGCCCGCCGTCGTCGTAGCGCGAGAGCGCCTATCCGCCCGACGAGAACCCGGAGCCGGACGGGGGGGTCGGCATCCCCGGGGGAAGGCGGATCGGACCGAGGGGCAGGCGGTCGTACTCGACGGAGTGCTTCAGGCCCCGACGCCGCAGGAGCGTCGACACCTGCTCCGTCACCTGGACGACCTCCTGGCACCGGGACGGCTTTGCGAAGTAGAACTCGACGCGCCGCTCGTCGGTGATGGGGAAGATCAGTCGCAGGCCGAAGACGTCCTGCCGGTTGTAGCCGACCGGCTTCTTGTCGCGCTTCAGGTCGCGCAGGTTCTCCTCGAGGAGCGCCTCCGGGGAGAGGGGGTCCGACTCCTTGACGAACGGACGGTTCATCTCGACGACCCGCCGATGGATCTCGGGGTAGACCCGCACGAGGTCCTTGAACGACCGCTTCGGCTCGAGCAACAGGTGCCCGCTACGGGCCTTCACCGGGGGGGTCACATCCCCCGGACCCGGGACGGACAGATAGGTTCTTCCTTGCCCGAGACCGCACCGTTAAGCCGCGTCCCGGGTTCGGGAGGCATGTCCGGAACCCCCCTCCCCGCCGGCACCCCGATGTACGCCCCGCCGTCCCAGATCCCCGTGGTCACGACACCGTTCCTCCCGGGATACCGCATCTCCCGGGTGATCGGGGTGACGTTCGGCCTGATCGTCCGGTCCCGCGGGCTGGGACGGAACATCGTCGCGGGCTTTCGCAGCCTCGCGGGAGGGGAGATCACCGAGTACACCCAGCTCCTCGAACAGGCGCGCCACGAAGCGCTCGCCCGGCTCTCGGCGCACGCGATCAGCCTCGGCGCGAATGCGGTCGTCTCGGTCGGGTTCGACACGTCCGAGATGAGCGAGATCATGACCGAGATCATGGCGTACGGCACCGCGGTCGTGGCCGAGCCGGACGCCGCTCCGGCCCAGCCCGTCACGCTGCGCTAAAGTAGACCCTGCCGCCAAGGCGCGGAAGCGGGCCGCGACTTCGGTCGCCGCGGGCCCCCGCAACGGACTCGGCTCGCCTGCGCGGCTCCCCTTCTCCCGCCCTTCCCGACGGGAGGTCCTCATCGCCGCAGCGCCTTGGCCCGGGAGCGCCGACCGCGCAGAAAGGTTGAAACGGTCGTCCCGCTACCGAGCCCCGGCGCTCCCGTAGTCTAGTGGTCAAGGATAGAGGCCTCTCGAGCCTCTGACGCGGGTTCAAAACCGGGCGGTCCACGCCGCCCGGGGAAACTCCCGCCGGGAGCACTCCCTTTTCGCTCGGCACGGAACGCCGGTTCCTGCGTTCCGTAAGGGTCGATCGCGCACACCGGACCGGAACCAGGCGCTACCTAGGGAACACGAGAGGTACCCCGGTGCCGATCTGGAGGTCCAACCTTGGAAGCGACGCGAAGACGAGGCTCGGCCCAAGTTGATAACCCGTTGCTTCACGTGAGTGCAAAGAGGGAGGAAGGCTCCGCAGTGCGGCCTAGATCTCGGTCCCCCCGTACACACTGTACCTAGAGGGGACGGCCGTTGCAAGGAGGAGGTGCGCGCCGGGAGAAGGCCGTGCCAGCACCCTCCGCCGCGCCGAGCGTGGCAGCAGTGGGGCGCCTCTTGCACTGCATGAGGGTCGGGCGCGGACGAGTTTGCCAGGGGGTGAACGTCGCAACGCCTTCCTTCGATCCCGCCGAGCCGGCCCGAGGGGCGGACGCGCTGATCAACGGGATCGGGAGAGCTGAGGCCCTCAGCTCCGTGACCCTACCCTCGCTCGGAGAAGGAACGACGCTTTCCCAGCGAAGTATCCGGTCCATCGCCCCGGAAATACCCCTCGTTGGGGTCCGACGGGGAGAGATTCTCCCGCGCAGGGTCGTCCCCCCACGAGTGGGCTCATGCTCTGGAACGGTCCGTACGAGGGATGCGATCCTAGGAATCACCCCAATCTGGGTCGGAGTGCGGCGACTCGCCTCGTAGTGGGGCCGAACTGGCCCGATGTCGACCCGTCTTTGGACCCCCTTTCCCACGGGTTATCCGTCACTTTGAGGGCAGAAGTCACCCGGGCTCAAGTCGATCTCCGCGAGCCCCAGTTTCGGGTCCGTCTCGTCTCGCGTCACCCGCTGCTTTGTCGCCGAAGAAGGCGGGTTTCGCCCGGCCCCAATACCTCTGGCCCCGGAACCGTTCCGGCGTGAAAAAATCCCTTTGAAAGCTCATATAGGGGGCCCGCCTCCCGCAATCGGGTGACCCAATTGCCGGGAGGGTCTAATTCGGTGGGAGAGATTGCGACAAGACGGACGGCAGTCATTGCCGCGACGTTCGTGCTCGTTTTGAGCATGGCGTTGCCCGTCGCCGCCGGCGCGTTGAGCGCCGTGTCGGCCTCGCCTGCCGCTCCGGTGGTAACACATACCGCCGGTGCGCAGGGGGCAGCCGTCCAGCAGACGACAGCATCGGCCGTGCCAGTAGGTGGGGCGTTTGAAGCGTCCCCCCACTCGCCACACGCAGGCACACTTGATGTCTACGAAGTGGCTCCGGCGGGCTCCAATTCGGAGGACCCGTCCGTAGCGTACGACACGGTGAGCTACGAGCCGATTCTGAACGTCTACCAAACGCTGATCAACTACGATGGGAACTCGACGACGAACTTCGTCCCGACGCTCGCGACGTGCGTTCCGGGCACCGCCCAGTGTGTCGCGGACTACGGCAGCAACCTGACGGGCTTCGTTGGCGCGCAGCCGATCTACTGGACGTTCGTCATTGACAAGCAGGCGCAGTTCTACGACTCGGGCACGCACACGTCCTGGGGCGTCTACCCCTCGGACGTTATGTTCAGCCTGGCGCGGACGCTGGCATTCTCGGAAATCCCGTACGTCGGGAAGAACCCGGGCTGGATCCAGGCGCAGTCCCTGCTCCAGTACGGGAGCCCAGCCTACGACGGCGGTCTCCACTTCCCGTTCGACAACACGCCCAACTCCACGCTCGGCTCGATGCTGATCAACGCGTCGGCCTACTGTCCGGCGTCGGCGATCACGAACGAGCACGGCTGCATCACCTTCATCGCGAACGGTGGAGAGACGGACTGGCCCTACTTCCTGCAGCTCGTGGCGGACAACCTCGGTGCGAGCGTTGAGCCGTGCGGCTGGTTCGCGTACGAAGACGCGGCGATGCCCGGCTTCTCGAACTCGGGAGCGAACCACGGCGACGGCCCGTGTGCTCTCCCCGGCAGCACCCCCGGCCACCCGATCACCTCGACCGACAGCCCCGCGTGGGCTTCCTATCTCTCGAGCGTAGACCCCACCTCGTGGGACTCGTTCGAAGAGGCGGCGCAGGGCTCCCCCAACATCGACGGCCAAGAGGGAGTTCAGTGGACGATGGTCGGATCCGGTCCGTACTTCGCGGGCGTCATCCCTGGCTCGGGCTACACGCTCGCCCTGAACCCCGGCTACCAGCAGCCCGGTGGCTGCTCGGGTGTCGGTGTCGCGGCGACGTACTCGGGCGACTGTGACCCGGCGATCGGCGCGTTCATCCACAACGTCCAGGTCTACTGGGAGCCCGACGACTCGTTCGGCATCAGCCAGTATCGGGCGCACCAGGCCGACTTCGCGGGCATCGAGGCGGCGCACACGACGACGCTGAAGCTGCTCGCCTCCGAGGGCGACCTGAACTACTTTATCAACCCGACGATCACGCAGTTCTTCACGCCGGTCAACCTCCGGTGGAGCCCGACGGAGTACGCTACGAACTTCCCGTCGGAGCCGACCCCCAACATCCCGGTGAACTTCTTCACCAACCCCGCGCTGCGTGAGTTCTACGTCGAGGCCTACCCGTACACGACGGTCGAGAACACCATCCGAACGGTGGACGGAATCCAGTTCACCTTCAACACGGGTGGCGCGCTTCCGTACGGCCTCGGGAACTACTACCCGACAAACGTCTCGTTCCCGAGCACGGACCCCGACCTGAACCCGTCCGATGTCGGTGGCTCCGCGTGGTGGTGGGCCCAGGCGAACTCGCCCAGCTCGCCCTACTACGACTCGCAGTTGGCGTCGTGCTCGCACGCGACCCCCTGTACCTTCCCGATCGCGGGACTGGACGGGGACCCCAGCGATGACGCCGCGATTGCGGACTGGATCTCGGAGATCGGCACGATCACGGGTGGGGCGCTTGCGCCGTTCACCTTCGATCTGACGTTCGACCAGTTCCTGGACGTCGCGTTCACCTCGCCTGGCCAGAACCCCCTGATCTCTGAGACCGGCTCGGGCTGGGCTCCGGACTATCCGGACCCGACCGACTACATCGTCCCCGAGGTCAGCCCGAACGCGACCTACACGGCGGCGGACGCCTTCGCGGGCATGGTCGGCTTGGACACCACCGCGAACAACACGGCGTGCGGCCACTCCGCGGGTACCTTCGCCGACCTCGCCTACTGGTCCCACGCGGCGGACAACCCTGGTGCGGGTCTGATCACGACGTCCTGTCAGGGTGTCGCGTACCACGTGGCGGTCGACTGGATGAACACGGCGGCCGGCCTGCCGGTCGGTCCGGACCGGACGCTCGACTACAACCTGATCACGCACATCACCAACGCTCTGGGGATGTACGTGTGGAACGGCCAGTCGAACGCGGTCTCCTCGGCGGCTCCGTGGATTGACCCGAGCAGCCTGAACACCAACGTCATGATCGGCGGCGGCGGCGATGCGGTCTGGTTCCAGGTCCGCTACGTCCCGTACGAGCAGCCGGTGACGTTCAAGGAGGCGGGCATCACGGCGGGACCCAACACCCAGTTCACCGTCAGCGCGGGCTCGCCCGCGACGACGAAGGACTCGGCGAACGTGACGGGCCCGGCGACCTCGGTCGTGTTCAACGCGCCGAACGGAACGATCCACTTCACGGTGACCGCTCCGGCCGGCTACGGACTCGCCAAGGTGACGGGACCCCACGGGACCCTCTACGGCTCGGCCCCGGTGACGGCGCCCACGACCCTCACCCTGCACTTCGGCAAGCTGCAGACGGTGAACTTCAACGAAGTGACGTCGGTCTCCTGGCCCGGTCTGCCGGCCTCTACGACCTGGGGCATCACCCTGGTGCCGTCGGGGACGGGCGGTCCGGCGGGTCAGTCGGCGACGACGACGGGCACGACGGTGACGTTCACCATCGCGAAGGGAACCCCGTACAAGTTTGAGG
>Ga0335085_10000379_pt1 | contig 128488 bp, 121 predicted proteins | sample Lox_Sample_45_FD_206712 | JGI IMG/M metagenome (GOLD analysis project Ga0335085, IMG submission 206712) | Soil microbial communities from Loxahatchee National Wildlife Refuge, Florida, United States - Lox_Sample_4.5 | ecosystem: Environmental > Terrestrial > Soil > Wetlands | place: USA...
TCGAGCGTGCGAAGGACTGGCTGCGCGAGAAGGGCATCGCGGGAGCCGCCAAGCGCGAAGGCCGCGCGGCCGACCAGGGTGCGATCGAGGTCCTCGTGCGGGGCGGCGTCGGCGCGGTCGTCGAGCTCAACTGCGAGACCGACTTCGTCGCGAAGGGTTCCGCGTTCGGCGACGCCCTCTCGGCGCTGACGCAGCTCGTCGTCGATGAGGGCGACGTCGAGATCGGCTCGAAGCAGATCGGCGGCGAGACCGTCGACGACTACGTGAAGGGTCTGTCGGCCACGCTCGGCGAGAAGATCGAGCTCGGCCGCATCTTCCGGTTCCAGACGAGCGACGGGCTGCTCGACGGGTACAAGCACGTCCAGAACGAGCGCGGCACTGTCGGCGTGATCGTCGAGCTCGGGGGTGTCGACAGCAACGACGAGAAGGTCCGCGGCGTCGCGCACGACATCGCGCTCCACATCGCGAGCGCCGCGCCGCGTTACGTCAGCCGCGACGAAGTGCCCGCCGACGAGGTCGCGCGCGAGCGCGACATCTACGAGGCGCAGACCAAGGAAGAGGGCAAGCCCGAGCAGGCGTGGCCGAAGATCATCGAGGGCAAGCTCAACGGCTTCTTCAAGACCGTCGCGCTCGCCGAGCAGGCGTTCGTGAAGGACAACAAGCAGACGATCGACGCGGTCGTGAAGGCACTCGGTCCCGATGCTCACGTCCGCGGCTTCGCGCGGGTCAAGATCGGAGAGGAATAGCGCTCACGGATTTGCCCGTCGTACGACCACGAGTTCCGCACGAGAGGAGTTGCCGATGACCGCGAGCCGGTACCACCGGGTCGTGCTGAAACTCTCGGGTGAGGCGTTCGCCGACCAGAAGATCGGCTTCGGCATCGACGCCAAGGTCGTGCAGCGCATCGCCGAGGAGGTCACCAAGGCTCGCGGCGATCTCGGGGTCGAGATCGCGATCGTCGTCGGCGGCGGCAACATCTTCCGCGGCCTCACCGGCGCGACGCGCGGTATGGACCGCGCGCGTGCCGACTACATGGGCATGCTCGCGACCGTGATCAACGCGCTCGCGCTCCAGGATGCGCTCGAGTCGCTCGGTCAGCCGACCCGTGTGCAGACGGCGATCACGATGGCGCAGGTGGCGGAGCCGTACATCCCGTTGCGCGCGGTCCGCCATCTCGAGAAGGGCCGGCTCGTGATCTTCGCCGCGGGCAACGGCAATCCGTATTTCACGACCGACACCACCGCCGCCCTGCGGGCGGCGGAGATCGGGGCGGAGGCGGTCCTGAAAGGCACGCACTCCGGCGTCGACGGCGTCTACACAGCCGACCCGCGCACGGATCCGACCGCGGTGAAGATCGAGAAGCTCAGCCACTTCGACGTGCTCGCGCGAGGCCTCCAGGTCATGGACTCCACCGCGATCACGTTCTGCATGGACAACGCGCTCCCGATCATCGTGTTCGACGTGATGCAGCCCGGCAACATCACGATGGCGCTCACGGGCGAGCCGATCGGCACGCTCGTCCATCCGAAGGAGGCGAAGTGACCCACGCGAAGGTCGACGACGCGAGCGACAAGATGCGCAAGGTCATCGTGCACCTGCAGGATCAGTTCGGTTCGGTGCGCACGGGCCGCGCCGCACCGGCGTTGGTCGAGAAGCTGAAGGTCGACTACTACGGCTCCGAGGTTCCGCTGCAACAGCTGGCAGGGTTCTCGGTTCCCGAAGCGCGGGTCCTGGTGGTCGCCCCGTACGACAAGGGCGCGATCAAGGCGATCGAGAAGGCAATTCAGGCGAGCGACCTCGGCGTCAACCCGAGCAACGACGGCGCGAACATCCGGCTGACGTTCCCCGAGTTGACGACCGACCGGCGCAAGGAGCTGGTGAAGGTCGTGAAGAAGCAAGCCGAAGACGCGCGGGTTGCCGTCCGCAACGTGCGCCGGAGCATCCGTCAGGAGCTGGAACACCAGGCCAAAGATGGAGACATCTCCGACGACGAGCTCGCGCGGATCGAAAAGGAGCTCGAGAAGCTGACCCACGAGGTCGTCGCCGAGATCGACACGCTCGTGAGCCACAAGGAGAAAGAGCTCCTCGAAGTATGAGTCGACGACTCGTTCACATGTGAATTTGCGGGCGCCGGCGGGTATCGCAGCCGAGATGCGTGCCCGGACGGCGAGCCCCTAGCCTGACCGGGCCGCTGGGAGGATGACGTGAGGGACCAAGACGAGTCCGACCGAGCAATCGTGACGCCGGTCGAAGGCGTCCGAATTCTGGGTGCGAAGGAGACACCGAGCGTCCGCTCCGATGACTCCGACGCGCTCGACCTCTCCGCGATCGCGCGAGAGGAGATGGGCGAGCTCCGGCCCAGCTTCACGCACCGCAGCGAAGTGCCCGTCGTGCGCAACGCCGACGTACCCGACGAGACCGACGCGGGCGACGACGTGGTCGTCGGGGGCCCGTCCGAGCCGCCGAGCGGCGAAGTGCCGCCGCTTCCGCACTGGACCGAACCGCCCACCGGCGCGGTGCCGGCGATCTTCGCCGACGACACCGGCGAGCACGAGGTCGACGACGATCTCGACGTGTGGGCGCCGCTCACCGGAAGTGCACCGCGCTTTCGCGCCGAGGGCTCCGACTGGGCCGAGGCCGATTTCTCCGAGGACCTGAGCGACGAGCACGAACGGCTCGGCGCGCTCTCCGAAGCCGAGCCCGTCGACGAGGAAGCCGAATTCGCCGAAGCGCTCGCGCAGCGCCGGCGTCGCCCGCGTGCGGCGCGCGCCGCGCGCGGGGCTGCGGCGACCGGCGCCGTGACCACGGCCAGCGCGCCGCGGCCGCCGCGTCGCGCGCCCGTTCCGCCCGACGCCGACGTCAACGGCGGCGCCGCGCCGCGCGACCTGCCCACCGCGCTGATGACGGCGGCGACGATCGTGATCGTCGCGTTGGTGTGCTTCGTCTCGGGCCCCACCGCTACCGCGTTCTTCGCGGCGCTGATCATAGGCGTCGCGTCACTCGAGTTCAGCAACGCGTTGCGCCGCCGCAATTTCCGCTCGGCCACGCTGCTCACGTTGCTCGCGAGCGCGACGCTTCCTCTCGCAGACAAGCACTACGGGATCGGCGCGTATCCGATCTACTTCGCGCTGATCGTCGTCGTCTCGATGCTCTGGTTCCTGTGGGAGGTCACCCCGGGCCGGCCGTTGCTCGGCATCGCGACGACGGTGCTCGGCTTCGCGTACATCGGCGGCCTCGGCGGATTCGCCGGACTCTTGCTCGCGCGCACCGACGGCGTTCGGCTCATCATCGGCGTCGCGATCTGCACGATCGCGTACGACGTCTTCGGCTTCTTCGTCGGCTCGCAGTTCGGACGCACGCCGATCGCACCGCGCGTCTCGCCGCACAAGAGCGTGCAGGGCACGGTCGCGGGCATGGTCGCGTCGTTGTTGCTCGGCTGGATCGTCGTCGGGCACATCGCGCCGTGGAACCAGCACTACGGCGGGCTCTGGCTCGGACTGCTCGTTGCGGGCGGCGCGTTCCTGGGAGACCTCTGCGAGTCGATGATCAAGCGGGATCTCGGGCTGAAGGACTTCGGAGCGCTGCTTCCCGGTCACGGCGGGGTCCTCGACCGTTTCGACGGGTTGTTGTTCTGTCTGCCGATCGCCTACTACCTCGCCGTCTCCCTGAAATTGGGCTGAGCGTTCACGCGCGCGGCCTTGGAGGCCCGGTGCGACCCCTAAATTCGTGTCCATGACGCGCGGGGTTGCCATCCTCGGATCGACCGGATCGATCGGGACCCAGGCCCTCGACGTGTTGTCGCGTCACCGCGACGAGTACCGCATCGTGGCGCTTGCGGCCGGTCGCCGCAGCGAGCTCCTCGAGCGCCAGGCCGCCGAGTTCGGGGTGCCGGCGGATCGGGTGCGCGCCTGCGCCGACGAGCCCGACGCGCTGGCCGAGCTGGCTGCGCTCGACGACGTCGATGTGGTGTTGAACGCGGTCGTCGGTTTCGCCGGCTTGCCTGCGACGCTCGCCGCGCTCGGAGCGGGCAAACGGCTCGCGCTGGCGAACAAGGAGAGCCTGATCGCTGCCGGTCCGGTCGTGGCGAAGGCGCGCGCCGCCGGCGGAGGCGAGATCGTGCCGGTCGACTCCGAGCACTCCGCGATCTGGCAGTGCCTGCGTGCAGGCCGGGCGTCCGAGGTCGCCCGGATCGTGCTCACTGCGAGCGGCGGTCCTTTCCGGGGTCGAACCCGCGAGGAGCTCGCGCGCGTCACCGTCGACGAGGCGCTCGCGCACCCGACGTGGAACATGGGCGCCAAGATCACGATCGACAGCTCGACCCTCATGAACAAGGGCCTCGAGGTCATCGAGGCGCACGAGCTGTTCGGCGTCGGCTTCGACCGGATCGACGTGGTGGTGCATCCGCAGTCGATCGTTCACAGCATGGTCGAGTTCTGCGACGGCGCGACGATCGCGCAGCTGTCGATGCCCGACATGCGGCTGCCGATCGCGCTCGCGTTAGGCGCGCCGAACCGCCTGCCGGTGCCCTACGGCGCCATCGACTGGGCGACCATGGGCTCGCTCGACTTCGAGGTGCCCGACCGGTCGACGTTCGAATGCCTCGGGCTCGCGTACCACGCTGGTCGCGCCGGAGGAACGGCGCCGGCGATCCTGTCCGGCGCCAACGAGGTTGCGGTCGATGCCTTCCTCGGCGGTCGCATCCCGTGGACCGATATCGCCAATGTCGTCGCAGAAGTGTTGAACGACGGCGCGGGAACCGCCGATGAGATCAGCGACGTGCTCGAAGCCGACCGTCGCGCACGCGAACGGGCGGCGGCCGTCGTCGCATCGAGGAGTGCCGCGTGAGAACCCGCGATCCGTTCGAAGACGTCAAGGTCGATCCGAGGCGCACGATCACTATCACCATCGCGGCCGTGATCGCCGTCGTCGTCGGGTCGTTCTTCTTCCCGACACAGGCTGCGGTGATCGCGGTCATCCTCGCCTTGTTCGTGATGATCATGTTGCACGAGCTGGGCCACTTCGTCGCCGCCAAGCGGTCGGGGATGAAGGTCACCGAGTTCTTCGTCGGTTTCGGTCCGCGCCTGTGGTCGGTGCGCCGGGGCGAGACGGAGTACGGCGTCAAAGCAGTTCCGCTCGGCGGCTACTGCCGCATCATCGGCATGACCAATCTCGAAGAGGTCGACCCGGCGGACGAGCCGCGCGCGTACCGCAACAAGCGCACAGGTCCGAAGGTGCTCGTCGCCGCGGCCGGTCCCGCGGTGCACTTCGTGATCGCGCTCGTCCTGATGTTCGCCGTGCTGTTCCTCGCGGGCGACTACAAGCACGAACGCGCGACGTTGACGCTCGCGCAGACGACCCAAGGTGCCGCGGCCGCCGGGCTCAAGGCCGGCGACACGGTCGTGTCGGTCAACGGCACGCCCGTGACCGAATGGACGCAGGTGCAGCACCTGATCAACCCGCCCGAGCATCCCGCCCGGCCGGGCGACGTTGTTGAGTTCGTCGTGCGTCGCGACGGCAGCGACCTGACGCTTCCCGTCACCTTGCAGGAGAGCACCGACCCGGGCGCGAAGCGCGTCATCGCGGGTGTCGCACCGAGCACGGTGGTACCGCGTCCGGGCGTCGTCACCGCCGTCACGCAGGCACCCAAACAGGTCACCGACGAAGCGTGGCTCTCGATCAAGGCCATCGGGAGCATGTTCTCGCCGGCCGGCATCTCCAACTACTTCCGCATCCTGTCCGGTGACACGAGCAGCAAGACCAACCAGGATCAGCGGTTCTCGTCGCCCGTCGGCGTCGGCGCGCTCGCGACCGACGCGGTGCGCGCGGGCTGGGTCGACGTGTTCGGTCTTCTCATCGCCATCAACGTGTTCGTCGGCCTGTTCAACCTGTTGCCGCTGCTGCCGTTCGACGGCGGTCACATCGCGATCGCGTTGTACGAGCGGGCCGCGTCCACGATTCGGCGGCGCCGCGTGCAGGTCGACGTGACCAAGCTGTTGCCGCTCACCGTCGCGGTCGTCGCCGTGCTCGGGTTCATCTTCCTGTCGAGCCTCTTCCTCGACATCACGCACCCGATCGCGAACCCGTTCTGACCGGCCGCCCCGCCGGGAAGTGAAGGTTTGGTGTCCCAGGCGGGATCCCGTATCCGCCCGTCGTAGGCTGACCGCGTGACACCCCGCCGCCGGACCCGCCAGGTCATGGTCGGCCGCGTGCCGGTCGGCGGCGACGCGCCGATCAGCGTGCAGTCGATGACGACGACGAAGACGGCCGACGTCGACGGCACCCTCGCCCAGATCTACGCGCTCGCGGCCGCGGGCTGCGACATCGTGCGCTGCACGTGCAACGAGGAGGACGCGGCCGAGGGGCTCGCGCAGATCGTCCCGCGCTCGCCCGTGCCGATCGTGGCCGACATCCACTTCCAGTACAAGCTCGCGCTCGGTGCGCTCGAAGCCGGCGTGCACGCGTTGCGCCTGAACCCCGGCAACATCCGCAAGGCCGAGCACATCAAGCTGGTCGCGTCCGAGGCGAAAGCGCGGGGCGTGCCGATCCGCATCGGCGTCAACGCGGGTTCGCTCGACCCCGCGATGGCCGAGCGCCACGGCGGCATCACGCCCGAGGCGATGGTTGCGTCCGCGATGCACGAGCTCGACCTCTTTCGCGAGGTCGACTTCGACGACGTCAAGATCTCGGTGAAGGCTTCCAGCGTGCCGCTCATGATCGACGCGTACCGGCTGCTGTCGGAGACCACTGATCACCCGTTGCATCTCGGCGTGACCGAAGCCGGCGTGCTGCCCCAAGGGCTGATCAAGGGCGTCGCCGGTATCGGCGCGCTGCTCGCCGAAGGCATCGGCGACACGATCCGGTTCTCGCTGACGGCCGATCCGGTCGAGGAGGCGAAGGCCGGCCGCACGTTGCTCGAGTCGATGCAGCTGCGCGAGCGCAAGGGCCTCGACCTCATCGCGTGCCCGTCGTGCGGACGCGCCGAGGTCGATGTGATCCGCGTCGCCACCGACGCACAGGCCGCGCTGGAATCGCGCAACATCCCGTTGCAGGTCGCGGTGATGGGATGCGTCGTCAACGGTCCGGGCGAAGCCCGCGAGGCCGACCTCGGCATCGCGGCGGGGCGAGGCAAGGGCCATTTGTTCGTCAAGGGCCAGGTCGTGCGCGTCGTTCCCGAGACGGAGATGGTCGCCGCGCTCATCGACGAGGCCGAGCGCATCATGGCGGAAGGGATCGAAGCCCGCCTCGCAGCGGCCGACCCGAACGCGGCCGCGATCGCGGACGCAACCCGGGACGAGTTGCTCCAGATCCAGGGCGTCGACGCGAATCGCTCGGCCGAGAGGATCGAGAAGATCCGCGAGATCGCGGACTGAGAGGCAGGCCGCGCGTCCCAGCCCGCCACGCGGTCGTACCCTCGGGGTCGTGAGCGACGCCGGCTCGCCGATCGGGCGCCGAGTGTTCCTGGGACTGATCGGCGCCGGCGTGGCCGGCGTGCTGTTCGGCGCCAAGGTGCAGGACTTCCTCGCGAGCATCGTTCCGAAGAACGATCCGACCGGCTTGACGACCCTTCTGCCGATCGGGCCCCATTTTCGCTTCTACACGGTGACGAGCGGGTTCCCGAAACGCGCGCCCCAGGACTACCGGCTGGCGGTCAGCGGTCTCGTCGAGCACCCGTTCACCCTGGACTACTCGGAGCTGCGCGCGCTCCCCCCGACGATGCTGACGCGCGACTTCCAGTGCGTGACGGGGTGGAGGGTGCCGAAGGTCCACTGGACGGGCGTACAACTCTCGGTGCTGCTCGACCGCGCCCGCGTGAAACCCGGCGCGAAGGCGTTGCGGTTCACGTCGTTCGACGGCACGTACACGGAGAGCCTCACGCTCGATCAGGCCCGTCGCTCCGACGTCATCGTGGCGTACGACCTCGACGGCAAACCGTTGAGCAGCCACCACGGCGGACCGGCGCGGCTCTACGTCGCACCGATGTACGGCTACAAGTCGTGCAAGTGGTTGAGCAGCATCGAGGTCGTAGACGATGTCATCCCCGGCTACTGGGAGAACCTGGGCTACGACGTCGACGCTTGGGTCGGGCACAGCAACGGGCGCGACGACGCGCCGACGTCGTGAAGGCGCGCGGCGCGCGCATCCCGCGGTTCGACCGGCTCGAGCGCACGGTCCACTGGTGCAACGCCGCGCTGTTCCTCGTGTTGCTCGCGACCGGTGCGTCGCTCTATCTCCCGCAGCTCTCCGAGATCGTCGCTCACCGGCACACCGTCAAGACCATTCACGTCTACGCGGGTCTTGCGCTCCCGATTCCGCTCCTCCTGGGCTTGCTCCTGCCCGCGGGACGGCAGCTGCGAGCAGACATCGGCCGCTTCAACCGCTGGACGGCCGACGATCGCCGTTGGTGGTCGCGCCGCACGCGGCCGTACGCGCAACTTGGGAAGTTCAACCCCGGTCAGAAAGTGAACGCGATCTTCGTCGGCGCCGCGATCGTGCTGATGCTGATGACCGGCTCCATCATGCGCTGGTTCGAGCCGTTCCCCGACAGCTGGCGTACCGGCGCCACATTCGTTCACGACTGGGTCTTCATCACGTTGGTCGTCGTGATCGCGGGGCACATCATGTTCGCGTTGGCCGACCGCGACTCGTTGCGATCGATGGTGCGAGGCTGGGTGCCCGAGTCGTGGGCGCGGGTCGAACGGCCGCGCTGGTGGGTCGAGGTCGTCGCGGCGCGCGCCGGGTTGCCGGCGTCAGCGGACGCGGGAGGCGACGTCGAGGCAGGCTTCGACGAGCGGCGGAGCGAAACGCGCGTTGGCGCAGGCGAGATGGCCCTCGGGGATCGCGTGCACGGTGGCGCCGCGGATGACTTCGGAGAGAGCGAGCTGTAGCGACGGTGCGACACCGAGGTCCTCGGTCGTGCACACGATCGCGGTGGGCACGTCGACCTCGTGGATCCAGCGTTTCGCGCTGTAGGTGCTGATCGAGTGGCCGGCCTCGATGATCATGCGCCAGTCGTGACGCCGCATCTCGGACGCGGCCCAGGCCGGCATGTTCGATGGGTGCAGCTTCACCATCGGGACCCGCGGCAGCACGCGTGTGGGGAGTGTCATGCGCGCCATCACCGTCGCGCTCAGCATCGTGGCTTGGTAGAAGTTGCGCGTGAAGCGGTTCGGCGCGAACCCGGCCGACGTCGCGCAGAGCACCAGGCCGTCGACCAGGTCGCGGTGGCGGCGCCACAGCAGCTGTGACACGGGGCCGCCCATCGAGTAGCCGACCGCGATGACCGGACCCGAGTCGAGCATCTCGATGGTCGCCGCGCAATCGTCGGCGCAGTCGGCCAGTCGGAAGATGTTGCGTGTGCGCAAGCCGCGCGCATGACCGCGCAGGTCGGGCGCCACGACGTTGAAGTGCTCGCGCAGCGGCTCGAACGTCTGGAACCAGTTGAGGCCGGCGCTCGCGACCCAACCGTGCAGCAAGAGGAGTGTCGGCGCGCCCGGGGGCCCGGTGACAGTGCGCACGAACGTGGTGCCGCGATCGGGGAGCTCGATGCGCTGGCCGAAGGGGAGGCGGGCATCGGCGCTGTGACGCGGTTCGGGCAGCTCGACCGGTGCAATCACTCCTTTGCTCCCTCTCGTCGGCTCCGCCGGACATCCATGCTGACACATTCGTCAGTCCGGAGTGGTGCCTTCAGAGGCGTTCTGCCCAGAAACAGTCGACTCGATACGTGATTTGGACCGTCTCGCGGCCTCTGACCGCCGGGTGCGTTGCGAGCAATGCTCGTACCTCGTCGAGCACTTGCTCCCGCTCGGCGGGCGGCAACACGGCCACGTGACTCACGGACGCGACCCGCTGCACCACCCCCTCGGAGGTGGCGTCCTGCGTGTGAAAGAACTCGGCCGACTGCAGCTCGCCGAAGCCCGGCATGGATCGGTGCAACGCGCTGTCGCGCCAGTTCTCGTGGTCGCGCCAGGGCGCGCGCTTCTCGACCCGATCCATGATCGACCACACCGCATCCACCCACGGCTCCGTGCGATCGCGCGCGTTCCACACGAGCCCGAGACGACCGCCGGGGCGCAACACGCGCGCGACCTCGCCGATCGCGCGGTCGTGATCGAACCAGTGCCACGCCTGCGCGACCGTCATCGCGTCGAGCGTGCCCCCGCCGAACGGCAGCGCCTCGGCGGTACCCGCGACGAGCGGCACGTCGGCCAGCATCTTGCGGAACGATGCGCGCATGCCTGCGACGGGCTCCACCGCGATCAGTTCGGCGCCGGCCGGCACGAGCAGGCGTGTCAGCTTCCCTGTGCCCGCCGCGACGTCGGCGACGACCGCGCCCGGCGCGATGCGCAGGTTGTCGACGAACCACGCCACCGCGTCCGGCGGATACGAAGGCCGCGCCGCCTCGTAGTCACCCGGATCACTGAACCCTGACGCCGCAACCTCGTGAACCATGCCCCAATACTGCTCCAACTGTCTGCAGGAAATTCGGTCCGTGCTCCCGAATTCTCTGCCAACTGTTGGTGGGATTCGGGGGCGCTACAGGATCATTCCGGCGGCGAGGGTGTCGTTGCTCGCCTCGTCGACGAGGATGAACGAACCGGTCGCGCGGTTGCGGCGGTAGTCGTCGGAGAACAGCGGCGCGGTCGTGCGGAGCGTGACCCGGCCGATCTCGTTCAGGCCCAGCGACGACGCCGACTCGTCGCGGTGCAGCGTGTTCACGTCGAGGCGGTAGTGCAGGTTCTTCACGAGGCCACGCGTCCACTTCGACGTATGCTTCAGCGCGTACTTGCCGCCGGGGTTGAGCTGCGAACGCTCGCTGAACCAGCAGAGCATCGCGTCGACGTCCTGGCCGATGTGCGGCTGGTTGTTCGGCCGGCAGATCATGTCGCCGCGGCTGACGTCGAGGTCGTCGGTGAGCCGGATCGTCACCGACATCGGCGGCACGGCTTCGTCGACGGGCCCGTCGGCCGTGTCGATCGCCGCGATCGTCGACGTGAACCCCGACGGCAGCACGACGACGTCGTCGCCGACGCGGTACGAGCCGCTCGAAACCTGCCCGGCGTAACCGCGGTAGTCGTGGTGCTTGTCGTCGCGCGGCCGGATCACGTACTGCACCGGGAAGCGGCAGTCGATGAGGTTGCGGTCGGACGCGATGTGCACCTCTTCGAGATGGTGCAGCAGCGACGTCCCCTCGTACCACGGCATGTTCGCCGACCGCTCGACGACGTTGTCGCCGTGGAGCGCGGAGAGCGGCACGAACTGGAGATCGCGCACGTCGAGCTTCGCCGCGAATTCGCGGAACTCCTCTTTGATGTCCTCGAACACCTGTTGCTCGTAGTCGACGAGGTCCATCTTGTTCACGCACAGGACGAGGTGCGGCACGCCGAGGAGCGACGCGAGGAACGCGTGCCGGCGGGACTGTTCGACGATGCCGTTGCGAGCGTCGACGAGGATCAGCGCGAGGTCGGCGGTCGACGCGCCCGTGACCATGTTGCGCGTGTACTGCACGTGCCCGGGCGTGTCGGCGATGATGAACTTCCGTCGCGGCGTCGCGAAGTAGCGGTAGGCGACGTCGATCGTGATGCCTTGCTCGCGCTCGGCGCGGAGTCCGTCCGTGAGGAGCGCGAGGTTCATGCCCTCTTCGCCGCGCAGCATCGTCGAGTGCTCGAGCGCTTCGAGTGTGTCCTCGAAGATCTGCTTCGAGTCGTAGAGCAACCGGCCGATCAGCGTCGACTTCCCGTCGTCGACCGATCCCGCGGTGGCGAACCGCAGCAACTCCATCAGAAATATCCCTCACGTTTGCGGTCTTCCATTGCGGCCTCGGAGAACTTGTCGTCGGCGCGCGTAGCGCCCCGTTCCGTGATTCGGGACGCCGCGACCTCGTTGATGACGTCTTCGATCGTCGCCGCGGTCGAAGGCACGGCCGCGGTGCACGTGGCGTCGCCGACGGTGCGGTAGCGGACCGTCGCCTCGAACACTTCCTCGTCGTCGGCCGGCTGCAGGAAGTCGGTGACGGCCATCAGCATGCCGTCGCGACGGAAGACCTCGCGCCGGTGTGCGTAGTAGATCGACGGCAGCTCGATCTCCTCGTCGGCGATGTATTGCCAGATGTCGAGCTCGGTCCAGTTCGACAGCGGGAACACGCGGATGTGCTCGCCCTTACGGTGACGGCCGTTGTACAGCGACCAGATCTCGGGGCGCTGGTTCTTCGGATCCCACTGGCCGAACTCGTCGCGGAACGAGAAGAAGCGCTCCTTGGCGCGTGCCTTCTCCTCGTCGCGACGGGCGCCACCCATGACCGCGTCGAAACTGTGTTGCTCGATCGCGTCGAGCAGCGTGGTCGTCTGCAGCCGGTTGCGCGACGCGCGCGGCCCGGTCTCTTCGACGACGCGACCGGCGTCGATCGACGACTGCACCGACGCGACGACGAGGTTGACGTCGAGGCGCTCGACGGCCGAGTCGCGGAAGTCGATGACCTCGCGGAAGTTGTGCCCGGTGTCGACGTGCATCACCGGGAAGGGGAGTCGCGCCGGCCAGAACGCCTTCTTCGCGACGTGCAGCATCACGACGCTGTCCTTGCCGCCGGAGAAGAGCAGCACGGGGCGTTCGAACTCGGCGGCGACCTCGCGCAGGAGATGGATCGACTCCGATTCGAGCGCGTCGAGATGAGAGATGAGGCGGTGCATCAGTGCTTTCCGTCGCGTTGTTCTGTCAGGCCCCCGGCCACCCGTGAAGACCGCACTCCAGTTTGCCTTGTCCGGACCAGCGGCCGGAACGGGGGTCGTCGCCGTCCGCGACGGGTCGGGTGCAGGGCCAGCAGCCGATCGACGGGTATCCCTGCGACACCAACGGGTGCTCCAGGAGCTCGTGATCACGCTTGTAGGCGGCGATGTCGGCGTCGGTCCATGTGGCCAGTGGGTTCACCTTGACGATGCCGCGGCCGACGTCGAGATGGACAATCTGCGCGTTTGCGCGCGTCGGCGCTTCGACACGACGCAGCCCGGTCATCCACGCCTGCTTGCCGCGCAGCGCACGGGCGAGCGGCTCGACCTTGCGCATTGCGCAGCACTCGTCGGGGTCGGTCTGCCAGAGATCGTCCGGCGACACGAGCGGCTGCATGACCGTGAGGTTCAGGTCGTAGCGCTCGCGCACGCGCTCGACGTACCAGAGCGTCTCGGCGAAGTGGTACTGCGTGTCGAGGAACACGACTTCGATACCGGGCGCGGCCTTGGCGGCGAGGTCGACCAGCACGCAGTCCTGGAACGACGCGGCCAGCACGACTCCCGAGCCGAAGCGCTCCCACGACCACTTGATCGCGCTCGACGCGGGCTTGCGTTCGAGCTCGGCCGAGACGCGCGCGAGCTCGCCCAGGTCGATGTCGACCAGCGGACGGTCAACGGTGACGGGATCGAGCAAGCTCATGTGGCCGCGCACTCCCCGTCGCCGACGTCGGCGACGTAGGGACCGGTCTCGTCGTAGTCGACGTAGAAGTCCGGGCCGACGTCGGGTGTCGGGAACTCGTCGAGCGACTTCAACGTGTCGCCGACGCCCTTCGCGCCACCGGAACGGCCGAGCCACGACTGGAACGTCTCGCCTGCCTGGCGCTCGTCGTTGAACCGCCGCACGACCTGCACCACCGCTTCGGGCGCGTTGCGGGCCGGGATCTTCGTCGCCTTCTCCCCGAATTGCACCTGCGTGTCGGCGAGGTGCCCACCGAGCAGCATCTGGTAGCCCGGCGCCGCGCGCCCGTGGGCCCGCCGCTCGAGACCGAAGAGCCCGATGTCGGAGATGTGGTGCTGGCCGCAGCTGTTCGTGCAGCCCGAGATGTTGACGCGCACGCCCGGCACCTCGGCGAGGCCTTCCTCTTCGAGGCGGTCGCCGATCGCGGCCGCGAGGCCGCGCGACTGCGTGACCGCGAGGTTGCACGTGTCGGCGCCGGGGCAGCTGACGACGTCGCGCGCCAGCTCGGCGCCGGGCTCGGCCATGCCGATGTCGCTCAGCCGGTCGTACAGCGCACGAAGGTCGGCTTCCTGCAGATCGCGCAGCGCGAAGTTCTGCCGGTTGGTCAGCCGCACGTCGAGGCCGAAGTCGCGCTGGATGTCGGCGAGTCCGCGGAACTGTTCGACGGTGACGTCGCCGATGCGCGAGTACGCCATCGCGCTGATCGTGCCGCGGTCGATCCCGCGGACGACGTTCGCCTCGACCCACCGCTCGTAGGGATCGCTCGAGAGCAGCTTCACCGGTGCGAGATCGGAGCCGACCTTCGTGGCGTCGGGCCGTCCACCGGCCGGAGCGTCGCCGACTTCTCTCACGTATTCCGGGATGCCCCACGGCCAGTCGCGCGCGCCGCGCAGGAACTTCCGCTCGCGCAGGATGCGCTCGCGCAGTTCGTCGACGCCGCCTTCCATCGTGTCGACGAGCCACTTCATGCGCGCGCGGATCTTGTTGTCGCGATTGCCGTAGTGGTCGAACGTGCGCAGGCATGCGTAGATCGTGGGGAGCAGGTCTTCCTTGGCGGTGAATTCCTCGAGCGCCTGCGCCGGCTTCGGATTGGAGCTCAAGCCGCCGGCGACGAAGACGCGAAAACCGCCCTCGACCGTGCCGTCGGGCAGCGGGCGCGAGGTCGCGACGACGCCGACGTCGTTGAACATCGCCTGCCCGCAGTCGGTCGCGCACCCGGAGAAGTTGATCTTGAACTTCCGCGGCAACCGCTGCGCGTACGGGTGGCGAAGCAGGAAGTCGGTCGTCGCCTTCGCCCACGGCGTGATGTCGAACACCTCTTGCGGGCATGCGCCGGCGAGATGGCAACCCATCACGTTGCGGACCGTGTCGCCGCACGCCTCACGGCTCGTGAGGTCGGCCGCGGCGAGCAGACGCAGGATCTCCGGTGTTTGCTCGAGCTGCACGAAGTGGAACTGCATGTTCTGGCGGGTCGTGATGTGGCCCCACCCGCGCGAATACGTCTCGGCGACGTATGCGAACGTCTCCAGCTGCTCGGGTGTGATCCGGCCGTGCGGCACCTTCACCCGCAACATCTGGTTGCGGCCGCCCTGGCGTTGGCCGTAGACGCCGTGGTTCAGGCGGAAGACGCGGAACGCGTCCTCGTCGACCCGGCCGTCGAGGTAGTCGGCGACGGTGCGTTCGAAGATGTCGAGCTCTTCGGCGATGCTCGGATCGAGTTGTCGGGTCGCAAGATCGCGGACGTCGATCGCCATAGGGCGGCTCCCAGACGGGCGGGCTGAGGACGGACGGCGGGGCGCGGCGCGCGGGCCGTCAGCGGGCACGGACGCGACAGAGCTCGTCGCGCACTTCGTGCGGCGTGCGGCCCATGAAGATGCTCGCAGCGCCTACTACCCGCAGGATCATGACGACCACCCTACGCCCGTCGATCCGGAAATACCAGTAGAGAGGTCAGGAATTTCTCCGACCAAAATAGTCAACAATTCCGGTCGAGAATCGGTAGAGAAGAGATCCCAGGCCGGTTCTGGGCTCTGGATACGCTCGACCGCCATGCGGATGACGTCGCTCTTCCTGCGCACGCTGCGCGACGACCCGGCCGATGCCGAGGTCGAGAGCCACCGCCTGCTGCTGCGTGCGGGCTACATCCGGCGGGTCAGCGCCGGCATCTACGCCTGGTTGCCGCTCGGCTACCGGGTCCTGCGGCGGATCGAGCAGATCGTCCGGGAGGAGATGGACGCGGCCGGCGCGCAGGAGGTCTGGCTGCCGATCACCCAGCCCCTCGAGCTGTGGCAGCGCAGCGGGCGCGACGCCGCCTACGGCCCCGAGCTGTTCCGGTTGCAGGACCGCAAGGACACGGGATTCTGCCTCTCGCCGACGGCCGAGGAGGTCGTCACGAGCATCGTCGCCACGGAGTACGGGTCGTACCGCGATCTCCCGGTGAACCTCTACCAGATCAACTGGAAGTACCGCGACGAGCTCCGTCCGCGTTTCGGCCTGCTGCGTGGTCGTGAGTTCCTGATGAAGGACGCGTACTCCTTTGATGCCGATCTCGAAGGACTGCAGCAGAGCTACGACGCGATGTTCGACGCGTACTCGCGCATCTTCGCCCGCTGTGGCTTCGTGTTCCGCTCCGTGGAGGCGGACTCCGGTGAGATCGGCGGCGACACGAGTCGCGAGTTCATGGCCGTCGCCGCGATCGGCGAGGACGACTTCGTCTGGTGCGAGAACTGCGACTACGCGGCGAACATCGAAGCCGCGCGCCGCGGGGAGGCCGCGGTTCGCGACAGCGGCGACATTCCCGCGATGGAAGAGGTCCACACGCCCGATCTCCCGGGCATCGCCGGCGTCGCGAAGTTCATGGGTGTCGAACCGAGTGCGATGTTGAAATGCATCGCCTTCGAGACCGACGGCGAGCTCGGCCTCGCGCTGGTTCCCGGCGACCGTGAGGTCAACGAGCTCGCGCTGCGCAAGGCCCTCACCGGGAAGACGATGCGGCTGTTCGGTGACGACGACTTCGCCGCGCACCCCGAACTTCCGAAGGGCTACATCGGCCCGCACTACGCGGGCGCGAGCGTTGTCGTCGCCGACCCCGCGGTCCGCAGTGGTGCCGTTTGGGTGACCGGCTCGAACCGGGTCGACAATCACGTTCGCAACGCGGTGCTGGGACGCGACTTCGACGTCGACGTCTGGGCCGACATCGCCGCCGTCGCGCCGGGCGACCCGTGCCCACGCTGCGGGCACGAGCTCCGTATCGACCGCGGGATCGAAGTCGGCCACGTGTTCCAGCTCGGAACCAAGTACAGCGAGAGTCTCGACGCGCGTTACACGGACGCGAACGGCGAACAGCACCCGATGGTGATGGGCTGTTACGGCATCGGGATCTCGCGAATCCTCGCCGCGGTAGCCGAGGGGAACCACGACGAGAACGGACTCGCGTGGCCGACGAACCTCGCGCCGTACGACGTGCACCTGATCGCGGTGCCCGGACGCGGCGAACAGGCGGTGGCGGTCGTTGCCGAGGCCGATCGCATCTACGCCGAGCTCCGCGCGCAGGGCATCGAGGTGCTGTACGACGACCGCGACGTGAGCCCCGGCGTGAAATTCGCCGACGCCGACCTCGTCGGTGTTCCCGTACAGCTCGTGGTCGGTGCGAAGGGTGTCGGCCGCGGCGTCGTCGAAAGGAAGCTGCGGGCGACCGGCGACCGCGACGAGCTGCCGCTGAACGACCTCGGCGACCCGCGCGCGCGTTAGGGATTCGGTTCGTCGGTCGCGCTCTCGGCGGGAACGCCGGTCGGCGCGGCCGCGACCGCGGTGTCGGCCGGCTCGCCGGAAACGTTCGTGACCGGCACGGGTGTCGGTGCGGGGCGCGGTCCGCGCAGCAGCGTGGCGCCGAGGAAGATGCAGCCGATCGACACCAGCGCCACCGCGGCGATCCACGTCTGGTCGAAATCGCGACCCGTCGTCTGGTGCACGATGAAACCGGCGCCGCCGGCGAGGAACGCGAGCCCGAAGAACAGGGCCACGAAATCCGTGCGGTGCCGTTGCATCAGTTGCCTCCCAGGATCGTCTCGAAACCGCCGGGCTCGAACCGCTGGACCCGCACCTGGCCGGCGCCGACGCGCAGGTCGAGCCGGAGGACGCCGGAGCCCGTGCCCGCGACCGTCCTCGTTTGCTTCGCGGGCCAGCCGCCGTGCTGCTGTCCGAACAGCATCAGTGATCCCGCACCGGCGTGCGCGGTGACCTCGACGCGCACGCTGCTCGGCACCTGGACGAGCAGTTGGCCGACACCGAGTTCGGCGCTCACGTCGGTCTCGGGTTGCGTGAACGACACGTTGCGAAGGTCGATGACGAGTCGCCCGATGCCGTGCTCGTAGTGCGACTGGACCTCGGCGGCCGTCTGGGGCCGGTAGACGGACTCGCCGATGCCGCCGCGCAACGGCACGTCGAGCGTGTTCGCGATCGCGGTCGCGGCGAGCAGTACGAGCCCGACCGCGATGAGCGCCGGCGCGCGACCCGCGAACGCGGCGACGACGAGCGCCGCGCCGACGACACTCGTGCCGATCGCGAGGAGTACGGTGAGGTTGACGTCGAGCGCGCCGGTGCCCTGCAGGAGACACGCGACACCCGCGCCGATGAGCAGCACGCTGAGCGTCAACGGTGTGAGGAACGGACGCGGCCGTTGCGCGCGGCGTTCGTGTCGTGCCGCGCGCCGCTGAGCACGCGCGCCGGACGCAGGCCACGGCGCGGTCTGCGTCCATGCCGACGGCGGGATGAACCCGGACTGCGGCGGCGCGGTGTCGGCGTCCGGGACCTCGCCGAACTCGACCGCGGGTTCGGCCGTGACCGGCCCGGTCGGAGCGGCGGTCGTCGCGGTCGCGGTCGCCGCGAACGACGTTACGGCCGCGGGCGGGATCGGATCGTCGGGGGACGATGGGGGCGAGGGCGACGAAGGCGGCGGCGAGGTGGACGCGGGCACCGCGACGGCGGTGGCGGGAACTTCGTCGCGGCGCCCGCGGAAGAGAAGGATCGCAAGACCGCCGCCGATCAGGAGCAGCGGCGCGCCGAAGCGATCGAAATGGAGCCCGTGGGGCAGGAGGTGATTGCTCGCGATGATCACGCCGATCGCGACCAGCACGAGCCCCGCAAGGACGCCGGGATCGCGACGGTGCCGAGCAGGCTCACCCGGACCGTCGAAGCGCGGGAGCGCGATCCACGCGACGACGTATGCAGGGACGCCGATCCAGAGCACGGCCGCGACCACCCATGCGACGCGCACGAGTGTGACGTCCCAGCCGTACGTCTCGGCGACCCCCGCGCACACGCCGCCGAGGATCCCCTCCGCGCGGTTGCGGTGCAGACCACGCGGGGGGATCCGCGGCGGGGGCGGCGGGGGCGGGGGAGGCGGCGGACTCGGCGGCGCGTCGGTTTCCATGTGAGCAGCGTGCGCCGCGGCGCAGTGCGCCGCCATCGGGAACAACCCTGAGCCCGCCCCGGATGGCGGTTGCGCGCCGCGGCGCGATCATTTGGTGCGTGCCCGCTCCAAGAGTCCTGCACCGGCGCGACCTGACCCGGCCCGTCGAGGGCCGCATGGTCGCGGGCGTCGCCGCCGGACTCGCGGACGCGTTCGGGCTCGAGGCGAACGTCGTGCGCTGCGGATTCGTGGTCCTCGCGCTCGCCAGCGGCCTCGGTGTCCTGCTCTACGGCGCGGGCTGGGCGCTGATGCCGCCGGCGTCCGAAGACACCCCCGGGCGGGAAAACGAGCACGGCGACGCGATCGCCAACGTGGCGTTCGGAGCGGTCGTGCTCGGCGGCCTGTTGTTGGTGCGCGCGGTCGGGTTCTGGCCGGGAGACCTCGTCGTGTGGCCGCTCGCGGCGGCGTTCGCCGGTCTCGCATTGCTCGCGATGCGCAGCGGGCCGCCCGCGGGGGCGAACGATCTTCCCGATTGGCAGGTGCTCCGCCGGCTGCCGCCGGACGCGGCCGACGCGGTCGCGGTGCTCGTGGGCACGCGCCGCGGTGCCCTGGCGCGGATCGGCGCGGGCTTCGCGTGCGTCGCGATCGGCATCGCGGTGTTCGTCGTCAGCGCCGACTCGTGGCGCGCGCTCCGCGGCGCCGTGATCGCGTCGCTGGCAGTCGTGGTCGGCATCGCGCTGGTCGTGGGACCCGGTCTGTCGCGGCTCGTGCACGCGCTCGTCGCCGAGCGGCGGGAACGCATCCGCGCCGACGAGCGGGCGGACATGGCCGCGCACTTGCACGACTCGGTGCTGCAGACGCTCGCGCTCGTACAGCGACGCGCGAACGAACCGCGCGAGGTCGTGCGGCTCGCCCGGATGCAGGAACGGGAACTGCGCGGCTGGCTGTTGGGTGGCGACGCGCCGGCCGCGCACCCGGCGTCGTCGCTGGGCGCGGCGCTGGAGGAGGTCGCGGCCGCGGTCGAGACGGAGCACGGCGTGCCGGTCGAGGTCGTGCGGGTGCGCGACCGCGGCCTCGAAGGCGCCGAACCACTGCTCGCGGCGGCTCGCGAGGCGATGATGAACGCGGCCCGGCACTCGGGCGCGGCGACGGTGTCGGTGTACCTCGAGGTGGAGACCGACCGGGCGACGATCTTCGTACGTGACCGCGGCAAGGGTTTCGATCCCGACACGGTGCCGACGGACCGCGGCGGCATCAGCCATTCGATCGTCGGCCGGATGGCGCGCGCGGGCGGGCACGCGACGTTGCGGTCGACGGTCGGCGACGGCACCGAGATCGAGCTCGTGCTGCCTCTCGCGAAGGTCGACGAGCAAGAGCCCGCGCCGACAGTCGAGGAGCACGAGACGTGAACGCGATGACGGAGCCGGTGCGCGTGTTCCTGGTCGACGACCACCAGCTCTTCCTGGCCGGCGTCCGGGCCGAGCTGGGCGAGACCGTCGACGTCGTGGGCGCCGCGAGTGACGTCGATGCCGCGATCGAGATGATCCGCGAGCGCGGTCCCGACGTCGTTCTCGTCGACGTGCACATGCCGGCGGGCGGCGGCGCGCGTGTGATCAGCGAGGTCGGTCGTACGCATCCGCACGTGCAGTTCCTCGCATTGTCGGTCAGCGACGCGCCGGAGGACGTGATCGCAACGATCCGCGCCGGCGCCCGCGGCTATGTCACCAAGACGATCGCGCCGGACGAGCTGCTCGACGCGATCGAGCGAGTGCGTAGCGGCGATGCGGTCTTCTCGCCGCGCCTCGCGGGGTTCGTGCTCGACGCGTTCGCCGACATCGCGCCCGCAGCGGCCGACCCGGAGCTCGAGCAGCTGACACCGCGCGAGCGCGAGGTGCTCCGTCTCATCGCGCGCGGCTACGCATACAAGGAGGTGGCCAGGGACCTCGGGATCTCCGCCAAGACCGTCGAGACGCACGTGTCGTCCGTCCTGCGCAAGCTGCAGCTGTCGAGCCGGCACCAGCTCGCACGCTGGGCGTCCGACCGCCGCTTGATTTGAGGCCCGCCACTTTGTTGTGCGAGGTGACCTACGGTGCGGACGTGGCGCTTCCCCTCCGACCGCCGTTCGAGCCGATGCTCGCCAAGCTCACGCGCGAGATGCCGCCGGCGGGTGCCGTGTCGTACGAACCGAAGTGGGACGGGTTCCGTTGCGTGGTCTTTCGCGACGGCGACGAGCTCGACCTCCAGTCCCGAAACCAAAAGCCCCTGCTGCGCTACTTCCCCGAGTTGCGCGGTCCGCTGCTCGAGCAGCTTCCCGATCGGGTCGTACTCGACGGCGAACTCGTCGTCGCCAACGAGCGCGGGCTCGACTTCGACGCCTTGCAGCTCCGCCAGCATCCCGCCGAGTCGCGCGTCAAGAAGCTCGCGGCGGAGATTCCGGCGTCGTACGTCGCGTTCGATCTGCTCGCGCTGGGAACGCGCTCGCTGCTCGACACGCCGTTCGCAGAACGACGGGCCGAGCTCGAATCCGCACTCGCGGCCGCGCGCCCGCCGCTCTACATGACGCCGGCGACCCGCGAGCGCGACGTTGCCGTCGACTGGTTCTCGCGTTTCGAGGGCGCGGGTTTCGACGGCGTCGTCGCCAAGGCGCTCGACGACGGCTATCACCCGGGGAAGCGCACGATGCTGAAGGTGAAGCACGAGCGCACCTGCGACTGCGTGGTCGCAGGATTCCGGGTGCACAAGGACGGCAACGGCGTCGGGTCGTTCCTGCTCGGTCTTTACGACGACGACGGCGTCCTCCACCATGTTGGTGTCGCGAGCGCGATGGCGGCCCCGTTGCGCAAGCAGCTCGCGGTGGAGATCGAGGACTTGCGCGCCGGCGCCCTCGACGACCACCCATGGAAGGACTGGGCGCAGGCGATGTCGGGAGCCGCGGCGTCCGGCGGCCGAATGTCGGGCGGCCCGAGCCGGTGGAACGCGACGAAGGACCTCTCCTGGGAGCCGCTGCGGATCGAGCGCACGTGCGAGGTCGAGTTCGAAGGGATGATGAGCGGCCGGTTCCGCCACAACGCCCGCTTCCGACGCTGGCGCCTCGACAAGGACCCGGCCGACTGCACCTACTCGCAGCTCGAGACCGTCGCGCCCGCCGAGCTGCGCGAGATGTTCGCCTGAGGGGCCGCCCCGCGGCGGGGCGCATCGCGCCCTTCGCACCATTCCTTCCTGGTACAGACAGCACGTTCGCGCTACACTCTCGGGGTTGTATCGGGCGCCCCAACGGGGGCGGTGAACGTGGGCCGTGGCCCACGTTTTTTCTTGGCATCACGAGGTAGCAGCGGCTGTGAGCACGACGGAGACGCAACTCGAAGCGGTGCGCACCGCCGTCGAGCCTGCCGTCGGCGCGCTCGGCCTCGACGTCTACGACCTCGAGCTGGTCGGCGGGGGAGCCGCCCGCACGCTGCGCCTCACCGTCACCCGTCCGGGTGGGGTCGACCTCGAGTCGATCACCGCGGTCACCCAGGCGGTGTCCCCGATCGTCGACGACGCCGCCACGATCTCGGGCTCGTACCTCCTCGAGGTCAGCAGCCCCGGGATCGAGCGGGCGCTGCGCCGTCCGGAGCACTTCACCTCGGCGCTCGGCGAAGAAGTCTCGGTCAAGTTCCACACCGGCGACGGGCCGCGGCGCGTGCGGGGCGTGTTGCGCGAGTGCGACGGCCACCGTTGCGTCGTCGACACCGACGAGGGCGCGCAGACGATTCCGCTCGCCGACGTCACGCAGGCCCGCACCGTTTTCGAGTGGGGTCCGCAGTCGCGTCCGCGGTCGCACGCGAAGCACGGGAAGCCGCGCGGGGGCGCGCGGGCGAAAGGGAAGTCATGAGAAACCCGGAGATGCTCGAAGCGCTGTCGGCTTTGGCCGTCGAGAAGGGGATTCCCGAAGAGGTGATGCTCGAGGCCTTGGCGAACGCGCTCGTCACCGCGTACAAGCGCATGCCCGACGCCGCCGAGGAGGCGCTCGTCGAGATCGATGTCGAGACCGGCGACATCCGCGTGATCGCGCAGGAGCTCGACGAGGACGGCGAGGTCACGCGCGAGTGGGACGACACGCCCGCCGACTTCGGCCGCATCGCCGCGCAGACCGCCAAGCAGGTCATCCTGCAGCGGATCCGCGAGGCGGAGCGGGAGATGAAGTACGAGGAGTACGCGGGGCGCGAGGGCGACATCGTCACCGGCATCATCCAGCAGACCGACGCGCGCTACACGCTGCTCGATCTGGGCCGGGTCGAGGCGCTGCTGCCGCAGGCCGAGCAGGTGCCCGGCGACCGTTACGACCACGGCTCCCGCATGAAGGCGTACATCGTCGAGGTCCGCAAGACTGCCAAGGGTCCGCAGATCGTCGTGTCCCGCACCCATCCCGGGCTCGTGCGCCGGTTGTTCGAGCTCGAGGTCCCGGAACTGGTCGACGGCGTGGTCGAGATCAAGGCCGTCGCCCGCGAGCCCGGACATCGCACGAAGCTCGCGGTCGCGTCGAACGACCAGAACGTCGACCCGGTCGGCGCATGTGTCGGCGCTCGCGGCATGCGCGTCCGCCAGGTCGTGAACGAACTGCGCGGCGAGAAGGTCGACATCGTTCCGTACAGCCCGGAGCCGCAGGAGTTCGTGATGCGCGCGCTCGCGCCCGCCAAGGTGCGTGAAGTCCGCATCCACGAGGACACCGGCATCGCCGAGGTCATCGTCCCCGACTTCCAGCTCTCGCTCGCGATCGGCAAGGAAGGCCAGAACGCGCGCCTCGCCGCGCGACTTACCGGTTGGCGCGTCGACATCAAGAGCGAGACGCAGCTCGCGGAGGAAGAAGCGGGCGGCGGTTACGCCGAGGGTGAGTGGGTCGAAGGACCCGACGGCGAGCTCATGTGGCAGCCCGCCGAGGGCGGCGAGGCGATCAGCGCGGCCGAAGCGGGCTACGGCACGATCGGCGACGCCGCGACCCAGGTCGCGCCCGAGACCGAGGACATCGAGGACGAACAGCACGACGAGCCGACGCCCGAGGCGGCCGAGGACGCGGCGATGCACATCGAGGCGACCGATGCCGACGACGCGGCCGACGAGCTCGCCTCCGACCAGGACCTCGACGACGAGACCGACGCGGGCATCGAAGCCGAAGAACAAGCGATCATCGAAGAGACTGCAGGAGACGAGGACTGAGACGACGCAACCTGTGACGGAGCCGCGACGCACGTGCGTCGGCTGCCGGCGGACGGACCGGCCCGAGGGTTGGGTCCGCATCGCGGCGACGCGTGAGGGAGCGGTACAGATCGGCCGGACGGCGCCGGGCCGGGGTGCGTGGCTGTGTTCGGCGGCGTGCATCGCACCGGCGTTCGAGCGGGGCGCGGTCGCACGAGCGCTGCGTCGGAAAATCACGAGCCCCGAGGCCGAAGCGTTGCGCGCGAGACTAGAGAGCCTCGATTTCTAAGGGAACGGACTGTTTTGGCGACGAAGAAGATCCGGGTCTACGAGCTGGCACGGGAGCTGGGCGTTGACAATGCCGTCATCGTCGAGCTCTCGAACGAGCTCAAGATCGGTGTCAAGAGCCACTCGTCGAGCATCGACGAGCCCTCAGCCGATCGCGTCCGTCGCCTGGCCGACTCCAAGGGACTGAAGCGCGAACCGGTCGCCGAGCCAGAACCCGAGCCGGTGGCAGCGCCCGCCGAGCCCGCCGCCCCGAAGGCGGCGCCGCGCAAGAAGGTGGCCGCGGCCCCCGCGGCGGAGGAGCCGCTCGCGCCGGCGGCGGCCTTGGCGGACGAGAAGCCCGCCGTCGTCCGCTCCGCGCATCGCGTCGTGCGCTCATCGGCCGCGCCGGTGGCCCCGGCCCCGCCGCCGCTCGTCGAACGTCCGGCCGCGCCAGCCGCGCCGCCGGCGGCGCCCGCACCGCCCCGCCCGACCCCGAATGTGGAAGAGCGGCCCGCGGCGCGTACCGCGGCGCCGCCTCCGTCGCCGGCCCGTCCGGTCTCAGGCAGTGGCAAGACGATCCCGCCGCCGCCCGGTGGCGGGCGTGTGCCCCCGCCGCCGCCCGGTCCCCGCACGAGTTTCGGAAGCCGCCCTGGCGGCCCGCGTCCTGGTCCCGGCGGTGCCGGTGCCGGCGCGCCGCGAGGCGGTCCCGGTGGTGGTGGCGGCGGCTACGGCGGCCCGCGTGGTGGAGGTGGCGGCGGCGGTTATGGAGCCGGCGGTGGTCCCGGCGGCGGTGGTGCACCCGGCGGTCGCACCGGCGCGCCCGGGCGCGGCCGCGGTGGTCCGGGCGGTGGCCCGGGTGGGGGTCCCGGCGGATTCGGTGGTGGTCCCGGTGGGCGCGGCCGTCCCGGTGGACCTCCGCAGCGGCGGCGCAAGAAGCGGCGTCGCGACCGCGCCGAGCTCGAGCCCGCATCCCAGCGTTTCACGCCCGTCGATGCGCCGGTCCCCGAGGGGGAGATCGTCGTCGCGCGCGGCAGCACGATCCAGGAGTTCGCGCCGAAGCTGAATCGCACCCCGGCCGACCTCGTGCGCATCCTGTTCGATGCGGGCGAGATGATGACCGCCACCGCGTCACTCGCCGACGAGATGATCGAGCTGATCGCCGAGGCGCTCGGCGCCGAGGTGCTGATCGTCGAGCCCGGCAGCGAGCAAGAGGTCGAGCTCATCGCGATGCTCACCGCCGACGACGAGGACGAGGACGAGTCGCTGTTGCGGCCGCGCCCGCCGATCGTGACGGTCATGGGTCACGTCGACCATGGCAAGACCACGCTGCTCGACGCGATTCGCCACGCGAACGTGGTCGCGGGCGAAGCCGGTGGCATCACGCAACACATCGGCGCCTACCAGGTCGACCGCGACGGCCGGACCGTCACCTTCATCGACACGCCGGGTCACGAGGCGTTCACGGCGATGCGCTCGCGCGGCGCCGACGTCACCGACATCGCGGTGCTCGTCGTCGCGGCCGACGACGGCGTGATGCCGCAGACCGTGGAGTCGATCAGCCACGCGCGCGCCGCCGAGGTCCCGATCGTCGTCGCGGTCACCAAGGCCGACCGCGAGGACGCCGACCCGGCGCGGGTGCGACAGCAGCTCACCGAACAGGAGCTGGTGCCCGAGGAGTGGGGTGGCGACACGATCGTCGTCGACGTCGCCGCGCCGGTCGGTCAGGGCATCGACCAACTGCTCGACTCGCTGTTGCTCGTGGCCGACGCCGAGATCGCCGACGAGCTGGTTGCAAACCCCGACCGGCTCGCGCGCGCCGACGTCATCGAGTCGAACCTCGACCAGGGCCGTGGTCCGGTCGTGACGGCGCTGGTCAAGGAAGGCACGCTGCGGGTGGGTGACACGATCGTCGCCGGCCCGGCGTGGGGTCGCGTGCGCGCGATGTTCGACGAGCACGGCGACGCCGTGAAGGAAGCCGGACCGTCCGTGCCGGTGGAGGTGCTCGGTCTCGACGACGTTCCGCTCGCGGGTGACGAGCTCCGGGCCGCGCCGACCGACAAGGTCGCCCGCGTCGTCGCCGAGGCGCGCGCACACCGCCGCAAGGTCGCGGCCCAGCGCAACCCGATGATGCTCGGCGGCGGCGCCCGGCTCGAGGACATCTTCGCGATGGTGCAGCGCGGCGAGGTCGCGACGCTGAACTTGATCGTCAAGGCCGATGTGCAGGGCTCGCTCGAGGCGCTGACCGACGCGCTGCGCAAACTCGACCAGGAGCACGACGAGGTGCGGCTGTCGTTCGTGCACCGCGGCGTCGGCGGCATCACCGAGTCGGATCTGAACCTGGCCGCGGTCTCGAACGCGACGGTGATCGGCTTCAACGTGCGACCCGACCGCAAGGCCCGTGAGGTCGCCGAACGCGAGGGCGTCGAGATCCGGCTCTACGAGGTCATCTACGGCGTGCTCTCCGACGTCAACAACGCGCTCGTCGGGATGCTCAAGCCCGAGTACGAAGAGGTCGTCACCGGCGAGGCCGAGGTCCGCGAGGTGTTCTCGGTCCCGCGCGTCGGCAAGGTCGCCGGTTGCTACGTCACATCCGGCGTCATCACCCGCGGCTCGAAGGTGCGCTTCCTGCGCGAAGGCACGGTGATCTGGAAGGGCCAGATCGCGACGCTCCGCCGGTTCAAGGACGACGTCCGCGAGGTTCGGGACGGCTTCGAGTGCGGCATCGGCCTCGAGAACTACCAGGACCTGAAGCAGGGCGACGTGATCGAGACCTACGACGAGCGCGAGATCGCCCGGACCTGAGGTGGGCCGCCGCCTGCCCCGCCGGACTGAAGCGGCGGGAAATCTCGGATCGAACGGTCACTGCGAGTGGCGCGAGAATGCTCTCGTGCACGCTGCCGCAATCCGATACGACCTGCACATCCCGCAGAGCCGGTCACTGAAAGTGAAGCGTCACGCGATCCGTCCGATCGTCGACGGGCTGCGCCACCGCTACCACCTCTCGGTTTCCGAGGTCGACTACCAGGACCAGTGGCAGCGGGCGGCCATCGCGGTCGCGGTCGTCGCCAGCTCCGAATCGCAGTTGCGGGAGATCCTCGCGAACGTCGAGCGGTTCGTCGTCGCGACCCCCGACGTCGAGGTCCTCGACATCGAGACGGCATGGCTCGAGAGCGAACGGGCGTGACGCGATGAGCTCGCCGCGGCGGTATCCGCGCACCGCGCGCGTCAACGAGGTCATGCTCGAGGTGCTCGCCGACGAGCTCGAGCGGATGAGTGACCCGCGGCTCGAGCTCGTGACGCTGACGGGTGTCGACGTGAGCCGCGACCTCGCCCACGCGAAGGTGTACTACTCGACGCTGGCGGCCACCGCCGCCGACGACCGCGACGGTGTGTCCGATGAAGCGGCGGCGGGTCTTCGCGCTGCGGGTTCACACCTGCGCGGCGTCGTCGGGCGCCAGATGCGCATACGGCAGGTACCGCGTCTCGAGTTCGTCGTTGATTCCGGAATCGTTTCCGGGCAACGCATCGAGGACATTCTGCGAGAGATCCACCAACGCGAGTCCTCGGCGCGAGAGCATGGTGTTGCGGGCGACGAGGAGGAGTCGTGAACCACGATCTTCCGGTCGACGAAGCACTGGCTCGGGCCGCGGTCGCAATTGGTTCCGCCGAACGGGTCGCGCTCGCATGCCACGTCAGCCCCGACGGGGACGCGCTCGGCTCGATGCTCGCACTGCATCACGCGCTGATCGCCGCGGGCCGCGACAGCATCGCGTCGTTCTCCGAGCCGTTCGTCGTCGCACCCCACTACCGCCAGCTTCCCGGACTCGAGCTCCTCACCTCGCCCGACGCGTTCCCGCGCGAACCGGCCGTCATGGTCACGTTCGATTCGGGTTCGCTCGAACGCCTCGGCGATCTCGAAGCGCCCGCCAAGGCCGCGGGCGAGCTCGTCGTGATCGACCACCATGTGTCGAACCAGCGATACGGCAGCATCAACGTGATCGACCCGGATGCCGCCGCGAGCGGGGTGCTCGTGCGCCGGCTGATCGAGAAGATGGGACTCCCGCTCACGCGCGACGCCGCGGTGTGCCTCTACGCCGCGCTCGTTTGCGACACCGGCCGCTTCCAGTACCAGTCGACGACGCCCGAGGTCTTCGAGCTCGCGCGCGAGCTGGCGTGTTTCGATCTTCCGATCCCCGAGCTGTCGCGCACACTGTTCGAAGAGCACCGGTTCGCGTACCTGCAATTGCTCGCCGACGCGCTGCAACACGCACAGCTCGTTCCCGAGAAGGCATTCGTTTGGACGCGCGTGAGCCAGGACGACCTGCGCGCGTACGGCGTGAGCTTCGAGGAGGTGGAGGGTCTCATCGACATCCTCCGCCGAACCGGGGAGGCCGAGGTCGCGTGTGTACTGAAGCAGGCACCGGACGCCACGTGGCGCGTCAGCCTGCGCTCGCTCGGAAGCGTCGACGTGTGCGAGATCGCCGAACGTCAGGGCGGCGGCGGCCACCGGTTCGCGGCCGGGTTCACGAGCGACGACTCGGCCGAGGTCATCGTCGCCCGGATCCTCGACGCGCTCTGATGGATCGGCGCCCCCGTGCGTGACGGGCTGGTCGTCGTCGACAAGGCGCCGGGGTGGACGAGCCACGACGTCGTGGCGAAGCTGCGCGGGATCTATCGCCAAAAGCGCGTCGGTCATGCGGGCACACTCGATCCGGACGCGACCGGTGTGCTCCTGGTCGGCCTCGGGCGGGTCACCCGCCTGCTGCGATACCTGCAGGAAGCGGGCAAGGAGTATCGCGGCCGCGTCGTCTTCGGTGTCGCGACCGATTCACTCGACGCGTCCGGTTCCGTGCTCGATCGGGTCGAGATGTCGTTTACGCGCGCCGATCTCGACGCCGCGTGCGCGTCGTTCGTGGGCGACATCGAGCAGGTTCCGCCGATGGTGTCGGCGGTGAAGATCGGCGGCCGCCGGCTGTACGAACTCGCGCGCGCGGGCGAGAACGTCGAACGCGCGCCGCGGCCGGTGCGCATCGACTCGTTGGTCGTCGAGCACTTCGAGCCCGGTCAGTATCCGGAGGCGACTGTGCGCGTCGCGTGCTCGAGCGGTACCTACATCCGTTCGCTCGCGGCTGATCTCGGCGTCGCGCTCGGTGGCCGCGCGCATCTGGCCGAGCTGCGGCGCCTGCGCGTCGGCGGCTTTACGATCGACGACGCGCTCACGGTCGAGACGGTCGAGGCCGATCCCGACGCGGCCGTGCGCCGGCCGACCGACGCGGTGCGAGATCTGGAATGCGTCGCAGTCGACCCGGAACGGGCTCGCGCGGTCGCGCACGGAGCCACGTTCGCGGCGCCGGCACTGATCGGCGACCGCGCGGGATCGGGGCCCTTCGCGGTCGTGGACGACGCCGGCGCGCTCCTCGCGGTCTACGAACGGCGCGGCGCGGGCGTGAAGCCGTCAGTGGTGCTCGTCGGCCAAGGGATGAGCGCGTGAGTACCCGTAGCAGTCAAGGGTGAGGATCTATCGCGACCCGGCCGAGATCGCCGGTGAAGGTCGGGCGCGCGCGGTCACGATCGGCGCGTTCGACGGCGTGCACCTCGGCCACCAGGCGGTGCTGCGCCTCGTACGCGATCTCGCGCAGGTGAGGGGATGCTCGGCGACGGTGCTCACATTCGACCGCCATCCCGCGGAGGTCGTGCGTCCCGGCTCGGCACCGAAGCTGCTGACCACGCTCGAACAGAAGCTCGAGTTGCTCGACGCGACCGGTGCGGTCGACGAGTGCCTCGTGCTGCACTTCGACGAGACGCGCAGCAAGGAACCCGCGGAGCAGTTCGTCGACGAGCTGCTCGCGAGCGTGTTGCGCGCCCGCTTGGTGGTTGTCGGCGCCGACTTCCACTTCGGCCATCGCCGCCACGGCGACGTCCGGCTGTTGCAGCGCATGGGCGCGGAGCTCGGTTTCGAGACGATCGGTCTGGGCCTCATCGCCGCCTCCGACCACGGCGACGGCGGCATCCCGTATTCGTCCACGCGCATCCGCGCCCTCATCGCCGACGGCGACGTCGCCGGCGCCGCCGAGATGCTCGGCCGGCCGCACGAGGTGCGCGGCAACGTCGAGCACGGTGACGCTCGCGGCCGCGAGCTGGGCTTCCCGACCGCGAACGTGAGCGTGCCGGAGAACATCTGCCTCCCGGCCGACGGTGTCTATGCGGGCACGTTCAGCGCGCGCGACGGCGTCGTTCGGGCCGCGGCGATCTCGGTGGGCCGGCGGCCGACCTTCTACGCCGAGGCCGGGATGTGCCTGTGTGAGGCGTACGTCCTCGACTTCGACGGCGATCTCTACGACCAGCCGGCCCGGGTCGCATTCACGCACCACCTCCGCGGCCAGGTGCGGTTCGACTCCGTCGACGACCTCGTCGCCCAGATGCACCGAGACGTCGCCCGGGTACGGGAGCTCCGACCCGTAGGGTGACCCCCGGGTGGGACCGGGTGGTCTGGTAGCCTTCTCGGCCGAATCCGTATCGAATCAGAAAGCCCAGACGCGCGCATGCCCGACAAGGCCGCAACGATCAGCGAGAATCGTCGTACAGACACCGACACGGGCTCCCCCGAGGTCCAGATCGCGCTCCTCACCGAGCGCATCCGCCACCTGACGGAGCATATGAAGGTCCACAAGAAGGACTTTCACACCCAACGCGGACTGTTGATGCTCGTGGGCCGCCGTCGGCGAATGCTCGACTACCTCCGGCGCAACGACGTCGAGCGGTACCGGGCGCTCATCGCCAAGCTCGGCATCCGTCGATAGGGATTCACTCGGGGAGCGGAGATCCGCTCCTCGTTTGACATTCAAAACGCCGAGAGGGCATGTCGGTTGTCAGTCGCGAGCGCCCGAGGCTCGTGCCCGTGCACGAGGTTCCGACGCTGACAACTGGGAACCGCAGCCTCTCGCATCACAGAGAGGAACCGTCGCGTGAGTGACGCAGTTTCGGTTTCCGGTCCCATCAATGCCTCCGGGCTCGAGATGACACTCGAGACAGGGCAGCTGGCGGCGCTCGCCGCCGGCGCGGTCGTCGTGAAGGTCGGCGGCACCACGGTGCTCTCCACTGTCGCGACGAGCAAGCCGCGTGAAGGGATCGACTTCTTCCCCCTGACCGTCGACGTCGAGGAGCGCGCGTACGCCGCGGGCAAGATCCCCGGCTCGTTCTTCCGGCGTGAAGGACGTCCGGGCGAGCTCGCGATCCTGACCGCGCGGCTGACCGACCGTCCGCTGCGGCCGTCGTTCCCGTCCGACTTCCGCAACGAGGTGCAGGTCATCGCCACGATCCTCGGCGTCGACCTCGAGAACCCCCACGACATCGTGTCGATCAACGGCGCGTCCGCGGCGCTGACCGTGTCGGGCATTCCGTTCGACGGTCCGATCGGCGCGGTGCGGCTCGCACACTACGAAGGCGCGTGGGTCGCGCACCCCACCTTCCAAGAAGGCGACGAGTCGACCTTCGAGCTCGTCGTCGCCGGCCGTCAGCTCGACGACGGTGACGTCGCGATCATGATGGTCGAAGCCGGTGGCACCGAGCGCACGTGGGAGCTCTACGAAGAGGGCGCTCCCAAGATGACCGAGGAACTGATCGCGCAGGGCCTCGAGGAGTCGAAGCGTTGGATCGCGGCTTCGATCGAGTTGCAGCGCCGGCTCCGCGAAGAGGTCGAGAAGGCGAACGGCCCGATCCCGGTGATCGAGTACATGCCGAACGTCGACTACTCGCCCGAGGTCTACGCCGCGGTGAAGGCGCACGCCGAGTCGGCCACCGCCGGCGCGATGGCGATCGCCGACAAGAACGCGCGCAACGAGAAGCTCGACGAGATCCAGGCCGACATCGTCGCCACACTGGTCGGCACGGTCGACCAGCCGGGCGTGCACGCGGAGCAGGTCGGTGAGGTCAAAAAGGCGTTCCGCTCGCTGCAGAAGGAAGTGACGCGGCGCCGGATCGTCAACGACGGTGTGCGCATCGACGGGCGCGGTCCGACCGACATCCGGCCGTTGTCGGCCCAGGTCGGTCTGCTCGACACCGCGCACGGAACGGGTCTCTTCCAGCGGGGTGAGACGCAGGTGCTGTCGGTCGCGACGCTGGCCATGCCCCGCATGGAGCAGATGCTCGACACGATCACGCTCGAGACCAAGAAGAGCTACATGCACCACTACAACTTCCCGCCGTTCTCGACGGGTGAGACGGGTCGCGTGGGTTCACCGAAGCGACGCGAGATCGGTCACGGAGCGCTGGCGGAGCGGGCGATCGTGCCGGTGCTGCCGTCGGCGACGGAGTGGCCCTACACGATGCGCGTCGTGTCCGACGTGCTCGCGTCGAACGGTTCGACGTCGATGGCGTCGGTGTGTGGTTCGACCCTGTCGTTGATGGACGCGGGCGTCCCGATCAAGGCGCCGGTGGCGGGCATCGCGATGGGTCTGGTGTTCGCCGAGGGCAAGTACACGACGCTCACCGACATCCTCGGAGCCGAGGACGCGTTCGGCGACATGGACTTCAAGGTGGCCGGTACCGCCGAGTTCGTCACCGCGCTGCAACTCGACACGAAGATCGACGGCATTCCCGCCGACGTGCTCGCGGCCGCGCTGCACCAGGCGAAGGAAGCGCGGCTCAAGATCCTCGACGTCATGAAGGGCGCGATCCCCGCGCCGCGCGAAGAGGTCCGGACCTCGGCGCCGAAGATCGTCAGCTTCGAGATCCCGGTCGACAAGATCGGCGAGGTGATCGGGCCCAAGGGCAAGGTCATCAACACGATCCAGCAGGAGACCGGCGCCGACATCTCGGTGCAGGACGCCGACGGCGTCGGCATCGTGTCGATCGGGTCCAAGGACGGCGCCGCCGTCAGCGAGGCGCAACGCCGTATCGAGTTGATCCTCGACCCGCCGACCGCCGAGGTCGGCGCGGTGTACGAGGGCCGGGTGGTGAACATCACCAAGTTCGGTGCGTTCGTCAACATCCTCCCGGGCCGCGACGGCCTGGTGCACATCTCGAAGCTCGGTCGCGGCAAGCGCATCGACCGCGTCGAGGACGTGCTGGCGCTCGGCGACGAACTGAGCGTGCGCGTCGACGACATCGACCAGAACGGCAAGCTCTCGCTGTCGCTCGTGGGCGAGGACGGTGAGCCGATCGGCGGCGGCGACGGCGACGACTCGCGGCCGCCCCGCAACGACCGGCCGCCGCGCGATTCGGGATCCCGTGACTCGTCGGGTTCGCGGGTCACCGCGTCGTTCGAGTCCGAGTGGGAGGAACAGGCCCGCGAGGAGTTCGGCGATCTCGGTCCGGCGGACGAGCCGTCGCGGTCGGGTGGAGGCGGCGGCGACCGGCGAGGTGGCCGCGGCGGACGCGGCGGCTCCCGGCGCGGGCCGAGGCGCTCGTCATAGCCCGCAAGCCGCCCGCCCGCAGCACGGCCGCGACGGGGGTCAACCGCACGCGCCTCGATTCGGGCCTGCGCGTCGTCACCGAGGCGCTCCCCGGGCTGCGCTCGGTCACGCTCGGGGCCTGGGTCGGCTCCGGCGCCCGCGACGAACAGGGCGCGCAGTGGGGCGCGAGCCACTTTCTCGAACACCTGCTCTTCAAGGGAACCGAAACCCGCAGTGCGCGGGAGATCGCGGAAGCGATCGAGTCGGTCGGTGGCGAGATGAACGCCTTCACCACACACGAGCAGACCGTGTTCTACGTGCGCGTGCCCGACACGCAGTTCGAGCAGGCCTTCGACGTCCTCGCGGACGTGCTGTGGAATCCCGCGTTCCGGCCCGACGACGTCGAGTCGGAGCGCCGCGTCATCCTCGAGGAGATCGGGATGCGCGACGACACGCCCGACGACCTCGTGCACGACATGTTCGCGGCGGCGCTGTTCCGTGATCACCCGCTCGGTCGGGAGGTACTCGGGAGCGAGACGTCGATCACCGAGATGGCACGCGACGACATCGTCGCGTATCACGGCGCGCACTACCGGCCGTCGAACGTCGTGCTCGCCGCGGCCGGAAATCTTCGCCACGACCGCGTGCTCGGGCTCGTCGACGCGCGATTCCCGTCTCTCAACGGTACGCGGCCGCCGCGGACCGCTCACGACGTACCGGCACCCGATCCGGTCGCGGTGCTCCAGCGGGATACCGAGCAGACACACGTGGTGTGCGGGATGCGGGCGCTGCCCACGCTCGATCCCGACCGTTATGCGCTGACGATCGTGAACCAGGTCCTCGGCGGCGGGATGGCCTCCCGCCTGTTCCAGGAGATCCGCGAGACGCGTGGCCTCGCCTATTCGGTCTTCTCGTACAACGCGTCCTTCGACGACGCCGGGTTCCTGGCCGTCTACGCGGGCACGGCACCCGAAAACGTCGCCGAGACGCTGGCCGTGATCGAGGGCGAGCTCTCGGGCCTGGTGCGCGACGGGCTCAGCGACGCGGAGGTGACGGCGGCCAAGGGCCATCTGGTCGGTTCGCTGGCGATGTCGCTCGAGACGTCCGCGAGCCGGATGCGCCGCCTCGGCCGTTCGGAGCTCGTCGAAGGCGAGGTTCCGACACTCGAGGAGCTCGTCGCGCGCGTCGAAGCAGTCGGCGACGACGACATCGACCGCGTCATCGACCGCGTGTTCGCCGGTTCGCCCCGCGCGCTCGCCGTCGTCGGGCCGCATTCGTCCTCGGAGTTCGCCGGCGCCGCGTCATAGGCTCCGAGCGTGAGCGAACGTCGGGCGGCAGATATCCCGCCGAGCAGTGAGCGGGGCGCGAGCGGCCCGGCGCGTCGCGCCGAGAGCGGACGACGATGATCCGGGTCGGTGTGTTCGGTGCGGGCGGGCGCATGGGCTCGACCGTGTGCCTCGCGGTCACGGAGGCGCCCGACATGGAGCTGGTCGCGGCGATCGATCCCGGTGCCGCGGGAACCGCGCCCGGCGACGTCGCGCTCGCAGCCGAGGCTCACCAGCTCGAAGCCGCGGGCGCCGAGGTCGCGGTCGACTTCACCGTGCTCGACGCGGCCCGCGAGAACCTGCGCTGGTGCGCGGAGCACGGCGTGCACGCCGTCGTCGGCACGACGGGATTCCGGGAAGCCGAGCTGGCAGAGTTCGCGGAGCTCTTCGAACGGTCACCGGCCAACGCCGTCATCGCCCCGAACTTCGCGATCGGCGCGGTCTTGATGATGCGCTTCGCCGAGGTCGCCGCGCCGTTCTTCGAGACGGCCGAGATCATCGAACTGCACCACGACCGCAAGACCGACGCACCTTCGGGCACGGCTGCCCGGACCGCACAGCGCATGGCTGCGGCGTCGAAGGACTGGGCCGAGGACCCGACGCGCACGGTCATCGCCGAGGGCGCGCGCGGCGGAACGATCGACGGCATCCCGATCCACTCCGTGCGGATGCGGGGAATGGTCGCCCATCAAGAGGTGCTCCTCGGTACCGAGGGCCAGACCCTGTCGATCCGCCACGACAGCTACGACCGCGCTTCGTTCATGCCGGGTGTGTTGCTCGCGGTGCGCAAGGTCGCGGATACGCCGGGCCTGACCGTCGGTCTCGACTCGTTGATGGGCTTCTGAGGGCTAGCCGCAGGTCCCCTCGACATACTCCGCCAGCACCTCGATGTCCGTCGTGACCAGGAGTCCGTCGCGATCGGTGAGCCACTCGAGATTGCGGCCGTGCAAATCGCACCCCGCGTCGAAGCGGTTCAGGTGGACGACGATCCGCGGGTGCCGGAGCGCGTCGACACTCAGTCGAACGGCGTTGATCGTGCCGAGACCGGCGTCGGCCACCAGCACGACGAGCGTGGGCGCGAGGGAGCGGATGAGATCGCCGCAGTCGCCGTCGGCGGCGACAGGGGAGCGCACGCCGCCGGCCGTTTCGACGAGCACGCGGGCGCGATCGGGAAGGCCCGCGGTGCTCTCGGCCGCGAGCTCGTTCACGGTGAACGGCGGAAGTCCGAGCGCTTCGGCGGCCATGGGCGGCGCCATCGGCGTCGGCAGCCACCGGTGCGACCGGCATACGTCGGCCGCATCGAGCCCGGCGGCGTGCGCCAGCACGTCGGCATCGGTGACTGCGTCGCCCGGCGCGAACGACTGCACCGGCTTGCGCGGCACGAAGTCGCAGCCGCGTGCCCGCAGCGCCCGCAACAAGGCGGCACCCACGAACGTCTTCCCGACGTCCGTGCCGGTACCGGCGACGGCGACGATGTTCATCGGGCGGGCACGGTGCCCAGCGCGTCGGCGAGCGCGCGCACCAGGCGGGTGACCTGTTCCTCGGTGTGTGCGGCCGACACGGTGACGCGCAAGCGGGAGGACCCTGCCGGCACCGTCGGCGGGCGGATGGCCGGCACGAGCAGCCCGGCGTCGAGCAGTGCGGCGGCGGCATCGAGCGCGCGTTGTTCGTCGCCGCAGAGGAACGGCACGATCGGCGAGGGATGGCCGGGCCGGATGCGATCGACGTGCGCGCGCAACCGTTGCACGAGTTGAGCGCCCTCGGCCGACCGCAGCACGCGCAACGCCGCCAGCGCCGCCGCCGCGTCGGCCGGCGTGGTTGCAGTCGTGAAGATGTACGGCCGGGCCAGGTTCTCGACGAGTTCCACCGCGCGCGCCGAGCCCGCGACGAAGCCGCCCAGCGACCCGAGCGTCTTCGAAAGTGTGCCGATGCGGAGCAACTCCACGCCGCCGGCTCGGTCGAAGTCGGGGCCAAGCACCGCGTGGGCCTCGTCGACGACGAGCAGCGCGTCTTCGCGAGCGCACAGGTCGACGAGCGCGACCATGTCGGCGATGTCGCCGTCCATCGAGAAGACGGTGTCGGTGACGACGAGTGCCCGGCAGGCGCCCCGGTCGCGCAGCAACGCGGCGAGGTGGTCGAGGTCCGAATGCCGGTACACGGCGACGTCGGCACGCGCCATACGGCATCCGTCGATGATCGACGCATGGTTCAGCTCGTCGCTGCAGACGAGCACACCGGGACCGCCGAAGGTCGTGATCACACCGAGGTTCGTCGCGAAGCCGGTGGGGAACAGGGCGGCTCGCGGCGTGCGTTTCCACGCCGCGAGCTCGGCTTCCAGCTCCGCGTGGATCGGGCGCGCACCGACGATCAGTCGGGCCGAACCCGCGCCCGCGCCCCAGCGGTCGAGTGCGTCGTGCGCAGCCGCTACCACCGCGGGGTGCGCAGTAAGGCCGAGGTAGTCGTTCGACGCGAACGAGACGACGGCGCGGCCGTCGTCCGTCAGTGTTCCTTCCGGTCCGCGCGCGTCGAAGGTACGCGGAGCACGCCAGCGACCCGCGTCGCGGATCGCGGCGGCTTCGCGCTCGGCCCAGGCGTCCCAGGTCACGAGCCGACCTGACGGGAATCGACGCTCACGTCGTCGATCGCCTCGCTCAACGCGTGCACCATGCGGTGCAGTTCCGGCGACGTGATGGTGAGCGGCGGCATCAACGTGACGTCGTCGCCGATCGAACGCAAGAGCACGCCCCGCTCGACCGCGCCCGCGCTCACGCGGCGACCCCACTTGAGTCCGGGCCCGGGCGGCGCCAGCTCGACCGCGCCCATGAGGCCGCGCAGCCGGACTTCGCGCACCGCGGGCTTCGACGCGATCCGGTCGTGCAGGAGGTCGGCGAGCTCGTCGGACCGCTCGCGCACGTTCGCGAGCACGTCCCACGCTTCGATGAGCTCGAGATGACGGAGCGCAACCGCGGCCGCGAGCGCGTTCCCGCCGAACGAATGGCCGTGGTACAGCGTGCGTTCGCCCATGTCGTCGCCGAGGAACGCTTCGAACACCGGGCCGCTCGCGGCGGTCACCGACATCGGTAGGTAGCCCGCGGTGAGTCCCTTGCCGAGACAGAGCAGGTCGGGGCGGAGATCGCACCGCTCCGACGCGAACAGGGTTCCGGTGCGGCCGAAGCCGGTTGCGATCTCGTCGCAGATCAGCAGCACGTCGTGCTCGCGGCACGCGGCACCAAGCCGGGCGAGGCCATCATGGTCAGCGAGCTGCATACCGGCCGCGGCCTGCACGGAGGGCTCGACGATCACGGCTGCGAGCTCCGATGCGTGCGCGGCAACGAGTCGGACGGCTTCGTCGAAACACGCCGGATCATCGAAGGCCGGCGCGCGCACGACGGGGAAACGCAACTCGGCGAACACGTCGGCGCCGAAGCCGTCGTCGCCCACCGACAGCGCACCGATCGTGTCGCCGTGATATGCGCCGCCGAATGCGAGAAACGTCGTGCGACCCGGGACCCCGCGGTTCTTCCAGTATTGGAACGCGATCTTCAACGCCTGCTCGACGGCCGAGGCCCCGTCGCTCGCGTAGAGGAAGTGCGGGTCGTCGACCGGTACGACACGAGCCAGCGCCTCGGACAGCTCGACCACCACCCGGTTGCCGTTGCCGAGCATCGTCGAATGGGCTCCGAGCACCAGCTGGCGCTGGATCGCGTCGTCGAGCTCAGGGACTCGGTGGCCGAGCGTCGTGACCCACAGCGAGGAGATCGCGTCGAGGTAGCGGTTGCCGTCGACGTCGATGAGCTCGTGCCCCTCGGCTCGTTCGACGATGACCGGCCTGTTGTCGGCGAACGTCGACATCTGGGTGAAGCCGTGCCACACGACGTGTGCGTCGCGCTCGACCCAGTCCTCGTGCGCCGTCATGCCCTGGATTCTGGCGCACAATGTGGAGATGGTCCCCATGAGGCGAGCGGTCCGGCGCCGGGCATGACCCAGGCGAGCGACCCGCTGAGCCTGCACGACCGGCTGCTCGCCGCCACGTACCGCTGCGTGGAGCGATTCGGTCTGGGCAAGACGACGATCGAGGACATCGCCAAGGAGTCGGGGGTTTCGCGGGCCACGATCTACCGGCAGTTCCCGGGCGGACGGGACGAGCTCCTGCTCGAGACCGTCGGCTGGGAGCTCGCCAATTACTTCAACCGCCTCGCCGATCAGGTGCGCGACGCTCCGACGCTGGCGGCGCTGCTGGAGGAGGGGCTGCGGTACGCGCACCGGTCGGTGACCGAGCACGCGGTGCTGCGCAAGGTGATGGACACGGAGCCCGAGCGGTTGCTCCCCTTGCTCACGACCGAGTCGGAGCAGACGTTGCCGTTCATCGCGGATTTCCTCATGCCCTATCTGCGGCGCGAGGCCGACGCCGGCCGGCTCCGTCCGGGCGTCGATCTCGACCGGGCGGCCGAGTACCTCGCCCGGGCGATCCTGTCGCTGATCGGGGCGCCCGGTCGGTGGGACCTCGACGACCCCGCCCAGGTCGCGGATCTCGTCGAGGTCGAGCTCCTCGGCGGCATCACCGTTCCCTGATCCGGGCGCCCGACCGCCCGAAGCGACGGCGCCGCTGCCTTGCCAGACCGACCGCCTGACCTCCCAAAGTGCTCGCGATCGCGAGCGCGGCTGTGACGCGGGACACAATGTGTGACTTGCCAAACCCTTGGGTGTGGCATATCCTAGGGGCATGGAGCGACTCTCGATCCCGGCTCTGGCCAAGAAGGTGCCCGACGAACCGGCCGCATGGCTGTTCATGGAGCAGTTGCGGTGGGGTGACCGTCCGGTCTGCCCTCACTGCGGGTCGGTCCGCCCTCACTACTTCCTGACCCCCAAGGCCGGCGAGGGTCGAGCGACTCGCCGCGGCAAGGTGTCGCACCGGCGGGTGTGGAAGTGCGCCGACTGCCGGAAGCAGTTCACGGTCCTGGTGGGGACCATCTTCCACGGCTCGAAGATCCCGCTCCGCACATGGCTGTTCGTCATCGTCGAAATCTGCGCCAGCAAGAACGGCGTCGCCGCGAGGGAGATCGAACGGAAATACGACCTCACCCCGAAGACCGCCTGGTTCATGTGCCACCGTCTCCGCGAAGCCATGACCCGCGACGACGCATTCACGTCACTCATGGCCGGAACGATCGTCGCTGACGAGGCCTACGTCGGCGGACGGTCACGGCCGATGCACGGCAAGCTCTCCGCCAGCAAGACCGAGAACTACAAGCCGCCGAAGGCCGTCGTATTTACGCTCATCGAGGCCGAGTCTGGCGAAGCCCGTAGCCGCGTGATCCCGAACGTCAAGGCCGACACCCTCTGGCGCGCTCTTGCCGAACAGGTCGATTTCAAGGCCTCACGGCTGATGACGGACGAGCTGCTCTCCTACCGGAACGTTGGCCGGCAGTTCGGCAACGGCCACGACACCGTCAACCACGGCTTCGGCGAATACGTCCGCGGCGACGTGACTACGAACAAGGTAGAGAACTTCTTCGGGCAGCTACAACGCTCGCTCGACGGAACGTTCCATCACGTCTCGCACGAACACCTGCCGCGCTACCTGGCCGAGTTTGACTTCCGATACTCGACCCGAAAGCTCACCGACACGCAACGCGTGTCGCGGCTGATGGGGCGAACCGGCGGCCGTCGTTTGGCCTACCGGCCTCTCACGAACGGCTAGCTCGCCTTAATCAGCTGACTTCGGTTCGCCGCGGACGATCCCAACGGTTCAACCGGGCTAGCAACAGGTGCGCTTCGCACATGGCGACGGAAGTTCGTAAGTGGTGACTGCCTAAACGTTCGCAGAGACTTTGCCGTCGCGTCGTCGAGGCCAAACCGTTGGATCACCGGCTCGATGTCCCACGGTGATGCAGCGGACAACACTTCGATTGCGACGACAGCGCCGTGTGCATCCAGGTCAACCGTTACGCCATCGGGCATGTCGACATGACTCGCAGACCCGCCATCACGCAAGAAAATGAACAGCGCGTCGGCAGAGAAGTCGTAGCTCCAACGCATCAGGCGCACCCCACCGAGGTCATCTAAGCACAGTCACAACGCGGTTGGTATCGGCACGATCGACTACGACCTCCAGGAAGTCGCCGTTGGTGTCGAAGCCGCTGTACACCAACGTATCTGGGCGGTTCCCTGGCCTCGGAGGCGGCGGCCCGCCTGGGACGTAGAGGACCTGTTCCACATCAGCCTCACTGGCCCCGCGGAGTGCCATGGCCTCCCGGGCATGGTCCGCATATGTGGGCATCCGATGGGGCCTAAATGGCTGGCAGCGAGGTGTCGACTCGCAACGGACATGACCAGATCGGTTCCCCATCAGCGACGAGTGACACCTCATAGATGCCGAGTCGCCGGAACTCCAACGGCAGCGGAACGACGAGGTTGGAGCCGAGCGGCATTTCGGGGTCGAACTGACCCTCAATCGGGTGGCCCGTGAAGGCTGACGCCTCAAGTCGTGCAACCTGCTCAGTCCTGTCGGAGTGTTGCACCGCGACGACGAAGACATGCGTCTGGTCGAAGTCCCTCTCCTCGAGCTCTAGCCGAGCAACGAACCAAAGTTGACCCCGAACGGGGAGTTCCGGTCCCTGAATGCGATCAGCGAATGCACCAAGTACCGAGACAAGGCCAGAGGAGTCGGGCATTGCCGCGTTGCACAAGAAAGCATTTGCCAGACGCATGGTGCGACGTTACCGCCGCGAATCGGGCGTATTCTTCTCTCCCATGGACCCGGTCCGCGACCTGGACGAACTCCTGAACATCGAAGGCGACCCCGAAGACGTACTCCGCGCCCTCCTGAACGTCGAACCGTGCGACACGGCGGGTGATCCCGCAACTGGTGACGAGGCCATCGATCGGATGATCGAGGACTAGTCCGCGCTCGCCGGACTCCCTCGAATCCAACGCAACGTTCCAGACCATCGCCGCTTCAGCGTACGCACCGCCTTCTCCCGACGCGATAGCGGACGGGCGAAGCCCGTGATGTGTCCCGTGATGAAGTCGATCTCTTCATCGTTGTCGTATTTGTAGGACAGGACGAATCGACGAGATGCGGGCGGCGAAACCCGATGAAGTCGGATCTCTGCCAGCCAGTGAAACGCTGGGCCTTGGCCTTCTACCTCGGGCAGGAATGTGGTTGTGACGTCCTCTCCGCCCGGCTTATGGAATGACCAACTCGGAGCTGGGTCACCATGGTGAAGATGGGTGATCAGATAAGTCGTCAGATCGAAGTCGCCGATCTCTAGCGTCCCGGTCTGCGAATGGAGCAAGCGCACGCGGCGTGTCGGCTCATCGCGCCAGCGGACTGCCCATGACCGTTGGTGGCCGCCGATCGGTTCTTCCTTGCCGATCAGGTGAAGTACTTCGGCCTCGAATTCGGCCTCCATGCCCGTATTGGTGATCGCGACAGTCGGATGAAACCCGAGACTCTCCTCGATCTCCACGTCGGCGAGCCACCAGGACCGATCGGTTCGCCATTCGATCGTGGCGACAACCGCCGCCCACGCGATGAACAAGACCACGAGAGATGCGAAACCCCAAGGGCGCAGAGCAGCCCAGGCGCATAGCCCGATGCCGAGAGCGCCTACCTCTCGGGCGTACCGAACCCGTTTGGAATGGAATTCCTCATACGCGAGGACTAGGAGGCTCACTCCGATCGCGGCAACGAAATACCTCGCCGCGTGTGTCGGTCCATGGGGGCCCGACCTCCGAAAGAGATTCGCTGCGACTGTCGTAGGCGTCGCGGCGCGAATGACGAGGGTGGTCGTAGTCGTGGCCCGATAGAGCACGCCCGGATCGCCGTGCCCCGCCCAACCCAGCATTCATGTCCTCCCGCAGTCGACGGTATGACACCGTCAACCATCAGGCACGACACTAGTGGGTTTGGCAAGTCACACATTGTGACGCGGGACACGTTGACGATGAGACGTACACTGGATCAGTGTCTCAGTTCGTGGAGTTCGCAGAGCTCAGCCCCCAGGCCGGCCGGGTGCTCGACGCCGCATTGCGCTGCGTCGCCCGGGTAGGGCTCGCGAAGACGACGCTCGACGACGTCGCCCGTGAGGCCGGGTGCGCCCGGGCCACCGTCTACCGCTGCTTCGCGAACAAACAGCAGCTCCAGATCGCGCTGGTCGCACGCGAAGCGCTCGCATTGCGCGACGCGGTTGCCGAGGCCGCGGCCCCGTGCGACGCGCTCGAAGACGCGATCACGGCCGCTGTTGTCACTTCGGCCCGCTTTCTCACGAACCACTCGGCGCTCGCGTTCGTATGTGCGCACGAGCCCGAGGTCTTGCTGCCGTATCTCGCCTTCGAGCGCGAAGACGCGGTACTGCGCGAGGCCGCGTTGCTCGTGGCGCCCGCGTTCGGACGCTTCTGCGAAGCGCCCGTACCCGAGCGACTCGGCGAGTGGCTGGCCCGCACCACGCTCTCGTACCTCTGCAACCCGTCCCAAAGTTTCGACGTCACCGACCCCGAATCCGTACGGGTTCTCGTCGGCGAATTCATCGTTCCCGGTTTCGTCAAATTCCAAGGGGTGTCCCGATGACCACCAACAACGAGCTGATCGGCCGCGACGAGATCAACGACCTCGAGGCGATCCTCTCCATCAGCAACAAGGACGTCGACGCCGTGGAGCACACGGTCGGCGCCGGCTTCGACGCGGTCTTCACGTGGGACTACGAGCGCAGCCGCCCCGCCCTCGGCAAGCTCTACGAGAAGGCGAAGACGTCGCAGTGGAACGTCACGACCGACCTCGACTGGTCGATCGACGTCGACCAGGAAGCGCTGGCGTTGAACGAGATGGCCCGTGAGGACGTGAAGTTCTTCGGCGACCACATCGACCTCGCGGGAACGCCGTTCGCCAAGTGGACCGAGAAGGAATGGGTCGAGCTCGCGATCGAGGGCCAGAACTGGACGCTCTCGCAGTTCATGCACGGAGAGCAAGGTGCGCTCCTTTGCACCGCCCGCATCGTCGAGACGGTCCCGTGGATCGACGCCAAGTACTACGCGGCGACGCAGGTCGTCGACGAGGCCCGTCACGTCGAGGTCTTCGCCAAGTACCTCGACGAGAAGCTCTCGGGTCACTACCCGATCAACGCGCACCTCGAACTGCTGCTCGACGACATCCTGAAGGACAGCCGTTGGGACATGACGTACCTCGGCATGCAGATCATGGTCGAGGGCCTTGCACTCGCTGCGTTCGGTTTCATGCACCAGATGACGACCGAGCCGCTGCTGAAGCAGCTCCTGCGGTACGTGATGAGCGACGAGGCGCGCCACGTCGCGTTCGGCGTTCTCTCGCTGCAGGAGTACTACAAGGAGCTCTCCGACGCGGAGATGAAGGACCGCCAGGAGTTCGCGTTCGAGGCCGCGGTCCGCATGCGCGACCGCTTCCTGCAGCAAGAGGTCTGGGACCGCATGGGCGTGCCGGTGAAGGACGCGCTCGAGCTCGTGCTCGCCGACGAGGGCCGCAAGATGTTCCAGAACATCTTGTTCTCGAAGATCGTGCCGAACTGCAAGAAGCTCGGCCTTCTCGAGCGCAACGGCGGCTGGCTGCGACAGCGGTTCACCGAGCTCGGCGTCATCCAGTTCGAGGACTGGGTCGACACCGGCGAGGAGTACGCGATGCTCGACGAGGTCGCCAAGGACCGCGCGGCCGCAGCCGGCGCCTGACCCATTCCGTCGGACGCGCCGGCAGGGCACTGCCGGCGCGTGTCCGACCTCGAACGGCGCGACTCGGGTTCGGCCGCGTTGTAGCGTGCACGCCTGATGCCGGTCCGGATCGTCTTTCTCGGTGGCCTCGGCGAGATCGGCCGGAACTGCTTCTGCATCGAGGTCGACGGCCGGATCGTCGTCGTCGACTGCGGGATCATGTTCCCCGATGCCGACATGCCGGGCATCGACCTCGTCCTGCCGGACTTCACCTACCTGCGGGAAAACGCGGAGCGGGTGGAGGCGGTGCTGCTCACCCACGCGCACGAGGACCACGCGGGCGGGCTCGCGTTTCTCCTGCGCGACATCTCGGTGCCGATCTACGGGTCCGAGCTCTCGCTCGCGCTCGCGCGCAACCGCATCGACGAAGCGGGCATGCTCGGACGCACCGAGCTGATCCCGGTCGCCGACGGCGAGCGTCGGCGGATCGGTCCGATCGAGTGCCAGTTCGTACCCGTCACCCACTCCGTGCCGCACGGCTTCGCGGTCGCGTTCTTCACGCCCGAGGGCACGATCGTGCACACCGGCGACTTCAAGCTCGATCTCACGCCGGTCGACGGCCGTCGCACCGACCTCGCGCTGTTCGGTGAGCTCGCGCGTCGCGATGGCGGTGTACGCATGCTGCTCTCGGATTCGACGAACGCCGAGCGACCGGGATTCACGCCGTCGGAATCGACCGTCGGCGCCGCGATGCGCGCACTCTTTCGCGAGCATCCCGACAAGCGGTTCATCGTGGCGAGCTTCTCGTCACACCTCCATCGGGTCGAGCAGGTCGCGCAGGCGGCGATCGCCCACGGCCGGCGGGTTGCGTTCGTCGGCCGGTCGATGACGCAGAACGTGTCGCTCGCGCGTGAGCGCGGGTTCATCGAGCTCCCTGAGTTCGCGGTCATCGACATCGAAGAGACGGCGAGGTTCGCGCCGGGCGAGGTGTGCGTGATCTGCACCGGCTCGCAGGGCGAGCCGATGAGCGCACTCGCGTTGATGGCGGCGCACGAGCACAAGTACGTGAAGGTTTCGGGCGACGACATCGTCGTGATCAGCGCGCACGCGATCCCGGGCAACGAGGCGAACGTGTCGCGCGTCATCGACTCGATGCACCGCGCCGGGGCCGAGGTCGTCCACGATCGCACCTCGCCGGTGCACGTCTCCGGACACGCGTCGCAGGAAGAGCTGAAGTTCATGCTGAACCTGCTGACGCCGGAATGGTTCGTCCCGGTGCACGGCGAGTACCGGCACCTCGTGCACCACGCCCGCCTCGCACTCGACGTCGGCATCGCCGACGACCACGTGCTGGTGTGCGAGGACGGCGACACGATCACGTTGGGACCGGTCGGCGCCGATGTCGAACGCCGCGCCGTCCCGGCCGGCTACATGTACGTCGACGGCATCGTCGGCGACGTCAGCCACGGCGTGCTGCGCGACCGGCGCATGCTCTCCGAAGAGGGCGTCGTCGTCGTGATCGTGACCGTGGCGGCCGCGTCGGGTGAGATCGTGACCGGACCCGAGATCGTGACCCGCGGCTGGGTGTACGCGCCCGAGGCGGACGACCTCATCGAGGACGCCAAGGCGGTCGTGCGCGCGTCGATTGCCGTCGCCGCGAGCGAGGGCGCGACCGACTTCGAGACGATCCGTCGCCACTGCCGCAAGTCTCTCGCGCGGTTCATCGACGAACGCACGCGCCGGCGTCCCGCGGTCATCCCCGTCGTGATGGAGGTCTGAGGGAGCAGTGGCGATCGACATCGACCTGTCGGGTCGCCGCGCGCTCGTGACCGGCGGCGGGAACGGTGTGGGCGCGCAGATCTGCGCCGCGCTGGTGCGCGCCGGCGCCTTCGTGTGGGTGAATGACATCTACGAAGACCGGGCGGCCGCGGTCGCGGAGTCGCTCGGCGGCGACGCGCACGCGCGCGCGGCCAAGTGTGACGTCACAAGTCCGCTCAAGATCCGCCGGATGCGGGATGACACGGGTCCGGTCGACATCCTCGTGAACAACGCGGGCATCCCGACCTCCGGCTTCGGCGACCTCAAGCCGTTCGCCGATACCGAGCCCGACGACTGGGAAGAGGCGATGCGCCTGAACCTCGGCGCGGTGCTGCACGTCACGCACGCGTACGTCGGCGCCATGGTCGAACAGGGTTGGGGCCGGGTCGTCACGATCGTGTCCGACGCCGGCCGGCGCGGCGAGCGGTTCCAGGTGATCTACGGCGCCGCGAAGGCGGGAGCGATGGGTTTCGTCCGTGGACTCGCGGCCGAGGTCGGTCCGCACGGTGTGACTGCGAACTGCGTTGCCCTCGGGACCATGCGAACCGGCGTGCTCGAAGAGGCGCTCGGCCAAAATCCCGACCTCGAACGGAAGCTGACCCGGCCCTACACGATTCCCCGTCTGGGCCGACCCGAGGACCCCGCCCTGCTCGTCGCGCTCTTGTGCAGCGATGCCGGCTCGTGGATCACCGGCCACGTGTACCCGGTCGACGGCGGCTATTCGCCGTCTCTCTAGCGGGACCGGCCTTCAGGACGCGGCAAACCGCCGGATTCCAGTGTGGCCAAAGTTGGCGGTGTTAGCTTTGATTCATGGCTTCGCGCCGTCAGTCCAAGTCCGCGCGCGCTAAGAAGCGAGCCAAGGCCCGCGTGCAGACCCGCGCCGCCTGGCGCGACGAGCTGGCCGAACAGCTCGCCGACCACCGCATCGATGCGCTCGCGATCGCGCTCGCCGTCTTCGGCATCCTGAGCCTGCTCGCGATCGTGTCGGACGTCGTCGGTCCGGTGGGCCGCGGGATCGACGCGGCCGCGGCCGCGCTGCTGGGCCGGGGCAAGGTGCTGATCCCGATCACCGCCCTCGCGGGCGCGGCATCGCTCGTCGTCGACCGGCGATCGGGCCGAGACGACGATGAAGAAGACGACGACGAGGTCCCCGGTCGCCGGGGTCTCCGCTTCGGCGTCGGACTGGTCCTCGTGTGCGCAGCGGTGGTCGGCGCGTTCCACCTCGCTCGGGGCAAGACGGTCACGGGCGCCGCCGCGCCGTTGAAGAACGCGGGCGGCCTCGTCGGCGCCGGCATCGGCGCGCCGTTGCGCGCCGGGCTCGGCAGCGCGGGCGCCGTCATCATCCTGATCGCGGTCGGCACGCTGGGCGCGTTGCTCGTCGCCGGAACCGGACTGCGCCAGATCGTGCACGCGCTCGCGTCCGGCGGGCGATTCGTCGGGCGGCAGGCGCGCAACGTGCTGACGCTGCCGTCCGAACGCGAGCGCGTCGACGCCGCGCCTGAGGTCGCCGAAGCTGCAGCCGAGTCCGAGCCCTCGTTCCGGCGCGCGGTGTTGTTCGACCAGGGTGACGACGCGATGGTCGACCTCGTCGCGGCCGAGGAGGACGACGCCGAGGCCGAGGAGGAACTCGACGAAGAGGCGGAGTACGAAGAAGAAGACGAGTACGAAGACGAGGACGAGGAGGAGTACGAGGAAGGCGAAGAAGACGAGGAGTACGAGGACGAAGAGGGCGAAGAGGACGAAGAAGGCGAGTACGCAGAAGAGGACTACGAGGAATACGACGAGGACGAGGAGTACGAGGAAGAAGAAGGCGACGAGGGCGACGAGGAGGAGTACGAAGACGAGGAGGAGGAGGAGGAGGAGGACGAGGTCCTCGCCGTTCCCAAGGTCGAGTGGAAGCTCCCGTCGACGAACCTCCTGAAGAAGAGCGAGAAGCGCGAGGTCGACAGCCGCATGGTGAAACAGGGCGGCGACGTGCTCGAAGCGACCATGCGCGAGTTCGGCGTGGACGCGCGTCTCATCGACGCGACCGTCGGCCCGACCGTGACCCGCTACGAGCTCGAGCTCGCGGCCGGCGTCAAGGTCAACAAGGTGACGAGCCTCTCCAAGGAGATCGCGTACGCCATGGCGAGCCATGACGTCCGCATCCTTGCCCCGATTCCCGGCCGGAGCGCGATCGGTGTCGAGGTGCCGAACAAGATGCGCCCGCTCGTGACACTCGGCGACATCCTCGGCAGTCCCGAAGCCAAGAAGACCAAGCACCCGCTCGAGGCCGCGATGGGTCGCGACATCGCGGGACGGGCCGTCTTCGCCAACCTCGCGACGTTCCCGCACGTCCTCATCGCCGGTCAGACCGGTGCGGGCAAGTCGAGCTGCATCAACAGCATCGTCACGTCGATCCTCATGCGGACGACGCCCGACGAGGTCCGCATGATCCTGGTCGACCCGAAGCGGGTCGAGCTCGGTCAGTACAACAACGTGCCGCACCTGCTCACCGAAGTCGTCACCAATCCGAAGAAGGCGGCGAACGCGCTCGACTGGGCCGTACGCGAGATGGAGATGCGCTACGACCTGCTCGCCGACATCGGCGTGCGCGACATCGCGGGATACAACGCGTTGTACGACAAGGGCGACATCCCGACGCCCGACGATCCCGATCCCGACACGGGAAAGTCGTACGAACGCCTGCCCTTCATCGTGGTGGTCGTCGACGAGCTCGCCGACCTGATGATGGTGGCGGCGCGCGACGTCGAGACGAGCATCTGCCGGCTCGCGCAGATGGCGCGCGCCGTCGGCATCCATCTCGTCATCGCCACGCAACGGCCGTCGGTCGACGTCATCACCGGAGTCATCAAGGCCAACATCCCGAGCCGGCTCGCGTTCAGCGTGAGCACGCTCGCCGACTCGCGCGTCATCCTCGACCAGCCCGGCGCGGAGAAGCTCATCGGCAAGGGCGACATGTTGTTGTTGAGCGCGTCTTCGAGCCGGGCCGACCGCATCCAGGGCGCGTGGGTCGACGAGGACTGCGTGCGCAAGGTCGTCGCGCACTGGAAGCGCCAGGCCGCGCAGCCGCAGTACGTCGACGGAATCCAGGGCACCGACGGTCCCGGCGGGCGGTCTCGCGCCGACACCGAGGAGACCGACGACCTGTTGTCGGAAGCGATGGAGCTCGTCGTCACGAGCGGACTCGGCTCGACGAGCATGCTGCAGCGCAAGCTGCGGGTCGGCTTCGCGCGCGCCGGACGGCTCATGGACCTGCTCGAACGTCGCGGCGTCGTCGGCCCGTCGGAGGGCTCGAAGGCCCGGGCGGTGCTGATGAGCGTGGAGGAGCTCGAAGAGCTGAAGGAACGCAGCTGACGGTGATGCGAGCCCGCTCGCCCCGGTCGCGGTAGCCTCCGCGCCGCTTGTCCAACACCGCGGGGACGTCACTCACCAGGGTTCGGGCTCGCCTCGCGCGTGTTCCGATGCTGCGGCGCTGGTATCGCCGCTACCGGTCGGTCGTCGCGGGCTTTCGGCTCCGCGACGGCGCCTTCAATGCACTCCCCGTCGACGCGTCGGTCCGGCTGGCCTACAACGTCATGCTGCGGCGAGAACCCGACCCGGTGGGGCGCGCCGACTTCGAGAACCGTCTCGCCAACGGCGTCATCACGCACAACCGCATGGTGGAAGAGCTGCGAGGTTCGGAGGAATTCCTCTACGACGTCCGCTTTACGTCGCTCGGGCACTCGATCCACACCGGTCGGTGCATGTTCATCCAGAGCCTGCCGCGCGCGCGACGCATTCTCGATCTCGGGGGCACGCACAAGGCGCACCCCTTCGGAGCCATGGTGCGCATGGGCTATCCGTATCCGTTCGACGAGCTCGTGATCGTCGACCTCCCCGAGGACGATCGCCACCCGATCTACCAGGGTGACGTGATCTCGGAGCGCGAGGTCGAAGCGCCCGTCGTCGACACGCCGCTCGGCCGTGTGTCGTACCGGTACCACTCCATGACCGACCTCTCGCGCTTCGACGACGAGTCGATCGATCTCGTCTACATGGGGCAGAGCATCGAGCACGTGACCGAGGAAGACGGCGACCGCGTGCTGAAGGAGATCTATCGCCTCCTCGCGCCGGGTGGTCACCTCGCACTCGACACACCGAACGCACGCGTCACGCGGCTACAGCAAGCGGAGTACATCGATCCCGATCACAAGATCGAGTACACCTATGAGGCGCTGCGCGACAAGCTCGAGAAGTTCGGGTTCACGATCACCGAGGCCAAGGGCCTGAACTACGCCGGCGGCGCGCTCGAACCGGGATGCTTCTCACTCGAAGCGATCGCCGCGAACACCGGGATCTTCGCCGACGCGGCGGATTGCTACATCCTGGCGTTCGTCTGCGCGAAGTAGAAGACGTGTGAAGAAGTCGAGGGCGGCGCTTCGTTGCGCCGCCCCCGAACTTCGCAGATGCCGATCCGGCGCTTACGCGGCGCGGACGTTCGGCGTGTGCTCGCCCAGCGTCTCGTCGCCGGTGGCCCGATCGTGGGTGAGGTAGGCGAAGAGCGCCCGCCACGGCACCGTCATGCCTGCGACCAGGAAACCGGTCACCCACACACCGACGGTGTCGTTGCGAATCCCGATGCCCCATCCCCGGAACACCGAGTAGTCCATGAGAACCGTGACACCGACACCGATGACGAAGGTCGCCAGGGAGCGCAGGTTGCGCAGCCTCGGGACCGCGTCGGTGAGGAAGTCAACCAACTTCAACGTCGCGAGCGCGAGCAACGCGACGATCGCGAAGTCGTACATAGCCACCTCCAGGTGGTTGCGGATAGGCCCCACGCCATCCGTCGCAACCTCTGACTCGGCGGGCTCCGAAAGGGTTACGCGCGTCCGAAGGCCGGCTACAGGCGGCCTTCGGACTCGAGGGCGTCGAGGCGGGTGCGGAGCTCGTCGAGGAGACCGGCTGCGGCGGAGAGGTGTTCCTCGATCCGCGAGACGTAGGCATGCGGCGAGTCGTCGCTGACCTCGTCGTCCACGTCGATCTCGTTCACGACCGCGGCCGCGAACTCCGCCTGCTCCTCGGGGACGAGGAGCAGGCCGCGGCGGTCGTCGCTCGAACCCGACCACTCGATCATCACCGGCACGCTCGCGGTCTCGAGGCGGCGACGGAGCACCTGCGCCTGGATCTTCGGCCACTCGCCGATCTCGATCAGGCCGTCTTCGACTTCGTCGTCCTCATCGCCGAGGTCGATGAGGTGTGTCGGGCGCTCGACGACGAGTGCGACTCGGCACTCGGAGCAGCGCTCGGTACCCACCCGGTACTCGGCTCCGCACGAGGGGCACCAGACGGTAGGTTCGTCCACGGGCGGAGAGTGTACGAGGGTGCGTCGGTACGATGTCACCGATGCGCGGCGAATCGACGATCCGCAAGCGATTCCACGTCGAGACGCTCGGGTGTCCGAAGAATGCAGTCGACTCGGACAAGGTCGTGGCCTCGCTCCTCGCCGACGGCCTGACACCCGCCGAATCCGCGGACGACGCCGACCTCGTCGTCGTGAACACGTGCGCCTTCATCGAAGCGGCGCGCCAGGAGTCGATCGACGTCGCGCTCGCGCTCTCGGAGACGCGCAAGCCCGGTGCCCGGCTGGTGGTCACCGGCTGCATGGCGGAACGCTACGGCGACGAGCTGGCCGCGGCGCTGCCCGAAGCCGACGCAGTCGTGGGGTTCGCGGGCGAGGGAACGCTGTCGTCGGTCGTCCTGCGCGGCCGCAAGCCCGAAGGCGTGCGTGACCTGCTCGAGCTCCCGCGGCCCGCGCCGAGCGCCCCCTGGGCGTACGTGAAGGTCGCCGAGGGTTGCGATCGCGCGTGCGCGTTCTGCGCGATCCCATCCTTCCGGGGCAAGCAACGGTCGCGGACACCGGAGTCGGTCGAGGCCGAGGTTCGCGGTCTCGTCGAGCAGGGCGTCGCCGAGATCGTGCTCGTCGCGCAGGACCTCGCCTGGTACGGCCGCGACACGGGCGATCCGAATTCGCTCGCACCGCTGCTCCGCCGACTCGATCCGCTGCGCGTGCTCGGGTTGCAGCGCGTGCGACTCCTCTATCTGTATCCGTCCGAGGTGAAGGACCCTCTCGTCTCGACGATGCTCGAGCTCGAAACGGTCGTGCCGTACTTCGATCTCTCGTTGCAGCACGCGGCACCGGGCCTGTTGCGCTCGATGAAGCGGTGGGGGAGCGGCGACCGGTTCGCGTCGATCATCGACGGCATCCGCGAGCGGCGGCCCGACGCGATCTTCCGCTCGTCGTTCATCGTGGGGTTCCCGGGCGAGACGGAACGCGATCACGAAGTCCTGTTGTCGTTCCTCGATGCCGTCCGCCTCGACTGGGCCGGCTTCTTCGCGTTCTCGCGCGAAGACGGCACCGCAGCCGCGGATCTGCCCGGCGCCGTGGACGAATCGCTCGTCCACGAACGGCTGCGGGAATGTTCCGAGGTGCAGGAACCCATCACCGACGCGGCGCGGGCCGCTCTCGTCGGGCGCGAGATCGACGTGCTCGTCGACGGGCTCGACGACGACGGCGACAGCCTCGTGGGAAGGACGTACCGCGAGGCGCCCGAGATCGACGGCGTCGTTCGTCTCTCCGGTTCCGGGCTGTACGCCCGCCCCGGTGCCATCGTGCGCGCGACCGTGAGCGGCGCGGAAGGTCCCGACCTCGATGCGAAGGTGGGCGAGTGACCGCCTCTGCGGCGCGGCCGAGCCGGACGAAGCGCTTCGGCCAGAGCGCCCTCGTCACGCCCGCGAACGCGCTCACGCTCACGCGGATCCTCGTCGCGGTCCCGACACTCGCGCTGATCCGCGACCGCGGCTCGTCGTGGCTCACGGTCGGGCTCTGGACCCTCATCACCGCGAGCGACAGCCTCGACGGATGGCTCGCGCGGCGCGACGGCGCGACGCGCTCGGGCGCGTTCCTGGACCCCGTCGCCGACAAGCTCATCGTGCTCGGCGGGTTCGCGGTGCTCGCCGACCGCGGGGTGTTCGCGTGGTGGGCGGTCATGCTCGTCGTCGTGCGCGAGCTCGGGATCAGCATCTACCGGTCGGTCGCGGGCCGTCGCGGTGTCGTGCTCCCCGCGCAGCGTCTCGGGAAGTACAAGGCGTTCACGCAGTACATCGCCGTCGGCGGCGTCCTGCTGCCGATCACCGCGGACTGGGCCGGCGCCCAGCAGGTCGTGTTCGGGATCGCTGTCGCGCTGACGGTCGTCTCGGGCATCGAGATCCTGCGGCGGGGCTACATCGACTGGCAACGCGCGGACGTGTGACGGGAGGACGGGCGGATGCGGTGTGAGGTTCTCGCGATCGGGACGGAGCTGCTGCTCGGCCAGATCGTCGACACGAACAGCGCGTGGATCGGTGAGCAGCTCGCGGCGTCGGGCATCGACTCCTACGAACACCGTGTGATCGGTGACAACCAGACGCGGATCGTCGCCGCCTTGCGCGACCTGCTCTCGCGCTCCGACGCCGTGCTCGTCTGCGGCGGTCTCGGGCCCACGCAGGACGACCTCACGCGCGACGCGATCGCGGAGGTCATGGGCGTGCCGCTCGTGCGCCACGACGACCTCGCGGAGCACATTGCCCGGATGTTCCGTGCGCGCGTGCGCGACATGCCGCAGAACAATCTGCGTCAGGCCGACGTGCCCGAAGGCGGCCGCGCGATCCCGAACCCGATCGGGACGGCCCCCGGACTCTTGTGCGAGCTCGACGGCGACAACGTGGTCTACGCCGTTCCCGGCGTGCCGTACGAGATGCAGCAGATGGTGACCGACCACGTCATCCCGGACCTGCTGCGCCGTTCGGGCGAGGCCGCGGCAATCGTATCGACGTCGCTCAAGACGTGGGGAACGTCGGAATCCGGGCTCGCCGAGATGGTCGCGCACCGCTTGGACGCACTCGACGCCCAGGGCGGCAACCCGACGATCGCGTTCCTCGCCCGCGGCATCGAAGGCCTCGTCGTGCGCGTGACCGCGAAGGCAGCCACCGAGGCCGAGGCGCGCGCGCTGGTCGAGGCCGAGGAGAAGGAATTGCGCGCGATTCTCGGCGATCTCGTGTTCGGTGTCGACGACGAGACGATGGAGTACGCGGTCCTCGAGCGGCTGCGCGGTCGCGGATGGTCGCTGGGCGTCGCCGAGTCGCTCACCGGTGGGCTCGTCGGTGCGCGCATCGTGAACGTGCCCGGTGCGAGCGAGACGTTCCGCGGGACGATCGCTTCGTACGCGACCGACGTGAAGCGTTCGCTTCTCGGGGTGACCGCCGCGTCGGTGGTCAGCGAGGACGCGGCGCGCGAGATGGCCGAGGCCGCCCAGCGCGTGCTCGGTGCCGACGTCGGGATCGCCGCGACCGGCGTCGCGGGCCCGACCGAGCAGGACGGTGTCGCCGTGGGCACGGTGTACTTCGGGATCGCGCTGCCCGGCCGTCCGACCGAGGTGGTCGGCACCCGGCTGCCCGGTGACCGCGAGCGTCTGCGACAGTTCTCGACGATCTCGCTGTTGAACCTGCTCCGGCAGCGACTCGATGCCCTGGAGGCGTGATGGAAGTCCAGGTCAACATCGACTGCGCCGACGCCGACGCGCTGCGCGACTTCTACTGCAAAGCGCTCGGCTACGAGGCCGCGAGCGGCGGCGGGCAGTACCGGTCCTGCGTCCCGGTGGGGGATGCCCGAGGACCGAAGCTCGTCTTCCAGCAGGTGTCCGAGTCGAAGCGAGTGAAGAACCGAGTGCATCTCGACCTGGTGGTCGGTGCGGACATCGAAGGCGCAGCGGCACGGTTCGTGGCGCTCGGCGCGACGCGCATCTCCGCTCAGCCTCTGCGCGAGCAGGGATGCTCGTGGATCGTCATGGCCGATCCCGAAGGCAACGAGATCTGCATCTGCGAAAACTAGGACGCGCGTGACACGCGCGTTCCTCGCGATCAAGCCGCCCGCGGTCGCGCTCGACGCGATCGCGACACGCGTCGATCCGATCGCGATGCCGACCGCCCGCCGTACACCGCGCGAGCAATGGCACTTCACGGTGCAGTTCCTCGGCGACCGTGCCGATGTGGACGCGGTTGCATCCGCATTCCTCCGCCGGCCGCTCGACGCGGGTGTCGGTGTGCTGCAACTCGGCGGCGCCGACGCGATCGGGCGCCGCCGGCGAGCGCGGATCTTGTATCTCGGTCTGCGCGAGGGCGAGGAGTGGATGCGCGAGGTCGCGGCACAGGTCGAAGCGCGGCTCGCTCCGCTCGGCTACGGGCGTGACGAGGAGTCGAAGGAGTTCCTGGCTCACCTGACGATCGCGCGTTTTCGCGAGCCGACCGACCTGCGGCCCCTGTGCGCGGAGATCGGTGCCGAGGCCGTCGGCCCGGCGTGGCGTGCGGACGAGGTGATCCTCTACGAGAGCGTGTTGTCGTCGACGGGTGCGCGCCACGTCGAACGCGCGCGCTTGTCGACCCGCGGATGACCTTCTTCCGCCCGCGCGCTCGGCACCGGTGTGCTCGGGACCCTGAGACGCCGGGAGGCGTACCGACGGACCGAGAACGTGAGATCCTTGGGTCCTTGCCCCGAACGCCTGTTCGGTTTAGTGTGGCTCACACGCGTGTGATTCGCCCACTGGGGAGCTCTCCCGAAGCTGTCACACCCCATCGTTAGGGTCGCCGACACGACGACTTCCCCCGATCGAACGGAGAAGGCCTTGGTGGCAGAGAGGGGTTCACAGGTGGACCGGGAAAAGGCGCTCGACATGGCGCTCGGCCAGATCGAGAAGCAGTTCGGCAAGGGCTCGATCATGAAGCTCGGGGAGCGGGGCAACGTCGGGATCGAGGCGATCCCCACTGGTGCGCTGGCGCTCGACCTCGCGCTCGGGATCGGCGGCTTGCCCCGGGGGCGCATCGTCGAGATCTACGGGCCGGAGTCGTCGGGCAAGTCCACGCTCGCGACCCACGTGGTCGCCGAGGCCCAGCGCAACGGCGGCGTGTGCGCGTACATCGACGCCGAGCACGCGATGGATCCGGTGTACGCGTCGGCGATCGGCGTCAACGTCGACGAGCTCTTGATCAGCCAGCCCGACACGGGGGAGCAGGCACTCGAGATCGCCGACATGCTGATCCGCTCCGGCGCCCTCGACGTGCTCGTGATCGACTCGGTCGCCGCGCTCGTACCTCGTGCCGAGATCGAAGGCGAGATGGGCGACTCGCACATGGGTCTGCAGGCCCGGTTGATGAGCCAGGCCCTGCGCAAGCTCACCGGGAACCTGAACAAGTCGCGCACGATCGCGGTGTTCATCAACCAACTGCGCGAGAAGATCGGCGTGATGTTCGGCTCGCCCGAAACGACGCCAGGCGGTCGGGCGCTCAAGTTCTATTCGTCGGTCCGGCTCGACATCCGCCGCATCGAATCGATCAAGGACGGTCCCGAGATCGTCGGCAACCGGGTTCGGGTGAAGGTCGTCAAGAACAAGACGGCTCCGCCCTTCAAGCAGGCCGAGTTCGACATCATGTACGGCAAGGGCATCAGCCGGGAAGGCTCGCTGCTCGACGTCGGCGTCGAACTCGGCATCGTCAAGAAATCCGGTGCGTGGTTCACCTACGACGGCGAACAGCTCGGTCAGGGCCGCGAGAACGTGAAGACGTTCCTGGCGGAAAACGTCGACCTCATGGTCGAGATCAGCGAGAAGATCAAAGACGCGGTCGGTCTGAACGAGACGGTGGACGTCGACCTCACCGAGGACGACGAGATCGAGGACAACGTCGACGCCTGACGAGCCGGCGAGCCCGGCCGAAATCCCCACGTTCGAACCCGCTCGGGAGACCGGGAACAGGCCCGTGCGGGCCGTTTCCACCCGGTCTCCCGATTCGGGTCGAGCCGTAGACTGTCCGGGTCATGGCGCGGCGTTTCTACGTGCGCACCTACGGGTGCCAGATGAACGAACACGACTCGGAGCGGATCGCGGGCGTGCTCGAGGCTGACGGCCTCGAACCGACCGAGAACCTCGCAGAGGCCGATGTCGTCGTCTTGAACACGTGCTGCATCCGCGAGAACGCCGACAACAAGCTCTACGGACATCTCGGCGACCTGAAGGCGCTGAAGACCGAGCGGCCGGATCTCCAGATCGCGGTCGGAGGGTGTCTCGCGCAAAAGGACCGCGACGGCGTGCGCGAGCGGGCGCCGTTTGTCGACGTCGTCTTCGGCACGCACAACCTGGCGCATGCGCCCGAGCTGCTGCGCGAGGCTCGTACGAGCGGTCCGGTCGTCGAGATCCTCGAGGAACACGAGGCGTACCCGTCGGCGCTCCCGGCGCGACGAGACGCCGACCACGCCGCGTGGGTCACGATCCAGATCGGCTGCGACAACACGTGCGCGTTCTGCATCGTCCCCTCGGTGCGGGGCCGCGAGGTCAGTCGACGCACCGGCGACGTCGTGCGCGAGGTCGAGGAACTGGCGCGCGACGGCGTCGTCGAGATCACCTTGCTCGGCCAGAACGTCAACTCCTACGGCCGCGACCTGGGCAAGGGGCAGTACCGACCGCAGTTCGCCGATCTCCTGCGCACGCTCGACGCGGTCGACGGGATCGAGCGCATCCGGTTCACGTCGCCGCACCCGAAGGACCTCCGTCCGGAGACGATCGCGGCAATGGCGGAGTGCCCGCACGTCTGCGAGCACCTGCATCTGCCGCTGCAGTCGGGGAGCGATCGCACGCTGAGCCGGATGCACCGTGGCTATACCGCCGAGCGCTATCTGGAACGGCTGGGCGCGGCGCGGGGCGCAGTCGCTGATCTCGCGGTCACGACCGACATCATCGTCGGCTTCCCCGGCGAGACCGAGTCCGACTTCGTGCGGACGCTCGAGGTGGTCGAGGAGGCGGCGTACGACGCTGCGTACACGTTCGTGTTCTCGCCGAGGCCCGGGACCGAGGCGGCGCGCATGACCGATGACTTCGTCGCAACCGAGGTCGTTCAGGAACGCATGCAGCGATTGGTCGACGTGGTCGAACGTCACGCGCTCGACAAGCACGAAGCGCGCGTCGGCCGCACGGAGCAACTCCTGGTCGAGGGCCGGTCCCGGAAGGACGTGGCGATCTGGTCCGGTCGTACCCGTCAGAACAAGCTCGTCCATTTCGCGCCGGACGAGACGACGAGGCCCGGTGATCTCATTGACGCGCGGATCACCGGCGCGGCGCCGCACTTCCTGCGGGCCGAATTCGTCGCGGTCGTCAAGGCCGCGCCCCGGCGGCGCGTGCGCATCCCGGTCGCGGTGGTGTGACCCGGCATCTCGCGATCGTCGGTCCCACGGCGTCGGGGAAGTCTGCGATCGCTTTGGAGATCGCCACTGCGCGTTCTGGCATCGAGATCGTGTCTCTCGACGCGATGCAGGTGTACCGGGGAATGGACATCGGCACCGCCAAGCCCTCGCCGGCCGAGCTCGCAGTCGTTCCTCATCACCTGGTCGACGTGGTCGATCCGTCGGCGGAATGGTCGGTGCGCGACACGCAGGACGCGGCGCGGGCCGCGATCGCCGCAATCGAGGCTCGCGGCAATCGCGCGCTCCTGGTCGGCGGCACCGGCCTCTACGTGCGGGCTGTGATCGACGGTCTGCGCGTGCCGCCCCTCGACCGCGCCGAACGTTCGCGACTCGAAGCCGAGGTCGCGGCGCCGGGCCGACTCGAAACTGCGTACGCACGCCTGCAGGTGCTCGACCCGCTCGCCGCGTCGCGCATCGAGCCGGGGAACGCCCGACGCGTCGTGCGCGCGCTCGAGGTCATCGACGCGACCGGTCGGCCCTTTTCCTCTTTCGGACCGGGGCTCGGCGTCTATCCGCCTCCGTGTGTCGACGTCGCCCTCGTCGGGATCTGGGTGCCGCGCTCCGAACTGGCCCGCCGCGTCGAACGCCGGTTCACCACGATGCGCGAGCTCGGCCTGGAAGCCGAGGTGCGGCGCCTGGCCGATCGGCCAGACGGCTTCTCGCGCACTGCTCGCCAGGCCATCGGCTACAAGGAGGTCCTGGCCTTCCTCGACGGCTCGCTCAGGACGATCGACGACGCCTTCGAGCTCGCCCTGGCCCGGACCCGCAAGTTTGCCCGGAGGCAACGGGTGTGGTTCCGGCGCGACCCGCGGATCCACTGGGTCGGCACGGCGCGAAATCCGGGCGACCTCGCGGGCGTTGTCCTGGCACTCTGGAAGCACGCAGGCGCGACCCTCGCGCCCGAACCCGCATGACTACGCTGCACCTCTCCAAACTGCACGCCACCGGCAACGACTTTCTCGTCCGCCTCGCGCTCGACGGCGAGCCGCGGCTCGCGCCCGCGAAGGTCGGGCAACTTTGCGACCGCCACCGAGGCATCGGTGCCGACGGCCTCATCACGATCGGCGCCGCGGGCGCGGCGGGCGCGGCCGACTGCACGATGTTGCTGCAGAACGCCGACGGCGGCGAAGCGGAGATGAGCGGCAACGGCATCCGGTGCCTGGCATGGGTCGCGGCGCGCGCCGGCCTCGGGTCGGAGCGCGAACTCCGGGTGCAGACCGCGGCCGGACTGCGCGTCGTGGTGCTGGAACGTGACCCGGCGGGAGCCGTGGTCGCGGCCGACGTCGACATGGGACCGGTCACCCTCGGCGAAGAAGATGTCGAGGTGGTCGTCGACGGCGCCGAGTATTGGGGCGATGTTGCGAACGTGGGGAACCCGCACCTGGTCTGCTTCGTGAGCGATCCCGCGGCGGTGCCGGTGCGCACGCACGGTCCTCGGATCGAGCTCGACCCGCGGTTCCCGCAGCGCACGAACGTCGAGTTCGTCCGGGTGCACCCGCCGGACGTGATCGAGATGCGGGTCTGGGAGCGCGGCGTGGGCGAGACGCTGTCGTGCGGCACCGGTGCCTGCGCGGCCGCCGCGGTCGCGCACAATCGTGGCGTGATCGACGATCACGTTCGCGTGTGCGTGCCCGGGGGCGAGCTCGACGTGACCGTCGGCTCGACCGTCCGGCTCGGCGGCCCGGTCGTCCACGTCTTCGACGTCGACATCGCGGTCGCGGCGCGCGACGCCGCGACCGTCACCTCGTGACCGAACCGTCGCGCGCCCACCAGAGCCGCCAGCGCCGACGCCTCACCGCGACGGAGGTCGATCTCGGGCGCGTGCGCCAGCGCGCGCTCCTCGTCGGCACCACGTTCGGATCCGATTCGGTCGAGGCGGCCGAGGCGTCGCTCGACGAGCTGGCCCTGCTCGCCGACACCGCGGGTGCGGAACCGGTATACGCGGAGTTGCAACGGCGGCGGACACCGGACCCCGCGACCTATATCGGCAAGGGCAAGGCCGACGAGCTGCGCGCGGTCGCGGAGGCGCTCGACGTCGACGTCGTGATCTTCGACGACGAGCTCACGCCCGCGCAGCAGCGCAACCTGGAGAAGCTGTTCGCCGTCGATGTCGTCGACCGGGTTGCGCTGATCCTGGACATCTTCGCTCAGCACGCCACGAGCCAGGAAGGCGCCGTGCAGGTCGAGCTCGCGCAACTGCGCTACCGGCTCCCGCGCCTGCGCGGCCGCGGCCTGCAACTCAGCCAGCAGGGCGCGGGCATCGGCACCCGGGGACCGGGCGAGACGCAGCTCGAGGTCGACCGGCGGCGACTGTTGCGCCGTACGCAGAAGCTCGAACGCGACCTCGTCGGTCTCGCGGCAACCCGCGCGACCCAGCGCAAGGCGCGCCGGCGGCGCGACGTCCCCCACGTCGCGCTCGTCGGGTACACGAACGCCGGGAAGTCCACGCTGCTCAATCGGCTGACGAACGCGGGCGTCCTCGTGCAGGACCAGCTGTTCTCGACGCTCGACCCGACGGTGCGGCGCCTGCACCTGCCCGGCGGTGAAACCGTCGTGCTGTCCGACACGGTCGGATTCGTGCGCCGGCTCCCGCACCAGCTCGTCGAAGCGTTTCGATCGACGCTCGAAGAGGTGGTCGACGCGGACCTGCTCGTGCATGTCGTCGACGCGAGCGCGCCCGACGTCGAGGTCCTGATCGACGCGGTCGACGACGTGCTGCGCGAGATCGCCGCTGCCGACGTTCCGAAGCTCCTGGCGTGGAACAAGTCGGATCTCGTCGACGACGACGTGCGCAAGCTGCTGGTGCACGACCATCCCGGATCGGTCGCGATCTCGGCAGCAACGGGATCGGGCACGCCGGAACTGCTCACCGCGATCGGCGACCGCCTCCGCGCGCTGGCTCGTGTGCGCGAGTTCGTCGTGCCCTACGAACGCGGCGATGTCCTCGCGGCACTGCACCGGGCCGGAGAGGTGTTGATCGAGGTGCACGGCGATCACGCCACACGCGTGCGTGCGCGCTTGCCCGAGTCGGTCGCCGGCCGCTTCTCCGAGTACGCCAGCACCCCCGATTAGTCTCGATGCGGATGGCGCCTTCCGGCGGATTCGTCCCGCCCCCGTACCCCTACGAGCGGCTCGATGCGCTGAAACGTCTCGCCGACTCGCTCCCGGGCGGTGTCGTCGATTGCTCGATCGGCACGCCGTGCGATCCCGTTCCCGAGGTCGCGAGCCGCGCCGCGGCCGCGGCCCTCGACGCGTCGAACGGATACCCGCCGTCGGCGGGAACGCTCGCGTTGCGGGACGCGGCCGCCGGGTGGATCCGCCGGCGCTTCGGCGTCGACGTCGAGGCCGCGCACGTCGGCGCGTGCGTCGGTACGAAGGAGCTCGTCACCTCGTTGCCGCACCTCTTGCGTCTTCGGGATCCGCGGCGGGACACCGTGCTGTATCCCGCGATCGCATACCCCAGCTATGAGATGGGAGCGGTGCTGGCGGGTTGCCGGGCGGTGCCGGTCCCGCTCGATGCGGCCTGGCACCTCGACCTCGACGCGATCTCGGATGCCGACGCGCGACGCGCGCTCCTGTTGTGGATCAACGAGCCCGGGAACCCGTCGTCATCCACTACCGACGATGCGTATCTTGCGCGCGTCGCCGAGTGGGGCCGTGCCCGAGAGGTGATCGTGGCGAGCGACGAGTGCTACGCCGAGTTCGCGCCGCGGCCCGTCACGATCCTGTCCGCCGGGCTCGAGGGCGTGCTCGCGATGCACAGCGTCTCGAAGCGTTCGAACCTGGCCGGCATGCGCGTCGGCTTCTATGCGGGCGACCTCGACCTCGTGTCGTATCTCGTCGAGACCCGTAAGCATGCCGGGCTCATGGCGCCGACGGTCGTCCAGGCCGCGGCTACTGCCGCGCTCGGCGATGACGCACACGTCGCGGTCCAACGCGATCGCTATGCCGAGCGCCGCGAGCTCGTCGGTCGGGCGCTGGTCGAGCACGGCCTCGAGCACGACGGCGGTGAGGCGACGTTTTATCTATGGTTGCGCAGCGCCGCCGGGGTCGACGACGGATGGGAGATCGCAGCCCGGCTCGCAACCGATGCGGGCCTGCTCGTGTCGCCCGGCGACCTCTACGGTGCGCTCGGCGCCGACCACGTCCGTCTCGCGCTCGTGCAACCGCGCGACCGACTCGAGCTCGCGCTCGACCGGCTCGTCCGGGCGCGGGCCTGAACTCAGGAGCACTGTGGACCAGCTCAAGCAAGTGACGCAGCTCTTCGAAGCCGGCGGCGACTGGCGCGACGTGATGCCGGAAGCCGACGCGCGAGAGCTCGTCGCGGCGGTGATCGGTCAGCTGGACCGCGGCGAGATTCGAGTTGCGGAGGTCGTCGACGACCGCGTCACGGTTAACGAGTCGGCCAAGCACGCCATCCTCATGTGGTTCCGCGTGAACGAGATGGGTGTGATGGAAACAGGCCCGTTCGAGTACGCCGACAAGCTGCCGTTGAAGCACGGGTACGAAGCCGCGGGTGTGCGGGTGGTGCCGGGCGGTTCGGCGCGCTTCGGCGCGTACCTGGCGCGCGGCGTCGTCCTCATGCCGAGCTACGTCAACATCGGCGCCTACGTCGACGGCGGGACCATGGTCGACACCTGGGCAACCGTCGGCTCGTGCGCGCAGATCGGCAAGGACGTGCACCTCTCCGGAGGCGTTGGTATCGGCGGTGTGCTCGAGCCGCCGCAGGCCGTACCGGTCGTCGTCGAGGACGATTGCTTCATCGGTTCGCGATGCATGATCGTCGACGGGGCGCGGGTGAAGGCCGGGGCCAAGGTGGGCGCGGGAGTGGTGGTGACGTCGACCACACACGTCATCGAGGCCGAGACCGGCAACGAGCTCCCGCGCGGCGTCATCCCCGAGCGCGCGGTCGTCGTATCGGGTATCCGCATGCGTGAATTCGAAGGCGGCACGTTCGGTCTGTCCTGCGCGCTCGTGCTGCGCTACCTGCCGGAGGGCGCGGGCCACGACAAGCTGCAGCTGAACGCGATCCTGCGCGAGCACGGCATCGTTTCGTGACGACCGATCTCCTCGCGCTCACGGAGCAGCTCTGCGGGGTTCCGTCGGTCAGCGGGGCCGAGGGCGCGCTGGCCGACGACGTGGAGTTCCGTCTCCGCGCGGTGGGACCGGCTCTGCACATACAACGAATCGGCGCGAATGTCGTCGCTCGGACGGAGTTCGGGTGCGAGCGGCGAGTCGTGCTCGGCGGCCATCTCGACACGGTCCCGGCCAACGGCAACGCCTCGCCGAGGCGCGAAGGCGACGTGGTGCACGGTCTCGGCGCCGCCGACATGAAAGGCGGCCTCGCCGTGCTGCTGGCGCTGGCCCCGTCGCTCGGGCACCGCCGGCCGCGCTTCGACGTGACACTCGTCTTCTACGAAGGCGAAGAGGTCGCCGACGAGTTCAACGGGCTTCGCCGGCTGTTCGACGAATCGCCCACGCTCGTTCAGGGCGACCTCGCGATCCTCCTCGAGCCGACGGGCGGATGGGTCGAGGCGGGGTGTCAAGGAACGATCCACGTCCGTGCCGGTTTCGACGGAGTCCGTTCCCACTCGGCTCGACCTTGGATGGGCCGAAACGCGATCCACCGGGCGGCGCCCTTGCTGCAGCGCTGCGCGGAGTTCGAGGCGGCGATCGTCGACGTCGACTCGCTCGAGTACCGCGAGGCGCTCCAGGTCGTGCGCATCGAGGGCGGTATCGCGAACAACGTGGTGCCCGACCGCTGCACGGTCGTGCTCAACCGTCGCTACGCGCCCTCGCGCTCGCTCGACGACGCGGTCGCGGAGGTCGTCGCGTTCTGCAAGGACGCCGGCGCGGACGACGTCGAGGTCATCAACGCGTCGATGGCTGCGCCGCCGAATCTCATGCACCCGCTCATCGCCGAGTTGACCGGCGCCTACGACTTGCCGGTTCGACCGAAGTTGGGATGGACGGACGTCGCCCGTTTCGCAGCGCACGGCATCGCGGCTTGCAACTTCGGGCCCGGGGACCCGGAGCTCGCCCACACCGCAGACGAGCGCGTCGACCGCGTGACGCTCGACGCGTGCCTGGCGTTGTTGGAAGCGTTTCTCGGACTGCGCTGACGATGTCGGCGCAGTCCTACATCCGGCGCATGAGTGTGACGAGCTTGCCGTAGATGTCGACGTCGAGCGGGTCGAAGACGAGATCGTCCATCGCGGCATTGGCCGGACGGAGGATGACCTTGTTGCGCTTGCGCAGGAACGTCTTCACCGTCGCTTCCTCGCCGGGAATCCCCGCCACGACGATGTCGCCGTTGTCGGCGGTCTTTTGGACACGGGCGACGACGTAATCGCCGTCGAAGATCCCCGCGTCGATCATCGACTCACCCCGCACGCGGAGCATGAAGAGCTCGCCCTCGCCGCAGAGATCCGTCGGGACGGGGATGACCTCCTCGACGTTCTCGGCGGCCAGCACGCCGGTGCCGGCGGCGACGTCGCCCAACAGCGGGACGTTACGGACCGGTCGCCGGTCGATCGCGGTGCCCGTGCTCGGCTCGAGCGCGATCTCGATCGCGCGTGGCTTGGTGGGGTCGCGGCGCAGGTAGCCCTTGTCCTGCAACGCCGCGAGATGTGCGTGCACGGTCGACGGCGACGACAGACCCACGGCCTCGCCGATCTCACGGACGCTCGGCGGATATCCCTGCTCGCGGGTCCGCTCGTCGATGAAGTCGAGCACCTGGCGCTGCCGGGCCGTCAGGCGGGCCGGAGCGTCGGTCGCGCCTGGCCGAGCCTTGGTCTGAGCCTTTGTTTCGGGCATGCCGGGACGGTAACACGATCACGCGTTCGGGGCAAACACCCGTTCGAATTCCGTCTTGACATCGAACATGCGTTCGTCCACCGTAGTTGTCTCACCCCTCTGGTTCGATCGTCACGAACACGTTCGAGTCCCGAATCCCACGACAACGAATCCTCGGCAACGAATCCAGGGCAACGAATCCACGCCAACGCAGCACCGACCTCGCTGTGTCCCCCAGGAGCCACGCACATGGCAGCAATCCTGCAGCTCGAGCCCCGCTTCGACGACCGGTTCGGTCCTTACGCGCCGGTCGAGCCGACACGGCGACTCCGTGTCGTCGAGTCCCATCGTCAGCCTCGCCCCCGGCCGGCGCGCCGCCATCAGCGCGCCGTCTACCGACGCCGGCGCGTCCTCGCCGCGCTGGTCGGCCTGGGCCTCGTGCTGACGATCGCGCGTGCGGGTTCGGCGCTCGGTGGGTTGACCCTCGCAACCCCCGCGCGACTCCCGCACGTGCAACATGTCGTCGTCCAGCCGGGCGACACGTTGTGGTCGATCGCGCAGCGCGCGGCGCCCGGCCACGACGTCCGCCCGGTGGTCGACGCGATGACGCGCACGCTTCGAACGACCACAGTCGTTCCGGGTCAGTCCCTGTCGGTCCCCACGCCGTGACGCAGTGCTCCCGCCGGCGCTGCGTGGTGTCCGCCGCGCCACCCGCCTCTGGCCCGGCGGGCAGCCGAAGCGAGGCGCTACCGAAGGCGTTACCGTGGCTTCGTGCGTTGTCCCTATTGCCGAGCGAACGACGACAAGGTCGTCGACTCGCGCCTGGCAGAGGAGTCCGCCGCCATCCGGCGCCGGCGCGAATGCCTGGCGTGTGGGCGCCGGTTCACGACGTACGAACGGGTCGAAGAGGCGCCGCTGCTCATCTGCAAGCGATCCGGAGCGATCGAGCCCTTCGATGGCGCGAAGTTGAGGTCCGGGATCGAGCGGGCGGCCACCGGTCGCCTCGACGACGCCGCGATCGACCAGCTCGTCGCCGATGTCGAGGAAGGGCTGCGGGCGGTCGGGGGAGAGGTGCCGAGCGACAAGGTGGGGATGGCCGTCCTCGAGCGTCTTCGCTCGCTCGATCATGTCGCGTACCTGCGGTTCGCGTCGGTCTACAAGGGCTTCGAGGATCTCGCGGACTTCGAGCGCGAGGTCGGCGAGTTGCAGAAGACGACCGAGCCGAAACAGCGCTGACCAGGGGTTCCGGGCGCCGATTTCCGGCGGTTGGGTCGGCCACGGTCGAACTGTCCGAAGGCTCCCCGAAACTGTTGACACCTGTGGAATTACAGTGCTGTAATGCACCTCCATCTCGCGGTCGAGGTGGACGGTAACCACAAGATGTAGTGGTTCAATGGGCGGACGAGCTGGGTTCGGATGCGGACCCGGAGGGAGAACGACGACATGGCGATGGCGCCGCAGCAGCTCGGAATCGGCATCGTTCGGCGCTTCACGCGTCCCGGCGTCGATCCCTACGACACGGTCGAGTGGGAGCGGCGCGACTCGCGCATCCAGAACTACAAGGACGGCGGCGACGCGTTCTTCCAGCCCGACGTCGAGTTCCCCACGAGCTGGTCGCTCAACGCCACGAACATCGTCGCCCAGAAGTACTTCCGCGGCACGCTCGGAACGCCCGAGCGGGAGTGGTCGCTGCGTCAGGTCATCGACCGGGTCGTCGACACGATCGCCGACTGGGGCGTGAAGGACGGCTACTTCGTCGACGAGCAGGAGGCGGACGCCTTCCGCGACGAGTTGAAGTACGTCCTGGTCCACCAGCGGGCGTCCTTCAACTCTCCGGTGTGGTTCAACATCGGCGTGAAGGGCGTGCCCCAGCAGGCGTCGGCGTGCTTCATCCTCGCGGTCGACGACACGATGGACGGGATCCTCAACTGGTACCGGGAAGAGGGAACCATCTTCAAGGGTGGCTCCGGTGCGGGAATCAACCTGTCGCGGATCCGGTCGTCGCACGAGCACTTGAAGGGCGGCGGCACTGCGTCGGGTCCGGTGAGCTTCATGCGCGGCGCCGACGCATCCGCCGGCACGATCAAGTCGGGCGGCAAGACGAGGCGCGCCGCCAAGATGGTCATCCTCGACGTCGACCACCCCGACATCGAGGACTTCGTGTGGTGCAAGGCAGTCGAGGAGCGCAAGGCGCGGGCGTTGCGCGATGCCGGCTTCGACATGGATCTCGACGGCAAGGACAGTCACTCGATCCAGTACCAGAACGCCAACAACTCGGTGCGCGTCGACGACGCCTTCATGCATGCCGTCGTCGACGACCGCGACTGGGACCTCAAGTCGGTCACGACCGGCGAGACGGTGAAGTCGTTGCGTGCGCGCGACCTCATGCGCCAGATCAGCCAGTCGGCGTGGGAGTGCGCCGACCCCGGCATGCAGTACGACACGACGATCAACCGCTGGCACACCGCGTCGAACACCGGTCGCATCAACGCGAGCAACCCGTGCTCCGAGTACATGCACCTCGACAACTCGGCGTGCAACCTCGCGAGTGTCAATCTGCTGCACTACCTGAACGCCGACGGCAGTTTCGACGTCGACGGCTTCCGGCACACCGTCGAGGTCGTGTTCACCGCCCAGGAGATCCTCGTCGGCAACGCCGACTACCCGACCGAGCGGATCGCGCAGACCAGCCGGGAGTTCCGTCAGCTCGGCCTTGGCTACGCGAACCTCGGCGCGCTGTTGATGGCCGAGGGAATGCCGTACGACTCCGACGGCGGTCGGGCGTGGGCGGCGGCGATTACGTCGCTGATGACCGGCCACGCGTACGCGACGAGCGCGAAGACCGCCGCGCGCATGGGGCCGTTCGCCGGTTACACCGCGAACCAGGAGCCGATGCTCAACGTGTTGCGGATGCACCGGGCCGAAGCCGCGAAGATCGACGAAGACCTCGTCCCGCCGGAGCTGTTGTGCGCGGCCCAAGAGGCGTGGGACGACGCGGTCGAGCTCGGCGAGCGCCACGGCGTGCGCAACTCTCAGGCCAGCGTTCTCGCGCCCACCGGCACTATCGGGTTGATGATGGACTGCGACACCACCGGCATCGAGCCCGACCTCGCGCTCACGAAGGCGAAGAAGCTCGTCGGCGGCGGGACGATGTTCATCGTCAACCAGACGATCCCGCGTGCGCTCGACAAGCTCGGTTACAACGCGAACGAGATCGAGCAGATCATCGGCTACATCGACGAGCACAAGTCGATCGTCGGTGCGCCGGTGTTCAAGGCCGAGCACCTGCCGGTCTTCGCGTGCTCGATGGGCGACAACACGATCCATTACATGGGTCACGTGAAGATGATGTCGGCGGTGCAGCCGTTCATCTCGGGCGCGATCAGCAAGACCGTGAACATGCCCGAAGAGGTCACGATCGACGAGGTCGAGGAGCTCTACATCGAGTCCTGGCGTCTCGGCCTGAAAGCCGTCGCGATCTACCGCGACAACTGCAAGGTCGGCCAGCCGCTGTCGACGCAGAAGAGGGCGTCCGACGCGCTCACCCAGGAGGTCGAGCGGATCGTCGAGACGATCATCGTGCAGGAGCCGGTGCGTCAGAAGCTGCCGCGCACCCGCACGAGCAAGACGTTCTCGTTCCGCGTCGCCGACTGCCAGGGCTACGTGACCGTCGGCGAGTACGAGGACGGCCGCCCGGGTGAGGTGTTCCTGAAGGTCGCCAAGCAGGGTTCGACGCTTGCCGGCATCATGGACGCCTTCGCCATCGGTCTGTCGATGGGTCTGCAGTACGGCGTGCCGCTCGAGGCGTACATCGAGAAGTTCACGAACGTGCGCTTCGAGCCCGCGGGCATGACCGACGACCCCGACATCCGGTTCGCGACGAGCCTCGTCGACTACATCTTCCGTCGCCTGGCGGTCGAGTACGTCGACCGCGACAAGCGCGAGGCGATGGGCATCATGACCGTGGGAGAGCGCCTGCAGCCGACGCTGCCCGGAGTCGAGGAGGCGACGACGCCGAGCGCGTCGTCGATGGACCTTCCGCTCGAGGACCGCGCGCCGTCCGACGCGCTGAAGGTGCGCAACGAGCATCCGTCGTCCGGTTCGGCGGTGGCACCGGCCGCACCGACCCGCGAGATGGTGCTGTGCCACGTCTGCGGCGACATGATGCAGCGCGCCGGCAGCTGCTACGCATGTCCGAGCTGTGGCAGCACCAGCGGCTGTTCCTGACCCCGAGCCATGAGGCGAGCCTAGGACGACTGCCTGACTCACGGTTCAGGGCCAGCGCCACTGCCCGAATGCGGCTCGAGGTCGGCAGCGATCGCGTCGGCCCGCAACAGGATCGATCCGTAGTCGAGCCATTCGCCGGCGGCGGGGTCGACGATGTCGCCGCCGTCCACGGCGAGGCGCGCCCGCCGGGTTGCGCCCTGTTGACCTTCGGCGCGGCGGAGTTGCAGTTCCGCAAGCGCATCGCGCAGCGGGCCGTCGTCCGGGTCGTCGATTTGGCGGGTATAAGCCCCCACCGCGCCCGCCAGCGCGCGGAGGAGCGCGCCGAGCCTCGGCGTCGGGGAGTGCTCGCCGGTGATGCGGCTCGCACTCCGTTCGAGATCGCGCGTGATCTCGGCGACGCCGATGCTGATCCGCTCGAGGCGGGGCGCCATCTGTTCATAGCGATCGAGATCGGCGAGGTGACGGCGGTCGCGATAGTTCCACCGTGCGGCGCGCCGACCAGTCCCGACTGCGTCCACGGCCCGCCGCGCGACGCGCGTACGGATCCGCTGTGCCCGATCGTCCCAGGCGTCGACGGCTTCGTGCGACCACGCTTGCTCGACGACGCCGCCCATCGCCGCCAGACAGGACGTGAGCTCGGAGCCGAGCCGCGTCAGCGCGTCCCGGGCCTCGTCGAGTCGGGACGCGGGGAGTGCGAGCGACACCACACCGCCGATCGCCGCACCGATGAGCGTGTCCACCGCGCGCCCGATGCCGTAGCTCTTCTGACCGGCCGAAACCACCGCGAGGATCAGCAGGACGGTGATCGGCAACTGGTTGGCGGCCGCGCCGGAGAAGCGCAGTCCGATCACGGCCAAGCCGAGCGAGACTGTGACGAGCAGAGCGACGGTCCATCCGTTCAATGGGACGGCGTCGCCTATTGCCAGCGCGACGATGACACCGGCTACGACCGCGACGCTGCGCTGTACCGCCGTGCGCAGCGTCGTCCACGCCGTCGCGTGCACGGTCACGATCGCAGTCGCAGGGGCCAGCAGCGGGTTCGGAACGGCTGTGACGTAGCGCGCGACGGAGAACGACACACCCGACGCGAGCCCGGCCTTCAGCACGGTCGCGATCTCGCTCGACGTCGGTCGCGTCCACGACGGGACGCGCAGCTTCTGACGCCACGTCCGTTCCAGCGCGCTCCCGCGTCGCGACACGTCAAGAACCTAGATCCCGGCGCGGCGACGTGGCTTCGGGCCGACGCCGACGACCGTCCCTGACGAATCCGATCCCGGCCCGACCGCAAGCTTGTCAGTGCGTGGCCGGAAGACCGCTGCTCAATCGGGATTCGACGCGCGCAATGTCGATCCCACTGGCGGGGGTTACGAGGATCTGCTCCACGAGTGCCCGCGGCCGGGTGACGAGCACGCCGTCGAGCTCGAACGGACCGGAAGAGCCCGACCGTTCGGCGTGGGCGAAGCAGAGCACCGGTCGGACCCGGGGCGTCAACGGGCCGAGTGCTCTTCGCACCACCATCACCTGCCTGCTCATTGCCTCGATCATGTGCGTCTCGTCGCGGCCGTTCACGTACAGGCGCTCATCGCGACGGAACCAACCGCCGACGTCGCGACGCTCGAGCGACCCGTGGCGAGACCGGCACTTGATCACCCACACCGCCGACTTCGCGATGACGATGTGATCGATGCTGCGTCGCTTCCCCGGGCTGTGACGATCGCACAGCACGACGGCTCCGTCGCCGACGAGCTCATCAAGCGTGCTGCCGACGCGGGCGCGTGCACGAGCGCGACTGCGAGCGCGTCGGTCGCGCTCCTGTTCGCGCCGGTCCGGCGTGAGATCGATGCATCGAGGCTCCACCGCATCGTCTCGGCATCGATCGCTGCCGACCTGACGCTTGATTGAGCGGCGATCGGAACAGCCCGGTTGTCCCCGAGGGGCGTCGCAGCCGGAGTGGGACCGGAGCACGATCGGCTTCGTTCTACGCTCCGGCGGACGATCCGACCCCTGACGAGGAGGAACCGATGCCGGTCGAAGGCGATTACGAAGCAAGCCCGTGGGAATGGGTCAGCGAGCAGGTCGAGACCTATGAACGCACCGGCGGCCGCGAAGCCAACACGCTGCGCGACACGGGCTTGCCGATCGTCGTCATCACCACGCGTGGCAACAAGACCGGCAAAGTTCGCAAGACGCCGTTGATGCGCGTCGAGCACGACGGCGAGTATGCGCTCGTCGCCTCGATGGGCGGCGCACCCAAGAATCCGGTCTGGTACTACAACCTGAAGGCGCATCCCGACGAGGTCGCGCTGCAGGACGGCGAGAAGCCGTTCGAGGTCGACGTGCGTGAGCTCGTGGGCGACGAGCGGAAGCGCTGGTGGGAGCTTGCGGTCGAGGCCTACCCTCCCTACGCCGAGTACCAGCAGAACACCGAGCGCGTCATCCCGGTGTTCCTGGCGACGCGTCGCTGACGACCTCGCCGCAGCTGGGGTTCAGCCGACGAACTCGAAGTCGGTTGCCTCCGGCGCGAACGTCCGTTGCCAGTATTCGAGGAGCGTGAACGGCCAGTTCTGCGCGATGTGGCCGTGCTCGTTCTTGTACCAGCTGTTCACGGTGGAGCGACCCCATGCCATGAGCGCGTTCTGTGCGTCGACTCGTTCGTTGAACTCGTCGTGAACGTCCTTGCGGACGTCGAGCGCGCGCTTGTGCATGCGAAGCAGCATCTCGATGCAGCCCAGGATGTAGCGGACGCCGCATTCGGAGAAGTAGACGATGCTGCCGTTGATCACGATGTTCGTGTTCGGCCCGTAGAGGCAGAACAGGTTCGGGAAGCCGGGCACCGTGATCCCGAGGTAGGCGCGGGCGTCGCCGGCCCAGTGCTCGTGCAGATCGACGCCGCCGCGGCCGGTGACCTGCATCGGCATGAGGAACTTGGATGCCTGGAATCCCGTCCCGTAGATGATCACGTCGACGTCGTGTGCGACGCCGTCCGCGGTGACGACGCCCCTCGGCGTGATCTCGCGGATCGAATCGGTGATCAGCTGCACGTTGCCGCGCTTGAGGGCCCGCGCCCAAACGCCGTTGTCCCGCAACAAGCGCTTGGCGCCCGGCGGATACGTCGGAACGACTTTTTCGAGGAGGTCCGGCCGATCGGCGAACTCCATGCCGAGATATCCCGTGAGGAGCTGGCGCAAGATGTCGTTGAACATCCCGACGCTTTGGTCCTTGGGTTCCCAGTCCGGGTCGACGCGCACGCCCTCGAGCGCGCCGTCACCCATCTTCCAGAAGATCAGGAAGCGATTCCATTCGCTGTACGAGGGCACGTGCGCGTACAGCCACCGTTGACCGGGCGCGACCGCGGCGTGGTAGTCCTCCGTCGGCCCGAGCCAGGGCGGCGTCCGCTGGAACACCAGCAGTTCGCCTGTGTGCGGTGCGATCTCGGGGATGAACTGCACGGCGCTGGCGCCGGTACCGATGACGGCGACGCGCTTTTCGCGGAGATCGAGGTCGTGATCCCAGCGAGCCGAGTGGAACGCGTCGCCGGCGAACGTGTCGCGGCCCTTGATGTCGGGGAACAGAGGCCGGTTGAGCTGGCCCACCGCCGAGATCACCGCGTCGGCTGAGACCGTCTCCTCGCGCCCGTCGGGATGGCGGATGTCGACGGTCCACCGCATCTCGCGCTCGTGCCACGTTGCCGCGGTGACCTCGGTGCGGAAACGGATGTCGTCGCGCAGCCCGAACGCGTCGGCGCAATTGCGGAAGTAGTCGAGCAGCACGTCCTGCGTCGAGAAGTGCAGCGGCCAATCGTGGCGTTGGGCGAACGAGTAGCTGTAGTTGTGGTTCGGATTGTCGACGCGACAGCCGGGGTAGCTGTTCTCGAGCCAGGTGCCGCCCACGTCGTCGTCCTTCTCGTAGACGACGAAGGAGACTCCGGCCTGGCGCAGACGATGCGCGGCGAGCAGCCCCGACATGCCGGCGCCGATGATCACGACATGGAAAGCCGTATTCGGCGCGATGTCGGAGATGCGCCATCCCGGCGCGCGCGGGTCGTCGCCCCGGGCGGCGAGCTCCTCTTCCAGGAGCGGCAGGTAGGCCGCCATCTCGGCGCCGCCGCCGACCGCGAACTCCATGATCTGCAACACCTCGGTTTCCGAGGGCGTCGGGGCCGGGCGGCACCCGTCGTCGCGGAACCGGATGAGCGTCTCGAGCGCGAGGGCCCGCACCGCCGTCTGCTGTTCCGGCGTGAGCCCGCCCTGAGGCATCGCGAGCGTCAGCGGATCGGGTCGGAGTTCGGCGCGCAGGAGTGACAGGTCACCGGTGAGATAGGCGAGAGCCGGCAACAGCGGCGGCAGTTCCGCGTCGGCCAGTGCGGCCTCGATGGCGGCGTCGGACTCGACGATCGGCTCGATTGCGCCGACGAACGGACTGGACGTGAACGTGCGCTCGGTCACGGGGCCATCTTGGCACCGAATCCGGATCGCGCCCCACGGGCGTATCGGGAGTGGCCCGGCGGTGGTACAAGGTTGCCATGGCAATTGCGACGACGAACCCGGCCACCGGTGAGGTGGAGAAGACGTTCGAGGCCCTGACCGACGCGGAGGTCGACGATCGGATCGCCCGGGCCGCGGCCACGGCGACCGCAATGCAGGCGACCACGTTCGGCGAGCGGGCCCGGTGGATGAACTCCGCCGCCGACACGCTCGAGGCGCAGTGTGACGACATTGCGCGCGTGATGACCGTCGAGATGGGCAAGACGATCGTCTCCGCGCGCGCCGAGGTGATGAAGTGCGCCAAGGGTTGTCGCTTCTACGCGCAGCACGCCGAGGCGATGCTCGCGGACGAGCCCGCCGACGCGGCTGCGGTCGGCGCACAGCGGGCGTTCGTCCGGTACCAGCCGCTGGGTGTGGTGCTCGCGGTGATGCCGTGGAACTTCCCGCTCTGGCAGGTGATCCGCTTCGCGGCGCCCGCGCTCATGGCCGGAAACGTCGGACTGCTGAAGCACGCGTCGAATGTCCCTCAGACCGCGTTGCTGCTCGAGGACGTGTTCCTGCGCGCGGGATTCCCCGACGGCGCGTTCCAGACGTTGCTCATCGACGCAGGCGCGGTCGAGCGGGTCCTGCGTGATTCGAGGGTCAAAGCCGCCACGCTCACCGGCAGCGCGCCGGCGGGGCGATCGATCGCGCGTATCGCCGGCGAGGAGCTGAAGCCGGTCGTGCTCGAACTCGGCGGCAGTGACCCGTACGTTGTGCTGCCGAGCGCCGACCTCGAACGCGCCGCCCAGGTGGCGGTGACGGCGCGCGTGCAGAACAACGGGCAGAGCTGCATCGCCGCCAAGCGTTTCATCGTGCACCGCGACGTCGCCGACGAGTTCGAACGACTGTTCGTGGAGCGCATGGCCGCGTTGCGTGTCGGTGACCCGTTCGACGAGTCGACCGACGTCGGACCGCTCGCGAACGAGCAGGGTGTCGACGACGTGGAGCAGCTCGTGGCCGACGCGGTCGACAAGGGCGCGCGTGTCCTGTGCGGCGGCAAGCGCGTCGACGGGCCCGGCTACTTCTATCCGCCGACGGTCATCACCGGCATCACGCCGGTGATGCGGATGTTCGGCGAGGAGGTCTTCGGTCCGGTTGCGCAGCTGTACCGCGTCGAAAGCGCCGACGAGGCGATCGCGATCGCGAACGCGACGGCATTCGGGCTCGGATCGAACGTCTGGACCCGCGACACCGCGGAACAGGAGCGCTTCATGAACGCGCTCGACGCGGGCGCGGTGTTCGTGAACGGGATGACGACCTCGTATCCCGAGCTCCCGTTCGGGGGAGTGGGTGAGTCGGGATTCGGACGCGAGCTGTCGTCGCAGGGCATCCGGGCGTTCTGCAACGTGAAGACCGTCTGGGTGGGGTGAACCGGCCCGGCTCGGGAATGAAATCGGCGCTCCGGACGTCGAACCTCCTAATACCCTCGGTGAGGTCGACTTCGAGGTGAGAGAGCGGCGGTCCGCGGACGCTCGGTTTCGCGGCGTTTCGGTGTCGATACGAGAAAACCCCGACGCGGTGATGGAGCACGAGGCGTGAGAGCGGAGCTGAAGAACCCCGAGGTCGTGTACCGGCGGCGCTGGCTCACGCTCGTCGTGCTGTGCGTCAGCCTGATGGTGATCGGTCTCGACAACACCATCCTCAACGTCGCGCTCCCGACGCTCGCGCACGGCAAGGACCTCGGCGGCCTCGGCGCATCCGGTAGCGCGCTGCAGTGGATCGTCGACTCCTACACGCTCGTGTTCGCCGGTCTTCTCCTCACGATGGGCAGCCTCGGAGACCGCTTCGGTCGCTACAAGTTCCTCACGCTCGGTCTGGTCGTCTTCGGCACCGGCTCCGCACTGTCGGCCTTCGCACCGTCGGCCGGGATTCTGATCATGACCCGTTCGCTGATGGGCATCGGCGGCGCCTGCATCATGCCCGGCACGTTGTCGATCCTCTCGAACGTGTTCCTCGACCCGGGTGAGCGGGCACGGGCGATCGGGGTGTGGGCCGGGGTCTCCGCGCTCGGTGTCGGCATCGGTCCGGTCGCGGGCGGCGCGCTCCTGACGCACTTCTGGTGGGGATCGGTGTTCCTCGTGAACGTGCCTATCGTGATCACGGCGCTGATCCTCGGCTACTTCCTCGTGCCCGACTCCTATGACAAGACGACGCCCCGCCTCGACCCGGTGGGAGCGGGCCTGTCGATCATCAGCCTCTTCGTGATCCTCTGGTCGATCATCGAGGCGCCGAGTCACGGCTGGACGTCGCCCGAGATCCTGACGGGCTTCGTCCTCGGGATCCTCCTCGTGCTCGCCTTCCTGGTGTGGGAGCGCAGCTACTCGAGTCCGATGCTCGACCTGAAGTTCTTCAAGAACCCACGTTTCTCCGCCGCGAGCGCCGCGATCATGCTGGTGTTCCTCGCGTTGTTCGGCACGATCTTCGTGCTGACGCAGTACCTGCAGTCGGTGCTCGGATACTCGACACTGAAGGCCGGCGCGATCCTCATCCCGCAATCGCTCGCGCTGATGATCTTCGCGTTCCTCAGTCCGCGCTGGGTCGTGAAGTTCGGCAACAAGATCGTGGTTGCGGTCGGACTCTCACTGGTGACCGTGTCGCTGCTCGGATTCCTCACGCTCGATGTGGGCAGCAGCGCGGTGCACGTCATCCTCGTGACGGTGCTGATGGGCATCGGCATGGGCAACGTCATGTCACCTGCGACCGAATCGATCATGGGGTCGCTGCCCCGCGCCAAGGCCGGCGTGGGTTCGGCGATGAACGACACCACCCGACAGGTCGGCGGCGCGATCGGCGTGGCCGTGATGGGCTCGATCCTCTCCTCGCACTACGGCCCCAGGCTCGCGTCGCTGCTCGGCGGCACTGTGCCCGCGGCGATCGTCTCGAGCGCACGAGATTCGGTCGGTCGGGCGGTGGCGGCGGTCAGCGATCCGCAGCACCCCGTCGCCGCGCACGTGCGGGCGCAGGTGGTTTCGGCTGCGCACGAGAGCTTCATCGGCGGGATGCACCTCGCCGCGATCGTCGCGGCGGCGATCGTGGGCATCGCCATCGTCGGTGTCGTTGTCTGGCTACCGGCGCGGGCCTTGCCGGAACCGGAGCCGGCTGCGGTCCCGGAGCCGGAACGGGACTCCGTCGGCGTCAGCTCGCGGGGCGACCTCGCCGTGGTGCTGGATCACGACTGAACCGGAGCGCCGGACCGCCGGTCCGGACGCGCGGTATGCGTGGGCGTCGCGCACGACCCTGCTTGAATACGCGGAATGTGGATCCGCTCCGGACGTCTGGCGGCGCTGACCGCGAGCGTCGTGCTCCTGGTCGGTGTCAGCGGCCCGACCGTCGCGCGCGCCGATGTCAGTCCAATCTTCCCGGCCAACCGGCCGACGCCGCTCGCGGGTGTCGAGAACGGCAAGGTCCCGATGTCGCGGCTGATTCATGTGGTGCCGAATTGCATCGCCGCGCGCGAAGCCGGTCCGAGCCTGGCGCGCATCTTCGCGATGGCACGCGAGAGCAAGGTGCCGCTCGCGGCGGACCAGTGCTACCGGTCGCTCTCGCAAGAGGTTCAGTTCGCGAACGAGGCGAACCAGCCGGGCAACAACGCTGCGTGCGTGGCGACCGTCGGCACGTCCGCCGGCGGCGCGCCGGTCGGCCACTCGAACCACGGTTGGGGCAAGGCGGTTGACCTCACCGACGGTCGCGACTCGTTGACGTTCTCGAGCCCGGGTTACGCGTTCATGAAGCAGGTCGCGGGTTCGCTCGGTTGGAACCATCCCGCGTTCGCGGAACCCGGCGGCAGCAGCTGTCCCGAACCGTGGCACTGGGAGTGGGTCGGCGACGGCGGCAATCTCGGCGCGTCGCCGCGTCCCGGCGGAGCCGTGGCGCTGCTGCCGAGCGCCGACGACCACGGCTACGCGGTCGTCGATGGTCTCGGTCGGCTCACGACGCACGGCAACTTCGTGAACCGTGGTTCCGCGGGCGGCATCCAACTGCAATGGGTCATCGTCAACGCGGTCGCGACGCGCGACCGCGGCGGCTACTGGATGGTCGGCGCCGATGGCGGCATCTTCAACTACGGCGACGCGCACTTCTACGGATCGACCGGCGCACTGCACCTGGTGCAGCCGATCAACACGATGACGCCGTCGCGATCGGGACACGGCTACTGGCTCCTGGCCTGGGACGGCGGCGTCTTCACGTTCGGCGATGCACACTTCTACGGTTCGACCGGCGCGATGCGGCTGAACAACCCGGTCGACGGCATGGCGGCGACGCCGACGGGTCACGGCTACTGGCTCGTCGCGAGCGACGGCGGGATCTTCAGCTTCGGCGATGCGCACTTCTACGGTTCGACCGGCAACATCCGGCTCAACTCGCCCATCGTCGGAATGGCGCCGACGAAGAGCGGGCACGGCTACTGGATGGTCGCGGCCGACGGCGGGATCTTCACGTTCGGCGACGCGAAATTCCACCAGTCGCTCGCGCCGTTCCGGGTGCCGTCGCCCACCGTGGGGATGGTCCCGAGCCGGACCGGCAACGGTTATTGGATCCTCACCGCCGACGGCAAGGCGTACGGCTTCGGGGACGCCAAGTCGTAGTCGCGCCCCTTTTGACGACCGATTCCGGGAAGGCGTTCCTGTCGAGCGCGGCGCGGGACTGGTCCGCTGCTCGCCGTTCGCTTTGGGTTGACCGAAGGACTCGCAAAGGGCAACGACGGTGACTTCGCACGCTGCGCAGCCCGAGAGCTCGTCCGAAAGCCCGGCGCGGTCGCGCTCGTCCTCAAAATCGGCGACAAGCAACCGACCACCGCGAAGGGGGAACAGATCCGACCGCTGGTCCTCGCGGCCGAGGCCGTGTGTCACGAGGACTTCGACGCCGGACTTCCGTAGCGCGATCTCGGACCACGGACGATCGACGGGCGTTCGGCGTCACCGGTTCGTGCGCGTGACACCCCCGCGGTTACGGTCCGCGTCACGATGACGTTGCAGGACGCCCGCATCCTCGTCACCGGCGCCACCGGACAGGTCGCGCTGCCCGTCGCGCTCGGCCTGGCCGCCGACAACCACGTGATCGCACTCGCCCGGTTCAAGGACTCGGCCGCGCGCCAGCGACTCGAGGCGGCGGGCGTCGAGTGCATCACCGCGGATCTGGCGCGCGGCTCGCTCGAAGGCGTCCCTGCCGACGTCGACTACGTCTGCAACTTCGCGGTCGTGAAGAGCAATCGCTGGGACGTCGACCTCGCGGGTAACGCGCAAGCCGCGGGTCTCCTCATGGCCCACTGCCGCGGGGCGCGGGCGTTCCTGCACTGTTCGTCGACGGGCGTGTACGAGGCGGCCGACGGATCGCCGCAACGCGAGTCGGACCCCCTCGGCGACAATCACCGCGTGATGATGCCGACGTACAGCATCTCGAAGATCGCGGCCGAGGAGGTCGTGCGCACGACGTGCCGGCTGTACGAGGTGCCGACGACCGTCGCGCGGCTCAATGTGCCGTACGGCGACGGCGGCGGTTGGCCCGCATTCCACCTCGCGCTCATGCTCGCGGGGAGACCCGTTCCGGTCCACCCCGACGGACCGAGCCGCTACAACCCGATCCACGACGACGACATCCTCGCCACCTTGCCGGGAATGCTGGCGGCTGCGTCGGTGCCCGCGACGATCGTCAACTGGGGCGGCGACGAGGAGACGAGCATCGAGGAGTGGTGCGAGTACATGGCGGAGCTCGTCGGGATCGACGCGAAATTCGATCGGACCGAGCTCACCATCGGCGGGATCCCGACCGACAACACGCGGCGTCGGTCGCTCGTCGGGCCGACGAGCGTCGCGTGGAAGGACGGCTTCCGGCGGATGGTCGAGGCTCAGACGTCGGGCCGGGCGTCGGGCGCGTAGGTCCCGCCGCTCCGCCAGTATTCGCCGTTCTCCCGGGTGAGGAACTCGTCGTCGACGAGGTAGCGCCGCAGTGCCGCCGTATCGGGGTGCAGCTGTTCGAGGATGAGGTTCACGCGCGATTCGGGATAGCGCCGGCCGGGCTCGAACCTCTGGGTGACCCAATCGAGCACGATGAGCCGCTTGGAATGAACACTCGGGATCGAGACGAGCCGGCCGTCGCGGACGAACGCGCGCAGCACGCGCGCGATCTCCGCCGGTTCCTGTGCGTGTTCGTCGGGACGCGCTTCCCGCTCGGCTTCGGCCCGGGCCGCGAGCTGAAACGCCTCGCCGAGGAGATGCAGCGCTCCGCCGACGCCCTCGACCACGAGGCCCGCGTCGACGAACCGCTGCACCGCCCGGGCTGTGGCCCGCGCGTCCAGATCCGAGGCGCGCTGCACCGCCGACCGGTCGCTCGCGCCGAGTACCAGGGCTGCGAACACGGCTCGGCGGTCGTCGTCGGCGAGGAGACCGACCAATTCCCGCGTGGAAAACGGCGAGATCGTCACGGCAACTAGCGTCGCGCGCACCGGTATCGATTGCGCGCCGAAATGCGGGCGCAAAAGGAGTGTCGGGGTGGAGGAACTCGATCTCACGGACGTCGAGCGGGTGCTCGCGGTCATGGCCCACCCCGACGACGTCGACTTCGGCTGGGCGGGGTCGGTCGCGGTCATGACCGACCGGGGCATCGAGGTCGTGTACTGCCTCGTCACCGACGGCGATGCCGGCGGGTCGGAGACGGGCATCCCGCGCGACGAGATGGCGGCGCTGCGTCGCGACGAGCAGCGCGCGGCCGCCGCGATCGTCGGCGTACACGACGTGCACTTCCTCGGCTATCCCGACGGGCGGGTCCAAGCCACCCTCGAGCTCCGGCGCGACATCACGCGCGTCATCCGTACCGTGCGTCCCAATCGCGTGATGATGCAGTCGCCCGAGCGCATCTGGGATCGCATCTACCCGAGCCATCCCGACCATCTCGCGACCGGCGAAGCCACGGTTTGCGCCGTCTACCCCGACGCCCGCAATCGCTGGGCGCATCCCGAACTCGCCGACGAGGGCCTCGAACCGTGGACCGTCGACGAGATCTGGATGGGCATCGGCCGCGAAGCTGCCACGCACTACCTCGACATCACGACCGCGGTCGACCGCAAGATCGCCGCGCTGATGAGCCACAAGAGTCAGCTGCCCGACCCGACGGCGACGGAGGAAATGGTGAGAAGCTGGACCGGCGCGATGGCGCAGGTGGCCGGGCTCCCCGAAGGGCGCGCCGCCGAAGCGGTGAGGGTGGTGAACAGCCGATGACGCAGCACGAGATGACCAAGGCCGAGGTGGCGCATCCGCTCGAGATGTTGACCGCCGACGAGGTGACGCGCGCGGTCGCGGTTCTGCGCGACTCGGGGCGCGTTCCCGAGGACGTGCTGTTCGCGAGCATCGTGCTGCACGAACCCGAAAAGGACGTGCTCGCGCGGTGGAAACCGGGCGATCCGGTCGAGCGGCGTGTGCGCGCCGTCGTCGTCGCCGGGCCCGGGTGCGGGGTGGCGGAGGCCGTCGTCGATGTCGGCGCCGGCGTCATCGAATCGTGGACGGAGATCACGGGTGTTCGCCCGGCGTTGATGATGCACGAGGCCGCGCACGCGATCGGCACCATTCGCGAGCACCCGGAGTACCTGGCCGCGCTGGCGCGGCGCGGCATCACACCCGACATGATCGACCGCGTGCAGATCGACCCGTGGCCGGCGGGCGTGTTCGGTTACGAGTGCGAGGACGGCAACCGCATCTCGCGGTGCATCTCGTTCCTACGCGAAGACCAGACCGACAACGGGTACGCGCGTCCGATCGAAGGTCTCATCGTGCACTTCGACAACGGTCGGAATGCGGTGCTCGAAGTCATCGACCACGGTGTCGTTCCGCTGCCACCGAACCGCGCGAGCTATCTCGCCGTCGACCAGCCCCGGATGCGCACCGACCTCAAGCCGATCTCGATCACGCAGCCCGAGGGCCCGAGCTTCACCGTCGACGGCAACCTCGTCGAGTGGCAGAAGTGGCAGTTCCGGCTGGCGTTCGACCCGTACGAAGGTCTCGTTCTGCATCAGGTCGCCTACAACGACGACGACGGCCGGCTGCGATCGGTTCTCCACCGCGCGTCGATCAGCGAGATGGTGGTGCCGTACGGCGATCCGGATCCGATCCACGGGTGGAAGAACGCGTTCGACGCGGGGGAGTGGGGCTTGGGCCGGATGACGCAGTCGCTCCGGCTCGGATGCGACTGTGTGGGTGAGATCCGGTACTTCGACGCGACGATGGCTACGGAGCAGGGGCATCCGTGGATCGTCGAGAACGCGATCTGCATGCACGAAGAGGACTACGGGATCCTCTGGAAGCACGTCGACCTGTGGGGTGGCACGAGCGAGGTCCGACGGAGTCGTCGACTCGTCGTCAGCTTCGTTTCAACCGTCGGCAACTACGAGTACGGCTTCTTCTGGTACTTCTACCTCGATGGCAACATCCAGCTCGAGGTCAAGCTCACCGGCATCGTCTCGCCGATGGCGATCGAGCCCGGCACGACCCCGAAGTTCGCGAACGTGATCGCGGAGGGCGTGGCCGCGCCGCACCATCAGCACATGTTCAACGCCCGGCTCGACTTCGACGTCGACGGCACCGACAACGAGATCTACGAGATCGACGCCGAGCGCATGCCGCCCGGTCCCGACAATCCGTGGCTCAATGCGTTCCGGGCCAAGACGACCTTGCTCGAGTCGGAGCAGCGCGCGCAGCGCGAGACGGACGCGTCGGTGTCGCGCACCTGGCGCATCGTGAACCCGAACGTGCGGAACGGGCTCGGGCAACCGACGGCGTACAAGCTCGTGCCGACGATGTCGACGCCGACGCTGCTCGCGCACCCCGACTCCTCGGTCGGAAAGCGCGCCGCGTTCGCCCGGCACAATCTCTGGGTGACGCCCTACGCCCCGGAGGAGCGGCGCGCGGCCGGTGAGTATCCCAATCAGCACGCCGGCGGTGACGGGCTGCCCCGGTGGACCGCGCAGGATCGTTCGGTGGCCGGCACCGACCTGGTGGTCTGGTACTCGTTCGGCGTGACGCACTTCGTACGCCCCGAGGACTGGCCCGTCATGCCGGTCGAGTACACCGGCTTCACGCTCATGCCGTTCGGGTTCTTCGACCGCAATCCCGCGCTCGACGTCCCTCCGGCCGAAGGCGAGCACTGTCACTCGTGACCCGCGTTCTCGTCACCAACGACGACGGCATCGAGTCCGCCGGACTGCACGCCCTCGCGATCGCGCTGCGCCGCGGGGGATACGACGTCGTCGTCGTCGCACCGAACCGCGACTACAGCGGCATCGGCGCCGCGATCGGGCTCGTGCACGCCGACCAGCATCTCGACGTCGAGAAGGTTGCGCTGCCGGGTGCCGACGACGTCCCGGCCTACGCGATCGACGGTCCGCCGGGACTCTGTGTCTGTGCGGGCCGGCTCGGTGCGTTCGGTGAGCCTCCCGACGTCGTGGTCTCGGGTGTGAACCCCGGCTGCAACACCGGCCGGGCGATCCTGCATTCGGGCACGGTGGGCGCCGCGCTCACCGCGCAGAGCTTCGGGTGCTCGGCGATCGCGGTCAGCGTCGACGCCGCCCAACCCTGGCGCTTCGACACCGCGGCGAACGTCGCGCTCGATGTGTTGCCGATGCTCCTCGACGCTCCGCCGCGCAGCGTCTTGAACCTGAACGTCCCGGCGCGCGACTACGACGACGTACTCGGCGTCCGCTGGGCGAGGCTCGCGGCGTTCGGTTCGGTGCGCGCCGCCGTCGCCGAGTCGCAGAACGGCGGCTTGCAATTCGAACTCCGCGCGACCGGCGTCACCGCGCCGCCCGACTCCGACCAGGGTCTGATCGACGCGGGGTTCGCGTCGCTCACGACGATCGTCGGCGTCGCCGAGGCGTGGCCGGTCGAGCTCGCGGCGGCGGACGACGTGTCGTCGAGCGTGGTGCCGGGCGCCCACGTCGAGGCGGTGCACGCGGTACCCGACGCATCGGCGCCGCGTTCGCTGCACCGGCCCTTGCATGCAGGTGCGGCACCGAACAGCTGAGGCGCGAAAAGCCGCGGTCCACGTGGGTGCTTCGTTCTAGCGTCGCGCGGATGCCGATCGTCCCCGACACGAAGAACTGGACCTGGGTACTCGAGCGCCGATGCCCGGAGTGCGGATTCGAGGCGTACGCGTTCTTGCGTGAGACGGTCGGAGCCATGATCCGGGAGAACGGCGCGCAGTGGGAGGCGGTGCTACGGCGTCCCGACGTCCGGAGCCGGCCCGACGACGGCACGTGGTCCCCGCTCGAGTACGGCTGCCACGTGCGTGACGTCTATCGGGTCTGCCTCGGCCGGCTCGAGCTGATGCTCCGCGGGGACGACCCCGACTTCCCGAACTGGGACCAGGACGCGACCGCCGAGGCCGACCGGTACTCGGAGCAGGATCCCGCTCGAGTCGCGGCCGAGCTCGTCGACGCCGCGCGCCGGTATGCGGACGCGTACGACGCCGTGTCCGGAGATCAGTGGGCCCGCACGGGGATGCGCAGCGACGGTGCCCGCTTCACGGTCGAGTCGTTCGCGCGGTACGTGATCCACGATCCCGTGCACCACCTCGCCGACGTCGGCGCACCTCGCTGACGCGACGTCGTCGACCGTCACCGCGCCCACTGCTGGCACGCGGAGGTGACAGCGAGTCGCGACGCGCGGGATGCTGTCGCGATGGGGAGATGGACACGTGACGAACTGCAGCGAGCCCACGACAACTACGTCGCGGTTGCCCAGGAGGCCGGTCGCACGAACGACTGGCGCGCGTGGGCGGACAACTTCACGGAGGACGCGACCTACATCGAGCACCACTACGGGACGATGCACGGGCGCGAGGCGATCTACGACTGGATCTCGAAGACGATGGCGGAGTGGCCGAACTCCGAGATGAAGGAGTTCCCGCACGACTGGTGTGTGTGCGACGAGGAACGCGGATGGTGGATCTGCCAGATCGAGAACCGTTTTCGTGATCCCGGTGACGGCGAGATCTACCAGGCGTACAACCTCACGGTGCTGAAGTACGCCGGCGACATGCAGTTTTCGTCCGAAGAGGACGCGTACAACCCCGCGAACTTCGCGCCTGTCGTCAAAGCGTGGATCGAAGCGGAACGCCGGGCGAAAAACGCCTGAAAAACCTGCGCGACGGACGTCACTTCCCGGCCTGGTACGATGGTAGGTCGCTCGGCGTCCCAAAGTGCTGGTTCTGACGCCGGTCCGTCGATCATGGAGCGAGATGGCGTTCAAAGTCGGTGACCGGGTCGTCTACCCCCATCACGGGGCCGCCGTGATCGAGCGCAAGGAGATGCGAGAGGCGTTCGGTGAGAAGACCGAGTACCTCGTGCTGCGCGTTGCGAACGGCGACCTCACGCTCGCGGTTCCGTCGAACAAGGCCGAGGACGTCGGCATGCGCCCGCCGATCTCCGTCGAGGACATCGACGACCTCTTCCTGCTCCTGTCGAAGAAGGACGTGCGCGAACCGACGAACTGGAGCCGGCGCTTCAAGAACCACCAGGAGAAGCTGAAGAGCGGCGACGTGTACCAGGTCGCCGAAGTGGTTCGGAACCTCGCCCTGCGCGAGACCACCAAGGGTCTCTCCGCGGGCGAGAAGGCGATGCTCGTGCGGGCCCGCGGGATCCTCGTGTCCGAGCTCAGCTTCGCGTTGAACGTCTCCGAAGAAGAGGCGCTCGAGAAACTCGAACAGCAGCTCGCGTAGTCACCATCAGCGGTCGAGGACCGTGACGCACTCGATGTGCGGCGTGTGCGCGAACAGGTCGACGAGCGTCATCGAAGCCGGCCGGTAGCCCGCGGTAGCGAGCAGGCCGACATCGCGCGCCAGCGCGGCCGCATCGCACGACACCAGCACGACCCGATCCGCGTCGCACGCGGCCACGGTGCGGGCACCGTCCTTGCCGAGTCCCGCCCGGCTCGGGTCGGCGATCACGACGTCCGCCTTCGCTCCCTTCCAGCGGCCGACATCCGCGGCGACGACGCGCGCCGGAAGGTCGCGGAGGTTGTGCTTGGCGTCGGCGACCGCGGCGCGCCCCCGCTCCACCGCGATCACGCGACGCGGATCGTCGACCGTGGCCGCGAAGAGTCCGACCCCGCAGTACAGGTCGACGACGGTCCGGTCGCGGCCGACCGCGTCGCGAACCAGGCGGGCGAGCGTCTCGGCCCCGTCGGTGCGGCTCTGGAAGAACGAGTTGATCGAGACGCGAAGCGTCCGGCCGTCGATCACTTCGTGCACGCGCGCCGACGGCCCTTGTTCGACGTCGGTCGGCAGGTCGAGCGGCGTTCGCGCCGGATCGGCGCGGGCCGCGCGTTCACCGGTCGCGGTCGCGACTCGCAACGTCACCTCGCGGGCGCGGCCGAAGCGCGCGTCGCGTAACAGCGCGTCGAGCGCAGGATGCGCGACGAGACAGGTGTCGACGGGGACCGGGTCGTGGGAGTGGTGTCGGCGGAACGCGGGCCGGCCGTCGACGACGAGAGCGCGCACGGTCGTACGGAATCCGGTCGCCGGAAGCTCGACCGGTGGAGTCAACGGCGGATCCTCGATGCGGGCGATACGGGCGAGCGCGTCGCGGATGATGTCGAGCTTCAGGCCGGGCTGGGCGGAAGGTGTCACGTGCTGCCAGCCGCAGCCGCCGCAGCCGTCGCGCGCGAATTCGCATGGCGGGACGACTCGGTCGGGCGACGCGTCGAGCACCTCGACGACCCGGGCGCGGAGATGGTCGGCTCGGTTCGCCGTGATCTCGGCCCGCACACGTTCGCCGGGCAGCGCGCCGTCGACGAGGGCAACGCGTCCGTCGTCGGCGCGGGCAAGCGCGTCCCCGCCCGCTACCAGCCGTGTCGTCGTGAGTTCCACGGGGTAAGTGTGGCGCGATCTCTGCGAGACTCCGACACCGTGAGGGCACTGCGCGTCCACGAGCTCGGCAAACCCGAGCAGGTCCTGCGGCTCGAGGACGTTCCCGAGCCCGAGCTGCGTCCGGGCGATGTCCGGTTGCGGGTGCACGCCGCGGCGCTGAACTTTCCGGACGTTCTGATGTGCCGGGGCGAGTACCAGGTGAAGCCGCCGCTGCCCTTCACCCCGGGCGTCGAGGTCGCGGGCATCGTCGAGGACGTGGGCGCAGCGGTCGAGGGTGTTCGTCCCGGTGAGCGCGTGATCGCCATCCCGACGCACGGCGGGTATGCAGAGGTCACGAGCGCGCCGGCCGCGGGCGTCTTCCCGGTTCCCGAAGCCATGCCGTTCGCGGCCGCGGCCGCGCTCCACGTCGTCTATCAGACCGGCCACCTCGCGCTGCACCGACGCGCGAATCTCCAGAAGGGGGAGACGTTGCTCGTGCACGCGGGCGCGGGGGGAGTGGGCAGCGCGGCGATACAGCTCGGCCTCGCTGCCGGCGCGCGCGTCGTCGCGACCGCGGGCGGACCCGAGAAGGTCGAGGTGTGCCGCAAACTCGGCGCCCACCTCGCGATCGACTACCGCGAGCAGGATTTCGTCGACCCGGTGAAGGAGTTCACCGACGGGCGCGGTGCCGACGTCGTCTACGACCCAGTCGGTGGCGATACGTATGACCGTTCGACCAAGTGCATCGCGTTCGAAGGACGCATCCTCATCATCGGATTCACCGGCGGGCGCTTCGCCGAGGCGCGCACCAATCACGTGCTGATCAAGAACTACTCCGTGGTCGGAGTGCACTGGGGTCTGTACAACGTCGTGAATCCGGCGCTCGTGCGCGCGACGCACGACCACCTTGTCCGGCTATTCGAGGCGGGCCGCATCGATCCGCTGATCTCGGAGAGAGTGACGCTGGACCAGGTCCCGGCCGCGCTGGCGCGTCTCGGATCGCGCAGTTCCTACGGCAAGATCGTTTGCGAGCCGTGACGGATCGGCTCGTCGATCGCGACTACCTCACGCAGGTCCAGTACGCGTCCGAGGACAACCTCGCGGCCCGGCAGGCGATCTACACGTACCGGCAGCCGCCGGCTCGCTCCGCGCCGTGGGCGCTCGATCTCGAGCCGCTACGCGTCGACGAGCGTGTGCTCGACGTCGGGTGCGGCAACGGCTTGTACCTCGACGAGCTCGAACGGCGCGGCCACGTCGGCAACCTGTGCGGGATCGATCTCTCCGGGGGGATGCTCGCTGCCGCCCGATCGCGTTCGGCGGCTGCTGTGCTCGTGGGCGACGCACAGGCACTGCCCTTTGCCCGGGAGAGCTTCGATCGCGTGCTCGCGATGCACATGCTCTATCACGTGCCCGACCGTGCTCTCGCGATCGCCGAGATCGCTCGGGTGTTGCGGCCCGGCGGCAAGGCTCTCGTGATGACGAACTCCGTGCGCCACCTCGAAGAGCTGAACGCGCTGCTCGACGCGGCCGGTGGAGACCGCCCCTTTGCGCGCGCGTATACGCGGTTCTCGGCGGAGTCCGGCGGCGCAGAGCTTCAGTCGCACTTCGGATCCGTCGTACGTCATGACGCGCACGCCGAGCTCGTCGTCACCGACGCGCAGGCGGTCGTCGACTACGCGGCGAGCGGATGGGCGTTGGCCGCGGCACCCGAACGTCAGCGCGCCGACCTCCTGCGCGACATCGAACGGCGGACACTCGAGCACATTGCCGCCGACGGCGCGTTTCGGATCCGGGTCGAGGTCGCCTGCTTCGTGTGCTGTTAACGCGGCATCCCGGCAGACGTGCGGCAGCGCGGGCGGTCAGCCGGCGAGGCGGTCCTTGAAGAACGCGAGCACTTGGTCCAGCGCGTCGCGCGTCGGATGGCCGGGTTCGTCGACGAGATGCTCGGTGACGACCGAGTGCGCCAGGCGCGGGATGCCGTGGACGTTGTCGGCGCTGTTGTCGATCTCGACGGTGACGACGCGGTCGCCCAGGACCTCCCGTAGGTGCTCGAACCGCTCCTTGGGCACCGCCCGGTCGCCGGTGAAGCGCAGCGCGAGCACGCACAGGTCTTCTCGTCCGGCGACGCGCGCCAGGTCGGCATCGGACAACCCGAGCGCGCGTTTCCGATCCTTGCCGGCCGCCATGGGGAGCGACGGCTGGCTCAGCACCGGCGCCATCATCTCGTCGTCGACGGACATGGCCAGCGCGAACCCGCCGGTGAAGCACATGCCGATCGCGCCGACGCCGGGCCCCCCGCACTGCTTGTGCAGGTCGCGAGCGAGCGCGCGCAGCCAGTCGATCACGGGAGACGTCCGGTTGAGCGCCCAGGTCGTGAACTCCCGCGAGACACAACCCCGCGTCATCGACTTCATGATGTACGGCGTCGACACGTCGCGACCATCGGTGCCGAACAGCGACGGCATCGCGACGGTGAAGCCTTGATCGACCAGACGGCGGGCGAACGCGGCGACGCTCGGCGTGATGCCGGGCATCTCGCTCAAGACGACGACGCCCGGCCCTGTGCCGGCGCGGTACACGTCCTTGGTGACGCCTTCGTGCGTGAACGTCGTCGCGGTGAAGTCTTCGAGCGCGTCGGTCATGGAGGGTGACGCTAGAACCTGGCGAGCTCCTCCCGCAGCTGCGCCAGGCCCATGCTGCCGAGGTCGAGCGCGTAGGTGTGGAACGCCTTGAGGTCGAATTCCGCGCCCTTGCGTCGCTTTGCTTCCGCGCGGCACTCGAGCCATACCCGTTCACCGACCTTGTAGCTGATGGCCTGGCCCGGCCAGCCGAGGTAACGGTCGACCTCGCTACGCATGAAGACTTCGGGAAAGCGGCTCCGGCTGACCACGAACGGGAGCGCGAGCTCCGGTGTCCACGTCTCGCCCGCGTGCGGTTCGCCGTCGATGATCGGGAGCTCGAGGTGCATGCCGATGTCGACGACGATCCGCACCGCGCGCATCGCCTGGGCTGCGAGCATGCCCATCTCGAAACCGGGGTCCTCGAGATAGCCGAGCTCGCCCATCAGCCGTTCGGCGTACAGCGCCCAACCTTCTCCGTGGCCCGACACGAAACCGAAGAGTCGCTGGTACCGCGAGAGTCGGTCGGCGAGATACACCACCTGCGCGACTTGTAGGTGATGGCCGGGGACGGCCTCGTGATAGCAGGTGCTGACTTCCTTCCACAGCGGAAACCGCGTCTCACCCATCGTCGGGTACCACGTGCGGCCCGGGCGGGAGAAGTCTTCGGTCGGGGCCGTGTAGTACATCGCCGCCGCGCTCCCGGGTGCCGCGATCATCGCCTCGCATTTCTTCAACGGTGCGGCGATGTCGAAGTGCGTGCCGTCGAGATCGGCGATGGTCTGGTCGATGAGGCCCTGGTTCCAGGCGATGAACTCGTCGGCGCCTTCGATGGCGCGGGTCTCGTCGGCATCGAGGTGCTCGATGACCTCGTCAATCGAATTCCCCGGGAGAATCCGCTCGGCGACCCGCCGCATCGCGTTTTCGATGCGATGCAGCTCCTCCCAACCCCAGGCGTACGTCTCGTCGAGATCGAGCTCGATGCCGTTGAAGTCGCGCGCGAACAACGCGTAACGGTCACGCCCTACCGCGTTGCGCGGGTCGGCCGCGGGCGCATACTCGTCGCGGAGGTACGACGCCAAGCGCGCATAGCCGGCCGTCGCGACTTCGGCGGCGTCGGCGAGATCCGTGTCGTCCGGGCGTCGTCCGGCCAGGGCACGGAAGAACGGCACGTCGTCGCCCTGGCCGCCCCACGTCGCGGCCTGATCGGCGCACGCGAGCGCCTGGCGCCGTGCCGCAACGAGACCGCGGGCCACGCCTTCGCGCAACGACGCCTCGATGCTCTCGAGCGCGTCGGGAACGCGGCGCATGCGCTCGGCCGCGACCGCCCACTCCTCGTCGCGCTCGAGGTGCATCAGGTCGAAACACTGGCGCGCGCTCTGGATCGGGCTTCCGAGGATGCGGATGTCGCGCAGGCGCTCACCTGCGTCGTATTGTTCGAGATCGAGCGCGAACCGCTCGCGCATGACGTCCGCCGCGCGCCGATCGTCGTCGTTCTCGTACGTCGCACTGTCGAGCGCGGCGAGCGTCTCCCGCACGAGGTCGACGCGCGCTGCGGTACCGGCGGGCGAGTAGTCGGTCATCTCGTGGTCGTGGCCCGGAATGCCCGCATACGTCGCGCTGCATGGATCGAGCGCTCCGAGGCGGTCGCAGAAGCGATCGGCGATGTCGAAGACATCCGACACTGTTCCTCCTCCGGGTGACCGGTACGGTGGGAGTATGGCTCACCAGTTCATTCTGACGATGCGCGATCTGCGCCGGGTTCATCCGCCCGACAAGGAAGTGCTGAGGGGCATCAACATCTCCATGTACCCCGGCGCGAAGATCGGCGTGCTCGGGTTGAACGGCGCCGGGAAGTCCACGCTGTTGCGGATCATTGCCGGTGAGGACGACGGATACCAGGGCGAGTGCCGGATCACGCCCGGCTTCTCGGTGGGCTACCTCCCGCAAGAGCCGCGACTCGATCCGGCGAAGGACGTGCTCGGCAACGTCGTCGAAGGCGTCTCGACCACGAAGGGGCTCCTCGATCGTTTCGAAGAGGTCTGCAACGCGATGGGCGAGCCCGACGCCGACTTCGACAAGCTGCTCGCGGAGCAGGCGGAGCTGCAGGACAAGATCGACAGCGTCAACGGCTGGGATCTCGACCGTCAGCTCGACATCGCGATGGACGCACTCCGCTTGCCGCCGGGCGATGCCGACGTCACGAAGCTGAGCGGTGGTGAGCGGCGCCGCGTCGCGCTGTGCCGCCTGCTGCTCGGAAAGCCCGACCTCCTTCTGCTCGACGAGCCGACGAACCATCTCGATGCCGAGTCGGTGGCGTGGCTGGAGCGGCACCTGCAGGACTACCACGGCACCGTCGTCGCGGTGACCCACGACCGCTACTTCCTCGACAACGTCGCGGGATGGATCCTCGAGCTCGATCGCGGCGCCGGGATTCCGTGGGAAGGCAACTACACGAGCTGGCTCGAGCAAAAGGAGCAGCGTCTCGCGCAGGAGGAGAAGGTCGACGAAGCTCGGCGCCGTACTTTGCAGCGCGAGCTCGAGTGGGTCCGCATGGCGCCCCGCGCCCGGCAGGCGAAGGGCAAGGCGCGTATCACGGCATACGACCGTCTTGTCGCCGAAGCCGAGTCGGTCGAACGCCGGCAGGAGAAGGTGCAGATCAGCATTCCGCCGGGTCCGCGGCTCGGCGATCTGGTGCTCGAGGCCGAACACGTGACCAAAGGTTTCGGTGACCGGATGCTGATCGAGGACTTCTCGTTCTCGCTGCCGCCCGGCGGCATCGTCGGCGTCATCGGGGCCAACGGCGCGGGAAAGACGACGCTGTTCCGCCTGATCGTGGGCCAGGAGGAACCTGACGGCGGAACGTTGCGCATCGGTCCGACCGTGCAGCTCGCGTACGTCGACCAGTCGCGCGAGGCGCTCGACGCGAACAAGACGGTCTACGAGGAGATCACCGGTGGCGTCGATCTCGTGAAGGTCGGCGACCGCGAGGTGCACGGGCGCGCGTATGTGGCCGGCCTCAACTTCAAGGGTTCCGACCAACAAAAGCGCGTCGGCGATCTCTCCGGTGGCGAGCGCAACCGGCTGCACCTCGCCAAAGCGCTGCTCATGGGCGGCAACGTGCTGCTGCTCGACGAGCCGACGAACGATCTCGACGTCGACACGCTGCGCGCGCTCGAGGACGCGCTCCTCGAGTTCCCCGGCTGCGCGGTCGTCATCTCCCACGACCGCTGGTTCCTCGACCGCATCGCCACTCACGTCCTCGCGTTCGAAGGCGACAGTCAGGTGACGTGGTTCGAAGGAAACTTCAGCGACTACGAGAAGGATCGGCATCAGCGACTCGGGGGCGACGCCGATCAGCCGCACCGCATCAAGTACAAGCCGCTCACGCGCTAGGCGAAGACTCGGAACGCCCTCCGCCGGGCGGGCGGTTGCCTAGTGTCGCGGCTGTGGAAGCCGGCGGCCTGCTTCGCATCACGCGTTCGTGCGCGATCGCGAGCGACGAGCTCGACTGGCGGTTCACAGGTTCCGGCGGTCCGGGGGGGCAGCACGCGAACACCTCCAATACCAAGGTCGAGCTGCGCTTCGACATCGAATCGTCACCGTCACTGGGCCCGCGCCAGCGCGCCCGGCTCCTCGAGCGACTCGGTCCGGTCGTGCGGGTGACCGCGTCCGAACGCCGTTCACAACACCAAAATCGCGAGCTCGCGCTCGAGCGGCTGTGCGCCCGGCTCGCGTCCGCACTACGCGTGGAGCCTGAGCGGCACGCGACCCGACCCACCCGCGCCGCCAAGCAGCGTCGCGTCGACGACAAGCGGCGGCACGGTGACGTCAAGCGGAACCGGCGCCGGCCGTCGGTGGAGGAGTAGGCGTGCAGGCGTTCGTCGACGTGGTGTGCATCATCGCGGGAGTCGCCGCAGTGGCGTTCGTGCTCGACGCCGCGGTGCGGACGTTCGTCGTCCCGCGCGGCAGCGTCGTCCTGTTCACGGTCGTGGTCTTCCGTTCGATCCGCAAGATCTTCTTGCTGTTCGCGTCGCCGCGGCGCGGGTACGAGGCGCGCGACCGCGTCATGGCGATCTACGCGCCCGTCGCCCTTCTGGCTCTGCCGCTCGCGTCGATGATCGTCGTCTATTTCGCGTTCGCGCTCATCTATTTCGGCATCGAGGAGCGCGGGTGGCGCAACGCGCTGATGACGAGCGGGTCGTCGCTCCTCACGCTGGGGTTCGAACGTCCCCCTGACCTCGCCGCCGCGTTCGCCGTCTTCGCCGAGGCGATCATCGGTCTCGCGCTACTCGCTCTCCTGATCGCGTACTTGCCGACGATCTACAACTCCTTTTCTCGGCGCGAGGTCGCCGTCACCGATCTCGCGATCCGCGCCGGGACGCCGCCCACGCCCCGCGACATGCTCGTGCGCGCGCATCGCACCGGCTTCCTCTACGAGATGGACGGATTCTGGGCGTCGTGGATGGCGTGGTTCACCGAGGTGCAGGAAACGCACACCACGTACGGTTCGCTCGCCTTCTTCCGATCGCCGAATCCGCACCGCTCGTGGATCACCGCTGCCGGGGCCGTGCTCGACACCGCGTCCGTGCGTCTCGCCGTGCTCGACATCCCCTGGACGCCGTCTGCGCCCCTGTGCATCCGTTCCGGCTACCTCGCGCTGCGCGAGGTCGCGGGCTTCTACGGCTTCGACTACGACGAGGATCCGGCCGCGGACGCGCCGATCAGCGTGAGCCGCGCGGAGTTCGAAGACATGTACGCGCAGCTGATCGACGCCGGCGTGCCGGTGCGAGCCGATCACGACGCCGCGTGGCGCGACTTCGCCGGCTGGCGCGTGAACTACGACCGAGTACTGATCGCGCTCGCCGCGTACGTCATGGCACCGTATGCGCCGTGGTCCTCGGACCGGTCGCCGGTCGAGCCGCTGCATTACTACGCATGGGGTCCGCGCCGGGTCGCGATCACGCGTCGGTCCCAGCGCTGACGCGTCGACTACAAGTCGTCGAACAACCAGGTCTCCCGAATGTCGGGTTTGTCGCGCCGGATGAACCACTCCGCTCCGAACGCGGTGCGAAACGCGTCGGGCGGCAGGGAGAGGAAGAACGAGTCGGGCGGGATCTGGCTCGCGTGCGCCGCCATGGCCGCGCGCTTGCGGTCGACGAAGTCGCTGACGTCGACCGTGGTGGTGATGATCGACTCGGGCGAGCCGAAATCCTCCATCTCGGCCGCGTCCGGGGCGTCGGGCGTGTCCGGCATCTCCTCCGCCTGGTTCTCGATGAGGTTGCGGATGAAGTCGCGGTTCATGGTCGACTCGTACACGCGTCGTGTCCCGGCGAGCTCGGCGGCGCGGACTCCGACCCGGTGCACCTGCACGTGGTCGGGATGCCGATATCCGCCGTGGTCGTCGTAGACGGTGAGGACGTGGGCGCCCTCCTCGCGCAGGATCTCGGCGAGCCGGGCCGCGGCCTCCTCGATGTCCGCGCGCGCGAACGCTTCGTCGTCGTCGTTCGTGGGCTCGCCCTCCATGCCCGAGTCGCGGTAGCCGAGGTACTCGACCCGGTCGACACCGAGAAGATCCGCGGCCGCGCGCTGCTCGGCGACCCGGCGCTCCGCTAGCGTCTCTCCCGGCGCGAGCGCGTCAGGCGCGTGTTCGCCGAGCTCGCCGCGCGTCGCGACCACGAGCACCACGCGGTGGCCTTCCGCCTTGGCGCGGGCCATCGTTCCCGCCGTCGCGATCGACTCGTCGTCCGGATGCGCGTGGAATGTGACGAGTGTGTAACTCAACGCCTTCTCCTGTGGAGGGGGTGTCTTGTAGTCGTCGGTATATGACGTTAGCGTCAGTCTTGGTACCGATATTCCTCCGGGGGGATGGATGCGTGCGCGCGTTGGGATAGTCGCTTCGGCGATGGTTCTCCTCGTCGCCGCGTGCGGAAACGCCGGCTCCTCGAAGACGTCCGACACCGAGGCGCCCCCGGTCGGCGGTCCGACGAGCACGGTCAGCGCGGCGGACCTGCAGAAGAACGTGCCGGTCAATGCGCCCGGGGTCACGAGCAGTGAGATCAAAGTCGCGTCGATCACGGCGAAGACGAACAACCTCACCGGGAGCTACGCGCCGCTCGTGGACGGCATCAAGACGTACTTCGCGATGGTGAACTCCACCGGCGGCATCTACGGACGCAAGCTCGTGGTCAGTGCCGACCGCAACGACCAGTTCGGTCAGAACCGCCAGACCGTCCAGCAAAGCCTCGCTCAGGACAACGCGTTCGCGACGTTCATCGCGACCACGCTGTTCACCGGCGCCGATCTGCTCGCGCGCGCCAAGCAGCCGGTGTTCATGTGGAACATCAACCCCGAGTTCGCCGGCCACCCCACCTTCTTCGCCAACGAGGGGGCGCTCTGCTTCACGTGCGCGGGCCACCCGGCGCCGTGGGAGGCGAAGGCCCTCGGCGCGACCAAGGTCGGCATCCTCGCGTACGGCATCGCGCAGCAGTCGAAGGATTGCGCGGAAGGGCTCAAGAACTCGTTCCAGACGTATCCGACCGCCCAGGTCGCGTTCTTCGACGACTCGCTCGGGTATGCGCAGCAGCTCGGATCCCAGGTCACGCAGATGAAGCAGAAGGGCGTGCAGTTCGTCCTGACCTGCTTCGACCTGCAAGAGTCGTTCACCCTGGGCAAGGAGATGCAGAAGCAGGGAATGAACGCAGTGCAGTCGCTCCCCAACGGGTACGACCCCGACTTCGTGGCCCAGAACGGCCCCTCGCTAGAGGGAGATCTCGTCCCCCCGCAATTCGTCGCGCTCGAGAACACGCCCCGGATCCCCGAGATCCAGCGCCTGTACGAGTGGGCGGGCAAGACCGGCGTGCAGGTTCGCGAGCTGACTGCCGTCGGGTGGCAACTCGCCGCGGAGCTCTACGAAGGGTTGAAGGGCGCGGGCCCGAATTTCTCGCAGGCCGGCGTCGTCAACTACCTGAACACGCTCACGCACTGGACCGACAACGGATTCATCCAGCCCCTCGACTGGACGAAGTACCACCAGGATCCGACGAACAATCCCGCGGTACGCCCTCCGCTCGAATGCGCGAACTACGTGAAGGTCGAGGGCGGCAAGTTCGTCCCTGCGCTGGGCAAGCCCGGCAAGCCCTGGGTGTGCTTCAACCGGACCGACCCGACGGTCGACAACCCGCAGTACACGAGCTTCGTCGGCACCTAGGGATGCGCGACCCTCTCACCTGTCCGTCCCGGAGTCACCACGCGCCGTGCAGCAACTGATCAGCAACATCCTCTCCGGCATGAGTTATGGCAGCGTTTACGCGCTGCTCGCAGTCGGCCTCGTCCTCACGTACAAGACGTCGGGCGTCTTCAACCTGGCGTACGGTGCGCAGGCGTTCGTCGCCGGCGCGGTCTACTTCGACCTCCGGGTGCGGCACGCATGGCCGATTCCGCTCGCGTTCCTCGTCGCGGTCTTCCTTGTATCGCCGCTGCTCGGCGTGTTCCTCGAGCGGGCGCTCTTCCGATATCTGCGGACCGCCCCGCCCGTCGCCCGGCTCGTGACGACGCTGGCACTGCTCGTCGCGATCCCGCAGATACTGAAGCTCTGGTTCGGTCAGAACCCGCAGTACGGAACGCAGGGCATCGTTCCGAACGGCGACCACGCGTACAACCCGTTCGGGACCGTGTTCGTGAACCGCGACGACATCGCGACGATCGTCATCACGATCGTCGCCGTCGCGCTGCTCACGTTGTTGTTCCGGTACACCGCGCTCGGTCTGCGAATGCGCGCGGTCGTGGAGAGCCCGCGCATGACCGAGCTCGCGGGCATCGACGCCGACAAGGTGAGCATGGCGTCCTGGATGCTCTGCAGCGTCCTCGCCGGCCTCGCCGGCGTGCTGCTCGCGCCGTTGTTCGCGGCGGTGTCCGAGATCAACTACACGACGCTGGTGGTCGTCGCGATGTCGGCGGCGGTGCTCGCCGGACTCACGAGCATCCCGATCGCGTTCTTCGGCGGTCTGGCGCTCGGCATCGTCGGCGAAGTCGTCGACGCCTATCTCCCGACGAACAGCGTTCTCGCGAGCAACCTCCGACCCGCGCTCCCGTTCCTCGTGTTGTTCCTCGTGTTGATCCTCTCGCCGTCGCTGCGGAACAAACGCGAGCTCACCGACCCACTCGCCGGTGTCGATCCACCGCGCCCGCCGCCGGCGGCGGCGGTGCGCAGCCGGTTCCTGACGAACGCGACGCGCGCGTTCGGCGCGGCCGCGGTCGTGATCGCCGGCTACTACATCTTCTTCCACGCCGCATCGAACTGGCGTGACGTCGCGATCCAGGCGACGATCCTCGCGACGATCTTCCTGTCGATCACGGTCATCACGGGGATGGCCGGGGAGATCTGTCTGTGCATCGCCACCTTCGCCGCGATCGGCGCGTGTACGACCGCGCAGCTGGCGACGCGGTTCGGCATGTCGGTGCTCGTCGCGATGCTCGTCGGCGCGATCATCGCTGCGGCCGTCGGCGCGCTCCTCGCGTTGCCGTCGCTCCGGCTCGGAGGGATCTTCTTCGCGCTCGCGACGCTCGCGTTCGCGCTGTTCTTCGAGAACGTCATGGTGAAGTTCGACTGGGTGGGCGGCGGCGCGCTGCCCGAGGCCGCGCCTCGGCCCCAGATCGGTTCGATCAACTTCGACACGTCGTCGAACAAGGCGTTCCTCGTGTTGTGCATCGTCGTGCTCGTGATCGTCTCGGCCGTGGTGTACGCGATCCGAGAAGGCACGACGGGGCGCGTCCTCGCCGCGCTCAATGGCAGCGAGCCCGCGGCCGCGTCGATCGGCGTCAGCGCGACCCGTGCCCGCATCACGGTGTTGGCGCTTGCAGCAGGTATCGCCGCGATCGGCGGCGGGTTGCTCGCGATGTACGAGGGGTCGGTCAACTACAACCCCGACTTCGTCTATTTCCAGAGCCTGTTCTGGGTGGTGCTCGTCATCTCGCTGGGGAGTCGGACCATTGAAGGCGCGATCCAGGCCGCGATCGGCTTCGCCGCGTTCCAGATCGTCATCTTGAACCAGGTCGTCCCGTGGATCGTGAACCACGTGCAGCCCTGGTACCACATGGGCCTGCCGCCGCAGACGCTCGCCATCATCTTGCTGAGCATCGGCGCGTTCACGTATGCGAAGCATCCCGAGGGCGTGCTCGAGTTCCAAAAGGCCCGATCCCTGAATGCGATCCAGCGCGGGATCGACCGGTTCAAGGGCACCGACAACCGGACCGAGTCGTCCGGCGAGTTGGCCCCGCCGTCCGAGCCGTTCTCTCCCGCACCGGTGAGCGGCTCCTCGTGAGGATGCAAAGGGTGCACGCATGAGCCTGCTCGTCGCCGAAGGCGTTACGAAGACGTTCGCCGGCATCTCGGCGCTCGACCACGTCTCGCTCGACGTGAACGCATCCGAGATCGTCGGGCTCATCGGCCCGAACGGCGCGGGCAAGACGACGTTCTTCAACTGTCTGCTCGGGATCCTGAAGCCGAACTCGGGGACCGTCACCTTCGACGGTCGCGACCTGACCCGCGTCCCCACGTACCGTCGGGCCCGGCTGGGCATCGCCCGCACGTTCCAGCGCATCGAGCTCTTCAGTGGCATGACGCCTCGCGAGCACTTCCTCGTCGCGGAGCGGGTGCGCAACGGCAAGGGCAAGCTCTGGAAGGACATGCTCTTTTTGGGGATGCCCACCGCGGCGGAAAAGGACAAGGCCGCGGCGATGCTGGCGCTGCTCGGTCTCGAAGCGGTGGCCGACCGCCCGGTCGAAGCGCTCAGCCTCGGCGTCGGCCGCCTGGTGGAGATCGGCCGGGCGCTCATGACGCAGCCGAAGCTGTTGCTGCTCGACGAGCCGTCGTCGGGCCTCGACCGGAACGAGACCGAGACGCTCGCGGGCAAGCTGCGCGCGCTGCAGAAGGAACAGAGCATCGCGATCCTGCTCGTCGAGCACGACGTCGAGCTCGTACAGAGTCTGGTGGAGCGCGTGTTCGTGCTCGACTTCGGCACGCTCATCGCGTCCGGACCGACAGCCGAGGTGTTCGCAGCCGACGCGGTGCGCCGCGCGTACCTCGGAGATCTCGTCTGATGGCGGCGGTGCCCGTCTCCGAGACGGCACCCGTGCTCGAACTGCGCGACGTCGACGCGTCGTACGGGCCGTTCCGCGCCATCTTCGGCGTCTCGCTGACGCTCGAACGCGGGAAGGTGCTGGCCCTGCTCGGCTCGAACGGCGCGGGGAAGACCACCATCGCCCGGGTCTGCTCGGGGCTCGTGAGGCCGACGTCCGGGCGCGTGATGTGCGACGGCGTCGACGTGACGAACGACCGTCCGTATCAGTTCGCGCAACGCGGCGTCGTGCACGCGGTCGAGGGTCGCTCGGTGTTCGCGTCGCTGACGGTGGAAGAAAACCTCGATCTCACCTTCCAGCGCAGTCGCGGTCGCAACGGCGCGCGCGAGGCGCTCGACCAGGCGTTCACGCTGTTCCCACGCCTCGGGGAACGGCGGCGGCAGGTCGCGGGCACGCTGTCGGGCGGCGAGCAGCGGATGCTGTCACTCGCGCGCGTCATGGTCGAGCAGCCGCACCTCCTGATCGCCGACGAGCTGTCGCTCGGGCTCGCGCCGATCGTCGTCGACGAGGTGTACGCGACGCTGGCCAAGATCCGCGACGCGGGCACGACACTGCTGATCGTCGAGCAGCACGTGCACCACGCGCTCGGCATCGCCGACGACGCGATCGTGCTCGTCAAGGGCGAGGTCGCGTACTCCGGACCGGTGTCCGAGCTCGGCGACCTGCAGGCGCGCGTCTTCGGCGCGTCCGAAGCTCATCGCGACGCCTGATCGCGCGGCCTACGCGCCGAAGAGCGCGGCGTGCGTGACGCGAGCGACCGTGGCCGCGATCGCGTCGGGATCGACCGACACCTGCTCGGTCAGCGCGTAGTAGTTCAGGCGTTCGAGCATCGCGACGACCGCCAGCGTCGCGATCGCGGGGTCGAGATCGGGGGGAGAGACCTCGGCGACGCGGCCGACGATCACGCTCGTGAATTGGGTGAGGAGGTCGGTCCCGAGCCGGCCGAACTCGCTGCCGCCGATCTCGGCCTCGGTCCACGCCCGAATCACCGCGCTGTGCTCGCGGTACAGGTCGACGAACCGGCGGATCCACCGCTGCAGCCGGGCTCGGCCCGTCGCGCCCGCGTGCAGGGGCTCGAGCGTCTCGGCGAGTTGCTGCATCTCGTGCGCGACCTCCACGGTGAGCGCGCGAAAGAGGTCCTCTTTGTTCGCGAAGTAGAGGTAGAAGGTCCCGTGCGAGGTCCGGGCCAGCTTGACCACGTCGTCGACGCGGGTTGCGTGGTAGCCCTTCGCGTCGAGCACCGACTCGCCGGCGTCGAGGAGTCGGCGTCGCGTGTCGCGGCCCCGGGCGCGGAGTTCCCGGGGTTCGGTCTCGGCCCGCCGGCGCGCCGCGGGTTGGCTGCCACCGGCCCGGGGCACCCGGGAAGGGTAGGCCGGACCCGACGTTCGTGTCATGTTTCTGCCCTCTCGCCCTGACTGGAGCAGGGCTCCGCCGCTACGCTCCGACGCCGACGTCAGCTTCGGAGGGACCGGTGAGCGCGATCACGTACGACGCAGTTTCGGTAGGCGAGCAGCGAGCGCAGGAGTTCCCCGCGCTCACGCGCACGATGTTCGTGAAGTACGCGGGCGCGAGCGGCGACTTCAACCCAATGCACCACGACGACACGATCGCCACGCAGGTCGGCAACCCGTCGGTGTTCGGGCACGGCATGCTCTCGATGGGGCTCGCGGCCCGGGTGCTGAAGGACTGGTTCGGACCCGAGGCACTCCGGCGCCTGCAGGTGCGGTTCGCGAAGCAGGTGTGGCCCGGCGACGTGTTGACGTGCACCGCCGTCGTCACGGGCAAGCGCGACGAAGCCGGCGAGCAGCTCGTCGACCTCGAATTCACGGTCGTGAACCAGGACGGCGTCACCGCCGTCACCGGCGCGGCGACCGCGGCGGTCGCGTAGATGGGGTTGCTCGACGGTCGCGTCGCGATCGTCACGGGTTCGGGGCGCGGCATCGGCCGCGAGTTCGCCCTGTGCTTCGCGCGCGAAGGTGCGTCGGTCGTGGTCAACGACGTCGGCGCGTCGCTCGACGGTCGTGGCACCGAAGAAGACCCGGCCGCGCAGGTCTGCAAGGAGATCGAGGCGCTCGGCTCGAAGGCCGTCCCGAACTACGACTCGGTCACGGACTTCGACGGCGCGGCCGACATCGTGAAGACCGCGGTCGACGCGTTCGGCACCGTCGACATCCTCGTGAACAACGCCGGCATCGTCCGCGACAAGACGTTGCTCAAGATGGACGAGCCCGACTTCGATTCCGTCGTCGCAGTCCACATGAAGGGCACATTCAACTGCACGCGTCACGCGGCCGAGGTGATGAAAGAGAAGGGTTACGGCCGCATCGTCAACATCACCTCGTCGGCCGGACTGCGCGGCAACTTCGGTCAGACGAACTACGGCGCGGCCAAGGCGGCCGTCATGGGGATGACGTTCGTGTGGTCGATGGAGCTCGGGCGCTACGGGATCACGGTGAACGCGGTAGCGCCCGCCGGTGCGACGCGAATGACGGCGGCGCTGTACGAGCGATCGGGCAAGGAGCCGCCGCCCGAGGAGAATCCGGCGCTGAACGCACCGCTTGTCGCGTATCTCGCGTCGGAAGAGGCCGCGCACGTGAACGGTCAGCTTCTCGGGCGCACGGAGTATGCGTACACGCTGTTCCAGCAGCCGAAGCAGATCGCGTGGATGTGGAAGGACGGCGGCTGGTCGCCGTCGGAGGTCGCGGAGAAGTTCGACGCGACGCTGGGGCAACACCTGCAGACGGTCGGCATGGTGATGCCCAAGTCGATGGAGAAGTGAGACAACCGCGAAGGGGCCGGACGGGAGCGGAGCTCGGAGTCGACCGCTAGTGGTGGCGTCCGGTCGGCCGCTCGGAGTTGTGGACGTCGTCTACGCCCGCCGGTCGGATATCGGCGAGCGATCTCGTGCCGCCCGCGCGGACGGCTTCGCCCACATCGACCCGCTGGTCGGCGTCGATCCGAGCGTGCTCGCGCTGCCGATCGGTTGCCCGACGGCATTTCCCAAGCCGGTCGCCACCTGGTGCTCCACGCCCGCGCCGAGTGCCAAGCTCGACGGCGCGTGGGAGCGCGCGGTTCGGTGGTGGCGGGTAGCGCCCGAAGCCTTGCTCGAGCCGTGGGCCGGTGCGATCGTGAACTCGCGCGAGTCGATCGAGGCGTTCCGCGCCGAGGTCGGTGACGTGCGCCTGCTCGTCGACACCGGTCACGTCGCCGATTGGGGCGGCGACCCGTGCGAGCTGCTCGCGCTCGCCGATCACGTGCAACTGCGCCAGGGCAAGCCGGGCCACACGCAACTGCACGTCGATGACCCGACCGGAGTTGTCGACTTCGACGCCGTGTTCCGGACGCTCGACGCGCTCGACTACCGCGGCAAGGTCAGTGTCGAGCACTTCGACTTGCCGGACCAGGGTTGGGGGCTCGACGATCCGGAGCAGTGGGCGCGCGACCTCGCCGCGCGCCTAAACGGGACCGGGCCACGCGGGGAGCGGTAGCCCCGGCGTCGGCATTCCCTCGAACGCGACGAGGTCCCCGGGAATCGCGTCGGTAACGAAGAGCGTGCGGAGATCGTCGCCACCGAAGCAGCAGTTGGTCGTCAGCCCTTTGCCCTCGATGGCGAGGAAGTCGACCACCGTGCCGTCGGGATCGACGACGCGGATTCCGTGCTCGATCGTCGACGCGACGTAGAAGCGTCCGTCGGCATCGAGACAGAACCCGTCGCCGCCGCCGGTACCGAGCGTCTCGATCACCCATTCGCGCGTGCCGTCGCGGCCGACACGCTGAAGCCCGCGTCCCTCGACGACCACGATCGTCTCGTCGCGTTCGAGCACGATGCCGTTGCAGTACGAGAATCCGTCGGCAACGGTGCGCACGCTGCCGTCGCGCGCATACGCCATCACCCGGCCCGGGCAGTCGCCACTCGGCGGGTAGTGACCGGGGTCGGTGAAGTAGACGGTGCCGTCGCGCGCAACCGCGAGGTCGTTCGGCCCGAGGAAGCCGTCGTCGGCGAGATAGCGCACCGTGCCGTCGGGCGCCGCGAGCTGCAGTCCGGGGGTCGCGGGAACGAACGGCGGAAAGTCGCCGAGCACGCCCGGTAGATGAGCGAAGTCGATACCGCCGTTCTGGGTGACGAGGATCGAACCGTCGGCCGCGAGCGCGCCGCCGTTCGCGCCGCCGCCGGTAACCGCGAACTGCTCTGTCGCACCGGTCGACGGGGTTACGCGAAACAACGCGCCCGCGGCGACACTCGTTGCGACGACGGTGCCGTCGGGGCACCACACGGGGCCCTCGGCGAACGGGATGCCCTTGCCTACGACGACGGAATGCATCGGCGCACCGTACGTCGCGCGCCGTGAGGCGGGCGAGTGAAGGCGGGGCTAGCGTCCCTCGTCGTGCGCCTCATCGCCCAGCTCGGCATCGCCACTGCGGAAGCGGCGCGGATACGTGACGCGTATCCCGAAGTCGAGCTCGTCGAGTTCGAGGACCGCGACCCGCCCGCTGGTCTTCAGGCCGACGCGTTCTTCGGCGGATACATGGGCTGGGACGCAATCCTCCGCTGGCTCGACGCGGCGAACGTGAAGTGGGTGCAGCTCTCCGGGACCGGTGTCGACAACGTCGCTCCGGAAGTCTTCGCGAACGGGCGCATCGTCACGTGCGCGCGCGGCGCGGGCGCGGTGCCGATCTCGGAGTGGGTGCTCGCTGCGGTGCTGGCCTGGGCGAAGCGTTTCCCCGAGACGTTCCTGCACGAACCCCCGAAGTACTGGAACTTCCCCAATCCGGCCCTCGACCGGGTCGAGGGATCGACGCTCGCCCTCGTCGGGCTGGGCGGCATCGGCACCGCGGTGGCGACACGGGCGCAGGCCTTCGGCATGCACGTGCGCGCCATGCGGCGTACCGCCGCGCCGAGCCCGGTTCCCGGAGTCGAGATGGTCACCTCGCTCGACGACCTCCTGCCCGGCGCCGCGCACGTGGTGCTCGCCGCGCCGTCGACCGCAAAGACCCGTCACCTCCTCGATGCCGCGGCGTTCGAGACGATGACGCGGGGAGTACATCTCGTCAACGTCGCGCGGGGCGCGCTCGTCGACCAGGACGCTCTGCGCCGGGCGCTCGACGACGGCACCGTTGCCCAGGCCACGCTCGATACGGTCGATCCCGAGCCGCTGCCGGCCGGGCACTGGCTCTACCAGCATCCGAAGGTACGCATGACCGCGCATGTGTCGTGGTACACACCGCAGTTGCAAGCCGCGGCGGTCGACATCCTGATCGAGAACGTTGGACGGTACCTGCGTGGCGAACCGCTGGAGCACGTCGTCGATCCCGTCGAAGGCTATTGAGTGCCGGGCGCGGTCGTGGTCGGCACCGGATTCGGTTGCCGCGTCCACGTGCCTGCGCTACGCAGCGCGGGGTTCACGGTGCACGCGCTGGTCGGTCGGGATGCGGCGCGAACCGGACGACGCGCCGAACGACTCGGAATCGAGCACTCGTGCTCGTCGCTTGGTGAAGCGCTCGCGCTCCCGGGCGTCGACGCGGTCACGATCGCGACGCCTCCTGACGCGCACGCGCCACTTGTCATCGAAGCGTGCAAGGCCGAAAGGCACGTGCTTTGCGAGAAGCCGTTGGCGCTCGACGCGGCGGAAGCCGAGCGGATGCTCGCGGCGGCCGGGCGCGCCGGCGTCACGAACCTCGTCGGCCACGAGTTCCGTTGGGCTCCCGACCGGGCGCTGGTAGCGCGCGCGATCGCCGCGGGCGCGATCGGCGAGCCGCGAACGTTCTCCTTGGTCTCGTACGTCCCTCTGGTCGCCGATCCCGAGGCACCGGTTCCCGAGTGGTGGTTCGACCCGGCGCGCGGGGGAGGGTGGCTCGGCGCGTCGGGATCACATCTCGTCGACCAGGTGCGCACATGGGTCGGTGAGATCACGGCCGTGAGCGCGGCGTTGCCGGGGGTGAGCGCTCGACACGCGGCCGCGGAAGACTCGTTCGTCGTTCGCGTGACGACGGGCACCGGCGTCGAAGGCGTGCTGCAGCAGACCGCGGCCTCGTGGATCCCGAACGTCTCGGGCCTTGCCGTCGTGGCCGGAACGGACGGAACGCTCGAGATGACGAATGAGGGCGTGTTCATCTCCGACCGCACCGGCCGGCGGCCTCTCCCGGTGCCCGACGAACTCCGTCTTCCCGAACCTCCCGTGGCGTCGGACGATCCCCGCGAGCGCTACACGCACCTCGAGGTCGGTCCGTACATTCGGCTGGCCGAGGTTCTCCGTGCGGGCGTGGAGAAGCGCCCCTACAACGGTGTGGTGGCGGCGCCCACGTTCGCCGACGGACTCGCCGGCATGCGCGTCCTCGACGCGATCCGCGCGTCGGCGGCGTCAGGTGGTGTGCTGGTTGCCTTGGCGCGCTGACGTCGATCACGCGTCTCACGCCGTTCCGTGCGCGCCGACGCGCGCCGCGTCAGGGAGCCATGAACTCCTCGGCGACGTAGATGAAGTTCTCGCCCGACGCGCGGATACGTCGCGATCGTGCTGATCAGAGCCGGAACGCGCTGACCGGTCTCCCGATCTCGGCCGTCCGGCGAACGGAAACGGGGCCGAGCACACTGCCGGCTCGAGTTGTGCGATGGGTATGGTCGCCGGCATGAGTGACATCGAATCGGTCGAACGCGCGGTCGGGTTGTTCTGCACCGAAGCGAGCGACGTGTCCGCCGCGGACCTCGGCCGTCCCACGCCGTGTGCGGGCTGGGACGTGCGTGCGCTCGTCGGCCATGTCGCCGGGTTCTACGACGCCGTGGCGAGCGCGTTGCACGGTGAGCGCGTCGATCTCGTGTCGGCGTCGGTGGACGTCGGCGACGATCCGCGCCGAGCGATCGACACCGCGGCGACCGAGATGTTGCACGCGTGGCGGGAGCCGGGAGCGCTCGACCGCACGCTGGCAACGACCATTCGCGACATGCCTGCGGCGCTCGCCACGCGGATCGTCACCGGTGACTCGCTGCTGCACGCGTGGGACCTCGCGCGAGCGCTCGACCGGCCCGTCCCCATGCCCGAAGACCTCGCCGCCCCGCAGCTCGCGATGATGCAGCAGTACTACGACCCGGCGACGCGCGGGCCGGGACGTGGCTTCGACGTCGCCGTCGAGTGGCCGGAGGACGCACCGGTACAGGAACGCCTCGTCGCGCTGTCGGGCCGGGATCCCGGATGGTCACCCGCGGTCGAGCACTGACGCGCGAGCGGCATATCGCCGGTCGCGCCGCGGTCGCGGTTACGGTGGTGCATGCCGATCGGCTACCGCATCGATCAGTCGCTCGGAGTGACGATCGGTGTCTGGCACGGCGACATCGGTGCCGAGGAGATCGCCGCCGCCACGGAACGATTGTTCGCCGAGCCCGACTGGCCTCCTTCCGGCGGGCGCCATCTCACCGACCTGACGACGGTCAGGACAATGCCGGATCTCGAGGAGTTGGCAAAGGCGCACAAGGCCTTGGGTCGAGCGCGCGGGATCCGGCTGGCCGTGGTCGCGAGCGAACACTTCGATGAAGCACGCCGGTACGAGCACGCGGTCGCCACGGCCGGTCTCGCCGTCGTCGTGTTCACGCAGGTGCCCTCCGCGTGCGCTTGGCTCGGCATCGACTACACCGCGACCCAGACCGCGATCAACGAGCTTCGCCGCCAGCTGCGCGAGACCGCGAGCGGTACGCCCTGAGCCGAACGTCGGTCACCGGCCGGCCGGCGGGCGGACCAGGCGCCGATCGACCGACGTCTGGACGAAGCCGGCGCCGAGATAAAGGTTCCGGGCGGCGTCGCTTTCGAAGCCGACCTTCAGGCGTTGCGCGCCCTTGCGCGCGAGGCGGTCCAGACCGTCCGCCAGCAACAGACGACCGAGGCCGCGCCGCTGGAAGCGGTCCTCGACGCGCATCGGCTCGAGCAGCCCGACCCGGGTGGTGTGATCGAACCAGAACAACGCGTAGCCCGCGACGTCCCCATTCGCGTCCTCGACCGCGAGGTCGAGCCCCGGGTCGTAGAGCGAGCACTGGCGCAGCCGCGGCTCGACCGCTTCACCGTTGCGGGCGACCATCGGATGCGGGCGATCGGCGCGCGTCCGGCGATCGACGATCGTGAACCCCTCGACCCGGCCGACGGGCGGTCGATCTGAGGCATCCATCCACGATGTGCCCGACAGCTCGTCGGTCATCGAGAATCCGAGCCGGGTCACGACCTCGATCGTCGCCGCGTCGTCGTCGTGCGCGAGCACCTCGAGTTCTGCGTCTGCTTCGCCGGCGACGGCTTCGAGCGTTGCGCCCCATGCGTCTTCCTCCTTCACGGCCGACGGCACGGCGAAGACGTCCACCTGCCAGGCCGTGTCCCAGGCGGTCAGGCCGGCCGCCGCAACCGGTCCTTCCTCGTCGAACCAGACGGGCATCGCCAGTTCGTCGCTCGGCAGGGGCCGTCGCCACCACCACTGCACGTCCGCGGCGTCCCACATGCCGGCCAGCGGATCCGCCATCCGGGCGCGCTGCAGGACGGTCGTCGTCGCGTTCAGGCGGTCGAGACCCCGAAGCAGCCCGCGTTGCACGACCATGCGGATCGAGCGTATTGCCGCTTCGTCGAACGGGTGCAGATATATCGGCTACCAGGATCGGCCGAAGCGGTCCCGGTGCGTGTGCTCGGCGAACGGCGCGCGCCGGGGCGGACCGAGCGCCCGCTCGGGACGGCCGAGCGGGACGAGGGCGACCGGCCGGACGTGCTCGGGCAGGCCGAGAATCTCCCGCATCTCGGTGCGGTAGCCGGCGGTGATGGTCGTCAGCGCGCTGCCGAGACCGAGTGCGGTCGCGGCGAGCAACAGGTTCTGCACCGCAGGGAAGATCGACGACGAGATCGTGGCTTCGAGCCCGCGGTGCACGTCGGCGCACACGACGATGTTCACCGGCGCGTCGGCGACCCCGCCGGTCGCACCGCGGTCGACGTCGAAGAGCATGCCGGGGGAGAGCCGGGATTCCGAGAACGAGCGGCCGTGGGTCTCCCATGCGTGTCGCGACAGCTCGCCGATGCGCGCCCGAATGGAAGCGTCCCGCACGACGACGAACTCCCACGGTTGGCGGTTCTCGGCACTCGGGGCGTACGTCGCGGCCGTGAGCAGTCGCTCGATCAGCGAGTCGTCGAGGTCGTCGGGAGCGAACGCGCGGTAGGCGCGCTGGCGCGCGACGACCGCAAAGAAATCGTCGGTCATTCGTCGCTCGCGCCGACGCGCAGGAACGAGTTGACGTACATGATGCGCAACCCCGGTCCCCACGCCCAGCGCTTGAACACGTCCGTGGTCGTGTCGCCGATGCGCTCCATGACGAGCGGTGTCATCGACTTGAACGCGCGCTCAGGATCGTCGGTGTCCATCTCGTAGAAGTGCATGTACCGCGGATCGCCGCCGTTCACGTTCTCGTACGGCGTGATCATGCAGTAGCCGGGCACGGCCGCTTCGGCGATGTGACGGATGTGCACGAAATCGGCCCAGTCTCGGAGCTCCTGCGCGCGCGCCGGATCCTCGGGTGAGATGAGGACGAGTGAGAGACCGACCGTCGGACGGCCCGTGACGATGCCCTGGCCGGGACGCTCGTAGTGGCGGAACTGATGAGCCGTGATCCCGGCCGGAGGCGGCGGAGCGGTGAACGTCTCGTCGACCTCGTACACGCCGAGGTGGTCGAACTCCGGAAGGATACGCGGCAGATCCGTCCGATCTCGGTGCACATTGCGCCACCACGTGGCTCGCCGCGCGCCGCCGAGCGCGAGCACCTCGGGCACGCGGTCCCGCGCGTAGTCATCGACCGGCATCTCGGTCATCTCGAGGTAGAGCCCGGGTGTGATGCGGTCCTCCACGGTGCCGATGCTACGGAGTAGGAGCAGGCCGGCAGAGGAGCTGACTCGTACCCATTGCGAGCAGCGCACCGTCGCGCGACCACACCTTGCCCTCGCAGCCGATCACACCCGCGTTCGCGCTGACGGACGTCGCCTGTGCGAACAGCCACGGCTCGGTGATGCGGGCACGGTGGAACGTGCACGTGATGTCGATGCTCGGCGCGACGTACTTGCCGTCGACGTGAAGCTGGCACACGGCGGGCCAGCCCAGCGTGTCGACGAGGATGAGCGACCGGCAAGCGTCGACCCACAAGTCGTCGAACGTCGACGTCGGCAGGTAGCGATACCACCGTTCGAACGACGGAAACGTCGGCTCGCGATTCTCCCACTCGCCGGCCTCGCGCCACGTCTCCGAACGTTCGTCGAGGTTCGCCCAGAAGCGGTACATGGGCTGGATGCCGGCGGCGGCGAGGCGCTCGGACGTCGGCGGCACTGATTCCGGATCGAAGGTCGCCGGCAGCATCGCCAGTTCGTGCTCGAGACCCTCGATCGGTCCGCATGTCCACACGAGTGCCTCGAAGATGGGACTGCGGTTCTGGGTCATGGAGACGCGCATCGCCTCCGCGCGCTTGGTGACCCGCAATGTCTTCACCTCGATGACGACCTCGTCGAAGCTCGCCACTCCGAGGAACTGCCCCGCGATGCTGACCGGTCGGCCGAACTGCGTGTGTTCGCCCGCGGCGCGCAATGCGACGGCGGCGACGTAGCCACCGTTCGGACCCCAGATCTCCCAGTCGCGCGACAGGCGGGCGTTGTATCGACCGACGCTGCCGGTCACCGCGGTGTCGGCCGCGAGGTCACCCATCGTTCAGCGCGCGATCTTGCAGCTGTCGTCGAGGCCGAGCACGTGCAACGTTCGGCCGAGCGCCAGCCAACCGCCGATGCAGACCGTCAGATCGAGGATCTCGGCGTCCGAGAACGACGCGGCCCGCATGCGGTCGTAATACGCGTCGTCGATCGAGTGGTGGTCGAGCGCGAACCGCTCGGCGTAGTCGACGGCGAGCCGCTCGCGTTCGGAATACCCGTCGTGCGTCCGCCACTCGAGCACATGCGCGTAGTCGTCTTCGGTCAACGCGGCTTCGGCGCCCGGCGTCGAACGCCACTGCTGGCAAATGACACACCCGTTGATCTGCGCGATGCGCATCCGGGCGAGCTCGCGCTCGCGAACGGGAACGATGCTCTGCTCGTAGATCGCATGGCTGAGCGCGCCCGCGCCAATGCCCATCTCCGGTCGCAGCGCCCAGACCCGGACCTCGGGGTCGGCCTTGCCTTCGGGGACAGCGATGTGCGGCACTACTCGACTCCCAACAGCTCGCACGGGTTCTCGCACGCCATGCGCCGGATCTCGGCCTCGGTCAGGCCCTCTGCGTACAGGGCGTCGGCGTAGGTCTGCAAGCCCGCGGCGGGGTGCGGATTGATCTTCTGACCGAAGTCGGTGCCGAGCGTGACCCGTTGGGTCCCGACCATGCGCACCGTTTCGACCATCTGGGCGACGGTGCGCGTCGCGAGGCCGCCGATGCACGTCATCGCACAGAGCTCGATCCATGCGCCGAGCCCGGCGAGCTCGCGGCACTGCTCGGAATCGAGCTTCGGGCCGGCGAGGTCCTCGGTCGCGTGCGTCACGAGCACCTTGGCGCGCCGGGCGAAGTCTTTCACGACGGCGTAGTGCTCGACCGCGCTCACGTGGCCGGTGGCGAGGACGGCATCGTGGTCGCGCACGAGCGCGATCACCTCGCGGGTCTCCGGGAGCAGCCGGTCGTCGGCGTCGGTCACGACGATGCCCGGTCCGGGGATGCCGAGCTGCGCGGCGACCCCGTTGTCGAAGTCCTGGCGGCTGCTCAGCGTCGGCAGCCATACGATGCGCGCGCCCAGCCCGAGCGCGACCTCCACCGCGGCCGGATTCACGCCCCCGACCTCACGGTCGCAGCAGATGCCGCCGAAGACCGAGAGGCCCGAGCCGGTCGCCCGCTGCACGGCCCAGGCGAGGGAGGCGGTGGGGGCGTCGTGCGACTTCAGTACCACGGCGCGGTGGCCGGCCGCGGCCGCCTCCGCGGCGGCTTCGAACGCGTCGACCGAACGTTCGCGATGGGGATCGGGGCCGAAGTGGCAGTGCAGGTCGGCAGCACCCGTCAGGTCGACGCTCACGATCGCGGAGTGTACGCGTAGTCTCTGACGCCGATGTCAGGTTCCTCTTCCCGTTCCCGCTCCGCGCCGCCGCCCGGTCAGGCGCCGCTCGTGGCCCCGAACGCGGCGGCGCTCCTCCGCCGCAACGCGGCCGAGCACGGCGACCGGCTCGCGATCAAGTTCGGCGATCGCGCCTGGACGCACGGCGAGTACTACGCCGAATCGGTGCGCTTCGCCGCGCTCTTCGCCGAACGGCTGCCGGAGTCGGGGCCGCGCCACGTCGCCGTGTTGCTCGACAACACGCCCGATTACCTGTTCGCCTTCGGTGGCGCGGCACTGATCGGCGCGGCCGTCGTCGGTCTCAACCACACGCGCCGGGACGAGCACCTCCTCCGCGACGTCGAGCACGCCCACTGCGGGCTCGTCGTGACCGAGCCGCGGCACATCGGTCTGCTGGAGCCGATCGCCGACCGTCTGCCGCCCGTGCTCACGTCGACCCGCTTCGCCGACGCGGACGATCCCGACGTGCGGGTCGGCGCGTCACTTGCGGACGCCCTCGCCGCGCACGACGGTGCGACCGACCTCGGCATCGAACCCGACGCCGACTCGATCTGGGCGCTCATCTTCACCTCGGGCACGTCCGACGCGCCGAAGGGCGTGATCTGCTCGCAGCGTCGACTCATGGTGACCGGCAACCGCATGTCGATGATCATGGACCTGCATCCCGACGACATCGGCTACGTCTGCATGCCGCTGTTCCACTCGAGCGCGGTGCAGGTCGGGTGGGCACCGTCGATCGTCACTCCTTGCACCGTGAGTCTCGGGCGTCGTTTCTCCGCGTCCGGCTGGCTGCCCGACATCCGCCGCTACCGCGCCACGTACTTCAACTACACGGGCAAGCCCCTCGCATATCTGCTCGCGCAGCCGGAACGCGCCGACGACGCCGACAACACGCTGCGCGTCGCGTTCGGCAACGAAGGCTCTCCCGAAGTCGTCGCGAGGTTCGCGCGCCGGTTCGGTCTCGAGGTCATCGACGCGTACGGGGCGACCGAGGGTGGTGTCGCCGTGAACCGCGAACCCGACATGCCTCCGGGTGCGCTCGGCCGCGCGCCCGAGCACGTGCAGGTCGTCGACGACGACGGTACCGAGAAGCCGCGGGCGATACTCGACGACCGGGGACGAGTGCTGAACGCCGAGGAATGCGTCGGCGAGATCGTCAACAAGCAGGGCGTCGGGCCGTTCGAGGGCTACTACAACAATCCCGAGGCGACGGCGAAGACGACGCGCAACGGCTGGTATTGGTCGGGTGACCTCGGGTACAAGTCGAAGGACGACTACCTCTACTTCGCCGGTCGCAACGCCGACTGGATCCGCGTCGACGGCGAGAACTTCCCGGCCGGCCCGATCGAGGAAGCATTGCGCCACGCGCCGGGTGTGGTCGTCGCCGCGGTCTATGGCGTGCCCGACGATCAAGCGGGCGATCAGGTGATGGCGGCTCTCGTCGTGGCCGACGACCGCGCCTTCGACCCGTCGACGTTTGGCGCCTGGCTCGACGCGCAGGAGGCGATCGGGCCGAAATGGCGGCCGCGGTATCTGCGGCTGCTCCACGATCCTCCGACGACCGGGACCAACAAGATCGTGAAGCGAATGCTCGTCCACGAGAAGTTCCGCCTCGACGCGGTCGGCGACGACGAAGTGTTCGTGCGCGAGCGCGGTGCGACCGAATACCGGCCGTTTACGGCCGACGACGAACGCGCGCTGCGCGAGTCGTTCGTCGCGTACGGGCGCGAGCGGTTCTGGGACCTTTAGCGCGGTCGCCGTATGGATCTGTCGTTCACACCGCAGGAACAGGCGTTCGCGCTGGAGGTGCGCGAGTGGCTGGCCGCGAACGTCGAAGTGCCGGAGCGCTTCGAGGCGATCGCGGACGAAGTGGCGTTCGGCCGGCGCTGGCAGGCCCGGCTCGCCGAAGGGCGCTGGGTCGGCATCCATTGGCCCGAGGCGTACGGCGGACGGGGAGCGTCTCCGGTCGAAGTCGCGATCTTCAACATGGAGTACGCGCGGTCCCGTGCGCTGCAACCGATCAACCGCGTCGGCATCAACCTCGCCGGCCCGACACTTCTCGCGCACGGCACCGACGAGCAGAAGGCGCGGTGGCTGCCGTCGATCCTCGACGCGGGCGAGATCTGGTGCCAGTTGTTCTCCGAACCCGACGCGGGCTCCGACCTGGCGTCGCTGACGACGCGCGCGGTTCGCGCCGACGACGGCTGGCTGTTGTCGGGGCAGAAGGTCTGGACGTCGTACGCGCAGTTCGCGCGGTGGGGGATCTGCCTTGCGCGAACCGATCCCGACGTGCCGAAGCACAAGGGGATCTCCTATCTCGTCGTCGACATGACCGCGCCGGGTGTCGAGATCCGGCCGCTGGTGCAGATCACCGGTGACGCGGAGTTCAACGAGGTGTTCCTGGAAGAGGTGTTCGTGCCCGACGCTCAGCTCGTGGGCGCGTTGCACAACGGCTGGGCGGTCGCGAACACGACGCTCGCGCACGAGCGCGGTACCGCCTTCCCGTTCAAGGAGCAGGTCGTGCACGAGGTCTACCTCGACGAGCTGTGGCAACTCGCCGCGGCGCGGGACCTCCTCGACGACGTGGAGGTCGCCGACGGGCTCGCGCAGTCGTTCGTCGAGCTACGCGTGCTGCGCCTCCACAACTGGCGCACGTTGTCGCGGCTGGCCAGGGGCATCGAACCCGGTGCGGAGTCGAGCGTCACGAAGCTCGCGTGGACCGACATGACCCAAGCCCTCTCGGCGCGGGCGCTCGACATCGTCGGGACCGCCGCGCCGCTGTGGTGGTCGGCGGCGGACAATCCGGGAGGCGGGTTCTGGCAGCGTCAGTGGCTGTGGTCGAAGGCGGCGTCGATCGCCGGCGGTACGAGCGAGGTGCAGCGCACGATCATCGGCGACCGGATGCTCGGCCTGCCGCGGTCGTAACGGGATCAGCCCTGCGGGCGCGTCCGCGAGCGGCATAGCCTGACGGCCGTGAAGGTCGCCGGCTTCGATCATGTCGTCGTCAACACGACGAACATCGACGCGATGCTCGCGTTCTACTGCGACGAGCTCGGCCTCGAGCCTGAGCGCGCGGACGAGTGGCGCCGGGGCGAAGCGCTGTTCCCGTCCGCCCGGGTGACCGCGGAGACGATCATCGACTTCTTCCCGGCCGAGCGAACGGGCGAGAACATGAACCACATCTGCCTCGTGATCGAGCCGGGCGACCTCGACGCGATCGCGGCGCGCTACCCGGGCTCGACTCGCGCCGACGGACTTTTCGGCGCGCAAGGCTTCGCGTCCAGCGTGTACGTCAAGGACCCCGACGGCAACACGGTCGAGCTCCGTTACTACGAGGAGTAAAGATGTCTGCGACCGATGTGCTGCTGAAGGAGCGTGCCGCTCTCTGTGACGCGCTCGACAAGTACGGGCCCGAGGCTCCGACGCTGTGCGAAGGGTGGCTCACGATCGACCTTGCCGCGCACATGGTCGCGCGAGAGGCGCGGTCCGATGCCGCGATCGGTCTCGTGTTCCCGCCGCTCGCCGGCCACCTGCAGAAGGTGATGGATCAGTACAAGAAGAAGGGCTACGACACCCTCGTCGGCATGCTGCGGACCGGCCCGCCGTGGATGCACCGGACCGGACCGCTCGCCACCGCGAACGTGAACGAGAACTACGTGCACGACGAAGACGTCCGGCGCGCCAACGGCGAGGGCCCTCGCGTCCTCGACGAGGAGATGGACGCGATCCTCTGGAAGATGTTGGGGTTCGGGGCGCGCATGTCCAAGAAGGCGGTGAAGGGTGCGGCGCTGACGTTGCGAACGCCCGACGGTCGCGAGCGAGTCGTCTCGACGGACGGCATCCCGGTCGTGATGACGGGACCGCCGGGCGAGCTCACGCTTTACATGTCGGGTCGCAAGGAGGCTTCCGACGTGACGCTCGACGGCGAGACCACCGGTGTCGCCATCGTCCACGCCGCCAACTTCGGGGTCTGAACGTCGATCGATCGCCAGGTGGGCACGTTCACGTACCTCCTGTCCACGTGAGCGGCAACTGTGAGCGAGGGCTGAGGGGGAGGCCGTCATGAAAGAGCTCGTCTATCACCGCATCCTGCTTCCGGCGGTCGAACACAACGCCGACCGCCGCGCGTTCTTCGACGGCGCGTACGAGGCGACGTTCGGAGAGCACCTCGATCGCGTGGGTCGCGTCTCGTCGGCGCTGCGCGACCTCGGGGTTGCGGCCGACGACCGCTTCGCGGTGATGGCGCTCAACGGCCACGAATTCCTCGAGTGCTACCACGCCGCGTTCCTCGGGGCCGGCGTGATCAACCCGCTCAATCTCCGGCTCGCGCCGAAGGAGCTCGAATACATCCTCGGCGACTCGGGCACGAAGGTCTGTTTCGCCGACCAGTTCTTCGCGCCGGTGATCGAGCAGGTGCGCGGCGCGACCGGCATCGAGCACGTCGTGATGATCGGCGCCGGTGACGGGCCCCACGACGTGCGCTACGACGACCTGCTCGCGGCATCGGCGGCGAAGATCCCGGACGAGCCGGAGGAGGACGATCCCGTCGTGCTGATGTACACGGGGGGAACGACGGGCTTGCCGAAGGGCGTGCTGCTGAACCAGCGCGCGGAGATGCTGAACCTGTATCACGTCCTGCACGTGTGGCGGTTCGGCGCCGACGACGTCTTCTTGCATCAGACGCCGATGTTCCACGCGGCCTCGATGGGCGGGATGCTCGGCGTGCCCGGCCGCGGCGGCACGTCGGTGTTCCTCTCGCTCTTCGATCCCGCGCGCACGCTCGAGCTGTGCGAGCGCTATGGCGTGACGCAGACCGTGATGGTTCCGACGATGATCGGGATGCTGTTGGACCATCCGGAGTTCCGGCCCGAGCGGCTCGCGACCCTTCGCATGCTGACGTACGGAGCGTCGCCGATGCCTGCGGCTCTCCTCGACAGGTTGCTCGCGCTGTTCCCCGACCTCGACATCTTCCAGGGCTACGGCATGACCGAGTCGAGCGCGGTTCTCACCGCCCTCGGTCCCGACGAACATCGCGCCGGCGGCCCGCGTCTGGGGTCGGCCGGCCGCCCGTTGCCCGGTATCGCGTTGACGATCCAGGACCCGATGGGTGAGGTGCTGCCCCCCGGCGAGACCGGCGAGGTGTGCGCCCGCGGCGGCAACTTCATGACCGAGTACTGGAGGCAGCCGGAGGCGACAGCCGATGCGTTCCGCGGCGGTTGGTACCACTCGGGTGACGCCGGATATCTCGACGACGAGGGATATCTGTTCCTCGTCGACCGCGTGAAGGACATGATCGTCACGGGCGGCGAGAACGTCTACTCGATCGAAGTGGAGAACGCGATCGCGTCACACCCCGCGGTCGCCCAGGTCGCCGTCATCGGGGTTCCGTCGGAGAAGTGGGGCGAGGCGGTGCACGCCGTCGTCGTGACGCATGCCGGAGCGACCGTGACCGAGGTCGAGATCATGGAGCACGCCCGCCGGTCGATCGCGGGCTACAAGGTCCCCAAGGCGGTCGAGATCCGGACCGAGGCGTTGCCACTGTCGGGGGCGATGAAGGTGTTGAAGCGTGAGCTTCGTGCGCCCTATTGGGAAGGGCACGACCGCGGGGTGAATTGAGGTTCTCGCGGGCCTTGTCCGGTACCGGCAGTCAGTTTCGGGCGCCGGCCTGCCGATGAATCGCGGGGACTACACAAGGAAGCCATCGTGCGGCGGAATCGAGTTCTGGGGGGCCAGATCGATCATGAGCGGTCCGTTGACGTGCCGCCGCGCCCGGCCGCGCCTATGACGCCCCCACCCTCGCGTGAGGAAGAGGCGAGGCTCATCGCCGAACGGCTCGCCGTCCTCGTCGCGAGCCGCAAGGCCGGCGCACACGCCTCGGGCGGAACCGACCGACCGTCCCCTGCGGGCCTGCTCGCGGCGGGATCGGCGAAGCCCGACATGGCCGTGGGTGGCGGCCGTCACTCGGGCCGGTTGCTCGGAAATCTCCTGTTGACCCGTGGCTTTCTCGTCGAGTCCGAACTCCAGTACGCGTTGTCGCTGCAGGCGCAGTCGGGGAAGCCCATCGGGCAGATCCTCGTCGACCTCGGCATGATCACTGATCGCGACCTCGTCGAGCTCCTCGCCGAGCAGATGCGGATGAACGTGATCGAGCCCGGTCGCGTCGTGTGCGATCCCGAGATGCTGGCGCGGCTGCCGCAAGCCGACGCCCGGCGTCTCGGCGCGCTGCCGATCCGGTTCGCGCAGGGCCAGATCGACGTGGCGATCGCGGATCCGAGCGACGACAAGGCCATCTCCGAGCTGACGAGCATGCTGGGCGGCCGGCTCCGCCTGTTCCTCGCGACCCGTGCCGCGATCGACGACGCGATCGATCGTCTCTACACCTGAGCGCGGCCGGTCTCGGCCGGACGGCTGCTGCGCAACCGGGGGAGCCCTGCGAGCTCGCGGCACGCACGGATCGCGAGCGCGACGATCGTGAGCGTCGGCCCGTAGCCCGTCGACGTCGGGAAGACCGACGAGTCCGTGCAGATCATGTTCTCGACGTCGTGAAAGCGCTGCCAGCGGTCGACCACGCTCGTACGCGGGTCGTCGCCCATGCGGCACGTTCCCATGATGTGACGGGACATCGATGCGCTGCGTCGGCCCGCGCGGTCACCCTCGAGCGGCGGTGACGTCGCCGTGAACGCGAACGTCGCGCCTGCCTCGCGCATGATCGCCTCGAGTTGCGGACCGAAGTAGCGCGATGCGACGACCTCGTGGCGGTGGACGTCGTAGGTTGCGCGCCCGGCGGGCTGGCCGTAGACGTCACGGATCTTCGGGTCGAGGTCGATGCGGTTCGTGCGCTGGGGCAGGTCCTCGCCCTGGATCGTGAATGCCCACAGGTGGTCGCGCATCGAGGACTCGAGCATCTCGTTCGTATGGGCGCGGCCGGGCGCGGTGTAGATGCCTTCCATCACGGGGCTGCCGCCGCCGCCGTGTTCGGTCAGGCCGCCGCGGAAGTACGGCAACCCGTGTCGGCGCGCGAAGGTACGGACGTCGTCGTCGACGATCATGTGGTCGTCGTGCAGATGTGTGACCGAGCGCCCGCGGTGACCGTGCAGCGGGAACGGGAACTGTCCGACGACGAACGTCTGGAAGTGGTACATCAGGTAGCGGCCGACGAGGCCGGACGAGTTGGCGACTTCGGACCGCAACAACAGCCGTGGTGATTCCCACGCGCCGCCCGCCACGACGACGACGCGCGCGCCGACTTCGTGCACTGCGTCGTGCGCGTCGACGTAGCGCACACCACGAGCGCGCTTGCCCGATCCGTCGACCAGGATGCGCTCGACGTACGACTCGGCTCGGATCTCGCAGCGGCCGGTACGCAGCGCGTTGCGCAGCGGCGCGACGGGGTCGCCCTTGGCGTCGATCGGGCATCCGTAGTGGCCGCAGAACCCGCAGTTGTTGCACGCCGGCCGGCCGTCGTACGGCACGGAGTTGACGCCCGTCGGCGCGCGGTAGGGGTGGTAGCCGAGCCTGGTGGCCGCGTCGGCGGTCAACACCGCACCGAACATGTCGGGACCGGGTGGCATCGGGTACGGGCCGCTCCGCCACTCCGCGAACGGGTTGGCCTCGGCGTCGCCCGCCACACCGATGAGCCGCTCCGCTTCGGCGTAGTAGGGCTCGAGCTCGTCGTAGTCGATCGGCCAGTCGACGATGTCGGCCCCGTCGATGGGGCCGAGCTCGGAAAGCGGCTTGAAGTCGACGGCCCGCAAGCGCGGCAGCTTCGCGTCGGCGTGGAAGCCTCCGCCGCCGAGGGTGGACGGGAGGTTGTTCACCTCACCCGAGAAGAGACGGTCGCCGTCGTGTTCGCCGCGCCGGTACGTGCGCGGCTCGAGGAAGGGATCGGGACCGAGGAAGTGTCGCCGCCAGAACTTGATCTCGTCGTTCGACACGTGGCCGAGCGGAGCGAACGGCTCTTCGAGCGCGAGGAGGTGGTTGCGGCCCTTTTCGAGCATCACCACCGACCAGCCCGCGGCGGTGAGCACGTCGGCCGCGGTGGCGCCGGCGGGGCCGGTCCCGATGACGACTGCGTCGCAGTCGGTGGCGTCATGCACGACCGGTCACCTCGTCGTCGGTGTAGCCGCGCGGCTGCACGTCGCCGGGAAAGCCGATCACGCGCCAGCCTTCGAGGTCGCGGTTGCCGCCGTACTCCGGCGCGCCGTACGCGCCCTCGCAGGCGTGCGCGTAGAAGACGTTGCGCAGTTCGCGCTGCGCGGCGAGGCGACGGTCCTGTTCGTCGCCGTCGACATCGCAGAAGTCGGGCCCGAGCGCGGCGATTCCTTCGCGGTAGATCTCCTGCCAGCCGCGAACCGGCCCGTTGAACTCGCGCTGCGGCAGTCCCCGCGACCCTTCGATCCGGGTCCGCCAGGCGAGCTCCTCACGCGGCGAGAGCGGCAGGAACCGGTCGAAGGACGCGTCGCCGCCGAAACGGCCGCTGAACGGGCCCCCGGCAAAGATCAGGGGCGGGTCGGACGAGAACGCGCCCAACAGCCGGTCGACGTACTCGACCACGCCGAGCGCGGCACCGCCGGGATGTTCGCCGGACGCGGGGATCAGGCGATCGGCCGCGGCCGACAGCACGGCGGACTCGTTGCCTGAGAGGAAACGCGACACTAGCTGCGTTCGTTCGGAACGATCTTGTGCAGCACGCGGGTCAGCGCATCGAGGTCGCGATCGCTCAGCGCCCGCAGCTTTTCGGGCGGCTCGTACATGCGTGCCTCGATCTGGGTGCGTATCTTGGCGCCTTTGCGGGTAAGCGCGACGGTGCGAATTCGCCGGTCGCCAGGATGAGCGCGGCGCTCGGCGAGGCCGTGTTCCTCGAGCCGGTCGACCAGCCAGGTCACGTTCGACGCGTCGCACTTCCACGCGCCGGCGAGAGAGCTCATCGACTGGGGGACGTCGGGATCGAGTTGCAAGAGGGCGTGCATCGCGCCGGGGTTCAGCCCGAAGGACGCGGCAAGAGCGGGGAACTCCTGCTTGCGCTCCATCATCACCGCGGTCAGGAGCCGCCACGCCTCGGCCGCAGGATCACCGATCGCGATCGGCTCGGACGCCATGAACGGATGGTAGGGCTGTTCACCCAATGTTTCAAGTATGTCGAAAGTTGACCTCATAAATACTTGACTTCATTCAAGTATCTGTGGGAGCATTCACCGCATGCCGGAAGCCATCATCGTCGAAGGAATGCGCAAGCAGTTCGGTTCGGTCGTCGCGCTCGAGGGCGTCGACTTCGCGGTACCGACCGGCACAGTCCTCGGACTCCTCGGTCCCAACGGCGCGGGCAAGACCACGTGCGTGCGCGTCCTCACCACGATCCTGCGTCCCGATGCAGGGCGAGCCGAGGTGCTCGGGATCAATGTCACAAAGGATCCACAGGCCGTCCGCGAGCGCATCGGGCTCGCGGGGCAATACGCGGCCGTCGACGAGAATCTCACCGGTTTCGAGAATCTCCGGATGGTGGGGCAGCTCTCGCACCTCGCGAAGCCCGTCGCGTTGACCAGAGCGTCGGAGTTGCTCGAGCGGTTCTCCCTCGTCGACGCGGCCGACCGTCCGGTCCGCACGTACTCGGGCGGGATGCGCCGCCGTCTCGACCTCGCGGCCGCGCTGGTGCACCGGCCGCCCGTCTTGTTCCTCGACGAGCCCACCACCGGCCTCGATCCGAGCGGCCGGCAGGACCTGTGGCACGTCATCGAAGACCTCGTGCGCGAGGGCACGACCCTGCTCCTGACGACGCAGTACCTCGAAGAAGCCGATTACCTCGCCGACAACATCGTGGTCATCGACCACGGCCATGTGATCGCGGAAGGCACGTCGGCCGAATTGAAGGCGCAGCTCGGGGCGACGATCGTCGAGGTCGGCTTCACCGACCCTGCGATCGCGCAGCGGGCCCAGGCCGAGCTCGCCGGAATCGGTCTCTGCGACGTCGGCGCGGCGGGAACGATGGTGGAGCTCAAAGTCGATGACGGCTCGCGCGTGGTGCTCGACGTCGTGCGCGCGCTCGACCGAGCGCAGATCGAACCGACGACGCTGAACGTTCGGGAACCGACGCTCGACGACGTCTTCCTGACACTTACCGGACACAAGGCCGAGGAACCGGCCTCTGACGACGACGAGCCGGCCGCGGCCGGCCGCCGTCGAACCCGAGGTGCCGCATGACCGCTGTAACTGCTCCGACCGTCACGCTCCCGGTCACGATCGATCGCCCGCAACGCAGCGCGTTCGGATGGGCGGTGCGCGACGCGCTGACCGTCACGTGGCGGAACCTCATCGCGATGAAGCGAACACCGCAGGTGCTCGTGTTCTCGACGATCCAACCCATCATCTTCGTGTTGATGTTCCGCTACGTCTTCGGGGGTGCGATTCGAATCCCCGGTGTCGATCACTACGTCGACTACCTGATGCCGGGTGTCTTCGCGCAGACGGTTGTGTTCGGATCGATCCAAACCGGCGTCGCGCTCGCCGAAGACCTGCAGCAGGGCATCATCGAGCGGTTCCAATCGCTGCCGATGGCGCGCTCGGCTGTGCTGGCCGGAAGAACGCTCGCCGACCTCGTTCGCAACGTGTTCGTCGTGCTGTTGATGGTCGGCGTCGGGTTCATCGTCGGCTGGCGCATTCACACGAGCGTCTGGGGAGTCATCGGCGGCATCGCGCTGATGCTCTTGTTCTCGCACGCCTTGGCATGGGTGTTCGCGCTCGTCGGTCTCACTGCCGCGAACGCCGAGGCCGCACAGGCCGCGTCCTTCCCGATCCTCGCACCGCTCGTTTTCGCATCGACCGCGTTCGTCGCCGCCGCCGCGATGCCCGCGCCGCTCGAGTGGTTCGCGAATCACCAGCCCGTGTCGATCGTCATCGACGGCGTCCGGTCGCTCACCTACGGAGGACCGTTCTATGCGCCGGGCAAGGTCTTCGCGGCGATCCTCTGGAGCGTCGGAATCATCGCGGTCGCGGCGCCGCTCGCGGTCCGGATGTACCGCCGCAAGGTCTGAGGACGACGGCGGGTCAGCGCGTCACGGCGACGGCGTCGAGCAACACGTAGGCCTGCCCGGCGTCGTGAGCACCCGCACTTCCACCGTTTGTTTCGCGTCCGCTCCGAAATTCAGCCGAAGGTCACGCGCACACTTCGCAGCGCGTGCGGCGGGACGCGGAAGCTCACGTCACGGCCGAAGTGCTCGACGAAGAAGTCGTCCGGTCGTTCGTCGAGTCGAATCGGGCGCGCGCGTCGGACGTCGAGGCCGAATCGCAATCGGACGTCGTCCGGCTCGGCGGTGGGATTGAGCACGCGCACGACGACGCGGTCGCCGTCCTGCGCGGGCTTGCATGCCGACAGCACGGAGCGACGCGCGTCGAGCTCGAGCAGGGACGTATTCGGTTGCAGGCGGGACTCGTCGCCGCCGAGCACGCCGATCATTCCGATCTCTGCCGCCCCGGCGTCCGCGGGCGTACGCGCGACCGTGATCGTGGCCGCGACGCGGCCCTGCGTCTGGGCACCGGGCGCCATCATCTCGGGACCGGCCGGCTGCGGACGCGTGCGCATCTCGATGCGGGCGATCGCGCCGACGCTCCGCACCAGCGTCACCAACATCTCTCCGTCGGCGGTCACCTCGGCCTCGGGGAGACCGGGCGCGCCCACGACGAGTCCGTTCGCCGCGACCCACCCCTGATGCGGGAACGTGCGCGGTGCGGGGTGGATCCAGGCGCTGTCGTCGATCGGGGCCGTGGAGCGCCGAGCCGTGTCGAACGTCGTCGCCGCGTCGAACGAGTCGACTGGTTCGCCGGTAGGGAAGCGGAGCCGCAGGCGGTGGTCGGTCTCGCGGTTCTCGAGCACCACCGTGCAGCGCACGAACGGCACTCCGGGCGCGACGCATGCCTCGACCGTGAGCGGTCCGACGAGGTCGATCTCACGCGTCACTCGCAACCGTTCGATGCCCGATGCGTGGCGCGTGCGCTCCACCGTGACGAACCGGATGCGCAGGTCTCGAACCGGATCGGGGTCCGCGTCGTAGGAGTCGCCCCGGTCGATTGCGTCCTCGATCCCGAACAAGCCGAGGAACGTGCGGTCGTCGATCGTGATGTCGAGGGTTCCCTGTTCGCCCACGGCAACCTGGATGCCGCCCGCTTCGATCTCGCGGCCGTCGTCGACGACGTCGCGTGCCTCGTCGCCGGGCTCGAGCCGGTACCGCCGGCAACCGAATGCCGGAACGTCGGCGACGAATTCGACGTCGAGGCCGCCGATGCCCGGCAGGAATCGAACTCGTGTCGGATCCGTGCTCGCGACGAGGCGCGCGGGACGGCCGTCGACGGCGACGCCTCGGAACGAGGGCATCGACAAGGGGTGCATCTCGAAACGCGTCGCGCTCGCCCACCACGGGGGGAAGCCCTCGAGCGGTACACGCACGACGTCGGTGCGCGCGGTGGCCGAGGCGTTGAAGACGACGATGTCCTGCGCCTCCGTGCGCCGGGTGTTTCGCGTGAGGCCCCGGCCCGCGAGCCGTTCGAGCACCCGTTGCAGCGTCGCCTGCCCGAGTCCCTCGGCGTCGTCGTAGCGACCGACCATGCGCTCGTGCACGGGATCGATCGAGCACCCGCAGATCGAATCGTGCGCTTGGTTGGCCAGCAGCGTGCTCCATGCGGCCCGGAGGGCCGGCCGTTCGTCCTCGAGGCCGAGCGCGCGTCCGAACGCGACCCAGGGTTCGACCCAGCTCGTGAGCAAGGTTTCGACCGCGCGGTTACGCAGCTTCAACGGCAAGCGCGCCGACCACACGCCGGGCAGGAGATTCGTGGTGCGCCCCCCGACGAGCGCTCCCGTCCACGGCGTGAGCGTGTCGGCAGACGCGAGGAATCCCGCCGCTTCGTCGAGCAGGACCCGGCGCGCGCCGAGCAGAGCCGCGACGTGGGTCGTGGACGCGTCGGCGGGAAGGTGGTCGAAGCCGTTCATCAGGAGCACGGGATCGCCGCCGGCCTTGACGATGCGGTCGATCACCGCCCGCAGGCGCTCGACGCTCTCGCCGACGTCGCCGATGGCATCGAGGCCCGCGGCCGAGAAGTAACCCTCGGGGAATTGCCACGCGCGCACGGCTGATCCGTCCGGCGCGCGCCACAGATACTGCGGTCCGAGCTCGTCGAGCTCGCTGCCGTTGCCGCGCCAGTAGACGAACGGGTCGAGGCCGAAGCCCGCGAACAGCTGCGGGAACTGCGCGGGATGCCCGAACGAGTCGGGCACGTACGCGACCGACGAGACGGGACCGAGCGACCCCGCGACCTCACGGCCGAGGAGCAGGTTGCGCACGTGGGTCTCGCCCGCGGGGAGGAGCGAGTCCGGTTGGACGTACCACGGACCCGCGGCCAGGCGGCCCGCTTCGAGGCCGGCGACCAGCTCGGCGCGTCGGTCGGGCCGCACCGCGAGGTAGTCCTCGAGCACGATCGCCTGGCCGTCGAGCACGAACCGGAAGTCCGGGTCGGACGCGGCGAGGTCGAGGACCGCGTCGATGGCGTCGACCAGGCGTCCGCGGAACGCCTCGAACGACCGGTACCACTCCCGGTCCCAGTGGAAGTGGCTGACGACGAGTGTCGGCGTCACACCGTGACGACGTAGTTGCCGAGGCCGTCCAGCTCCGCCGACGCGCCGGGCGGGAGCACGACGACGGTGAACGGTTCCTCGATCAGCGCGGGGCCCTCGATGGTCGCGCCGGCGCCGAGAAGGGAGCCGTCGTACACCGGCGTGTCGGCGAACGACTCGCCCCAGTACGCCTTTCGCGTCGCGCGCCGGGCCGCGTTCGCATCGGCGACGGTGCCGGTTTCGGCGAGGTGATCGGGCTTCGGCGTGTTGCCGCGCGCGACGACACGCACGCCGCGCAGCACCGGCTGCTGTGACCGGAAGCAGAAGCCGCGCTCAGCTTCGTGCTGATCGTGGAACCGCTCGGCGAGATCGAGCAAGCCGGGCTCGTCGAGCGCGACACCCTCGGGAATGGGGACGCTCATGTCGAAGTTCTGACCCGGGTAACACATCTGGGCGTACAGGGTGCGCTCGACGTCGCCGGCCGCGACGCCGGTGGGGTCGAGCTCCTTGTCGACCTCCTGCAACAGATCGGTCAGCAGGTCGTGCACGCGCCCGAGGTCGACCTGCGACAGGGGAGTGACGTAGGAGCGGACCAGGTCGACGACGTAGTCGGCCACGAGCACGCCCAGCGCGCTGAACGCGGGCGCGACCTTGGGCACGAGCATGCGGCTCACGCCCAGCTCACGCGCGATCGCAACGGTGTGCACGGCGCCGTTACCGCCGAAGGCGATCAGCGAGAGCTCCCGCGGATCGGCGCCGTGGCCGGCCAGCACCTTGCGGGTCGCGTTAGCCATGTTCGCGTCGACGATGCGCTTGATGCCCCACGCCGCTTCGGTCACGTCGATGCCGAGTGGATCGGCGACGTGCTCCTTGATCGCGGTGCGTGCGGCCGGCAGGTCGAGGTGCATGCGGCCACCCGCGAACCCGTCGACGGGCAGATAGCCGAGGACCGCGTCGGCATCGGTGACCGTCGGGCGCTTGCCGCCCCGGCCGTAGCAGGCGGGACCGGGCGTGGAACCCGCGGACTCCGGGCCGACGAGCAGCGCGCCCTGGCGGACGCGCGCGATCGACCCGCCGCCCGCGCCGACGCTCTGCACGTCGACCATCGGGAGGCCGATGTAGTACCGATAACGCCAGTTCCAGTCGGTCTTGATCTCGGGCTGCCCGTGGCGCACCAGGCAGATGTCGAAGCTGGTGCCGCCCATGTCGACCGCGACGAAGTCGCCGATCCGTGCGCCGCGGGCAGCAACCGTCGCGCCCATCACCCCGCCGGTGGGGCCGCTCGCGAGCAACGTGACCGCGCGCCGCGCGACATAGTCGGGCGGCATCACGCCGCCCGTCGACTGCATGATGAGGAGCGGTCCGAGGTAACCGGCGCGGCGCAGCTTGTCCTGCAGGTTCTGCGTGTACGTCGCGATTCGGGGCGCGACATACGCGTTCACGAGCGTCGTCGACACCCGTTCGAACTCGGGGCCGCGCGCCATCACCTCGTGCGACAGCGAGACGTGCTCGACGTCGGGATACTCCTCGAGGATGATCTCGCGGGTGCGGCGCTCGTGTGCGGGATTCACGAACGAGAACAGGTACATCACCGCGATCGAGCGCACTCCGAGCTTCTTCAGCCGTTGCACGCCGCGCCGGACCGCGTCCTCGTCGAGGGCGAGCAGCGGCGTGCCCTCGAAGTCGACGCGTTCGGGGATCGGAATGCGAGCACGCCGACGCGCGATGGGCGTCGGGCCCGGATAGTTCGGGTCCCAGATCTCCTCTTTGTGGCAGCGACGCAGCTCGATCTCGTCGCGGTGGCCCTCGGTGACGAGGAGTCCCGTCGGCGCGCCGTTCATCTCGATCATCGTGTTGTCGGCGGTGGTCGTGCCGTGTACGAGGATGTCGAGATCTCGACAGAACGCGTCGAGCTCGATCCCGAACCGTGCGGCGAGCTCGGCGAGCCCGTTCATGACGCCCGTCGACTGGTCGTCGAGCGTCGTGGGCGTCTTGTCGAGGACGATCTCGCCGCCTGGGGTCACGCAGATGAGGTCGGTGAACGTACCGCCGACATCGACACCAACTCGGTATCCCACGTCAGGTCCGTTCGGCTCGCATCTGCTCGCGCAACGCGTTGGTCCCGACCTCGTCGACTTCGAGCGTCAGCTCCTCGAGCGAACCGGTCAGCAGCACGCCGTAGTCGCGGCTCGCGCCGTCGACGGAGACGTACTCGTCGATCACGTCGTCGAGGACGGCTTGCGGGTCGCGCTCGAGCGGATCGCCCCAGCCGCCGCCGCCGCCGTAGTCGTACATGATGCGTTCGCCGGCGTGGATCGGCACCCAGTCGGCGGTGTGCGCGACCTTGAACTCGTCGTCGCTGCCGTAGCGGATGATCATCTCGTTCGGTGATCCGTCGCGACCGCCGCAGATGCCCGGCATCGGGTATTTCATGCCGACGACGTACGTGTAGACCTTCGCGTCGACGAGCACTTCCTTCTCGTAGTGCGATCCGCAGATGCCGCGCCACTGGCCGGGGCCGCCGCCGTCGGTGCGGTAGTCGCGGCTCCACTGCACGTGCGGGTACAGCGATTCGTTGATCTCGGCCGTCGCCTTCCAGAGGTTGCCGAAGCTCGCGTTCAGCGCGCCCCACGCGTCCATGCCCTTCGACGCGTTGCACCAGCCCGAGTACACCTCGGCCGAGTGGTCCGTGAACGTCGCACCGGTGTGCGGGTCGACGCCGACGATGATCGTCGGGATGCCGGTCTTGTAGGTCTGCGGCACCGCGCGATCGGGCAACACGTACTGCATCGCCTTGGCGATGACCTCGCCGACATCGGCGCCCGGGTGGTGCGTCCCTGCGGAGAC
>Ga0335085_10000380_pt1 | contig 128399 bp, 113 predicted proteins | sample Lox_Sample_45_FD_206712 | JGI IMG/M metagenome (GOLD analysis project Ga0335085, IMG submission 206712) | Soil microbial communities from Loxahatchee National Wildlife Refuge, Florida, United States - Lox_Sample_4.5 | ecosystem: Environmental > Terrestrial > Soil > Wetlands | place: USA...
GAATCACAGGACACACCCGCTGAGCTTGTTGATCTGCTCGCCCACATTTTGGCCGTTCACGGGATTGGCGCCTTTGAGGCCATTCGCGAGACTTCCGACCGCGGCTTTCATGTCGGGCCGAAACTGCGGATCGGAAGTCGTTCCCTCGATTTTCACCGGAATGCCTCCGCCGCCGAGGTTCGCTGCAACGGCTGTTTGCCCGGATGGAGCGCTCTGCTTGCCCAAGTGCAATATCATGCTGAAATCCAGCTTGTGATCCGTGGAGATCGTGCCTTTCCCTGTCATCGCGCCCATCGACGGCAGGACGACGTTCAGATTGTCGCTTTGAATGCCTTCGGGCGCGACACGAACCGTGGTGCTGAAGGTTTGAATCTCCGTATCGCCCACTTTGCCGAGGCCGTTCAAGGCGGAGATCGCGCCCAGCTTCGAGCCCAGGTCGAAGCCGGTCAGCTTCGCGTTGCTGAGATCCACAGGACCGGTGATCACCAATTTATCCACGGGACCGTTGATGGCCAGATTCGCGTTGAGAGTACCTTGCGTGAGCAAAGCGCCCGACGGAAGCGTCACACCGATCGCTGGCAGAACCGTCTGCAAATCCGCCGCAGGCATATTCTGTCCCACCAGCTTCATCTCCACCGACGCGACGGCTCCTGAGTTGTTGAAGCCGCCGGTGAGATTTGCAGTGGCTTTGCCGATGTGCACTGCGCCGCTCTTCAGTTGCCCGGTCTGCGGCTTGAGTTCGTAAGAGGTTTCGTAGTCCACTTGAACGGGCTGAGCGGCCGGAGCGCCCGCGGGAACGAGTTGCAAGTGGTTGGCGGTAAGTTTGCCGTTCGAGGTTGCCGTCGTTCCATCCGAATTCAATGTGCCGCTGAAATCGACAATGCCGGAGATTCCCGCCGAGGGATCGATGAAGCCGGTCGATCTCAGATCCAGATTCTTTACGTCCAGATTTGCATTCAGCGCCGTCGCGGCCGTGTTCTGCGAGTTCAGCGGTCCCGCCTTGCCGTCCAGTTTTATGCTGCCGTTGCCGGGCGTGTTCGCCGTGAACTGGAAAGGGAATTGCGTCGTATAGGAGAGGTCGGATGCTTTGAGATTCACCTGGCTATACGTGTGCGTTCGCGCGGCGGCGCCGGTGTTGCCGACGACAATGGTTCCATTCTTGAGCGCGAAACTGCTGACAGAAAGATCGGGGCTGGAGTTGCTCGAACTGCTCGTCGCTGCCGAGGAACTCGCCTGGCTGCTGCTATTGCCCGAGGCCTGCGTGGCTCCCAACGTGGAGAAATTCCAGGTCCCGGCCGGCGAGCGCAGCAGCGTGGCATTCGGTTCGTCGATGGTCAAACCGGTGATATGGATGGCACGCGAGAAGATCAGCGGAAGCATTTCCACATTTACGGTCAGGGATTTGGCCTTCAAGAACGGCCCGCTGTTGAAAGCCGGATCGTCGGAGATGGCGATGTTTTCGACGGTGACTCCGCCCGAGAGGATGGACAGCCGGATATTGCCGATATCCACTTTGCGGTTCAGGGCTGTGTTCAGCGACGATTCGATCTCCGGACGGAATCGATTGGCATCGATCACGAAGGGCAGCAGCGCAGCCACGATCAGGAGAAGGACAATGAGGCCCCCAACGATGTAAATGATCTTGCGAGTCATCTTCAGCCTCCGGCGGAGATTCGGTACAGAGTGAGGCCCGGACAGGCGGTGAGTCGATACTCCGTTACATGCATTGTTGGGCACCGCGCCCCACTAGCATGGTACTGCATACCCGGCTTTACCTGATATCTTTGCTGTACCCGGCTTACAGGTCGCCTTACGAATCGGAGGATCAGGGAATTATGAAAGCAGGGAGAATCTCGCTGTCGATTTGCACGGCCGCTCTGGTTGTTTCTTACGGGTGCCATTCGTCGCAACCAAACGGCGGAAGCCCAGGGACCGCTGGAGCGAATCCCGCTTCCGGCGAACAGGCCGCCGCGCCGGCGCAGCAGGCGCCAGCGCCCCCGCCGCCGCCGATTGTGGTGAGAACCGGCACGGACATCAGGGTCACGATAGACCAGGACGTCAGCTCGAAAGACAGCAATGTGGGAGATCCCGTAAGCGCTTCGCTGGCGGCTCCGATCGTGGTTGACGACAGCGTCGTGGTCCCGCAGGGAGCCAAAGTTTCGGGAAAGGTGACTGCCGCGAAATCGGCGGGCAGATTCAAAGGCGGGGCGGAACTGGCGATCACGCTCACGTCCATTGATGTCGGCGGCAAAAGGTATGCGATTCGCACTAGCACCTTCAGTGATGCGGGCAAAGGCCGCGGAAAACGCACGGCCGAGGGCGCCGCGATAGGCGCGGGAGCCGGCGCGCTCATCGGCGCGCTTGCGGGACACGGTAAGGGCGCCGCAATCGGCGCGGGGGCGGGCGGCGGCGCGGGAGTTGCCGGCGCGGCACTGACGGGCGATCGCGACGTCACAGTCGCAGCCGAGACGCAACTGGACTTCAGCCTGGCGCGGCCTCTCGAGATTCAGCAGAAGTAATGGCGGAGCGGCCTAGCGCGCCAGGGCCGTATCATCCAGCGTGTCGGTCGAGAAACCAGTGGGCCGCGGCCGATAGCCATCTCTAGTGCGCACGCGGAAATTCTTCAGCTTTTCGCCCAGCAGCTTCACGGTGATGGTGCGCCAGCCTCGGTTGGGATTGGGTTGCGGATAGTAGCTCAATGCGTAGAGGTGCGCGAGATCCTCACGGACGGAAGCAAAGGCCTGCTGCTGTTCCTCCCAGTTCTTCGCAAAGTAGGCCTGGCCTCCCGTGGCTGTGCTCATGCGCTCGAATACAGCCGTGCTCACGGGGTCCTTGTTGGCCTCGCGCGTGCTGATCATATAGATCGGAACGCCCTCCGACTGAGCTAATTCGCCCACGCCCTCGGGCGGGACCATGCTGGCATTATCCGGGCCGTTGGAGAAGGCCACGATTATTTTGCGCCCGCTATACCGTCCCGCATCCTTGAGGACCATCAGGAGAGCGTTGTAGAGGGCGGCATCGGCTCCGGCGACCGTAGAACGCACGCCGCGGAGAACCAGATCGCGGTCTGAAGTAAGCAGCGCGGCGCGGGAGACATCGCGGCTGTAAGAGTAGAGGGCGATTTTTGCGGTGCCATCGAGAGAGCGGACGAAATCGGAAATGGCGTCCTGGGCGAATACGAAGCCTCGATACATATAATTGCTGGTATCGAACAGGATGAAGACGTTGGCACCGGTGGCACTCGTGGCGCCGACTTGCGCGGGCGCGGCCCCGGGCTTGGCGCTGGAGGAAGCCGGAACTGGAGCGGGCTGGGAAGGATTGAGCAGAGCCAGAGGTTCCTGGTTTCCTTCTTCAAAGGTGGCCATTTTCTGAGGCGTCTTATCCTCGAGGATTTCAAAATCCGAGGGACGCAGGCCGGTAACATAATTCCCCTTTTTGTCGATCACGGCGACGTTCAACTGCACCATATCGACGTTGACGCGGAACACCGTATCGTTGTCGGTGTTGCCGTCAGCGTTGCCCGCGGCGGAGGTGTCCGGAGGGGGCGGGGGCGGAGTAGTCTGCTGCGCGTGTGGCGCCGATGCGAGCCCGAGAAGCAACACGAGTGCAGCGCACGCGATCATTCCGTGATGTCGTTTCATCGTCCCTCCGAACAATGCGTAGCGCACAGCCCGGAGTGGCTGTGCCACGAGCAGTCCGTCCCGGCTATGGCCCATTTCTCTACAGCTCCCCGCTTACCGACGATCAGAAACTTGGCGCTAGAAACTCGCCGCTACCGCGCTCTTGGGCAACGGAGCAATCTTTCCCTGCTTGAACTCTTCTCCCGTTTCCCTCAAGGCGCGAAGCACGGCCTGCCAATCTTCAAAATGCGTGGCGAAGATTTTCTCGATCATTCGATGTGTCAACTCGGGAACCAGGCGATTCAGCATGACTGACGAATAGCCCAACTCGTCCGCGAGGCGAGCCCAGTACAAGTTATTGGACTCCCACGATTCGGCCATAAGGCGGCTGGAATAGCCCATGACGGCGGGAAATGGCTTCACGTTCAGCAATTCACGGGAGTAAGTTTGGGCTAGAGCAGGATGCGGGACACCAAAGTCCTGCGAGATCCGCTCCCAATTGACCTCGTTGGGATTGCGGCTGGACAGAGATTGCAACTCCTTGCCCGACGGGCCCCAATCTGTACTTCCGTTAGGGAACTGCCTGCGGAACTCCGACGTGAGGTAGGAAGTCTCAGCGGGGGTTACCTGGGAAAGAGCGCCTTCGCTGGCGCCGGCACGGAGGGCGTTCTCCAGCAGTTCGTGCCTTTGAGGCAGAATTCGATCAGAAAGAATGGCCAGAACGCGGACGCGGAGTTCGGCATTGTTGGCCGAAGCGGCAATGAGCTCTTCGCCGGCGCGCTGGTAAAGCGTCACGGCGTGGAGTTCGGCTGGAGTCACGCGCCACCAACGCGGGATCACGGCGCTGGTGAGGAGGCTGGGTACTAAATCTTCCCAGACCAGAGCCTGTACATTTTCCGGGACGATGAAATCCTGCTCGGTTTCCGCCAGGACGTAGGGAAGATCGGCGAGCGATCCCACCAAGTGCGCACCGCCGCCAGCGGCCCATCCGCGGCCCAAAACGAGGGGGGTGTGCCAGGCGGGGTCGCCCGAAACGACGCCCACACCGACGAAATCGTGATAGCGCACGAAGAGGGGATTGTTGTGAAGCATCTGAGCGCCGGGCGGCTCATAGTAGGCGTAGTTCAAGCCCACCAAAGTATCCCTGAGAAAAGGAGCGAGCTGGCCGCGGGCGTCCACAGCTTCCTGCGCGGAGCGCGGGGACTGGATAATCTGGATCAGGTCCCTTCCGGTTTTGAGTTCGGTGTGGCGATTATCGTACATGCCACCGGCCCAGGAGTTTCTCTCGCTATTGGTGAAGATAGGCCGGGGCATTTCGAACTCGCGAAGCTCACCGGCAAGCGGGACGAGCGTTTCCGCCGTAGTCTTGCCTTGCGACAACTGACGCAAACCGTCGGCGAGCTGGAAGAGCGTATCCAGGGAAGCGAGCCGCTGCGACTCCATTACGGCGCGCATGCGGTTGGCGAGCAATTGCCGCACCTGGCGCCCGTCCGAGGTGGACTGCTCGGGTCCGGCGAGTAGAGTGATGAGTACATTTTCCGAGAAGCTGGTTTCGCCCGTCGAAGCGCTAACGATTTGGGTGAGCGCTGCGCGCCCTGCGTCGAAGACTTGCGCGGAAGTGGCCACATGCGAAAAAGGAGCAAGCAGGCTTTGCCAGGAGTCGTTCAGGCTGGCGCTGGGAATCTGACCTTGGCGCGCCAGAATCTCCCAAAACCCGATGTCGGCCTGGAATACGCCGATGGCACTGGATCGCGAGGAGTGGTCGGCGATGCGATCGAGCCCTTCGGCCACGGACAGAAAGCGGGCGATGGAATTATCGTTCAGCTCGTGAAATTCGGAAAAAATCAGATACTGGTCGTCGAAATCGGCAAATTTATCGGCGAGCAAGCGCACGGTTTGCGGGCTGAGCCGGCGGTCCGGCGTCCGTTGCCGATCGATTTCCGAAACCGTCATAAATATCTGCAGGGGCCCTTCGCTATCGGCACGCGAGAGGCCAAACATACCTTCTACAACCTGCTCGGGACTGTTCCAACCTCCCGCCTTGCGAGCCCACTCCGCGCCGACTTTGGATTTGGGCTTGCGGCGCACGATCTCTTTCCACACTTGGACATTGCCGGGAATGAGGGGCTGGTCATTGGCGTCGAATTGCAGGCGGGTGGTGAGCAGCGAAAGGCCGGCATTGGGACGAAAGACTAGGAATCGGGCGGGGCCGGGATGAGGGTCCGATCCGCGAAGTGCCTGATAGAAGCGGGCCAGCCTGCGCGCATCGGTGAAATACGCGAGCTGCTTGCGATTCAAGCGAGAGAGCGCGTCGAAATAAGCGGCCAGCCAGCCTTCATCGCGCGCCAACAGCTTGGAGAGGAACTCCTCGGGAGCTTCCGGTCCGGCGCCGACTAATTGTTTCCAGGCCGGTTCGGCCGCCGAGCCGCCAGGAACGACGACGCGCCCGGAGCGAACCAGGAGGCTGGCCCCATAGAAGTCCAGCAGCGCTTCCGATTGAATGAGCCTTGGCAATCCCGGCGCTCGCCGCAGAGAGTCGCGGGTCTCGCTATCCATGCGAGCGAAGGCCCAATAGAGGCGGGCTTCGAGCGGGTCCGCGAGCAGCCCATCGATGAAATCGGCATTGGCTGCGTCGCCCCGTTGGAGAACCTTCCAATCCTCAGGCTTGAAGATCAAGGGCACGTGAGAGGAGGGGTAGCGGTAGACGAAAGGCTTATTCTGCCGCAAGGCCTGTTCCAGGTCCGAAATCGGGAAGCCAGAGTCGTTGGTGATAAAGGCGCGATCGGCATCTTCGGCCTCGAGTTCGCTATTCGGACCGCAGCCCTGCTTCAGGCGATAGCCAATGACGGCCAGCAACTGGTCCGCTTCGCGGCAGTTGGCGACTTGCAGGATCTCCTGGGAGCCCGCGAGCATCTGCAACTCTTTGGCGATGTGCAGATATCGCTTGAGAAGTACGAGAAACTCAGTCGACTTGGGGTTCTTCTCGAGGGCGCCGTGATAGCCATTAATCTCGATATTCCTGGCCAGGAAGGGCACGATTTCATCCGGCGCCGCCTCTTGACTGATCGCCGCCATGCGCATGAAGGGTTTGAGCGGGCCGGGGATGACGATCTCACCGCCGCTCGCGACCGGCGCGGCAGGCGAAACGGCCGCTGGCGTTTGTTTCTGCTGGGCGTGGGCGGCGGAAATCAACAGCCCGGAGGCGAAGCAGAGACAGGCACACAACCAGAGCTTGGAAGCAAAACCAGATCGGCCAGTGGGAGATTGCATGGCCTTGAACCTCCGGGGAACCGCCGCATAACCGCTCGGAAGAGCTCTTCCTTAGAGGCGAGAGGCCCGAGCAAGTTGCCTGTGAATTGAGGTCCAACCGCCGGCCTGAAAAATCGATGCGGTGACTTGCGCCCGCGATCAGATTATTCAGGTGGAGGCTAGCCCTCGCGGGCCCACTCGGCCCGTTTGTGGACACTGAGGGTAGATCAACTCGTGGATTGGGTCAATCCATTCGAATCCGTAAAATGGGACCGCTTTTAGGAGGATATGGGTGGAGGGGCGCATGACGAACGAGCCGGCAAAGCGGCGATTCAGCGTGAGAAGAAGAAGGCCGCGGCATTCTGTGGAAAACGCCGCGGCCTGGTTAACGATGAAGGGAGCCTAATCAGCGCTCCTCTCTTCTCCGGTTATCTGTGGTCGCCTTCGCGTTTGTCCTTGTGTTCTTCTACCTTCTTGTGCTCTTCGACTTTCTTGTGCTCGTCGACGCGATGTTCTTCGGCACGATGTTCTTCGGCGCGATGTTCTTCGGGGCGAGCGTGGTCTGCGCGGTCGTCTACGCGCTCTCTGACGACTTGTTCATGTACCACTTCATGGCGCTCTTCGACGCGTGGGGCCACGACATGGCGGACTTCATAGGGGTGGACATAGACCGCGCGGTTGTGCCAGTTGCGGTCCCAGCGAGCATTGTTGATGAAGACGGCATGGCTATCCCAGGCGATGCGGTTCAATCCCCATCCCCAGGGGCGAAAGGCCGCGCCCACGGTGACACCGTATCCGAAGCGGATGGCGCCGCCGACCGCGAAACCGAACCGGGGCCGGACAAAGACCACTGCTGGATCGTAGGCCGGCACCACGAGGAACTCCGGACGTACGGGGCGGATCTCGATATAAGGCCCGCCGGTAACGACGATCTGGGGATTGGTGCGGAGGTAGCCGTAATCGTAGGCGTGATGGCGCATCCTCTGGACGGCGTCCATTACGTCGTTATGCTGAGCCAGGAAGGCATTGCCGAGATTTTCGGTCCAAGGCATGTCCGAGGCCATCATTCCGAGAACCGAGGGAAATGGAAGCAGGGCCTGCACGGAGGGGTTCCACGGCAGGTTGTCGTCGGAGATGGACCTGGAAAGGGCGTCGCCAGTGACATTGCGATGGCGGTCTGCCCAGCGCGCCGCATCGGGGATCTGGTCCGGGAAGCTGGCAGCCGCTAGAACCTGGGCGAGCAGGGGGTCAGGGTAGAGCGCGACCCGGGAAACGAGGTGTTCCAGCTCCTGAGGCGGGTAATACCTGGGATCCTGGGCCGATGCCGAAATTGAGGTTAAGCCGACGAGCAGAAGCGACATGAGAATAGCTGTCGAGACGATCTTCAGATAGCGCATCCGATCCTTCCTCCAAATGGATTTTCTGGGTTAGGGGCGAGCTTAAATCTTCGAATCGATTCTAAGCGGGGGGTGGAAGGGGCCCGAAGAGTTTGTGGTACAGGCTGCTCGTTTCCGTTAATAACGGTTATACGTGATTGATTCTACATAAGATACCGGGAAATCGTCAGGCCGCTTTGATGTTGGGGTGGCCGGAGTATACGCGCTGCCAGCGCTTCCAAACGATTCGCAGGGCCGCGGCGATGGGAATCGAAAGATACACGCCGATAACCCCTCCGATTTCGGCGCCCACGAGGACAGCGAAGACGACCGTGAGGGGATGAAGCTGAAGCTTCACGCCCATCAGGTGCGGCGTGGTGACGTAGTCCTGAAGAATACGCCAGACTGCCAGGAACAAAACGATGATGAGAACGTGGTGGTAATTGGCCAGAAAGGCGACGCCTACGATGATCGTGGCGCCGAGGAACGGCCCAACCACGGGAATGAACTCGAGCAACCCGGCAAACAAGCCGATTGCCAAGGCGTAGGGTACGCGGAGAAGGGATAGCACGGCCATATAGGCCACAATCGATAGCCCGGAAAGAATGAGCTGCATGCGTATGTAGTGGGCCAGCATCTCGTTTAGATCGTCGGTGATTCCCGTCAGGAATTGCCGTTGCTGGCGGCGCTCGACCATTTTGAGAATGTGTTCGCTGAAGGTGCGGCCGTCCTTCAGGAAGAAGACGGCCAGAATGGGGATCAGCACGACCCAGACGGCGTTGGAAGCGGCGGCGGCGACGCGGGAACCCAGCGCACCCACCCAGGACAAAATCTCGTTGCTATGACCGGCGAGAAACTGCTGGAGGCGGAATTGGGTGGCGGCACTCCATCCCCGCTTGGATCCAATTTGCAGGGCGATTCGTCCTGAACTGAGTTTCTCGAACAGGCTCGGGAGCGCCTCGGCCAGCATTTTGGCCTCTTCGGCGATGCGCGGGCCGGTAAGAAAGAAAAGGACAGCCAGGGCCGCGCAGAGAACCACGTAAACTTCCAGGATCGCGAGAGTGCGAGAACCTCTCGAGACGCGGGTCCAGCGTTGCGCCGCGGAGACCAGGGGTTCCAACAAATAAGCAAACAAGATGGCCAGAAGAAAGACGACAAGAACGCGGCTGGCACCATAGATGAAGGCGCCGGCGGCGATGAACAGCAGAATCGTGGTTAGGACAGAAACCGTGCGCTTGTCGATCAGGTCCATTCCGGCAGGTCCATTCCTGGCAATTGGATGAGCTTCGTCGTCATTATGGCGTTCGGCCGGGGCATTTTCAATTTTCCGCATCGAGGTGGTCGTCGTCAGCCGAGTTTACTCCTGCCGCGCCAATATTAGCGGTTTCCGCGGTCGCGGGTGTCGAAGTTACACAGGAGGGGAGCAATTTCTTGCGGGTGGAGGGCGAATCGACCAGCGTAGTATCCTCCGCGTTTCTGGCGCGCTTCTGGCGTATTTCTGCGCATTTCCTCCCTCCAAAGATTCAAGGCCAGAGCCACGGCGATCGGACTGTTGCGAAAAGCAGGCGTTGAGGTGTAGATTCCGGGACTGTCCGGGGTCGAGCTAAGAATTTCGTGGCGAATAGATTTTTCGGCGCCAGGAGACTCCTGGCTGCCAGATGGGAGAGTAAGAATGAACAGGAGAGCGCGATTTCGAGGTGCAGTGCTCATCGTTTTGCAGATGGCCCTGTTGGCATTCATTTCAGGCAAGGTGTGGGCGCAGGGATCGACGCCCGCATCGTTTGACAAGGTGACGGTCTCGAATCAGGTGGCGGACCGCACGTTGATGAAGGCGGTGATCAACGCCGATACGGCCAGGGAGCTGGTAGATGCGTGCGTGGACTGGCAGAAGGCTCAGCCGGGGAACCAAAGCATAGCTGTTTTTGTCTTGTCGCCGACCGGCCAGATCATCGACTCGCACCAGATGGACGGAGTGCTTCCAATCGGCGCGGAGACGGGATTAATGAAGGCGAAAACCGTGCTGTACGCGCGATCCTCGTCGGGAGCCGTGGCGCGGCGGTTCGCCGACGTCGATGGCCGGCTAATCCGATTGGACCTGGGGAAGGAACAGGGGCTGTCTTACTACTTCGTCGCGGGGGGGCTTCCGATTGTGGTGGACCATCAGCTGATCGGCGCGATTGGGGTAGGCGGCGGAAACGCAGACGAGCAGTGCGCGTACCAAGCGCTGGTGAAGGTGCTGGGGCCGCAGCCTGAGGTTGCGCAGCCGACCCCACCAGGTGGCGGTCGCGGAGGCGCAGGAGCGGGCGGAGGCGGCGGCCGAGGCGGTCGTGGCGGAGGGGCGCAGTAGACGAATTCAGCGAGGTCTGCTGAGAGGCGAGCGCCGGGGCTGAGGGCACGGCGCTCGTTTTTTGTTATGCCGCAAATTTGCTCGGCGCTCTATGCCTCCCGCCTTCCGCCGGAGCATGTCCCCAAGCGTTCCTTTTTGGGGCAGCCTGCCCCAATTGATGCAAACCACACACCTGTCCTTCGAGGTAGGGGACCCCGGAATCAGGTACTAGTACAATATCCTGAGTTCGGCTCTTTGTTGCGGTTGGAAGGTTTCCGGTCTTGCGGGTCTTCTCTTGAAGTCTTCAAGATGTCTTTAACGATGTCTTCAAGATGGGAATCAAAGGATTGGGGAGTGTCCCATGATTTACTGCAAGCTGCTCCAGAGAAATGGCTTACTGGCCATCGGGCTCATCTCGGGGCTGGCGATATGCGCTTCCGCGCGAGCTGCCCAAGAGCAGACGTTCGATTGGCAAGCTACGAATGATCAGAGCGTCCGCCTAGACCCGTCCGGCTACCATACCGGGCAGGTTTTCAAGTCAAGCGATCAGGTAGGGAACGTGCACGTCGATATCGAGGCGCAGGAGCCGATAACGGTGGAGATGGCACCGACGGGGGAGTGGAGCGAAGCCCTGCGGCACCCCGAGCTTTTGCCCCGAATTAGCTTTCGCTGCATTCGCGAACACGTGGTGAAGATGACGTATGCGTGCGAGGTGCCCGCGGGTCACCCGATGACGCTGGTGGTACGAGACGAACGCGATGGTGGGCGCACCGCGAATATCGGTTTTGGCGCGGGCTTGGACGATCATGGCACCGTACGCGACTTCGTGGCCCCCAACGACATTCACATCAGCTACTACCGCTGGAGCTGCGTGGAGAATTGCAGTCCGCCCCAGTATCAATGGACTACAGAGCTCAAAGAGAGGTATGAGTTGACGCGGGCCATGAAAGTTTATGACGGGATTGCAGCGGACCGGGATGGCGAGCCCTTTAGCGTGAAGGTCAGTTCGCCGGTTCCTATGACTGTGGCGATCGTACCGACGCGCATGGCGGAACGAGCGCGTGCCAAAGGGAGCGATATCGAAGGCGCCGTGGGGAGTGGTAACTGCGCACAGCGAGGCGCGCAGTCCGGCACGTTTGAATGCACGTTCGACGTATCCGACGGGCCGCTTTCGCTGGTGGCCGCGCCCGAGGGCGGGAACAAACTTGGGTCGAGGGAGAAAGCGGAAGTGGAAGTGGAGGCCTCAAAATGCGTGGCGAACTGCTTGACCCCAATCAGGCAGGAAAAAGCCGATTCGGACAACTAGGAAATATAGATTTGTCCCCTGCGAGAGATAAGAGGGAAGCCCTGCCCTCAAACAGCGAGGACAGGGCACCCGAAAAGGCTTCTCGGTTACAAAGTTAGGGCCACCCGCCGAGGGGTAGGAGGGAAGCCCTGCCCTCAAAAGAAACAAAGTTAAAAACAACCCACCGACGAAAGAAATAAAGAAACGAAGTCAAAAAACCGCACCCTTGAAAAACGAAGGGTGCGGCACCCGCAGAGTCTCTCTGGGCTCGATAGCGCCGATGCTGACAACAAGCTTCAGAAGTGATCGGACTCTATCTGTTCCGGCTTGCCGGGCGCGCGTGAGGTGATTCGTCCCCAAACGGTGTTTTCCTGGCCTGGACGCGTTTCGAGGCCCCAGGTTGGCAGGGGCATGAGCAGCAGCTTCGAGAGGACATTGAGGGAGGGTTCGTACAGCAGGCGCAACTCTTTCAGTTTTTCATCGGAGGAGTCGCCGCCACACCGCACTCCAGAGTTCAGCAAGAGCTGGCGCATTTTTGCCAAATCGTGTTCGGGCAGGCGGTCCACCGCCGGAGCGCGAGATTCCAAGCTAAAAATCTGAGCAAGGTCAGAGACGGCGTGGCGAGCAATGGCAAAGGTGAGTTGGGCTTGCCATTTGGTTTCTCCTTCGCCATAGGCGATCAGAAGAGCGCAGGTGTCCAAGATGGCGGCGAAAGCGGCCACCCAGGATTGGTTATCGTGCTGGGAGCGGAAGAAGCAAAGAAACGGATAGCTGAGGTGCGTCTCCATCAGTTGCCCCGACCATGTTTCCCAATTGCGAAGGTAATCGGCGAGGCCGTCATTCTGGATTCGATCGGCGCCATGGCGCCGCAGAAGCTCGGCGGCGGTGGGAGGGGAGCCGGCGCGGGCATCGAGCAGAGAGATATTCACTTCGCGCTGGGAGAAGGAGCCGTAGAGCGTGGGCAGATAGGAAATGATGACGGCGAGAAAGCCGAAACCCGTTCCCGCTTCGGCCACGGACATGATTCGAGCGATGGACGTTTGCGGTGTGATGTCGCCCAGTCCGAGAGTGAAGAAAGTGGTGCCGCTGTAATAGAGATCGGTTCGGAATGTCCCCGGAACTCCCGGCCCACCGAGTGCCGATCCGGCAGCCCACTGGAGCATGGCATAGGCCAGGACCATGGCCAGGGCCCAAAAGCCGATCAGGAGGAGCAGAGAGAGCGGGCCAAAATAACTCAGGTAGCTTTCGCGCCGCTTAAGATTGCGAATGTGTCTGGCGGTGAGAGACCAGAACCTCCAGGCTGTGCGGTAGAAAAATCTGGCGATGCGGAAAGAGCGCTTCACATGACGAGGCAGGATGACGCTCTCGAAGGAGTCCCAGAGAATGGCCAGGAGGAGGAGAAGTCCGAAGATGCCAATCAGAATGCGCATGGGTGTCGAGTTTGTGCCGCGCTCCGTGGGCGGATCGGAATGGCTCCCGAGTAGTATAGCGGGTCAGGAAAGGATTATAGAGGCGGCTGCGGTCGAGCGGGGGCCCGCTGAAATCGATGCCGGCGCAGTTCGCCTCTAAGGTCTTCCTGGGTCTCCTGCGGAGCTGGTCGTACGTACAGGTTTAACTATCTCGCCAATCCTGTCCCGCGGTCGTCTCTCTCGTCCGAGCAGAACAAGCAATACTAACAGCTGGTCGGACTCGAATACCTCCCCAAGCAGGTTCGCGAAGGGGGTACCGATCTTGGAAAAAGGAGGACCGCGCATGGCGCGCAGACGTCCCATGTCCTGGTGCCTGCTTGCGTCTTTTGCCGGCATGGCAACAGCCGCTTGCCTTTGGGCGACACCGCAGGGCGGGGCATCGCTTGCGCTGTCCATCACCCCTGACGCGGTCGTTCTGCTCGTTGGTGAGAGTTTCGAGTTAAATGCCGTTGACGGTTCCGGCCGACCCGCTCGCAATGTGCGATGGTCCATCGATTATCCGATAGCGGACGAGACCGTTACAGATGATGGCGTGCGGCTCACGGCATTGCGACCGGGACGAGCTCTTCTCACCGCGGAACTCGATGGTTCGTCGGCCACCGCGGCTGTATCCGTGCTTAGCGGGACGGCGCTTCCGGCCGCGACGGTTCGCTGGTCGCTGTCTCCGACGCCGGGTTACAACACATTGGCTGCACGTCCGGGCGTCCCACAGTCGGACTCGGCCCCCGAATTCTTTTCCATTGAGTGGAGCCCTTCAGCTGGGACCATGGTCCGCGGCATTAGGTCTGGCCGCCAACTTTGGAGCACGCACTTATCGGTCGCCTCCAGCCCTCGAACCCTAAAGCCGTGGGGCATGCCTGGCGTCGGCACGGTATCGCTCGCAGGCAAGCGAGTCGAGAACACGCGGCAACTATTGGACGGCGGGAATATGGCTTCCACCAGTAACGTCGGGCAGGCAAGGGGACGCTCTCTCCCCGTCAAGGGGCAGCCGATTCTTGTGCGCGACGCGGGAGATGATCTCGGAGGTCTTCTCCTGCTGGAGTTCGGCGGATCCGCGGATTCGATCGTCGACCTCAACGGGTCCGATGGAAGCGAACGGTGGCGCTACCGTTCCAGCGGATATCTGAATCAAAACTTCACCGTCAATTTCCAGGGAGACATCGGCATTGTCGAGACGCTAACGGAGCCGGTTGGCTCCGCACTCCTCGTTCTGAACGGCAGTACCGGCGAAGTTCGATACCGAATTCCGTTCCCGACGTCATCAACGACTATCAAAGATCTCAAATGCAGCCAGGGCAATGACTTGATCAATACTCGTCCGTCGAGAGGCGGTTCAGTCTTCACGAATACCGATGGGAACATGTACGTCCAGGTGGAGGTCCACAACGAAGCTGCCGACATGCTGCCCTGCAAGGTGGGAGAGTATGTGTTTGACAATTCTCTGTCTTTACTCCGAGTGACGCCCAACGGCGAGACGGAGTGGACGCGCTTTGCGGACATCCACTCGGATGCGAACGGCCCATTCCAGGTTCAACCGAGGGTTTTTGCAGGCGAAACGATCCCCGACGGTTTGGGCGGCGAGCTCGCCACATGGACCTACTTCTTTCCTGGAACCAAAGAGGGAGAAAAGCCACATCAGGAAGCCCGCCTGACAAGGCTCGGCCCGCAGGGGCAGTTTGACTATACGTTGCCCATCCCTGGTTGGAACGCCAATCCCGAAGCTCTGTGGGACGACGACATGGTTTTGGGTGAGGAGGATACACTCTATGCGATCAACAAATATATTCTGGTGAGCTTTCACATTCCCACAGGCGAAGTGAAATGGGTCCGACAACCACCAGTTGGGGAGATCCAGATCGATTGGTCAACAGCCGGGGGTGGACTCCTGGTTTCGAATCAAGGCAGGCTCTCTCACTTTGATAAAAACGGTTACGGACAGCCTCTTCCGGGGACCGTCGACGCTTCCAATGCTGAAGACATCGGTTTTTTGCAATTCGATCTTTTCGACCACAGCCCTTCCGCGCCGTTGCAACTTCGCAGCATCGAAATTTACGAATTTGGCAGCTTTCTTGCCGTTGAGGACGGCCCCCCACTGGGTCGCGGTACGGTGCTGCAGCTCACGTACAGGTCCGGCAATCCAACTGAGTCCGGCGTATCTCGGTAGTGGCCTGCGACATCCCAGTTTCCGCCAATCACGTTTCTCAGGCGAGATGAGCGCAGAAGTCGTCGTCTTGCAGCAAACTGCCTAATCAGCTAGATTTGCAGCAAAGGGCCGGAGTGGCGGAATGGCAGACGCGGCGGACTCAAAATCCGTTGGGCGCAAGCCCGTGAAGGTTCGACTCCTTTCTCCGGCACCAGAGTCTCCGCGACACCTAAATCATCTTGGGGCTTTACCTCTACCGCGTAGCCGTTGACCAATGCGGGCAGTGACGGACAGAACGACAATCCGCACCCTTAACTACGAAGGCTGCGGCACCCGAAGCACCTCGCGTTTACTTACCGCACAGCCAGGAGTGGCTGTGCCACCAAGCCCGAGGCGATGGTGAGGGATTGAGTTCACGCCGGGCGCCGATGGATGGCGTCGTTGACCAGGACCGCAGCCTTCATTGCGGCCACGACAATCGCAACCTGCACGTCGAGGGGCAGCGGGGAAAAAACGGAGTTGGCGGCAAGCGCGGCTTCCGGCGGCGGGGGTCCTCCTAACCATTCGCTGGCGAGCGAGCGGAGGTAGTCTCTTAGGCCGACGCCGTAGACCACGACGGCCCGGTCGGAAAGTTCAGGCCAGAGGCTCATAGGCGCCGGCTCGCTAGGGGTGCGGCTTGGCGACGGCGGGCTGGCGGATGCGTTTCGTAAACGAATTTTCTTCCGACCAAACGCAGGGAAGTTCTTCCATCTCCGCGCCGGGCTTGAGCTTCATAATCCGTTCGGGAGCGACGATGGGCTTCACGTAAGCTTTGGGATCGTCGACGGTGATGTTGTAGCGGATGGTGTCGCGATCGACGCGCTGATAGCGCTCGGTGACGCGCATGTCTTCGCTATGCGGATAGCCGGTGGCGCCCAGCCAAGTCTTGTCATTGAACCCCGAGGATTCCACGACCAACGTGTAGTCGCCCTCCCAATGGCCGATGGCGTATCCGAACCAGGTGGGATCGGCGTCCTTGGGAAGCGAGCGGCCGTCGGTCCAGATGGCGCGCCACTCATGTTCCCGCTCAAAGAATTGCAAAATCCGGCCGGGCGCTGGATCGAACTCGAAGGGCAGCGGAAAAAGCATGACGCGGGGGAAACCGGAGGGATCGCACTGCAGGATGGGATCGTTACCGTCGGGCACGGCCCTCGATCCGTAGCCGGGACGCTCCTGGTTGAATTTGGCCTGGGCCCAAGGCGTCATGGGCGGAATGGTTTTTTCCGGCGCGATGCCTTCCGCGCCGCCGCTGCCCTGGTATTGCCACATGCCGGAGAGATCGCGCTTCGGCGCGGGCGCGGAGGTTGGGCTCGCGGGCTTTTGCCGCGGGGCCGAGCGCGCCGGGGTGGCGAAGGCGAGGGGCAGCAACGCCAAAGTGATTTTCAAGAACTTGGCTGAGAATTTCGGCCGACGCGGCATAAGCCTCCTAGGCGTGTGCAGGTGAGCGAAGAAGAGCTGTCTTTCCTTCTATCTCTGGTCCATTTTGAGGACGCGGCCGTCGGGGAAGACGATCTTCCCTGTCTTCTCCCCGGAAAATCCCACGGGTGCTCCGCTCTTGGCGGGGAGCAGAGTGACGGCAATCAAATCTCCGGGCTTAATGGAATCGCGGGACCAGCCGTTTCTACGCAGGATGCCTGGACTTTGCGATTCGACGGACCAGCCGACAACTTTTCCCTTGGCATCTTTCACATCGAGGTAAATCTGGCAGTGCGGATTGGACCATACGAATTCCGTGACGCTGCCCTTGATGGTGATGGGGTGGTCGGGGTCGTAAGCGGTGTTCCCGTGATGCGCCTGGAGTGAGGCGCAAATGAATAGCAGCGACGCCAAGACGCTGAGGCCTAACAGCAGACGAAATTTCATTCCGCCACCTTCAACACGGTTAATCGCAGCGGCACAGGTGATCGCACCAGGCCGGGCCTGCAAACGTAATCTTAACCCATGGTCCTGGCACAGAAGCCGACCCGCTATAGCCAAGCATAAACCCGCTCGATTGTCATCCCCGAGCTTGCCGAGGCCGCTCAGGTCTGTTAAAAATCGTTGTCTAAGGGTCAGTCCGTGGTCCAGTGCGTATTCTGGAGGCAGGAAGAGAGGGAAGTATGGACCGACGCAATTTCATAAAAATTGGGGGCGCATTCGCCGGCGGCTTGGGAGTAGGGAATCTGCTGCACGCCCAGCAAATGCCGCAGATGCAGCAAGGGCAAGCCCCAAATTCCGGCGCGCCGACGACGCCGGCCGACTTCACCGTAAAAATCGGAACGGTCCTGGTGGAGCTTGCGCCTTACCGATCGCTGAGCACGATCGGATACAACGGAACTTCGCCCGGCCCGCTGATCCGGCTTCGCGAAGGCAAGCCCGTCACCATCGACGTAATTAATGATACGGACACGCCGGAACTGGTCCATTGGCACGGCTTGCTGATTCCGTCCGAAGTGGACGGCTCGGAGGAAGAGGGCACGCCGATGGTGCCGCCGCATGGGCGCTATCGCTATCAATTTACGCCCGGGCCCGCGGGCTCTCGCTGGTATCACACGCATACGATGGCCGGCGCGGACTTGCACCGCAGCACCTATACCGGGCAGTACGGATTCTTTTATATCGATTCGGGAAAAGATCCCGGCAAGTACGATCAAGAACATTTTCTGGCGCTTCGGGACTGGGAGCCTTTTCTGGCCAACGAAGACGAGGATGACGAGGACGAAGATCCCAACGCGCCGAAGCCGGAGAAGCCGGATCGCATGCCTCGCGGCGCGAATGGTTACGAGGCGGTTTATCGCGTCGTATCCATCAACGACAAGCTGATGGGCGGCGGGCCGCCGATTCAGGTGAAGGCGGGGCAGCGCGTCCTGTTTCATTTCCTGAACGCCTGCGCCACTTCCAACCGCAAGATTGCGATGACCGGGCACAAGTTTCAGGTTTTCGCGCTGGATGGCAACCCGGTGGCCAATCCGCAAGCGGTGGACGTCATCGCGATGGGGCCGGGGGAGCGCGTCGACGCGTTCGTGGAGATGAACCGTCCCGGCGTGTGGGCTTTGGGCGCGACCGCCGATGCCGACCGGAACGCGGGGTTGGGCATCATCGTCGAATACGAAAACCAGAAAGGGCAGCCGCAGTTTTTGCGGCCGGCCAATCGCGTGTGGGACTACACGGTTTTTGGCCGCCCCACAGCGCCGCCGGCGCCCGAGGAAACGATCGACATGATCGTCGGGAAGATTCCCGGCGGCGTGCACGGGTTCAATCACTGGACCATCAATGGCAAGGAGTATCCCCACGAGGACGAATTCGTGCTGCGGCCAGGCACGAAGTACCGAATTTTCTTTCGGAACCGCACCGATGACGACCATCCTCTGCACATCCACCGGCATCTTTTTGAGATAGTGGAGATCAACGGCAAGCCGACGAGCGGCGTGGTGAAGGATACGGTGGTGGTGCCGCAGTTCGGGCGCGTGGCCGTGGACTTGATGGCCGACCAGCCCGGGTTGACGCTCTTCCACTGCCACAACCAGATGCACATGGATTTTGGCTTCAAGGCGCTGTTCCGATATTCGTAACGGCTGAACCGGAGCGTGAGCCGGTTCGCTGGCCAGGGTTCCGGCGAGGCGCCGAAGTTGGCAGCGGGTCAGTTTGAATTTTGACCTCTTTGTGTCACGATCAAGAAAATTCAAACTGACCCACTACCTGCGATTGAAGTCCAGAGCCGAAGTCTGATAGCCTGCGGGAGAGCTGCCATGACAACGTCGCTGCGGTTCGTTCTAGTGGCTGTGCTGTTGGCGGGCGCGGGCGCCGGTTTGCTGGCCGTGCCGGCGGTGCCTCAGCCCGGTCAGGGCTACGGCTATGAACGCTACGGTTACCGCGGTTCGCCGAACGATGAGCAGAAGGACGAATTTGCTTTCGCCCGCCTGCGGTATCCGGTGCGAATGGCCAGCTACGGCGGATTCGGCGGATTCGGCGCGTTCCGCAATGGCGGCTGGTCCGAAGATTATCCGCGCGCCGACCGGCAATTTGTGCAAGGTGTTCTGCGCTTGACGCGCCTGGATGCGCGGCCCTACCAGGAAGTGATCGATCCCGACGACGACGCGATTTTCAATTGGCCTTGGCTGTACGCGGTGAATGTGCCCGATTGGGACTTCAACGACGCACAGGCCAAACGCATGCGCGATTATTTGCAGCGCGGCGGCTTCTTGATGGTCGACAGCATCCACGGAACGGCGGCATGGGAGAGTTTCATGCTGGGCATGCGCAAGATACTTCCCGACCGGCCCGTTGAGGATTTGCCCAAAGACGACATCATTTTCCATATTCTCTATGACCTGGACGACAAACCTCAGGTTCCCGGTTATCAATACATCTATACGGGACGAACGTACGAAAACGACGGCATCTATCCGGAATGGAAGGCGATCCGCGATGAGAACGGCCGCATCATGGTGGCCATCTGCTTCAATATGCACATCGGCGACGCCTGGGAGCATGCCGACGATCCGCGATATCCGGAACGGTTCTCGTCTTTTGCCTACCGCATGGGCATCAACTACATCATGTATTCGATGACGCACTAAGTCGGGAACACCGGGGACCCTTAAAGGGTGAGACGCGATCTAGTGCGCCGTGGGGCTACCTGAGAGCAGAAGTTGGTCAGCCGAGGTGGCGGTAGCAGAAATTTCCGACCCTCGTTCGGAGGATTTGGGGAGACTTTCCGCTGCTGAGATAGCGGACGATCCGATAGGACGGCGTGATCTCGCGCGGCTGGGCCAACTCAGGCAAGGACAGGGTCAGCGCGTCCGGCCGCAACACAAAATCTCCGAGGTTCTCCTCAACGGTTGACCACCTTCGTTTGTAAACCAGCAATCCCTGATTGCCGGCTGAAGTGCGGCCGAAGCTGAAAATCTTGGCTCCGGCGGCATGTGCGCGCTGGATGATCTCCCAACAAAGAATCTGATTGGCGCCCGCTGAGGCGCCCCTGGTATTGCCCTGATGTTCCGAGATCCAAAGCCGTTCGTCGGCCAAAACCAGATGGCAGGCGACAGGCTTTCCGTTCTGCAGGGCGAAGAATATCTTCAACCGCTCAGGAAGGTGAACGGACATTGCTTCGAAGAAGGAAACGGGCATCGGAGGCAAGGAAAGCCGGAGCCTGGTCTCAGAGAGGATGGCATGGCTTAGCTCCACTGCCTGGCGGCCCTTAGCTTCCACTACCTGGATCCCTGCCTTGGCGGCCTTGCGCACCGTGTCGCGGATTGACGTCTTCGCAAAACTCCGAAAGAGTTCTTCCGGAGTGCGATTCAGAGGAAGGTAATGGTGTCTGTAACTGGACGGCGGGAACGAAGGAGGACCGAGAAGGTGCGTCGTCTTCGTAGTCCGAATCTCCAGCCGCCGGGCGTCTTGTCGCAAGATCTCCCCGATTGGAAGTAGGAGCTGTTGTAATTCCGCAGCCGAGGAAACCAGGGGATCGCACAAGGACGCAAAAGGAACACTGACCACGCGATTCCCGAGCAGCCAGCTTCTCACGGTATAGACAGGCAGTCCGGCCACGATCCGGGCCGTTCCCGCTTCGCGAAGCGCGAGAAAGCGGCCCCGAATGTGGGGAAAGGCGCTTTCGAGAACTTTCTTCCAGGCGGTGAGATGATAGACCAGCCCGAGCGGATGCTGAGCCACAAAGGCGTCCCACTCCTGGGCCTCGTCAGGCTGCAGCCACTGCGTGAACGGTGGCGTGACCGCCCGGACCAGCGGTTCCACACTGCGGGCAACGGCTTGGCCGTAGCCGGTCATGTTCGGCTCCCACAGGGCAATTTGCAGATCGCGTGAGTGGACCGGCGCGGGATGCACCGCCAGCCTGGGCGACTGTCAAAACAATCGGAATGCTTGGGATTGACGTAAACCCGGATGTTGCGCACGACCCTGATGCGGGCCAGACGGCAATGGCCGTCGATGACTGGGCTTCTCATTGAAGGACCGGGCGGTTCCAGTGAGATGAGTCCGGGATTTCCATTTCGACCTGCCGGACCACATGTAACCTACACCTAACCCTGTCGGCATGCAATGCCTGCCATGTTCTCGGGCGCAGAGCCGTTTCCCGCGTGTTCTAGGCTTTGGTTGGGGCCCACGGGCTGGTGTTATAATTCCCGCATTGTGAGAAGGCTCCTGCCGTTCTTCTGTGTCACTGTCCTGTCGATCTGCGCGGCATTGGTTCGGCCGGCTGTTTCCGCGCCGAACCTCAGTGGTTTGTGGGACGCGAAGATCGTGGCTGGCCAACTGGAGATACCGTTTCGTTTTGAGATCGCCCAAAGCGGCACTCAGGTGCAGGGCTTCTTCTTCGAGGGGGATCGCAAGCTGGGTTCGACTTCAGGCAGCTTTGCCGACGGCCACCTAAAATTTGGATACGATTATCTCGATACGACGCTGGAACTGTATGTGGAAGGCGACCAGCTTCATGGTCTCTACCGGCTGAATCGGCCAAACGCACCGTCGATGGAAATCCGCGCGAGCCGCTTTGTGCCGGCGCCCGCGGAAGCCTCGGGGGGGCCGCAAGTTTCGGGAAGTTGGGAGATGCGGCGCGTTCCTCAGGAGGTGAGGACTGCGAGCGACACGCGGACCTGGAAATTGTTCTTGCGGCAATCGGGGGCCGAGGTTTCCGGCTCCATTCTGCGAGTCGACGGCGATACAGGGTACCTGATCGGGCGCTGGCAGAAGGGGCGCCTGGTCCTGAGCCACTTTTCCGGCGACGGGCCGTTGCTCTTCGAGGCCAAACTGAACGCGGACGGAACCATGGCAATTGCCCTTAACCGGCAAGCGGATTATCTGGCGGTACGGACGAGCGAGGCGCGAGCGAAAGGCGTTCCCGATCCGCCCGACCCTTCGCGTTATACCAACGTGAAGGACCCCAGCGTTCCTTTCCAATTCAGCTTCCCGGGGCTGGATGGACGCACGGTGTCCAGCAGCGATCCGCGATTCAAAGGGAAGGTGGTCATTGTGGCCATCGGCGGGAGTTGGTGCTCGAACTGCATGGATGAAGCTCCGTTTTTGGTCCAACTCTACAAGGAGTTTCACGCACAGGGATTGGAGATCGTAGGACTGATGTTCGAGTTGGATGACGACGCCGCGCTGGCCCGCCCGCGGGTGCAGACTTTTATGAGACGTTTCGGAATTTCGTATCCGATGCTTCTGGCCGGAACGCCGGACAACATCAATCAAAAGATGCCGCAACTGGTGAACTTCGGCGCTTATCCGACGACGATTTATTTGGGGCGCGACGGCCGAGTGAGGAGCGTGCATGCGGGATTTGCCAGCGTGGCCACCGGCGCGGAGCATGCACGGCTGGAGGGCGAGATAAGAGAACTCATCCAGCATTTACTGGCGGGGAAGAATGGCTAGGCAAGTGTTTTTCCGGCGGTTTTCCAGCGGTTCCGGCGGCTTATAGAATGGGTGGAAGGAAAATCAACATGAGAGATTATTCCAGGCGTCTTTTATTCCCGGCAGCGACACTCCTTCTGGTATTGGCGGTGGCCAAGGGGGGGGCGGCGCAATCGTTCACGGCGAGCCACGCCAAGGTTAGCTTGGTGGCGGAGAACAATTCTCTGCAGGCTGGGCAGAACGCGTGGGTGGGGGTGCTGTTCGATATCGAAAAGGGCTGGCACATCTATTGGGTGAACCCCGGAGATGCCGGCGAAGCTCCCCGGATACAGTGGCACCTTCCCGCGGGGTTTCAAGCGGGAGAGATTCGTTGGCCGGCACCGGAGCGGCTGCCAGCGAGCACCGTGATTGACTACGGCTATGAGGGAAAGGTGCTGCTACCCGTCTCCCTGCGCGTGCCGGGCGGCTATCGCCCCGCGAGTCCCGTGGCGTTAACGGCCGACGTGCGTTACGTGATTTGCCGGGACGTGTGCATACCGGCGGCGGCGCTGGCCAAACTGTCGATCCCGTCCGCGAACGCGGGAGGTGCGGCGGATCGCGAACTATTTCACGCCACGTTCGACAACGCCCCGAAAGCGTGGCCCGCAGGGTGGAAGGCGCAAGCGAGCGAAAATGGCGGATCTTTCGTGCTTTCGTTGGAAACGGGCACGAGCGAGAGCAAGGCTGTTTTTTTTCCGCTGGAGCAGGACCAGATCGACAACGACGCGATGCAGGGCTTGACGCCAAATGCCCGAGGCGTGCAGATCAAGCTCAAGAAGTCCGATCAATTGAAGCATCCCATTGCCGCGCTGAAGGGCGTCGTGGTGCTGGGGCCGGGGCGAGCGTTTGAAGTCAGCGCGCCATTAACCGCGAAGAAGTAAGCGGGGTTCCTTTGCGAGTGCTGGTGGTCGAGGACGAAAAACGGCTGGCGGAGAACGTGGCGCGCGCGCTGCGAGAAAGCGCGGGCTATGCGGTGGATATTGCCGGCGATGGCGAGGAGGGTCTGTACCTGGCCGAGTCAACGGCCTACGACCTGATGGTGCTGGACCTGATGCTGCCGAAAATGGACGGCCCGACTCTGCTGGCGCACTACCGGAAGAAGGGCCATGCGACGCCGGTATTGGTGTTGACGGCGCGAGATGAGAAGGCCAACGTGGTGCGGCTGCTAAACGCCGGCGCCGACGATTACGTTTCCAAGCCCTTCGATCTGGGCGAATTTCTGGCGCGAGCGAAGGCGTTGGTGCGGCGAGGAAAAGGGCAACGATCGCCGGTGCTGTCGGTAGGCGATCTGCAATTGAATACGGTGGAGCGGACGGTGCGGCGCGGGCAGAAGGAGATCGCGCTGGTTCCGATGGAATATCGCGTGCTGGAGTATCTGGCGCACCGGCCGCGCGCGGTGATTTCCAAGAGCGAGTTGCTGGAGCACCTGTACGACTACAACTGGGAGAAGTTCAGCAATGTCATTGAAGTGTATATCTCGGGGCTGCGGCGCAAGATCGACAGCAATCATGCAGTGAAACTGATCCAAACGGTGCGCGGGCACGGCTATGTGCTGCGCCCGGAGCACAATTAGTTCGCGCAGGCGATAGCCTTAACAAAGGAATTTCAGGTGGCATCGGGAAGCTGGACACAAAGCGAGTCCGCAGTAACGTCCGCGGAAAGCGATCGAGCGGCGCCGCGCCCGATCGAGAGTCCGGCACGAAGCGACGCGAAAGCTTTCCGCAAGCCGTTTTCGCTGGCGGGCCGGATCATCGCGCGAGTGATCATCTGCCAACTTGTGCTGACCGCGGCGTTAACGACCGTTGCGTTGGTTTATGCGCGCCGCGAAGTGGCCCTCGGTTTCGACGCCGCGCTGAACGGCCGCGCCATCAATACGCTGGCGGCGGTGCGTTACACGGAAACAAACCCTCCCGACCTGCTTTTCGATCCCTCCCTGCTGCCCGCTCCCTCTTCCCGCATGCATCCGGATCTTTTCGAGATTCGCCGGAGCGACGGGTCGCTTCTGGCGCGATCGTCAACAGCGCTCCCCGCCGACTGGACGGCGGAGGGGGGGTTCAGCGATTTCCGCCTGAACGGAGTGCCCTATCGAGCCGTCATTCTGCGGAATGTCCCCGTGCTCGACGATGAAGACAGCGTCAAGGTTCCCATGAGGGTGACCGTGATTTTCGCCGCTTCCGTCCTGCGCATGCGCGATCAGCTTTGGGACCTGGCAATATCCGTGGGAGGCATTGGCCTGTTTTTGCTTCTTATCGTCAGCGCCGTGGCCGTGTGGGGGGTGAGGCGGGGACTCGAACCGCTGCGAGAATTGGCGGCTCAAGCGGGAACGATATCCGTGCTCAACTGGGAGTTTAGGCCGCCTGCCGAGGCGTCTTTAGCAAAGGAGTTAGCTCCGCTGACGGGCGCTATCGAAACCGTGCTGGAGCGGCTGCAGGAGTCGTTCCGGCAGCAGCGCGATTTCACGAGCGATGCCGCTCACGAACTGAAGACGTCGGTGGCGATCGTGAAATCGACATTGCAGTCCCTGCTGCACCGGCCGCGGCCGGAGAGCGAGTACCGGGCCGGCTTAGAGGGACTGCTGGAGGATTGCGGAAGACTGGAGGATTTGCTGGGCAGCCTATTGAGATTGGCGCGGATCGAGCAAGGGCCGGAGAACGGCGTAACACGCGAACTTGGGGTGACCGAGATCACCTCAACCTGTGAAGCGGCGGTTTCCCGAATGCAATCGTTGGCCGAGGCGCGCGATATCCATATCGAGTTGGTCGCCCCTCAAGAGATTCACCTGCAAGGAGACCCTGAGGATTTGGAAGTGATCTGGGTGAATCTGCTGGAGAACGCGGTGCAATATAGCGCGGCGGGATCGAACGTGGTCATTCGTGTGGGACGCGAGACCGGCGGCGTGGCATGCGTTTCGGTGCACGATTCGGGACCGGGCATTCCCGAGGAACAACTGACGCATGTGTTTCAGCGATTCTACCGGGGCGATCCTTCGCGGTCCCGGTCAACCGGGGGATTCGGGCTGGGGTTGGCGATTTGCAAAGCGATTGTGACGGCGTACGGCGGCCAGATCGGAGCCATCAGCGGGCAGGGACAGGGCACCGAGATACGAGTGCACTTGCCGATTCGGCCTTCCGACGCGGCGAGCTAAGCCCTTTTGGGTTAAGCCTTATTTCATTTCCAGTTAAGCTCCACTTAATGTCACGCCAGCCAGGATAGGCGCACTGAGACCCCGGTAAATGACGCCCCGCCCGGACCCTGTGCCGGGTGGGGCGTCTGCATAAGGGGTCGGAGGTGCTGTTTTGCCTGCATCTTAAGCTTGGCTTCATTTTCAAAAGAATAATTTGGCTTGTTACGGAGCATGCAAGAGGGTTGCTGCCGGGGGCCTGCAACGGGGAGAAGCCGGGGAATTAAGGTCGCCGGAAACGAAAACATTCAGGGTTTCGTCTAGAATCCGTAGAAATGTTAGCCGGGCAGGCACTCCGTCGGATTTTGGCAAATCCATTTGGTAAGGTGCGGGGAACCGTGCTGCACACGCGAGGTCCGCGTTCCGCGAGGAGCGACTACGGGGCTTGGGAATTGCGCGTGCTGATTCGAGAAAGAGGGGAGAGAAATCCGCCAATGGGAGGAAGAACGTGACTGCTGCGGCGACTGGGTCTTCGATCGGCGAAAGGAGTTGCGGCCGGAGAGTCTGCGGGGCAAAGCTGTTTGCGGCTCTTGGCTATGGCGTTGGATTGCTCTTGACGGGCATCGCGGCACCCGCCCATGCGCAGAATCTCGCTCCAACAGGCACGATCGTGGTGGGCAGCGTGCAACCGGGCACCGTCGCGCCAACAGCGCAGGGGCGGCCCGGCGAACCGCCGCAGGCGTCACCTCAAGGTGTTCCCGGGGGCGCTCCGGAACCTGCGATACAACTTGTCTATCCGCCAAAGCCGGCGGAGCAGACGGGGCCGCCGTTGACGCTGACGCTGGCGGACGCGCTGCAGAGGGCGCAGAAATACAACGCGGAATATCTGTCGGCGATCACGGACCAGAAGTCGGCGCGGGAGGACCGCCTGCAGGCACGGGATGCGCGGCTGCCGCAATTGACCGAGGACACGCAATATTTGGGGACACAGGGGAATGGAAAGCTCTCCGAGGGAAGATACGTCACCAATGACGGCGTGCACGTCTATCGGGAGTGGGCGGTTCTGCACCAGGAGCTTTCCGCGAATACGTTGATGGGCACGGGTTACCAGCGCGCCGGCGCGGCAGAAGCTATCGCGGCGGCGAAGGCGGAAATCGCGCGTCGCGGACTCACCGTAACGGTTACGAAGGCGTATTACGCACTGGTGGTGGCGCAGCGAAAGTATGCGACCGCGCAGCAGGCGCTGGAACAAGCACGACGTTTTCTGCAGATCTCGCAGCAAATGGAAAGGGCGGGCCAAGCGGCGCATAGCGATGTGATCAAGGCGCAGATCCAGGAACAACAGCAGGATGCGGCATATTCAGACGCGAATCTGGCGATGGAGACAGCGCGGCTGGATCTGGCCGTTCTTCTCTTCCCGAACCTGGACGAGAATTTCACGGCCGTGGACGATCTGAACCAGCCGCAGCCGTTACCCACCATCGGCGAGGTACAAGAGATGGCCGGGCAGATGAATCCGGACATAAGAGCTGCGATGGAGTCTGTGCGCGCGGCGAATTTGGACGTTACCAGCGCGAAGACGGCTTTCCTACCGTCTCTCCTGGTAGATGCGGATTGGGGCATCGAAGCGAATTGCTTTGCCTTGCGCTGCAAAGCGGCGGCGTTCCGGGAAGCGGGCGACCTGCCGAACCTAGGATATTTCGTTACGCTGAACTTGACGATACCCGTGTGGGACTGGGGCGTTTTGCGGAGCAAATTACATCAGGCCGATTTCAAGCAGCAACAAGCCCAGGCAGAACTGAGCGCGGCCCAGCGGCGCGTGCTGGCAGAGCTCTATGCCGCTTACAATGAAGCTTTGGTGGCGCGGGACCAGGTAGACAAGCTGCGGCAGACGGCGGATCTGGCGGCGGAGAGTTTGCGGCTGGTGACGCTGAGGTATCAGGCCGGAGAGTCGCCTGCGCTGGAGTTGGTGGACGCGCAGACAACACTGATCGCAGCGCGCAACGCTTACGATGACGCCGAAGTGCGCTATCGGACGGCGCTGGCGACCCTACAGACGTTTACGGGGAGTTTCTAAGACTTAACGAAGCAGCAGGATGAATGGGGACTAGAACACGATGCCAATATCGAAGCTTGTAATAAATTCTCAGCGCGGGCCGGGGGGCCCGTGGGCCTTTGCCGGTTTGCTGGGTTTGGCGCTGACGGCGAGCCTTCTTTCCTGGGGATGCAACAAAAGCGACACTGCCGAGGCGGCGCCTACCGTAACCGTACAAGTGGGTTCGGCGGAGAACCAGACTATCGAGCGCAAAGTGATCGCGGAGGCGACGCTGTATCCCCTGGAGCAGGCATCCATCGTTCCTAAGATCAGCGCGCCGATCAAAAAGTTCAATGTGAATCGCGGGAGCCGGGTGCATGCAGGGGAGGTGCTGGCGGAATTGGAGAACCAGGACCTGCTGGCGACAAAACAGGAGAACGAGGGGAACTACGCGCAGGCGGAAGCGAGTTATCAGCAAGCCACGGCAAAGGCCGAACAAGACTTGAAATTGGCCAAGCAGGAGTTGGATTCCGCGCAGAAGCTTTATGACAACCGGCAGGCGCTTTACAAGGAAGGCGCGGCGTCCGCCAAGGATGCGGACGACGCCGGCGTGGCATTAGCCCAGGCGCGCAGTGCCTATGAACTGGCGCAAAAACAGCTTGATGTGAAGGTGGCGGAAGCGCAATTGGCGGCGGCGAAAGGGAAGAACGCGGAAGTGGAAGCGGGCTTGAGTTATTCGCAGATCGTAAGCCCCATCGACGGAGTGGTCACGGACCGGCCGGCGAACCCGGGAGAGATGGCGTCGAGTTCGGCTCCGATCGTCACGGTGATGAACGTGTCGCAAGTGATCGCCAAGACGCACATCGATCAGCAGGAGGCGGCGACATTGAAAGTGGGCGACCCGGCCACCATTTCGGTGCCGGGCCAGCCGGGATCGGTTAACGGGAGGGTGAGCCTAGTGAGCCCAGCGCTCGATCCCAACAGCACGACGGTAGAAGTTTGGGTGCAGGCGCCGAATCCGGGAGAGCGGCTGAAACCCGGGAGCGACGTGCAGGTGCAAATGGTGGCGCAGTCGATTCCGCATGCCATCGGTATTCCAGTGGAGGCCCTGCTGGGTTCGACCGGCGACAATTCCGTGATCGTTCTGGATAACGACAATAAGCCGCATAAGAAGAAAGTGAAGGCCGGCATTCGCGATGGCGGCGAAGTGCAAATCACGGAAGGCTTGCAGGGGGGCGAGCGCGTGGTGACGGTGGGGGCGTTTGCGCTTTCGCAAGAAGACGATCCGATTCTGGCGAAGACGACGGTGCAGGTGCAGGCTCCGAAAATGCCGGACGAGGACGATGATGATGACGATCAGTAGGCACGACGACGGGGGAGAGATCGCGAGCGTTTCAGCAATGTAGGGGTTGGCAGCAGCTTACGGTAGATCATGGACAACAAGACGACCACAGCGACACATTCGATCGATGCGCCGACCCAAGCGCCGCCGCCTCCGCGGCGGATCGCGCCGGTTGACGATCCGAATCGCTACTGGTTCGCACGCCACTCGAAATCGATCATCTTCATGATTCTCACGCTGGCCGTGGTGGGGATCTACGAGGCTTTTACCCTTCCTATCGCCGTGTTTCCCACCACGAACTTTCCGCGAATCATCGTAGGCGTGGACAACGGCGTCATGCCCATCAACCAGATGGAAGTGACGATCACGCGGCCGATCGAGGAAGCGGTGAATAGCGTTCCCGGACTGCAAGAGGTCTACTCGATTACCAGTCGTGGCTCGGCGGAAATCGATTTGGACTTCGACTGGGGCGTCAACATGGTGCTGACGCTGCAGCAGGTGGAAGCGGCGATTTCGCGAATGCAAAGCACGCTGCCTTCGACGGCTCAAATCGACGCCCATCGGCTGGATTTCGCGAGTTTTCCGATTCTGGGCTACAGCCTGACCTCGGACAAAGTTCCGCAGACGCAGCTTTGGGAGCTGGCCACCTATGAGCTCAAGCCGCGGCTGAACCGGTTAAACGGAGTGGCGAGCGTATTGGTGCAAGGCGGGCAGCAACCGGAGTTTCAGATCACGCCCGACCCGGCGCGAATGCTGCGAGCGCACGTGGGAGTGCAGGACATTCTGGACGCGGTGAACCACACCAATCTCATCGATTCTCCGGGCTTGCTCAGCCAAAACCATCAGTTGTACCTGGGGTTGATTACGGCGCAGGCGCAGAATCCGGATCAGCTCGGCGGCATTGTGATCAAGACAAACGGCGACGTTCCCGTGCGGATTCGGGACGTAGGGACCGTATCTCCTTCCGCGGCGCCCGCGTATACGATCGTGACCGCGAATGGAAAGGCCGCAGTGCTGTTGAGCATCAACCGGCAGCCGGACAGCAACACGGTGCAAGTGGCCGACGAAGTTCACCAGGAGATTCAGGATCTGCTTCCGAGCCTTCCTTCCGGCGTGAACCTGGGGGTCTTTTACGATCAGTCGAATATCGTGGAAGCGTCGATCGGCAGCGTGCGCGACGCGATCATTATCGGGCTTTTCCTCGCCGGCATCATTATCTGGCTTTTCCTGAGAGATTTTGGCACGGCCATCATGACCGGCCTGGTTGTGCCGGTCACGATCGTGGTGACCTTCATCGTGATGAAGATCATGGGACAGAGCTTCAATATGATGACGCTCGGCGGGCTGGCCGCGGCGGGCGGATTGGTGATTGACGATGCCATCGTGGTGGTGGAGAACATTGTTCTACACCGAGACGGCGGCGAAGGGCCGTTGCGGGCGACAGCAAGCGCCCTGAAGGAACTTACCATTCCGCTGATCGGTTCCACCCTGACGCCGATTGTTGTATTCCTGCCGTTGATTTCGATTACCGGCGTGACGGGAACTTTCTTCCGCGCTTTGGCCGTGGCGATGAGCGTTTCGCTATTGACTTCGCTGGTGCTGGCGCTTTCCTGGACGACGAATCTGGGAACATTTCTGATTCGCCGGGGCAAGCACGGCGCTGAAGCGGAGATCCCGGCAACGAACGGAGCAAGCGAAATCAACGGTGGAAACGGCGGGTCCAATAGCGTCGGAGGCGAATTCGGAGGCGGCAACAACGGACCCCACGGCGCCACATCAGGCCAGGAAGACGGCGGCGAATCCGCGGAGATGGAACAGATCCGGCGCATGATGGCGGCGGAAGAGGCCTCGCTGAGAGGAGGCTGGTTCGAGCGCATCATCAATTTCTACGAACGCTGGCTGCGCCGGGCCTTCGCACATCCGTTGGCGCTGGGCGGGCTATGCGCGATTCTGATCGTGATTTCGTACTTCAGTTATAAGGCGCTCGGCACGGGTTTGCTTCCGGCGATGGATGAGGGCGGCTTCATCCTGGATTATGTAACGCCGCCCGGCAGTTCGCTGCAGGAGACCAACCGCATGGTTTCGCACCTTGAGCAGATCGCACGGAGCGTGCCGGAGGTGGAAAGCACGTCGCGGCGCACGGGATTGCAACTGGGGCTGGCGGCGGTAACGGAAGCGAACACGGGCGACATCTCGGTCAAGCTGAAGGACAAGCGCAGCCGCAACGTCGAGCAAATCATCGAGGATGTGCGGGCGAAAGCGACGGCTGCTGAGCCGGCTGTGGACGTCGATTTCCACCAGATGCTGGAGGATATGATCGGCGATTTGACCGGCGATCCGAAGCCCGTGATGATCCGGCTCTACTCCGACGATGTGGATGCGCTGACGCAATGGGCGCCACGCGTGGGGGATGCCATCGGGGGTATCTATATCAACGGGAAGAAACCCATTGTGGATGTCGACGACGGCATCGACAGCAGCATGAGCGGCCCGGCGGTGGTATTCACGGTCGATCCGGTGCGCGCGGCGAAGGCGGGTTTTACGACCGATCAGCTCACCACCGTGGCGTCAGCAATCGTGGATGGCGAGCCGGCCACCACGCCGGTAGTCATTAATGACCGGCCGTACACCGTGCGCGTGCGTTATCCCAAGGGAGCGCGGGCGTCTGTGGAAGCGATGCGCAACACCGTGCTGGTGAACTCGAACGGCGGGACGACAACGCTCGGCGCTGTTTCCGATGTAACCGAACTGCCAGGTCAGATCGAAGTCACTCGCGATAATCTGCAGCGAGCCGTGGTCGTGTCGGCACGATTAGAAGCAATCGATCTCAAAACGGGTATTACGGCGGTGCAGAAAGCGGTAAACGACCTGGAGCTGCCGCCGTCGATTCGCGTGGAGTACGCAGGAACCTATAAGGAGCAGCAGAAATCCTTCGGCGAGTTACTCACAGTGCTGCTGCTGGCCATGGTTCTTGTTTTTATCGTGCTGCTACTGGAGTTCCGGGCCTTTTCCGCGCCGGTGGCGATTCTTTCCTCCGCGGTGCTCTCCACGTCGGGCGTGTTTCTTGCGCTGCTGATTACGCGAACCACTTTCGATGTGTCGTCGTTCATGGGACTGATCATGGTGGTCGGAATCGTGGCGAAGAACGGCATCCTTTTGCTCGATGCAAACCAGAAGTTCCGGTCGGTGGGCTTCTCGCCAGAGGAGGCGCTGGTGCAGGCTGGACGGCGCCGGCTGCGCCCGATCGTGATGACGGCGATGGCTGCGGTAGCGGGCATGCTGCCGCTGTCGCTGGCGATCGGAGCGGGCTCGCAGATGCTTCAGCCGCTGGCGATCGCGGTGATCGGAGGGATTTTGATTTCGATGATCTTGTCTCTGGTGATTACTCCGGCGATGCAATTCTTCATGACGCGGAAGAGCCAGGAAGCCAGCGGGGCATAGGCGGAATCGGCTTTGCGCTGGAAAGGGAAGATCGTAAGGATTACGAAATTTCTTTCTCCGGGTCCGAATTCAAGGTGCGAATTTAAAGATAGGGAGGAAAGCGATATGTCATATGGGGGCACGCTAGGGTGGTGGGCCGGTTTTTTTGCGGCGTCGGTGCTTCTCATTTTCACGGGAACGGCGTCGGGTCAGAATTACAAGTTGATACGGAGAATTCCCGTGGGCGCCGAAGGCGGCTGGGATTATCTGAGGGTGGACGCGGACGCGCATCGCATCTATGTCGCGCGGGGCGACCATATGATGATCGTCGATGAGGTGAGCGGAAAGGTTCTCGGCGACATACCGAACACGAAGGGCATTCACGGCACAGCGATCGCGGATACCCTGGGGAAGGGCTACACCAGCAATGGGCAGGCGGCCACGGTAACCGTTTTCGACCTGAAGACGCTCAAGCCGATTACCGACATCAAGACCACCGGAGACAATCCGGACTCGATTATTTACGATCCAGCGACCAAGCGAGTATTCACGATGAACGGCCGGGGCAACAACTCTACGGTGATCGATGCCACGACGGACAAAGTTGTCGGCACGGTGGATCTGGGTGGGAAGCCGGAAGAGCCGGCCCTGGATGGGCGCGGCAATATGTTCGTCAACCTGGAGGACAAGAGTTCGATCATGGAGTTCGATACGAAGACCCTTGCGGTGAAGGGCACCTGGTCGCTTGCGCCGTGCGACGGGCCTTCCGCGTTGGCAGCGGATACCAAGAACCACCGTTTGTTCGCCGCCTGCGACAAGATGATCGCGGTATTCAACACGGATACCGACAAAGTGGTGGCTACGCCAGCCATAGGCGGGGACCCGGACGGCGATGGATTCGACCCGGGCACCGGGCTCGTGTTCGCCTCGGTCCGCGAGGGATTGCTGACCGTGATTCACGAGGACTCGCCGGATAAATACAGCATCGTGGGGAACGTCAATACGCAATTTGGCGCGCGCACGATGACTCTCGATCCCAAGACGCATCACGTTTTCACGGAGACGGCGGACTTCAAACCCGCGGCGGCGCCTACTCCGGACAATCCGCGACCACGACCGCAAGCGATTCCAAACTCGTTCGTGATTCTGGAACTGGGGCCGCAGTAGGCGCTCCTAGACGGAGTCGCGAAACACAATTTGAGCGAAACGAATCGATTCGGTTCTCGCGGGCCCGGCCAAGCTTGAGTCTCGCGGGAGCCGAGTCGATATAATACCGGATCGGCACCATCCATTTACCAACTTTGCTGTATCAGGCTAAAAATCAAGCACTTCCCAGAAAGTACGGGTGTATCCTTAGGGCTGTCCAGCTCCAGGTGAGATTTTGGCGGGCCGTTTTTGGCCTGCAGGATTCACCGAAAAGCAGCAAGAGGAGAACACCATGGGGCACATACGGGGAGCGTTGTTAGTAATGGCGGGGGTGTTGCTAGGTTTTGCCACGGGCGTTCGCGCGGACAGCCTGCAATTGAAAAATGGCAATTTCGTTCAGGGCAAGTATATGGGCGGGACGGAGCGGGCCGTGCAGTTTGAAGTGAACGGCAAGATGCGGCTTTACGGCATCGACCAAATCCTTTCTATCAGCTTCGCCGCGGCATCCGTTGACGGAGGCATGCCCTCAAACAGTGCCGACGCAGGACACGGCAGAAATGCGGAGGGCTGTGTGGCGGCGAAAAGTCCGGCGCCTAGCTCCACCGCCAAGAGCCAGCTAAAATCCGCCAAAGTGCAGAGCACGCAGAATGGCTTGCAGCTCGCGGAAAAAGCTGGCAAGAGCGGCAGGGGAATGGGGCCGGTGAACGGACCGCTGCGAACGAATTGGGCTCGGGCGGCCGATTGCGATTCGACGCCAGACACCTCATTTGCGGGCGCGCGATTGGCATGGCTTCCCAAGCGGATTGACGATTTGTCAGCTTAGAACTCCTTCCGGCTCTTTATCGTTGGCTCGTAGTGCGACCTGTGCAGCCCAGACAGCCTTCTTTCCCATCAGCCTTTGACAGAGATTTGCGTTCCTTGAAATCGAACCTGTGGATCGCGAGTGTACTGATGCGCACGGTTCGGGAAAATTTTCTTGCGCGCCCATCGACGCGTGCGTAAGATACCGCAAAATTTAATAAGGAAGAGAGAATGCCGAAGGAGAAGCCCAAAGTTAACATCGGTGAGGTGATCCGAAGCTATCGCGGACAGCGAGGGCTGTCGCAAGGTGACATAGAGCGCCGCACGGGGCTCCTGCGATGCTATCTCTCACGCGTAGAAAACGGGCATACGGTGCCCTCGCTCGAAACCCTGGCGAAAATTGCCGAAGCGATGGATATCAGCCTGGCCGATTTTTTCCCCGGAACAGAGACGGCCCACGATCGAGACACGCAGAAGATGCTGGGCGAGCTCTCCGAAGACGAGATTCGATTCCTTTCAGAGATCAAGCGCTACAGCACGAGCCTATCGGACGGAGATAAGCGGCTTGTCCTGGCCATGATTCGGAAGATGGCCAGCCTGATTCCTCCCCCCACGCGCAAACCCGTCGCACGCCGTACCGCGTTTTAATCCCAACCCTTTTTCGCGAAGCTAAGAACGAGCAGGAATGCCATGCGTGTCCATTGGCATGGGTGAAGCCATTAGCGAGATCGTCAGGCGTCTTCGGGACTGGGGCGCGCGCGGCTGGGCTTGGCAGGACGGAAGATGCTTTCGAGGAATTCGGCAACGCTATCGTCAAACTGGCGCCAGAGACGCCGCTTGAGAGAAGCGTAGCTCTGGGCGCCGCTGAAGAGCTCGCCCACGAGCGCGCGAAAAGTAGCGCTGCGGTCAATGAATTGAATCATGCGTGTGGTGACCGCGCCGCCCAGGAAGCGGCCGTGATAGAAGCGGCGGGCGATTCGGGCGGCAATTTGGAGATCGGCGGAAAAGTCGTCGCGCACCCGGCAGGCGTAAGACTCGGGCTGGCCTGAAATCAGGGACTGCGCCAGCAATTCGCCGGAGCGCAAAGCATAGTACAGGCCTTCGCCCGTGATGGGGTCCACCAAGCCGGCGGCATCGCCGATCAGCGCCCAATTGGGGCCCGCGATGCGGCGAGAGGCGAGAGTATGAGCGCGAGGCGAAGGGAGAACGTGGCTGTAGAAGCGCGCGTCGCGGACAGAGATGCGCTCCTCACGAAGGAACTCCGCCAGGTGAGCTTGCAATTCGCGGCTGGTGTGCTGCGACATGCCGCCGCAAATTCCCACGGAGAGATGGTCGGCGCGGGGAAAAGACCAGATGTATCCCTGCAGGCCGCGCACGAATTTCACTTGAATGGAGTCCGCACAGCAGGGAACGAAGTAGCCCACGGTGATTTCCAGGTCCTCGGGCGCAAAGGGGCGAGTGTTGGGGAAGAAAACGTTGCGCGCGCCGGCCGCTAAAATCAGGAAATCGGCCTCATGTACGGCGCCTTCGGCGGTGAGCGACGGCGATTTTCCGCTTATATCAATGGAAGTGACATGGGAACGGAGCACGCGACATCCCGCGCTTGCGGCACGGTCGAGCAGAAGGCCGTTGAGTACGGCGCGAGAGTAGATGACGATGGGGTTATCGAGCGGCAACAGAGCGCGATCGCCGTGGCTCGAAATCAGCTCGACGCGGTGAATCGATTTTTTGGGGTGAGGACCGTCGAGCAAGAAGGGATAGCCGCGCACGGCCTTATGGGTGAGGCCGCCGCCGCAGGGCTTCTCCCAGGCGAGATGCTCATCAAAAAGGGTGACCTCGAAGCCAGCCGAGGCGAGCCGCTCCGCGCAGAGAGCGCCGGAAGGACCGCCGCCCACGATGGCGATACGCTTCCCGGTCATGGATTCGGCCGCGATTCTTTTGGCCCGAAAGGCGTTGGACGAGCGATGAATTCGATGGGAATGAACACGATTTGGAACCGGCCTCCGAGCGATCCCCCTGTAAGCGAATCACGTGTAAGGATGTGAGCAACTGCCACGAAGTATATCACCGGCGGGCGCAGGAGACCGAACGCGCGGAATACGATAAGCGGAGAGCGGTCCAGCGCGGAACAGATGCGCATGTTAATATTTTGTAACTGTTTCCGATCGTGTGGGAGGAGAATGGGCCGCATTGTTTCGCGAGAGGAACTGACTGCGTTGCTGGGCCGCGCCCACCGTGGCACGCGGCGCGTGGTGTTCACCAATGGCTGTTTCGACCTGCTCCATCCCGGGCACATCCGAACGCTGGAAGAGGCGCGGTCGCTGGGGGACGTGCTGGTGGTTGGATTGAACCGCGATGCGAGCGTGCGCAAGGCTAAGGGCGACGCTCGCCCCGTAATCGGCGAAGAGGAGCGCGCGGAAGTGCTGGCGGCTCTAGAGGCTGTGGATTTTGTGGTTCTATTCAGCGAACCGACGCCGCTTGAATTGATCGCAGGTTTGCTTCCCGACGTGCTGGTGAAGGGCGCCGATTGGGGCTCGACCGAGATCGTTGGCCGCGAAGAGGTGGAGGCGGCCGGCGGACGCGTGGTCTCCATAGCGCTCGAACCGGGGCATTCCACGAGCGGAATTCTGGAAAAGATTCGCAGGCTCCCGCAGGAACTCCCTCACCCGGCGACGCACTAATGCTTTTCCCTGCGGTTACCGAGCTTCTTGGCCATCTGGCACGCCTTCCCGCGCTGGACGAAGCGTTCGAGGCCCTCCGGCAAGGCTCGCGCACGGAGGAATTGGCGGGATTGACGCAACCAGCCAAGGCGTTGGTGGCGGCGCTGGCGGCGACAGAGTTGCGCACGCCGACTTTAGTTTTGGTGGAAGACGAGCGCAAAGCGGCGTCGTTACTCGAGGCGCTCGACTTCTTCTATCGCACCGTGAACGGTCGTTCCGCCGCCCCTGCTCTGCTGCTCCCCGCTCTGGATACATTGCCAGGTTTGGGCGCGGGTCCACACCCGGAAATTCTGGAAGCGCGGGCCTGGACGCTTTCCCGTTTCGTCAGCGGGCAATGCTCTGTGGTTGTGGCGCCGATCGAAGCCACGCTGCTGCGCTTTGCCCCGCCGCAGTTCTACGAATCGTTGTCGCTGGCGCTCGAGCGCGACGGCGAGATTTCCCTGGAAGAGGTCGTTGGGCACCTCACGAAAACAGGATACATACGGACGGAATTAGTGGAGATGGAAGGGCAGTTCAGCGTGCGCGGTGGAATTCTCGATGTGTTTCCGGCGGAAGGGACCAAGCCTGTGCGCATCGAGTTGCTGGGCGACACGGTGGAGTCGCTGCGCGAATTCGATCCCGAGACGCAGCGCTCGACGGGGCCGGTAAGCCGGGTGACCCTGCCGCCGCTCACGGAGTTTCCATTCGCCGGCGGCGTGGATGGCGATGGCCATAACGGGCCGAGCTCGGCGAGAAGAGAAACGGCAACGGGAGTGCCTCTATTCGACCTGCGCGAGGACACCTTGGTCGTGCTCGATGAGCCGGAGGAGCTCGCGAAGAAAGCGGAGGCCTCGCGGGATCGACTGATGGCCGACTCCGAGGCACTGGGTGGAGAAGATGGCGCGAACCCTTTCGTCTTGCCCGAGGAACAGTGGAAAAGGGCTCTGGAACGGCGGCAGCGCTTGAACCTGGAGGAATTGGCGCTGCGCCGCGGCGACGAGGAGCCACGCACGCTTAAAGTGCAGCCGACATCGCGGTATCACGGACAAATTCAGGCATTTTTGACCGAGGTTAGAGGGCGGTTGAGCGCGCGCGAAGAGGTGCTGATCTCGGCGGCCAGTTCGGGCGAACTCGAGCGGCTGGCGGACCTTTGCCGCGAGTACGACGTTCCTTATCGGTTGGGGGAATTGGAGCAGAGCGTCACGGGCGCGCGCCTCATGGAGGAAGTCACGGCAGGGAGTGCGCCGGCGGCGGTTTTGCTGCGCGCTCCGGTGGCGCAAGGATTTGTAATTCCCGAGGCGAAGCTGGCGTTCTACGGCACGGGGGATCTTTTCGAGACCGCGCCGGCACACGAGCGTCCGCGCGCGCGTCCCAAGACTGCGGGATTTTTCAGCGACTTTAGCGAGCTCAAGGCCGGCGATTACGTGGTGCACGTGGACCACGGGATCGGGCAATTCGAGGGTTTGCAGACCATCGAGACCGACGGGCGGCGCGGCGAGTTCATGCGCCTGCAATACGCGGACGAGGCGCGGCTGTACGTTCCGCTGGAGCGCATGGACCTGGTGCAGAGCTATCGCTCGCTCGAAGACGCCAAGCCGCAGCTGGATCGGCTGGGCGGGACGGCTTGGGTGGCGCGCAAAACGAAGGTGCGGAAATCGCTCACCGACATGGCGGACAAATTATTGGAACTTTACGCCGAGCGTAAAACGACGCCGGGCCTGGCGTTTCCGCCCGATGCGCCCTGGCAGCACGAATTCGAGGACGCTTTTGAATTCTCGGAGACACCCGACCAGGCGACGGCCATCGCCGATATCAAGCGCGACATGGAAGCGCCCACGCCGATGGACCGCTTGCTTTGCGGCGACGTGGGGTATGGGAAGACGGAGGTGGCCATGCGCGCCGCGTTCAAAGCCGTGGCCAACTCCAAACAAGTAGCCGTGCTCGCGCCCACGACGGTCCTGGTGTTCCAGCACTACGAGACGTTCAAGCGGCGGATGGCCGCGTTTCCCATTCGGGTCGAGATGCTGAGCCGGTTTCGCAGCGCGCGGGAGCAAGCAAAGGCTCTGGCGCAGCTCGAAGAAGGAAAGGTGGACATTCTCATCGGCACGCACCGGCTGCTTTCCCGCGACGTGCGTTTTCACGACCTGGGACTGCTGATCGTGGATGAGGAGCAGCGCTTCGGCGTGACTCATAAAGAACGGCTGAAAGAGATGAGCCGGAATGTGGACGTGCTGACGATGACGGCGACTCCGATTCCGCGCACGTTGAACATGTCGCTGGTGGGGCTGCGGGATATGTCCGTAATCGAGACGCCGCCAAAGGACCGGCTGGCGATACAAACGGTGGTCGCGCCGTTTTCCGAGTCGATCATCCGGCGGGCCATCGTGGAGGAGATGGAGCGGGGAGGGCAGGTGTTTTTTGTGCACAACCGCGTGGAGTCAATCTACTCGGTGGCGGCGCTGATTCAGAAGCTGGTGCCGAAGGCGCGTGTGGTGGTGGGACACGGGCAGATGGGCGAACGGGAGCTGGAAAAGGTGATGCTCAAATTCGTTCGCGACGAGGCGGATGTGCTGATCTCGACGACTATCATCGAAAACGGCCTCGATATACCCCGAGCCAACACAATCATCGTCAACCGGGCCGACCGCTTTGGCCTCTCGGAGCTTTATCAGCTTCGTGGACGGGTGGGCCGCTCGAACCAGCGCGCCTATGCCTATCTCCTGGTACCCCCGGAGGTTACCTTGACCCCGCTGGCGCGGCGCAGGCTGGCAGCGCTGCGCGAATTCAGCGAGCTCGGGGCCGGTTTTCGCATCGCGGCTTTGGACCTGGAACTGCGCGGAGCGGGCAACCTGCTGGGGCGCGAGCAACACGGCCACATCGTGGCGATCGGGTTCGATCTTTATACGCAAATGCTGGAGCGCGCGGTGGCCGCGAAGAAGGGGGAAGGGGAACAGCCGGAGCTGCGAGCCACGCTGAACCTCGGAATGGACATTCGCATTCCATCGGAATACCTGCCCAGCGAGAGCTTGCGATTGCGCACTTATAAGCGAATCGCGGAGACGCGCGACGAGCGGGAACGAGAAACGCTTCGGCGGGAACTCGAAGATCGTTTCGGCCCGCCCCCGCCGCAGATCGATAACCTGCTCGATTATGCCGTCTTGAAATCGCTATGCGAGAGGCTGCAGATCGCTTCGGTCGAGCGGCGCGCGAGCGAGGTAGTCATCAAGTTCCACCCCACAACGCCGGTGCGTCCGGAAAGGCTGGTCGCTCTGGTGCGAAAGCAAAAAGGGACGAAATTCGACCCCAGCGGCGTTCTGACGATCGCCCTGGAACGCAGTGAGAAGACCATCGCCGAGGCCATCCGAAACGTATTGCTTCCGCTGGAAACGGGGAGCTAGAATGCCGAAGGAGCAAAGCGGGACCATGTTGAAGAAGCTCTTCCTTGTGGCGGGCCTGATGGCTGCGGTGCCGGCGCTTTCCTGCGTGGCCCAGAGCAAGCCGGTGGTGATCGAAGAGGTGATCGCGCGCGTCAATAATGACGCGATCTCGCGCGGAGATCTGGAACACGCCCGCAGCCAGCTGCGGCAGGAAGCGGAGCAGGATTGCCCCAAGTGCACGCCGGATGAGATCAACGCCAAGGTGGCGGAGGGAGACAAAAACCTTCTGCGCGACCTGATCGACAATTCGTTGCTGGTGCAGGAAGGCAAGGATGAAGGCATAAGCGTAGATGCCGACGTCATCAAGCGGCTGGACGAGATCCGCATCCAAAACAACATCGCCACGATGGAAGAGCTCGAGGAGCAGATCGACAAGAGCGGCATCTCCTTCGAGGATTTCAAGAACAATATAAAGAACCAGCTTCTGCAGCAGGAAGTGATCCGGCACGAAGTGGGATCGAAGATTATCCTGTCTCACGAAGAGGTGCAGAAGTATTACGAAGATCATAAGGGCGAGTTCGTGCGTCCCGAGATGGTAACCCTGCGGGAGATTTTCGTGAGCACCGAGGGGAAGCCGGATTCGGATACTCCCGCGCTGCGCAAGAAAGCGGAGGATCTCTTACAACGGGTGAAAAACGGAGAGGATTTCGGGGAGCTGGCGAAACATTTCTCCGACGGCAGCACGGCCAAGCAGGGCGGAGATCTGGGCCAATTCCAGCGCGGTCAGCTTGGGGCCAATATCGAACAAGCGGTTTTTGCCTTGCAGCGACTGCAAACGACCGACGTGATCCCCGTGAAGGGGGGCTTTCTAATTCTGCAAGTGGGGGAGCATTACTCCGCGGGGCAGCAGCCGGAAGACAAAGTCGACAATGAAATCCAGGACCGCCTGTACAACGATAAGTTGCGGCCGGCGTTGCGCGCGTACCTGGAGATGCTGCGGGAAAGCAGCTACGTGCAGGTGAAGCCAGGATACACGGACTCGGCAGCCGTGGCTTCAAGCACGATCGACGAGGTTGCCCCTACGCCCGACGACGACGCCAAAGGCAAGAAAAAGAAGAACCAGCAGCCAGCAACGATTCCTGGCGCGAAGAATGGTGAATGAAAGCAGCCTACGTCTCCGATCTGACGCCCGATACGACCACCACGTCATTTTTCCTCGTTGCTGAAAAAGAGCTGCGCACCACTCGCGATGGGAAATCCTATCTACGCCTGGAGTTAAGCGATCGAAGCGGTTCGATCGAAGCGCGGGTGTGGGACAACGTGGAAGGCCTGGGCGCCGCGTTCGACCGCGACGACATCGTCAAGGTCCAGGCGCGGGTGGAGAGTTACAAGACCCGCATGCAGCTTTCGGTGGAAAAAGTGCGCCGGGCGGAGCCCTCCGAAGTGGACCTGGCGGACTATTTTCCGCACACGGCCGAGGACATCGAGGACCTCTACAGCCGGCTTCGCGGATACGCGGCGGGAATCAAGAATCCCTGGCTCAACCGGCTGGCGTCCGGCGTGATCGAGGACCCGGCGATTGCGCCGCGCCTGAAGCGCGCTCCGGCGGCCAAGGCCATGCACCATGCTTTTGTGGGAGGTTTGCTGGAACATATCGTGAGCTTGTGCGATATGTGCCGCCTGGCCGCTCAACACTACGTCGAACTCGACGTGGACCTGCTGATCACCGGGGCGATACTGCACGATATTGGAAAGCTCGATGAGCTGTGTTATGAACGGGCCATTCATTACACCGACGACGGACAACTGCTCGGCCATATTATTATGGGGCTGGAACAGGTGACCGAGAGAATGAACGCCATCGAGGGCTTCCCGCCGGGGTATAAGACCTTGATCAAGCACTTGCTGATCAGTCATCACGGCGAATATGAATTTGGTTCGCCCAAGCTGCCGATGTTTCGAGAAGCGCTGGTGTTGCACTATCTCGATAACCTGGACTCAAAAATGGGCGCCGCGCGCGCCGTTCTCGGGGCGGATGGAGGCGAGGCCGGCTGGAGTGCATTCAGCCCCGCGCTGAATCGAAGACTGCTTCGCCTCGATCAGTTTCACGCGGGGCCCGAAGCAGCCGCTTCGGCGCTTCCGGCGAAGGACCAAAAACCCAGCGCGGAAGCGGAAGTCAAAACGAAGCTCTTCAATTAAGGAAAGCGATGGGCACTTCGACACCGGCTGTTCGAGGGATTCGGCGCTCGATATTGGAACTCGCTCCACTGGAGCTCGATTGCATGAATGTGTTATGGCGCCTGGGCCAGGCGACGGTGCGAGACGTTCACGCGGCCATGGCGATCACGCGTCCTCGGGCATACACCACAATTATGACCATCCTCGACCGGCTGGCCCAGAAGGGAGTCGTCGGGCGGAAAAAGGCCGGCCGCGCGTGGCTTTATACCCCCAATCTTTCCGCCGAGCAGGCCCGGACTCATGCCGTGGCGCGGTTGCTAGAAGGATTCTTTCAAGGCTCGACGGATGCGTTGGCCTCGCATGTAATGAACCTAAGCCGCACTCGGGCGGAGATTCCGGGCCAGGGAAGCGCAGGACCAAGGCCCAAAATGGCGGATTGATGGGTAGCGGGTCAGCTTGAATTTTGTCCTCTTAATGTCACGATCAAGAAAATTCAAACTGACCGACTACTGATTGATGGCAGGGATTTGGAAATCGTCGTGAATAGGAACGCACTGCACAAGTTTAGGATTCGCGGCCTGGAGGTCGCGCCGGCTACCGTGCTGGCGCCCATGGCCGGAGTCACGGACACTATTTTTCGGCGCATGATCCGCAGCCTGGGCGGTTGCGGGCTGATCATGACGGAGTTCACCAGCGCCGAGGGCGTGACGCGCAACGCGGCGCGAACGCTCCATTATCTTTATTTTGAGCCGGACGAGCGTCCGATTACGGCGCAGCTCTTTGGCGCGAATGCACGAGTGATGGCCGACGCGGCGAAGCTTGTGGAGGACCTGGGATTCGACATCGTGGACATCAATCTAGGGTGCCCGGCGAAAAAGGTGGTGAAGTGCGGCGGGTCCGGCCTGTTGCGCGACCTTAAGGAGTTGAAGGAGCTGCTGCTCATGGTCCGGCGCGCGGTTCGGATTCCGCTGACCATCAAGACGCGCGCGGGCTGGGACGAGAAGAGCATCGTCGCGGTGGAGGTGGCCCGCATGGCGGAAGAGATCGGCGTGGAGGCGATTGCCGTACACCCGAGGACGCGGGCCCAGGCTTATAGCGGGTTGGCGGACTGGAACCTGATTCGCGCGGTCAAGGAGGCGGTGACCATCCCCGTCATTGGCAATGGCGATATACGCACGCCCGAAGATGCCTTACGAATGAAGGCGGAAACCGGATGCGACGCGGTCATGATCGGACGGGGGGCCAGCACCAATCCTTGGATCTTTCGCCAGATCGAGGAGTTTGCCGCGACGGGGCGATACGCAGAGCCGACCGATAGCGACCGGTATCACCTGCTTTCCAAATATTTCCGCCATTTGAACGATGCGGGATGGCCCGATGCGGTCGGAAAGATGAAGCAGTTCGCGTGCTGGTTTACGCACGGTGTTCGCAACGGCGCCGAACTGCGGCGCCAAGTGACCACGGCGCAGTCGCCTGCGGAAATCCTCCAGCGCGTGGACTCATTCTTCGCGGGCGAGCTCGCGGCCAGCGGGAATTGCTAGCCCAGCGGGATCTCCCTTCAGCAAATCAACTGCAGATCCCTCGGCTCACACATCGAGCCTCGTGATGACAGCAGCTTCTATAAGATGCTGTAGTCAGGAACGGTTCAACAACTGCTTGTAAGCTTCGCGTTTGGTCAAGCCCCGCTCGCGTGCGGCGAGTTTCAGGGCAGCTTTGCGATCGATGGCGCGCTCCCGCATGATCTGCTCGACGCGCTCACTCAGGGGCGCCGCGCGAAGTTCGCTGGGAGCTTCCTTTTCGCCGGAAGGCGGGCCAATGAGAATGGTGATCTCGCCGCGCAAAGGCTGCTGTTGCATGCGGACGAGCAATTCCGCCAGGTCGCCGCGCAGGAACTCCTCGTGAATCTTGGTGAGTTCGCGGGCGATGACGGCCTGGCGGCGGCCGAGGTATTCGAGCGCGTCGGAGAGAGTGTTCAGGAGGCGGTGGGGCGCTTCATAAAGTGCGATGGTGCGGTTCTCCTTGGCCAGATTCTGAAGCGCCTTGCGACGGGCGACCGGACGAGAAGGGAGAAAACCGACGAACAAGAACTCCTCCGTGGGAAGCCCGGAGGCCGCCAGGGCGGCGATTACGGCCGATGGGCCGGGAATGGGGATAACGGGAATCTGCTGTTCGAGGCACAGGGAGACCAGGCGATGCCCGGGATCGGAAATTACCGGTGTCCCGGCGTCGCTCACCAAGGCGATTTGACTGCCAGACCGCAGGCGTTCGAGCAGTTCGTTCGCTCGGGAGGCTTCGTTATGCTGGTGGTAGCTGACGGTAGGCTTGTGAATGCCATAGTGATTCAGGAGCTTGGCGGTATGACGGGTGTCCTCGCAGGCAATTAAATCCGCCTGACCCAAGATCCGGAGGGCACGAACGGTAATATCTTCCAAATTACCAATGGGAGTGGCTAGCACGAAGAGGCGACCGGTCGGGCGGGTCATGCGTTCTGGCGGCTGGGGGGTGGAGTCTTCCATGCGTCCGCAAGTCTAGCATGCGGGCATGGCATGTTTTGGGGGGCGGTCGAGCGGGGACGGATCAATGTGCCTGCGCTCGAGGCCCCGCGCCGGAGTGTCGCGCCGAGGTCATGTTAGACTAAAGGTTTACGGAGACAGACGAACGTGCCTCTATACGAGTACGAATGCAAAAAGTGTGGCAAACACTTTGAAAAGATAGAGAAATACCAGGGGCCCTATCTGAAGAAATGCCCCAGCTGCGGCGGCGGAGTGGAACGCTTGATGTCGCCGCCGGCCATTCAATTTAAAGGCAGCGGGTGGTACGTGACCGATTACGCCCGCGGCGGGACCGGAGGGGGCGAAAAGCGGGACGGCGGCAGCGCGTCTGAGAAAAGCGAGAGCAAGAGCGAAGCCAAGACCGAATCGAAGGCGGAAACGAAGCCCGCGTCCGAAAACAAAGAAAAGAAGAGATCCGGAAAGGAAAAGTAAAGAGCCGCCTTACAGCTTCAGCCCGCGCAAGTAGCTGCGAAACTCCTCGCCGAAGTCGCCATTTTGTAGCGCAATTTCCACCGTAGCTTTGAGGAAACCGAGTTTGTCGCCGGCGTCGTAAGATTGGCCGACGTACTCGAGCGCGTTGAGCCCGTGCCCCTGAGCCAGCAGCCGCAATGCGTCGGTGAGTTGAATTTCGCCTCCGCTCCCCGGAGGGGTGCGCTCCAGGCACTCGAATATTTCGGGCGGGAGAACATAGCGTCCGGTGACCGCCAGATTCGAGGGGGCGTTTGCGGGACGGGGTTTTTCCACCAGGTTGCGAATGCGGAGCAAGCGCTTGCCCCATTTGGATTCCTCAGCCGGCTGCGCGTCGATAATGCCATAAAGGTGAGTGCGTTCCATAGGAACCGGTTCGACGGCGATAGTGCCGATGCCGGTTTGCTCATAGACCTCCACGCACTGATGAGTGGCGGGAGAGGGGCCGGGGATGATGACGTCACCGAGCAGCACGGCGAAAGGCTCGTCGCCCACCAGTTCTCGGGCGGTCAACACGGCATGGCCGAGGCCCAAGGGTTCCTTCTGGCGCGTATAGCTGAAGTGAACCATGTCGCTGATGGAGCGCACCATTTCGAGTTGTTCGGTCTTGCCCTTGATTTCCAAGAATCGTTCCAGCTCGGGCGAATTATCAAAGTGATCTTCGATGGCGTTTTTGCCGCGGCCGGTAACGATGATGATGTTCTCGATGCCCGAGGCGAGGCACTCCTCGACGACGTATTGAATCAAGGGCTTGTCCACAACGGGAAGCATTTCCTTGGGCTGGGCTTTGGTGGCGGGGAGAAACCGAGTGCCTAGGCCAGCGGCTGGGAGGACGGCTTTGCGCACGCGTCGGCTCTTTTGTGTCATGTGGCGGTCCGCATCAACTCCTGTAAGAGAGATTCAAAAGCGCACTTGCCCGGCAGGCCCGGAACGACCCGCTCCTTCGATGAAGCGAAAACCCACTTAGGTCAGCGCCCGGCGCCAGCGGGTGGTCCGAAGCCGTATGCTACCATACGAAAGGGCGAAGCTCCGAAATCGCATGTCGACGCGTATCCTAGGGATCGAATCATCTTGCGACGAAACCGCGGCTGCGGTAGTGGCCGACGGATGCGAAATTTTGTCGAGCGTGGTTGCCTCCCAGGTGGACATCCACCGCAAATATGGGGGTGTGGTTCCTGAGTTAGCGTCGCGCGAGCATTTGCGAAGTATCGTCCCGGTCGTGCGGGAGGCCCTGGCGCAAGCAGGGCTGAAGCTGAGCGACATCGACGCCATTGGCGTGACGCAGGGGCCGGGGCTGGTGGGTTCTTTACTGGTGGGATTGACGTACGGCAAAGTGCTGGCAAGCGCTTTGGGCAAACCACTGGTAGGAGTCAATCACCTGGAAGGACACGTTCGAGCCGTTTTCCTAGAGGCATTGATGGCCGGCGAGAAGCCGGGTTTGCCGGCGGTTTGCCTGATCGTTTCGGGTGGGCACACGGTATTGTATGAAGTCGCGCCGGCGGCCGCGGCGGAGCCATTCTCGGCCACGCTGCTGCGATATAGAAGGATAGGACAAACGCGCGACGACGCGGCAGGCGAGGCGTACGACAAAGTCGCGAAGCTTCTGGCTTTGGGGTATCCCGGAGGCCCCATGATCGATGGTCTGGCGGCCCATGGCGCAGAAACGGGGGGGCATGCGGAACCTATCGATTTCGGGGCGACAAAGATAAAGGGCAATCCGTTTGACTTCAGCTTCAGCGGCATCAAGACGGCGGTGCTGTATTACATTCGCGCACACCAGGAGTTGCAACCGGAGATTCAAGCACGCCGGCAGGCGCTCGATGAGGGCAAGCGCCGCGCGAAGGAACTGCTTCCGCTTTGCAGCCCGCAGACGTTAGAGCTGGTGGCCAGCTTTCAGAAACGAGTGGTGGCGGAATTAGTGAAGCGCACTTTGCGGGCGGCGGAGGAGACCAGGGCCCGAAGCATTCTCGTCTCCGGAGGCGTCGCGGCGAATAGCGAGTTGCGCCGTACGTTTGAAGAGGAAGGCGGGCTCGAGGGTTTCGAGGTCTTCTTCCCCAGCCGCGAGCTATCGACTGACAACGCCGCCATGATTGCCGCCGCAGCCTATCCCAAAGTGATGGCCGCGGAGTTTGCCGGCTGGGACCTCAATGCCGAGGCGGTCTTGCCGTTGGCTTAGGGCAGGGAAGTAGCTGAAATCGCTTCTCGACTGTTGTAATCCCACCAAAAATGACAAACGCGGCCGCGGCAATGATGGAGCCGTGTGGGGAACGGATTGAAACTAACTTCGGCGCTAAATTCAGTCTGCGGCGCTGGCTTCGTCGCCCGTCGGAGGCATGCGCAAGCGCGCCTTGGCCAATGATTTGACGAGGGCGGTTTCCATATTCTCAGGAGTGGAATTACGTGCGGTGGCGAGCTCGGTTACAAGGAGGTATTTTGCACGTTCGAGCATTTTCTTTTCGCGGAAAGAGAGCGGCTTGGTGCGGCTCAGCGCGACCAGGCTTTTCAGAACTGCCGCGACTTCGATGAGCGATCCCGTTCGCATGCGCTCGGAATTTTCCTTGAAACGATGCTTCCAATCGTGATGGGAATTGAACTTGCCCTTTTCGAGGTAGCCGAGAACTTTGCAAGCGTCCCCGTTGCGAATGACCGGACGCAGTCCCACAGCCTCCGCGTTCGAACGCGGGACCATAACTTTGAGGGAGTTGGAAGTGATGCGCAGCATGTAGTAGGTCTCGGTACGTCCCTCAAGCACTCCATAGCTGATCTGCTCAATGATGCCAACGCCGTGATTCGGATACACTACCTTGTCACCGATTTTAAATTCCATGGCAGGAGGTCCCCCTAAGGAGAAGCACGATGCACACATATTAGGCAGTTTTGTAGGGAAAGTCAATATATTTCTCGTAGAATCAGGTGTTTATGGAGCAATTTCTTTTTGGGATGGAACTAAAATTGCTAGGGGACAGCGGCACGTGGAAGGCGCGCCTTGAGCTTCCGGCGCTTGGTTGAGGCAACTAGAGCATGCTCATATTGTCCTTAGATACAAGCTCTCCGGCCGGAAGTTTTGCGCTGCTCCGGGACGGCAACGTTTTGTCGGAACGGGTGAGCACAGACCAGAAACTTTATTCCGCGAGCGTTCTGCGAGAGACCAAAGAATTATTGGATGGAGCGCATATCTCTCTCGAACAGATTGACTTATTCGCAGTGGACGCAGGACCTGGTTCTTTCACTGGGCTTCGAGTGGGATTGGCGACAGTGAAAGGTTGGGCGGAGGTGTTCGGAAAGCCGGGTGTGGCCGTAAGCGGACTGGAGGCTTTGGCGACGCAGGCTGGACCGTCACTCGAGGCGGGCTCACTGGTCGCAGCGGTAATGGATGCGCGGCGTGGCCAGATCTTTGGCAGTCTGTTCCTCGCAGGGAACGGCTGGGGACTTCTGGAACGGATTGGCGAGGAGGTCGTGGCAACGGCAGACGAGTTTTTCGAGTTTGTACATGGCAACTTGGCTGGCAGGGGGCTGGTTATCGCCTGCGCCTCGCCTGAGCTGATCGAGTTGGCAATCGGGCCAGCAATGGACCGGCAGGGCCTTGAAGGCCGCGCTGTTGCGGTGGTCTCGAGTGCGTTGGCGCCGGTAATCGGCAAGCTGGGCTACGCGAAGGCGCTGCGAGGTGAAGCTGTAGACGCGTTGCACCTGGATGCAAATTACATCCGTCGATCGGATGCGGAAATGAATTGGAGAACCGGCTGAAGCGGGCGAAGTGCTTTGCTTACGAAGAGGCCAGTGACGATCCGGGACCTGGAATCCGGCGATACGGAACGGATTCGAGAGTTGCTATCGGACGCTCCTGAAGCGGTGCAGTGGAGCGTCGGGCAGGGGGGCGTATCGGAAAACGGACTCCTTTGCCGAGTGGCCGAATGCAATGGACGAATATCCGGCCTGATCGTTTTTCGAAGCATGGCGGACGAGGCGGAGATTCTCAATCTGGTGGTGGAGGCAAGCCGGCGGAGGCAGGGGATTGGCTGGCTCTTGGTTCAGAAGGCCATAGCCGAGTGCAAAGCGGCAGGCGTGAGGACAATCTTTCTGGAAGTTCGAGAGTCGAACGAGGGGGCTCTAAAGCTTTATGCCAGAGCCGGATTCAAGGAAGGCGGACGGCGCGGGGAATATTATCGGGAGCCCACCGAAGACGCTCTGATCCTGCAACATACCATCGAATAGGTATGGAAAAGCTCTTGTGACGTGCCGGGCGCTATGTTAATTTCTGAACAAATGTAAGACTACGCACATTCAGGAGGCCGAACGATGTCCATGCTTCGGGAAGTTCGCGAACAACTGCTGGCAGGCGACGCCGAATTCAGACACCTCGCTGAAGAGCATTCCCGCTACGAATCTCAGCTCGAGCAGCTCACCGAAAGCCCCTACCTGAGTGCCGAAGATATCCTCCTGGAAGCTAAACTGAAGAAACAGAAGCTGCGCGTTAAGGACGAGATGGAGAGGCTGGTAGCGCAGCGAAGCAAGACCGTACACTCCCACTAATAGTTCACGGCGATAATCTGTCGTAGAATTGACGAGTATTGTTGTGCGCGAATAGCGCACAAGCTTATGGCGAGGAATGGTCAAAGACGGTTACAGGTTTGTCCTTCCGCTTCTGTGCGCAGGGATTGGGGCGGCGGCGGTAGGCTGGAAAATCGCCGCTGTGATTCTGTTGGCGCTCTGCGCCGGAACAGCTTTCTTTTTTCGGGATCCCCAGCGAACTCCTCCCACTGACGCCGGAGTGGTGGTTTCGCCGGCGGATGGCCGGGTTATGGAGGTTACAGAGGAGGCGGTGGACGGCCGTGCCGGCCGGCGGATCAGCATCTTCTTATCGATCTTGAATGTTCACGTAAACCGGTCGCCCATGGCCGGACGGGTCGAAAAAGTGGAATATCGGCGGGGGCGCTTTTACAATGCCATGCGGTCGCGTGCGTCGGTGGACAACGAGCAAAACGTCATACATCTGCAGACCGAGCGAGGTGAGATCGTGTTCAAACAGATTGCAGGGGCCATTGCGCGACGCGTGGTCTGCTGGAAGCGCCCGGGCGACGAAGTAAAACTGGGGGAACGGATTGGGCTGATTCGCTTCGGATCGCGCATGGATGTATGGCTTCCTCAGGATGCGGAGATCGTGGCGCGCCCCGGCCAGCATGTAGTGGGTGGAGTGAGCGTGCTGGCGCGATGGCGATGAGAGAGCCAGGCCAGCAGGAGTTCGGATTCGTCGAGCCGCGCAATCACCGTTTGAGGCGCGGCGTTTACCTCCTTCCCAGCGCCTTTACCGTCGGCAATCTGCTGTGCGGGTTCTACGCCGTGCTGGCTACGGTGAAGGGCGAAATCGTAGACCTGGACTATGCGGCGCGAGCGATTGGATTTGCCATCGTGTTTGACGCATTCGATGGGTTTGTGGCGCGGGCCACGAACACGAACACCGAGTTCGGCAAGCAACTCGATTCCCTGGCCGACATGGTGAGCTTCGGCATTGCGCCCGCGATTTTGGCTTACACCTGGGGAGTCCGCACGATCGCGCAGAGCGATATTCCGGAAGCGCGGCACATATACGACCTGGCATGGCTTGTAAGTTTAGCTTTCGCCCTCTGTTGTGCCTGGCGGCTGGCGCGCTTCAACGTACAGGGCATGGCGCCAGGCGGGCTGAAGTATTTTGTGGGAATGCCGTGCCCGGCGGCGGCCGGAATGATCGCGGCGGTGGTACACGCATGGAAGGTACCGATCGGGGATTGGCGCTGGTCTGCCGCATGGTTGATGCTTGTGCTGCTGCTCGCCGCGCTTATGGTTAGCACGATCCGCTTCTTCAGCTTCAAAGCGATACCCTGGGGAAAGAGACAGCATTCGCTGATCATCGTTGCCGTAGGCTTATTGGTGTGGTCGATCGTGGTGTACTCGGAGATCGTGCTGTTGCTGATCGCCGCTAGTTACACAGTCGCCGGCCTGGCCATCTACCTGGTCAGGGTTGTGCGCCATCGGCTCGTCTCCCGCACTGCCTGATCGATGCCCTTTCCAGAGCATTCGTTGCGAGTAGCTATCGCCGGAGCCACATCCCTGCGCGGCAAAGATCTAAAATATTGGCTGGAAGAGGGTGGCTTTCCCGCGGGTGAAATCAAACTGGTAGATGAAGAGCTGGCGGCAGGCACGCTCACCGAAGTGGGCGGAGAGCCGGCCGTCGTTCAAGCCATCGACGCGGCGAGTTTCGAGGGATTGCGATTCGTTTTCTTTACGGGCTCCGCGGCTTTTGCGGCGAGATATGGTCCCGCCGCCGATCGCGCCGGCGCCTCGGTGATCGATATGACGGGAGGCTCCTGGGCCGGCGAGCGCGCACGACCTTGGATACCTGCTTTGGACGCGTTGATTTCGCCGCCGGCAGGCGTAAGCTTGCCAAACGATCATTATCACACCTGGGTGGCGCCCTCGACGCCGGCGATCACTGCCTGTTCGCTGGCTGCTGCTTTCGCCGAACTCTCGCCGGTTCGGCTGGCGATCACCTTCTTTCAGCCGGTCTCCGAGCGCGGCGAGGCGGGACTATCCGAACTCGAAGGGCAGACGGCGAAGCTGCTTTCGTTCCAACCGATCCCGCAGCAAGTGTTTGACACTCAGGTGGCGTTTAACCTTACCGCGCGCTGGGGCCCAGACAGCGCTGAACGGCTGCCGGATGCGAGAATGGCGATCGCGCGCGAGGTACAACGCTATCTGGGAGGCCGCATCTCATTACCTGCGACGACGCTGGTGCAGGCGCCTGTTTTTTACGGACACGCATTTTCGGCCTGGGCTGAATTCAAGGATCGCCAAACGGAAGAGGCACTGACGGACAGGCTGAGAAGTGCAGGATTCAAAGTGATAGAGGCGGATGAGCCGAGCCCGTCGAACCTGGCGGCCGCGGGAGAGACGCAGCCAACAATCAGCCGGCCTGAGCGTGACGACAATGTTCCAGGCGGATATTGGATGTGGGGCGCCGCGGACAATTTTCGGCTGGCCAACGTCAATGCCACGCGGATCGCGGAGAGACTTCTTGCGTCCTAAAGGAAGCTTTTCGTTGGCATCAATTGTCGCGGTTTGCGGTTTGCTTGCGGCCGGCTGCGGCTATCGCGTCGTTGGGCGCACCAATACTCTTCCTGCGGACGCGCAAACGATCGCCATCCCAGCCTTTACCAACCAAACCACGACGTATCGAATCGAGCAGATACTGACGGAGTCGGTGGTGCATGAGTTTATCGCGCGCACGAAGTATCGGGTCGTTCCCGAGCCAGACGGCGCCGATCTCGTGCTGCACGGCCAGGTGACGGGTCTCGGCGCCGGCGGTGTGGGATTCGATCCCGTCTCGGGCGTTACCACGACCGTTTTGGTCACCGTAACCGCGAGGGTGCAATTGCAGGACCGTACGGGAAAAACCCTGTACCAGAATAATAATCTCGTTTTTCGCGAGCCTTACCAGATATCCGAGAACCCTAACTTATTTTTCCAGGAAGAAGGTCCCGCCCTGGGGCGCATGTCGAAAGACTTTGCAGACCAGGTTGTGTCGGACGTTCTCGAGAATTTCTGATGCCCACGATCACCGCCGAATCGCTGGCCTCCGAGTTAGGAAAACGCAAGGCGGGGCTGTGCCTGCTGATCCTGGGCAATGACACCTATTTGCGAGATGCTTTTCGGAAGCAAGTGATCGAAGCATCGATCGATCCGGCGACCCGGGACTGGGCGTTGTCTCGGTATTCAGCGAACGACGGCGAATTCGGGAACGCGCTGGCGCAGGCTCGCACCGTTCCTATGCTGGCCCAGCGGCAAGTAGTGATCGTGAGCGAAGTCGAAGCCCTCGAAGAGATGCCCGAGGAAAAGCGAGACACGGAGACTAAGGACCTGGCGGAGTATTTGGCGAACCCGGCCCCATTTACGGTGCTGGTTCTCGAAGCCGTGCATCTGGATCAACGGACAAGGTTCGCGAAGATGCTTTTGGAACACGCCCTGGTTCTGGCGGCAGAGCTTCCGGAAGATCCCCGGGAGCGGTCGCGAGTGTCCGCGGGGCTGGCCATCCGCATGGCACGCGAGTTGAATGCCTCCATGGATAACGATGCGGCGGAAGAGTTGGCGGAACTTTGCAATTGCGATCTCGGCGCCATCCGAAGCGAAATCGATAAGCTGGCCGCGTATGCGGGTGCGGGCCGGCCCATCCAGAGGGCGGATATCGAGGCGCTAGTGGTTTCGGAGCGGAAGTACTCGGTCTGGGAACTTGCGGAAGTATTGGCGATGCGGCAGCGCTCGCGCGCGTTCCATTTCCTGACGAACGTGTTGGACCAAGGAGAAGCGGCCCCGGCGCTTATCGGGACGATGGCCTGGATGTTTCGAAAGCTGATCGAGGCGCAAGGCTTGAGCCCCCACACGCCGCCATACGAGGCTGCGGGACGGCTGGGAATGCGGGCGGCGACGGCCGGAATGGCGATGCAGCACGCCAGGAAAATACCGCGGCGGCAGCTGGTGCAAGGCCTGCGTACACTTTACGACGCGGACAGCTGGGTAAAAGGAGGCGCGACAGACGACCGGGCGGTGATGGAGTTCGTGGTCGCGCAACTTACCGCGCCGCAGGCAGCGGTACCCGGGGCCGAACCCAGCCAACAGCGAGAAGCTTCGAGACGGTGATCGACTGCTCGGAACTTCTAGGCGCGCGGTTGCACTTGCAGCGCGTTACAGGCCAGTGCGAGACGGGATTTATAGCGATTGGCGGTATTCTTGGCCAGGACACCTTTGCTAACCGCACGGTCAATCGAGGCAACGGTAGTCGAGAGCAGCTTGGTCGCTGCCATCCCATCGCCGGAATTGATGGCACCGCGCAGGGATTTAATCACGGAGCGAACGCGAGTGCGATTCGAGCGGTTCACCGCCGAACGCGTAAGCGACTGCGCGGCGCGCTTCAGAACCGACTTCTTGCGTTTTTTAATCTTTGTAGCTGTTCCCTGAGCCATCCACCGCTCCTTTTCGAGATGCGAAGCGTTTACGGTATCCGACCACCGAAGCTTTGTCAAACGCGGAAGATTCTTCTCGCTCCACTGGCGCTTTCAGTTTTGGCGCTGCTTTTCCTTGGCGGCGCCGGCGTTCCGCCGATTGCCGCGGCCGCGGAAAAGGTCCAGCAGCTCTCACCGCAAGGCTACGTCAACGATTTCGCCCACGTAATTGATACGGATTCGCAGCAGAGAATCACGGCTCTCGGCGAGGAGTTGGACCAAAAAGCAGACGCACAGCTGGCCATCGTAACCATCCACACGCTCGGAGGAGACAGCGTTGAGGATTTTGCCAACCAGCTGTTCCAAAAGTGGGGTGTAGGGCCCAAGGGCAAGGACCGCGGCGTGATGGTGCTGCTGGCGGTGGACGATCGTCAATACTGGACCGAAGTCGGGTACGGGCTCGAAGCGATTCTGCCGGACGGCAAAGTCGGCGGCTTTGGGCGCGATATGCTGCCGCTTTTGCGCCAAAGCCAATACGGCGCGGCGCTCTTCCAGATCTCGTCACAAATTGCGTCGACGATTGCTGCAGATCGCGGCGTCACGCTGAACCAGAGCGCACCGGGGACATCGCAACAGCCCGAGTCACCGGAACCTGATTTCCATGGCATTCCCCCGGCAGCGCTGAATTTGCTCATTCTGCTGCTGCTCTTTGGCGGCTGGAGGTTTTTGGCTTTCGTTCTGGCGTGGGCAGGACTAACCCGGCATCGAAGCGGAGGAGGCTACCGCGGCGGCGGTTGGTGGATGGGGCCCACGGGAGGATGGGGCGGGTACGGCGGAGGCAGTTCGGGAGGGGGCTTCGGAGGCTTCGGCGGAGGAGCCTCCGGAGGCGGTGGAGCGGGAGGGGGTTGGTAGACTAGAGCGATGGAGAAAGAAAAGGCACTCAGCGAGTTCGTAAAGCGCCTGAAAGAAGCGGCGGGCGAGAACCTGCGCGCGGTGGTCTTGTACGGCTCCGGCGTGGACGATGACTTTCGGGAACATTCGGGCCTCAATATTTTGTGCCTTCTTCAGCGGCTGACAGGCGATGCTCTCGAGAGTATTCGCGCTACGGCTTTGTGGTGGTGGCGCAAAGGTCATCCGGCGCCCCTCGTTTTTACGCTGGAGGAGTTGCGAAATTCAGCGGATGTATTCTCCATCGAGTTGCTGGATATGAAGGCGCGCCATAGGATGCTGGAAGGATCGGATTTTCTGTCCACCCTGGAAGTGCCCACGGCTCTCCATAGATTGCAGGTGGAGCGGGAGCTGCGCACGAACGTCATTCGCCTGCGGCAGTCGTTTTTACGCTGCCCGGGCCAGCGTTCCGAGCTTGCCGATCTGATGATGGCGTCGGCTTCGTCTTTTGGTACGCTCTTTCGGCATGCGTTGATCGCCATGGGCCAGGACGCGCCGAAGTCCTATCGTGCCGCAGCCGATCAACTGGGGATCCTGCTGGCCCTGGACACAGCGGCGTTCCATCGCGTCATGGATCTTCGCGAAGGAAAAAGCGCAGTCGGAGAGATGGACCTGGGGAAAATCTTTGCGGCTTATCTGGACTTGGTCGTGAAGGCAGCGGAAGAGATCGACCGCCGCTGGGCCGGTTCGTGAGCGAATGGCCAGGCGGCCTTGTGATTTCGTGGCACTCGCATATCCTGAAATCGAAGGTTGCAAGTAAGTTGGCTCGTCTGTATCGGAAGAGGCTTGCATGAAGAGAGCATGGACCGCGTTAGTTTTGCTGGGAGTTGTGGCGCTGGCTATCGGACTGATGTACGTAGGCCGGCGCAATCAGATGGTGGTGAAGAGCCAGGCTGTGTCGGCGGCGTGGTCGCAAGTGGACGTGGTGCTGCAGCGTCGCGCCGATTTGATCCCCAATCTGGTGGAGACGGTGAAGGGATACGCGGCGCAGGAGCAGACTGTCTTCGGGGACATTGCCAAAGCGCGCTCCACGCTGCTCAGCGCGCAAACTCCGGCCGAGCGAATCGCCGCGAATGCGCAACTGGAGGGCTCTCTGGGACGCCTGCTGGCCATCGCCGAGAATTATCCGCAGCTGAAATCGAATGAGAATTTTTTGCGTTTGCAGGACGAACTGGCGGGCAGCGAAAATCGGATCGCGGTGGAGCGGCGCCGGTATAACGAAACATTGCAAGACTACAACACGTACATCGGACTATTTCCGAACGACATTTTCGCCCGATGGGCGGGGTTCCAGCCGAACAATGCCTATTTCGTGGCCACCGAGACGGGCCGGGAGGTGCCCAAAGTGGAGTTTCCGGGGCCGGCAACGAAATAAGTGACGGTCTCGGCTCGCAGGGTGAGTGTTGTAGATACATGACTTAGGTGAGAGTTTTCTAACCTCGCGCGCCCGTCTTGACCCTTCCTAGGCGTTCAGCTAGGCTAAAACCAGCGAGGGGCGCCTATCGACTCGGAGGAGAACTTAGAGCTGCGGGGCATCTGAAGTGTAGATGGCCGCAAAGAATATGCGACGCACAGTACAGATTGCCGGGCAAGTAGAGAACCTCTTTGGCATTCTGGACGAGAATCTGAAACTCCTTGAGTCGGCGCTCCACGTCACGACCTTCTTCCACAACGACCGCCTTACCGTAGAAGGCGACTCTGCGCACGTAGATCGCGCCGTTCATATCCTCGAACAATATAACGATTTAGTCCGCGAAGGCCGCCGGATGGATAACGGCGCCGTAAAAGCCCTGCTTCACGTGGCCGCGGAAGACCCCAAGACCAGCTTGCGCCATATTCTCGAGCCGGGCGAGCCGGCGCGGCCGCGCGTGTTCGGCAAAAAATCCATTACGCCCAAGAGCGCCAATCAGCGGCGGTACATGGAGGATATCGAGCATCACGATATGGTTTTTGCCGTGGGCCCGGGAGGCACGGGCAAGACCTACTTGGCCGTGGCCATGGCCGTATCCGCTCTTTTGGCGAAGCAAGTGAACCGCATCATTCTGGCGCGGCCGGCGGTGGAAGCCGGCGAACGCCTTGGTTTTCTTCCCGGCACGTTGCAGCAAAAAATCGATCCATACATGCGGCCGCTCTACGACGCTCTTTATGACCTGCTGGACACCGATAAGCTCGAAAGGTTTCTGGACAAGGGAATCATCGAAGTCGCGCCTCTGGCCTTCATGCGCGGGCGGACGCTGAACGATTCGTTTGTCATTCTGGACGAAGCCCAGAACACGACCAGCGAACAGATGAAGATGTTTCTCACCCGCCTCGGGTTCAACTCCAAGGCCGTGATCACCGGCGATATTACCCAGATCGACTTGCCCTCCGGACGGCGCTCCGGGCTGATCGAAGCCATCGACGTGGTGGGAAAGATCGAAGGCATCGCCTTCGTATACTTCAACGAACGCGATGTGGTGCGGCATAACCTGGTGCAGCAAATCATCAAGGCCTACGATGAATTCGCGGCCACGCCACAAGCGGCGCGCCAGGCAAGCGCCAATGGTCCGGCCAGCAAGCCTAATCCGGCGACTTCCGACGTACCCCGATAGCCCGGTTCGGCAGGAATGATTTTGAATCATCAGCGCCGCATGCGATTGGCCTTGCAGCCGTTGTCAAAATTCGCCGAGCGTGTGCGGCGCGAATTGGGTTTCCCTGAACAGAGTGTCACGATCTGTTTCGTCAGCGATCCGGCCATGGCTCGCATGAATCGCAAATTCCGAGAAAAGACGGGCCCCACGGATGTGTTGTCGTTTCCCGTGCGGCGAAGACGCATTCGCCGGCCGCCCTCGCTCGGTAGCGTGAAACGACGCAGCGGGAACGACTATATCGGCGATATTGTAATTTCACCCGAAACGGCCCGGCGATATGCCCGGAAACATTCCCGGCGGCTGGGGGCCGAACTGCGCGTGCTGATCCTGCACGGGATGATTCACCTGGCTGGTTATGACCACGAAGTCGATGACGGCGAAATGATGCGTTTGGAGCGGCGGCTCCGGCGCCGCCTGGGCTTGCGCTGACATGCCTGTCCTTGGCTATACGCTGGGTGTATTCGGACTATGCGTCATTCTTTCGATATTTTCATTCCTTGACCGGATCTACCGGCAACTCGGACGCGTCTCCACAGGGACCCTGCGCGAGCACATGGAGATCTTTGAGTCCGAGGTTGAGCCGCGATTCAGATTGGATCGGCGGCGGGCGAGCCTGGCTTTCGCGATTCTGAACAACCTGGCGCTGGTTGTCGTGGCCGTAGAAACCGCGCGTGGAGTGCTGTTGCTGGTTCCCACGGTGTGGCAGGCCGTGGTGCAGTTAATCGCCTATCTCGTGGTTGAAGTGCTGGTATCCGTGCATTTCATTCCGGAACTATTGATCGTGCGGACCAGCACGCGCTGGTTGAAGCCGCTGGTTCCCGCTCTGCAGGCGGCGTTGCTGATCATTTGGCCTTTGCGAGCCTCGCTGGAATTGGCGATTTCCGTGGCGCGCATTTCCGAGGAAGAGTTGCCGCCGGGAACGCAAGCGCAACAGGATGGTCTCGAAGCGCTGGTAGAGGCGGCTCAGGAGGGCGGCATACTCGGGGGAGATAAGGCGCAGCTGATCGAGCAGGTGGTGGAGTTCAGCGATAAACGAGTTCTGGAAGTGATGACGCCGCGGCCGGACATCGTGGCGATTCCCGCCAACGCCACGATCGAACAGATGAGAAGGCTGCTGGTGGAGACGAAATTCTCACGGCTCGTTGTTTACCAGCAGACGCTCGACGACGTCGTAGGCATCGCGCACGTGCAGGATCTGCTGCAGATTCCGGAGAGCGAAGCGAAGCATCGCACGGTGCGGGAATTGGCGCGCCCGGCGCTCTTTGTGCCCGAGACGAAGCTTGGTTCCGACCTGCTCCGAGAGATGCGCCGGCGCAATCAGCAGATGGCCATCGCCATCGATGAGCACGGGTTGGTGGCCGGCGTAGTGACGGTCGAGGATTTGGTGGAGGAGATCGTCGGGGAGATGGGCAACGAAGACACCCGCGTGGCGCCGGATATCGTGCGCGAGGGCGATGGAAGCGTGGTGCTGCGGGGAAGCGTCTCGGTAGCGAAACTACAGGAGCTATTCGGGATCGAATTCGCGGACGAATCCGATCAAGCCGCCATCACTGTGGCGGGGCTGCTCAACCACATCGCGGGCCACGTGCCGCGCGCCGGAGAGCAACTGGATTACGAAGGGCTGCGCTTCGAGGTGGTGGAAGCGAATCAGCGAAAGGTTTTGCGGTTGCGCGTGCGTCCGCGGATTTTGGCCGCGCCGCTGACCTAGATCGTTCAGCTCACCAGCCGAGCGAGTCCGAACGCGGCCGCGGCGGCAATTCCACCGGTCACTACGGTCTGAAATGCACCCTTCCAGGGCGAAATTCCCGTGAAGCTGCTCTTTACAAATCCAAAAACTCCCAGCGCAATTATGGTGATTACCACGGAGAACCTCAGAGCGGAGATCACGTCGGAGACGGCCATGTACGGGGCCAGCGGTATCAAGCCGCCCACCACATAGGACGCGGCGATGGTCACCGCGCTGCGATTGGCGCGTCCTGGATCCGGTGCCTCGAGGCCTAGTTCGAAGCGCATCATGAAGTCCACCCAATGGTTCTGGTTTCCGCAGATCGCTTGCACCACCGGCGCCATCTGGGTTTCGCTTAATCCGTATTCGCGAAAAACCTTCGCCACCTCTTCCGTTTCGACGTCCGGGAGTTCCACGGTTTCGCGGATTTCGCGTTCCCGTTCGGAGGCGTAGTGTTCGGAATCCGTCTTGGCCGCCAGGTAGCCGCCCAGGCCCATGGCAATCGACCCGGCAGCAATTTCCGCGAGTCCCGCGGTGACGACCAGACGTGTGGCGTTGGCGCTCGCGGCGAGGGCGCCCGAAATGCCGGCGGCAAGGGCAAAGGGGACGGTAAGGCCGTCGGCCATACCGATCACGACGTCGCGGACGGTGGCGCTCGCGGTGAAATGCGACTCCACATGCGGAGCTGCGGGCATGAATTCTCCTTTTAGTTACATAAAAGCGCTGAGTTTATCACGCTCTGAGCGAGGTCGCCCTGCGGCGGCGTGCGGAGCCGATGGCCGGCGAGGTAACATGTTCATCGAGGACTATTGTGCAAAAGGCATTTCGTTCCGGTTTTGTTGCGGTGGTCGGCAAACCGAATGCGGGGAAATCAACGTTCGTAAACCGTCTCGTGGGGCAAAAGGTCGCGATCGTCACTTCGCGGCCGCAGACTACGCGAAATCGCATCCTGGGAATTGTGAACCGGCCCAAAGCGCAGGTGGTGTTGATCGACACGCCCGGGATCCATCGGGCCACCACTGTGCTAGGACGGCAGATGATGGCGGAGGTGAACCAGGCGCTCGAAGGCATCGACCTGCTGGCCGTAATCGTCGATGGCAGTGCTGGATTGACGAGGGAGGACCGCCTGGCCTTTGAGCGCGCGCGACAATTTCGCAAGCCCGTGTTTCTCTTGCTGAACAAGATCGACCGGATCGCGAAACGGGCGCTGCTGCCGCTGATCGAGGCGTGCTCCAAGGAGCTGTCGTTTGCCGAAATCATTCCTGTTTCCGCTCTCACCGGCGACGGAGTCGACCTAGCGCTGGAGAGGCTGATCGCTCATCTGCCCGAAGGCGAACCCTATTTTCCCAAGGATCAGGTCACCGATCAGCCGGAGCGGTTTCTGGCCGCCGAAATCGTTCGCGAAAAAGCGATGACCAGCACCAAGCAAGAGGTGCCACACGCGGTAGCGGTGCGCATCGAGGCCTTCGAGGAAGGCCCAAAACTGGTGCGCATTCACGCCATCATTTCCGTCGAGCGAGAGGGGCAGAAGGGAATACTCATCGGCAGCGGCGGCGAAATGCTAAAGGCGATCGGCACGGCGGCGCGCCAGGAACTCGAAGAAATTCTCGGGGTAAAGGTTTTCCTGGAATTGCGCGTGAAGGTAGATCCGGACTGGCGCCAAGATGCGCGCAGGGTGCAGCAGCTCGATTGGCGGCGCCAGCTCGAGCGGCTGGGAACCGAATAGCTACTCCTCCGCGGAAATTCCGAGAGTTTTCATCTTGCGATAGAGATGGCTGCGCTCGAGACCCAGGGCTGAGGCGGTTCTCGTCATATTCCACTGATTCTCGCTGAGCTTGCGCAAAATGAATTCACGTTCGTAGGCGCTGCGCGCCTCCTGTAATGTCGCATTCGGCCGGGAAGAGATCGCCGGAAGATCGCGGAACAACTCCGGAGGAAGATGCAGCGGCTCGATGCGGGAATGAGGGCAGGTGATCATGAGCCGCTCGATCAGGTTGCGAAGCTCGCGGACGTTGCCGGGCCAGGTGTATCGGGCCAGCACCGCCAGAGCGGCGTCGCTGATATCTTTTGGTTTGCGGCCATAAGCCGCGGCGAAGTCGGCTAGAAAATGGCGCGCCAGGCTGGGAACATCTTCGATGCGCTCGCGCAAGGCGGGCACCGTGAAGGGAATCACGTTGAGGCGATAGAAAAGATCCTCCCGGAATAGGCCTTTGGCGATTTGCTCCTCGAGTTTTTTATTGGTTGCGGCGATCACGCGGACATTGACCACGGTGGGGTGATTGGAGCCCACGCGTTCGAGGCGCTGCTCCTCGAGCACGCGAAGCACCTTGGCCTGGGTACGCAAACTCATGTCGCCGATCTCATCCAGGAAAAGCGTGCCGTTATCGGCTTTTTGAAATTTGCCGATCTTGTCGTCGCTGGCGCCCGTGAAGCTGCCCTTGACGTGCCCAAATAATTCCGACTCGATCAGTTCCTCGGGAATGGCCGCGCAATTGACCTCCACGAAGGGTTCACGGCTGCGTAGGCTGGCGGCGTGCAGCGCACGGGCGACCAGCTCCTTGCCCGTGCCGCTTTCGCCGTAAATAAGAACGCGCCCGTTGGTGGGAGCGGCGAGCGCAATTTGCTGGCGCAAAGCCTTCATCGGAACGCTTTCGCCAAGCACCTGATAACGATGGCCGAGTTCTTCGCGAAGCCGGCGATTTTCCGACTCCAAGCGGAGAAAGTCGAACGCCCTTTTTACGGACTGGGTGGTTTTTTCGAGCGAGAGCGGCTTTTCGACGAAGTCGAAGGCTCCCAGTTTGGTGGCCCGAACGGCCGTCTCGATATTCCCGTGCCCAGAGATCATGACCACCATGGGAAAATGTCCCACTTGGCGCATGCGCTCCAATGTTTCGAGCCCATCCATTTTTGGCAACCAGACGTCGAGGAGCACCAGGTCCATTTGCTGGCTGGCCAAGTGTTCCAGGCACTCCTCTCCGGAACTCACCGCGTCGACCAGGTACCCCTCTTCACGCAGGATAGAGGAGAGGGAGTCGCGTATTCCTTCTTCGTCGTCGACGATTAAAATGGACTGTGACATAGGTTGAGACAGGGCCGGCGGGCGGCAAAAACGGGCTGTCGAGACATTTGCCTAGGCGTCCGCGGCGAGGGTTACGGGCATGCCATCGACGGCGGGCAATTCAATTACGAATCGCGCCCCCGTGGGTACGTTGTCTTCGGCGCGAATAATCCCGTGGTGCTCGGCAATGACTCGGCTGGCGATGGCCAAACCCAGACCCGTGCCGCGGTCCTTCGTCGAAAAATGCGGCAGGAAAAGTTTGTCCTTGTCCTCCGGAGAGATTCCGCAACCGGTATCCGTGATCGTAATTTCCACGGAGTCATGTGCGGCCTGGAAGCCCGTAGTAAGAACGAGGTTGCGGACTGTCGAGCCTTCCATAGCCTCCGCCGCGTTATCGATGAGATTCACGATCACCCGGCGCAGCATTTCCGAATCGGCTCTCACCAGAGGAACTCGCTCGCCAAGACTCGTGAGAATCTTCACATCTTCCAGCCTGCCGCGAAATACGTCCAGCGCGCCGAGCACGACCGCATTGGGGTCGGTCGGTACCAGGCGGGCGACGGGGAAGCGGACAAACCTCGAAAACTCGTTGACCAAGGCCTCCAGCGTTCCGACCTCCCGCCCGATCAGAGCCGCGCATTCGCCGACGAGACGGGCCAGCTCGGGCGCCCCACAATCGCCATGCCGATTGATGTAGCGGGAGAGGCGCTCGGCGGACAGCTGAATCGGCGTCAGAGGATTTTTAATCTCGTGGGCTATACGCTGAGCAACCTCCTGCCAAGCGGCCGCTTTTTGCGCCCTCAAGAGCTCCGTAAGGTCGTCGACCACAACCAGGTACCCTGCGCTGCTGCGCCGGCCGCCAAGCGGGCTTACGGTCACGGCCGCATGGACCACACGGCCTTTCCTGCGGAACTCCAGTTCCTTCGACGCCGCGCCCATGCGCAAGGAGCGGCGGATGAGCAGCTGCACGTCACGAGCCGCATCGTTTCCTGCCAGGGCGATCAAATGGGGCGCTTCGTGCGCATCCTCGCCAAAGATCTCCCGGGCGGCCCGATTCATACGGGTGATGTGGCCGTTTGGGTCGAGGGCCAGAACGCCGGTAGGAATGTTTTCGAGGACAGTTTCGATAAGGGTACGGCGGCTGTCGAGTTCCTGTACCGCTTGCTGGAGGTTTTGAGTGAATTCGTCGATGCGTCGATGGCTATCGGCCAACTGCGCAGACATCCGGTTGAAGGACCGAACCAGGGTTCCCAACTCGTCCTGAGCCCTCACATTTACCTGGGTCCCCAAGTGGCCGGCCGCGATCTCACCGGTGGCCTCGGCCAGGGCTTGGATAGGCACCGTAACTTGCTTGGCCAAATAGAGAGCCGCCCATGTGGCGGCGAAGAGCAGCAGAACGGTGAAAAGCGAAAGCGTCAGAAGGATTTGCCGTTTGAAGGTGCGAATGCGCTGATTTTCGATGGAGTAGGCGGCTGTTTGGGCCTGAACATTGTTGTATCTGCCGAGAAAGTCGGCGGGCAGGCGGCGCGCCACAAACAGATAGCCTGAACCGAGCGGCGCACGGGCGGCGAGGAAAGAACCGGAGCGCGAATTCCAGACTTCGCCACCGTCTGGCAGCACCATCTCGAACCTGAGCGCAGGATCAACAACGAACGGCAGGTTCAAGGGATCGCCGATCCGCAGCGGAACCCCAGAGGAATCGAGCGCCCAGATACCTTCCGCCCCCTGATTGGCGGCAAAACGAGCGGCTGGGTCCAGTGCCGATGAGAGGCTGGCTGCGTCTGTATCGGGAACCGAGGCGGCGGCACGGTTTGCCAGCGCCTGAAGACGCGAATATTCCAGGCGATTAACCTCCCCAAGCAGAGCAATCGCCTGTGAATTGGCGGTCTCCAGCTCTTGCGGGAACCAGCGGTTCAGGGTGCGATTCATGAGAGCGTAGCTGATGAAGAATAAGAAGACCAAGGGCAGTAGCGACACAGCCATGGCGGCTAGAACCATCTTTGTTTTGAAACGGGAACCAAGTTCCTCTGCGCGACGCTCCGCCCAAAGCCGTACCAGCGTTCGGCCAAGGATGAGCCCGAAGACCAAGAGAGCTGCGACGATGAAGGTGTTTAAGGCATAAAGAGCAATGAGTTCGTCCCACCCGTGAGGTTCGAACGGAACCCGCAGTGAACCCAGAGTGATAATCGCGGCCAGGAGAAGGGTAATGGCAACGCCGCTCAAGACCAGAAACAGCCGCGAATTTCGAGGGGATTCGGTCATCGGAACAGCCTATCGGACTCTTGTTGGCGCAGCCGTTCCGGGAAACTTGGATCGGCCGCCCTCAGCAAGATATCTATCGCGGAGTAGGTAAGTCAAGCGGCGGCTGTGTCTGAATTGCCACAGTTGTCTCGGGCAGGCTTATCGCTATTAGCGCTTTCAATACGAAAAAGAAAACGCTCCCTGCTAGTCCCAGTACGTTCTGTTAATTTCAGATTTGCAACCTTTGGGGCCCTGAGGGTCGTGCTATGTCGTCCCGGCTTGGCGAAATCCTAGTCAAAGAAAACCTGATTACTGCCGATCAGCTGAAGCAGGCCATGGCTCATCAGCGGCAGAATGGGGGTCGCCTGGGGACTGCGCTGATGAAGCTGGGATTCGTCAGCGACGATGAAATAACGGAAGTCCTTTCCCGTCAATATGGTGTCCCCTCGATCAATTTGAAATACTACGAAGTCGATCCCGCCGTCATAAAGCTTATTCCCCAAGATACCGCCGTGCGATACCAGATCGTCCCGCTTTCACGCGTGGGATCAACGCTGACTATCGCGATGATCGATCCCACCAACGTCTTCGCTATGGACGATATCAAGTTCATGACCGGCTTTAACGTCGAGCCGGTGGTGGCCTCGGAAACTTCGGTCAATGAAGCCATCGTTAAATTCTACGGTGAGGTGGAGAGCGGGGAAGAACTCTCCAAGGTGATGAAGGACCTGGGCGCCGACGATGGCGGCGACCTGGAATTGGCGGGGGAAGAGCAGGAGATGGACCTGGCGGCGCTGGAAAAGGCCGCGGACGAAGCCCCCATCATCAAGCTCGTGAACTTGATCCTTACAGACGCCGTGAAGCGAGGAGCCAGCGATATTCACGTGGAACCTTACGAGCGCGAACTGCGTGTGCGGTTTCGCGTGGACGGTCTTCTGCAAAGCGTGATGACGCCGCCGTTGAAATTGAAAGATGCCATCACCAGCCGCATCAAGATCATGTCCAAGCTGGACATCAGCGAGAAGCGGCTCCCTCAAGACGGCCGCATCATGATCAAGTACCGCCGGGAAGGCCGGATCAAGGAGCTCGATTTCCGCGTTTCCACCGTGCCCACCCTCTTTGGCGAAAAGATCGTCATGCGCTTGTTGGACAAGGAGAATCTGCGGCTGGACATGACCAAGCTGGGGTTCGAGCAAGAATCGCTGACCAAGTTTGAAAAAGCGATCTTGCGTCCCTACGGAATGGTGCTGGTCACCGGCCCGACGGGATCGGGCAAAACCAACACCCTCTACTCCTCGGTGGCCCGGCTGAACACCCCTGACACGAACATCATGACTGCGGAAGACCCGGTGGAATTTCAATTGGCCGGCATCAACCAGGTGCAGATGAAGGACCAGATCGGGTTGAATTTCGCCTCAGCTTTGAGAGCTTTCTTGCGGCAAGACCCGAACATCATCCTGGTCGGCGAAATCCGAGACTTTGAAACCGCCGAAATTGGAGTCAAGGCGGCGCTCACGGGCCACTTGGTCCTCTCCACCCTGCATACCAACGACGCCCCCTCCACAATCAGCCGGCTAATGAATATGGGTATAGAGCCCTTCCTGGTAGCGACGTCCGTCAATTTGATCTGCGCCCAGCGATTGGTGCGCCGGATTTGCGCGAACTGCAAGGAACCGCTGGAGATTCCGGAGCAAGCGCTCGTCGATGCCGGTTACAGGCCGGAAGAGATCAAAAGCACCACGGTCTACCATGGCAAGGGTTGCGCCACATGTAACAAGAATGGTTACAAGGGGCGCGTTGGTCTTTACGAAGTTATGGAAATTACCGACGAATTGCGAGAACTGATTCTGGTAGGCGCCTCTGCGCTGGAGTTGAGGAAAAAAGCGTTGGATCTCGGAATGATCACGTTGCGGAGGAGCGGCTTGATCAAGGCCGCTTCCGGCCAGACGACTTTGGAAGAAGTTCTGCGCGAAACCGTGCTCTGAGGAGAATGTTGATATGGCGGGTATCACCCTAAGCGAGCTGTTCAAAAAGATGATTGAAATGGGCGGAAGCGATCTGCATATCTCCACCAACAGCCCGCCGCGAGTCCGCGTACACGGCAAACTGCGGCCTCTGGACATGCCGCCCCTGACCGCTGCGGACACCAAGGCCTTGGCCTACAGCGTCTTAACCGACGCGCAGAAGCATCGGTTCGAGGAAAACCTGGAACTGGATTTTTCCTTCGGACTGAAGAATCTGGCTCGGTTTCGAGGCAATCTTTTCAATCAGCGCGGCGCGGTAGGGGCCGTCTTTCGGACCATTCCTTGGGAACTCAAAGGTTTCGATGCCCTGGGCCTGCCCGTCGTGGTGAAGAATCTTTGCGACAAACCTCGCGGTCTGGTGCTCGTCACCGGTCCCACCGGCTCCGGTAAATCGACCACATTGGCCGCCATGCTCGACAAGATCAATAACGAGCGCGAAGAGCACATGATTACGGTCGAGGACCCCATCGAATTCCTCCACAACCACAAGAAGTGCCTGGTGAATCAGCGCGAAGTGCATTCCGACACGCATTCTTTCGCTAATTCGCTGCGCGCCGCGTTGCGCGAAGATCCGGACATCGTGCTGATCGGCGAAATGCGCGACCTGGAAACCATCGAATCCGCCTTGCGAATCGCCGAAACCGGTCACTTGACGTTCGCAACGCTGCACACCAATTCCGCCATCTCTACCATTACTCGTATCGTTGACGTTTTCCCGGCTCACCAGCAGCCGCAGATTCGCGCGCAATTATCCCTGGTGCTGGAAGGGGTGCTCTGCCAGGCGCTTCTTCCGCGCGCGGACGGGCGCGGCCGGATTATGGTGATGGAAATACTGATTCCGAATGCCGCCATTCGCAATCTGGTTCGCGAGGATAAGATCCATCAGATCTATTCCGCGATGCAAACCGGTACTGGCCAAACGGGCATGCAGACGTTCAATCAAGGCCTGGCCAGTGCCTATGCGTCCAAGTTAATCACTCTGGAAACAGCGCTTTCTCGTTCGTCCAATCCGGACGAATTGCAAGATATGATCAATCGAGGCGTGGCCACCGCGGACGGTTCACGGGGAGCCGTACCGATGCGGCGCTGAGGTTCAGCGGATCCCGAACGGAATTTCAATTAAGAGTTGACTGAGGAGGAAAGGCGATGCCGGTCTACGTTTATCGCGGAACAAACCGCACCGGGAGTGCCGTCAGCGGCGAGCAAGCGGCCAATAATAAGAATGAACTGCTCAATCTGCTCAAGCGACAGCAGATCAAAGTAAGCAGGCTGTCGGAGAAGGGCAAGGAGTTCAACTTCCCAACCTTCAAGAAGGGTGTGACGCCCAAGGACTTGGCTGTGTTCACGCGCCAATTCTCCGTGATGATCGATGCCGGCTTGCCTCTCGTGCAATGTCTTGAAATTCTCGCGGGACAACAAGAGAACAAGACCTTCGAATCCGTGCTGACGGCTACCCGGGCCTCGGTGGAGGGCGGCCAAACGCTTTCCGGCGCGATGCGGCACCACGAGAAGGTTTTTGACGCCCTATATGTCAACCTGGTGGAAGCGGGAGAGGCGGGCGGTATCCTGGACACCATTCTGCAGCGGCTGGCCAGTTACATTGAAAAGAACGTAAAGCTAAAGCGCGCTGTGAAATCGGCCTTGGTTTATCCGATCGCCGTCTTGGGCGTAGCCGCCGGCGTGATCACCCTCCTGTTGTGGAAGGTCGTGCCCATCTTCGGCACGTTGTTCCTTGGGTTGGGTGTGGATCTGCCTCTGCCCACCCGGATCGTCATCGGGCTCAGCAATTTTGTGGGCAGCATCTTCGGGCTGATGATTGTGGTCCTTCTTGTCGGCGCAGGGTTTGCGATTAAGGTGTGGTACGGAACAGAAAAGGGCCGCTTCATACTGGACGGCATTTTATTGAAGCTGCCCCTCGTCGGTATTCTTTTGCGCAAAATAGCCGTGGCCCGGTTCACGCGCACCTTGGGCACTTTGATCTCTTCGGGCGTGCCTATTTTGGAGGGGTTGGACATTACCGCGCGAACCGCCGGTAATGCGGTGATCGAGAAAGCCCTGAATCAGGTCCGAACCGCGCTGGAGCAAGGCAAAAACCTGGCCGATCCCTTGAAGGAAACGAATGTGTTTCCCGGAATGGTGACGCAGATGATCGGCGTCGGCGAGCAGACGGGTGCGATGGACGCCATGCTGCAGAAGATCGCCGATTTCTATGAGGAGGAAGTGGACGCGGCGGTCAAGGATTTACTCGCGGCCTTGGAACCGGCCATGATTGTCTTCCTGGGCGTTGTGGTGGGCGGCATCGTCATTTCGATGTACCTCCCGCTGTTCTCCTTGATTGGCAAGTTGAGCAGCTCTCATTAACGCGTTTTCCCATTCCCTGATGGATTCCGCGCGTCGCCTCGGGCGAGCCGGGGCGAACGCCCAAAGAAGCGGGCGTGAGGCTCTTCCCGCGAGAGCTTTGCGCCCGAATCTCTGGTGCTGAGATGGAGTTGAATCAGAACTTAGGCGACTGGCTCCGCTGGCTCAACCGCATTCGATTTCTCGTCGTCACGTTGCTGCTGGGAATTGTTCTGGTCCTCGAGCAGTATACGGAATTTGCGGTTCCGCTCCGCTATTTCGTCCCGCTAATCATTCTGTGGTACACGCTGGGGCTGTTTTACCTGATCCTTCTGCACTGGGTGCCTGTGGGGCGCTGGCACGCCCCGCTGGAGATCGTCACCGATCTGCTGCTGGTCACCGGCCTGGTTTACGTCACCGGCGGGCACGAGAGCTACTTCATCTCCCTATACTTGCTTTTGATCATCGTCGCCAGCATTCTTTTTTCCCGCCGGACCGCGTTTATGGTGGCCGGATTTGCATTTGTCCTTCTGGGCGGGATGGTTGAGTTGGTCTTTTACAATATTTTGCCGCGCACCGCCTCGTCGATGCCCGCCGGCAAAACGCTGCAGACTTGGATCCTAAGCAATCTCTTTGCTTTTCTTGCCGTGGGCTATCTCTCCAGCTTGCTGACGGCCAGCCTTCGCCGCCAGAGCGCCGAACTGGAGATGAAGCGCGGAGAACTGCAGGATCTCCAGGCGTTCAACGAGGACATCATTCACTCCATGCGCGGAGGCTTGATCACCACGGACCTGGACGGACGATTGAGGCTGCTCAACCGCACCGGTGAGGAGATTCTTGGGCTGCGATTCGATCAGGTGCGAGGGCACGTACTGGGCGAAATCGCTCCGGAGATCTGGCAGATGACGGACGGTTGCGAGGACGGAGCCTTGCCTCAAAGACGCGAAATCGACTTTCGAACTCCCTCCGGCCAGCAGCGCTATCTGGGCCTTTCGGTATCCGTTCTGCGGACCGCGGAGCGCCAGGGAACCGGCTACGTGGTTAATTTTCAGGACCTCACCGATCTGAAGCGGCTGGAGCAAGAGGTGGCCACGAAAGACCGCATGGCCGCTCTGGGACGGCTTTCCGCGGCAATCGCGCACGAGATTCGCCAGCCCCTGACGGCCATCGCCGGAGCCGTGAAGGAGTTGGGGCGCATGATTCCTTTGCAGGAGGACGAAAAACATCTGGTGGAAATCGTGGGCCGCGAATCGGAGCGGCTGAACCGGATCATCAGCGACTTTTTGAATTATTCCCGCGAGAAGAGTTATGAATTCTCGGAGGCCGATCTTTCCGAATTGCTGGAAGAGACCCTGACGTTGCTGGAGAAGCATCCCCAGTGGCAAGGCAAGTACCGCATCGAACGTGTCTTTACGTCGAGTCCGGTGCGGGTTCGAGCCGACTGCAACCGCATCAAGCAGGTGTTCTGGAACCTTTGCGAGAATGCGCTTCGCGCCATGCCCGAAGGCGGCACCTTGACGGTGGGGTTGGAAACCGCGCCGTTTTGGGCGCGCATTCGCTTCCGGGATACGGGCATGGGCATCGATCCCGCCCAGCAGGTGAAGATTTTCGAGCCGCTGCAATCGGGCTTTGTGGGCGGAACGGGCTTAGGACTGGCCATCGTTTATCAGATCGTTCACGCCCACAGCGGACGCATTACAGTGACCTCGGAAAAGGCGCACGGCGCCGAATTTACCGTCGAACTGCCGCGGGTGGCCTGATCGTGGCCAACATACTTATCGTCGATGACGAGCGCTCCATCTGCGAGCTTCTGGAGATCACTTTTCGAAAAGATGGGCACCGGGTGGAGATCGCCACGGGTGGTCAAGCGGCGCGCCGGAGCCTGGAATCCAAGATCTTTGACATCATTATTTCCGACATCCGCATGCCGGATATGAGCGGGGTCGATCTGCTCCAATACGCCAAGGAAGTCTCACCCTCAACTATTTTCCTTCTGATCACCGGCGTGCCCACGGTGGAAACGGCCATTGCCGCCGTAAACGCCGGAGCGGATCGCTATGTGATCAAAGACCATGAATTAGTGGACCAATTGCGCCGCGCGGTGAGCCAGGTGGATGAGAATCTCCGGCTCAAAAACGAAGCAGGTTATCTGCGCCGAGAGCTGCGGAGGCTTACCGGCCAGGACAATATTATTGGCCGCAGTCCCAAGATGCGCGCGATTTTCGACCTGATTTCGGCCGTAGCGCCGCAGGCCAGCCGCATCCTGATCACCGGGGAGAGCGGTACGGGCAAGGAACTGGTGGCGCGAGCGGTGCACGAGAATAGCGCCCGCAGTAAGGCGCCCTTCATCACCGTAAACTGCGGCGCTTTCCCGGAAACGCTTCTCGAATCGGAATTATTCGGCTATTTGAAAGGGGCGTTTACCGGAGCAAACGAAAATCGGCAAGGACTATTTCAGGCCGCCAGCGGCGGAACGCTCTTTCTGGATGAAATCGGGAACATGAGCCCGACCATGCAGGTGAAGCTCTATCGCGTGCTCCAGGAAGGGAAGATACGGCCGCTGGGCAGCACCGAGGAGACGGATATCGATGTTCGTGTGATCGCCGCAACCAATCGGGATTTGGAGAAAGCCATCGCAGCGGGCGAGTTTCGAGAGGACCTGTATTATCGATTGAGTGTCATCCCCATCCAACTGCCGTCACTGCGCGAACGCCGGGACGACATTCCGCTGCTGGCCCGCACGTTCTTCGAACGCTTCTGCAAGATCATGGAGAAGACGCTGGAGGGGATTGACCCCGCCGCCATGGCCCAGATGGAAGCCTACGATTGGCCCGGCAACGTTCGTGAACTCGAGAACACCATGGAGAGGTCGGTGGCGCTGGAGACTGGCCGCCTGATCTCGTTGGCGGTGTTACCCGAGAAAATTCGCTATGGCGCTCAAGTCGCAGGCGCCGGCAGGGAAAGTCCCAAGAACGGGCGGCCGCTAATTCCAGACGGAGGGCTTGACCTGGAACAGTACATTCAGAATACCGAGCGCGCTTACCTCTTAGCCGCTTTGGAAGCGTCGGGCGGTGTGGGCACCCGTGCCGCCGAATTGCTGAAGATCACCTATCGCTCTTACCGGCATTACGCCAAGAAATACAACATCAGCTAGAAGCAACCACCTTCAGGGGAATGCCCTTCTTTAGCCCATGCCGGGCGCCGATTGGGCTGCACGATGCAGCGAGGACGCGCGCCTGGTCAGATATCCGAGGACGTAGTCTACGGCAAACACCGCCAGCAAACACATGATGGGATCGATGGGTTGGCGGTAGCGCTCGTCCGTGTGCGTGGCATAAAACAGTAAAGGAAAAACGAGCAAAGCGACGGTAAAAGGAAACGCGGCCTCATTCTTCGCGCGGTTCACCAGAAGCGTTCCGGCCAAGGCCAGCAGCGAGAAGAGGCAATTCCAAACGAGAGCTAATTTATCGGCAAGGTGCAAGTATCGCCACTCATCGGCGGGCGCGTCCCAGGATCCGATCCAGTTATCCTCGAAGCGGCGAAAGAAAAAGCGCGTGGTATCCAGTGGATGCGAACGCATGAAGGCAAATGCTTCGCTCTGTTTTTCCTCCATGTAAGGAATTTCGGTCATGCGCAAATATTTAGCCGCTTCCGCGCGGTCGTTCGTCGGGTGCAGAAAGCCAGCCCACGTATCGGGCACTTCAGGGCTATTGCCCAGCCACAATTCAAGGCCAAAATTCGATCGCAAGGGAACCAATTTGTGGAAGACAACATAATTGCGAACGGTCCAGGGCGTTATCCCGGCGAGAAAGATGACTGCCGAGGCCAAAGCAAGCTGGGCAGCCCGATGCCATTCCTTCCGCAAAGGCCAAAGCGCCCAAAGTGCCAGGAAGGGTAACAGCGATAACACAGAGGGATTCACCATGGCGCTGAATGCCCACAGCGCGCCATATCCCAGCCACCATGACAATCTGCTTCGGCCGCGAATGTGCAGTGTAGCGGCGAAGAGCAGGGTCATACAGAGAGCCGCGAGCGCCGTATCCCAAACCCAGATGACCGAGTAGTAGATTCCGGCCGGCAGCAGGGCCCAGAGCCACGCCGAGGCCGCGCCTACAGTGGTTCCGAAGACCTTCTTTCCGATGGCATAGACCGGCCAGCAGACGAACGCGGAAAAGGCCATGTCCAGGAAGCGAATCATCACGCTGGATTTGAAGGTGAAAATTCCAAAGAGCTTGAAAATCCCAGCGAGAAGGTAGGGATAAATCGGAACGAGCCACGCGGTTGGTCCCGACGCCAGGCCGAGCACGGGCGAACTGAATCCCCGGCCGGCCGCAATCGACGCTGCTATAGCGCCCGTTTCGGCTCCAAAAGGATGTTTATCCGGAATGGCGATCTCGCGAATTCCCAGGATGTACCAGCAATAGGCCATCCGGAAAACGAATGCGGCCACGACAATGAAGCCCGTGGAAAGCAAGATGCTCTTTAGTCTTTGAGCCAAAGCAAACCCGCCTCACAGAAGATTGCCTTAGCACCGCGACGTGCCGGCGCTGAACGCTAACTCAACAAGACTAGCCGAGACACGGTAGGTCCTGGGACGAGCCCTTGAGGCGGCTTGTTCAGTCAGTTATAGACTATCAAGACTCGGATCTGCGGCAGCGGATGCCTCACGCAACCCGTGTCAGCCGGCCCCTAGTTGGCTATAGCGCTGACAGTTAGACGTTTTGCGCCTCATTGCGATGACACTTTTTGGCGTTTTGACCTTCGATTTCCTGAGTTCCATCCGGGTTGAATACCAATCGGGGCATTTTTCGTCGGCTATAACCCGCCTTGATTTAGCAGGCTACGGACTTTGTGTCGCGTTGATAATCCTTGATGGCCCCTCATGGCCCCGGGCTTGCAATTGTACGGGCGTGCCCCGGTGGAATCTTAAGAAAATTCAAGGAGACGTTATGCGCAACAAACAAAAGGGTTTCTCGCTAATTGAGCTTTTGATCGTGGTGGCGATTATTCTGATTATCGCCGCGATAGCCATCCCCAACCTCTTAAGGGCGAAGATGGCCGCCAACGAGTCCTCCGCGGTAGGTTCTCTGCGGACGATCAATACGTCTTGCGTTGAATACTCGACCACGTACGGCATCGGTTTCCCTTCATCCCTGCCCTCTCTCGGCGGGACCGGTACCGCGACTTCGGCGTCTGCCGGCCTGATTGACTCGGTGCTGGCGGGCGGCGTCAAGAGCGGCTACACCTTCGTCTACACGGCAGGTGCCGCCGACACGGCTGGCGCCATCGACACGTACACGATTACGGCTACGCCTGTCGTCGCGGGCACGACCGGTCAGCGCATGTTCTTCACTGACCAGTCGGGCGTGATCCGCGCAGACGCTTCCGGCTCAGGGGCGAGCGTGAATAGCACCCCGATCGGGTAAAGATCAGAGTTGGGGGAGGGACGAAGCTCCCTCCCCTGATTCCTTCCGTCCGCAAGTCTTAATGCGAACGGGGAAGGTTACGAGGACACAATGAAAGCCTCGAAAAGCAAATCCGAAGGTCGCCCCACGAATAGGAAAGTTGCTGGCTTCTCCTTGATCGAACTGCTGGTGGTTGTCGCCGTCATCCTGATTATTGCAGCCATCGCGATTCCCAATTACGTTCGCGCAAAAGAGCGAGCCAACGAATCTTCCGCCGTTGCCAACCTTCGCAACATTTGCACTGCGGACGTTGTTTATAGCACCACGTACGGAATCAACTTTGCGTCTACACTCGACGCTCTGGGCGGCAATCCCGCCACTCCCAGTTCCACGTCAGCTGCCTTGATCGATTCCGTCTTGAGCACCGCTCCATATATCAAGAGTGGGTTCCAGTACACCTATGTCGTAACGGCTACCGACTCCAACGGTTATGCGCAGGCATATTCCATCAACGCCGATCCGACCATACCCGGTACCACTGGCGATAAGCATTTCTATACGGACCAGACCGCCGTGATTCGCTACAACACGACCGCAGCTGCCGGCCCGACGGATCCGCCGATTCAGTAAACTCTGAAGCCCAGCGACCCTGGGCTGGGGGGCTTTCCATAGCGACTTTGCTAGACTGTAGCGGTGAAGCTAGCAGCCCTTCTTTTCTTAGCCGGCGCGCTTGCGTTTATCGCTTTCGCATTGCCCGTCCAAGGTGACGTAAGTCCCCGCGCCACCGCCGCCGCGCACGCTCTCGAAGAGCACTATCACAATGCGCGCACCCTCCAAGCCATTTTTCTCGAGCGATACAGCGATAGCCATGAGGGCATGCAGGCCGAGTCGGGAACCGTGTATTTCAGCCGGCCGGGCCGAATGCGCTGGGAATATGAGGCGCCGGAACAAAAGCTCTTCGTCTCCGATGGTAAGACGGTCTGGTTTTACGTTCCCTCCGACCACACCGTAACTCGCGCTCCGATCAAGCAAAGCACAGACTGGCGTACGCCCCTTGCCTTGTTGACCGGCAAGGCCAAGCTTTCTCAACTTTGCCAGACCCTTGATGTCAGCTCGGAGCCTCCGGGCGTGAAGGGAAACGTCATTTTGCTTTGCCGTCCTCGGGGCGAAAAGGCCAAAGGTAAAAGCCCGGGCGGCAGCGACTCCGAGGACTCTTTGGCCCCTCTTGACCAGCAATTCGACCAGGTCCTGCTGGAGGTCGACCCCGGGACCGGCGAATTGGCGGATATCCGCATTCTCCAGCCCGGAGGGATACAGCTGGAATACCGGTTTGGAAACTGGCAGGAGAACCTGCCCTTGCCGGACTCCCTGTTTCGATTCCAGACGCCTCCAGGAGTAGCGATCGTGGACCAGCCTAAACAAACTGACTCCTCGGAGCAGTGAGTCTGGCTATTTAGCCCAAAGAACATCCGCCAAGGTCTCGGTTTCGGTCTCCCAAGGGATAAGGTAAACTGAGGGGCCATGGCGGAATTCGTATGCAAAGTCGCCGATCCGGCTGGGCGTGTATTCTCGCACGTGGAAGCTGCGCAGTCGGTTTCCGAGGTTCGCCAGAAGCTGGGTGACCGAGGCTTATATGTCTACTCGGTGCAGCCGCGCGGCGGTTTGCTCGGCGGCACCGGTTCTCGCCGTAAAGACCGCGTTCTCAAGAGTTCCGACTTTTTGATCTTTAATCAGCAATTCAATACGCTCGTCAAAGCCGGCCTACCCATCCTGAAGGCGCTCGATTTGCTGGCCGAGCGCGCCGCTTCGCCGAGCTTACAGCCGTTGCTTAAGAACGTCCGCGACAAGGTACGCGAAGGTGCGGCGCTCTCGGAGGCTCTTGAGCAGGAAGGACTTTTCCCCAAGGTGTACGTAACCTCAATCCTGGCTGGGGAGAAGAGCGGAAACCTATCTGGAGTGTTGGATTACTACATTACTTATCAGAAGGTGGCCAGCGGCGTCAAAAAGAAGCTCATCGCCACGCTCATTTATCCGGCAATTTTGGTGACTCTAGCGACCGTCATCGTCACCTATCTGGTCACCTATGTCGTGCCTCAATTTGCAAAGCTCTATTCTGACATGAACGTTCAGTTGCCCACCGTGACCCGCGTGCTCTTGGCTCTCACGGTAAGCTATCGGTTTTACGTGCTTGCCGGGGTCGCCGGTCTGATTTGCGCGGGCGTCGGTACGTTTTTGTGGTCGAGAACGGAAAACGGCGGCACGGCTCTTGACCGAGTCAAGATCAAATTGCCCGTTGTGGGCCAAGTGTGGATCAAATTTCAGGTGGCCCAGTTCTGCCGTACGCTGTCGACCCTGTTGGCGGGTGGCACGCCTCTGGTCGGCGCGCTATCCACGTCGGCGGAGTCGGTGCGCAGCCGCTTGGTTTCGTCGGCTATAGAGAACGCTTCGCACATGGTGCGCGACGGCCAATCATTGCATAAAGCCTTGGGGAGCACGGGGTTGATCCCGGCGATGGGAATTGAAATGATCGAGGTTGGAGAAGCCAGCGGAGCCCTTTCGCCCATGCTCGCCAGCGTGGCCGAATTTTATGAGGACGAAACCAACCAACGCATTGGAACTCTCATCGCAATAGTGGAACCGGCCATTCTGGTCTTTATGGCGGTGGTGATAGCTTTCATATTGATTTCGCTTTACCTTCCTATCTTCTCCTTCTCGGTCGGCACTGGACCCGGCTAGCGCCGCGGATTGGGTCATGGAAGCCAGCGACTACAATGTAACTTCCTCCTCCGCGCTTCAGGACGTCCAAGCGGAAAAAGAGCGCAGCCGTACCACGGCGGAGCGCTACCGCTGCCCGTTTGTGGATCTCAACGAAGTGCGCATCGATCCGGAACTGTTTCGAAGCATCCCCGCTGAGCTGATGTTCCGCTTCAATTTTGTTCCCATCGAGGCGCGGGAAAATCAGTTGGTCGTGGCCGTGGCCGATCCGAGCCACGTGTTATTGAGCGACGAATTGCCGTTGCTGCTGGGAAAGAAGCTGGTGTTGAGGGTCGCCACTAACACACAAATCAGCGATCTGCTCAAGCGCACGGAGCAATCCCAGCGGGTCCTGGAACAGGCCACCGAGGCTTTTACGCTGCAGGTCATCCAGGATGAAGAAGAGGGCGAAGAGGCGCTGTTTGCCGAACGGCTCACCCAGGATGGCGGCGTCAGCCCGGTCGTGCGGCTGGTGGATACCGTAATCTTCACGGCGCTCGAGCGGCGCGCCAGTGATGTCCATATCGAGGCGCGCGATATGGAGGTCGTGGTCAAGTACCGAATCGATGGCATTCTCGTCAACGCCATGCCCCCAATCTCCAAGGAATGGCATTCGACCATTCTCTCCCGGATCAAAGTCATGAGCGAACTGGACATTGCCGAACGCCGGGTGCCGCAGGACGGCCGCTTTCGAGTGCGTTACAAGGGGCGTTTCATCGATTTTCGCGTGTCCATTATGCCCTCGATTCACGGCGAGGATGCCGTCCTCCGCGTGTTGGACAAAGAGACCCTCTCGGAGAAATTTCACGACCTCAGCCTCGAAGTGGTCGGCTTCTGCGGCGAAGAGTTGCAAAAATTTCGCCGCTACATCCGTGAGCCATACGGAATGGTTCTGGTTACCGGCCCTACCGGGTCGGGCAAGACTACCACTCTCTACGCCGCCATCAACGAGATCAAGACAGACGAAGATAAGATCATCACCATCGAAGATCCGGTGGAGTATCAGGTCCGGGGTATTACGCAGATTCCCGTCAACGAGAAAAAGGGCCTCACTTTTGCCCGCGGCTTGCGCTCCATCTTGCGGCACGATCCCGACAAAATCATGGTCGGCGAGATTCGCGACCAGGAGACCGCCCAGATCGCGATTCAATCGGCGCTCACCGGCCACCTCGTCTTTACTACCGTCCATGCCAATAATGTCACCGACGTGATCGGCCGGTTCATTAACATGGGCGTCGAGCCCTACAATTTTGTTTCCGCGCTGAACTGCATCATGGCCCAGCGGCTGGTCCGCGTAGTCTGCGAAAATTGCAAGAAGCCGGTGCGTTACGCGGACGAAGTTCTGGCCTCCGCGGGCCTCCCGCCGGAAGTTTGGCGTGCGGTCGCGTTCGCCGAGGGAGCCGGATGTCTGGAATGTTCAGGGACGGGGTATCACGGCCGAACGGCGATCACCGAACTGCTGGATTTGTCGGACCGCATCCGTGAAATGATCATTGACCGGCGCCCCACTTCGGAGATCAAGCGCGCCGCGCGAGAGGAAGGGATGACGTTCTTGCGCGACTCGGGGTTGGAGAAGGTGCGTGCCGGGATCACCACGCTGAAAGAGATTAATAAAGTTACCTTCATCGAATGACGTCGTAGGCAAGCAGGCCGGGCATTCGTCGCTGGCGGAAGCTGAGAGATCAATCATCTGCAATGACGGCTACGGAACAAATTCGGCAGGGTTTTTACCGCAACGCAGCGGTTCGCCGCTTTGCGCAATGGCTGAATGTGGCGCCTCATCCCCTGATCGCTTGCGAAATTGCGGCCGGATACATTGCCGCGGCTCGCTGGAACCGCGCCGGCAACGGTATCGACGCCATGGCTCTGGAGCCTCTCCCACCCGGGGCGATCAAGCCCAACGCCGTGGAAACCAATCTGGCCAATCCCGCGGAAGTGCGCTCCGCGATCGAGAAAGTGTTCGCGCGGCTGCAGGCTAAAACCCGCGACGTGGCCCTGTTTTTGCCCGATCCCGTGATTCGCGTCTTTGTCCTGCATTTCGATGCCTTTCCCCGGTCGGCCAGCGAGGCCTTGCCTTTATTGCGCTGGCGCCTGAAGAAGAGTGTTCCCTTCGAAACCGATGAAACGGTAGTCTCCTTCATGCGCCAGGCGCCGCGCGAGCAGGGCGTGGACGTGGTCACGGCGCTGGCCCGCTTGCGTATCGTCCGGGAATATGAACAGCTTCTGGAACCGATCGGCATGTCTCCGGGCGTGGTCATGAGCTCCACGCTGGCTGCCCTTCCCCTGCTCGGTGATCGCACGCCCGCGCTGCTGGCCAGGGTCTCCGGGAGAGCCATGACCGCGGCGATCGTCCGTGACGGAATTCTTTGCGGTTACCGCTGCGTGGATCTTCCTGCCGATGAATCGGAGATCACCGCGCAAGCGTTGCTCGACGAAATTTATCCCCTCGCAGCCTATTATCAGGACTCCTGGCGCGAGGGTATTACCATGATTGGCCTGGCTGGCCTGACGGGACGCATCGAGGAATTTCGCGAGCCGCTGGAGCGAGAGTTGCATTGTCCCGTGGGCGGTCTATTGAGCGCTGCGGCAAGCGAAGGCCATGTCAGCAGTTCATTGCGTCCGCTGGTGGAAAGAGAACTCGATGCTTTGGTTGGTTGGAGCCTTTATCGCGGGTCATGAGCGATCGCAATTACAGGCTTGTCGATAGGAACGCCGAGGAAAGGGCAAGGGCGCGGGCGATATGAAAGTGCGGCTCAATTTGGCTACCTCGCCGCTGGAGAGCAATCGGCGATTCGTCGTCTTTTCCAGCCTGATCGGCGGCGTCGGTTTGATCGCCATGGCCCTTCTCTCCTGGAATGTGTACAGCGTGCGGCGCTCCAATACCGCGATACGAGCGGAGGAGGCCCGGACAGAAAGCGATATGCAAGCGCTGCGGCGGCGGCGCACGGATCTGGAGACATTTTTCAATCGTCCGGAAACCATTCAGCGCCGCGAGCTTTCCGCCTTCCTGAATGGCTTGATCGCACAACGTGCCTTCCCTTGGACGCAAATCTTCATGGATCTGGAACGCAACTTGCCTGACGGCGTCAGGATTGTAAGTATTGAGCCGAGGCTTGCAAGCGATCACTTGGAACTGAAATTAACTATCGGAGCGAGAACGGACGAGGGCAAGTTGAGGTTCTTGAAGGCCCTGGAGGATTCTCGCGCCTTTTCCGACATCCAGGTTTTGGGCGAAGCGCGCACGGGGAGAGCCGGAGATACCGACCAGGTGGTCATGGCGCTCAATGCGCGCTATTCGAACTCATAGACCATGTCCAAGACGACAAAAACGATCATTCGCGTGATCCTCGGCATTGTCGTAGCCATGGATATTGCCTTGGCTGGAATCAGTTGGCAGATGGCCGATGCGAAACGCGCTCCGCAAGCGGAGTTGTACACACTGAAGCGGCAGCATGCCTTGGTGGCCGCCGATATCGCGCGTGCGGAGACGATTCGCAAGCAGATGCCTCAAGTGGAGCAGCAGTGCGACAGCTTCTTCAAGCAGAATTTCAGGCCCATCGGAACCGGGTACTCCTCGGTCGTCTCCGATCTGGGCTCTCTTTCGCGCAATGCCGGAATCCAAACGGAAAACCTGAATTTTCACCAGCACGAGGCGGATAAAAGAGGAGTAACGGAGGTGGAGATCTCCGGGATTATCGACGGAGATTATTCCAGCGTGGTTCGATTCATCAACGATTTACAACACTCCGATACATTTTATGTTCTCGATGGGCTGTCGCTGGCATCCGGTTCGGGAGGACAATTGAAGTTGAATCTCCAGCTGCGCACCTATTTCCGCGCCTGAATCATGTCCAACCGCCGCAAAATCGCGCTTCTGATTGGACTCGGAGTCGTGCTTTTGTTCGCCCTTTACAGGGGGAACCGAACGGCCGAGATCGCTCCGGTAGTATCGAGCGCCGACGATTTCCGCCCCATCGCAGTAGACAATCCGGCCTTGCGCCTCGATCTGCTGGACCGCTTGAAGAAGCTGCAATACAGCGGGTCGCACAGGAATATCTTTACTTCTTCCGCTCCGCCGCCCGTGAGCGCGACGGTGGCGCCTCCCATAGCCGCTCCAATGCCGTCCACTCCAGCGGCTCCCGCTGGCCCCCCGCCTCTGGTGGTACCGGCCACCTTTTACGGCTATGTCACGGACTCCCTGACCGGCATGCGCCGCGCGTTCTTTATGGAAGGCGAGAATGTGGATATTCTCGCGGTCGGCGAGGTTTTGCTGGGACGTTACCGGTTGGTGCAGATTGGCAATAGCAGCGCCGAGTTGGAAGAGATCAGTTCGGGACGCCGCGCGACCCTGACAATGGAGGAGCCCAACCCGTCGTGAGAACCAGGCGCTCAATCCTCGTCGGCAGCCGGGAAGCGGGCTACGCGCTGTTGCTTGCTATTTTTCTGGTCGCGTCTCTGCTGTTATTCGCAGCCGTCGCCGCCCCCAATGTGCTTACCGAGGGCCGCCGGTTGCGCGAGCAGGAGGCCATTTGGCGTGGCAATCAGTATGTTCGAGCCATTCGTCTTTACTACCAGAAGAACGGCAAGTACCCCTCGAGTCTCGAAGACCTTACCAAAGCCAATGCCGCAGGCGTCCATTTCCTCCGCAAGGCCTATAAGGAGCCGATGAATAAGGCCGACGGCAGCTGGCGGCTCATCTATGTGACCGGCAGCGGACAGCTCGTCGGCAGCGTTCACTATCACACTTTGCAGGAGATGGCTGTCGCGGCCGCATTCGCGGGGCAGTTGCCGGGAGGCGCTGCCGGGTTCGCCAGCCAGCTTTTCGGGGGGATTAATCAAAATCAAGCGGCAGGCGCGCAGCCCGGCGCCACCGGCCAACCGGGCGCGGTGCCCGGCCAGCAAGGCGCTACGCAGCCGAATCAGGTTCCTGGCGCGCCGCAGGCGGCCGCAGGCCCCACTGGCCAGAATTCGCCCAATGGTCAAAACTCACAAGACTCGTTATCCAGCTCCACGCAACCCGCGCCGCTCGCGGCCGTGGATTCGCCCGTCTTTGGCGGGTCAGTCATCGGTGTGGCCAGCAAAGTCAAGCAGTCTTCGATCGCCGTCTATCAGGGCGGCAAGACATACTTCGAATGGGAGTTTATCTGGAACCCGCTGATGAATACCAACGGCGGCGCGCCGGGGCAGCAGCTTGCGATTCCGGGGCTGAATGCTCCGTTACAGCAAGGCCTAGCGCCGACCAATGTCCCGGGTGGACCGTTCGGCAGTAGTCCCACTGGCCCTCAAAACACAAATCCGGCCACGCCGGGGGGCGAGCCTCAAACTCAGCCCATCCCCCCGCCTCAGAACTAAGTCACCTTTGTCGAGCCTAGCGCGCCTGTGCCATTGCCACGCCTGCCGGTGCTTGTCTGCGCTGGGCGTTGAGCTGAGAAGTCTTTATCCAATCGACGTCGCTCACGCCAATCGCTCCGGCCGCTCCGCTGGCCAGCGCGTAATTCACCTGCTTGCCGTCGATCCGATAGCGCGCAACGGCATAAGTCTGGTCGGACTTGAGCGCGATGAAGGTGATCCGGGACGAGCCATCTGCCGGCTCCGGCGCCACATCGCTAACCGTTTGCGTGCGCGCCGCTGCTGGCATGGGACGCTGCATCGGCTGAGCCGCGGCTGGTTGCGGAACCGGGCTGGCATCTCTGGAAGAGGCAGGCGTTGCCTCCCGAGAGGGTTGCAAGGCCGACGACTCGCCGAAATAGTGCCATCCAGGCTGGAGCATTGCCGATTTTGGGATAACAATGTCCTCCATCACGCGAAGGGTGAGTTGCGATTCGCCCTTGAGCGCTGGCTGCGGACCCCGCAGAGGCAAAGTCAACACCTTCCACGGCCAGAGTGGGGGCAATAGCCATTCAGCCACGTCGCGCCTGGCATGCCCTTTGCCGTCGATGGCGCCCTCTTTATCGATATGGTAGCTCCGCAACGCCACCACTTTGCTGGGTACCGGCACATCTGTGTTTGGCAGCCCGATTCGATCGAACTCCAGCTTCAAATATCCTTTACCCCAAAAATGGCCCGGCTCGCGGGCCGCTTCCAGGTGCCCTTCCAGATAGCTGCCGCGCGGAAAGGCCACGCGGCCAAACTCCTGCACGCCGCTCAGGTGGCAGAGAATTGGATCTCCTATATCGGCGGTAGCGGGTGAGAAGTTCGGTTCGTCCACGGTGCAGCGGAGCAGGGTACCCGCCGGCAGAAGGACCTCCTGGGCTCTGACGCTCTGTTCCAACCCGAAAGACAGCAGTAGCGCGAACATTGTAACGACCCACATGCGACGCATGAGCTGACCTCCCCTAAGTGAGTAGGCAAATGGCAGCCGGAACTCCTTCCCCTGCAGGGCAAGAATTTGTTCCGTCTCCGTTTGCCTACGTGTGGACTACGGCCCAAAAAGGGCTGGTGCGTTGGAACGTGAGAAGCCTCCAAAAGATGTATGGGGGTACGGCGCAAAACGCCTGAATTTACCTGTGGGGCTTGTCGGGAATGGCCAGGCTCAAAGCATCTGGAATAATCCGGAATTCGGCCGGCAGCCGCCCGGCCGCCTCGCCGTCCACCTGTACCCAGATCGGATTCGCGTCCAGCGGTTCGCAGCGCATTGCCGCAGACCTCAGAAATCGCACCTCGCGTGCGCGCCTTAGCCGCCCCATCAGCAGCAGGGGAACGTAAGAGAGATATTTCCAACGGTTGCCGGCCGAACACAGCATTAGCTCGAAGTCGTTCCCATAAAGATCGGCGCGCGTGGTGATTTGCAATGGGCCGCCATAATGCTTGGTCCGGCCAACAATCAGCAGCGTAACTTCCGAGCTTTCGTTTTCGAGAATCACGCGGAATCTCGGGAAGCGGTAAACCGCCAACTGCCGGAATCCCTCCACCCAAAACGCGCCTGTCCCGGTATGAGTTTTCAGGGTTTGGCTTACGGCGCGCACGATGGCCCCGTCAGGACCGGCGCCGGCAAGCGAGAGAAAATAGCGGCCCGCCTCCGCTTCTGCCGCGGTTACGTGGCCCAAGGCGATTCGGCGAAGCTGGCTGGATCGAATCAGCGACGCCGCCCGCTCGATGTTCCAGGGCACGCCGATCTCTTTGGCAAAGACGTTCGCTGTTCCCGCCGGGAGCAAGGCCAGAGGAATCGTGCTTCCCGCCAGCCCATTCACCACTTCGTTCAGCGTGCCGTCGCCTCCGCAGACGATCACCATCTGCCTGCGTAACCGCACCGCCTGCAGCGCCAGTTCCTGGGCCGAGCCGGGACCATCGGTGGGCGCCAGGTCCGAATCGATGCTGTGCCGCGCCAGCACCCGGCGGGCGCGTTCCAGCGCCCCGTCTCGAATGCCCCGCGCCCGCCCCGCCGCTGGATTGAAAATCAGCAATGCCTCGCGAATTTCATCGAGCATGCAAGCACCAGTTTGGCAGGGCGCAGGTGACGAGCGTGGGCATCCTAATTCTGGGAGCTCTCCAGAATTCGGCTGAGGATTTCAGGAATTTCGAACAAAGCGCGGTTGTGCATCTTCTTGGCATTGCAGCGAAACCGTTGGAAGGTCTCCCCATCGAGCATTTCAGCGACGGCGCCCGCAACGGTGTCGAAATTGGACACCACCAGGCCCACCTCTTTTTCTCGTACCCACTCCGCATTGTAGCGTTCCTGGGGCAGGGTCCAGGCATTCCTTTCCACCATCACCGGCAAGCCCATGGTCAGCGCTTCGGATATGCTTCCCGGCCCCGGTTTGCCGATAAAGAAATCGGCGAGCTGCATATAATAGGGCACATTGGTGGTGAAGCCCTCGATGAATCTTGGCATCGCCCGCTGCCGCTCGCGCAACTCCCCGACGAGGCGCTCATTTTTTCCGCAGATCAAAATCAGTTGAATCGGGAGCCCGGATTGGCTCAGGAGCCGGTCGATTTCCAGCATCTTGCTGCGCGCTCCCTGGCCTCCGAAAAGAACCAGGCCGGTCATTCGCGAAGCCGAGAGTCCCAGCTTGACTCTTTCGGCCGGGCGATCGATGGGAGAGTAGTTGTAAAAGCGAGGATTCAAGATCATCCCCGAGGTTTGAAATATCCGCTCCTCGGCGTGCCCCAATTGACGCGCCTGTTCCACGGCGCGTTCCGAGCCGCAAACCAGGAATTGCTTCTGCCTTTCGATCCAGAAATGGGGCGGGTAGTCCGCGATGTCCGTCAGAACGGTCACGAATGGCTTGGCCGGCGAGGCCTTGCGCAGGCTCTCGCAAAGAGCCCGGTTGAAATGAGGCACGAGTGACGCAACCAGATCGGGCTGGGACTCTCGCCAATATTTCTCCAGCAGCTTCACCGTCTTTCCGTGATACATCCAAATGACCCCTTGCAGCACGCGCATCAATTGCGGGCTGCCCAAGGTCCAGCCATTCTGCAGCATGCGGTTGTAGACGTCCTGGATGCGCAGTCCAGTGGCGCGTCGGACGATGTCGATGGGATCGAGTATCTCTTGCAGGTTTACGAGTTGTACTTCCAGGGGCATCTCCGACTGCTGGATCACTGCTTGAAGGGCCACGGCGGCATTTCGATGCCCGCCTCCCGCATCGAAGTAGACAAACGCAATTCGCTTCATCGGTTGCCGATTCTCCCACGCGAATCCCGCGAATACGCGTCTTGATCACTAGACAGTTAATGCAAAGAACTATTACCCGATAGGTTTATGTAACTGCACTTTATTGGGGCAGTATCAATCCTGTAACAATGCCGTTCCATGCTGGTATGTGATGAAATGCGACCTGCACGTTCACTCCATTCACTCGGGGATGTGCACTGTCCCCTTGCTGAACCGTATTTGCCGCGAGTCCTACAACGATCCGCGTGAAGTCTACGCAATCCTCAAACAGAAGGGCATGGATCTGGTCACGCTCACCGACCATGACTCCATAGGAGCCGCCGAAGCTTTGCGCGGCCATCCGGATTTCTTCGTCAGCGAAGAAGTCACCTGCCGGATGCCCAGCGGCACCACCGTGCACATCGGCGTCTACGACGTCACCGAGCGCCAGCACGTCGAGATTCAGCGGCGCCGGGACGACTTTGTTCGCTTGCTCGTCTATCTCACCGAACGGCGCTTGCTCTTCAGCTTCAACCACATTTTTTCCAGCCTTACGGGACGCCGCAGCGCCGATGATTTCGCGTGGCTGGAAGCCCACGTTCCCGCCATGGAATCTCTCAGCGGCCAGATGCCCGCGTTCCATAATCGCCAGGCCGCGCATCTGGCGCGGCGCTTGGGCAAATCCAGTTTGGCGGGAAGCGATTCTCACGTGCTGCCCTCTCTCGGCTCCGCTTACACCGAAGTCCCTGGAGCGCGTAACAAGGACGAATATCTCGCCGGACTGCGAGCCAAGGCGGCGCTCCTTCACGGAACCAGCGGCGGCTATTTCCGCCTGACCCGCGACGTCCTCTGCATCACTTCAAAGATGTTTCAGGAGCGGCCCTGGACCTTGGTGTTCAGTCCGCTCGCGCTGCTCGTGCCGCTGGCCACTCTGGCCACCTTGGTCGACGAAAGCTTGTTCGCTCGCCGCTGGAGCGCTCGAGTCGGCTCCTCGCGGCGCCGCGCAGAATCCATGGAATCCCTGATGAGCCGTCCCGCGGAGGTGTGCGCATGGCCGTAGCTAGGGTGCTCTGGGGCTTTATCGAACAGCGCGATCTGCGATTGATGCGCCGCCTGCATCGCTGGCGCGCCCCGCGTCCCATAAGAATCCTTATGCTGATGATGACCCGCTTGGGCAATGGCTGGCTCTGGTATTCGCTGGGTATCTTTATACTGATCTGCGGCGGGCACGATCGTTACCGCGCATTCTTTGCCGGTGCTCTTTCCGCCCTGGTGGCCATTCTGATCTTTCAGCGCATAAAGCCGTTCAGCCGCCGCCGCCGCCCTTGCGAAATCGAACCGCATTGTTGGGCGGTGATCACGCCGCCGGACCGCTTTTCGTTTCCCTCTGGCCATGCCATGACTTCTTTCGCTATCGCCGTCGCCGTCGGCAGCTTTTATCCTCAATGCCAGCCCTGCTTGTTAGCCATTGCCGCTCTCATCGCCATTTCGCGCATTATTGTGGGGATGCACTTCCTCACCGACGTCATCGTCGGCGCGTTACTCGGCGCTATCCTCGGCTATCTGTCCGTATTGGTTTTCATTTAGATTTCGGATTTTCGGCGGGAAGCGTCCGGAAAATTCCCCGTTGGCCTGTGGAAAGCCAGCTGACGCGGGGCGTGCTCAGCGCAAGCTCTTGATTTATAAGCATATAGCTATCTTGTGAGCGGCATCACTGCGCGCCCTGAGTGCCGCGCCTACCTTATAGACAGGATAGTGGAGAGGTTGTATTATCGCCTCCCCCTGGAGACCAATTCTCGTGTGGAGGGTCGCATGACCCAAAAGTCACAAAATGAAAAAGGTCGCGCTGTCGTTTGCCTCTTCTGCGGGACCCGCACCTTTGTCCCGTCCTCGCCGTCTCGTGATGTAGCCGAAGCCGAATCGGCCGCCGGTATTTCACTTGTGCGCTGCCACGTCTGCCATAAAGAGGCGCCTTACGCCGCAAGCGAGATGCTTCCCGTTCAGGAAGCTACCTTCGCCGGCGGCAATGTTCGCAGCCGCGCTGCCGGCCTTTAGATTCTGCCTTGGCTCCGGCCGTGACGTTTAGTTAGTAGCCTAGCAGCCGTCCACGTCCAGGCTGCCGGCATTATTTCCAGGCTGAATAGATTGGCTTAGCCACCAGGAAGTCAGGGTTGGCTCCCGCTTTCGGGGCGAACTTCTGCACCCGCCCGTTATCGACCTCGGCCGTATACAAGTTGCCATCCTGGTCTACGCTGATCCCATGCACGCCCCAGAGGCCTCCCGGGAACATTCCCATGGCTCCCCAGGCGTAGAGAAGGTGCCCTTGCAGGTCCCACTCGACCATCTTGTTGGTGGTGCGGTCGTACGTCCAAATCGTATTGCCCGATCCGATGTACAGCAGATGCAGGCTGGATGGATCGGCGTCAACCTTCCATTGGTATTGGAACTTGCCGTTTTCGTCGAACACCTGGATGCGGTGATTGTTTCGGTCGTTCACGAACACGTGATGCGTCTTCGGATCGACGGCGATCCCATGCACGTTGCTGAAGTAGCCGGGGCGCTCATCCGGCGGAGTCTTGTCGCCGCCGCCGCGCGGTCCGCCTTTGATCCCCCAATCCATGAGGAACTTGCCGTTCTTATCGAACTTCGCCACGCGCGTGCCGGTGTAGCCATCAGAAACGAAGAAAGTGCCGTCGGGCAGCCAATCGAGGTATGTCGGCCGATTGAAGTGGGTAGCGTCCGCGCCTTCGTGTTCCGGCGTGCCAATCGTCTGCAACAACTGCTTGCCGTCATGAGTAAACCGATAGATGACCTGCATGTTGTCGTCGACCACCCACACGTTCTTGTCCGGATCGTAGGGGCTGATGTAGACCGAATGCGGCCGCCGGAAGAGCTTGTCCCACTGTTTCCAGGTTTCGATGATATTGCCGTCGCGATCCACCACCACCAGGCAGTTCTCCCATTTCGCGTCCACGCCGAGCTTGCGATACGGCGGACCCTTGATGCCTAGATCGGGAGCTTTGCCTTCCCAGGCAGTCAGCCATTCGGCCGTATTGTCGTCGGTCCCGCCCGTTCCAGGCAGAGAGGCCGTTGTGGCGTCCCGCCAGAAACCTGCAACAGGGAAGCTGAGGCTGGGCCCCACCTGCGGCAGCAAAACCGCCTTTGGCGGCGCCATCTTGGGCAATTCGCCCCGGAAGAGCATATAAATACGATTCGGGCTCTCCGCGAATACGCTCTCGCCCGCGCCGTAGGTCCAGCTTCCATTTCCGGGCAATGTGCTGATGTCTTTTGGCCAGCCCTTCACCACCTGATAAGGTCCGGTCAAGTCCTCTGAGCCCAGCGTCCCCGGAATCGCGGCGAATCCCGCTCCTGGTTTCGGTTCAGCTTCGGCGGGCGTCTTTCTGTTTGACACCAGCAAACCGATGCCTATGCCCACCGCTAACAGCAAAATCATCAAGCCAAGTTTTCGCATATCCATCCTCCGAAAGCGTTGCAATCTGTCGCTACGAAGTCCCTATTTTGCGAAGCTCGTTTGGGCCGTTCTAGAAACTGAAATCGCCCGAAATCTACATCACCTTGCGCTTAGTGTCACTTCTTTCTCGCATCCAACTTCAAGGCCAGCGCGAACCGAATGCATCCTTTTTCTAATGACGTTATTGACGCACCCTGGGCGCAGTCCGTGAGTCATGGGTTACGTGAACAGGGAACTTCCTCGGCCGCTCCGCCGACGGACCGTGGGCGCATCGCCGACGCATAGCCGATCGGCGCATCCTGGCACAAACCCTTTTTGTTCAGCCCCAAAATCTCTGCTAAAATGCGTCCTCCAATTCAGAGCAGGAGTTTCTATGGCCCAAAAATGTGAAATTTGCGGGAAAGGCCCGCAGTACGGAAATGTGATCAGCCACGCCAACAATACGCGCCGCCGGCGTTGGAATCCCAATCTGCGGCGGGTCCGCGCTCTGGTGAATGGCGCCCGCAAGCAGATTCGCGTCTGCACTGTGTGCTTGAGATCCGGTCGCGTGAAGAAGGCAGCTTGATTCGCCCGGCTCTTTTGTGGCCGAGGGAGTGCGCGTGGTAAGAAAATCGCTAGTTGTGCTGTTGCTTTTGGCCGCGGTGGCCGCGGGTTGTAAACACGATGCGCCGCCCGCTGCCGACGTTTGGGCTGTGGTCAATGGCCAGCAAATCCATCGTGACGAAGCGGTGAAGTATTACAAGAGCCGCCTGAATCCGCAGGCGCCCACTCCCTCTCAGGAAGAAGCCCTCTCGCTCACGCTGAACGTCCTCGATGAGCTCATCAATAACAATATTCTGATCCAGCGTGCGAAAAAGTTAGGCTTGGAAGCCACTGACGGCGAAGTCGAGGATAAGTTTACCGAAGTCAAAAGCCCTTACACCGAGGATGAATTCCAGCGCCAGCTCAAAGAGCGCGACGTCACCACCAACGATCTTAAGAACGATATCCGCCAACAGCTTTCGGTTCAAAAGTTGCTGAACCGGGAGGTGTTGTCGAAGATTTCCATCACCGATCAGGACATTTCCGACTTCTATAATCAGAATCGCGCTCAGTTCAACGTAGCCGAAACCCAGTATCGCATCGCGCAAATTCTGGTTACTCCTCGCAAGGACCCCCAGCTTCACAATCGCAAGAATGATGACGCCACCACCGATGTCGAAGCTCGCCGCAAGGCCGCGGCCCTCCTGCAGCAGCTTGCTAACGGCGCCGACTTCACGCAGTTGGCCATGGATTACTCCGAAGATCCCGCCACGGCTTCATCCGGCGGCGACCTCGGTTTTGTTCCCGAATCGTCCCTCAATCAGAGCGATCCGGAATTGAAGCACGCCGTGGTGGTACTCAAAGTCGGGGAAGTCAGCCCCGTCATTCAGCTTCACGACGGTTATCACATCCTGAAATTGATGGCCAAAGAGGCCCCGGGCCAGCGCGAGATTTCCGATCCCCAGGTTCAACAATCGATCCGAGACACCTTGCGCAATCGCAAAGAGCAGCTTCTGCGAGCCGCCTATATGGCCGAGGCTCGTGAAGGTGCGAAGGTAACGAATTTCTTGGCTGAGCAGGTGATCGAGTCCAACGGCAAATTGCCGGAAATTCCCAAATTCGGCAGCACCGCGCTCGCGCCTCTCACTCCTCCGGTTCAGTCCCAACCCTGAATCGCGGAAAGCTTCCCGTCCCTCGTCCCTCTCACTGCCCCCGTTTAACGAATTATGGCCAGCGGTTCGCCCGCGGCTACGGCTTGCCCTTCACGAACGAAGATGCGCTCCACCTTACCGCTAGTCGAGGCTCGGATTTCGTTCTGCATCTTCATTGCTTCCACGACCATCAACCCCTGATCGGCTTCCACCGTCGCGCCTTCCGAGACGAGAATGCGGACCACCTTCCCCGGCATCGCGGCCTTCACCTTCTGCTGCCCTTCCGCTCCGAATACCCCCGCTGGTCTTCGCCGCCAGGCCCGAGGATCCGAAATAGAGGCCGCAAATTCGCGTCCCCCACAGCGGACTAGCACTCCTTCGGCAGCCGGGATCACCGCCGCCTCGAATGCATGTCCGTTTATGATCACCGAGTATGTCTGGGGAGTCACTTCCAAGGCATCGATTTGCGCGCCTTCTTTACCGCGGACTCTGAATTTGCGGGGGCCCATCCGCTCGATTTCGATCGATCTCTCGCACCCCAGGATACGAACCTCCACTTTCATATCCCGGACCTCACCGCGATCGCCCAGAAGAACCGCCGTGCGAAAGAGAGTGGAGAGGCTGGCTCATCATTCGCGCCCGGGAGTTCGCGAGACTTGTTCGCGTCTGGCCTCGTCGCGCCATCGCGAGACGGGCTGTGCTTGAGGATTCGCAGGGCCCGATTGGCTGGACTGGCTCGTATGCCATAGCGCGGCGGCAATCATGGCAGCCTCTATCTCCAGGTCGCCACCTGAAGTCTCTTGCGCGTGTGGAGCGAGAAGCGACGCCAGGCGCTCATCGAGCCATCGAGTGTGCATCGCGCCATTCCCAAAATCGTTTTCTGCGAGGATCTTTAAGAACAGTACCGCATTGGTCCGAATCCCCGTCACCTGCAGTTCGTCCATGGCCCTCTTGAGCCGCCCCATCGTTTCCGCGCGGTCGGCGCCGTATGCGATCAACTTTGCGAGCAGAGGATCGTAATCGCTGGGCACTGTCCACCCCGCATAGACTCCCTCATCCAGGCGTATGCCCGGCCCCTGCGGCGGGCGCCAGGTGACAATCTGCCCAGGAGAAGGGAAGAAATGATTGGCGGGATCTTCGGCGTAGATGCGGCATTCCATAGCGTGGCCGCGCCAGCGGACCTCCTCCTGCCGCAAAGGCAAAGCTTCGCCCGCAGCCACTTGCAGTTGTAGCTTGACGAGATCGAGCCCCGTCACCAATTCGGTAACCGGATGCTCCACCTGGAGGCGGGTGTTTACCTCCAGGAAATAAAAATTCCGGCTGGCATCCACTAGAAACTCCACCGTCCCGGCATTGCTGTAGCCGGCCTCCCGCGCCAGCCGAACTGCTGCCTCGCCCATGCTCCGTCGCAATTCGGGAGTCATAAAAGGCGATGGCGCTTCTTCGATCACTTTCTGATGGCGCCGCTGTATCGAGCATTCTCGTTCGCCAAGGTAGATAACGTTTCCGCGTCCGTCGCCGAAGATCTGTATCTCGATATGCCGGGGCCGGTCCAAATATTTCTCGATGTAAACGCGCTCGTCGCCGAAGGCATTGAGAGCCTCGGAACCCGCATCGCGCCATGCCGGCGGCAGTTCATTCGCGCTCCCCACCACCCGCATTCCTTTTCCGCCGCCTCCCGCCACCGCTTTCAGCAATACGGGGTAGCCGATCTCTTCCGCGATGCGGCGCGCTGCTGAAAGCTGCGGGATCGGTTCGCGAACTCCCGGAACCATCGGCACGCCAGCTCGGTAAGCCAGCTGGCGCGCAGCCGTTTTCGAGCCGAGCCGCTCCATCGCGTCGGCCGAAGGGCCTACAAACGTGATGCCCGCTTCGGAGCAGGCCCGCGGCAGTTCGGGATTTTCCGCCAGGAAACCGTAGCCGGGATGAAGCGCGTCGCACCCCGCCCGTCCTGCGATCTCCATCAGCTTATCGATCCGTAGATAGCTCTCTCGCGCGGCCGCCGGCCCGATCGGATAGGCTTCGTCGGCCATGCGCACGTGCAGGCTGGCGCGATCCACTTCGCTATAAACGGCAACGCCGGTAATTTGCAACTCGCGGCAAGCCCGCAGAATGCGCACTGCAATCTCCCCGCGGTTGGCAATCAGTAGCTTCTTGAACATGGTTCGTTAGTGAGGGACGTGCATTCTAGCATTTAACCGCAGCGCCACGGATTTTGGCCGGCCAGCCGCAGCGGCCTTCGTCCATCCCAGCGCCACAGCTTTGGCAAGCCGGTTGCCCTCCATATTTCTGCAATATCTGCCTCAGGCTGTGTAAAAGAGCAGCCATAATAAAATATTTTCACCGCAGTCTCTCTTGACATTGCCCGACGTGAGTTGGAAACTGGCTTCACCGCTGTTTTTTGTGCGCAGTTCCCCAGCTTGTCCGGCCCGCCAAATCCTTAGGAGGTTCAGATATGCCCAATGCAGTCAGACCCATTCCCGAGCGGTATCGTTCCCTCACTCCAAATCTCGTTTGCCGCAATGCGGTCGCGGCCATCGATTTTTACAAGAAGGTCTTCGGCGCCACCGAAGTAGAGCGTTTTCCCGGCCCCGACGGCAAAATCATGCACGCTGAATTGAAGATCGGCGATTCCATTGTTTTTGTGAATGACCTGGTGATGGGCCAGTTGGCTTCCGCAGCGCTTCCGGGAGCGACCAATCCCACCTACCTGCACCTCTATGTTCCCGATGCCGACACGGTCTTCAACCGCGCCGTCACCGCGGGGGCTCGCGTGGACGCGCCGATTCAAAACATGTTCTGGGGCGATCGCTACGGCAAGATCACCGATCCATTTGGTCAGCAGTGGGGCATCGCCACGCACGTGGAGGACGTCGCGCCGGAAGATTTGCCACGCCGCCAGCAGGAGTTCATGACCAAGGCAGCCGCCGCCGCCCGCCGCTGAGGCCCGCGAACATAAACGCCGTAAAATACCAAAGAGCGCCCCGCACTCGCGGGGCGCTCTTGATTTGGAACACGACCACCTTGCAACTCAGGTCGCGGACGCGGGTTTTTGCGTCCGAGACCTGAGGTTTTTCCTCCGCGGCTATGCGGGAGCCGCTTGCGTCACATCGCGCCGCTGCCTCGGTGCGTAAAACGCCAAATGCAGAAGCAGCATCAGCAGGACCAGCCCTCCCCAAAACACCGCGCCGTAAATTTCAAATCCGCGCCCCAGGTCGAGCACCGCGCCCACGTTCAGCAGGCCCACGATCGCGAGCCCCGCATATCCCAATCGCCGGTGCAGTCCCTGTGCGCGCATCGCCGCGGCCAGTGCGTATCCCGCCGGCAAAACGTAGAGCGAGAAGTAGTGGTCTTCCGCGACCGGCGACACCAGCAGCATCCACACCACCACCGCGCCTAATATCAGTGGCTCGGTTTCCTCATCCGCCTTTCGCCCCAGCAGCCAGATTGGCAGCGCCAGTGCCAGCGCCACAGCCATCACCATCAGCCGCGTCTGATTGCCCTTGAACAGCCGTTGCATCACCGAACCCAAATCCTGGTTCCGCGGCCGTTCCATGCTCAGCAGTTGGTCGTAGAGTTCGGAATGCGTGCGCGTCGATTCCGATCCCAGCGCCGGCGCCGCCACTTCCTGCGTCCATTCGCCGATATAGTGCAAGTTCCCGCGGAATCCAAACACCGCGCTCGGCAGCACCAGCCCGCCCAGAAAAATCGCCACCAGGCTCGCCGCCGCGATTTTCTGTCGGCCGCGCCACACGTAGTAACACAGCAGCGTCAGCGCAAATGCCTTGAGTAGCACCGCGCCGGCTAGGCACGCCGCTGCCGCCCAGGTTTTTCCTTTGCGCTCCCAGAAAATCGCCGCGATCACCAGCCAGGTCATCAGCACCGAAGCTTGTCCGCGCGTTAGTCCCACCGTGAACCACACGGACACAATCAGCGCGGGAATGAACGTAATCGCCAGCCACGCGCGTTCGCTCCCGAACCCGATTCCGGCCAGCTGCCCCGCCATGCTCACCGCCGAAATCGTAAGCCCCGCGCACACCAGGTACCACGCCAGCACGCTCACCGGCAGCGGCAACAGCGCAAACGGAATCATCGCAATCGAGTAGGGCGGCGGATAGACGTACGCCCATCCGCGCACATTGCGGATGACGTAGGGATCCTGCCCATGTAACACCGCCGCTGCCGCGTCGCGATATACGGTGAAGTCGGTGCGGTGCGCCGGCGAACCCCACTGATGTCCCGGCGCGCCGTAAGGTCCCGCGCGGAAGAGCGTGATCCAGGCGAAGAACGCGAAGAGCAGCACCGTCGTCCACGCGAGCCATAACTTCAGTGCTCGCGGGCGATCCAGTTCGGCTGCCGGCTGTGTCTGTGTTACCAAGGTCTGTCAGTTTATAAAACTCGCGCCCCCGGCGCGAGCGAATGCTCGCACGCTTGTGAACAGCGCGTCATTTCCTGCCGCGAAATTTTGTGCTTATAAAAGGTGCGCCCGCCGGCTAGGGAGGACCGGCGGGCCGCTGTTTCCAGAGGTGACCGCAAATGGAGTTGAACCGACTGTAAGGTCACTTGCGCTCCGCGGCAAGTTCATAATTTGGATGGCTTCCATCAATTTTTTTCGTCCCTGTTTATGAATTGTTTACGCAACGGAATCTCGCGCGCACCGCCATTAGCGCTCCGCCATCTCGGTATCGCCGTCGTCCGAAGCCCCCAGCGCGCCCCGCTGTTGCGTGTGTTGCTGTGGTAGCGCAGTCGGCGTCGCTGCCTTTCTCAATTCGGGAAATCTCCACGCCCACAGCGCCGTCACCACCAAGGCCCCCAGCCCGCCCAGCACCACCGCGGGTACCGTTCCGAACCATTGCGCCGTAATTCCCGATTCGAATCCGCCCAATTCGTTTGAAGCGCCGATGAACATCATCTCCACTGCGTTCACGCGCCCGCGCATCTCGTCCGGCGTGCTCAGTTGCACCAGCGTGCCGCGCGTCACCACGCTCACCATGTCGCTCGCTCCCACCAGCAGCAGCGCCATCAGCGAAAGCGCAAAGCTCCGCGAGACCCCGAACACCACGGTGAACGCGCCAAATCCCGCCACGCACCACAGCATCGCCGCGCCCGCCCTGCGCCGCAGCGGCCGGTGCGCCAAAAGCACCGCCATCGCCGCCGCGCCCGCTCCCGGAGCGGCGCGCAGCAGGCCCAGTCCCCAGGGCCCGGTCCGCAGAATATCGCTGGCGAAGACGGGCAGCAGTGCCACCGCTCCGCCCAGCAGCACGGCAAACAAGTCCAGCGAAACCGATCCCAGGATCACTTTCTGCCGCCAGATGTAGCGCAGCCCCGTCAACACGCTGCGCATATTCACGTCGCGCGAAGCCAGCGGCCCGCGCGCCTTGATCCCCGCGGCGAACGCAATCGCCACAATCGCCGTCGCCATCGCCGTCGCATACACCACGGCGGGCCCGCGAAAAAGTGCGTACAGCAGCCCTCCCGCCGCCGGCCCCATCACCGTTCCCGTCTGTACCAACGACGCTTCCCACGCCACGGCGCTCGCAAACTGATCGGTGGGAACCAGCAGCGGCACCAGCGCCCGCGTTGCCGGTCCGCTGAACGCCCGCGCCACGCCCAGCGCCACCAGAATCGCGTAGATTGGCCGCACCGAATTGAGCTCGCCGCGCGAAACGTAGAGCAGCGATCCCGAACAGATCGCGAATGCGCCGAAGCAGGCCATCATCAGCTTGCGCCGCGCGATGCGGTCCGCCGCGTGTCCGGAGACCAAAAACAGAAGTATGCCGGGAAGGAATTGCGCCAGGCCCGTCAGTCCCAGCGCCAGCGGGCTGTGCGTGATTTCATATACTTGCCAGCCCACCGCCACCGATTGCATCTGCAGCGCGACCACCGTAAGCGATCGCGCCCCTAGATAGCGTACAAAGCTCGGGTACCCGAATACCGCCCGCCCTGCGCCGCCATTGCCGCCGCTGGCATCGTTCGCATTCAGATTGGAGACGTTCTGGGCCCCGGCCATGCCCGCCTATTGTGCACGCAATTCCTCACCGCGCGAAGCGCTACGATCACGATGAGTTCGCTCCCCAGCGTTTTGTGGTGTATATGTGTCCCCGCGCGCGAAGCCGCAGTTCCAGGTCAAAGTTCGTGGCATATACCAATCCCGCGCACGAGTGTGGAGGCAAAAATATGGGCCCTGTTCGAGAACCAAGGAGCTGGCGCCGGAGCGAGCCGCGCCTGCGCCGCTGTTTGAAGCAGTTGCTCCTCATTTGCGCACTCCTCGCCGCGGCCGCCGCGCTCGCGTTGCCCGCGCGCGCTCAAGACCGCGCTTGCGACGAATTGGTCCTCTACAACGGCAAAATCGTCACGCTCGACGCGCGCAACACCATCGCCTCCTCCGTCGTCATCCGCGGCGGCCAGATTGCTGCCGTCAGCGCCGCCCGCGGCGTTCCGAGGCACGACGCTTGCGCCAGGGTTGTCGATCTGCGCGGCCATACGGCGATTCCCGGCCTTGTCGATAGCCACGAGCATTTCGTCACCCTCAGCCAGCGGCCCGGCTACGACACCCGTCTCGATACCACCACCTCCGTCGCCGAGGTTCAGGACGCCATTCGCCGCCGCGCGAAAACCGCCAAGCCCGGCGCCTGGATCACCGCTGTCGGCGGATGGAATCCGGTGCAGTTTGCCGAGAAGCGCCTGCCCACTTTGGCCGAGTTGGATGCCGCCGCGCCGAATAATCCCGTCCTGCTCTTTCCCGGCCTCAACGGCCCCAGCGTGACCAACGCTCTCGGCAAAGCCTTCCTCGAAGCCAAGGGTATCGCCGTTGCCGCCGCCGGCCTCATTGCTGGGAACGGCACCGGCGCTTCCAATCCCAGCCTCGCCGCCCTCGACTCGATCCGTGCCCTCGAAACTCCCGATGATTTGCGGCGCACCGCTCTCGAAGTTACGAGCTACGCCTTGAGCTTCGGCGTCACCACTCACGACGACCAGGCCGGTGGCGCTCCTCCCTTCAACTACGCGCCCGGCCCGCAATTCGGCTCCGCTCCGATCTGGCGCGGGCTGCTGGAGATCGCCGCCAACTCCAGCGCGCTCGATCCCTTCACCGGCTACGATCATCTCCTTGCCCTGCATCGCGAAGGCAAGCTCAACGCTCGCCTCAGGCTTTTTTTCTACTCGCGCGATTTGCAGCCAGACTTGCCCTTCCTCACCCAGCGGCTGAATAACCAATTCCTCGATTTCGGCGACGACGGCATGCGCGTCTCCGGCATGGGCGAATGGGTCTCCACCGGCGATTTGCGGAATCCGCCGCCCATCTATGAAAACGCGGTTCGCTTGATTGCCCAGCGCGGCTGGCGCTACAACCAGCACACCAACGGCCCCGAAGATCAGCGCGCCATCGTCGGCGTCTGGGAAAAGGTGAACGCGGCCACGCCCATCGCCGCGCTCCGCTGGGATATGGACCACGCCGTGCAAATCGATGCCGACACTTTGCGACGCCTGAAGGCCCTGGGAGCCGGCGTCTCCGCTTCCGGAGGCTACTTCGTCGAAGTCCCCGGACGCGTCGCGCCCTTGCGCGCCATCCTCGAAAGCGGAGTCCATTTTGGATACGGCAGCGATGGCGGCAGCGTCGCGCCTCTGGCGCCCTGGTTGCACATCCATTACATGGTTACCGGGAGAAATGCCGTCGGCGTGGTCGTCAATCCCGGCCAAACGCTCACGCGCTTGCAAGCTCTCCGGGCCTTCACCATCGACAATGCCTGGTTCACCGGCGACGAAGATAAGCTCGGCTCCATCGAAATCGGCAAGCTCGGCGACGTCGCCGTCCTCAGCGGCGATTTCCTCGATCCCGCCCGCGTTCCCGACGATGCCATCAAGCATCTGTCGTCCGTGATGACCATCCTCGGCGGCAAAATCGTCTCCGATTCCGGCGCCCTCTCCGCCCAGCCAGTCTCGAGGTAGGCCGCTCTGCACCGTCAAAAACCGCTACATGGTCTTGATTCTGTTTAGCGCTTCGGCGGTGATCGTATCGATTTCGGCGATCTCTTCGGCAGTGAGCGAGGCTTGGGCGGCCTTCACGTTTTGCTCCAACTGCTCGGGCTTGGTGGCGCCGGCAATGACGCTGGAGACGGTGGGGCGCGCCAGGAGCCAAGCAAAGGCCAGTTCGAGCAGCGTGTGGCTGAGCCGGGCGCAGAACTCTTCCAGACTCTGAACAATTTTCCAATTCGATTCGGTGAGATAGCGATCGGCAAGGCCCTTGAGCGCCTGGAAGCGCGTGTTTTCAGGAATGGGCCGATCGGGCGCGTATTTGCCGGTGAGCAGGCCGCTGGCTAACGGAAAGTACGGCAGCATGCCGAGGCCAAAAGCTTGCATGGCCGGGAGGAGTTCGCGCTCCACGCCGCGCACCAGGAGGCTGTATTCGTTCTGGCAGGAGACGAAACCGTGCAGGTTGAAATGGCGCGCGGTCCATTGCGCGTCGGCAACCTGCCAGGCGGCAAAATTCGAGCAGCCGATGTAACGGACTTTGCCGGAGCGGACGAGATCGTCGAGGGCGCGAAGGGTCTCCTCGATGGGGGTGCCGGGATCGGGGAAATGAATCTGGTAGAGATCGATCCAATCCGTGCGCAGGCGTTTGAGGCTGGCTTCGGCGGCGGAGATGACGTAGCGGCGGGCGGCGCCCTTCATGGTTCCGGGTTCGTCCATGGCGCCGGCGAATTTGGTGGCCAGGACGATGCGCTTGCGGTTCTCGCCGAGGACCTGGCCGAGCATCGTTTCCGAACCGCCGCGCTGACCGTAGATATCGGCGGTATCGAAAAGGGTGATGCCCAGGTCGATGGCCTTGTGAATGACCGCGCGGGAAGCCTCGAGATCGATGCGCAGGCCGAAGTTATTGCAGCCAATGCCTACGACGGAGACGTCCGGTCCGGCATTACCGAGTTTGCGCAGCTTCATGGCGAGATCCCCCAGTGCAGAGCGGATGGTGAGGCGTTCAGAAGTTTGGCACAAGAAGTGCGCCCCGAGGGGGGGTACCCCCACCCTTTTTTGTAAACGTTGTCATTCCACAGCACTTAAATTAGCGGGTTGGAAAACGTTGTCATTCTAAATAACTTAGGGCGCGCCGTACGATCCGCCGGGCTAACGGGCTGAACCGGTGCGGGGCCTTCCCCCTGCCACTTTTCTCGTAAGTACGTATTCTAAAGGAGTTGTGAGATGAATTTGTGTAAGTGCGCATTCCGCAGGAGTTAGCGCAAAGCTCGTGATTTGAGCCGATGAACAGGAACCTCGAAGCGTGTCTGGAGGAGCCTAACGGCGCGAGGGCAATCAGGGATTGCGGCGAGCGCGAAAGCGGCGCGGACTCTGTTATTTGCGAAGGGCGCTTAGCAGCCTTTTCGAGGACGATTCCAACAAGCATAGGCGATGCTATCAGAAAAGTAAACAGAAGTCAACGGCTAGTAACTGGCTGGAATATTCGAAAGGTGCTGGCCGCACGGGCTCAGGGTGCTGGCCGCACAAGCCCCGCAAAGGGACAGTCGAACGAGACACGATGTGGTTTTGCACCGTGAGGGGAAGATGCGCTTGACGTTGCCGACGAGCTTTGCCAACATGCGCGCAGCTTTTCCCACCTTAGAAGGAGGACGTATGCCACTCTATCTAACCCAAGTCGCTTACACCCCGGAAGCCTGGAAGGCGCTGGTAAAAAATCCTCACAACCGGCTTGAAGCCATTCGCCCGGCGATCGAGAAGCTGGGCGGAAAGATCGTCAGCGGATATTTTGCGTTTGGCGATTTTGATGTAATCGCGATTGCGGAAATGCCGGACCACGTGGCGGCGGCAGCATTCGCGATGGCGATTGCGGCAGGCGGCGCGTGCAGAAACGTGAAGACGACCCCCCTCCTTACGACGGCCGAAGGACTGGAGGCGCTCAAGCAGGCGGGCAAGAGCGGCTATCAGCCGGCGGGTGCGGGCGCGGCTGCGACGGCGTGAGCGAGGCGCTGCGAAGAAACAGAAGGAGACAAGACGGAAGGTTCAGGGGCGGCTCGGAAACGAGCCGCCTTTCTTTGGAAGGGCTCCTATTTCGGGGCGGGATCTTTCCGACTAGGGGCTTAGGAATTCGAGAATCTGGCTCTCCTTGTCTTTTTCTTTCTGCGGCTTAGCTCGACTCGTTTGGCGTCGTTCGGGCTTGTTCCGTGGCGCAGCTTGAAACGGAATTTGCAACTGTGTGAGCCGGTGACCTGGACCCTTGCAAGAGGGCAATTAACGCCATCCTTATTTCCTTATTCTGCAATTAATTGCGCAGCAACCCTTAGCATGGAAATATAAGCCCTGTAAATACAAGGTAATAATTCCTTAACCGGTCATCTTGAGCTGGCCAGACAGTTGCTGTTTTTTCCTATTCTCCCTGTTGCCACAACTTGGGGGCTTAATGCGCTTGAAGCGGCTGGTGGCCTGCCTAATCGTATTCCTCGGATTTCACAGTATTCGCGCGCACGGACAGGTGGTCGCCACGTGGACCGACAGCAGCGGCAACTGGAGCAATGCCGCGAACTGGAGCACCAATCCGGTTGTGCCCAACAACGGTGGGGGCGTGACTTACAGTGTGACGATCAATACGCTGGGGTCCAATGTCACGATGGACGTGCTCGACGACACCGTCAGTAATCTAACCCTCGGCGCATCCGACTCCCTGACCATCAACACTGGTAACTGGCTGGGCTCTGGCGCAACCTCGAACAGCGGCGGAATCAACAACTACGGCACGCTCTACGACGGCACGCTCAACAGCAACTCTGGCGCCTCGCTCACCAACTACGGGACGATCGACAACAGCGGCGGCACGCTCAACAACAACTCTGGCGCCTTACTCACGAACTTTGGCGGGATCTCCACTGGGGGACCTGGTCTCGTTGCGAATTACGGCACGTTTATCAATAGCTATGGCGCCTCACTCGGGGGGACTACCGACCCTAACATCATTAACACCGGTGCTGGCGCCTACTTCGGCAACTTTGGCACGATCATTCTTTACGACAGTGGGAACATTTCCAACTCCGGCACGTTCAACAACAGCGGCACGATCGGCGGAACGGCGAGTTTCGACCCTATTGACATCTCCAACTCCGGCACGTTCAACAACACCGGCACGATCAGCGTCATCTATTCTTTCTATGGTTTCGAGTTCAATAACTCCGGCACGTTCAACAACACCGGCACGATCAGCCTCCCCGGCGGTTGTCCTCCTCCTCCTGACTCTCCCTGCGTGTTTAATAGCAACATGACTAACACCGGGGTCCTTAACAACTCCGGGACATTAAACACCGGCGGCTTTTCCAACTTTATTAACTCCGGAACAATCAACAACATCCTCGGTGGCTTGCTTTCTAACGGCACAACACTGAACAACATCGGCGGCACAATCTATAACGATTTCACCAGCACGATCACGAACACCGGCACAATCAACAATGCGGCCGGCGCAAATCTCATCAACTTCGGCACGCTCAACAACGCCGGCACCCTGAACAATCTCGGCACGCTCACTAACGCTCTTTTTGCAAATCTCACAAATTCTGGAACGATCAACAATACTGGAAACTTTACGAACTTGGGCGCCGTAATCATATCCAGTTCGGGCCTCTTCACCACCAGCACGAATTACACTCAGTTGGCCGGCAGCACCCTCGTGAACGGAACGCTCACCGCAACAGGCAGCGCCATCGTAAACATCCGGGGCGGCGCGCTCGGCGGCAACGGAACGATCAACGGAAACGTCTTGATGAGCGGTACCATCATGCCGGGTGGAACATTAATGCCAGGTGATTCTCCGGGGACGCTAACAATTTTCGGAAGCTACGAACAAACAGGCTTGGCAACCTTCGACGAACTGATGAGTCCGCTCTCGCAGTCCCTGCTCGACGTAAACGGCAATGTAACTCTTGATCCCGGGGCTTTGCTGGAGATCACACTGCTGAACGGATTCAATCCCTTCGGGCAGACCTTCGACATCATGAACTACAGCGCCCTTTCGGGAGAATTTCTGAACGGCTCTAGTTTCTGGGATGACGGCTATTTGTGGGACGTAGATTATGGCCAAAACCAAATTGATATTACCGCCGTGAAAGCTCCCGAGCCGGGGACATTCACCTTGCTGGCAGTTGGTCTGATTGCCTTCATCGTTTATTCCTGGCGTAAACAGACCTATTCTCTGCTTAGGAGGCTTCGCCGCACATCGTGATTTCGCGAACCTATCCCGTCGAACAGGAATCGGCATCAGGCACGCCGCCTGTGAAAAGTTCCCGCAGCCGTCTGGGCGCGGCTCAGTTCGTCTGGATTGCGGCGGGTTTGCTGGTCGCGGGGATCGCGTGCACTCATATTTATCTCGCGCTTCGTCCGTCCACAGTTCAGTTCACCACCCCGTATCAGGCCGTGCTGCTCACCAACGGATCCGTATATTTCGGCCGCCTCGAAGGCTATGGCAGCATTTCGCCTATCCTTACCGATGTCTACTACGTTGTGTCGCAAACAAACCCCGAGACCAAGCAGGTTTCCAGTTCTCTCATCAAGAGGGGAAAGGAACTCCACGAACCGGATCGGATGTACCTCAACCCCAATCAAATAGTCTTTGTTGAGTCAGTCGGAGCCAACTCGAAAGTGGCTCAGCTGATTGCGCAAGCTCCCCGCTAACCGCAGGAGTCGTGCGGCAGCTCCTCGGGGCTGATTCTTAATGACCATTTGAGTACTGGTTCGCAAAACTCCTGCTCCGGAGCTGAAGCCGCGACCCAGAAAGTAAAATGCGACAGCTGGAAAAAGCCTCAGGTCTCGCCTGCTGAAGGCGCAGGCGGGACTTTGTGGGCGCCGCGAAGCTCATCCTGTAGGTAGACGTTCGCGGCGAAGGGCTACAAGGGCGCTCAGCAAGCCGCCGCCCGGCTCAGGGCTACTTCGGTTTCTTTCCTTCGGCGGTTTCGCCTACGGAGCGAAATTCTTTCGTGTCCTGCTCGTTGGTGCAGTAAAACTCTTGCAAGCGCTCGTGGTAGCGGGAAAGCGACCAACGATGAGGCGCTGAGTTCCAGGGCTTCGTCAACACTTTCGGATCCTCGATCGTGACCTGGTAAACGAGGTAATTCATGGAGGGGCGGCTGAGGTGCTCGATGACGTGCTCCTGATCGCTATGAAAGAACTGCGCTCCTCGCATGGCGTGACTTCTCTCATCGAGGCCGATCACATCGATGACAAGAGTGTCGCCTTCCCAATGGCCGACGGCATCCCCGGTGTAGGTGGGATCAGGATTTTTTTCATGCGGGCGTCCATCGAGGGGCACGACGCGAAAGTTATTGCGAAATTCATTCAGCTGGGCCAGCTGCCCTGGGGTTTGAATTAATTGTATAGGGTAAGGGTGAGTGGACATTAGAAACATGCCGGGCACGCCCTCCGGATCGCAGTTGACGCCTTCATCCGCGAGCGAAGCTTCCGTGGGGCCCATGGATTTGAGTTTGGCGAGAGCCCAGGGCTGGAAGGAAGGCTTCTCCTCCGGAGTGACCTTGGGATCGAATTGCTGCCGAGCATCGCCGTCGACAGGATCGGCGGACATGATTCCGATGCCGGCGCTATTGGGAAACCAGACTCCCGATAGATCCGGATGGCCATCCGCCGTGCGGGGCGCGGGTCCGCCCGGCGGCAGCTTATGCACACCTCCAAATCCGGAGTGGAGCTGTTCGGAAGAGTTTCCTTGCTGGGTGAAGCCCGTGGCGCAGACCAGGCACAAAGCCACCAGCGCGGCTCCGGCACAGGCGAGATCAAAGCGAAGCCGTGGTTTCATTGTCATTGCGGCACTGAACCTTTATTCAAACCCAAGCCTTCGACATCCTGGCCGACGATGTGCAGACGGCCATCGGACAACTTGATCGTTTCCGCGGCGGCTCTGTACAGGGTGCCCCCAAGTTTGGTGGGACAACCTCTTACAACCACGGTTTTGCCGACGTTGTCGAGAAAATCCTGCCTCTGGATTCCCGCGGACCTTCTCATCGCGGGGATGGAGTTCACTTCAATGGTCCACGACGCTACCTTGCCATCGGCGCCCTTCACATCCATGGTGAAGTGCACGTGAGGATTCTCCCAACTGACGCCCGTGAGCGTACCGGTCATATCGGCACACTTCTTGGGGTCGAATTCGACGGAAAACCCGTGATGCGCGGACGCGGGTATCGCGGCCATAAGCAGGCCGCAAACCGAAGTCGCGATGCGTCCGAGGCGAGGTGTCATCTGAATGTCTCCCGGGATGGAGATTAGAAAGTAGCTCGAGACTGGCTATCGTATACGCTGATGGTTCTTTCGATGTCAAGTGCAGGGATGCGGAGGGATTCTTCACTGCGCGGCGCGCATCCCGAAAGCGGGATTGGGAAAAATCGGCGCGCCGCTCCGTTCAGAATGACAACTTTGTTTGCGCCGCGAAGCTCCCGATTTTGCTACCCGCGAAAAGCGCATCCTGTGGGTAGCCTTTTCGCGGCGGACGTTCGCGGCGGGGAAGCAGGTGACGCGAGGGACAGCAATTCGGTTCTCACCGGCGGAGACGACCCCGCGCAAGAAAAATCCGAACCCTTACAAACGAAGGGTGCGGCACCGGAGGGAAGCCGCACTATTGAATCGCCTCACCACGTACCGATGAGGATGCCTGTGCCGAAAACGATGGCGCCTCCCAGCGCCACCTGCACGGCCGCCGAAAACGTTGGCGTTTCCATGAAGCGATGCCGCACCCAGGTGATCACCCCCAGCTCCACGATCACCACGCCGACGGCGATCGCCACGGCCAGCGTGAATCGGCTGGTGAGAAACGGCAGCGTGTGCCCGATGCCGCCCAGCGCCGTCATGCATCCGCAGACCACTCCGCGCAACAGCGGATGCCCGCGCCCGGTCAGCGTGCCGTCATCGGAAAGAGCTTCGGCGAAGCCCATGCTGATTCCAGCGCCGAGCGAAGCCGCCAAGCCCACCAGAAAAGCGTCATGCGTGGCGCGCGTGGCGAACGCGGCGGCGAAAACCGGAGCCAGCGTGGAGACCGATCCGTCCATCAGTCCCGCCAATCCCGGCTGGATGATCTGGAGCAAAAAGAGTCTGTTCTGCGCGTCGCTTTCGCGCGAAGCGGCGCCCTGCTTGGTTGCCGCTTCGCTCAACTGTTCGGCGCGGTCCTGGTGCGACCGCTCTTCCTGCGCCAGGTCGTCCAGCAAGCGGCGAATGCTGGCGTCGCTGGTGCGCTGCGCGGCGGCTTCATAGAAGCGGCGCGTCTCTTGCTCCATGGAACTGGCTTCGCTGCGGGCCGTTTTCGGACGCAGCGGACGCGCCAGCCACACGGGCCGGCGCGCCACGAAGCCTTTTATGTCCTGGCGGCGGATCAGCGGAATGTGTTCGCCGAATTTTTGCTGGAACATCTCCTGGAGGCGCCGCCGGTGGCCGGACTCCTCCGCGCGCATCTCGTCGAACAGCGCAGCGGATTCGGGGAAGTTCTGCCGCAGGCCCTGTGCGAAATCGGCGTAGATGCGCTCGTCTTCTTCTTCCAGCGCGATGGCCAAGGCCAGCAGCTCTTGTACGGACAGATCGTTGACGTTTCTCATGGCCCTCTCATTTGCTTGCGATCGGGGAGATCATGACGGCCGTTCTGAAGGCCTGGCGAAAACTCACGAAAGCAGGATCGGCAGGCACAGCGGCTGCGCGACGTGGAAATCCAAAGCGCCGATCTCCTCGAGCGCGCCATCGAGCAAAGCACTGCTACACGATTCCAGCGTCATGATGAAGGGCAGAGCGGAATGCGGATAGCCGGGCTTTTGCAACAGCGCGTCTATGCTGATTCCGAACTTGGCGAACACCGTGGCCACTTCGGCCACGATTCCCGGCCGGTCTTTGACCACGAAACGAACGTAATGGGGAAGCACGAAATCGCCGCTCACGGAATCCGGGTCTTCGGCAATTTCGCCTGTGTCCACGGGAGCGGCATTGGACTGCCGGGCGATGACGTAAAGGTCGGAAACCACCGCGACGGCCGTAGGATCGCCGCCCGCGCCAAACCCGGACAACACGATGGGCCCGGCGAATTCTCCCGTGGCGATCACCAGGTTCTGGTTTCGTTGCACGTGCGCGGTAAGCGAAGCCAGCGGAACGAGCGTGGGACGCACCGCGGCCAGCAGATGCAAACCCTTGGAGGAATCTTTCTGCGCGATGGAAATTTGCCGGATGGTGCAGTTCAGTTCGCGTGCGTAGCCGAAATCGACGGCATCGATCGGCGAAATCGGCGCGCACGGAATCTGTTCGCTGCGCACGTTCACGCGCAGCCCGGCCTGCGTCAGGATCACGAGCTTGGCGCGAGCGTCGTATCCTTCGACGTCGCTCGAGGGATCGGCTTCGGCGAAACCCAGTTCTTGCGCCTCCTTGAGCGCGGCCGCGAATCCCGCGCCCGTCGCCTCCATTTTCGTGAGGATATAGTTGCAGGTGCCGTTCAGAATTCCCGAGATGCGATAAAGCCGGTCGCCCGCCAGTCCTTCCTGAATGGCGATGATCGCGGGGATTCCTCCCGCGACCGAAGCGCCGAACTGAAGTTGCCGTCCCGTTTGCCGCGCCAGGCGCAGAAGTTCCGGCCCGCGGTCCGCGATCAGCAGTTTGTTCGCCGTGACCACGGATTTACCCGCGCGCAAGGCCTTGCTCACCCATTCGCCCGCGGGCTCGAGGCCGCCCACGACTTCGACCACGATATCCGTGTCCGAGGCCAGCACGTCGTTAATATCTTCGGTCCAGCGCACGCTCCGTGGAATCCAGTCCACTTTTTTCCGCTGGATATTGCGGTTGCAGATCTGAGTCAGCACGAACGGGCTGTGCCGATTCTGCGTCAGCAGTTTGGCTACCGAGCGCCCCACGGTTCCGAAGCCCACGAGAGCGACCTTGAGCTTCCTGGCTGCGGGCGCGCCTTGCGCCGCAGACATTTCGTCCTGGAGTTTTGAGTTCGAGCGTGGCGCCACCGGTTCCTCACGTTTGCCAAATTGCGCCCGTTGCCGGCTTCCAAATCGTTGCAAAGAGCGCTGCGCAGGACGTTAGCAAGGAATTTCCGGGAGAGCAAACCCGGCGCTTTCGTGCATGAAGCGATGTGCAAACAACGGCGGAATGGCCGGCCTTATTTTTGGTCCAGGCTATCGAAGACTTCCTTGGCGGCGCGAAAGGCATCGACGGCCGCGGGTACGCCGGCGTAGACCCCGGCTTGAAGAAAGACTTCCGCGATCTCCTCGCGCGTGACGCCGTTATTCAGCGCGCCGCGGACGTGCAGCTTGATCTCATGCGGCCGGTTCAAGGCCGTAAGCATGGCCAGGTTGAGGAGGCTTCGCGTCTTGCGGGTGAGGCCGGGACGGGTCCAGACGGCGCCCCAGCACCATTCGGTGGCGAAATCGTAGAGCACGCGGGTGAAAGGGTCGGCCGAAGCCGTGGTGCGATCCACGTAATCGGCGCCCAGGACTTCGCGGCGCACGGCCATGCCTTCGTCATAAGTTTTTTTGTTCAAGAGATTTTCTCCTCGGGTATACGGAAAGAGCCAGCGGCTCCGGCGGCTCAATTTCAGCGCCGCATTCCAGCGACAGCCGCGAGCATTGTAAAGCTGCGGAGGTGGTTTCAAAAGCGCCGCAAGGTTGCGTGACAGATTTGATTGGCGAGAGATTTACTGGAGATGCGGAAGCGCCGGGAGTCTTGGTTCCCGATAAGCGGGGGGAAAGTAAGCGGAAGATAAAAGGACGTTAAGCCGCGCGAACGCCGCGAGCCAATACGTGGACAGCAGCCGACTTGGCGGCCTGATCGTTCGCTTCCATCTTGGAGCGCACAAAACTCAGCACAGCCAGCGTGGCGATGGTCAGGATCATGGCAGCTACGATTAAAAGGGTCTTCTTTCTCCGCATGCTTTCTCCTAGGTTCGGGCCGTTGGGCGCTTCCCTCACCACCGATTTGACTCTGTGGCAGAAAAAAGGGCCAGCCTCGCCGCGCCAAAACGTGTCTATTTCAGTACGAGGCCATAAATACAAGGATGGCAGGTACTTGGAAACCTGTACGCAGGGACAGAAAAAGGGCAACCGCACTGTGCAAAAAACCTCAGCCACGGCCGAATTGCTCTGGCTCGCCCTCGTGGTCGAAAACACCCACTGAAGGCTGAAAGGGTGGCTCGAAGTTGATATGCTACGGGAACTCAACCCGGGACGCGGAAACCCACTTCAGGAGGGCACCATGATCACGCGTAGAGAGGTCCTGCTGGGATCGATGGCCGCAGGGGCAGCCGCGCTGTTGCCGAAGTCCCTGTGGGCCAGCGCATCGCAGCCTTCGACTCCAGTCAATTTTGCGGTGCCCGCGGGAGCCTGCGATTGCCACACGCACATTTTCGGCGATTCACACCGGTTTCCGCTATGGTCCGGGCGCACTTATACGCCGGAGACCGCCTCTGTGGCGGAAATGCGCGCCTTGCACCGCGCGCTGCGTACCGAGCGCGTGGTGATCGTGAATCCGAGCATTTATGGAACCGACAATTCTTGCACGCTGGATGCCGTCAAGCAGCTTGGTGCGGGCGCGCGGGCCATCGCAGTGATCGACGAGAAAACGTCCGACGCGCGGCTCGATGAGATGGCTCACGGCGGCGTGCGTGGCATTCGCCTGAATTTTGAAACCTTCGGAGAGGCCAATCCGGATGCGACGCGGAAAGCGTTCCTTTCGGCCGTGGAGCGCGTCGCCGGACGAAAATGGCACATTCAGATCTACACGCACCTGGCGGTGATCGCAGGTTTGCACAAGGAGATCATGGCGGCGCCGGTGGTCTCCGTCTTCGACCACTTCGGGGGAGCGCAGGCCGCGCAGGGAACTGCACAGCCCGGTTTTGACGAGATGATCGATCTGCTGCGCGCCGGCAAAGCTTACGTGAAAATTTCTGGCGCTTATCGCATCTCCAACAAGGCGCCCGATTATCCCGACGCGGCTCCGCTGGCCAAGGCGCTCATCGCGGCGAATGCGGAGCGCGTAATTTGGGGCAGCGACTGGCCGCATCCCAGCGGCGGGCCGTTGCCGGGACACACTGCGACCGATCTCGCTCCACTCTTGCAGATCGACGACGGGCGCCTGCTCGATCAGCTTCCGGTGTGGGCGCCGGATGCGGCTGTGCGAAAGACGATCCTGGTGGATAATCCCGCGCGGCTCTACGGATTTTAACGCCTCCATTTTGGGGCTATAATGCCGGCGTTCTCACCCGAATTTCGCCAACAGCGCAGGAGGTACGCATGCGAACTCTTTTCGCCAGGTTCGTCATTGGGCTGACGGCAGCGCCGCTCTTCGTCTCCATGGCCATGGCTCAGGCGGGCGCCGCTGGAGAGAACAATATGTACAACCGGCTGAAGAATGGCGGCAGCGGCGGACCCGCTCCTAAACGCAGCGTGACCGGCGTGTGGACCGGAGCTCTGGAGGCGATAAGACCCGACGTGCCTCCGATGACGCCGCTGGGGCAGAAGCTATTCAGCGCCAGCAAGACAGACGCGAATGCAGGCTGGGCCGATGCGAACGATCCATGGAAGACGTGCGATCCATTTGGCATGCCACGAAGCGCGGTGAATGAGATCCGAGGCATCTCGTTTGCGGAGATGCCCGACAAGATCATCGTTCTGCACCAGTACAACAGGATCTGGCGCGACGTGTGGATGGATGGGCGACAACTCCCGAAGAACGTGGATCAAAAGGGAGGACCGGATTCCACGTGGTATGGATATTCTGTGGGCCATTGGGACGGAGACTACACGCTGGTGATCGATACGACCGGATCGGACGGCTCGGAGTGGCTCGATCCGCGCGGCTATCCGCATAGCGCCCAAGGCGTGTTCGAGGAGCGCTACACGCGCGTGGATCACAATCATCTGGAGATGACGGTTACGGTGAACGATCCGGCGATCTATACCAAGCCTTTTGTGCTGGGCACCAGCAAGTTCGCGTGGGTTCCCAATCAGCAATCGGAAGAGCAGATTTGCGTGCCATCGCAAAGCATTGCTTACGTGAATATCATCAGCGTTCCCGCGGTGCGCAAGGCAGAGCCGAGTAAGTAGAGGGGAACAGCCGAGGCGCCCCTTCCTTGGCCTGAAAGTGAGATCTGAGTTTGGCGACGCGATTTTCAGAGTGCAACTCTTCGGAGGATGAAATGAAAGCCACGACGATGCGGTGGTGCTGTACGGTCTTGGCGTCAGTAGTCGTCGCAGCGGTCGGAGCTTTTGCGCAGGCTCAGCAGACCAATTACGCCGCCATGACGATGAAAGTCGATAAGCTAGCCGACAATTTCTATACGGTCACGGGGATAAACGGAACGGGACGCACGGGGGGAGCGATCGGAGTTTTGACGGGTCCGGATGGGATTTTCATGGTAGATGCGTCGTTCGCGCCTTTGACGGCCAAGATCACCGCGGCCATAAAGACGTTCTCGATCGAGCCGGTAAAGTATCTTGTCAATACGCACCCCCACGGCGACCACACGGGCGGCAATCCCAACCTGGCCAAAATGGGCGTGACGATTTTGGGACTCTCCCAGATGCGTGCGGATTTGATCGCGCAGAAGGGCTTCGATCCGGCGGGGCTTCCGACGGTTGTTTTCAATGGGCCGATGACGCTCTACATGGACGGCGAGGAAGTGCAAGTAATCCCCGTGCCTCCTGCGCACACCGACGCCGACTCCATGGTCTATTTCCGCAAGGATGATGTGCTCATGATTGGCGATTTCTTCCGCGCCGGATATCCCAATATAGGCGGCACGGTCGATGGCATGATTCGAGCGCTGGGGATGGCCATCGCTGTTTGCGGACCCAACACCAAGGTGGTCCCCGGCCATGGTCCTGTGATGAACCGAGCCGACATCATTGCGCACAAGGACATGCTCGAGGGTGTCCGCGACCGTGTATCGGAACTCATCAAGCAGGGCAAGAGCGAAGACGAAGCTGTCGCAGCGCACCCCACGGCAAGTTACGATCCCATCTTCCTCAACAATATCGGGCAGTTTTACGATGACGGCACGATCGTGCGATACCGCAATGGCGATGCCTTCATCAAGCAGCTCTACGAGCAGCTGAAGCCCAAGACCTAAGGCTCGGGGCGAGAGAGTCTGGCGGAGCCGCTACTCGCGTTTTTTTCTTATCAATATTTTTCGAGGGCGCGTACACTCTTGCGCATAAGGGAGGAAACCTGTGAGGAGCAAGCTCGGGACGATTTCGTTGTTGGTTGTGGGCTGCATGGCCGCCTGCTTACCTCTCCTGGCGCATCACGGAAACGCGGCCTACGATACGGCAAAAACGGTGACGGTCAAGGGAACAGTGACCGACTACATTTGGGCCAATCCCCACGTCTTTCTGAAAGTCGATGCCAAGGACGAGAGCGGCAACACCTTGCATTGGGTTATTGAGGGGCAGAATGCGGTTACTCAAGCGACCGCCGGCTGGACTAATGCCACGTTCAAAAGCGGCGATCAGGTGGTCGTTGCTGTGACGCCGGCAAAGAACGGGCGGCCGATCGGCCGGTTCAAAGGGCACATCGAGATCAATGGCCAGGTGTTCAAGCCCTGACCTGGTCTGTATCGGGAATTGAATCCAAGCCGCGGAGGAATCGCGATTGCCTAGATGCCAGGACAGGACGAAAAGACGCTTGATGGGGACGATCTCGCCGATGGCGCTGATGATGGCCTTTGTGGTTCTGCCGGGTTTGGGCGCTCAGACTGCTCCGCCAAAATCAGTCGACGACATTAAAATTGACATTTGGAATAGCGCTCCTGTTCCCGGCAGTGCGTATGCGGGTGTGAAGTCGGCTCCCGCTCCGCGGCACGATCTCTCCGGAGTTTGGGATGCAACCGGGGATGCCATAGGCGGTCCGCCACCCGGAATCCAACCGACCGGTAACAACGAGCACCGCGCAGTGTTGCGAGGAAACAACAATCCGCCGGGGGGCGAACCCGACGAGCGCAATATCCCCAATCCGCTGCCGTACACGCCGCTCGGCGAAAAGACGCTCGAGGCCCACAAACCTACCGGACTCGGTGTGAGATCGGTTCCCGCCGTGCTTGGAAACGATCCGGTGGATATCTGCGACCCGCCAGGATTTCCGCGCATGGACCTTTCTGAATTCAGGACCATCGAAATCACCCAGACGGCCGACCAGGTGATCGTGCTGAATCAATTCTTTCGGACTTGGCGGACCATTTGGACCGACGGGCGAGAGCTTCCCGCCAATCCCGAGCCAAGGTTTACCGGCTACTCGGTGGGCCAATGGGTGGACGACTACACGCTTGTGGTTCAGACGGTGGGAATGAGCGAAAAGACCTGGATCGACAATGCGGGCCGCCCGCACAGCAGCGAATTGAAGGTGGAAGAACGGTTTCACCGGGTGGACCACGACCATCTGGAACTCACGGTGACCATCAACGATCCAAAGATGTATACGCAGCCCTGGCTGGCCCTGAACAAATTTCCTCTGCGGTTGCAGCCGCGTGGCTTCGATATTCGGGAGATGTACTGCTCGCCGTCGGACATCGCGGAATACAACAAGGAGATCGGCGATGAGGTCGTGGCGCCCCCGGAGAAATAGGGAAACGCCTCCTTCGGTTGACAACACTGGGAGCGTTCAGTAGCCTTTTCGCTTTCCCCTAGGCGCCGGCAAATTCCTGAGTAACCCGCGCCCTCTGCCGGCGCGAGATTCGCGCCAGAAAGCGACCATGGCCGATCAGAAGCTTCCCACCCGCGCCGAAGACTTTTCCGAATGGTATAACCAGCTCGTTCTCCGCGCCGAATTAGCGGACTATGCGCCCGTGCGCGGATGCATGATTGTGCGGCCGTACGGCTGGGCGCTCTGGGAAAATATCCAGCAGGCGCTCGATCGCCGGTTCAAGGCCACGGGTCACGTCAACGCCGCGTTTCCGCTGTTGATTCCGCGCAGCTTCATCGAAAAAGAACAATCGCACGTGGCGGGATTTTCGCCCGAATTGGCGGTGGTCACCATTGGCGGTGGAGAAAAGCTGGAAGAGCCGCTGGTGATTCGCCCGACCTCGGAAACGATCATCGGGCACGCCTACGCGAAATGGATTCAGTCTTACCGCGATCTGCCGGTGCTGATCAATCAATGGAACAGCGTGGTGCGCTGGGAACTGCGCACCAAACTATTCCTGCGCACGCTGGAATTTTTCTGGCAGGAGGGGCATACGGCGCACGCCACGTTCGAGGAGGCCGAAGCGGAAACGCGGCAGATGCTGGAGATTTACACGGATTTCGCCATCAACGAAGCGGCCATTCCGGTGATTCCCGGCCGCAAATCGGCCTCCGAGCGTTTCGCGGGCGCGGACCAGACGTATTCCATCGAGGCGATGATGGGAGACGGCAAGGCGCTGCAGGCCGGGACCTCGCACAATCTGGGGCAAAACTTCGCCAAGGCTTTTCAGATTCGCTATCTCGACCGCGAGGGCGTGCTGCAACACTGCTGGACGACGTCTTGGGGGCTTTCGACGCGCTTTATCGGCGCGATCATCATGGTACATGGCGACGATCAGGGATTGATTCTGCCGCCGAGGCTGGCGCCCACGCAGGTGGTGATCGTGCCGATCTACAAGACCGACGATGAGAAGGCGCAGGTGTCCGGGGCGGCGCGCAACATTCGCGATGGTCTGGTGACCGCCGGAATCCGCGTGCGCATGGACGAGCGAGAAGGGACCAGTCCGGGCTTCAAATTCAACGATTGGGAGATGCGCGGCGTGCCCCTGCGCATCGAGATCGGGCCCAAGGACGTAGCCAAGGGCAGCGTGGTTTTGGCCCGGCGCGACCGGCCCGGCAGGGAAGGGAAGTCCTTTCACCCGCAGGAGGGCTTGCCCGCGGTGGTGTCGAACACGCTGGTCGAAATTCAGGCAGCGCTGCTGAACCGCGCCCGCGATTTTCGCGATGCGCATTCCAAAGAGGCCAAAACCTACGACGAATTCAAGGCCGCGGTGGAAACAGGTTTTGCGTCGGCATTCTGGTGCGGCCGCGAGGAGTGCGAGGCCAAGATCAAGGAAGAGACCAAAGCCACGACGCGCTGCATACCTTTGTCGCAGAGCGATAGTGCGGGGACCTGCATCCTTTGCGGGGAGCGCTCGACGGAAAAGGGCATCTTCGGCCGCGCTTATTAGACGCCTTGGGAGACGGGTTTTCGAAGAAGGCAGCTATGCCTGAGCGGCCAAACCCGAAGTGGGCGTCTTAATTCGTTCAGGCGCTTTCGGTGTTGCCGTGACCAGCGGCAAGGTCACCTTTACGGTCGTGCCGGTCCCCGGGTTTTGCAATTCGATTTTGCCTCCCAAGTCCCGCACGCGTTCCCTCATGCCGCCTAAACCGACTCCAACATCGGTGCCCGAGGTCACGAATTTCTGGATCTGGTCCCGGGACATGCCTTTGCCGTAATCCCTTACGGAAAGAACCACCTCTTGGCCGGCGATGTCCAGGCGAACCTCCGCTTTCTTGCTCCCGGAGTGGCGCAAAATGTTGGTCAGGCACTCTTGCAATACGCGGAACAGCGTCAGGTCCATTGATTCCGTGAACCGCAGCTGCTCCTCCGGTAATTCCACGTTGACTTCGATACCGCTGCGGCGAGCGAAGCCGGTTATGTACCAACTGGCCGACGCGGCGAAGCCGAGTTCATCGAGCATAGGCGGATGCAGCAGGTGCGAGATGGTGCGCGTCTCGCGGATGGCCTCGTCGATCAGCGCGTTCACGTCATCCCAGCATTTGGAGATGGCAGGGCTGGGCTGAGCCGCTGCGGAGGTCATCTTGGATAGGGTGCTTATGGTCATTTTCAGAGCAGCCAGAGTCTGACCGATGCTGTCGTGCAACTCACGCGCGATTCGCCGCCGCTCTTCATCCTGAATGTTCAGCATGCGCGCGGAAATCCTGCGCCGGGCCTCTTCCGCCTCAGCGCGCACCTTGATCTCGGCCTGCAAGTTGGCTAAGGCCACTTGAAGTTCCCGGGTGCGCTCGTCGACTTTTTCTTCCAGCGTTTGGCGGGCGGCTTCCACTTGCAGCAGCGCCCGGCGGCTCCTTTCAGCCAACAAGATGATGATGCCCGACACGAGAAGGAATCCGGCGGAATAAGCGAGATCGGACCTTTCCAACTTCAACTGGCCCTGCAGCAGAAACCAGCGACCGCTGCCGAGGAGACCGATCAATGCCGTAAGAGTTGCAGGCCCGGCTCCGAGATAAACGGCGGCAAGGGTCACCGCGGCATAGACCGATAGGAAAGGGCCAAGGTCGCCAAGGACGGGGTTAATGAGCCAGCGGACCAGGAGCGCGACTGTGGTAAGCCCCAGCGCGAGGCCGTAGCGTGCGGCCCGCTGGTTCGCCAAGAAAAGCTCGGGCGCGAAAAGTGCCGTACTCCCGGACTGCGGCAATTCTGCAGCCATAAGTTCAATCCCTCCGGCAAGGGCTGTGCCGGAACGGTCCAAGCCTAGGTGACGGCTCGGCCTGTCCCCCTGAGCTTCCTACTTTACGATGATTATACAACCACCAGCGTTTCCTGAATGTGATGACTCGGGCGGATAACGGTAAATCTCTTGAGCGTCTGGCAACTCCCTCCTTTCAGATCGCTTGTGTCCTTCGGGCGTTACTTGGAGGAACGTCCAGGCGCCGTTTATATCGACACCCCTGGATGCGAATGCTAGCATCGGGCGTAACTTTACGAATCCACAGATCGGGCCACAGGCGGAGCCTGCGACGGCCGTTCTGCAGAGGGTTAACGCATGAATTGCTCCGGTCAATGCCGAAAGTTGGGGGGCCGAAGCCTGGCGGGCTCGAAAGAGAGTGAAAGAGCCGCGCAGCCCGCGGGCGCGAGCCCCATGGCCCCGAGAGATCGCCAGCGCGGCGCGGGAAGGCTGAAAGCCGTTGTTGTATTGGCCATTTTCGCCGGGATGATTTATGTCGGCGTGAAGGTAATTCCCATCCTGATAAGCAATTATGAGTTCCAGGATGCCCTGCAAAGCACCGCCCGGTTGGCGACTGTGAATCGGCAATCCGCCGAGGATATCCGCGCGGCCGTTCTCAAGGAAGCGCAGAGCGAAGAAATCCCCATCGTGGCGGAAGACATCCATGTAAAGGACGACGGAGGGCACGTGGAGATCACCGCCGACTATAGCGTCACCGTGGATTTGCGCGTGTATCAATGGACGCTCAATTTCCATCCCAACGCCATGAACAATCCTATCTAGAGCGGCCACGTTTAGGGGAAAGTTCAGGGGAAAATGGCTCGGATCTTTGCTTTGGAGGCTTTGAGGTCCGCTCCGAACTTTGCCGTGATATTGACTTTGAACCACTCTCTGGTCTGTGCCGTTCCGTCGTGAATTTTGCTAAGCTGATTGGTGAGAGTTCAGCCAACGTTTCCTCCCAGCCGGGGAGAATAGGGCGGCTTCCCAGCGGCCATCCCGTCGCTCGCGTGTAAACTGTAGGAAGCAATGGTATCGAAGGGTTCGAAGAGACCATCGGGAGAAGGCATGCGGCTGCGAATTCACCGGGGTTTTTTGCTCTCGGGCTTAGGCCTGGGGCTGCTGGCCGCGTTCCTGGGCGTGTTTCTGATCGCCGCGGGAATGTTTACGTATTACTGGATCGTGTACGGCCGCATGATCGATCAGCGCATGGCTGGGCACATGTACCAGACCAGCGCTCGCGTCTTTAGCGCGCCCGACCGCGTTTTCGACGGGGAGACGCTGTCGGCCGCCGAACTCGTCCGCCAATTGCAGCACGACGGCTACAACGAGACAAAAGTTGACGGCGCGCCGGGCTGGTACAGCATCGACGGCAACGTCGTGGAGATACATCCCCTTCCGGATTCGTACTTCCAGGGCAAGAACGCGCTGCACGTCAATTTCGCCGGGGGCGGCGTGAGCAGCATCAAGCTGCTGGGTAGCGGCGACGTGGTGGAAAGCGCCGAAATCGAGCCGGAGCTGCTGACCAATCTCTTCGATACCTCCCGGGAAAAGCGGCGCCGGATTCGCTTCGACGACATTCCCAAAGTGCTTGTCAACGCGGTGCTCTCCGCGGAAGACAAGCGCTTTTTCGAGCACCCCGGCCTGGATTTTGTGCGCGTCTTCGGCGCGGCCTGGGCGGATGTTCGTCGCGAGGGGATCGCCCAGGGCGCCAGCACGCTGACGATGCAGCTTTCGCGGAGCTTTTTCTTTACCACGGAGCGCACCTGGCGCCGTAAGGTGGCGGAAACCATCGTCGCTCTGGAACTGGAGCATCGCTTCAACAAGCAGCAAATCTTCGAGCTCTACGCCAATGAGATCTACCTCGGCAATCGCGGCAGCTTCGCCATTCATGGATTCGCGGAAGGGTCGCTGGCCTATTTCAACAAGGATATCCGCGACATTTCGGTGAACGAAGCCGCTTTCCTCGCCGGCATTATTCGCGCGCCCAATCGCTATTCGAGCGCGGACCGGCGCCCGGAGCGCGCCGCGGAAGCACGGGACCGCGTGTTGACGCAGATGATGGAAAACGGGTTCATTACCGCGGACCAGGTGCAGCAAGCCAAGAAGGCGCCGCTCACCCTGGCCACCGAGGGGCAAAACAATAACGACGCGCCGTACTTCGTGGATATGGTCAAGGACCATCTGCTGGACCGCTTCTCCGAAGCGGAACTGCTGTCGCAAAGTTATCGCATCTATACGACTCTGGACCCGCAGCTGGAACGCGCCGCGGTGCAGGCGGTTGCGCTCGGAGTAGCCAATGTGGATCAGCTGCTGGCGCGGAAGTATGCGCTCTGGAAAAAGCAAAACAAGCCGGCCCAAGCGCAAGTGGCCCTGCTGGTGCTTGACCCGCACACGGGAAATATTCTGGCGACGGTGGGCGGACGCAATTACGGCGAGAGTCAGCTCAATCACGTCACCGCCAGAAGACAGCCCGGCTCGGTGTTCAAGCCTTTCGTCTATGCCGCGGCTTTCGATGATGTGGTGAAGGGACTTTCTCCCGTGGTGACTCCGGCGACCACCGTTGACGACGAGCCTACCACGTTCGATTTCGAGGGTAAGGAGTACACGCCCAATAATTACGGCGAGAGCTTCCACGGAACGGTAACGCTGCGAGAGGCCCTGACCGAGTCTCTGAACGTGGCTACGGTCAAAGTGGCGGAGATGATCGGTTATGGCCGGGTGGTGGATATGGCGCGCCAACTGGGCCTCAATGACGATATCCAGCCCACGCCCGCCGTGGCTTTGGGCGCTTACGACATGACGCCGCTCGAGGTCGCCGCCGGGTATACGGTCTTCGCCAATAACGGCACGCGAGCCGAGCCCGTGCTTATCGATCGCGTGATCGATTCGCAGGGCGGCGTGATCGAGCGCAGTCCCATTCAGACCAGGCAAGTGCTCGACCCGCGCGTGGCCTATCAGGTAACCACAGTGCTCGAGGACGTGATCGATCATGGAACCGGGGCATCGGTTCGCGCGCGCGGATTCATGGGGCCGGCGGCGGGGAAGACGGGAACCTCGCGCGACGGCTGGTTCGCTGGTTATACCTCCAATCTTCTGTGCGTGGTTTGGGTGGGATTTGACGACTATCGGGAGTTGGGGCTGCCGGGCGCGGTAGCGGCCGCTCCCATTTGGACCGAATTCATGAAGCGGGCCACGGCCATGCCTGCGTATCGGGAGCTGAACGATTTCGTGGCGCCTCCCGGTATTTCGGTGGTGGAGATCGATCCGACCTCGCTGCAGTTGGCGACCCCGGCGTGTCCGGTAACGCGGAAAGAGGTCTACATCGCGGGCACGGAGCCGACCGAGTTCTGCGAATTGCACGGCGGACGCATGTTGACGCAAACCCCGCCGGCTTCCTGGCTATCGCGCATTTTTGGCGACAAAAAGTCCGACGAGGCCCCGCCGCCGGGCAGCCCGGGGGGCACTGTCGCGCCCGGCACACTGCCCGCGATATCCACCGCTAGCCCTGCGCCTCCGGGCGCGCCGTCCGCCGCCGCGGATGAAGACGATAAGAAATCCGGTCTGCTGCACAAGATTTTTGGTATCTTTGGGGGCAAGAAGCAGGACGACCAGAATCCGAAGGAGAATAATCCCGATTCACCGCACTAATTCCCCGGAGCCAGTCTCCGTGGGGGAAGTCATGAAGAGCTTCATCTTCATCCTGACGGCCGTCGTTCTCGGCGCCATTTTTCTGCCGGCGCTTCATGGTCAGGGAGGTAATTCCGCCCCTCAAAACACTGCGCGTCAAGACATCCCAAGCAGTCCGCGCGAGAAAGACGAACTGCAAGCGCGCATCTATATGGCCCGCAAGGATTATGCCCAGGCTGCCGATCTATATGCCAAGCTTTGGCGCGAATATCCGAAGGACGCCTCCTATCCGAACTACATCGGAATTGCGCTCCTGCAGGAAGGCAAGCTGAACGACGCGCGCAAATCGTTCGAGCAAGCCACCAAGGTCAATAAGCGCTTTCCCGACGCTTACAATAATCTCGGCGCGACCTATTACGCCGAAAAGAGTTATAAGAAGGCCATCGCGCAGTACCGGCGTTCGCTGGGACTGGAACCGAATAGCGCCAGCATCTATACCAACATCGGATACGCCTATTTCGCGGAGAAGCAGATTCCCAAGGCCATGGAAGCATTTCATAAGGCCTTAGAACTCGATCCCCAGGTTTTCGACGAGACCAGCCGCGTCGGGTCGATCATGAGTTTCCGTTCCGTGGTCGATCGCGGCCTTTTCAACTTCATATTAGCCAAGAACTATGCCGAGAGCGGCGATGCCGCGAATTGCATTGTGTATCTGCGCCGTGCGGCGGATGAGGGTTATAAGGAGATCGGCAAGGTGCGCAGGGATCCGGCGTTCGCTAAAGTGATCGCGGATCCGGACGTCAAGGCGCTGCTGGATGAGGTCGCCCCCGAGCCGCCGCCCCCTCACGCTCCGCACACCTGACGCCGGTTACGTTTGCGCGCGTTTGGCCCGAAGCGCGGCCTCCTTCCGAGCGGCTTTGATACAATGAACTCCAGAATGTACCGGCGCAGCGTTCGGGCCGATGTGCTTGCGGTTCCGCGAGTTAGGCCAGGCTATTCTTTTTTCATCACGATTACCATGGGCACTTCACGGATGCTTCCAGCCGGTTCCGCGAATTTGCGCCTTGCATTCCCGGCCGTCCAGGGTTGTGGAGGACGCGATGCTCGGCGCTGATTTTCGCTTCACCTCGCGCTCGGCGAGCACAGCAGCGGTGCGCTACGTGGCCTGTGTTCTAACGCTGATTTTGCTGCTGTTCGGAGTTTCGGTCCGACAGGCAAAAGCGCAAGCCAGCGCAGACAATTCCGGCACGAGTTCGCGCGTGATCGAATTGCGGATCGGCGACGAAGTGGAACCGATCATGGCCGAATATATCGACGGCGGTATCGCCGAGGCAGCCAAGCAGCACGCCAATCTGGTCCTCATCACCATGGACACGCCGGGCGGCCTGGGCACGTCCATGGAAGACATGATCCAGCACATTCTGGCTTCGCCGGTGCCCGTGGCCGTCTACGTTTCTCCCACGGGCGCGCGGGGTGCCTCGGCGGGATTTTTCATCCTGATGTCCGCGGACGTGGCCGCCATGGCTCCCGGCACGCACGCCGGGGCGGCTTCGCCGCTGCTGGAAGTTGGCGGCTTTCCACTGAACGTGGACCAAACGCTGAAGAACAAAATTCTCAACGACGCCACGGCGTTTCTACGCAGCTATGTGGGGAAGCGAGGCCGCAACGTCCAAATCGCTGAGACGGCGGTGACCGACGGGAAGGCGTTCACCGATACCGAAGCGCTCAACGACAAGCTGATCGATCTGATCGCCAATTCTCCGGAGGATTTGCTGGCCAAGCTGAACGGCCAGAGCATCAAGCGGTTCGACGGATCGACCACTCAGCTCAATCTGGATCATCCGCAAATTGTGAGCGTGGAGATGTCCGCACGCGAGCGCTTTCTGGCGCGCATCGTGCAGCCTGACGCCTTTTTTATTTTGTTGATCGCCGGCGCGCTAGGTCTCTATATCGAATTCACGCATCCGGGCATGGTCGCGCCGGGTGTGATCGGCGCAATCGCGCTGGTCTTGGCCCTATTCGCCATGCACATTCTTCCGGTAAACTTTGCGGGCCTGCTCTTAATCGTTGTGGCGCTGGGCTTGTTCATTCTGGAGGCCAAGTACACGAGCCACGGCGTTCTGGCCGCCGGCGGGATCATCGCCATGATGCTGGGCGCTTTTATGCTGATCCGCTCGCCGATCACGGGCGCCGGCGTCAGCTTCGGCGTGGCGCTGGGCATGACGCTGCCCTGCGCGCTGGTCACGATCTTCCTGATGCGCCTGGTGCTGCGCTCGCGTTCCTGGAAGCAGTCCACTGGAACGCAGCAACTGCTAGGGGAGCAGGCTGAAGTGACCGACCCGATCACGGCCGCGGCAGCCCCGGGGGCGCCCGCGGCGTTTCAGGGCATGGTGCGCTTGCACGGAGAGTTATGGCGCGCGGTAGCGCCGGTGGCCATTCCGGCGGGAGCGCAGGTTCGGGTGGTGAACGTCACGGGGCTGACCGTGCACGTCACCCCGGCGGAATCCGGAACGCCCTGAGGGAAACGGGCAGGATGGGGAAGCATCGCTTTCGGTTTCGAGCCTGCGGAAGGAGACGACGATGGACTTCGGCTATACCGGCCCACTGATCGCCGTAATTATCGTCCTGATCTGGATTTGGAACTCGCTCTACGTCATCAAGGAATGGGAGCGCGGAGTGGTTTTGCGCTTGGGACGCATGCTGCCGGAGGCCAAGCCGGCCGGCGTGCGGCTGGTCTTCTGGCCCATCGAGACCCTCTATCGTATCTCTTTGCGCATCGAGACACTGGACGTGCCCTCGCAAGACATCATCACGCGCGATAACGTATCGGTGAAGGTAAACGCGGTGTGCTACTTCCGCGTGGTGGATGCGAACCTAGCGGTCTCGCAGGTGCAGAATTATTTGTATGCCACTTCGCAGAAGGCGCAAACGACCTTGCGCAGCATTGTCGGGCAGTTCGAGCTGGATGAGATCCTGGCCGAACGCGAAAAAGTTAACGCCAAGCTGCAAACAATTCTTGACCAGGATACCGAGCCCTGGGGTATTAAAGTGACCAAGGTGGAAGTGAAACAGGTCGACATCCCCGAGCAGATGCAGCGGGCCATCGCGCGGCAGGCGGAAGCCGAGCGCGAGCGGCGCGCCAAAGTGATTCACGCCGACGGCGAATTCCAAGCCTCGGCCAAGCTCGCTGAAGCTGCCGGCATACTCGAAACGCAGCCCGCCGCTATCCAGCTCCGCTACCTGCAGACACTGACGGAGATCGGGGCGGAGAAGAACACCACGATTATCTTTCCCCTGCCCATTGACATCATCAATTCCTGGGTGAAGAAGTCGCTAGAGCCGGGGCGCTGATGGCGGCAGGCAAAGGCAAAGGGCGCGGCGGCGATTGGGTGCTCGGAGGGCGGCAGCTCTTCGGCGTATTCGTTTTGCTCGTCGTGATCTTTGGCATGGTTTTTACGCTGGGATATCTCCTGGGACGCAACCAGTACGAATCGCTGCGTGCCGACGCCAGCAGCCTGCCGGTGAAGCCGGAGGGCGTCAGCAATAAACCAGGGAAGCCTGGCCGCGAATCGGCGGACAAGACCACGAGCACCACTCCGTCGTCGCCGCTTACGGACTGGGATTTCTTTCGGTCCGCGGAACCAGCCAAGCCCGCCGAGCCTGCGCCCGAAGTGGCGAAATCGCCGAAGTCGCCGAAATCGTTAGTATCCAGCCGCACGAACGTCCCTGCGCCGGTGACCGCCAGTCCGAACGCCGTCGATACGATGCGATCGAATTTGAAATCCGTGAGCCCGCCCCCGATTCCGCAGGGCTCCACCGTCCTGCAAATCGCGGCCATGGCGCGCCCCTCGGACGCCGTGGCGTTGGCGCAGGCCTTGCAGCAGAAGAGATTCCCCGCCTTCGTGCTGCCGCCAGGCTCCGACCGCTATTACCGCGTCCAAGTGGGCCCCTACTCAGACGCAAAATCCGCCAATCTCGCCCGGCAGAAGCTTGAAAGCCAAGGCTTCAAAGCCATCGCCCGCCGTTAAGGCGCGCCGCGCTGCGGGGGTAGCGGAGGTCAGCGCTCGCATCCAAGAAGACAGCCTGGCCGGCGAAATCATGTCGCGCCGGTGGCGCATTTTGCTTTCCGCAAGCTCCGGAGTGCTTCTCGCCCTCGCCTTTCCGAATTTCAATCTGCCGCTTCTAGTTTGGGTAGCGATTGCTCCGCTCATCGTTGCGTCGCTCGATGGCGGCCTCGGCGAAGCGGCCATTCGCGGCCTGCTTTTCGGCGCCGCGTTTTTCGTTTTCTCCACGCCCTGGATCTACACCGTGATGCATCAGTATGGGCCGCTGCCGTCGTGGGAAGCGGCCGGAGTGATGGCGCTGATGATCCTGGCGGCATCGCCCTACTTCGTGGCGTTCACGCTGCTCATGGTCTGGATCGCGCGGCGCGGCAAGGGCCTGGCCGTATTGGCGGCGCCGTTTCTATGGACGGCGCTCGAACTCGGGCGCGCGCGCATGCCCGATATCGCCTTCCCTTGGAACCTCACCGGCTACGCCGCTTCGGGCAATCTGGCGCTCGTGCAGCTCACTTCCGTTACGGGAATTTACGGCTTGTCGCTCATTGTGGCCGCATATAACGCGATTGTGGTCTGGCTCGCCGGGTGCGCGATGGGCTGGCTGAAGCGGCCTAGAGGCCCAGCGCTTTCGCATCCGCCCGGCGCCATGCTAGCCGCCTTCACAGCGCTCATTTTGGGTGTGGCGCTGATCGGGCCGCGATTCGTCCCCGCGGCGCAGGCTTCGCAGGTCGCGCATCTGGTGCAACCGGATCTGCCGCAATCGATGGAGTACCCGGCCAATTGGGGCGTAATCCACGCGGGTGATATGGCCGAACTCGACGGCCTCAGCATTGCGGCGGGGCAGAAAGATCACGGGCTGGTGGTCTGGCCGGAGGTTCCGGCGCCGTTTTCGCTGACGGATGCCGAATTTGCCCGGCGTGCGCAAGTGATCGCGCGCGATTCGGGAAGCGATTTCCTGCTGGGCGTGATCGGCTGGGGACCCGGCGAAAGCGGACGTCTCGCCCCATACAACAGTGCGGCGATGCTCGATCCCGCGGGGCGGGTGGAATTTCAGTATGATAAAATCCATCTCGTTCCTTTCAGCGAATACGTTCCCTGGCGCGACTTCTTTTGGTTCGCCAAGAATCTAACGGGCTTGGCGGGCGATTTTCGCAGCGGCACGCGCTATGCGGTGGGGGAGTTGCCCGGGGGCCGGTTCAGCACCTTCATCTGCTACGAAGCGGTTTTTCCGGGTGAAGTGCGGCGGTTTGTCCTGAACGGCGCCGGTCTGCTGATCAATCTGTCGAACGACGGCTGGTTCGGCCGTTCCGCCGCCGCCGCGCAGCATCTCCAGATGGCGCGCGTGCGGGCGGTGGAAGAGCGGCGCTGGCTGCTGCGCGATACGAACAACGGCTACACGGTTTCCGTTGATCCTTACGGGCGCATCGTCGCGCGGATGGGCGTGGACGTGAGGGGAGAGCTCGATGCGCCGTATGCATTTCGCAGCGACAAATCTATTTACGCCAGCTGGGGCGATTGGCTGCCGGAGTTATGCGCGGCAATCGGCTTGATCTTGCTGCTCATGGTGGCGCTGCGCCGCACGCCGTTCGGGGCAATAGCAGACGGATTAAAGCCTGTGACATCAAGGGTGGGCGGGCCAATGCGAGCTAGGTCGAGGCCAGCCAGATCAAGGTAAGATAAAAAAGGGGAATCAATGGTCATCGAAGATCTCGAACATCGCTTTGAGCAGCTCGGGCAACGAATCGAACTCGTGCGGAGCTATCTTTGACGTTCCTCGCAACCGCGGCATTCTAGCCGATCTCGAAAAGCAAACTTCGCAGCCCAATTTTTGGCAGGATCAGGAGAAGGCCCAGCAGGTCTTGCAGCAGCGCAAGAGTGCCGAAAGCCGCGTGGGCGCCTCGGAAAAGCTCTCGCGCATCTCCAGCGACATCGAGACCTATCTCCACCTGGCCAAAGAGGAGCACGACGTCGCGCAACGCGACTCGATCCTGCGCGACATCGATCGCGAGCTCAACCAGGCCGATGAATACGTCTCGAAACTCGAGACGGAGACGCTGCTTTCCGGAGAGAGCGATCGCCTCAACGCCATTCTCACCATAAAACCAGGCGCGGGCGGGAGGGAATCGCAGGACTGGGCGGAGATGCTGTTGCGCACTTACCTGCGCTGGTGTGAGCGCAAGGGCTACGGCACCACGGTGATCGATTCGCAGCCTGGCGAAGGCGGGGGAATCAAATCGGCCACGGTGCGCGTGGAAGGCGAAAACGCCTATGGATTGCTTTCCACCGAATCCGGTGTGCACCGGCTGATCCGCATTTCGCCTTTCGACCAGGCCGCAAGGAGGCACACGTCGTTCGCGTCAATCTTCGTGATTCCCGAAGTGGATGACCGCATCGAAATCGACATTCGCCCGGAGGATCTCAAGGTCGACACCTTCCGGGCCGGCGGCCACGGCGGGCAAAACGTCAACAAAGTCGAGACCGCGGTGCGATTCACGCACTTGCCCACGGGAATCGTGGTGGCGTGCCAGGCGGAGCGCAGCCAGCATAAGAACCGCGAAATCGCCATGAAGCTGCTTCGCTCGCGGCTTTACGAACTGGAGATCGAGAAGCGGCAGCAGGCCACGCGAAAACTAGACGATACCAAGCTGGAGATCAGTTTCGGGAGCCAGATTCGCACTTATACATTGCAGCCCTACCAGTTGGTGAAAGACCATCGCACCAAATTCGAGATGGGCGACGTGGAGCGGGTGCTGGACGGGGATCTCGATCCATTCATTCGAGCCTTTCTCCTGGCGCGCACGGGCAGGGCCGTCGCGGTAAAGGCGGGGGCGGATGGCGACGAGCGCGAACAGGAATAAGGCTTTTTGCGAGGAACCTAGGACCGTCCTGAGTTGCCATTCAGACCGCTAGTTGTTCCTTTCGCAGAGGCCCAATTCCATTTTAGCCCGCTGCGTTGACTGTCTCGCGGCCCTATGTTAGCTTCGTTTTTTGCACGAATTACGTCCCCGTGCCACCGAAGTTTGCGTCAGGCGCTAAACATCCTGAAGGAGCAATGGTTTGAGCCAGAACAAGCGCAGTTTTCTGTTCACTTCCGAGTCGGTTACCGAGGGCCATCCCGATAAAATCGCCGACCAGATCTCCGACGCGGTCCTGGACGCGGTGCTTTCTCAGGACGCCATGGGCAGAGTGGCTTGCGAAACGCTGGTGACCACTGGCCTGGCGATGGTCGCTGGAGAGATCACCACCTCGGCGATTCTCGATTACAGCGAGATCGTGCGTGGGGTGATTCGCGATGTCGGCTATACCCGCGCGAAATATGGGTTCGACGCCGACACCTGTGCGGTGATTTCGTCACTCAAGCGCCAGTCGCCCGATATCGCCATGGGCGTGGATACCGGCGGCGCGGGGGATCAGGGC